>Ga0189288_10005_pt1 | contig 479939 bp, 396 predicted proteins | sample UW105minimetaG_FD_130316 | JGI IMG/M metagenome (GOLD analysis project Ga0189288, IMG submission 130316) | Marine microbial communities from the Costa Rica Dome - UW105 mini metaG | ecosystem: Environmental > Aquatic > Marine > Oceanic > Photic zone | place: Costa Rica: the Eastern Pacific... | reverse complement strand
TTTTAGGTCTTCATATCCTGTTACATCATATACTTCATATCCACCAACAAAGCTCCAATCTATAGTATTTATATTTGTTCCAGTAGTATCTTGAGAACTGTAAAAAGTTGTTATGTCTTCTGGTGTAAATTGTAAAAAATTTTCATCGTCAAATGCATTTGGAGTTCCTCCTGTAGTTGTTACTTTTTCCCAAGCAATATATTCTTGTAAAAAATATTCTATGTTTTCATAAAATAATTTGTCGTAATCGAAATTGTTTCTTTGGTACCCAACCAATACATAACTTACATTCTGAAATGTGTCTCGTATTCTAATTTCATTGAGTGATAATTGAGTCACTTCAAAATCATGCCTTCCGTCAATATCATGAAACGTTTCCAACACACCTCCGAAAGTGTCGTAATTTCCAACAACAATTCCTAAACCATTTCCTGTAAAACCAATATCAGCAATGTTGTTATTTGCATACATGTTCCCATTAAGGAATGACAACGTAAATGCTTTTGTAACAAAAGGAACTTCTGATGTTCCTGTTGTTTGGTGAATGTCTACATACCATAAATCATAACTAGATATTAATTCGTCTAATGTAATAGAATCATCAATTACATCGTCTACAATTATAGTACATGAGCTAAAAAGGGCTCCACTAACTATTAATACTAAGAGTAATTTTATTGCTTTCATAATCTTCAGTTTTTTGGTTCTGTTTTCTATGATTTCAAAATGCGTGCCAAAAATAAAAAGCAATCAGAAATGATTGCTTTTTTACTATATTATAAATACGTTTTTTTTATTGATGTATAATTGGTTTTCCTTTTCTTATATTTTCTATTTTGTAGAATTTAACAATTCCATTTTCTAAGTATGAAATTATAGCTTCGTTTTCCTTTAATTCAAAGGGGAATTTTTTTGTTTTTGGGAGTTCGTTTTTTAATTCTTTTTTGGTGTCTGAATGCATTATTAAATCGCTCTTTCCTAACGAAACTGAAGTGTAAACTGTAGCTAATAAACTTTTATTTCCATTATTTTTGTATCTCTGTAATTTTGATATCTTTTTTGAAAAATAAATACTATCAAAAGCAATATCAGATTCAGATTTATAAGATATAGTTACCATCATTCCGTTGGATCCTGGCATGCCGCCTATCCAATTTTGAGACTTAGCAGAGACAATTTCAAAGGGTGGGTTTTTTTCCAACTTTAGACTTCCACATTGTGTAAATCCAAATGTTATTAATAGTATTCCTAGAAGCTTCATTGTATTCATTTTTAATTATTTAAAAAATAATTTTCAAATCTTATGCCAATATATATAAAAAAGTGAACTAATTTGTTCAAATTTAAAAAGGATCAAAAAAAAGCGAACCAAATTGGTTCGCTTTGAAAGCTGTAATTTTTTATCTAATTCTCTAAAACCTCAGTTTTTTTAAAAATTTGACATCGCTACCGCTACGTCTAATTATTTAAAGCCTCAGCTCCACCAACAATTTCTAAGATTTCATTGGTAATTGCTGCTTGACGTGCTTTGTTGTATGTCAATAATAATTCGTCTCTTAACTCTGTTGCATTATCTGTTGCCTTGTGCATCGCAGTCATTCGCGCCCCATGCTCTGAAGCAAAACTGTCTCTAACAGATTTGTATAATTGAGTTTTTAAAGATTTTGGTATTAAAGCTAATATTATTTCTTCTTTAGAGGGTTCAAAAATATAATCTGAATTTGTAATTGTTTCTCCTTCTTCAATTGGCTTTATTGGTAAAAACTGCTCAACTTGAGGAATTTGTGTTGCTGCATTTTTAAATTGATTGTAGACAATTTCAATTTTATCGTAACTACCATCAATATATAAATCCATTAGTTTTTCTGCTATTTTAGAAACATTATCAAATGTTAAATCGTCATAAATATCATTCCTGTTATCAATTACATTAAATTGTTTTGATAAACTATCGTTTCCTTTTTTCCCAATGGTTACTAAATCTACAACAAGGTTTGTATATTTTTCTTCGGCAGTTTTAATAACTTCTTTTGTAATAGACGAGTTAAAACCTCCACATAAACCTCTATTGGAAGTAATTGCAACTAACAAAACTTTTTTTACTTCTCTTTCTGTAGAAAATGATCCACCAGCATCTTCGTCTAAGGTGGCACTTAAGTTTTGTAACAATTCTGTTAGTTTAGAAGAATAGGGTCTCATGGCGGTAATAGCGTCTTGAGCTTTTTTCAACTTTGCAGCAGATACCATCTTCATTGCAGAGGTAATCTGCATTGTAGAAATAATTGAGGTAATTCTGTTACGTATTTCTTTTAAGTTTGCCATTCTTTTCTATTTGAAATAATGATATTCCCACTTTCGTGGGAATGAAAACTATATTATATACTTAATATTTACTCGAAATTTCTTTTGCTACTGTTGTTAGTGTTTCAGTAACATCATCTGTTAATTTTCCAGATTTTAAAGTATCTAAATGATTTCTATGTTTCGCGTTTAAATAAGAGATATAATCTTTCTCAAATTCTTTTACTTTATTTACAGGAACATCTTTTAACAAGTTTTTAGAACCTGCATAGATAATTGCAATTTGATCTTCTACTGTAAAAGGATCGTTTTGAGCTTGTTTTAAGATTTCAACATTACGTTGTCCTTTAGAGATTACATTCATTGTAGCGGCATCTAAATCAGACCCAAACTTTGCAAATGCTTCTAATTCTCTATATTGAGCTTGGTCTAATTTTAAAGTACCAGCTACTTTTTTCATAGATTTAATCTGAGCGTTACCACCAACACGAGATACAGAAATACCTACATTAATTGCTGGACGAACACCAGAGTTAAATAAATCTCCATCTAAAAATATTTGTCCATCTGTAATAGAAATTACATTGGTTGGAATATATGCTGATACGTCTCCTGCTTGTGTTTCAATAATTGGCAACGCGGTTAAAGAACCTCCACCTTTTACAATTCCTTTTAAAGAATCTGGTAAATCGTTCATTTCGCTTGCAATTTTATCATCATTAATAAGCTTTGCAGCTCTTTCTAACAATCTAGAATGTAAATAGAATACATCTCCTGGATAGGCTTCACGTCCTGGAGGTCTTCTTAATAGTAGAGAAATTTCACGGTACGCAACTGCTTGTTTAGACAAATCATCAAAAATAATCAATGCAGGTCTTCCAGAATCTCTAAAGTATTCTCCAATTGCTGCTCCAGCAAACGGAGCATATACTTGCATTGCTGCTGGATCTGATGCATTTGCAGCGACAATTGTAGTGTATGCTAAGGCTCCTTTATCTTCCAACATACTTGCAATAGCTGCTATTGTAGAAGCTTTCTGACCGATAGCTACATAGATACAATATACTGGTTCTCCGGCATCATAAAATTCTTTTTGATTTAGGATCGTATCTAAAGCAACAGTAGATTTACCTGTTTGACGGTCTCCAATAATCAACTCACGTTGACCTCTTCCAACAGGAATCATTGCATCAATAGATTTAATACCTGTTTGCAAAGGTTCTGTTACTGGCTCACGATAAATAACTCCAGGAGCTCTTCGCTCTAAAGGCATTTCAAAAGTTTCTCCCTCAATAGGACCTTTACCATCTATAGGGCTTCCTAATGTATCTACAACTCTTCCTACAATTCCTTCTCCTGCTCTTAAAGAAGCAATACGTTCTGTACGCTTTACTGTAGAGCCTTCTCTAATTGAAGTTGAAGCTCCCAATAATACAACACCAGCATTATCTTCTTCTAGGTTCAATACGATTCCTTCTAAGCCGTTTTCGAATTCTACTAACTCTCCGTATTGAACGTTAGATAAACCGTATACACGAGCAATACCATCTCCTACTTGTAAAACGGTACCTACTTCATTTAATGAAGCTTTTGCTTCAAAATTTGTTAATTGTTGTTTTAAAATTGCTGATACTTCAGCGGGTTTAATTGTTGCCATCTTTTATGATTTGATGTATAATTAAATTTTTGGAATGTAATGACTGTTGTCAAATTCCTTTCTTAATTCATTTAAATGATTCGAAATACTTGCGTCATATTGCACATCTCCCACGCGTAAAATAAATCCTCCTATGATAGCTGGATTTATTACGTTTTCTAGATTTGCTTTTTCGCCAGTTAACGCGACTATTTTAGCGACTACTTGCGCCTCAATTTCTTTAGTTAAAGGTACAGCTGTTGTAACTTTAGCGACTTGCATACTTTTATGAAAATCATAAATGATAGAATATTGCTTTGCAATGGCTTCTAACATAGAGATTCTTTTATTATCTTCTAATAAATTAAAAAGACCTAGAGTAATGTTGTTCACTTTATCTCCAAACAAAGCTTTTAACACGTTCATTTTGTCACTAGCCTTAATTACTGGGCTTTTTAACACTATTTCTAATTCATTGTTTTCAAAAAGCGTATCAACGATAGATTTCATATCATCATATACTGCTGTTTCAGAATTAGAGTCTTTAGCAAGATTTAATATTGCTTTTGCATACCGTAATGCTGCTCTTGCGTCTTTCATTATTTTTTAATTTAAAGTAACACCTTCAAGCATCCCTTCAACTAATTTGAGTTGATCGTCTTTAGAAGATAATTCTTTTTTAATAACAGATTCCGCAATACCTATTGATAAATCTGCCACTTGTTTTTTTAATTCAGCTAAAGCTGCTTGCTTTTCTTGCGTGATAGATGCTTGAGCTTTTTCTATCAGTTTAGCAGTCACTTCTTTTGCTTCTTCTTTTGCTTCGGAAATTATAGATTCCTTAATTTCTCTAGCTTCTTTCATCATTGCATCTCTTTCTGCTCTAGCTTCTTTGATTAACTTTTCGTTATCAGATTGCAAATTTTGCATTTCTTTTTTAGCTTCTTCTGCAGATGCTAAGGCTTCTTTAATGCTCTTTTCACGATCACTAACAGCGCCCAAAATTGGTTTCCAAGCAAACTTTTTTAGAATAATTAGTAAACATATAAATGTTATTGCAGTCCAAAAAACAAGTCCTAATCCAGGAGTAATTAAATCCATTTCTTTATTTTTTTAATTTAAATTTTAAAACACAGAAGCAACCAACCGTTACTTCTGTATTTTTGTACTCTAATCGGTTGTTGATTATCCTTGTAAGAATGCTACAACAACTCCAAATAGTGCTACCGCTTCTACGAAGGCTGCTAAAATTAATGCAGAAGATTGAATCTTTCCGTGCATTTCTGGTTGACGTGCCATTGCTTCCATAGCAGATCCACCAATTTTACCAATACCAACACCAGCTCCAATAGCTGCTAAACCAGCTCCAATAGCTGCAATTCCAGTAATAGTCATAATATAAAATTTAAATAATTAATGTTCCTCTTCTGTTGCCATTCCAAAATAAAGAGCTGACAATATTGTAAATATATATGCTTGTATTGCTGTTACAATAATTTCAATAACTGTAATAAATAATGAAAAGGCTACAGATACTGGTGCAATTGCTACAGATTCAAAAACAAATATTAATGACATTAATGCTAAAATAATAACATGTCCTGCTGTGATGTTAGCAAACAGACGAATCATTAGAGATATTGGTTTTACAAACATTCCGATAATCTCAATTGGCATTAAAAATATTTTCATTGGTACAGGAACTCCTGGCATCCAAAAGATGTGTTTCCAGTAGTTTTTGTTACCGCTTAATGTTGTGATAATAAATGTGATAACTGCTAAGGTGAAAGTGAAAGCAATATTACCACTTACGTTAGCTCCATTTAAAATTGGAATTAATCCAAATATATTGTTAATCCAAATAAAGAAAAATACTGTTAATAAAAAAGGCATATACCTTTTGTATTTGTGTTCTCCTATCATTGGAATTCCGATTTCGTCTCTAACAAAAATGACAAGGGGCTCTATAAATCCTGCTATTCCTGTTGGTACTCCATCTTTAGATTTTTTATATGATTTTGCAGTTGCAAAAAAGATCAGCAACAAAACCAATACCGAAACCCACATCATAAAAACATTTCTTGTTATAGAAAAATCCAGTGGTTTTTTTGCGTTTGTTGGATGGTGTTCAGCATCAAAAGAAACTGCTGTTGCGCCTTGGTTTAATTGATAAATTTTCTCGTGAAATTTTACAAACTTTCCTCCATTTTTTTCAACAACAATTTTTCCTTCATCATCATGATGAAAAGCACTAGACATAAAAGTTGTTAAACCCTGGTCTGTCCATAAAATAATTGGTAAAGAAAGAGAAATTGGTTTGTTGTTCCAGTCAAAAAGATGAAATTCGTGGGCATCTTTCACGTGATGTAAGATCATTGACTTTGCATCAAATTTTTCATCCTCTTTTTCTTGTTCTTTATCTGAAGAATATCCAGCAAATGAAATTGCTAAAAATAAAACCGTAAAAAATGTATTTTTAAAAGTGTTTAATGTCATTATGGATGTATTAAAAACCCTACTTTAAATTAGGTGCAAATGTACATACATTATATTAATTGGCAAACAATATTTTAAAGATTGTTTAGAACCATTAAAGACCTCTTTTTTTATGTTAAAAAAACAATTTATAAGTCTATAAATTGGTATTGTTTTTCTGCAGAAATTTAGTGATTGAAAATACTTCAAAAGCTAAAAATAAAAAATATGGGATGAAGAAATTAAAAACATCGGGCTGTTTGTTTTTAAATTCTGAGAGTAATAACGGTAATAAAAAAACAATGGCAATAATCATTTTTAGAAGAGTACCGCCTGTAAAAAGATTAAAGATTTCTGTTTTACCTTGCGAGAATTTATAGTTTATGAGTCCATAAAGTAAAGCTGTAATTATGTAATGGAAAGTATAAATTTGCCAAATAGGAAAAAACAATACTGTTTCTTTGGCAAAATGATATAATAAATAACTGTGAATACCAAATACTAGAACACTAACAACAAGTAATTGAATTAAAAAATGGCTTTGTCTTTTTATAAATTCAGGATTCATTTTCGTCTTCTTTAGAGGCTGCAATAATACGTCTTATCACAATAAAAATAGCTATAATTACAGAAGTTAATGAAAAGGACACAGAAAACAATTTGTGGTTGTTTGGATATTTTTCATCTAGCTTTACACCGAGAAAAGTTCCAATACCAATTATTGCAAACATTTGAATTGCCAATCCAGATAAACGGGCATAATTATTAAGCGGTTTTTTCGGATATTTTTTGCTGCTCATTATTTTGGTTGAGTTCTTTAATGGCACCCTTCATAGAACATGTTGCATTAAAAGTTGCTCCGGGCTCTACAGATAATTTACCGATTACAACCTCTCCAGAAATATTTGCAGTTCCCTTAATGGTAAGTGTTTTTGAGGCTAAAAGCTCCCCAGAAAATCTGCCTTCTATATCTGCATTGGTCGCTTCTATTTTTCCTTTGACACACCCTTCCGCACCAAGAATTATTTTACCATTGGTTTTTATTGTTCCTTCCAGAGTTCCGTCAATTCTAAAATCTCCTTCTGATTTGATCTCTCCAATAATTGTGGTATTTTTTGCGATTACATTTCTATCCATAATTTTCGCTTTTTGTGGTATTTTATTTTTGCCTCTAAACATTATTTATTCCCTTAATTTTTCAATTATTTGTTTCGCTTTTTTTCCTTCTTCTGTATTTCCAAAACTAACCGCAACATATTCCATGGCAGTTTCATAAGATTTCCTGTCTTTGTACTTTCCTATCGCGTACGCTTTTAAAAGTTGAAATTTAGGAATAATTTTTGAATCTGAAATTGTAGCAATAATTTCATCAATTTTTACAACCGTTTCTTCAAACTTATTTTCTTTGTATAGGTAGTAAATTTCTTTATAAGAATTCTCTACTTCGTCAACTGTAACTTCTTCTTTTATTTTTTTTTCTGGATTCTGAAGAATTTGAGCAAACGTTGTTTCTGGAAAATCGTTAATAATTAGGTCTTTGTGCTTCTTTGCTTTAGAGCTATTTGAGGTATTATAAATTTGATATAAATGCCAGTTAATAGGAAGCACTAGACTTTTTTCAGGGTTTAAGCTAGCAACTCTTTCTAATCGTTGAAGTGCAATTTGGGGATTTTTAAACTGCTCCTTATAAATAACTCCTAACTCATACAAAGCTTGGTTTCTATCAATTTTTAAACTGTCAATTACATTAGTATCTGTTGGGATTGTTTTTAAATAACTTTCTAAATCATAACTTAGATTTTTTGTAATTACTGATAGAGAGTCTATAGTATCTGAACCTGTATTAATGATACTAGACCACCTCCAATTGTCTTCTGCACCTCGATCTCCCCAAATTCTTTTAAACTCTGTTTTTCCAAAATTTAAAGATTGAGCGTTATAAAAATACCATTTTCCTTGATTGTTGCCCTGCAAAGAGTTTCCATTGGAACCTCCAAAAGCGATCTGATTTAATAGCTGTTGAGCTTTTTCTTCGTCTTCTTTTTTAATTTTTTCTATATAATTTTCGAAATATTTTATTTGCGCTTCTTTTGACAAGGAAGCGATTCTTAAAATACTATCAGTAAGAACAACGGTATTTTCAAACTTAATTAAAGATGCTAGATTCTTATGTTTTCTTTTTACTCTGCGAATTCTCAACTCGTTTTTATCTTTTGTTGTTGATAAAACACTATCATAATAAGAACTTGCTAATTGATATTTTGAGTTTTTAAAATATACGTTTCCTAATTTTTCATAGGTATATGTTTTCTGCTGATCACTTCCTACATTAGCTCTTAATGATTTATTATAGTAATCTATAGCAGTGTGTATGCTATCATTATTTTCATGCAAAACACCAACTTGATAAAACAATTCATCTAGATAGGGCCTGTTATCTCTGTTTTTTATTAGCTTTTGCATTCTTTTTATCAATGCTATTGATGAAGAATCTTTAGAAAAGTTTTTGGCCAATTCTATATTTGCGTGAATCTTATATTTGTAGGGAGCTTTTTTAAATTTTGATAGTTTATCAAATACAAAAACCGCAGAATCTTTTTTATTTTCTTGACTATATATTTGCCCTAAAATAAATAAGTTTCTTGCAGACTGTTCTCTTCTTTTTAAGGTTCTAGTTGCTTTTAATAAATGTTCTTTCACCTTATTAATACTATCCATTTTTACATAGGCCATTGCTAAAGCTGTATGCCCTTGTTCTTTAATTTCATCTGGTAGATCTGCTTCTAAGGTATCTCTTACAACTAATAACAGCTTCATAGATTCTACTGCTCTTTCTTCATTGTCTAATCGAATGTTGGCTTTGGCTCTCCAGATTTTGGTTTCAGCAATTAAGTTTGCATTCGGATAATTAGCAATTACATAGTTAAAAGCTTCTATTGCAGGAATAAATCGTTGTGAATAATAACGGGATTTGCCAAGCAATAAATACGCATCATCTATTTGTCTATTTCGCTCTATTCCATCAATATTCATTCCGTGTTTCTGAATGGCTTTTACAGCTTTTTCTTCCGCCTTATCAAAAGGTGTAAGCTCCTTTTTTTCCTCTTCTTCAGAATCGCCAAAACCTGCTCCTGGTGAAAAAGTTGGAACAACAACCTTATCTTCATCAAATTTAATCGGTTCTATAGGCAGTTGTTTCCAGTAATTTTCTTTGTAGTTGTTATTAAGTTCTTCAACACCTTTTTTTAGGGCTTCTTTGCCATTAAACAAGACATTGTATTTTGTTGTTAGGGCATGAAAATTTCTGTTGACAATAGTATCTTTCTTTGTACTACAAGAAATTACTATTGTAAAAATAGTTGCGAAGAAGAATATTTTTTTTATGTATTTCATATAAGATAAAACTCTTATTCATAACAGATTTCAGGAAAAAATAGTATAAATAAGAGTGTAAAAATAGTAATAAAATAAGAATAGAGAAGTTATACAGAAAAATAGCTCTCTAATTCTTTTAAAGTTTCTGATGAGGTTGCAAGGTCTTTTACTACAATTCCTTTATCTAGAACAACGATTCGTTCGGAAACTTCTGTAACGTGAGTTAAATCGTGACTAGAGATTAACACAGTTACTTCTTTGTTATCAGTTAATGTTTTGATAATCTTTTTAAGTCTTATTTGGGTTGTTGGATCTAAATTTGCAAAAGGTTCGTCTAAAATTACCACTTGTGGATTTCCCATCATGGCAGCAATAATTCCTGCTTTTTTCTGATTTCCTTTGCTTAAATCTCTTAAATACTTTTTCTTCCCAATAATTTCTCCATTGAAAAATTCATCAAATTGAGATAAAAAAGAGCGGACATCAGCCTTGTTCATTCCGCGTAAATCTCCAATAAAATCGAAATATTCTTCTGGAGTTAAATATCCAATTAGGAAAGATTCATCAATAAAAGAACCTGTAAATGTTTTCCAGTCTTCACTTGTATTTACTCCAATACTATTATTAGTAATTTCACCTGTTGTAGGTCTAATTAAATCTAATAAAATATTAAACAATGTTGTTTTTCCTGCACCATTATTCCCTACCAAACCAAAGCTTTGTCCTTTAGGAATGGTAATGTTTTCAATATTTAAAACTGCTGCTTTTCCGTATTTTTTTGAAATATTATCTATTGTAATCATTATATTTTTCTTTAAAGGTTATTTTTTTATGATTCTTTTCCAAAAGCGTTAATCATAACATATTTATCTTTTATGTATTTTTTTTCAATGAAATTCATAGCGTAGTTTTTTAATAGTAAGCTAATAATTCCAACAGCAGCAACCACTATAAATCCAGAATTATATCCTACAAACTTATCGAAAACCCAAAACAATAACATTGGGAATAGCATTAAAGGAATGATAATAATAAACTGTGTTGCACTTGTTCCTTGTGTGTTGCCAAAACCTCCTTTTGTTAAGTCTATTCTTTTTCTGTTAAAAGATCCTGCATATAATAAAAAGAGTGAGTTAAAACCAATATTAAAAATTGCCCCTGCAGTAATCATTAAAAAGATATCTGTTCCAAAATATAAATATGGAAAACTTAAAAAGTATAAAATGCTGGTCATTGCAACCATTAAAAACCATTTAGAATCTAAAAATTTTCTGTATCTAAAACTCTGACTCATTAGCATTTTATAGTGTGCACTGTCCCAAGCAGGAATAAATTGTCCGTAGTTTAATGTAAAACCTCCGGTAACAAATAACGATGCAAACATAAGCATCGGTAAAGAGTCTTTATAGGCATCCATGGTGTAAAAAATTAATCCATAGAAAAGGAATAAAAACGACATTAGAAAGACTGTTTTGGTTCTCTTATTTCTCCAAATTAAACGAATATCATTTTTTATAAACGGCGCAACATCACCTAGTTTATTTGCCCAAGACAAATCTGCTGTATTTGCCTCTTCCACTTTGGTTGCAACTGCCTCGTCTAAATAAACTTGGGCGCGTAATTGCCTGTAATTTAAAGAATATAAAAATGCTAAAACAATAATTCCTAGTAAAGAATATATTGGATTTGCATAGATAGTATCAAAAACGTGCCCACCATTACCAACAACATCGTACATGCCAAAATTTTGTAAGCTAATAAGACCTATCAAAATTGAGGCAATAATTATAAGAGCTTTATTGTTTTTGTTGATTAAGAAATTTAAAAAATTTGCAGATTGGATACTTAAAAGCATGGTAAAAAACCACCCCAAAACTCCCACTGTATTATACCCCTCTTTTATCAACACTATTGAAAAAGGAATATAAAAAAATAAACCTATAATATTAAAGCCTGAAAAGGAAGACTTTTGTAAAACATAATGAACTAACTTGCTTTTTTTAATGGGTAGAATTAATAATGGTTTAATATTCATTATTGGTAATTTTTGCATTAAATAGCGAAAAATTAAATCCCCAAAAATTGCAAAAAGTAAATAGGAGTTTACTATTTGTAATGGATCTGACTCTGGAAATTGTTTCTTTAAAAGGTAATAACCTCCTACACCAATTGCTAAAAAAGAGACAATAAGGTATAGCGCAAAAAACACCATGATTATTTTTATTGCAATCCCTTTTTGCCAATGTGCAGAACGAAAGTATTGTTTCCATTCTAAATTTAAAAAATGTGAAATCATGTCTTGGTTAATTAGTTTGATTGATAATAAGTAGCTTAGAAATTGTTTTTGTTACAAAAAATCTAAAAATAATTAAATTCTGAACTATAGATCCAATTTTTTTATTTAAAATTTAAATCCGATAAACGATTAGTATCAAAAAAATTATTGTGGCATTTGGGATATGTTTACTCGCTGCTTTCGAGTAGAAAGTGTTTCTAAGAAAGCAATCAACGCATTAATTTCTTTTTTTGAAAGATGTAGTTTTTTTAATATTGGAGATGTTACTGGGATTAATGAATCTCTAGATGTTCCTAGGTGTTTTCTTTGAATAGGGGCAGGGTTTCCTAAGTTATAAAATTGAACAACATCTAATAATGAAGGGAAGTGTCCGTGGTGCATCCATGGCCCTGTCTCAGAAATTTCTCTTAGTGTAGGTGTCTTAAATTTACCAACATCAGAGGGGTTTTTAGTGTGGTAGTAAAGTCCTAAATCTTCATTTTTCCCTCCAAATAATGTTTGCCCATCATTATGAAATTGGTTGTCTGAGAAATAGGGCGTATTATGGCAATTAATACAGAGTGCTTTGGTTCTAAATAAGTGCATTCCTAGGACCTCCTCATTTGTAAAAAGATCTTTTCTCCCTTTTATGAAACGATCAAACTTACTGTTTCTGCTAACTTGTGATCTCTCATAAGTCGCAATTGCCTTTAAAATTCTATCCAGTGTAACCTTCGAATCTCCAAACGCCTTTTCAAACAAATGGTTGTATCCTTTTATTTTTTTGATATTCTCAACAGCGATTGCATGTGACGTATTCATTTCATTATGATCTATAATTGGGAAGGCGGCTTGATTTTCTAAACTTTTAGATCTTCCGTCCCAGAATAGAGTTTTTGCAAAAGCCACATTTTTAATAGTCATTGAATTTCGCTTGTTTTTCTGGAGGTTGTGGCCTAAAGAGCGACTGATGTTATCTGTCCATGCCAACTCTGGATTGTGACAGCTTGCACAAGCTATTTGTCCAGTTTTTGACAACCTTGCATCAAAGAACAAAAACTTCCCTAAATTTTTTTTTGCTTTGGAATAAGGGTTGCTATTTGGATAGGGAATTTCTCTAGGAAGTACACCTATATCTTCAAATTTGTTTGGGTCTATTACTGAATCCAAAAAGGGTTTCGGCCATTGAGTTACATCTGTACTGCTATATTTCTCTCTTAATTTGGAAATATCGGTATAAATGTCATTTTCATTTTTACAGTTCCAAAATAAAAGGCAAACAGCAATGTAAAGTTTTATTTTATAGTATTTTAGGTTCAACACAGTTTTCATTTAAATCAACGGGGACAGTGTAGCTGCTAGTATTATATATTATATATTGCGACGAAACTGTTCCTCCGAAAAGTATATTATTTGTTGCCATTAAAGTTAGGTTTATTTCGAATATGTCTGCGTTTATATTCCTATAAACTCCTTCTCCACTAATCATTATAATATAAGAATTTCCATTAGTTCCCGAAATAACAAGCTCTTGTTCAATGACTCTAACGATTCCTGTCTCTAGACTGTTCCCGTTTTCAGGGAAAAACTCTAAAGCCTCAATAATGTTAAAACCAGGAGAATTCGCTGCGCTTATAGATTCGTTTGTGAACCATCTTTTTAGGTTGAATGAATTGGTGGTATTGCCAATATTTGGCGAGTTAAAGCCCACTCTAAAAGCATGATGATAAATATCGTCGTTTGGATCAGTGGTGTCTTGATCATCATATAATACTGCATTTGGATGATTAGATGACACTATTACTGGATACGTAAATGCAAAAAAGCTAGACCATTCGCATTGCATGTCATTTAAATCATACAGCCAGTTTTCTCCGAAAGTCCTGTAATTAGGATTTGAAAGATCATAAAAATTAGACGCTGTATTCACATTATTATCTCGCTCTACAAATACCGGTTTTGTAATGGTAAATCGATTACTTCCCAACAGGGTGTAATCATTCAAAGTATTCATTTCTAAAACAGTTTTAAATTCCAATATGTCTATGGCAATCTCTTCTTTTACTTTGAATAGATACCTTATTTTTTTTGGGTCTGAAATTATTTGTCTTTCTAAAGCATAACTAAAATTACTCAATTGCTCTGATAAAAAATTTATATTCTCTACTTCTGATAGAACGTATCCGTTAGGGAAAAGAATTTCAATTTGAACTTGTTCCTCTAGATTTCCAATAATTTCGGTACTATTAGGGGGTGCAAATTGGTAAGTAAAATCGAATTCAGAAAAATTAATTATCAATTCATTTTCAGGCTTAGAGTTGTTAGGTAAGCCCAAATGAATAAATGGTTTTGAGCTAGACGTTAAGGTAAGTTTTATTTGAGGATTTTCAGCTATATCCCACCTTTCACTAATTTTTACAGTAATAGTATCAACTCGCTTCAGGTTGTTAAAAACGAGTTGGTTTTCTGGTTGTATTTCTACTCCTAAAAGATTTGTGATATCTACAGAATAATCAATAAATATTTCTTCATCAATTGATTTGGTGGTTAATGCAACAGGTATTTTTAATTCTTTAAAGTTGTCCTTTGTATATTCAGCAACAGTTGGAGTTCCATTGTCTAAAATTGGAGCTTCAATTACATTGTTGTTGCTATCTACTTGTAATCTAAATTTAACAAAAGAACCAATGCTATCATCAAAAGAAATAGGCTCATCATCTGTGCATGTTAAAAGAGAGAATGCGATAATTACAAAAAAGACCTTTTTAATATCCTTCATTTTGTTGTATGTTTTGGTTTAAATCTACACTTGATGCTGGAATTGGGAGGATGAAAAAATTTGATGGATAGGAAACATTGCATAAAGAAGAAATACACCCTTCATTTCTATTCACATCCCTTTTAAACCGAATGATATCAAACAACAAATGTCTTTCAAAGGCTAGCTCTCTTCGTCGTTCCATAAAAATTTCTTCAAAATTTGTTCCCAAGCTTGAGATAGAGTCCAAATTTGCTCTATTTCTGATAGAATTTAAATCGTTTAAAGACAATGAAATATTATTTAACCTTGCGTAAGCTTCTGATCGGATAAGATATATTTCTGAGAGTCGAATGCAAATGGTACCAGCATTTCCCTGAAACTTTTTAGTAAAATAATACGGGACTTGTATTTCTGCTCCATTCACAGATGTTGTAAGTTCTGCTTCTACAAACATATTGCTTCGAATATCTGAAGAATTATAAAGACTTAACAAATCTCCTGAGGCAACATACAATGTATAATTGCTAGTTGAAACGTAGTTGAAATGCTCTGAAATACTTGAAGATACTGTCCCGTTTGTTGTTTTGGGTGCTGAAAATTCTAAAAGGACTTCGCTTACAGGTGCTGTATCTTTTTCCCATTCATCTAGGTATAAATTTGTATTCATCAGACTTAGACCAGAGGTGTTTATTACCTCATTTGCCAAGTCTCTTGCCTTTTCCCAATCATTCATTTGTAATGCAATTCTAGCATATAAAGCACAAGTATTTACCTTGTTGAAATAAGAGTAAACAGGGCCAGAAGCAATTTGTTCGTCATTCATTAACTCCAAACCTTTATCGAAATCTGTCTGAATTAGTAAATATGTTTGATCAATGGATTCTCTGGAAGGAAAATCTTCTCCAGCGATAAGAGTTTTAGTATTATATACAATACCCAAATGCGAGGCGTCTGAGGTAAAGTTATAATTTTGAGCATAGTGAATAGATAACTCATAATGCATAAAACCTCTAATGATTAGTAGTTCTGCTCGAAGTCGATTGGATTCATTTTCAGAGAAAAAATCAAAAGAACTAAACCGCTCTAAAATTAGGTTTGTTTGATTGATGATTTCGTAAATATCTGAATATAGTTCACTATAGTTAGAACTTTCATACCTGTCATTAAAGCTGTAGCTATTATCGATAACGCTTGGAATAGTCACTAATTTGTTTGTAGCACTTGGCGTAAACGTTATATTTCCTCCTTGAACGTCTGCATAGACGGCAAATCTTGAAGAAAAGAGCTCTTCGATATCACTGTAAATACCAGTATAAGCCTCTAAAACTCCACTTTTTGTTGCCAGTTGCTCATCTATAGAAATTTGAAGATCTGGTTCTACATCTAAAAACTCTTCACATCCTAATGGCACATATAGAATTGATATAATGATATACAAAATAGTTTTTTTCATTTTAAAATGTTGCATTTAGTCCTAAAGAAATTGTTCTCATTTCAGGATATGTATTCCTATACTCGGCCACTCCATTTTTACCACTTGGAGAGCGGTCTTTAAACCAGTAAAACAGATTAGATCCATTCACAAATATTGATAAGCTCCTCATAGAAATTTTCATTTTCTCTAACGGAAAATTATATGCAATATTAACCGTCTTTAATTTTATATGAGAGGTATCGAATATATATTTTGAAGTATTAGAAATGATCCTCCTATTTTTTGTAATGGCTTGGTAGTTGGCTATATCACCTTGTTCTTGCCAGGTGTCTTCAAAAATATTAACACTTATATTTCTATTTACTAAAACATTATAGTTATCCAGTAATGTTCTTTGTAATAAAAGATCAGCTCCATAAGTGTAAGATAAAATAAAATTGAATGAAAAATTCTTATAGATTATTTGGGTATTGACTCCTCCAAAAAAATCTGGTTGTGAATCTCCTATGGGTTTCCAGTTTGTTTGGTCAAAATTATCTTTAACGAAAGCGGCATCGTAAATTTGGTCATCTACTTGATACAATTCGTTGCCTGTTGCGGTATCGATTCCTACAAAATCAAAACCCCAAATAGTGGAGGTTGAAAAACCAATCTTTTGAGCTCGTGCCACTTCAGCACGTGAAAATTGAGAGCCTAAGCCCCCAAGTTTAGTCACTTTATTTTGAATTTTTGTAAAAGTTAAATTCGCATTCCATTTAAAATCTTCTTTTTTTATAAATTTTGCCCCAAGGGTAAATTCAATTCCTTGATTAAACATCTCTGCTCCGTTAATTTGAACACTGTTTAATCCTACCTCTGGAATGGTGCTTCTTGAAACAATGATATCACTAAGATTGTCTCTGAAGACTTCTGTTGTAAGTTGAAATTTTTCTAAAAAATTAAGATCCACTCCTAGATTGAATTTATGATTCTTTTCCCAACCTAAATTTGGATTTGGTAGCGAGGTTAAATTAGCATAAAGATTTGAATTATAGCCACCGTTTTCAAGACCTGAATATAAACCTAAAGCTCTGTAAGAACCTATTTTTGAGTTCCCTGTAGTTCCATAACTTAATCGTAATCTTAGAAAATCAATAACATTATTATTAGTAAGAAAATTTTCGTTACTAAGGTTCCAACTTGCTCCAAACCCTCCATTGTAAGCTGTATCATTATCTCCTCCAAAAGCAGAACTTTTATCTATTCTAAAATTAATAAGGAAAAAATATTTTTTATTGTAATTATAATTTATTTGAGTGAAAGATGAAATCCCATAATTCTCTGAACTGTCTTTACGAAAGTCTTTTTCAGCGGCACTGCTGATAGGTTGTGGAGATTCGAAGTTCACAAACCCATCTCCTTTTTGATAGCTAAAATCTACCTTTTCCCCATTTAATTCCAGTCCGGTTATAACATTGAGAGAATGATTTCCATAAGGCTTATTGTAAGTAGCGTTTCCGCTCCAATTCCAACGTTTAGAGTTTCTTTCTCTTAAAACTCTTCTTCCCAAAGATCCGTCATTAAACTGTCCCGAACCGTTGAGACCAGAAAAAAAACGATCTTCATCTTTATAGAAAAAATCCATTCCAAATAAAGAGGACAGTTTCAATTTATCAGTAAGCTTGTATTCAAGTCTAAGACTATTTAACAGTCCAAAAGTTGTTGAGTTTGCTTTATTTTGCTCTGCTACCGCCAATGGATTTCCGTAGCTACTAAAAAAGGTAAAGTTACCAAGATCGTCATAAGGTTTTATTGTAGGAGGTAAAGCAAAATTGTAAAGGGTATTTGGATTGTTTTTGATTATAAATGAAGGCGAAAGTCTAAGACTCATAGTAAGCTTACTGTTTGTATAGTCTAAGGCAAAGGCAGTATTGATTTTCTGGAAATTATTTCCTACCTGCGACTCATTATTTTTTTGAAACCCTGCACTCAAACGATAGTTCCATTTACCTCTACCGCCAGATGCTCCAATATTATATCTAGAAAAAGTTCCTATTGAATTGAGTAGATCGAACCAGTTTGTATTAACACCATTCCAAACTTCAACATCCTCTGGAGAACCACTATTTAAATTGTATAAGTTTACAACTGTTTGATATTGTTCTCCATTTAAGTATTTAAATTGATTAATTGCACTACTAAATCCCCTTTGAATGGATGCGTTAAAAACCATTGCTCCTTTTTTTCCAGCTTTTGTGGTAATAATTATAACCCCATTTGCGGCATTCGCGCCATAAATTCCTAGGGCTGCTGCGTCTTTTAAAACATTGATACTCTTAATATCCTGAATTCCTATTTTAGCAAGTGGATTTAAAATATTTTCTGATAAGCTTCCGGTCCCAATATCAAAAAAATTACTCCCTTCAATACCTGCCTCTTCTGCCATGATAATTCCATCTATGATAATTAAGGGTTGCATAGAGGTTCCAACGATATTAGCATTTAAAGGTGTGAGTGATCCCTGTCCTCTAATGTCAATGGAAACAGCCTCTCCTAATTCTGGATTAATTTCGATATTAAGACCTGCTACCTGACCCTCTAATAATTCCTCAAAAGAAACCACAGATTGTTCTTGGATCATTTTTTTTGGGTCGATAGTGGTAATACTTCCCACAACTTCTTCTCGTAATTTTTTAGTTCCATAGGATGATGTTATAATAATTTCATCTAAAACATTTTCTTTTTCTTTTAAAAATATTTCGTAATATTTTTTTTCTGATAAGGGAACTGTAATGGTCTCATATCCTATATATGATATCCTAAGTGCATATTTGATGTTTTTTTTCTTTATTAAATCTATTTGAAACTTACCATCAAAGTCACTTGAAGTCCCTTTTTTAAAGCCTTTCAATACAATCGTTGCTCCTAGTAAGGGTTCATTAGTTTCTCTGTCTTTAACGATTCCAGTAATAGAGGTAATTTGCGCCTGAATTTGTATAACCCCAAGCAGTAAAATAAAAAAAAGAAGTGTCTTTTGATTCATAATATGACAAGAAAATAAACTTTACCACTAAGCAATAAAGTTTATTTTTCTAATAAAATTTTATAGGTTTTTATCTTACAATAAGTTTTCTACTGGCTATTTTATTGGCACTTATAAGTTTTATGATATACATTCCAGAGGACAAATTGTGGTTAATTAATTCGTTAACTACTTGCCCTTTTCTAACGCTTCTTCCTCGGATGTCATAAATTGTGTAGTTTATTGTTTCAGAGAAATCTCCTTTTACATTGATAAACGTATTTGATGGATTAGGATAGATAGAAATAGATTGTTCAAAAATAGGGTCGATACTTAAGGTATTAGGATTTAAGGTGTATAGTTCATTTCCAGTAACACCGTCATCTCCTTCAAAATATAATTTATCATTAAAGACCGTTATTTCATCTATATCTTTAATTGTAGCATCTAGTTGTGCTATAGTTGTTCCATTTGTTCTGAATAAGTGTCCGTTTGTGTCATCGGCATCTTCGCCTCTGTAGTATAGGTAGCCATCATAAACGGCATAATCTGAAGGATCGTGATCATTGTTTGTGCCAGAAATATTACTGATGTTTGTTACTGTATTTGCTTCTGGATCATACATCCAGAGTTGATCTCCAGTGCCGTCATCTCCTTCAAAGAACAATTTACTGTCCCATGCATAGAAATTAGTTACATCGGTTATTGAAGCATTCGTTGCAGCAGCAATTTCTATAGTTCCGTCTGCTGTTCCATCGGTAACCCATAATTTGTTAATAGCTTCAAAGTAAACTTTAGACCCAAGGTTTGTTAAATTGCTAATACTAGAGTTTTCAGCTCCAGGATTAATATCTTTTAGTAAGGTAAAAGTTTGATTGGTAATATCATAGAGGAAGGGCTCATAATTAGAATTATTTGCATCAATATAACCATCCTCACCGTCATCAGCTATCAAGTATCGCATGTAAGCAATTAATTTTGTATCATTCAATCTTGCAACATGACCTCCAGATATTTGTGGGAATCCTGATCCGGTATCTGGAATTGGCTGAAAGGTAGTTCCGTCATATTCATAGAGAGCGTTGTTAGTTCCTATGCTTGTAAAGTTGGTAGTATTGCTCATATAGACTTTAGAACCTACTACAATAGGATTTCTTGTTGAAAAGCCATTATTAGTATATAAGGTACCCTCTACTGTTCCATCCGATTCATAAAGACTTGTTAATTCTACACTTTCTTCCCAAGCTGTAAAATACATCTTCCCATTAAATTCAAAGAAATTGTCTATTGTTCCGTTGCTTGATCCTGTTCTAAATTCATAGAATAATTCAGTTCCACTTGCAGTACCATCAGTAATCCACATTTCTTTTCCTAAGTCTTCTCCTCCAGTATTTGTTCCACTAGAATCGTCCGCATAAAAATAAAGAGCGCCGTTAAATACGAATAACTCAGCAGGAGATGAATTTCCTGAGCCAGTGTTAATGTCTAATACTTGTGTCACTTGGGCGGTTAAAATAGATGAGGCAAGAAACAAAATTAGTGTAGTAAATTTTTTCATATTAATATAGTTTTTATTTAGATTAATTAAAAACAAAATTAATTTAACATTTCAAATTATCACTAATTGTTAGGAGTGTACTATATATTTTTAAGAAAATTTTAATATTATTTTTTAGAAACAGGCCTAATTTTTTAACATTTTTTCATTTTTTTAAGTAATTTTTAACATTTTGCAGACGGATAGAAAATTAGATTTAGTTGTTTTGATTCTCCCTCTTTGAAGAAACCATCCAAAACTTATGCTATAGATCGTTTTCTATGAAATGGGAAGTCATAAAAAACAGACCTTGTAAGGTTTAAAAGATTTTGATTTCTTAAAAATCAAATTGGTATTTTTTGCCATAAATTTTAGTAGAAATTAACTCTCATAAAATATGCGTTCAATTTTTCGATTGAAAAGAAGCGTATAGAATTACAAATAGTAATAGCGATTATTAGAATTATAAAAGGTTCGCTAAAACGTTGACTTGCCCATTAAAAAAAGTGATTTGTAAAGGTTATTTTTGAAGTTAGCTTGGTGAGTTAATTAACACCAAGGATGTAATTTGGAATTAGATGAGATTTTCAGCAAATGTGTTTTTAGAGTAGCTAGAAAATTTTTCTACCCAATTATTTATATGTAATAAGAATATTTAAATATATACTCACTAGAGATTTTAGCAATACACATCTGATAGTATCAACTCTTTTGAATTAGAATTTAATGCTTCCAGAAAGACTCACTTTGGGTAATAGATATCCCTTTTCTAAAAATCTACAAATTATGTGATTGCAATGAAACCAATTGATAAATATGATTCAGCAACATATAATAAAGTTTAGCCAATTTGTATCTCAACTAACATTCTACTTGTTGTTGTACCCTTAACCTTAAGAGAGCTTTAAAATTAGAATAATATTTTATTTTTAACACAGTCATTATAAGTGTTTACGAAAAGTATCCCAGAGATATACTTTTATTTTTCAATAGAAGGTGTTCTAAAGTTTTTATACCATTCTAGCAGTATAAATAGTCGATATATCATAAGAAGAACTACATTAAAAGCCCAAATATATAATATGATACCAGCTTTTAAATTACCTGCCACAAAAAGTAAGGTACTGCACAAAACATAGATAAATAAACCTGCGTTTAGATAGATAAAAGTTTTGTTTGAACCCTCTATCCTTTTTAAAAAGAAGATAAAACTATACACTATTAAGGGGATAGAGGTAACTAAAATTTCAAAAATATTGAATTTATAAAAGGATTCTGGATACAGCAAATAATAAATTCCTATAGCAATAAGTCCTAAAATTAAGTATGTTTTTATCCCTTTAGTAAGTACGTTATTTCTAAACTCTTCTATAAAAAAGAAACTTAAAAAAACAAATTGGCCAATAAAATAAAAATGACTGTAAACTAGACTTTCAATTTTTATTGAGGCTAAATAAGATATTCTTAATTCTAGGATTAAAGTATATAATAAATAAAATGCTATAATTTTAAAAGCTAGCGTTTTCTTACGATAGCTTTTAAAAAAAAGAAATACATTTAAAGCGAGTATAAAATAACCAACATAGGCAATCATATTTACTATTTCTACCTTCATGTTATCTGATAAGCGGGATATATGTAACAATTATATTGTCTAGTGTCAACACAAAAAATATTTTTACGCAAATATATTACTAAAGTTAGTACTATTCAATAGGGTCCAGACCCTATTGAATGATACTAAATTTTTTGTGTGGCTTAAAGCGTGTTTATTTCTAAAAGAAATGTTTTTTAGGATTTCTATTTTTGAATGTTATACAATTTACATTTGTAGATGTTTTATAAAAATTCATAGTATCCTTGTATAGTAGAACTAACCATATTTTTTGATCTAAATATTTTGACGTCTCAAAAAAACATACTAATACAATGGACTATCTTTATCACAAACAGGTGGACAAGGTTGTGAAAAATCAAAAATACCACCACTTGAAGGGTCTAATGTAAGTCCGTCTGAGGAAGAAAGAATATCTTTACCTTCTTTATCTACGCCAACAATCATTAGTTTTTCAACATACTTATGTTTTTTTAATTTTCCTTTAACAGGAACTTTTTCAACTCCAATATATGCACGAATACCTTCGGCTTGTTCCCCCTTATCATTTATTTCTGCTAGTGCTTCTAACAAATCTATTGATGGTACGTAAAAGGCATTACATTTATGATATTTATTATAACTTGATTCTTTTTTTCTCCATCTTTTCGCCCAATCAGTTGCTATTTCTAGACTAATTTTGTTTTCAGGATTAGGTGTTGGGTCGTCTTTTGGTTTTTTGTTACTCATTGTTTTAATTTTAGTTATTAAATATTAAGATTAATTACTTTCTAAAAATAAATAAAATAAAATAAAAGAAAGAGATATTTATCAATGATTTAATTTTAAAAAACTTTTTCATCTAATTTCTATGCTATTTTCTTCAATTGCAACTACTTTTACTCCATTAAAAATAGTAATTTCGTTGTATGCCTGCATCACTAGAAATTCAAATAAAAACATTACCAGACTCTCCTGGGGTATATCAATATTTTGATAAAAACGATGTAGTTATTTATGTCGGTAAGGCAAAAAATCTAAAAAAAAGAGTTGCCTCTTATTTTAATAAAAACCACGATAGCGGCAAAACACGTGTGTTGGTAAAAAAAATTGCAAGCATAAAACACATTGTTGTTAGTACCGAGACAGATGCCTTATTATTAGAGAACAACCTTATAAAAAAATACAAACCACGGTATAATATTTTGCTAAAAGATGACAAGAGTTATCCTTGGTTGTGTATAAAAAAAGAACGTTTTCCGCGCGTTTTTATGACGCGTAGGGTTGTAAAAGACGGATCAGAATATTTTGGACCTTATACTTCTGTGGGAACCGTAAGAGTTTTATTAGATTTAATAAAAGAATTGTATCCATTAAGAACCTGCAACTTCTATTTAAGTAATCAAAACATAAATGAGGGGAAGTATAAAGTCTGCCTAGAATATCATTTAAAAAATTGTAAAGGTGCTTGCGAAGGCTTTGAAAATGAAATAGATTACAATAATTATATAAAAGAAATTAGAAATATTATCAAAGGTAATTTTAAAGAAAGCTTGGAGAGGTTTACTGTTTTAATGCTAAATTTCGCTAAAAAGATGGAATTTGAAGAAGCACAAAAAATTAAAGAAAAACTTAATCTATTATCCAATTACCAAGCAAAATCTACTATTGTAAATCCATCCATAAACAATGTAGATGTGTTTTCTATTATTTCTGATGAGACCCATGGGTATGCAAATTTTTTTAAAATTTCTAACGGGTCTATAATTCAATCTCACACCACAGAAATAAAAAAGAAATTAGACGAAACGGATAGAGAACTATTAGAACTGTTTATTATAGAAATTAGACATCGTTTTAATTCTGTAGCTCCAGAAATATATGTTCCTTTTAAGGTCAATATTGGAGAAAACATAAAGGTGACCGTCCCAAAGTTAGGAGATAAAAAACGCATTGTAGAATTGTCTGAGCGAAATGCAAAATACTATAGACAAGAACAATTTAAACAGGTACAAATTGTAGACCCAGAGAGGCATACTAAACGAATAATGGCACAAATGAAAAAAGATTTACGCCTTTCTGAAGCTCCAAAACACATAGAGTGTTTCGATAATTCTAACATACAAGGAACACATCCTGTAGCTGCTTGCGTGGTTTTTAGAGATGGAAAACCAAGTAAAAAAGAATACCGCCATTATAATATTAAAACAGTTGAGGGCCCAGATGATTTTGCTTCTATGGAAGAGGTTGTGTATAGAAGATATAAACGTTTGTTGGCAGAAGAAAAATCTTTGCCCCAATTAATAATTGTTGATGGTGGTAAAGGACAATTATCGTCTGCTCTAAAGAGTTTAGATGCATTAGGCTTGCGTGGTAAAATTGCCATTATTGGAATTGCAAAACGTTTGGAAGAAATTTATTACCCAAACGATCCTATTCCGTTGTATCTAGATAAAAAATCGGAAACCCTAAAGATTACTCAATATTTAAGAAACGAAGCCCATAGATTTGGGATTACCTTTCATAGAAATAAACGAAGTAAAACTGCTATCCAAAGTGAGTTGGAACAGATACCAACTATTGGCAAACAAACCATTACCACATTAATGCGTAAATTTAAATCTGCAAAAAGAGTAAAAGAAGCAACTTTTAATGAGTTGAAAGATGAAATTGGAAATGCGAGAGCTTTAAGAGTATATGAGTTTTATCATCCAAAAAAAGAACCATGAAAAAGAGTTTAATTTTCATCATAACACTGCTACCATGGTTGTTTTTTGGCCAAGAAAAACAACCCAAAGTGGGTCTTGTTTTAAGTGGAGGTGGTGCCAAAGGCTTTGCTCATATTGGTATCTTAAAAGAAATAGACAAAGCAGGAATTCAGTTAGATTATATCGGAGGTACAAGTATGGGGGCTATTCTTGGCGGTTTGTATGCTGCGGGCTATTCTGGTATTCAAATAGAAGAGTTTGTAAAAGATACAGACTTTATCAATCTTTTACGAGATAAGTTACCGAGAAGTTCTTCACCTTTTTTTGAAAAAGAATACGGAGAAAACACAGCAATTTCTTTGCCAGTTAATAAGGGGGCAATAGGCTTACCAAAAGGAGTTTCTAAAGGGCAAAATATGCTGAACTTATTATTGGAACTCTTTGCACCTGTAGAGGGTGTTAGCGATTTTTCTAAATTGCCAATTCCCTTTTTTTGTATTGCAACAGATGTAGAAACAGGTGCAGAAATTTTACTAGAAAAAGGGTCTTTACCACTGGCGCTAAGAGCAAGTGGATCATTTCCAACATTACTAAACCCTGTTGAAGTAAATAATCAACTATTAATTGATGGAGGTATTGCCAACAACTTCCCTGCGGATATAATGCGCGCTAAAGGGATGGACATTATTATTGGTGTAGATGTTCAAGGGAAATTGTTTGAAAAGGAAAAATTAACGTCTGTAATTTCTATTCTAAACCAGATAGTAACCTATCAAATGTACAATAAGAGTAATGATGAAAAAGATAAAATAGACATTTATATTCATCCAGAAATTTATAAGTTTAATGTTGTAGATTTTACTGAAAAAGATAAAATTATCAAGAAAGGAGATATAGAAGGGAAAAAGTTTAGAGATATTTTTAAGGAAATTGCAGCCAAACAAAAGCACAAAAAAAGCACCAAAAGAATTCAACCTGATTCAAAGAAATATTTAATATCTGAAATAGGAATTTCAGGGTCTAAAAATTACACAAGAGCTTTTGTTCTTGGAAAGTTAAACTTAAAAGAAAGCGATAGTATTACAAGAAAAGAAATTACAAAGAGAATCTACCTTTTAACCGCCACAAAAAATTATGAGCGAATAGAATATACTCTCAAGCAAAAAAAAGACAATTCTTATAAGTTGGATTTTTCACTAATAGAAAGTAACGCGAATGCTAGTTTAAATTTTGGTGTGCATTATGATTTCCTATACAAATCTGCTGTTCTAGTAAATCATAGCAAAAAAAACACTCTTACTAATAATGACTTATTTTCTTTAGATATAATTCTTGGAGATAATTTAAGATACAAATTAAATTATTTTGTTGATAATGGTTTTTATACGAGCTATGGTTTTCGTTCTAGTTTTACAAACTTTTCCTCCAATACAAAAAACACTACTCTTTCTAATTCCCCTAGCGTAAACAGTATAAATCTTAATTACAGAGATTTTACCAATCAGATTTTTTTACAAACTACTTTTGATAGAAGATTTGTTTTAGGTCTAGGAGTTGAACATAAACATATAAAGGCTACCACGGAAACCTTTACAACGATGAACAACGAAACAGTTTTTGATGATAGTAATTATTTAAATTTTTTAGGGTATTTAAAGTTTGATAATTATGATGATAAATTGTTTCCAACCAAAGGATATTTTGCAGATTTAAATGCGAAATGGTATCTGTTTTCATCAGATTATAATAATGATTTTAAACGTTTTATACAAGCTAGAGGAACTATTGGTTTTGCAGCTACTTTAGGTGGTAAGTTTACTTTTCAAAACACAAATGAAGCAGGTTTTACAATCGATAGTCCAAAATCAACGATGTTTCAATTTTACCTTGGAGGATATAATAAAAACTACATAAATACATTCGTATCCCTTTATGGGTACGATTTTGCAGAATTGACTGATGATACATTTTTAAAAACAGAATTTAATTTTAGATATCGATTTACAGACAATCATTATGCAGAATTCATTGCAAATTATGCGCGCTTAGAACCGAATGTTTTTAAAAACTTAGAGATTTTTAAAAATATTAAATCTGGGTATGCAGTTGGCTATAGTTACAATACTTTTATAGGCCCAATAGAAATTAAATATAGTTGGTCTCCAGATAATAATGAAAGTTATTGGTTGTTTAACTTAGGTTTTTGGTTTTAAACTCTATAAAAAGTAAAACCCGCAACTTTTAAGTTGCGGGTTTTTTGATAAAAATTTATTACCTTAATACAAGATACATTTAATCTTTAATAGATTTAAATTTATAATGTAAGTATGTGTAAGCATCACGAGGTATAATTGTAATCCACTTTTTGTGTTTTAAATACCATTTAAAACGTATAGAAGACATTCCTTTGGTTAAATAAGCTGCAATAAAAGGATGTACATTTAATTGTATCTTTTTATTTTTTGGATTAGAAACAAATTTATCTAAATCGTTTTCAATCTTATCTAGCAAGACAATTGGTGCTTCTATTTCTCCGTTTTTATTTGGGTTGGCTTCGGTAGTTTTTATACTTAACTCAGGTCTTACCCGTTGTCTTGTAATTTGTACCAATCCAAATTTTGTTGGAGGCAATATTTTGTGTTTTGTTCTATCTAAAGCCATTTGCTCTTTTAGATGCTGAAATAGTTTATTTCTATTTTCCGCTTTGTGCATATCAATAAAATCAACAACTATGATTCCTCCCATATCACGCAGTTGTAACTGGCGTGCTACTTCAGAAGCAGAAATTAAATTTACTTCTAATGCAGTGTCTTCTTGAGATCCTGCTTTGTTAGAACGGTTTCCGCTATTTACATCAATAACGTGTAAAGCTTCGGTATGCTCTATAACTAAATAGGCACCTCTACTCATAGAAACTGTTTTTCCAAACGATGTTTTTATTTGACGTTCAATTCCGTATTTTTCAAAAATAGGAATATCCCCTTTGTGCAATTTTACAATTTTTTCCTTTTCAGGATAAATTTCTTGCAAATACTCTTTAATTTCTATTGAAAGAGTTTCATCGTTGGTTATAATATTTGTAAAAGAATCATTCATTACATCTCTTAAAATAGAAGATGCTCTGTTTAATTCACTCAAGATTTTTGTTGGTGTATTTGTGTTTGCAATGTGCTTACACATAGTTTTCCAACGATCTAATGAGTTTTGCAAATCTTTATCTAATTCTGCTACTTTTTTGCCTTCGGCAACAGTTCTTAAGATAACGCCAAAACCTTTAGGTCTTATGCTTTTTGCTAGTCTTTTTAAACGTTCTTTTTCTTTTGGGTCTTCTATCTTTTGTGAGACAGATACCCTATTAGAAAAGGGAACTAAAACTAAAAATCTACCTGCAATAGACAACTCCGAACTTAATCTTGGTCCTTTGGTAGAAATTGGTTCTTTCACAATTTGTACTAATAAATTTTGTCCAGATTTTAGGACATTGTTAATACTACCGTTTTTGTTAATTTCTCCCTTAAATTGGAAGTTTTTTAAAGTGAATTCTTTATACCTACCTGTGCTTACTTTCTTAATGAATGCATTTAATGAATTTACTTGCGCCCCTAAATCATGATAATGTAAAAATCCATCTTTTGGATATCCTACATTTACAAAGGCCGCATTTAAGCCCGTTAACACTTTTCCTATTTTGGCTAAAAATATATCGCCAACAGAAAATTTGTTGTCCGTTGTTTCATTATTTAATTCAATAAGTTTTCCATCTCTTAATAAGGCAAAATCAATATCAGATGAATTTGAACGAATTATTAATTCTGTTTTCATACTGAAATAGTTTTAACACTACACATCATTGTGTAGATGGACTTAATATTTTCAGGTATTATAAATACCGTGAGAGGTTACTATATCTCTATAGTTATTAAAAACCTCTAATGTCAATGAACTTGTTTTTGTTTTTTCGCAATCAAATAAACGAAAAAGCAAGCACTGGCTTACTTTTTCTTGTGTCTATTTGCTCTGGCTCTTTTCTTTCTTTTGTGTGTAGAGATTTTTGCTCTCTTTCTTTTTTTACCACTTGGCATAATCTTTCTTTATTTTTTAAACCCTCTGGGTTTAGATTAGTATTTTGTTATTTAACAGCCACTTTACTTTTCACCCCTTCAGTAAAGGTTTTTGATGGTTTAAAGGCAGGGATATTATGAGCAGGAATCTTAATAGTAGTGTTTTTAGAAATATTTCTACCCGTTTTTTCTGCTCTAGTTTTGATGATAAAACTACCAAAACCTCTTAAATAAACATTGTCTCCATTTTCTAATGCATCTTTAACTTCTGCCATAAATGCTTCTACAGTTGCTAATACATCTGTTTTTTCAATGCCCGATTTCTCTGAAATTTTCGATACGATATCTGCTTTCGTCATGTCTCTATTTTTATTATATTTTTATTAATTTTATTCCCTAAAATGCGGAGGCAAATATATGATAATTAATCAATTCCAAAAAGATTAACACTTAAATTTATATGAATTTTAAAATGTAATATTGCATTTCTAATTTTTAAGGATGAGTTTTTCTAACATATTAATATACTGGTACTTACAAAACAACAGAGAATTACCATGGCGCAAAACTAAAAATCCGTATTTTATTTGGCTGTCAGAAATTATGCTACAACAAACTAGAGTTGCTCAAGGTTTGTCTTATTATTTAAAATTTACAGCCACTTTTCCTACTGTTTTTGATTTAGCCAAAGCCGATGAAAGTACAGTCTTAAAAATGTGGCAAGGCCTAGGCTACTATTCCCGAGCAAGAAATTTACATTTTACTGCAAAATACGTTGCAAATGAATTAAATGGTAAATTTCCATCAACATTTAAGGGGTTATTAAAACTAAAAGGAGTTGGAGATTATACTGCTTCGGCAATTTCATCTATTTGTTTTAATCAAGATGCCGCTGTTGTAGATGGAAATGTTTACAGGGTGCTTTCTAGATATTTTGGGATTAAAACACCCATAAATTCATCTTCTGGCATAAAGGAGTTTAAAGCGTTGGCTCAAACATTGATAGATAAAAATCAGCCAGGCACTTTTAATCAAGCAATTATGGATTTTGGGGCATTGCATTGCAAACCACAAAACCCATTTTGCACTACCTGCCCTTTTTCTAAAAGTTGTGTTGCTCTAGAAAAAAGACAAATTAAAGAATTGCCATTAAAAATTAAAAAAATAAAAGTTAGGAATCGATTCTTTAATTATTTAGTGGTTGTTACCAATAATAAAAAAACCATTTTTTCAGAAAGAAAAGGGAAAGGAATTTGGCAAGGCTTGTATCAATTCCCCTTGATAGAGTGGGATAAAAGCATTAACAAGAACGAATTAATTTTATCCGATGAGTTCATCAATTTATTTCCAAACGAAACAACTATTTCACTCTTTAATAAAAAAGAGATTATTCACAAATTATCTCATCAACATATACATACTCAATTTTGGATTGTAAAAACGAATGATTTCTTAGAAGTAAATACACATTGGTCAGAAATTAAAAAGTTTCCTGTCCCAGTTTTAATTGCTAATTTTTTAGAAGAATTTCTAAAGTGAAATTAACGATTTTTTTTGGTATATTTGATAAGTTAATTACAGAGCTATGGCAGGAACAATAAACAAAGTAATCTTAATTGGTAATTTAGGAGACAATGTAAAAATGCACTATTTTGATAATCAAAATTGTATTGGACGTTTTCCAATTGCAACAAGCGAGAGTTATACTAGTAAACAAACTGGAGAAAAAGTAACCAATACAGAATGGCACAATCTAATTGTTAGAAATGGCTTGGCAAAAGTTTGTGAAAAATATTTAACCAAAGGGGATAAAGTATATATTGAGGGAAAGCTAAAAAACCGTCAATGGGAGCAAGATGGAGTGAAGCGTTATGCTACTGAAATTCATGTAAATGAAATGACAATGCTATCAAACAAAAAAGAAGCAAGAAATTCTAATATATCTCAAGAGAATCAATCAACTGCTTCAACCCCACCAAGTTCCATAGCTCCAGAAGAAAAAGATGATTTACCATTTTAGTTTAATTAAATTTTAAAAATTTGGATCCAGAACCCGAATCACTATTTTTATTTTTTTCTACAATACAATTGTTAAGTTACGCAAACGGATTTATATTGGTTTTTTTATTAATTTCTTCTGCACTTGTTTCTGGTTCTGAAATTGCTTTTTTTTCACTATCTCAAGCAGATTTAGATAATTTAAAAAATCAATCTAAAGAAGAAAATAAGGTTGTAAAACTATTAGAAAGACCAAAAAAACTGTTGGCAACCATTTTAATTACAAATAATTTTATCAATATTTTAATTGTCTTATTATTTGCTTCTTTAGGAGAAGAGATTTTTGGTAATTTTAAACAGGCAATTTTTGGAATTCAAGTTCGTTTTTTAATTGAAGTGGTACTCATTGCTTTTTTAATTCTTCTTTTTGGTGAGGTTTTACCTAAAGTTTACGCCTCCAGAAATTCTCTAAAATTTGCTAATTTTATGGCAAAACCAATATCAATCCTAAATATACTTTCAACCCCTTTAAGTCAGCCATTAATTAGTTTCACAAATGTTATAGAAAACAAGTTAGGAAGCAAGAAGAATAACTTCTCCGTAGCAACATTGTCTCAAGCTTTAGAACTAACATCTAATGACGCAACTACAAAAGACGAACAGAAAATTTTAGAGGGAATTGTAAGTTTTGGAAACACTGAAACGGTTCAAATTATGAAACCAAGAATAGATATTTTTGCCCTTTCTGATACTGAATCTTACAAAGATGTTTTGGATAAAATTCTTAAAAAAGGATACTCTAGAAACCCTGTTTACAATGAAAATATAGACAATATTATAGGTGTTTTGTATGCAAAAGATTTATTAGCACACATAGATAAGACAAGCTTTAAATGGCAAAGTTTGCTTCGCGAACCATTTTTTGTTCCAGAAAATAAAAAGTTAGATGATTTGTTAAGTGAATTTAGAGAGAAGAAAAACCATTTAGCAATTGTGGTAGATGAATATGGTGGGACTAGTGGTATTGTAACCCTAGAGGATGTTATAGAAGAAATTGTTGGCGATATTAATGATGAATTCGATGATGATGATTTATCGTATTCGAAAATTGATGAAAACAACTATGTTTTTGAGGGAAAAACTACGATTAAAGATTTTTGTAGGGCAATAGGGAATGAAGATGAAGAAATTTTTGAGGAAGAAAAAGGGGAAAGCGAAACACTTGCAGGTTTTATTTTAGAAATTTCAGGAAAGTTTCCAAAAAGAGGAGAGAAAATAAACTTTAAGAAATACACGTTTACAATAGAAACTATAGATAGAAAGCGAATTAAACAAGTAAAAGTTACAAGAAATGCATAAGATCTGTTTCCTTTTTTGTATGCTAATCCTTGCATCTTGTATGGATGAAATTCAGCCCAAACCTAAAGCGTATTTAAGTTTAAAGTATCCAGAAAAAAAATATAAAAAATTAGAGTTAGAAAGACCATATTCTTTTCAAGTTTTGGAGAATATTACTTTAAAAGATGAACCAAATAATTGGCTAAAGATTAAGTATCCAAATTTAAAGGCATCAATAGACATTACCTACAGACCTGTAAGTAATAATTTACGGGAATTGTTAACAGAAGCACAAAGATTAGTTTTTAAACATACGGTAAAAGCAGAACAAATTATATCAGACGATTTTATAAACCTAGAACACTCCGTTTCTGGTAGTGTTTATGATATTATGGGAAATGCTGCTTCACAAATTCAGTTTCATGCAACAGACAGTGTAAAACATTTTATAAAAGGCTCTTTATATTTCTATACAAAACCAAATTATGATTCTCTTCTGCCAGCAGTAGCTTATGTAAAAAAAGATATTATCAAAATCATGAATACTTTAGAATGGAAAGACTAAATTAATTGAACTTCCTATAAAATAGCTCAATATTAATTTTCTGAAGGAACCCTTAAAAGTGTAAAAAAGCATGTGTAAAAATACTGGATTATACTTCTACATATGCCTCTAAAAAATCTTTTACAGTTAAATTGTTTTGGAAGGAAAAGTTTTTCTATTCTGTAACCATAAGTAAAATTGTAATCCAAATAAGATTGCTCCAGCCAACAGATGTATCGCTTGGGTTCCCATTGGAAATTCTACGTAGTACATTAAAATACCTGTTATTGTCTCTAGAAATATTAAAAAGAGAATCCAATTTATAAGTCCGTATCCTAATTTTTTCATTTGATTTAAATAAAACAAACCAAAATTTACCAAAACAATAGCGATGGTAAAAGACCTATGAAAGTAAAATTTAAAACTTGGGTTTAGTAAACTGTAATTTTTATTTTCAAAACCAAATAGCTTTACTTGCTCATCTATAAATTGTCTTACCTGGGTTCCCATTGCAATTTGTATTAATGAAAAAACAATAGATACAATCAATAATTTATCAAATAAAGAATTCGATTTCATTGAAATTTTTTTCTTTGAAATGATAAACAATAACTTTAACAACAAAGCAATAATTACTAGGCCAGCCACCATATGAATAGTTATTTGCGTAGGTTTTAAATTGCTATCTACTACTGTTTTTCCTAACCATGCTTCAAATAGAAACAACAAAAGAGTTGCAAAAGAGAGTATTGTTATCGTTTTATTGTCTCGCCAAAAGGAAATGGAAAAAACCACCATTAATAATAATGGAAGCCCTGCTAAAGCAGTTGCTAACCTATTAATGTATTCAGTCCAAGTATGGTATTTGTTAAATTTTGCGTAATCGTGTTTTGTGTAATTAGACCAGTTTTTTTTATTGAACTTTGTAGTTGAAGTTATGTTTTTTTCAGAGACAAACAAGGCTTCATTTTTAATGATAATCATGCCTTTTTTATAATTCGTATTTGGTTGCCAGGTAATTTGTGCTTCTGATGTTGGAGGAATAATATAACCAAAACATTTTGGCCAATCTGGGCAGCCCATTCCAGAGCCAGTCATTCTAACGATAGAACCTGCCAAAAAAATTAAATATACGGCAATTAAAGTAATTTTAACCAGTAAAGGAAATCTCGTTTTCAATGGGTATACACATTTATTTTACAACAAAACTTATTGCTAAAAACTTTATACAAAGATACAAAAAAGACCCCAAAAAAAGCTTCTAAAATTTAGAAGCCTTTTCTTTAGAACGGGTATAAATTATACTTTTTGCCTTGCAAGAGAGAACAGATATTCCGCTATTTAGTAATTTCTGAAGCCTTGTATAGTTCTCCACCAGCAATAGCGTTTACAAAAGTAATTAGATCTTTTTTGGAAGTTTTACCAGAATCAAATTCAATGTTAGCAATGCTATCATTAAAAATAACTGTGGCGTTTAAAACACCATCTTTTTTGGATAGTTTAGATTGAATTGTTTTTGCACATCCAATTTCGCAGGTCATTCCAGAAATAGCAAGAGATATTTTTTGTGAGTTCGCCACTGCAATTGTAGCTGTTTTTACAACTTCTTTTTTTGTTTCATTTTTACACCCATATAAAATGAAACTAGCAATGACAATAGAAAATATTATTTTTTGAATTTTCATTATATTTAGTTATAAAATTATTTCACAAATTTATTAATAAAACCAATCATATTTAAAGAATTGTTGGACTTTTGTAGAAACCTTAACCAAAAAGCATGAATAATCAACAACAAAAATGGGTGTATTTACTTTTTCTATCGATAGTTTGGGGTAGTTCTTTTATCTTGATGAAGAAAGCGTTAATTGGAGTTACACCAATACAATTAGGAGCTTTAAGAATGATAATTACAGCAGTTTTTTTAACGTTGATTGGGTTTAAGACAATTAAGAAAATTCAAAAAAAACATTGGATTTATATTGCCTACACCGCGCTTTTAGGAACTTTTATTCCTGGGTTTTTATTTGCATACGCTATTTACGGAATTGACAGCTCTATAGTTTCTATTCTCAATTCATTTACTCCTTTTAATACCTTAATTTTTGGAGCGTTAGTTTTTGGTTTTGCTTTTAAAAGAAAACAATTTATTGGTATTTTAATTGGTTTGATAGGAACGTTGATTCTTATCTTAAAAGGAGCAAATTTAAATCCAGATCAAAATTATTGGTATGCATTATTAATTATTATAGCTTCTGTAGGATATGCTTTTAATGTAAACATTGTAAAGAAGTATTTGCAAGACCTAGATGCTTTGGCAATTACAACTGGTAATTTCTTGTTATTGCTTATACCTGCAACATTTGTTTTGGCGTTTACAGATTTTTTTAGCACTTTTAAAGCAGATAATATAGGTTTAGAATCTTTAGGATACATCACCATTCTCTCTGTTGTAGGAACTGGAATTGCCAAAACAATGTTTAATAAATTGGTTCATATTTCTACTCCTATTTTTTCTTCATCTGTGACCTATTTAATACCTATAGTTGCAATTATTTGGGGGGTTTTAGACGGAGAAAAATTAAGTGGAATTCAGATTCTAGCAGGAATTATTATTCTCTTTGGAGTATACTTGGTAAATAAAACGAACTAAATAGTAAGTTTCAATAAAAAAGAGCCAAGATATAAATCTTGGCTCTTTTAATACGTTCTTTAACTTTCTTTAAGATTATTTAAAATCTTCATCAGAAACATCTTCGTTAATTTTAATTTCTTTGATTTTAAAATCTAAATTCATTGGTCCCATTTTTTGAGCAACAGAATGAGGAAACTTAATTCCATTTACTTCTTTATAGTCAGAAAAAACAGTAGGGAGTTTTGTTTCCTTTCCGTCAAGTGCTTTAATGGTTCTAACAGATTTTATTTTTAAACCTGTTTTCATATCATAAAAAATATTTGAGTCATTATATTTTAAAACGATAGCGTTTTTACCATCAACTTGTTCAATCCTTACCAAGCTTCCAGAAATATAATTTAAATCACTAAATAGTGCATTTTCTTTTTTTGCTTTGGCAATATCTTCCTCTGGCATATCTTTCTTTTGACCTCTAGCCTCTTGATACCCTTTTTCTCCATCAAAAACAGATTTGTTATATACTTGTCCCATTACAGATATTACTTGGGAAGTTTTGTTTGGTGCAGCGGCTTTCATTGTCATTACCAATGGAGTTCCTTGAACGGTTGCATTAGAAACCATCATAATGGTTTTTACAGCCATGGCTTTTTCTTTTCCTCCAATTGCCTCAAAATATTTGTTAATCACAGATTCTGCGGTCATTCCTTCAGGAATTGGCATTGACATTTCTGGTTTTTCAGTAGGGTTTCCTTCTTTGTCAAAGTACTTAATGGCATAGTCTCCTTTTTCAAGATTTTTAAGAACATCAATTCCTTTTCCTGTAATAATAATTTTAGCTTTATCGCCTTTAAAGTATTTAATGGCAGCGTTTTGAACATCGTCTAAAGTAACTGCTTTTATATTTTTTATGTAATTTTCATAAAAATCTTTTGGCAAATTATAGCGAGCTATATTCAATGCGAAACTTGCAACAGTTCTTGGTTTTTGAACATCCATTACAAAACCACCTATATATTCTTCCTTAGAATTTGCTAATTCTTCTGCCGTTACCTTTTGATACCGAATTTTATTTATTTCTTTTTGTATTTCTACAACAGAACTATCAGTAACTACATTTCTAACACTAGCAGATGCTCTAAAAGTACCAGCATATCTACTTTGACTTAATCTAGAGTAAGAACCGTAAGTATATCCTTTGTCTTCTCTTAAATTCATAAACAAACGTGCTGTACCGCCACCGCCAAGAATATTATTTGCTATTAATGCTGCATAATAATCTTTGTCGCCTAAAGTTAAATCTATATTGTTAATTACTGTAATTTCAGATTGTACAGCATTGTCCATATTAACAAAGTTAATTTCTGTAGTTGCTACATTTTTCGTTTCTGGCATTGTATACACTGGAATCTCTCCTTTTTTCCAATCAGAAAATAAAGATTTTACTAGTTTTTTTATTTTTTTAGGATTTATGTCTCCCTCAATAACTAAATAAGCGTTGTTAGGTTTGTAATAAGTAGCATAATTATTTTTTACGTCTTGTAAAGTAATTTTTTCAACACTTTCTTTTGATGTAAATTCTCCAAAAGGGTGATTCCTGCCATACGTTAGAACGTTTTCTACACGTCTAGCTGCAGAGGTAACACTTTTTTCATTAGATTTTAAACCATCTAAAGTAATTTGTACTTCTTTATCAAATTCCTCTTGTGTAAATTCAGAATTCATAACACCATCTGCCATTAATCCTAAAATTTCTGGAAAATATTTTTTCAAAGAAGATGCAAAAGCACCAGTGCTAAAAAAAGAAACGTTAGCACCTAAAAAATCTACTTTTTCGTTAAAATCATCTTTGCTGATGTTTTTAGTTCCACGACCCATTAGGCTACCCATCATTCCAGAAACTCCAGAGATTTCACCTTCAAGATAAGGTTTGTTGTCTATCGTTAAATTAGCCGAAGCTCTTGGTAACTTATCATTTACGACCATAATTACTTTCAAACCATTTTTTAATGTAAAAGTTTTTGGCTTACCTAATTTAACAACAGGATCTGGTCCTGGTTTTGGCATTTTACTTCTGTCTATTTGTGCATTAGTAGCAATAGATAAAAGAAAAATTGCCAGAAGTGATAAAATTTTTGTTTTCATAATCTTACTGTCTTTTTATTATTTTTTTGCTGATTCAGGTAAATATTCCAGAACCAATCTTTGATTTGGATTTAGGTATTTTTTGGCAACTTCTCTAATATCTTCTCTTGATATCGATCTGTAGATATCAATTTCAGTATTAATTAAGTTTGTATCCCCATATAATACATTGTATCTGGCTAAAGAATTTGCAATGCCTTCTACACTAGAATTTGAGTTTACAAAATTGTTTTCAAACTGATTTTGTAATTTTTGAAAATTTCTTTCTGAAATTAATTCTGTTTGAATTTTTAAAATCTCTTCATCAATTTCTTTAATAATATCTTCTAACTTAGTTTCATTTTGTGGTAAACCATACAAAATATAAGTTCCATAATCTTCTTGACTTAAATTGATTGCACCTGCTTGTAAGGCCATTTTTTTATCATCAACTAATTTCTTGTACAAAACAGAACTTCTTCCTGTACTTAAGTATGAAGAGATCATGTCTAAAACTCTTGAATCCCTAGTTTTCATAGATGGTGTTCTATAGGCTGCCATAATTGCAGGAATTTGAATATTTGGATCATATCCTTTAGCTGACATTGGTTGTGTAATTGGGTCTTCTTTAGGAAAATCTTTGATAACATCTGCTCCTCTTGGAATTGGTCCAAAATAATCTTCAATCATTTTTTCTGCTGTCGCAAAATCAATGTCTCCGGCAACAACCAACGTTGCATTATTTGGGACATAGAATTTTTTGTTAAACGCCAAAAACTCTTCTAGCGTAGCAGCATCTAAATGCTCCATTTTACCAATAGTAGTTCCTTTGTAAGGATGTTTTTTAAACATGTTTAATTTTACATATTCTAAAAAACGAGAATACGGTTGATTGTCTACGCGCAATCTTTTTTCTTCTTTTACAACTTCATTTTGTGTATCTACACCACCTTGTTTAATAATAGGGTGCAATAAACGTTCAGATTCCATCCAAAGTCCCAATTCAAGTTTGTTGGATGGAAAAATTTCATAATAATAAGTTCTATCGTCTGTAGTGTTGGCATTATTTCTACCACCGTTAGAGGATACAATTTTAAACCATTCTCCTTTTGCAATATTTTCTGTTCCTTCAAACAATAAATGCTCAAAGAAATGAGCCATTCCTGTTCTTCCTGGTTGTTCATCTTTTGCACCAACATGATACATTACAGAGGTGACTACTACGGGAGCAGAAGTGTCCTTGTGTAAAATTACGTGCATTCCGTTACTTAAATCATACTCTTCAAATTCTACTTTTTGTGCATTTGTAGCAATTACAAACAGCATAGCAGAGGCAAGAGTTAAAATACTTTTCTTCATTGATTCTTATTTAGTTAATAGTTGATAGTAAGTTTGACGCTGTATTGATTAATATGTTACATAAAACACAAACAAAAACAGAACTTGAACAAAAATAAATAGTTTCCATCAAAAAAAAACGTTAAATTTTGTTTTATCTCTAAAAATAAAATGTTAAATCTTGCTTTATCCTACTGATTTAGATTTAATTATTTAAACATACAACCTTGTATTATTATAAAAAAGATGTATATTTGCACCCGCATTTTCAGTAAGAAGATGTTATAAATAAGCAAAACAAATAGTATGTACGCAATCGTAGAGATAGCAGGGCAGCAGTTTAAAGTTGCAAAAGACCAAAAAGTGTACGTTCACCGTTTACAAGGAGAAGAGGGATCAAAAGTTACTTTTGACAACGTTCTTTTACTTGATAACAAAGGAAATGTAACTATTGGCGCCCCAGCTATAAAGGGAGCTTCAGTAACAGCTCAAATCGTAAGTCACTTAAAAGGTGATAAAGTGATCGTTTTTAAGAAAAAACGTAGAAAAGGTTACAAAAAGAAAAATGGACACAGACAGTATTTAAGTGAGATTCAAATTGAATCTATTGCTGCTACTGGTGCTAAAAAAACAGCTAAAAAAGAAGCTGCTCCAAAAAAGGAAGCTGCTCCTAAGGCTGAGGTAAAAAAAGAAGCTACAACAGATTATAATGCTATGACTGTTGCAGAATTAAAAGCAGCTGCTAAAGAGCAAGGTATTAAAGGATACACCTCTTTAAAGAAAGCTGAATTAATAGAAGCTTTAACTAAATAAAAAAGTCAATTTTAAAACCATAATATCATGGCACATAAAAAAGGAGTAGGTAGTTCGAAGAATGGTAGAGAATCAGAATCGAAACGTCTAGGTGTAAAAATATTTGGAGGACAAGCTGCAATTGCAGGGAATATTATTGTTCGTCAAAGAGGAACCACTCACAATCCAGGAGAAAACGTTTACATGGGTAAAGATCATACTTTACATGCAAAAGTTGATGGTGTTGTAGAATTTCGTAAGAAAAAGAATAACAGATCTTATGTATCTGTTACTCCTTTCGAAGCATAATAAATAAAATAGTATTTATTTAAAACGCTCAAACAATGTTTGAGCGTTTTTTTATGCTTCTTATTTGGGTTGAATTTGTATTTTTACACGAATGAATTTTCTCTATAACATATTTGTTTATCTGGGTTCACTCGTTTTAAAACTTGTAGCGGTTTTCAATAGAAAAATAAAGCTATTTGTTATGGGAAGAAAAGAAACGTTCAGTACCCTTTCTGAACTTAAAAAAAATGACAAAGTTGTTTGGATTCATGCTGCCTCTTTAGGAGAATTTGAACAGGCAAGACCTATCATAGAGAACATAAAAACTCAATACGATACTTACAAAATTGTTGTTACCTTTTTTTCTCCTTCCGGATATGAAATTAGAAAAAATTATAATCTAGCAGATGTTGTTTGTTATTTGCCATTAGATTCTAAAGTAAATGCTAAAAAGTTTATTGATATTGTACATCCTACATTGGCAATTTTTGTGAAGTATGAGTTTTGGCCAAACTTGTTACATGAGTTAAAAAGAAAAGAAATTCCTACCATTTTAATTTCAGGCATTTTAAGAGAAAAACAAGTGTTTTTTAAATGGTATGGTGGCTTTATGAGAAATGCTTTAAAAGCATTTGATCATTTTTTTGTACAGAATATAGTTTCTGAAAAATTATTAAATAGTATTGATTTTAAGAATGTTACCGTTGCAGGTGATACGCGTTTCGATCGAGTTTCTGAAATTTTGCAACAAGACAATACCTTAGATTTTATAAATGAATTTAAGAACAATCAATACACGGTTGTTGCGGGAAGTACCTGGAAAGAAGATGAAGAATTATTAGTTAATTATATTAATAATGAAGCTTCAGAAGAAGAGAAATTTATTATTGCGCCTCATAAGATGAACCAAAAAGAAATTGATGAACTAAGAAAATTAATCTTGAAAAAAACTATTTTATATTCGAATAGAAAAGAGGTTAATCTTAAAGAATATCAAGTTTTTATTCTTGATACTATTGGAGTTTTAACAAAGATTTACTCTGTTGCTGATGTTGCTTATGTTGGTGGAGGTTTAAAAACAGGATTACACAATATTTTAGAACCCGCTACTTTTGGAGTTCCGGTTGTAATAGGTAATCATTTTGACAAATTCAAAGAAGCAGTAGATTTGGTGGGGTTAAAAGGATGTATTTCTATTGGCAATCAACACCAATTTTCTAGTATCTTTACAAGACTAAAATCAGATGAAATTTATAGAAAATTAACAGGAGAAATTAATGCAACATATATCCAAGAGCATCTTGGAGCTACAAAAAAAATTATGAACTATTTAAAATTAAAACTAAAATTATAATGGATTTTATATTACAACCCTGGGCATGGTATGTGGGAGGTCCTCTCATTGCAATAACGCTCTTTTTATACTTTTACTTTGGTAAAAATTTTGGAGCCTCAACGAATTTTGAAACTTTATGTACCATAGTAGGTGCAGGCAAAGTTTCAGATTATTTTAAAAAGGATTGGAAAGAGAGAGACTTTGCATTGCTTTTTGTAATAGGATTAATTATTGGCGGATTTATTTCATCGAATTATTTAATTCTGGATCAAACCATAGATTTGAATCCCACAACTGTTAAAGAATTAAGTGATTTAGGATTTACAAATGCAGGGAGTCAATATTTCCCAGATGAAATTTATAGTGACGAAGTAGTTTTCTCTTTAAAAGGATTTTTAATTTTAATTTTATCTGGGGTTTTTATTGGTTTTGGATCGCGTTACGCGGGAGGATGTACATCAGGACATGCAATTACGGGTTTAAGTAGTTTTCAATTACCATCACTTTTGGCAGTTATTGGTTTTTTTATCGGTGGTATTATTGCAGTTTGGTTTTTAATTCCTTTAATTTTTTAAATCATGAAGAATTTTAAATTTTTAGTATTAGGTGTCTTTTTTGCAATAGCTCTCAGTAAAGTACAAGCAATTTCTTGGTATCGTTTTTATGAAATGTTCAAGTTTCAATCTTTCCATATGTTTGGTATTATTGGAGGAGCAATACTAGTATCTACTGTAATTATGCAATTGTTTAAAAGTGGAAAAATTAAAGATATCAACGGAAATAGAATTACTCCAAAACAAAAAAAACAAGGTTTTATTAGAACGCTTGTTGGAGGAATTTTTTTTGGTTTAGGTTGGGGGGTATCAGGATCTTGTCCCGCACCAATTTTTATAACTTTGGGATTTAAATGGTTGCCTGCTTTGATTATTTTATTGGGGACTTTAATTGGGGCATTTGTATTTGGTTTGCTAAGTAAAAAACTTCCTAATTAATGAGCATGTTAATAGACAGTTTTGGTCGTCAAATAGACTACCTGCGATTGGCAGTTACAGACAGATGCAATTTGCGGTGTCAGTATTGTATGCCTGCGCATGGTATTGATATTGTTCCCCGAAAAGAGCTATTAACTTTTAAAGAAATGTATCGCGTAATTCGAGTCTTGACAGAATTAGGTGTTAAGAAAGTACGATTAACTGGAGGGGAACCATTTGTTCGTAAAGATTTTGTTAGGTTTTTAGAAATGATCTCTTTTAACGATTTGTTAAAAGATATTAATATCACAACCAATGGCGCCTTAATTTCCAATCATATTAACAGGCTTGAGAAGTTAAAAAAAGTAAAGAACATTAATTTAAGCATGGATAGTTTAAAGGCAGGTAAATTTAACGAAATTACACGTAGAAATGTATTTGATAAAGTTTTTAAAACTATGGATGCTTTAGAAAAAAGCAGGATTAATTTAAAATTGAATGTAGTGGTTCAGTCAGGAATTAATACCAACGAAATTTTAGATTTCGTTGCGTTGACTAAAGATAAAAATATTGCGGTTCGTTTTATTGAAGAAATGCCTTTTAATGGAAAAGGACAGCGCAAGATGAAAGAAAACTGGAGTTATACTAAAATTCTTGATGAGATAAAATCAGGTTTTTCTGTGAAGAAAATTGTTTCAGAAAAATCATCAACATCACATAATTTTTCAATCAAAAATCATCAAGGAACTGTTGGTATCATTCCTGCATTTACAAGAACCATTTGTGGCGATTGCAATCGAATTAGAATTACATCTACTGGAACTTTTAAAAATTGCCTGTTTGATGATGGTGTTTTTAACCTTCGAGAATTTATCAGGGACGGTGCTTCCAATAATGATTTAAAAGCGCTCTTTTTATCATTAGTAAAAGAAAAACCAGAAAATGGTTTTATAGCCGAAGCAAACAGAACAAAAGGAAATGTTTCTGAAAGTATGAGTACAATTGGAGGGTAGATGAATGAGGCAATGTAACAAAGGTTGATAATAAATTAATGATTTCTGTACAAGACGCTTTACAAATAATTTTAAATACAACCCAAGATTTTGGAGTTGAGGAAATTCCGTTTATAAAATCTGTAGGAAGAGTTTTAAAAGAAGAGATTGTTGCAGACAGAGATTTTCCACCATTCCATAGAGTTTCTATGGACGGAATTGCAATCAATTATTCTTATTTTAACAACGGACAACGGAATTTTAAAGTAGAAGGAATACAAGCTGCTGGAAGCAAGCAATTGTCAATGCAAAATTTAGAAAACTGCATAGAAGTAATGACGGGAGCAGTTTTACCAATCAATTGCGACAGCGTTATTCGTTATGAAGATGTAACCATAGAAAACGGAATAGCCTCTATAAATATTGAAAGCATTCATAATGCCCAGAATATTCATACAAAAGGGAAAGACGGAAAAGTTGGCGATCTTTTAATCAAACAAAACACAAAGATATCCGCAGCAGAGATAGGGGTTTTAGCATCTGTAGGAAAAGCCATTGTGAAAGTTGCAAAACAACCCAAAGTAATGATTATTTCTACTGGAGATGAATTGGTTGGTGTAGATGAAATTCCGTTAGAACATCAAATTAGAAGAAGTAATGTTTTTACATTGGTTTCTTTATTAGAAAAATTGAATATTTCTTCAGAAATGGATCATATTACTGACGATAAACCAATGTTAAAATCTAAAATAGAAAGCTATTTAAAAGAATTTGATGTTTTACTTTTTAGCGGCGCCGTTAGCAAAGGGAAATACGATTTTTTACCAGAAGTATTTGATGAATTGGGTGTTGAGAAATTATTTCATAAAGTAGCTCAACGACCAGGAAAACCCTTTTTTTATGGTCGCACAGCGACTTTTGGTATAAGTGAACAGAGTGTTTATCAGAATGCAGATAAACACACTGAGAATAAAAACCAAAAGAACACAATTGTGTTCGGGTTTCCAGGAAACCCAATATCTACATTTGTAAATTGTTTGGTGTATTTTTATCCTTGGTATTTCAAATCAGCTGGAATAGAAATGAAAGAGACAACAGCAATTTTAGGGGAAGAGGTAATTTTTAAACCAATATTAACCTACTTTTTACAAGTAAAATTGGAATACAAAAATGGGAATTTGTTTGCTTTTCCAGTTAAAGGAAATGGTTCTGGAGATCTAGCAAGCTTGGTAAATGCAGATGCATTTATTCAATTACCAAATGCCAAAAAAATATTAAAAAAAGGAGAGGTTTTTCCAATAATTAGATATAGATAATGAGTAAATTTTCACACATTAATACAAAAAATACCCCTAAAATGGTAAATGTTTCTGATAAGAAAAGTACCAAAAGAACAGCTGTTGCAAAAGCTAGTCTATTTTTAGGGGAAGAAGTAATTTCTCTTTTTTCAGATAATGAATTAATGACTAAAAAAGGACCTGTTTTTCAAACGGCAATTATTGCAGGGATTCAAGCCGTAAAAAAGACATCAGATTTGATTCCTATGTGTCATCCATTGCTAATTAATGGGGTTAATATTGACATCAATATTGTAGATTTAGAAAATATTGAAGTCCTTTGTGAGGTTTCAATTGAAGGGAAGACAGGAGTGGAAATGGAAGCTCTAACGGGGGCAAATATTACCTGTTTAACGATATATGATATGTGTAAAAGCATCAGTCAAAACATGGTTATTAAAGAAGTTAAATTATTGAAAAAAACAGGAGGAAAATCCGATATTAATAATGGTTAAACACAATAAACACACCAATCTAGAAAGACGGAATAATGGTATTTCTGCGCCTAATGAAATTTCAATTTTAGGGACAAACTGTAATACTATTTCTGATTTAGTTCATCAGGTTTCTCAAAAATTATCTGATTATAAATTAGCCTATTTTGACGCTTCTCATGCTAAAGAGGTTAAGAAAAATATATTGTCAGAATATGTATTTCATCACAAAGGGAATTTACAGATAACAACATCTGGGAATGTAAATAAATTTCAGCAACGTTTAGACTTTGCTCAATTTGATTATGTATTTATCAATGGGAATCACTATCAAGGCTCAAAACAAATTCTAATTTTAGATGAGACCAAAGAAGCTTCTGTTTTAAAAAGACTCCATCAATTAGAGCGCATCCAGTTTGTTGTGAAATTGAAAAATGAAACTGAATATTTTTCTTTTTTAGAGAAAAAATATCCTCAGATAAAAAATATTCCTTGTTATAGAATTGATGAAATTGATAAAATCACAAATCATATTACTATATTAATTCAAGAAAAAATTGCACCTGTAAAAGGATTGGTTTTGGTGGGTGGGAAAAGTACAAGAATGGGTACTGATAAATCAGTACTCAATTATTTTGGCAAACCACAAAGAGAGCATGTTAAAGGATTGTTGGAAGATAACTTATTGGAAACCTATTTTTCGGTTCAGGAAAAATCTGAAAACAAAAATGAAATTCATGATACTTTTTTAAACCTTGGCCCTTTTGGAGGTATTTGTTCTGCGTTTCAAAAAGATCCAAATTCAGCTTTATTAGTTTTAGCTACAGATTTGCCTTTTGTATCTAAAAATCTGATTAGACGTTTGTTAGAAAAAAGGAACCCTTCTAAAGTTGCTACGGCAATCAAAGGAATAAACAAAGAATTTGTAGAGCCTCTAATAACGATTTATGAGCCAAAAGCATATCCTGTTTTATTACAATATTTAGCACAAGGGTATTCTTGTCCAAGGAAAATGCTCATCAACTCTGACGTAGAAATTATTGAAGTTGATAATGATTTGATAAGAAATGTCAATACTCCAGAAGAATTTGAGGCAGCAAAAAGAGAAATTAATTCTTAAATGAACATTACTAAAGAAGCCCTTTTTAAACGCCAAATAACGTTAAAAGAATTTGGAGAAGCTGGCCAACAAAAATTACAAAATGCAGCAGTTTTGGTGGTTGGTTGCGGTGGTCTTGGGAGTCCGATTGCCGTTTATTTAGCTTCAAGTGGTATTGGAAAAATTCATTTAGTAGATTTTGATACCGTTGATATTTCTAATTTACATAGACAAGTTTTTTATTCGATAGATGATGTAGGTAAATCTAAATCAGAAGTTTTATCAAAATATATAAAAAATCGTGCGCCTTTTACAGAGGTCAGTTTTACAAATTCAACTGTAACAAAAGAGAATGTTTTTGATTTAATTTCTGAGGCAGATATTGTTGTGGATGGAACAGATTCTTTACCAACAAAATATTTATTGAACGATGCTTGTGTTATAAAAGAGAAACCTCTTGTTTACGGGTCACTATATAAATTTGATGGGTATGTTTCCACATTTAATGTGTTGCAAAAAGACGGGAGTTATTCAACAAATTTAAGAGATGCTTTTCCAGAAATGGCTTCAGATATTCCCAATTGCGAAGAAGTAGGAACGTTAAATTCTATTGTTGGTATCATTGCCATTCAGCAAGTAAATGAAGTTCTAAAATTGATTACAGAAATTGGGAAGCCCTTCATAAATGAATTATTGATTTTCAATTCGCTTGAAAATACACAATTAAAAATGAAGTTAAAACCAACAGTTTTAAAAGATAAAATTGCTAAATTATATAAAAAACATACATATTTTGATGCAGCTTGCGTACACCAAAATAGAGATTTACAAATCTCTCCATTAGAATTGAAAAAGAAAATAGGAAGCAAAAGTTTAGAGCTAATTGCCGTATTGCCAAATTTAAAATTGCCCTTTACAGTGAATCAAACAATTCCTATTCAAGAGTTTAATGTAGAAAGATTTGAAGTAGATTTTACCAAAACTTATGTAATGGTCTGTCAACGTGGGGTTAATGGTTATAAGGCTGCTAAAATGCTAAAAAATAAATATCCAGAATTAGAAGTTTTAAACTTAGCTGGAGGAATTTCTACTTACAATTAAATGAAGCACCCCGTTGAATTTTACAAAGCAGAAAAATCTAATTTAGAAAAACAAGCTGCAGTTTTAAAAACGAAATTATTTCAATTGAGTTTTTTTAGATTTGTAGTTTTTTTTACAACTTGCCTTTTATTATATTTTAGTTTTGGCAAAATTCCGGATGTTTTTATCATCGCATTTTTAGGCACACTATTGTTTGGTTTTTTAGTAGTAAAAAATACAGATTTAAAAAGAAAAAGAGATATTGTTAATGCAAAAATACATATAAATAGAACCGAAATAAACGTCTTTAATCGGAATTATTTTGATCTAGACCCTGGTAAAGAGTTTATTGATTCAAATCATTTTTACAGCAATGATATAGACTTATTTGGAGTTGGTTCTTTCTTTGAATACATAAACAGAACCGTTACAAATCAAGGAAAAATAGTTCTTGCAAACAAGCTTACTGAAAATACAGTTGATGGTATTTTAAAGAGACAAAAATCCATTGAAGAACTTTCAGGAAAAATAAAATGGAGACAACATTTTGAAGCATTAGCAAGTTTGGTTTCTGTTAAAAATACCTCTAGATCTATAGTCAATTGGATTTCTAATTACACATTCCTTTTTCCTAATTATTTATCTAAGATTCAGTTTGGTTTTTCCATGATTTCTATGATTTTAATTGGTTTGGTTTCCTTTGGATTCTTTTCTTTTACACACCTTATAATATGGTTTTTTGTGGGTCTTTTTACAACGGGAATATTTTTAAAAAAGACAACTAATTTATATTCTGAAACAGGTTTAGTTAGAGAGACATTTAGACAATATCATCAATTATTAAATGAGATCGAGAATGAAGAATTTATTTCAGAAATTTTGAAAGAAAAACGAGAAATTATCAATTCTGAAAGTAAGAAAGCATCGGCTATTTTTAAAGAATTTGCAAGGATTCTAGACACATTCGATCAAAGAAATAATCTGTTAATTTCTGTTGTTGGTAACGGGTTTTTTCTAACTGAAATTTACAATGCTTGTAGGGTAGAAAAGTGGATTTCTAGTTATAAACATACCGTAAAAAAATGGTTTGATGTGGTTGCTTTTTTTGACGCAGAAAACTCATTGGCAAATTTTCATTTTAATCACCCTAAATTTATTTATCCAGAAATTACAAAAGAAAATGAAATTATAAAATCGTCTAATTTAGGGCATCCATTATTGAGTGCAGAGAAGAGAATTGATAATGATTTTATAATTGATAACGAGCAATTTTTTATAATTACTGGAGCAAATATGGCAGGTAAAAGTACTTTTTTAAGAACAGTTTCTTTATCTATTGTTATGGCAAATTGTGGTTTGCCAGTGTGTGCAGATTCCTTTCAATATTCTCCAATAAAGCTAATTACAAGTATGAGAACTTCAGATTCTTTAACGGAAGATGAATCATATTTTTATTCAGAATTAAAGCGGTTAAAATTTATTATTGATCAAATAGAGGCTAACAATTCTGCAGAAAAATATTTTATTATTTTAGATGAAATTCTAAAAGGAACCAATAGTAAAGATAAGGCAATTGGTTCTAAAAAGTTTGTAGAAAAACTAATGGCGTCTAAATCTACAGGAATTATTGCAACTCATGATGTAAGTTTGTGCGCCTTAGAAAATGAATTTTCAGATATAAAGAATTATTTCTTTGATGCAGAAATTATAGCAGACGAATTACATTTCGATTATACATTAAAAAATGGTATTTGTAAAAACATGAACGCTTCTTTTTTATTGGAAAAAATGAAAATTATTTAATACTTTAGAATTACAATACTCCATTCTTTATTATCAAAATCATAGCGAATTAATTCTGTAAAACCAATTTTTTGATGTGCTTTTATAGAAGGGATGTTTTTAGTATCAATTTCTGTAATTATGGCATTATATTTAGAAGAAAAATGGGCTTTCATAGAGCGATATAGTTTTTTAAAAACACCTTTTCTTCTAAAGTTTTTATCAATACAAACCTGTCCCATAACCATATAGCTATCCTTATAGATCGCATCAATTTTATTGAACATTGGTTTTAAAACTTCAATATCTTCTTTACAACTTACATCCATAGAAAGCGCATATCCAATTACTTTATCATTGTATTTAGCAATACAATGTGGATGGATGTTATGTAGTTTTTTTAAAGTAGTAAGAGAATGTTTAACGGTTACAAAACCGTGTTCTTTTTTTTCTGATTCAGAAAGATTTTTTGGAAGATTTCTTTGTTGAAGTGCTAATATCTGCCTTAATTCTTCTTCGGTTTGTGTTAGTTGATATCGAATCATTTTTCTTAACCTTAAGGGTGTGCATTTACCCAAACGTCACCATCAGAAAAATGCTCTTTTTTCCAAATAGGTACTGTTTCCTTTAAAGTATCAATTGCAAATATACACGCATCAAAAGCCGCTTTTCTATGTTTTGCAGAGGCTGTGATAATTACAGGAATATCGGCAATTTGCAACACTCCTTCTGCGTGATGAATGGCAATTTTTTGAATATCAAACCTCTCTAAAGCAATATTTGCAATTTTTTGCATTTCTTTCATAGCCATTGGTTTGTATGTAGAAAAATCTAATTGAGTAACTTCTTTTCCTTTTGTGTCATTTCTAACAGTGCCAACAAATGAAGAAATCCCTCCACAAGATGCATCGGTTACAAAATTATAGCACTCTTGAAAATCTAGCTTTTCTGAGGTTATTTTTATAGATGTTTTACTCATATCAAATACAAAAATAGGAAATCAAAATGTATCTTTGCGTTTCAATTGCAAGAGTTTACAAAATGAAAATTACATTTAGAATTATAAGTTTATTAGAGGGTGTTTCTTATTTGTTGTTATTATTTATAGCCACTCCAATAAAATATTTACAAGGTGATGCATCTTATGTAAAATTGTTAGGAATGCCTCATGGTATTCTTTTTATGTTGTATGTTGTTTTGGCAGTAGTAATTAAAAAACAAATGAATTGGGACACCAAGGAAGTGGGTATTGTTTTAGTTGCTTCTGTAATTCCTTTTGGAACTTTTTATATTGATAAAAAATATCTAAGATAATATTTTATCCTCCACTAACAGGTGGAATTATTGCAACAACATCATTTTCTTTAAGAACTAAATTGTCATTTGCATAGCACTCATTTACAGCAATTGCATAGGAATTAATGTTTTTTAATTGCGGGTATTTTGCGGATAAATTATTTTTTAATTTTTTTACAGAACAGTTTTTAGAAACTTCAAAAGTTAAAGATGAAGTTTTTAGTAAGTCTGTTGTAATTCCGAAAAGAAGAAGTTTAATTTTCATTTCTTATAGAGAATAAACCTTTTTCTGCATTCTAAATCATTTATTCTTATGGATGAAACATCTTCAAATTTAAAGACAGACAAACCTTTGTCTTCCCCTAAATCACCAATGCACCTAAAAGAGAAACTATATTCATTCATTTTTTCTAAAAAGCCTCTGTAGCTTACACTTTCAGAAATTGACACACATAGTAGAAATTTTTTTTCATTCAAATAGGGAGTTAATGCTAAAGCTTGCCATTCATCACCAATTAAATCTTCAAAAAATCGACTTTTAAATTTATTTTCTGTAAGCTTTTCTTGATTTTTAATCAGGTAATTAATAGAGTTAACATAATCATCATCAAAATCAATTCGTTCAATTTTAGCAACTTCATCAATACTAACTCCATCTTTTTTTCCAAACTTTGTATAGTGTTGTAATTGAAAAGTATCATCATTATAATCTAAAATAACGCCACACCAAAACCCTTCATCCCTGTATAAATCAATGCCAATAATCTTTTTGTTGCGTTTTGATTCTTCAAGTAACTCATACATCATAAAAATATTTTTATCAAATGTAAATCTTATTAATTAAACAAGCTAACACTAAATAAGAATCCGTTAACAGAATTCCCTGCATGATTAGAGCGAACATAATCTACGCGTAAAAATCGCCATTTCCCCCAACCAATATTATCTAAGCCAACGGAATATTCTGTATATGGCTTTCTATCTGCCGTAAATAATCCTTTTGCGCCTCCAACTAAATGAAAACTTAGTTTATTGATCAATGGGATTTTACCTAAAAGAAATCCATTAAAGTTTTGTTCTACATGCATTTCTGTATATTTATCGTTGGTGCTAAATTTATAATAATCTAACAATCCAAAACTGCTTAATCTGCTTTCAGAAGAGAATGGAAGTTTGTTTCCGTTGGCATGTAAAAAATCCATAAAAGCAATATTTTTCTTTTTTAAAAACACCCCAGAACGTATGTTGTAATTTAACTGCCCATAATTACCCAGATTAAGACCTTGTCTCAGGTTGGCAAATAATAAATCAGAATTTAGTTCATTGGTATCTCCTCCAAAAGTTTTTCGATATCCGAGAAAAAGAGAAGGGTATTTGTTATTGCCCATATTAAATTTTCTATCTGGATATGATAAGTACTTCTGATTAAAAACAATTCTTGCGCCAACATTGGCTGTCCAAATTTTATGTTCGTTAAACGGAGGGTTTGTAAAATCAGTTTCGTTTAACGGATTGTTGGATGTGTAGGAGTAATCTCTTGTAACAAAAGAATAATTGGTTGTATTAAATAAAGGTTTTCTATTTGCATATTCTAAGGATGAAGAAAGATAAATTCCATTTTTAACTTCGCTATAAAAAGAAATTCTGGCATATGTTTTTTCGTATATCTTCATGTAATTCTCTCTCTCTAAAAGAGAATATATCATGTTGTTTAATTTAGAAATTGGTTGTCTATTATTAAATTGTCTTGTAGTGATTCCTCCAGAAAGAGTCATTCTTGGTCTAGAAATATTATTCCATTTTTTTGAAAAGAAAAAGGTAGGTCTTAGCTTTTTTTCTGAGAATCCATAATTTACAGAAACTCCAGCATTCCACCATTTTCCTTTGTCGTTTTCTCTTTTAAAATAGCTAAATCCAGCAGAGGAATTAAATCCTTGAACGGTATTGAAACTAATTTTATCAATTGGAGAATCAAAAGAAAATGACCATTTTTCGTAAGAATTTCTATACGTATATCCAAAAACTGGCGATAATAAGTTGGGTTTATTGCGTTTTAGATCTAGAGAATCTAAGTACTTTTTAGATTTTCGAACCACTTTTATACTGTCTTTTTTTGTGTAATCGTTCACTTCTTCAGTTGTTAACGGAACAGGACGGATGTCATTCCAATAGGCAGTATCTTTTTTGGTGGCCTCTTTGGCGAAAGTTAAGACCTCGTTGGTAAAGGTGTTTTTTTCAAATTTTGGAGAGAAATTATAGTTAGCGTATACATATGAAAATTTCCCATCAACTTTAAAGCCAAAGAAGTCGACCTTAAATGTTAAAGACTGACTTATTAAAACCCAAGATTCATTTTCTTCAGAATAATTAAAACCTTGTTTTAGTGTTAAGGTGTCTACAGCGGGTATATTTATTTGCGCTCCGGTAACAGATACATCCACACCATACAAAGCCCAATCGTCTTCTACAACATAAACAAAGCCATTAAAAACACGATCGTTTTTACGTTTGGGAGTTACTTTTATTTTGTTGATGAGCTTTCCGTTCTTATCATAAAAAGTTCCTTCTAATTTAAAACGATAATAGCCAAATGCATTTGCAGAAATTGGCGAAACTAAATCGTTACCAAACTCAACACTATTCTCATAAAAATTAAAATTTGCATCTTCCGCTCTGTTAAAACTAACACCATTGTCATTACCACTTATTTTAGAAGCAGTAATTTTTTCTTTGAATTTTTTAGGTTTTTTTTGATAGGCAATTTCAGAAATAGTTTCTGAAAGATAGATAATTCCACTTCTTGTAGAGTCTAATCCGCCACCAAAGTCACCCAAACTTTGTCCTAAAATTTTATCTGGAGCATCTTTAATTTTTGACAATCCACGAGAGTAAAAATTAGCCGTATATTTTGCTAGCTTATCGGTGTTTTTATCTTTATTGGCTATAACATTTCTAATAATTTTATTTGCAGGATTGTCTTTGTTGGAAATAGAAATTTCATCCAAAACAACATTTTCTTCTGCTAGTTTAGTGTTTAAGATATAGGGGAAAGAAGTAATATTTACTTTTTTCTTTAGTGTTTTATATCCTAAAAATTGAAAAACGATTGTGTGGTCCCCCTTCTTTTTAAGATCTAAAATATAATTTCCATTATCATTAGAGGTTGTTCCTGTAATTGTTCCTTCTAAGTAAACACTAACAAAGGAAAGAGGATTGTTTTTTGTGTCTGTAATTTTTCCTTTTATCTGTGCTAGACAAGTTGAACTTATAAAAAGGAAAAATAAAAAAGTAATTTTTTTCATGTACTCGTTTTCTTGATAGACGCAAACATAAACTTTATGTTACAAGAAAAGCGTTTAAAATATGTTAAACATGATGCAATTAAGTCTTAATACTTTTTTAAATAAAAGGAAATATTGTCTTGTAAACCTAAAGCCGATTATACTCAATAAAAAAGTAGCCTCTTCTGAGACAATTAATTTGCTTAAAATAGTTTTACACCTCCAAAAAGAATATCAATAATAATTACTTTAACAGACCGGTTTTAGTTTTTAAATGAATAATAAAAAGATTAAAAATTCTCATTTACTCTTAAGTTGAAAAGTTTATATTTGTATGCTGCACACAAAGAACTAATAGTTATGAGTGATTCTAGAAAAAGGCACGAAGCTTTATTGTATCATGCAAAACCAAAGCCAGGAAAAATAGAAGTAGTTCCAATTAAAAAATATGCTACACAACATGATTTGGCTCTGGCATATTCTCCGGGTGTTGCAGAACCTTGTTTAGAGATTGCAGAAGACAAAAACAAAGTTTATAAATACACCTCTAAAGGAAATTTGGTTGCAGTGATAACAAATGGAACTGCTGTTTTAGGGTTGGGAGATATTGGGCCAGAAGCTTCCAAACCAGTAATGGAAGGTAAGGCATTGTTGTTTAAAATATTTGCAGATATTGATGTTTTTGATATTGAAGTAGATGCTACAGATGTAGATAAGTTTATAGAAACTGTAAAAGCAATTGCACCCACTTTTGGAGGCATTAACTTAGAAGATATTAAAGCTCCAGAAGCTTTTGAAATAGAGCGAAGGTTAAAGCAAGAATTGGACATTCCTGTCATGCATGATGATCAGCATGGAACAGCAATTATATCTGCAGCTGCATTAATAAACGCATTAGAAATTACTAAAAAAGATATTGCTAAACTTCAGATTGTTGTAAATGGAGCCGGTGCAGCTGCAATTTCTTGTACCCGATTGTATTTAAAACTTGGGGCTGAGCTTGAAAACATAGTAATGTGTGATAGCAAAGGGGTTATTAGAAAAGATAGAGGGAATTTAACGTCACAAAAAGCAGAATTTGCCACAGATAAAGATCTATATACTCTAGAAGAGGCAATGCATAATGCAGATGTTTTTATAGGATTATCTACAGGAAATGTTTTGTCTCCAAAAATGTTGTTATCTATGGGGGAAAACCCAATTGTATTTGCAATGGCAAACCCAGAACCAGAAATAGAATATGATCTCGCTGTGAACACCAGAGAGGATATTATTATGGCAACAGGTAGGTCCGATCATCCTAATCAAGTTAATAATGTACTTGGTTTTCCATTTATTTTTAGAGGTGCATTAGATGTTAGAGCTACTAAAATTAACGAAGAAATGAAACTGGCAGCTGTTTATGCTCTGGCAGATTTGGCAAAAAAATCTGTGCCAGAACAAGTGAACATTGTTTACGATGAAGTAAGTTTATCTTTTGGAAAAGAATACATAATTCCTAAACCCTTTGATCCAAGATTAATCTATGAGATTCCACCTGCCATTGCAAAAGCAGCAATGGATTCTGGAGTTGCGTTAGAACCAGTTACTGATTGGAGGAAATACCGAGAAGAATTAATGGAAAGATCGGGTTCTGGAAGTAAAGAGATTAGAATTTTACACAACAGGGCTAAGAGAAACCCCAAAAGTGTTGTATTTGCCGAAGCAGATCACTTAGATGTGCTAAAAGCTGCTCAAAGGGTCTATGATGAAAACTTAGGAAAACCAATTTTATTAGGAAGAAGAGAACTTATTTTAGCTCTAAAAGAAGAGATAGGTTTTACTGCTGATGTTCCAATTATAGATCCAAAAACAGATGAAGAAAAAGAGAGAAGAGAACGGTTTGGAGAGGCATATTGGAAAAAACGTCAAAGAAAAGGAAGAACGCTATCTGAAGCAATAAAGTTAATGCGAGAACGGAACTATTTTGCTGCGATGATGGTAAATGAGAACGAAGCAGATGCTTTAATTACGGGGTATTCTAGACCTTATCCAACAGTGGTAAAACCAATGTTAGAATTAATAGAAAAAGACAAAGGAGTTACAAGAGTTGCAGCAACAAATTTAATGTTGACAAAGCAGGGGCCTATTTTTTTAGCAGATACAACAATTAACGTAAATCCTTCTGCAAAAGATTTGGCAAAAATCTCTCAAATGACCTCTAAACTAGCAAAGATGTTTGGAATGAAACCAAATGTTGCAATGTTGTCTTTTTCAAATTTTGGATCATCAAATACAGAAACATCTAAGAAAATTAGAGAAGCTGTTTCATACATTCATCGTCATTTCCCACATGTAGTTATTGATGGAGAAATTCAAGCAGACTTTGCTCTAAATTCAGAAATGCTAGCAAAAGAATTTCCTTTTTCTAAATTGAATGGTAAAAAAGTAAATGTGCTAATTTTTCCTAATTTAGAATCTGCAAATATTACTTATAAGTTATTAAAACAAATTGACGGGGCAGAATCTATTGGGCCTATCATTCTAGGTTTTAGTAAGCCTGTTCACGTTTTACAATTAGGATCAAGTGTAGATGAAATGGTAAATATGGCTGCATTGGCTGTTGTAGACTGTCAAGAAAAAGAAAGAAAAAAGAATAAATAAATCACTACTTTAGAGGCTAGAAAATTTAGAATGATAACACAGATTAGAGGGGAATTGGTAGAAAAAAACCCAACAGAAGTTGTAGTAGATTGTAATGGTGTAGGGTATTTGTTACATATTTCTCTGAATACTTTTTCTAGTTTACCTTCCCATGGTAATGTAATTTTATATACTTATTTGTCTATTAGAGAAGATGCTCACACCCTTTTTGGTTTTATCAATAAAACCGAGAGAGAAGTTTTTAAACTATTAATTTCTGTTTCTGGGGTTGGTCCTAGCATCGCAAGAACAATGCTGTCTTCTATGACTTCAAAAGAAATTCAGCAAGCAATTGGTTCAGGAGATGTTTCATTAATTCAATCAGTAAAGGGAATTGGATTAAAAACAGCACAAAGAGTTATTGTAGATTTAAAAGATAAAATTTTAAAAACCTTTGATATCGATGAAATTTCTTTAACCCAAAGCAATACAAATAAAGATGAAGCGTTATCTGCATTAGAAGTCTTAGGTTTTCAAAGAAAACATTCTACTAAAATTGTTTCTGCCATTTTAAAGGAAAATCCAGATGCTACTGTAGAAAAAATCATAAAACTATCCCTAAAAAAATTATAGTCAATTGAAAAGGTTTTCTAAAAACATTTTTTTATTTTTTGTTTTTACCATTTTGGTAGGCATGTTGTCCTATTCTCAAAACAGACAGAGTAATGATTCTACATCAGTAAAAAAAGACTCTATCAAATTAAAATATAATTTTACACATATACAAAATGGAGGTCTATTTTTAAAAAGTCTAGCTCAAAAAACAATTATTTTTGATAAAGTCCTCAACATGTATGTAATTGTTGAAAAAATTGGAGATTATTATGTGAGAACGCCAATTTATATGACACCTAAAGAATATGAAAAATATCGGCTTCAACGTGATATGTTGGAATACTTTAAAGAAAAAGTAAGCGCAACAAATAGTAAGAAAAAAGGAGCAAAAGATGCACAAAAAAATTTATTACCAACGTATTATGTAAATTCAAAATTTTTTGAGAGTATTTTTGGTGGGAATACCGTTGAGGTTACGCCAACAGGAAGCTTAAATTTAAAGTTAGGTTTTATTTATCAAAATACTGATAACCCACAATTATCAGAGGAAAATAGGAGTAGTTTTACCTTTGATTTTGACCAACAAATTAATGCAAGTATTAGAGCTAAAGTTGGCGAAAGACTTAGTTTTACAGCTGATTATGACACACAATCTACATTTGATTTTCAAAATCTAATAAAGATAGAATACTTACCAACGGAAGATGATATTCTTCAGGGAATTGAAGCGGGTAATATTGCCATGCCAATTAAAAATTCATTAATAAATGGCGCACAAAGTTTATTTGGAGTTAAAACACAATTGAAATTTGGGAACACCAACGTAACAGCTGTTTTTTCTCAGCAAAATTCAGAAAGTAGAACAGTTACCGCACAGGGAGGAGCATCCATACAACCTTTTGAATTAAGAGCAACAGATTATGACAACGATCGTCACTTCTTTCTATCACAATTTTTTAGAGATAATTATGCAAATTCATTAAAAAACTTCCCCTTAATTAGTAGTCAAGTGAATATTACTAGAATAGAGGTTTGGATTACTAATAGAAATGCAAATACAGAAGATTTTAGGAGTATTGTAGCTTTTGCGGATATTGGTGAGTCTGAGTTGAAAAATTTAGTGAGTGATGATGTTCCTGCTGTGATTATTCCTAGTTCCAACAGACCAGTAGGATCAGGAGGCGATTTGCCCTCAAATCAGACCAATAATCTATCTTCACTTTTTGTGAATGTTCAGTCTGGTGGAATTAGAGATGTTTCCAATGTAGGTGTAGCTGTTTCACCATTTAACATGCAAGAAGGAACAGACTATTCTTTACTACAAAATGCAAGAAAATTAGAAGCCAATGAGTATACCTTAAATCCGCAATTGGGTTTTATTTCGTTAAATAGAAGACTTAACGATGGAGAGGTTTTAGCAGTTGCCTATGAGTATACAGTTGCCGGAATTGTAAAAGATGCCAATGGAGGAATTCTTAGCGAAAACTCTTTTAAGGTAGGTGAGTTTTCTAATGATGGTGTGCAAGCACCGGATAATTTAGCCGTAAAATTATTGCGTAGCGAAATTTTAACTACAAAAAGACCCGCTATTGTGAATGGTGTTCCAACAGGCGAAGAAGAATCTTTTCCGACATGGCGTTTAATGATGAAAAATGTCTATGCTTTGGGTGCTTATCCTCTAACACAAGATGGTTTTCGGTTTGAAATTCAATACAGAGATGATAATACAGGAATTCCCTCCAACACACTACAAAACGCAGAAACAGATGGAATTTCTAACAAACCATTGTTACAACTTTTAAATTTAGACAAGTTAGATCAAAGTCAATATCAAAATGCAGATGGATTTTTTGATTATGTAGAAGGAATTACGGTACAATCTGAAAACGGATTTGTTATTTTTCCCGAGCCAGAACCATTTGGTGAGGATTTAGAAAATCAGCTCACATCCGCCACAGATACAATCTATGTTTTTAATGAATTATATTTAGACACGAAGATAAATGCAAAAAATAATTATCAGAATAAGGATAAATTTTTACTAAAAGGATATTTTAAATCAGAAAATTCTGGTGGAATTTCAATAGGTGCATCAAATGTTCCTAGAGGGTCTGTAAAAGTTACGGCTGGTGGAAGACAATTAGTAGAAGGTGTGGATTTTGTGGTAGATTATTTGGCGGGGAAAGTACAAATTATAGATCCTGGAATACAAGCCTCTGGGGTGCCAATAAATGTATCTACAGAAAATAATGCTGTATTTAACCAACAAAGAAAAACCTTTATGGGTATTGATGTGGAACATCAATTTTCTGAAGATTTTATACTTGGTGCAACCGTTTTAAATGTTGAAGAAAGACCCATTACACCAAAGGTAAATTTTGGAGCAGAACCAATTAATAATACCATGCTTGGTGTAAATGTAGACTTTTCATCAGAAGTTCCATACTTTACAAAACTGGCAAATAAATTACCTTTTGTAGATACAGATGCTCCTTCAAATTTATCCGTAAGAGCAGAGATGGCCTATCTATTACCAGGAACCCCAGGTGGAATAGACGTTGCTGGATCGGCCACTTCTTACATAGATGATTTTGAAGCGTCTCAAGTTCCAATAAGTTTACTATCTCCATTGCAATGGTATTTGGCTAGTACACCAAAGAATGAATTAAATGATGTATTTAATGGTTCTAATAGTGATATTACTTACAATTTTAAAAGAGCAAAGTTAGCCTGGTATAATATAGATCAGATTTTTTACGGAGCAGGTGAAACCCCAGCAAATATAGATGCAGAAGAGTTATCTAGACCAGAAACTAGACAAATTAATTTTACGGAGTTATTTCCCAACTTAGAGCAAGATATTACTCAAAATACAATAGTAAGAACTTTAGATTTAGCATACTTTCCAAATGAAAGAGGTTCTTATAACTTTGATACAGGAACTAATGTAAATTCTGATGGTACTTTTGACAATCCACAAGAACGTTGGGGAGGAATTACAAGACCACTAACAACAAATAATTTTGACCAAGCGAATGTAGAATATATTCAGTTTTGGATTATGGATCCTTATGAGAATTATTCTTTAACAGAGGCAGAAGGCTTACCTAACAGCATCAATCCACAAGACGCATCAAATCAAGTAGGAGATTTATATTTAAATCTTGGTAATATCTCTGAAGATGTCAACAAAGATGGGTTTAAGATGTATGAAAACGGATTACCCGCAGATGGATTGAAAGTTATTGATAATAATGTAAGAAGACCTGAAGATATAAATGGGAATATCAAATTTGGGTATGTCCCTATCAGTCAGTCTATTGTTTATGCTTTTGATGAAGATGATGAATCTAGGTTAAATCAGGATATTGGATTTGATGGATTAAATGATGCTGAGGAACTATCAAGCTATTCAGGGCATAATCTAATTCCTAATTTTAGTAAACTAGACCAAAACGATATTTCATCAGATAATTTTCAATACTATAGAGGGGTACAATTAGATGCTAATGATGCATCAATAATATCAAGGTATAAAAATTTTAACAACACAGAAGGCAATTCGCCAACCTTAAACCAATCACCAGAATCTTTTCCAACATCAGCCTCTACATATCCAGATGTAGAAGATATCAATAGAGATCAAACAATGAATACTGTAGAAAGTTATTTTGAATACAAAATCTCTATGGATAAGTCAGATTTGGTGAAAGGTCAAAATTTTATTGTTGATGAAAAAATAACATCGGTAACACTCCAAAATGGAAGCTCTCAAAATACGAGATGGCTTCAATTTAGAGTTCCTGTTAGAAGTGGAGTCCCTGTGAATGGGATTACTGATTTTAACAGCATTCGTTTTATAAGGATGTATCTAACCAATTTTAAAATGCCTGTAGTAATTCGGTTTGGAGAATTGGATCTAGTACGTGGAGATTGGCGTAGGTATCCAAAAACTTTAGATCCAGCCATAAATCCGGATATAGATTTAACACAAACAGAACTTAATAATTTTGAAGTTGGAGTTGTAAGTGTAGAGCAAAACGAGGGTAAATATGTATTGCCTCCAGGAATTGTAAGAGAGCAGTTACAGGGAAGCACAACAATACAGGCGCAAAATGAACAATCTGTTACGCTAAAAGTAAACAATCTTGCCCCTAACAAAATTAGAGCGATTTATAAAAATATAAGCGTAGACTTGCGTCGATTTAAGCAGTTAAAAATGTTTATGCATTTAGAAGGTATTAACTCATCTAGTATTGTAATTGATGATGATTTTTCTGCAATAATAAGATTAGGAACAGATTTAAATGATAATTTTTATCAAATTGAGCTTCCTTTAAAAGTAAGTCCAGATGGTTCTTTGAATCCTTTAGATGTGTGGCCAGAAGAAAATAATTTAAATGCAATGCTAGAGTCTTTTGGTAAAGTAAAGCTAGAAAGAGATGCGCTCAATGCACAAATAAATGAACTATTTACATCAACCGTTCAAGAGTTAGATCAAAATTACACAATTAGTGTAAAAGGAAATCCAACTTTGGCTCAGTTAAGAACCATAATGTTGGGGATAAAAAACACATCGGTAATAAATAAAAGTGCAGAAGTTTGGTTTAATGAATTGCGATCCTCTGGCTTTGATAACGATGGTGGTTGGGCGGCAGTAATTAATGCAGATGCAAATTTTGCGGATGTGGCCAATGTTTCTATTTCTGGAAGAATGCAAACTGTTGGTTTTGGTAATGTAGAAGACAGAATTGGTCAACGAAGTTTAGATGAAACGAAACAATATGATGTTGCTACAAGTATTAACCTAGGAAAAGTCTTAACACCAAAAAAGTGGGGCATTCAGCTTCCTATGAATTTAAGTATTGGAGAAACGTTTATAGATCCAAAATTTGATCCTCAATATCAAGATGTAGAACTTGAAGATGCCATAGATCAAAATCCAAATAGTAAGTTTTCTAGAGATTATACAAAAAGAACTAGCATTAGTTTTATCAATGTAAAAAAGAATAGAAACCCAAATTCTACAAAAAAACCAAAGTTTTACGATGTAGAAAACGTATCGGTTTCTTATGCTCACAATAAAGAATTTCATAGAGACTACAACATTAAAAAATATATCAACGAAAATGTGAACGCCTCTGCTTCTTATAATTTTAGTTTTCAATCCAAATCTCTAGAACCGTTTAAAAACACCAAAGCCTTTAAAGGAAAATATTGGCAATTAATTAGAGATATCAATATTAATCCCATTCCCAAAACATTTGCTGTGAACTCAAGAATTAATAGAAATTACAGCGAGCAACAATCTAGAAATTTAGTAGAAGGCTTATCTCCACAACCAGAATTAAAACAACGTAGATTTTTGTTTGATTGGGATTATACAATTGGATTTGATTTGACCAAATCATTACAGATAAACTTTAATGCTACCAATAGTTATATTTACGATACCTTTAATAACAATGAAGAATTGGAAGTTTTTGATGATTTCTTTAATACTGGAAGACCTAATCATTACCATCAAAAATTAAATACCACATATAAGTTGCCCATAGATAAGATTCCTTTTTTAAATTTTATCAAAGCAGATTATGCTTACACCGCAGATTTTGATTGGCAAGCAGCACCACAGAGTAATATTGATGTTGATGGAGTTGAAGTTGCATCTTTAGATTTAATTGGAAATGTTGTACAAAATGCAAATACCCATAATATAAACACAACGATAAACTTTAATAGACTCTATAAAAACCTCGGATTGGAAAGGCTGTTATTAACAAAAAAACAACGTAAAAACTCCAAAGGATTAAAAGGTTCTGGCTTGCCGTCATCACCAGGAAGAATTAACAAAAAGAAAAAACTCCCTTTAGGAAAACAAATTTTAAAAGGGGTCTATGACGTTGTTACTTCGGTGAAACAAGGTAAAATTAGTTATTCGGAAAACAACGGACAATCATTACAAGGTTATAGAGAAGGTATTGGTTTTTTGGGAGGCGCTCCTACAGCATTTGCTTTTGGTAGCCAGGTAGACTTTAGAAATAAAGCTCTTATAAATGGGTGGTTAGTAGATGCAAGAGACCCATCTAGTGAGTACTACAATAAAACCTATAATAAGGCTCATTACAATAAATTAGATTATACCTTTACTGTAAAGCCAGTAAAAGATTTAAGTATAGATATTAGAGGAAATAGAATTAAAACAAGAGATCTATCTCAGCAACTAGATATTTTAATTTCTTCCGATCCCAATAAACCTTTTGGAGAAATAGACAATTCTATTGCAGCTTTTGAAACAGGAAACTTTAGTACAAGTTATTCTATGATAGGAACTGCGTTTACAAGTGGAGATGTTTTATTTCAAAAAATGAGAGATTATAGAGCCACAGTTTCAAATAGATTGGCAAGAGAAAATCCAGAGCTAGCTAGTTTTAATCCAACTGCCTTTGGTGCAAATAGTCAACAAGTATTATTAACCGCATTTATGGCTGCTTATTCTGGTAAAAATCCAGATAAAGTAAGTACAGGTTTGTTTAGAGATATTCCAATTCCTAATTGGACACTTCGCTATAATGGTTTAATGAAAATGAAATGGTTTAAGAAAAACTTTAGTAATTTTGTGATTTCACACGGGTACAGATCCTCATATACAATATCTAGTTTTACAAATAATTTATCATATAAAAACATTGATATAACTCAACCTTTAGTTGGTAATAATGCTCCAGCAATTAATTCAGCAGGAAACTTTGAGCCAGAATTATTAGTGGCTTCAGCAACATTAGTAGATGAGTTTTCACCGTTAGTAAAAGTGGATATGAAGATGAAAAACTCATTCTCTTTTAGAGGAGAAGTTAAAAGAGATAGAACTTTAACCATGAACTTTAATAACAGCACACTAACAGATATTAAAGGAGTAGAATATATTTTTGGTTTGGGTTATGTTTTTAAGGATGTTAAATTTAGTACCCGCTTTACAGGTAAAAAAGAAACTTTAAAGGGAGATATTAACTTGAGAGCAGACGTTTCTTTAAGAGATAATTTAACCCAAATTAGATCTGTAGATGAAGACAATAATCAAATAAGTGGAGGGCAAAAATTATTTTCGATAAAATTCACAGCAGATTATAGATTAAGTAGTAATTTAACCGCGTCGTTTTATTACAATCATCAAACGTCTAAATATGCGATTTCTACCACGTTCCCAAGACAGGCAATTAACGGTGGTTTTAATATAATTTATAATTTAGGAAATTAAGAACAAACAATTAAATTAAGAACAAAATGAACATCCCAGCAGACTTAAAATACACCAAAGACCATGAGTGGATTAAGATTGAAGACAATGTTGCAATTGTAGGAATTACAGATTTTGCACAAAACGAACTTGGAGATATTGTATATGTAGATGTTGATACTCTAGACGAAACAGTAGAAGAAGGGGAGGTTTTTGGTTCAGTAGAAGCCGTAAAAACAGTGTCAGATTTATTTATGCCTTTAACAGGAGAAATTATTGAATTTAATGAAGGGCTAGAAGACGAACCAGAATTAGTAAATTCAGATCCTTATGAAAAAGGTTGGATGATTAAAATTGAAATCTCAGATAATTCACAAATAGCAGATTTATTGGATGCTAAAGCATATCAAGACCTTATTAAAGGGTAATATTTTTATCATAGCAATTATAGTTACCATTAGTATTGCCTACTTAAGTTTAGTGAAAGTTCCAGAATATTCTTATGAAGTCTCTCAATTGGATAAATGGCAACATATATTTGCTTATTTTACATTGACAATTTGTTGGCTATTTTCTTTTTACAAGAGTATATCCAATATAAAATATATTATCGTAATTGCATGTATTATTTATGGCATACTTCTTGAAGTACTCCAAGCAACAATCACAAATTATAGAACCGGAGATTATCTTGATGTTTTTGCAAATACGCTTGGAATCCTCTTAGCATTATCGATTTTTAACCAAATTTCAAAAAAAAATCAATCTAATTGACAATAAGACTTGTATTTAACACAATAATTTAATTAAATTAGCGGACTATTAAAAACTCTTTAGTATGGAAATTAAAAAAAGCCCAAAATCGAATTTAGAAAATTACAGCAAAATTTTTATGCAAATAGGCCTAGTTTTAGCGCTATTTGTAACCTATGCTGCAATGGAAAAGAAAACATACGACAAAACGTATAATGATCTTGGTACAGTAAATATGAACGCAGAAATGGAAGAAGATATTCCAATTACTGAAAGAGTAGAACCTGTAAAACCAAAAACTCCACCGCCACCAGCTCCAGAGAAAATTGAAATTGTAGAAGATGAAAAAGAAGTGGAGGAGACAATTATTGAATCTACAGAAACGGATGAAAATGAAGCGGTAGAGGTAGAAGAAATTGAAGAAGTAGAAGAAGTAGAAGAGGTTATAAATGATGTTCCTTTTACAATTATTGAAGATGTTCCTGTATTTCCAGGATGTAAAGGAAACAAGGCTGCTTTGAAAAAATGCTTTAATGTGAAAATGCAAAAGCATTTTAATAGAAAGTTTGATGCAGAATTGCCAAATGAATTGGGGTTATCTCCAGGTAAGAAAAGGTTAATTATGCTTTTTAAAATTGATAGAAGCGGTAATATAGTAGATATTAGAGTGAAGGCACCGCACCCAAAATTAAAAAAAGAAGCAACTAGAATTATAAAATTATTACCTAAAATGAAGCCAGGAAAACAAAGAGGTAAACCAGTTGGAGTTAAATATACACTTCCAATGAAAATTATAGTAGAGTAAAAAATATTTTTATATCTATTAAAACCCAACCAATTAGGTTGGGTTTTTTTATTGGCATGTTTTTTGTCCTATCAAAACGGTAACATTAAAACTTTCTAATTATGAAAAAATCAAAAAAACAACCAATCAAACAATTAGAAAAGTTCTCAACTATATTTACACAGGTAGGATTAGTATTAGTTCTCTTTATTGTTTATGTGTCTCTAGAGCATCGCACCGAAACGAAACCTCTTAACATAGGAGATTATGAAACAATTTCAACCGTTTGCTTATTTATTCCTGATGAACAAGATGTAATTATAACAAGAGCTCCAGAGGAGCTTCCTAAAATTGAAATTCCAAAACCAGATATTTTGATTCTAGATACACCTATTGAAAAAGGATCCGTAGAAACAATTATTTTTAAAGAACCAGAAGAGCAAGATATTGCAATTTTTAATGAGAAAAATATTATTTCTGTTCCAGATCCAGAACCAGAGCCAGAAAGTGATGTTCCTTTTTTTAAAATAGAAGACGCACCAATTTTTAATGGTTGTGAAGGTTTGTCAAAAGAACTCAACAAAATTTGTTTCGAGAAAAAGATTAAAAAATTTGTACAAAGAAATTTTGATGTTGAACTTGCTCAAGAAATAGGATTACATTCTGGTAAGTATAAAATTTTGACACAGTTTATTATCGATAAAACAGGAGAAATTGTAGACCTTAGAATTAAAGCACCTCATATAAGCTTGAAAAAAGAAGTTGAAAGGATAATATCTAAAATACCAAAGTTTACACCAGGGAAACAAAGGAATAAACCCGTAAAAATTAGATATACATTACCCATAGCTTTTCGAGTAGAGTAAAAATAAAATCCAGCTAAATTTGCTGGATTTTTTGTGTGTACATTTTAATTGTTCGTACTTTTGGAATATTTAACATCAATCATGAACATTCATACCAAACATTTAAAAAAGGAAATTCCAACTTTATTGGCAAATGAAGAAATAATTGTAATTTCACAATTTATCAAAATAAATTTAAAATATTAAGTATGAAAAACTATTTCGCTCACGAAACAGCAGTAATAGATAGTAATTGTAGCATTGGAGAGGGAACTAAAATATGGCATTTTAGTCATATTATGAGCAATTGCAAAATAGGAGAGCGTTGTAATATTGGTCAGAATGTTGTTGTATCCCCAGAAGTTGTTTTAGGAAAGAATGTAAAAGTACAAAATAACGTATCAATTTATACGGGAGTAATTTGTGAGGATGATGTTTTTTTAGGGCCGTCAATGGTATTTACGAACATAATTAATCCCAGAAGTGCCATCAAAAGAAAAGATCAATATAAGAAAACCTTGGTAAAAAAAGGAGCAAGTATTGGTGCTAACGCAACAATTGTTTGCGGTAATAATATAGGAGAATTTTCATTTATTGGAGCTGGATCTGTGGTTACTAAAGAAGTTTTACCTTTTGCTTTGGTTGTTGGAAATCCATCAAAACAAATTGGTTGGGTTAGTGAATTTGGACATAGATTAAATTTTAATGAAAATGGGTTTGCTACCTGTAAAGAGAGTTCTCAAAAGTATCAATTAAAGAATAATAGCGTTATAAAAATATAGAATGATAAAAAGATATTTTTTCCTAGTTTTATTATTTCCCTCTATAGTATTTTCTCAATCAGAGAGATATCCAATTTTTGATGTTTGTAAAGGAAATCAAATAAATTCGATTAAAGAATGTTTCAAAACAACCACAAAAAAACATTTTTTCGCAGAATTTAAAACACCTGCAATTGTAGAAAATGAAAATTTTAAAGGAACAATAAATACAGTGTTTGTTGTTACGAAAGAAGGAGACTTTAAATTGATTTATATAAATACTCCGTATCAAGAAATAAGAAAAGAAATAGAAAGATCATTTAAAGTTTTCCCAAGAATTACTCCAGGTTGGTATAATAATCATCCAGTAGAGATGAGATTTGTATTGCCTATAACTTTTCCAATTGATGAAAGTGCTGACGCCGTAAATGTATCTGAAAACATAAAGCCAAAAGAAGATTTATTAGCCCTTGTAGAGAAAAATAGAATTGCAGATTCCACATTTTTAGAACATAATAGCCAATTAAATATTCCTTTTACACATCAAAAGTATGTGGATTATGAGTTTGCAATGCACAAAGCAAACGGAACACATACTGCATCAAAACCATATGTATATAATGAGGTTAATCAGTATTACGATTTAACAAAGGAGAAGAAAAAATTTTTAAAACCACAAATTAGAAGTTGGACGGGGAACAAAATTTGGAATGAACATTTACTTCAGGTTAAGAAAAAAGATTATTGGTTTACCTTAGATTTTTTACTAGATGTCCAATTTGGAAAAGACAATTCAAGTCAGAGTTACACTTATAATAATTCAAGAATTTTAACTGTTAATGGAGGCTTAGGGGATAGGTTTTCTTATTCAGCAACTATTTACGAAAGCCAGGGTAGATTTGCAGATTATATAAATAGTTTTATTTCAAATCCAGCGGCTACAACCAGACCTAAATTTTCAGAAGGTTTAGTTCCTGGAAGAGGAAAAGCAAAAGGATTTAAAACAGATTCTTTTGATTACCCAGTTGCGGAGGGCTATCTATCTTATACCCCCAATAAGTTCATGCAATTTCAGTTTGGAAATGGGAAAAACTTTATTGGAGATGGGTATAGATCTTTTGTTCTCTCTGATGTCTCATCGCCAACAACCTATTTAAAAATGAAGGTTGATTTTTGGAAAATACAATACACAAATATTTGGATGTGGAATACAGAACCTTCATTGGTAAGTGCATCAAATCCTAACGAGCATGCAAGAAAATATGTTGCAGCACATTATTTAAGTTTAAATATTAGTAAAAAATTAAACATTGGTTTTTTTGAAACAGCAATTTCTTCTGGGGAACAAGGTTTTGACGCTGGTTTTTTAAACCCGATTATGTTTTATAGAGCTATTGAATTTAACAGAGGGGAAGATGCCGGAAATGCAATATTGGGATTAACCGCAAAATATAAATTAAACAATAAAATTTCTTTATATTCTCAATTGATTGTTGATGAATTTTCTGTAGGAAATTTAGGAAATTTAAAGGATTGGAGAAATAAATTTGCATACCAATTAGGAACAAAATACTTTAATGCCTTCAGTGTAGAGGATCTTTTTCTTCAATTAGAATACAACTATGCAAGACCTTATACGTTTGCTCATAAATCACCGATTTTAAATTATGGAAATTACAGCCAGCCCTTAGGGCATTTATGGGGAGCAAATTTCTGGGAATTAGTTGGAATTGCTAGATATAAAAAAGATCGATGGAGTGGAAGCGCAAAAATTATTTTAGGAGAAAAAGGATTCGATTTTGAGAATCAGCTAGTAAGTTATGGTGGAGATATTTATCAATCTTACGAGGATAGGTTTGGAGATACTGGAAATGAATTGGCACAAGGGAACACAGCAAATATTTTTATGTTTGATTTACAAGGAAACTATTTGTTAAATCCTTCAAACAACTTAAGCCTTTTTACGGGTTTTTCTTACAGAAGTTTTTCTCCAAAGGTTTCCTTAACAGGTTTTCCTAAAGGAAATACTATTTGGTTTACTCTTGGAATTAGAGCGGAGTTATTTAACACGTATTTTGATTTTTAATTATTAGTGTTTTAAAAAAAAATTATATCTTTACGGTGTGATTGAAAAATCACATTTTTCTTTTTCATAGCAATTTTCCCACTCAATTTATTGAGTGGGTTTTATTTTTGAAGTAAAATCAATCTAAAACCATAGGTAAATTCATAATTATGAAATATCTTTGCAGTCGAATTATAATGCAATGAACTCATCAGTTATCTCAGAGAATAAATCATCTATGCAAACTATAGTGTCAGACTTTAAGCAGCTTACAAAAGTTGGTTTGTCCTTAAGTGTTGTTTTCTCTTCGGTTGCAGGATATTTATTAGCAGTAGATGTTGTTAATTACACCACATTATCCTTATTAGCTTTTGGTGGTTTTTTTATGGTTGGTGCATCAAATACATACAATCAAATTATAGAAATAGACACAGACAAATTAATGAGTCGTACAAAAGACAGGCCTTTACCAACAGGAAGAATGTCTGTAAATGTAGCGTTAATAATTGCAATTTTATTTACAATAGCGGGAATTTCCATTTTATACAGTATAAATGCAAAAACAGCTTTGTTTGGTGCAATTTCAATATTTTTATATACAAGTGTGTATACTCCTTTGAAATCAGTAACACCCTTGGCTGTTTTTGTAGGAGCAATTCCAGGTGCAATCCCATTTATGCTAGGTTGGGTGGCGGCAACAAATGAATTTGGAATAGAAGCAGGAATTCTATTTATGATTCAGTTTTTTTGGCAGTTTCCACACTTTTGGGCAATTGGTTGGTTACAATATGAAGAATACAAAAAAGCAGGATTTAACATGCTGCCAATGAATACAAAAGATAAAGGAGCGGTAAAGCAAATTATTTTTTACACAGTAGTAATGATTTTAGTATCAATTATTCCGGTTCTTAAAGTTTCTGGAGAATTTTACATTTATCCCTTAACAGCAGTACTTGTAGCTCTATTAGGAGTTTTTATGCTGTTTTATGGGATTAAATTACACAAAACAGCGCAAAACACACATGCAAGAAAATTAATGTTATCTAGTGTATTGTATATTACTGTTGTACAAATTGTATATGTGGTAGACAAATTTTTACATTAAAATGATAAACGAACAACAATTACAAAAAGAATTAACCGTAGCTAAAAAAAAGTCAGCAAAGCCTATGTTATGGGTCTCTATGATTAGTATGGTTATGTTTTTTGCAGGATTAACAAGTGCTTATGTTATTAGCATGAAAAGAGACGATTGGGTTTCTTTTGATTTGCCAGATGCATTTTTTATAAGTACAATTTTAATTGTATCAAGTAGCATAACATTAATTTTGTCACAAACATTTTTAAAGCAAAACAAAAGGCAATTATCACTAGCACTCTTAGTGTTAACTTTAATTTTAGGAATTGGTTTTGTTTGGCAACAATATGCTGGATTTTTAGAATTGAAAAGTGTGGGATTGTTTTTTACAGGACCAGAAAGTACGGTGTCAACATCCTTTATAATTGGCATCACTTTTATGCATGTTTTACACTTGTTAGCAGGGATCTTTGTCCTTTTTGTTGTAATTTATAATCATTTTAAATACAAATACAAACCAGAAAATATGTTAGGCTTTGAATTAGGAGCAATTTTCTGGCATTTTGTAGATATTTTATGGATTTACCTATTTTTCTTTTTCTATTTTATCAAGTGATAGAAAATGATTAATTTTGACGAATTAAATAAAAAATAAACAATAGATAATTATATGGAAGCAAATATTGCTGTACCTTCTGACGAAAAAAATGCTTGGAACGGAGGAGGGAAAAGACCCTTCGGAGCAAGTTATGGTAAAATGATGATGTGGTTTTTTATTGTTTCTGATGCAATAACTTTTTCAGGCTTTTTAGCTGCATATGGTCTAACTCGTTTTAAATTTATCGATTCTTGGCCAATAGCAGATGAAGTTTTTACACACATTCCCTTTTTCCACGGGAATTATCCAATGATTTATGTTGCATTTATGACTTTTGTTTTAATTGCATCTTCAGTGACTATGGTGTTAGCCGTTGATGCTGGTCATCAAATGAATAAAAAGAAAGTAACCATATATATGTTTTTGACCATTATTGGAGGTTTAATCTTTGTAGGTTCTCAAGCTTGGGAATGGGATACTTTTATCAAAGGTTCTTATGGTGCTGTTAAAACTACAGATGGTAAAATATTGCAATTTGTAACTGGAGATGAAATAAATAACGAAGGAGAGATGAAATTTCATCAAATAGCCCTATCAGATTTTGTTGTTGGAGAGAGAACTAATGAGAGAGAGCAACATATAAGACAAAACGGATTATGGTTTGAGGATGAAGCTACTATTTCTAACTACTCCATAGATCAGGTAATTAATGCTTACAATTCAAATCCAAATATTCTGGTAAAAACAGAATTAATAAATGCTGATAAAAAAGAAAAAATAATTCTTTCTAGAGAAGAAGGTGCAGCGCAATTGGCCAAAACAAAATTAGTGGTAGAAGGTGCTAACTTAGAAGTAAATGAATATGGAAACACAATATTTGCAGATTTCTTCTTCTTTATAACAGGATTTCACGGATTTCACGTTTTTTCAGGAATTATAATTAATATTATCATTTTCTTTAATGTTATTCTTGGAACATACGAGCGTAGAGGAAATTATGAAATGGTAGAAAAAGTAGGATTGTATTGGCATTTTGTAGATTTAGTTTGGGTCTTTGTATTTACTTTCTTCTACTTGGTTTAATTTATAAAATAGAGTTAAAAAAATGGCGCACGCACACGAATCGAATTTAAAAAGAATTTGGATAGTTTTTGGAATTTTATCAGTGGTTACTATTGTCGAAGTATATTTAGGTATTATAAAACCAGACCTATTAAATTTCCCAGTAAAACCATTTGAATCTGGATTTTTTGGTACAATTGGAAACGTACTTTTGTCTCCAGTCATCTTTACGAGTCCACTAAATTTTATATTTATTGTTTTGACTTTAGTTAAAGCGTACTACATTACTTGGGCATTTATGCACATGGAGGGTGAAAAAAAATGGTTTAGACGAGCCGCAGTTTGGACAGCAACTTTTCTTATCTGTTATTTAGTAACCTTACTATTAGTAGAAGGAGATTATTTGTACAGCACTCTGGCGCCACTTGTAAAATGGTAATTTAAATTTAATAAAAAGGTGGTTCTTACCACCTTTTTTTGTATAATCTGGTCATGAAAATATCTAAAAAAAGAGTTGTATTATTTTTGCTTTTTATTTTTCCTCTAATCTGTTTTTTACTGCTTTCAACGGGGCAAAATAATTTTACAAAATTACCTATAATTACTAAAAATATTTTAGATATTTCAATTATAGATTCCACAAAAACATTTAAAAATAATATTTCTATAGTTTGTTTTTTAGGATCTGATATAGATAAAAGCAAAGCAGGTTTATTTAACTTAAATGAAAAGATTTATAAAAAGTTTATCGAATATAAAAGGTTTCAGATTATTGCTATTTACCCCAAAGGTAAAGCAAAAGAAGTGCAAGAACTTAAAAAAGAAATTGGGCTATTTACAGACATGGTAAAATGGAATTTTATTGAAGGTTCAAATGAAGACATAATAGCCCTTTATTCTAGTTTTAATACTGGAGACTCTCTTTCTAACCTCTCTAGTTTTAAAGCTTTTTTAGTAGATAAAAACAAGAGTTTGAGAGGTAGAACCAAAGAAGAAAAACTTTTTGGGTATAATATGCGATCGGTTTCAGAGTTAAATGCAAAACTAAAAGACGATGTAAAAGTACTTTACTATGAATATTACGCAGCCTTTAAAGACAAAAACAAGAATAAAGCAAATAGAAAAGAAGTAGGGTTATGAAAAAAAAATATTCTTACATAGGAGTTTCCTTTATCATTCTTTTATTTGGAATTTATGTTGTTAGAAATATAGATAGAAGATTAAATGAAAATGATCTTATACAAGAAGATAGACTGAATAAAGTTGATAAAAAAACAGAAAATAACAACAGCTTATATACCTTTAATAGAGTTCCTAGTTTTGAGTTTATAAATCAAAATGGTGAAACAGTTACCAATAGAACATACAAAGGAAAAGTTTATGTAGTAGAATTTTTCTTTTCTTCTTGCCCCACTATTTGTCCCATAATGAAGAAAAAAATGCTCTCCATCCAAAAAGAATTTTCTACCAATTCTAATTTTGGAATCGCATCCATTTCTATTACTCCAGAAATAGATACACCAGCTATATTAAGTGAGTATGCAAAGCGTAATAATATTAAACATAAAAATTGGCACTTGTTAACGGGCAAAAGCGATACCGTTGTGTATGCTTTATCAAACAAAGGATTTAAATTATACGCAGGAAAAGGGGATGAAGCGCACGGTGGATTTGAACATTCAGGCTTGTTTGCTTTGATTGATAAAAATGGATTTATACGCTCCAGAAAAGATACATATGGAAATCCAATTATGTATTACAGAGCAATTGAAGAACAGGGTTTTTCTGATCAAATAAAAGAATTAAAAGAGGATATTAAAATTTTATTGAATGAGTAATTTTGCACAAGAACAAAAGTATAAAAAAATAATTACTGCATTGTCTGTCATCATACCATTGGCAGTTGCAGGCTTATTTCTAATCAATTTAAAGGAACTAGGATTTGATGTTGAACCATTAAGTTTTTTACCTCCTATTTATGCTTTTATTAACGGATTAACAGCAATTCTTTTAATTGCAGCTGTCCTTGCAATTAAAAATGGAAATAGAAAGCTACATGAGCGATTAAATACGATTGCCATTATGTGCTCTTTAATTTTCTTACTCTTATATATTGCCTATCATATGACTTCAGATTCGACTAAATTTGGGGGAGAAGGAGTTATAAAATATGTCTATTATTTTATTTTAATTACACACATTACCTTATCAATAATTGTTATCCCTTTTGTTCTAACAACCTACATGAGAGCAAAACTTAATAAATTCTCTCAACATAAAAAAATTGCAAAAATTACCTTCCCGTTATGGCTCTATGTAACTATAACAGGTGTTATTGTGTACCTAATGATTTCTCCTTATTATGCTTAAAAAAATAAACTTTATCATTACAGGGCTAATTTTATTTTCTATAAAATCTACCTATTCTCAATGTGCTATGTGTAAAGCAGTAGTAGAAAATGGTGATGTTTCTATGGCAGAAGGAGTAAACAATGGAATTACTTACTTAATGGTATTTCCCTATTTATTAATGGGTACTTTATTTTATGTTATTTACAAAAACAAAAAGAACGCTAAAAATTAACACTTCAATAAGAGTATAATATTGTAACATAATTTACTTTTAAGCGTCTTATTAAAACTATTAAAAGATAAAACTGTTCAATATTGAGCCAAAGGGTGTTCATTTTTAATAATTTTAATAATTTTAAAAAATTAAAACCTTGATTATTAGAATCTTATGGCTTTATGTTTTTTGGCACAAGAATTGAAAACAAATTATACAGAACTTAAAAAAATAAAAATTTGAAAACTAAACTTATCCTATTTGTTTTATTAATAACACCTTTAGTTACATTTTCACAAAAAAAATGGACGCTTAAAGAATGTGTAGACCAAGCATTAACTAAAAATATTTCTGTTCAACAAAATAAGTTAAGTCTGGAGCTTTCCAAAAAAGATGTTGAAATTGCCAAAGGTAATTTTTTACCAAATTTAAATGCAAATACAGGTGGCAATTTTAATTTTGGAACCGGTTTTGACCCAGTTTCTCAAAATAGAGTTAGTACAAGTTTCTTTGGGGGTTCATTAGGGGCTAGTTCTGGGGTTACAATATTTAACGGGTATAGAAATACAAATACTTATAAACAAGCGCAACTTGGTGTTGAGTCTAGTTTATTAGATTTAAAAAAGATTGAAAACGATATTTCTCTTTTTGTAGTCAATGGGTATTTAAATATTCTATTTGCTAAAGAGAATTTAAATGCCTCAATTGTTCAGTATGAAATTAGTAAAAAACAGATTGAAGCTGCAGAGAGTAGATTCAACTCTGGAGCAATTGCTAAAGGGGATTTGTTAAATACAAAATCTACTGCAGCAACAAACCAACAAACAGTTATAGCTCAAGAAAATGCTTTAGATTTAGCCTTGTTAAATTTAGCGCAATTGTTACAAATTCCAGTAGATGGTTTTGATGTTGCCTCAATTGATGTTGGCACACCATCATCAAATTTATTCTACAAAAACTCATCTGCTGTTTATGACAAATCTTTAGAAACAATGCCAGAAATTGCAAGAGCAAAACTGGCAATTGATAACGCAGATTTGAATATTGAAATCTCTAAGGGTTTCTTTTTACCAACTGTTACTGCATCTGCTTTTTTATCATCTAATTATGGATATAACTTAAATCCTCCAGCAGGAACAACACAACCTAATTTTTTCACTCAATTAAATGACAATTTTGGGTATGGAGCAGGTTTTAATTTAAGTATTCCAATTTTTAATCGTCTTCAAACAAAAAATAATGTTGCTAAATCTGTTATTAATAAAGAGATTTCTGAAACTAGATTAGAGAATGAAAAATTAAGTTTAAAACAAACTATTGAAGAATCTTTCTTAGATGTAAGAACAGCTTTAAAATCCTACGAAGCAGCTAAAATATCTTTAGAAGCTCAAGAAGAAGCATTTAAAAACGCTCAACAAAGATATAATTATGGAGCAATGACTCAATTTGATTTTGACCAAGTTAGAACTCGTTTAGTCAATGCACAATCAACTCTTATTAGCTCCAAATACGATTATGTTTTTAAAACCAAAGTATTACAATTCTATGCTGGAGAATTAGTTTTAGAATAATCTAAATATTTTAAAATTTATAAGCCTCATCATTTTTGATGAGGTTTTTTTTTAACCCTTATATTTGCAATAAAAAACAGAAATTGGCAATCATTTTAAATATAGAAACCGCAACTAAAAACTGTTCCGTTAGTCTTGCTAAAGATGGAAACATCTTAGTAATAAAAGAATTGAATAACGGTAATTATTCTCATGCAGAAGTTTTACATCCATTTATTGTAGATGTTTTAAAAGAAGCAAAAATTTCTTCACAAGAAATAAGCGCAGTAGCTGTTAGCAAAGGTCCTGGTTCATACACAGGTCTAAGAATTGGTGTCTCTACCGCAAAAGGATTGTGTTTCTCTTTAGACAAACCGTTAATTTCTATTGATACTTTAACCTCTTTATCTCATTCAATTTCTATTGAAAAAGGGCTAATAGTGCCAATGTTAGATGCAAGAAGAATGGAGGTGTACTCTGCTGTTTTTAATAATAATCACCATCAAATTAGAGAAATTAAGGCAGAGATTATTAACAAGGAATCATTTAACAAAGAGTTAGAGAATAACAATGTTTATTTCTTAGGAGATGGCGCACAGAAATGCAAAGAATTCATTCTCCATAAGAATGCCTTTTTCATAGATAGCAAATTTCCCTCTGCAAAAGAGATGGCACAATTATCATATAACAAATATAAAAAAAACGACATCGAAGATGTCGCTTACTTTGAACCCTTTTATTTGAAAGATTTTATTGTTATTCCTCAAAAAAAATTAAAGAGTATTGAAAAAAGTTAAAATCTGTTTTAAATCATTTATCTTTTTGTGGTCTAATTTATTCGCTTTTATATAGCTCTTTATATCATTTTTCTTTTCTTCAAATAATTTTAAAAACTTTTTAGAACTAGATGGCACTTTTAAGGCATCGTTAGCATCTAAACTAATGAAAGTCTTATCCTTTACTTTCTTAAAATATGCTTGTTTATAATCATCATAGGTGTTTTTCGGCTTTTCGCCTCCGTATAAATTTACCCTTTCTTTGATTAGAATAAAACTATTTTTTTGTTCAAAATCTACTTTATAAAAAGACTTGCTATTATCTTTGTTTTGAAAAACTTGATATTTTAAATCACTGTTGGTAAATATAACTTTGTTTCCAATATTTTTTGCGAAATAAAATGTCTTTTCAGCATTTTTAATTTCAAATAAATCTTTACAGGCATCATACCTTGCTGTAACAACAGTTTGATAATTATTTAACCTTACAGGTAAATAGGTGTCATTTACAAATGGAGAGCCAGTAACACTCTCATAATAAGGTTTAGATGATTCGTTATTGATAGTTTCGTTATTTAATAATACATTTCTGATTGTAGAACTATTCCATGGAGAAGAATATACCTGTTCTGGCTTGAGTTTTCTGAAAGTTTGTGAGTACAATAAAGCAGGAAAAATAACACTCAAATAGAATAATCCAATTTTTTTCATAATGTTTAAATTTTAAGTTAAATATAGAAATGATTGTTCTAATTTATAAATTATTTTTTTAATTTTTATAAAATGTGGACATGGAATTTCATCTTCTTCTTTGTTTATTCTGATGAATTAAAAATAATAAAGTTTATCTTTAATCGATAGAACAAAGAAAAGTAAAGAGTTTTTACAGACAAGAATGCTATTTTTATTGAGAATAAATCTCCTTCAGCAAAAGAGCTGGCATAATTATCATATAACAATTACAAAAAAAACGACATCGAAGATGTCGCTTTTTTTGAATTCTTTTATTTGAAAGATTTTACCGTTATTCCTCAAAAAAAATTAAAGAGTATTGTAAAAAATTAAAATCTGTTTTAAATCATTTTTCTTTTTGTGGTCTAATTTATTCGTTTTTATATAGCTCTTTATATCATTTTTCTTTTCTTCAAATAATTTTAAAAACTTTTTAGAACTAGATGGCACTTTCAAGGCATCATTTGAATCTAAACTAATGAAAGTCTTATCCTTTACTTTCTTAAAATATGCTTGTTTAAATTCATCATAAGCGTTTTTCGGCTTTTCACCTCCGTATAAATTTACCCTTTCTTTGATCAGAATAAAACTATTTTTTTGTTCAAAATCTACTTTATAAAAAGACTTGCTATTATCTTTGTTTTGAAAAACTTGATATTTTAAATCATTGTTGGCAAATATAACTTTGTTACCAATGTTTTTTGTGAAATAAAATGTTTTTTCAGCATTTTTAATTTCAAATAAATCTTTGTAGGCATCATACCTTGCTGTAACCACGGATTGATAATTATTTAACCTTACAGGTAAATGGGTGTCATTTACAAAAGGGGATCCAGTTACGCTTTCATAATAGGGCTTATTAAGTTCTTTGGCGTTTATTAATTGTCCATAATTAATATAATTATTTCTACCCGCTCTGCCATCATTAGATATTGCCTGAGAAAATAAAACTGATGAGGAAAACAATAATGCTGTTATGAATAATAATCTAAATTTCATAGCTTTTAGTTTTAAGTTTGAATAAGGTTAATTTATTTTACTGCAACTTTGCGCAAAAATGAAATCTAATGTACTATAATTGATTGAAATAGGCAACTATTTTGATAAGATCTTTTCTTTTTTTATGACTTAAACTTCTTTCTTTCATAAAGGATTTTATCTCATTAGATTTGCTATTGAACAGCTTTAAGAAAGCTTTCTTCTTTCTAGAGACTAAAGTAATTTGCCCTTTTTCATTAGTTATAAAAAACTGATCTCTTCCTCTTTTATAACTTGCAGGTTTTGCCGCTCCATAGCTATTATCAGGTTCTGTTGCTGCAATAAATTTTACGTTTTCTTTTAAAAGTAATTTAAATTTACCGTCTACTAAGTTTACAAAATAAGTCAAATTATCATTGTATTTTTTAACGATATATTTTTTATTGATGGAAGGAAATTTAACTTCAGCGTCTTCAGTTTTTCTCAAATAGAAAACTTGATTATTTTTCATAAACTCCATTTCATTTTTGTAGATATTAAATCTTAAAGAGGCAACTTGGTCTACATTACTAATATTTGCGTTTATAAAATTGAAGTCTAAATACTGCTTTTTTTCAACTTCTTTTGGTATTACATCTGTATCAGAAGTCTTTGAGAAACTAATTATGTTTGTGTTTTCCCTAATGTTTTGTCCAAAAAACGTCAAGGATGACAAGGCTACTGCTAATATTAAAAAAGTTTTTTTCATAATTTTTATTTCTTTTGTTTTAGGTTTGAAGGGTTGATAAAAAAAGTACTTTTTTTATTTTTTTATTATTAATCCTACTATAAGGATTTGATCAACAAAATTAATGGATTAAAATGAAGATTAATTTTTTTTTTATGTTAAAAAATTTATAATAAAGTATCGATTATTTTATAACTGTTTCATTGTTTTCATTCTAAAAGATTACCAAAACACATTATTTTAAATATTTTTCTAACCCTAAAGGACCCTTTAATTTATTTGGTACGACTTTATGATTATTTCAACTCTATTTTTTGAATGTACAAACAGGTGTTTAATTTTTACATGTTTTGAAGTTTTTTTCTGAGTTGGCAATAGTTGTAGCAATTTTTATTTTGCTTTATCAATTATTTTTTGTCTACATAATGAGATTACTATAAAATTTATTGTTACATAAAGTATTGACAATCATTTGAATAATTAAAAAACAAACCCTAATGTTAATTTAATGTTATGTAAATGTTGCGTAAATGTTTCTAAATTACTATATTTGTGTAAACAAAATGTTAACTTAAAAGATAAGAAAATGAAGAAAGTACTTTTTTTAGCTATACTTTTTATTACAGCACACGGATATTCTCAAAATATAGAACCAACTTTTGAAAAAGAAGGAGATTTAGTGAAGGCCACTTATTACAACGAAAATGGAGATATTAGCGTTCAGGGGTTCTTCAAAAATAAAAAACTAACAGGAGAATGGGTTCGTTATGATAATGTTGGAAACAAAACAAAGATTGCATATTATAAAGAGGGCAAGAAAGTTGGAAAATGGTTTGTTTGGGAAAAAGAATCTTTGAAAGAAATAAACTACAACAATAATGCTATTGTAAGCATTAATACATGGAAATCAGATTCTAGGTTGGCATTTAACAATAGATGATAGTTACATCTCATTTTAATTCATAAAAAAAGCAGGCTTAATTAGCCTGCTTTTTTTATGAATTAAAATGAGATTATAATCCTCTAGTCCAACCATCAGCCCAACTAGGTTTAGCTGCACCGTTACCAGCACCAGTTGCAGTTCCTGTTTCTACAAAACTTTGATTTGCACCCGTATAATCAGTAGTTTGAAAACCAGCAGCATTGTTTTCAAATTGAACATTGGTCATAATTAAGTTGCCATTTTCAATTCTTACACCAGCTTCTGTGTCACTACTTTTTACTTTCACACCTAAATTTACACCAGAGATAAAGAAATTATCAATATTGAAGTTCCCTCCTCCTTCTTTGTAATATAAAGCTCCTTCTGTGACAGGTCCCACTATAGTAACATTTTTTAACGTCGCATTTGTAACAGGTGTTGCATTCCCGTTATCTCCGTTGTTAGATCCTTCAATTCCAGCTTTAGCTCCACCAGAGATATACCAATATTCACCAGTTCCTGCCCAACCATCAGCAAAGTCAATTGAATCATCACCACTGTTGGTAGAGACCAAGTATTTACCATTTACAGTACCTCCAAAAAACTCAATACCATCGTCACCACCTTCAAAAGATTGTACATATTCTACAGTAGTTCCAGAACCAACACCGAACAATGATAATCCGTTAAATTCTTTGGAACTATTAAAAGTAGCTCCTGTATATTCTAATCTTAAATACTTTATAGATCCAGAATTATCATCAGAAATAGAGCCGCCATAGGTAAGGTCTGCTACTTCTGAGGTTGCTACGGCACCAACATTGGTAGGTGCTTTACCACAGACCACTAAACCTCCCCAATCTGAAGCAGATGGACTTGCAGCACCAGAAGTCATAATAACGGGGTTAGAGGCTGTACCTTCTATGAATATTTTTCCACCTTGAGCAACCGCTATATATGAACTTGTTCCTCCAGTAGCTTTAATTGTTGTACCAGCAGGAATTGTTAATGATGCACCATCTTTTATAATGAAAGAGCTTGTTAATTCATATTCTATATCGGCATTTAAGCTAGCATCTGAAGTTAGCTCTCCAGCTAAATTTTCTGTAGTAACACCACTGTTACTCAAACCTCTTGTCCAACCAGCAGCCCAATCTGGAGCAGCTGCACCATTACCAGCACCTGAAGTAACGCCTTGTTCAATAAAAGACTGATTTGCACCAGTATAGTCAGTTTGTACAAAACCACTAGCATTGTTTGCAAACTGTACATTTTGCATAACTAATTTATTAGCTTCAATTCTAACTCCGGCATCAGTGTCTGTATCTTTTACTTTCACACCTAAATCTGAGTTAGCAATATAAAAGTTTTGGAGGTTGAATTCTCCTCCACCCTCTTTATAGTAAAGTGCTCCTTCAGTTACAGGTCCTACAACCGTTACATTCATAACTAATGGAGATGTTACTGGTTCAGCATTAGCATTATCACCATTATTAGATCCCTCAATTCCGGCTTTTGCTCCTCCAGAAATATACCAGTACTCACCTATTCCAGACCAACCATCAGCAAAATCGATAGAATCGTCTCCACTATTGGTAGATACTAAGTATTTACCATTAACAGTACCTCCAAAAAACTCAATACCATCGTCACCACCTTCAAAAGATTGTACATATTCTACAGTAGTTCCAGAACCAACACCAAATAATGATAATCCGTTAAATTCTTTAGAACTGTTAAAAGTAGCTCCCGTATATTCTAATCTTAGATATCTAATAGAACCAGAGTTATCATCAGAAATAGAACCTCCATAGGTTAAATCTGCTACTTCAGAAGTAGCTGTTGCGCCAACGTTAGTAGGTGCTTTACCACAGACCACTAAACCTCCCCAATCTGAGGCAGCAGGGTTAGATGAGCTGGAAGTCATTACAACTGGGTTAGAGGCAGTACCTTCGATAAATATTTTTCCACCTTGTGCTACCGCTATGTATGAGCTTGTTCCACCAGTTGCTTTAATGTTTGTACCAGCAGGAATTCTTAATGTTCCACCATCTCTAACAATATAGGCAGCTGCTAGCTGATACTCTATGGATGAGTCTAAAAGAACTTCTCCTGTAACATCCCCTTCTAAAATATTATCTACTGCACAAGGAGCACAGTCTCCACCACAGTCAATACCAGTTTCATTTCCGTTTTGAATCCCGTCAGAACAACTTGCAGTGTTAATTGGGTCATCACTTCCACATGAGGTAATAATTGCTATTGTTGCAATGGTCATAAAAATTGTAAAAAATTGTTTTTTCATTGTTTTTTGTTATTTCATTTATAATTATCTGTACAAATTAAAAACAGTTAGTTTAAGTTAACCTTTTTTAAAAATTACTTTTTTGTTAATCAAATGTTAGTTAAAAGTTATATGAAAACGATAAGTTAACATTAGCTCCATTCTTAAAAGATGAAACAAGTACATTCTGCGTTTCTTGTTTTCTTTCTATAGTAGGGTTTAATAAATTCTTAGCAGCAAAGCTTATGCCTAATTTTTTACTCAATTTTGCTTTTATAATTAAATCTAATACGCCAACACCAGAATCGATTAGGTTTCCTTTGCCTTCTGTACCCAAAGCAAATATTCTGTCTGAAAAATAATTAAAAGCCAGTGTAGTTTGTATGCTTCTATCATTTAAAAAATCCTTGTAAAAACTTACATTAGTATTTAATAAAAAGTCTGATGCACCAGAAATTCTACTTTCTGTGTTTGTAAAGTCTACGCTAATAGGAAAGCCTCTTGCTGCAGTTTCTTCTTGCACCTTATTACTATCTAATTCTTGATTAGAGTTCATATAAGAAATATTTAAACCTACGGAAAGTTTTTCTTTTAATGTAAGTTCATTAATTTCTTTTTCATTGTCAAAAATATTTTTTCTTATTTCCACTTCCATTCCCAAAACAGAGGCTTTGTCTCCTGAATTTACCCAACTAACATCATTTGAAGCAGAGTTTATAGTTGCTTCATTGATTGGGTTTTGAATATGCTTGTAGAATAATCCACCAGAAATTAGTTCACTTGAAGCAGGGAAATAATCCCACTTTAGATCAAAATTGTAATTTGTTGAGGCATATAAAGCAGGATTACCAATATATGCTTGCGTTACTTCTTCAAATTGAAACAATGCCCTTTCTTTATATTGAGGTAATGTATATGTCTTACTTCCAGCAAATTTTAAATTTTGCTTTTCATTCAATTCATATTTTAAGGTCACTGCTGGTAAAAGTTCAAAAATATCAAGTTCACTAGAATTTCCTGATGGGTCTAAAGAAGTGCTCCAATTTATTTTTTGATTTATTTGCTCTCCTCTTAATCCAACAATGGCAGAAAAAACAGGTGAGAACTTATATTGTATTTTAGCAAAAGCAGCATGTATTGTTTGATCACCATCATATGTTTGAGGGAGTAATACATCTATACTAGTAGAACCTAAACCACCTCTAAATGTTTTAATTTCAAATAAGCCAGCGTTGAAGTTTTGTTGATTAAAATAAGCATCTAAATTATACTGATCGGCAATAATTGGCTGATTACTTCTGTCTAAAATTCTAAAGTTAAATTGTGTAGCCCAAAATTTCACATTTTTAAATCTTCCATTATAGCCTAAAGTAACTTTACCTTTAAAAATATCATCTGCATCTTTATTGAAATTATAAGATGAAGAAAAGTTAGCAGCTAATTCATCTTCCTCTAATTTTTGATAAAATCTGTGGTTGTCAGATTCATTGTTTGTTTGTTTAAAAGATTTTGGGCCTTCTGGTACATCCCAATTATCTGGAGTAAGAATTATTTGTCTTCTATCAGGAATGTTATTACCAACAAAATTATATGAACCTCCCCAATTGATATTAAATGCATCGTTTAATTTGTGTGTGCCTAATAATTGGTGTATAAATAATTGTGTTCTCTCATAGGTTGCACGTTGCACAAATGCCCCTCCTTCTGGTGCATAATCAAAAGCATCTACTATTCCAGTATACTCGTCTTGTTTTTGGGTTGAAGTATTAATTGCTAAAAAATTATATTTAAAATTATTGTCTTTTAATTTAAATCCAACATTACCCATCAATGTGCTATTAGTTTCGTATTGATAGCTTTGAAAATCATAGTCTCTTCTTGCAAGACCACCAACAGTTATACCTCCTCTAGAGATACCTTCTTTAAAGGTATAGCCATTATCAAAACTTGCTACAGCGAAAAAATTTAATTTAGAATCTTCTCCCAACTCATAAGAATCTCCTGCTTTAATAGATATGTTAGAATTTACAGGAGGTCCAGATTTCTCTCTATCCCAACTTGTTATAAAATTATAGTTATTTAAGGGATAAGCTGGATAGGTTTTATTATAAAACCCAAAAGCATCAGGTCCATCATTTAAGTAAAAATTTGATTGTCCAATTGCTTCTGTATTTGCAGACGAACCTATACCAATTTCAACAAACCCCTTTCCTTTATAGTTTTTAGATGAAATATCAATATTTGCTCCGCCAAAATCTCCATAGTTTGCTGCGTCAAAAGTTTTATCAATACCAATATATCCAACAATGTCTGTTGAGAAAATATCTAAGTCTATATTTTTTCTAGATGGATTGTTAGAAGGAAGAGGAAGGCCGTTTAAAGTAGAAACGTTGTATCGATCTCCTAACCCTCTTACAAAGACCCCTCCAGAACCCTCTTCCTTAGAGATTCCAGTAGTTTTAGTAAGTGCGGTAGCAACATCTCCAACACCCTTTGATGCTAATTCTTGTGCTCCAATCTTCGTTTGAATACTTACCGCTTTCTTTTGGTCTAACAAGAGAGCATTTACCGTTTCTTTACTTGTAGATGATTTTACAACAACTTCATCCAAAGAAACTCCTTCTTCTGCAGACATTAATTGATTTACAACAATCGCTTCATTTGCTTTTACAAGAATTACTTTTTCTATAGTTTTATACCCTAAAAAACTAAATACAATGGTTTGGTTACCAGCAGGTACAGATAAAGTATATTTCCCATCAAAATCTGTAGTGGTTCCAATAGTGGTTCCTTTTATAAAAATAGTTGCAAAAGCCAAAGGCTCATTATTTACTTCCTTATCAGTTAATAAACCTTTAATGGTACCTCTGTCTTGTGCATTAATAGACTGAAATACAACTAGAATTGCAATAAAAATTAATCTTTTCATTATTCGTATCATTTAAAGTGCAAAAGTCCAAAGTGAATGTAAATTTTATGTTAGCCCTAAATTATCCTTGTATTACAGAAACATTAACTAAATGTTAAATTGAAAAAATTACTAACATTATTTTAATTTAGCTGATACATTAAATTAATAGTTTACTATAAATGTTTTTGTCAATGAGATCTAATTCTTAACTTAAATGGTTTAGTTTTGTTAACTATTATTTTAATTTATAGGTCTCTTATGAATGCAGTTTTTAATTATTAGTAATTTTATTAACCATGAGTTAGTGTGAAAAGTAGTTTATTTGGATGATAAAAATTAATGCTTGTGATATTTAGATTGATACTTATCTTGATAGGTATGACTACTTTCTTCAGTGTAAATGCACAAGAAACAAAAGCTCCTAAATTTGGGGAAGGGCTGTTCAATTTAATTGGGAAAGACAGTACTTTTTCTATGAACCTTTCTGCTAGAATGCAGTTTTTAGGAACTATAGAATGGGATTCTAAAAATAATGAATTATCAAATTCAGTAACTTCTCTTTTAGTAAGAAGAGCACGTTTAAATTTTGAGGGTTTTGCCTACTCTCCGAGATTAAGATATAAATTAGAATTAGGCTTATCGAATAGTGATATTGGTATAGCAACCTCATTTACAAATGAGGCTCCAAAATATATTTTAGATGCTGTTGTAAAATGGAATTTTTCTGGAAATTTTGTATTTTGGTTTGGACAAACAAAATTACCAGGAAACAGAGAACGTGTAATTTCCTCTGGCAGTTTGCAGCAAGTTGAACGATCTTTACTAAATAGTAGATTTAATATTGATAGAGATATGGGTTTTCAATTGAGGCATCACTTTAAACTTTCAGATACCTTCATTGTAAAAGAAGCATTCTCTTTCTCACAAGGGGAAGGTAGAAATGTAACTACCAGAAACCTTGGAGGGCATCAATATACCTCTAGAATAGAACTCTTGCCTTTTGGAAATTTCACCAACAAAGGAGATTATATAGGAAGTGATTTAAGTTTTGAACCAGCACCGAAATTAGCATTAGGGTTTACCTATGATTTTAATAATGATGCAGTAAAAAACAGAAGTAATTTAGGGTCTTATATGGTAAATGATATGGGCTTTTACGCTACCAACATTTCTACTATTTTTATAGATGCCATGTATAAATACAAAGGTTTTTCATTCATGGGAGAATATGCATATAGAGATGCAAAAGACCCATATGCTAAAAACTCTGACGGAACTTTAACAGGCGATGTAGTGCAAGTTGGAAATGCATTGAACTTACAATCTGGTTATTTATTATCTAAAACCTTGGAAATTTCTGGCAGATATACAAATATAGATTGGGATCAAGATATCACAGGAAAAGGGAATGAGAATCAATATACTTTGGGATTGTCTAAATATATTTTAGGACATAAATTAAAAGTTCAAACCGATTTGAGTTATTTAGATTCAACCGATAACTCAAACCAGATAATGTATCGATTTCAAGTAGATATTCAGTTTTAAGAAACAAAAAATAACACAAACATAACATAGACCATTATTTATGTCTATATTTTTGCCAATCAAAAATTAACCAAACAAAATGGGAGATCCATATATTTTAATGTTAGTTGCTTTAGCTGTGTTAGCTATTGTAGATTTAGTAGTAGGAGTTAGTAATGATGCTGTTAACTTTTTAAATTCAGCCATTGGCTCAAAAGCAATTTCAATAAGAAACATTATGATTATTGCAAGTTTAGGAGTGTTTTTTGGAGCTGTTACTTCCAGTGGAATGATGGAGGTTGCCAGAAAAGGGATTTTTAATCCCAATATGTTTATGTTTCAAGATATTATGTTCATTTTCATGGCGGTAATGATTACAGATATTTTATTGCTAGATGTCTTCAATTCTCTTGGGATGCCAACATCAACAACTGTATCCATTGTATTTGAATTATTGGGAGCAGCAGTTTGTATTTCTTTAATAAAAATATTTGCTAATGACTCTCAATCTTTTAACGATATTTGGAATTATATAAACCATGAAACTGCAACTAAAATTATTTTTGGAATTTTACTCTCTGTAGTTGTGGCATTTTCAATTGGCGCATTTGTACAATTTGCCTCTAGATTAATTTTTTCTTTCAATTTTGAAAAGAGAGCCACATATATTAGTGCATTATTTGGGGGATTTGCAATTACAGCAATTACTTACTTTATTATTATAAAGGGTATGAAAGGAACACCTTTTTATAAAGAGACCAAACATTTAATCGAAGGGAATATACTAGAAATCATAACGATAAGTTTTGTTACTTGGTCCGTAATATCTCAAATTTTGATGAAACTATTCAAAGTAAATGTTTTAAAATTAATTATTGGCATAGGGACATTTTCTTTAGCAATGGCTTTTTCTGGAAATGATTTGGTAAACTTTGTGGGCGTTCCAATTGCTGCTTGGAATTCTTATCAAGTCTGGGAAGTTTCTGGTGTGGCAGCTGATGCTTTTTCTATGGAAGTTTTAGCAAAAAAAGTACCATCAAACATTTGGTTATTATTATTGGCAGGAACAATTATGGTTGTTACTTTATGGACATCTAGCAAAGCACAGAATGTTATTAAAACAGGGATTGACTTGTCTAGACAAGGAGAAGGGCATGAAAAATTTAAACCAAATCCATTATCTAGAGTTACAGTTAGAGCAGCAATGGGAATTAACAATGGGATTAGTATGATTTTACCAAAAAAAGTGATGGCTTTTGTAGATTCTAAATTTCAAAAACCAGTAATTGAGTTGCCAAAAGATAAAACATACGAATTACCAGCATTTGATTTGGTTAGAGCATCTGTAAACTTAATTGTTGCTGGGATTTTAATTTCCATTGCAACATCAATGAAATTACCTCTATCTACCACCTATGTTACCTTTATGGTTGCAATGGGAACTTCTTTAGCAGATAGAGCATGGGGAAGAGAAAGTGCTGTATATAGAGTTGCAGGTGTAATTAATGTAATTGCGGGTTGGTTTTTAACGGCTATAACAGCATTCCTAGCTGCGGCTTTAGTGGCCTATTTAATCAGTTGGGATACTGTTATGATTCCTGTTTTGTTAGCTTTAGTCACTTTTTTAATAGTTAGAAACACTCTAATCTATAGAAAAAAATCTAAAGAAGTCAAAAAGCAAGTATACATAGAAAGAGCAGAATTAATTACAATAAACGGTGTTATAGAAGAAAGCTCAGATCATATTTCTGAAGTTGCAGCGCGTGTAAACAAATTATATACCAATGTGGTTAACGATTTAGCGAACCATGATTTAAATAAGTTACGCAAAACAGATAAACACGTAGGGAAGTTAAATGATGAAATTGATAATCTAAAAGAAGGTGTTTTTTACTTTATTAAATCTTTAGACGAAACTTCTGTACAGGCAAGTAGATTTTATATTATGGTACTTGGATATTTACAAGATGTAGCTCAATCTATTAGCTATATATCTAGGGCTAGTTATAGACATGTAAATAATAACCATAAGAACTTAAAGAAAGGCCAATTAAAAGATTTGAAAGAGATTGATAATCAACTAAGTTCTTTAATGCAAAAAGTAAGTAGTGTCTTCCAAAATAGAACCTTCGATGATTTAGATTCTATTTTGATTCAAAAACAGGCATTGTTAAACGATGTTTCTGCTTCTATAGAAAAACAAGTTGCAAGAATTAGGACCGATGAGACTAGTCCTAAAAATACAACTTTATACTTTAGCGTCTTATTAGAGACTAAAGATTTAATCAAAGCACTAATGAGTTTATTAGAAATCTATGAGGAGTTTCATCTTAGTACAAAAGAAGTAAAAGGATCATAGTTTATATAAAAAAACCGAGCCAAAAGCTCGGTTTTTTAAAACCCAGTTATAGAGGTTTATTAATGAATCTATCTTCTAGCAAAATTGATTGAAAAATACATCTAGTTTTAAGATTGTTGTTTTTCTAAAGTTCATAAATTATTTTTCAAAGACACGACTAATTGCATCAAAACAATTAATTTTCCATAGACATTAAAACCATTTTCAATTCCATATAGGTAAAACTGGCATCTACCTTTTCTTTGAGAGCAGTTAATCCTTTTACTTCTCCAGCTTCTTCAATTGCAGTACGAATTTTTTTATATCGTTTTAAATCTATCAATTCTAAAACATCTACTTCTCCTGAAGGGATAAAATTCGCTAAATGATTTTCAATTGTTCCTACTGTTAGACTTCGTTCTTTTGCTATTTCTTTTATTGAAAGCCCCGATTTAAACAACTCAAAAGAAATTTGTTTTGTCGATTTTTTATCTTCTTTTCGCTGTTCATTTAATGTATTAATCCCATTTGCAGTGCAGTATTCTTCAATAGTTTCCAAGATTTCTTGTCCGTATTTAGAAACCCTTATTTTTCCCATTCCAACAATTGCAAGCAATTCTTTTTCTGTTCTTGGCATTTCATCACATATTGCATACAGAGTTTCTTGAGTAAAGATTTGAAAATGCGCAATTCCTAAAGATTTTGCAATTACATCTCTTAAATCGCGTAATTTTAAGGCCAAAATTGGATCTCGTTTAGAAGATAATTTCTTCTTTTTTTTAGGTTCATTGTTTTGTAAAACAGCATTTGCTCTAACTTGTAAATACTCTTGTACGTTAAAGCGATGTGTCATTTTTTGTAAAACAAATAACTTTTCTTCCAGTTTTTCTTGTAGTGAATTAAATTGTTTAGAAAAATCTTTTTTTACAGCTTTATTATCGCTAGAAAATTCAATTGCATCCAATGATTCTTGAATATTGTTCTTTGTTTGGGTTAAAAAATAAGCAACAGCTTTTGTAAAACGTTCTTGAATTTTGGAACTATTTTCAGGTAAAATAGCACTTTCCGTGAGGTGAAGTAATTGATTTTTAAATCCGCTAGAAACTTTCATTAAAGCAACAATTCCGTTTTGTTTTATAATTTCTAAATGGTTAATTACATTCCCTTTTATACTGGCTCTATTCTTGTAAAAAATATCTATTAATCGAGTTGTAGGATATAAGAATGGCTGATAATCAAATAATTCTGAAATTAAATTTAGTTGAAACAGTTGTTCAGAGGTATTTAAAATTTCCTCATCAGGATGATTTTCAACGATCCGTTCACTAAAAACACTTACAGTTTTATCATTGATAATAGCATTGCGTGTAATTTTTGTTTTTAAAACCAATCCCTCCAAAGAAGTACATCTACTTAAAGCAACATAAGTTTGACCATGAGCAAAAGAGGCTTCTGCGTCTATAATGGCTTTTTGGAAGGTTAAACCTTGACTTTTATGAATGGTAATTGCCCAAGCCAAACGTAAAGGAATTTGAGAAAATGAACCAATAATATCTTCCTTTATCTCTTTAGTTTCCTCGTTTATAGAGTAATTTATATTATCCCAAAATTCTCTTTCAGTTACAATTTTGTTAATTTCGTTGGCACATTGAACAGTTACATTTTCTCTGGAAATATCTGTAATAATTCCTATTTTGCCATTATAGTACCTTTTTTCTGGTGATGAGTCATTTTTAATAAACATTACTTGAGCACCAACTTTCAATTCTAATTTTTCTGCATTTGGATATGAGTTTTCATTAAATTTTCCAGAAATATCAGCGTTAAAAAAATAGCTTTTATTTTTTATTTTATGTAATTCAGATTCGTTTATTAAATTGGCTCTTTTATTGTGAGTGGTTAATGTGATATAGCCCTCTTCTTTGAGGGGAGAAAATGTTGGATTGTAGTTTTTATCTAAAATTTTGGCAGATTCACTTGATAAGGTATCTGTTCTAATTTCGTTCAAAATTTTAATAAAGTTTTCATTTTTTTGACGATAAATATATTTCAATTCTATTGAAATTACATTTGCTTCTTGGAAGGCTCTGGAGCTAAAAAAATATACCGAACTGTAATGCTGTTGCAATACACTCCACTCATTGGGTTTTACAACTGGTGCTAATTGTTGCAAATCGCCAATCATTAAAACTTGTGCACCTCCAAAAACTTTATTCCTGTTTTTATAACGACGCATTACTTGGTCTATTCCATCTAACAAATCTGCTCTAACCATAGAAATTTCATCGATAATTACTAAATCTAAGGATTTTAAAATATCGATTTTTGTTTTTGAAAACTTTCGTTGTTGGGGAGAAGTATTTGCAATCTGATTTGGTAGAATAGGCGCAAAAGGCATTTGAAAAAACGAATGAATAGTAACTCCTTTTGCATTAATTGCAGCAACACCAGTTGGAGCAACCACCACCATTCGTTTTAGTGATTTGTTTTTTACATGATGTAAAAAAGTGGTTTTTCCTGTACCTGCTTTTCCTGTGATAAAAAGATTTCTATCTGTTTTTTCTGTGAATTGTATAGCAAGTTCTAATTCAGGATTTTTGTCCATATTATTTTTTTAAGCAAGATAATCAATCATAAAAAGATTGAACTATAATACCTAGAAAGTTTTTAAGTTATCCCGATGTTTCAACCTAAGTTTCATGGTCTAAATTATAAATTCGTTTTAGCATTAAACGACAAACTAGTATACGTATTGGTATTTTTGTATTCCCAACAAATAGATTTATTTTATCTAAACTGTAGTTTCTTTTTTATGCAAAAATCGAGTCAATTTCATAGAAATATCGAGCAAAATAATTTTTGCATTGCCATTCCTTTCTATATGATATATAGCATCATTTAATTCTTTTTCAATTTCTATAATATTTCCTGCATGTACAAATGGTGCAAATTTAGAGATGTCAAAACCTGTTTTTGTTTCCATAAAAACCAACTGATTAGACTTGTAGTTTAATAATAAAGCCTGTCTAAAAAATTGCAAGCAGTATTGTAAAAATTGCTTTTGGGTCTCACGCCCATTTTTTGCAATAGAATCAGACCATTCTATTAATTGTTGAACTACAGAAGCATTTCCTTTTGCCCTAAATGCAGTTCTAATCCAAGAAACAAACCATTCTTCAAAAATTAAATCGTTAGAATCATTCTGTAATAAATGAATTGCTTTGTTGTAATTCCCTGCTGCTTGCTGGGCAATTTTTGAGGCTTCATTTTTAGAAATTTGATAATTTAGTTGCAGAGAATTAGCAATATCTAGTTCGCTTAAAGGAGGAAAGTATATTGCCTGGCAACGAGATTTTATCGTATTAATAATTTGCTCTTCGTTTTCTGTAATGAGTATAAAAACGGTTTTATTTGGAGGCTCTTCAATTAGTTTTAACAACTTGTTGGCGGCAGCAATATTCATTTTTTCTGCCATCCAAATTATCATTACTTTAAAACCACCTTCATAACTTTTAAGTTTTAGTTTTTTTACAACAGCCTCGGCTTCATCAACTCCAATTAAACCTTGCTTATTTTCAACCCCAATGTGTTGCAACCAATTATATAAATTCCCATAAGGCTGCTCATTTATAAATTGCCTCCAGTCTTCTAAAAATAAGTCGCTTACAGGATGTTTTTTTACAGAATCATTTGTTGTTACTGGAAAAGCAAAATGCAAATCTGGATGTTCTAGTTTTTTACATTTCAAATTACATATTTCTGGAGCATCAGAAGAACTACACAATAAAAATTGTGCATAGGCAATTGCCATAGACAAGGTACCACTTCCTTCTTTACCAACAAATAATTGTGCGTGTGGAATTCTACCGTTTTCTGCGGAAACCTGTAAATGGTTTTTAAGATGTTCTTGACCTATAATTTGGTTGAAAAGCATGTACAAATATAAGAGATAAAATTACGAAATCGATATTTTAACTTTTCATATTTCAATTTCTTTAAACCTAAATAAAAAAGTATTTTTGTTGAAAATACAACTACAAATGAAAACACTAAAAGATTTTAATTTCAAGAATAAGAAAGCATTAATTCGGGTAGATTTTAATGTGCCTTTGAATGATACTTTTGAAGTAACAGATGCCTCCAGAATTGAAGCTGCAAAATCTACGATTATAGCTGTTTTAGAACAAGGAGGAAGCTGCGTATTAATGTCTCATTTAGGAAGGCCAAAAGGATTTCAAGAGGAGTTTTCTTTAAAACACATTGTTAAATCTGTGGTAGATGTAATTGGTTGCCATGTGAAGTTTGTAGAAGATTGTATTGGTGATAAAGTGCAGGAGGCTTTCTCCAATTTAGAATCTGGAGAAATCTTATTATTAGAAAATTTGCGTTTTTACGAAGAAGAGAAAAAAGGAGATGTTGAATTTGCAGAAAAACTGTCGAAATTTGGAGATATTTATGTAAATGATGCTTTTGGGACTGCCCACAGAGCACACGCTTCAACAACAATTATTGCGCAATTTTTTCAAGAAAACAAGTGTTTTGGAAACTTATTAGCAAGAGAAATTAAAAGTATAGATAAGGTTTTAAACAATTCAGAAAAACCAGTTTTGGCAATTTTAGGAGGGGCAAAAGTCTCTTCAAAAATTACAGTGATTGAACATATTTTAGACAAAGTAGATCATTTAATTATTGGAGGTGGAATGAGTTTTACATTTATTAAAGCACAAGGTGGAAACATTGGGAATTCTATTTGTGAAGATGATAAAATGGAATTAGCGCTGGATATCTTAAAACTAGCAAAAAGTAAGAATGTGCAAGTGCATATTCCCATAGATGTAATTGCTGCAGATAATTTTTCAAATGATGCAAACACACAGGTTTTAGAGATTACTAAAATCCCTTCAGGATGGCAAGGCTTAGATGCTGGACCAAAATCTAGGGAGATTTTTGATGCAGTAGTTCAACAATGTAAAACCATTTTATGGAATGGTCCTTTGGGTGTTTTTGAAATGGAAAATTTTGCAGGAGGAACCATTGCTTTGGGTCATTCTATTGATAAAGCAACCAAAAATGGAGCATTTTCTTTAGTAGGAGGTGGAGACTCTGTTGCTGCTGTTAAACAATTTGGGTTTGCAGAAAAAGTAAGTTATGTTTCTACTGGCGGTGGCGCAATGTTAGAAATGTTAGAAGGAAAAAAATTACCCGGTATTGATGCAGTTTTAAACTAGTAAAAACTTAAATATATGTTAAAAAGAGCTTCATTTTGTGAGCTCTTTTTTCTTTGCTAGAATTTCCTCTTAAATAAGCCGTATTTTTGATTTTTTTAAAAAATGATGAATTTAATGAAATACACAAAATTACCAAATACAGATATAAAAGTTAGCAAAATTTGTTTAGGAACCATGACTTGGGGAAACCAAAACTCTCAGGAAGACGCTTTTGAACAAATGGATTATGCATTAGAACAAGGGGTAAACTTTTTCGATACGGCAGAATTGTATCCTGTACCAGCAAACGCAGAAACCTATGCAGATACCGAAAGAATTATTGGGAATTGGTTTCAAAAAACAGGAAATAGAAAAAACGTAGTTTTAGCCTCTAAAATTGCTGGAGGTGGAGACTATACAAAGCATATTAGAACAGGAGGTTTTACCAAACAAAACATTACAGATGCCTTAGAAGCGAGTTTAGAACGATTGCAAACAGATTATTTAGATCTATATCAATTGCATTGGCCTTCTAGAGGAGTGAATTGTTTTGGCGTTAGAGATTATCCTTTTAAAACAACAACAAAGGAAGCAGAAAATCATCTAGAAATTTTAGAAACTCTAAATGAATTTGTAAAAGCTGGCACCATAAAAGCAATCGGACTCTCAAATGAAACACCCTGGGGAACCCTACAATATTTACAAACTGCAAAAGCAAATAACTTAGCAAGACCTGTTACAATTCAAAATTCATATTCAATAATTCACAGAGCCTATGAAGTTGGAATGAGTGAAGTTTCCATGAGAGAAAATATTGGTTTATTAGCATATTCTCCCCTAGCACAGGGAGTGTTGTCTGCTAAATATTTAGATGGGAAATTACCGGAAGGAGCAAGAGGAACCTTGTTTCCAAGATTTATTGCTCGCTATATGGGAGCGGGTTCTACAGAGGCGGTAAGAAGATATAACGAAATTGCGAAAAAAAATGGAATGACAATCTCTGAAATGTCTTTGGCATTCATCAATCAATTGCCCTTTGTAACTAGTACAATTATTGGGGCAACAAAAATGAGTCAATTAAAAGAAAATATCAATTCTATACATATTAATTTATCAGAAGAAATCATAAAAGAAATTGAAGCTGTTCACGCAGAGATTCCTAATCCTGCACCTTAAATAATCTTGCAGTTAGTGGAATAAAAAATCCGAAGTAGTTTTACTTCGGATTTTTTTAGCAATTCATCTTCTAGAGATGTATCTATAAGCTAGCCTGTTTTCTATAAAGTTTTATTCATAGCTCTTGTTTTAAAAATGACTATTCTAGAGCATCAACCAATGTAATTGAACTCGCTAAAAACTTTCCATTTTCAATAACACCCACCACTTTAGCTTTTCTAATTACATTACAAAAACCAATGGTTTTATCATGGGCATCACCAAAATCATCAATATCTGCACCATCAACAAAATACACCTTATTTTCTAAACGAATGGCTAAATCGCAACCCATAGGTTCTGCTATTCCAAACTTGCATTGGCCACAAGAGACTTCGGCAACGTGTTGAAGTTCTTTTTTGTTCCCGCAAGAAAATAAAATCAAGAAACTGAATATAATTATTTTCTTCATAAGTATATATTTTAAAAATAATGTTTATGTATCAAGTAATGAGTTGACTAAATAATACAAACAGACAATAATTCAATTATTTTTTTGACCAAGAATCCCGCAATCCTACAATTTTATTAAATACTAAATGATCTGGAGTCGAATCATCATCAACATTAAAATACCCTAATCGTTGAAATTGAAAACGCTCTCCAATTTTTACAGTTTTTAAGCTTGGCTCAACAAAAGCATTTAGGATTTTTAAAGAATCAGGATTTACAAATTCCATATAATCTTTATCTTTGTGAGAGTCTGGAGCTTCGTTTAAAAACAATCTATCATAAGCTCTAACCTCTGCTTTTATTGCGTGTTTTGCAGATACCCAGTGTAAGGTTCCTTTTACTTTGCGCATGCTTTGTTCTGTTCCACTTCCAGATTTTGTTAACGGATCATATGTACACTGAATTTCAACTACATTACCGTCTTTGTCTTTTGTACAACTATTAGCAGTTATAAAATAGGCGTTTTTTAGCCGAACTTCTTTTCCTAATTTCAATCGGAAAAATTTCTTATTTGCTTCTTCTCTAAAATCTTCTTTTTCAATATAAATTTCTCTCGAAAAAGGAATTTGTCTGTAACCAGCACTTTCGTCTTCTTGGTTATTTTCTGCGGTTAACATTTCTTCTTGTCCTTCAGGATAATTTGTAATGACCACTTTTACAGGATTTAGAACTCCCATAACTCTGTTTGCAGATTTGTTTAAATCCTCACGAATTTTAAATTCTAAAAGTGCTACATCAATGATGTTTTCACGTTTAGAAACGCCAACCGTTTCAATAAAATTTTTAATAGCTGCTGGGGTGTAACCACGTCTTCGTAAACCAGAAATTGTGGGCATTCTAGGATCATCCCAACCAGCAACAATTCTGTTTTCTACCAACCTTAACAATTTACGCTTGCTCATAATGGTATAACTCAAATTCAAACGAGAAAATTCGTATTGTTTTGGCGGATTTGGATAATCTATTTTACTATATTTAACAACATTATCACGAAACCAATTGTACAATTCTCTATGCGGTTTAAACTCTAAAGAACACAAAGAATGTGAAACTTGCTCTATATAATCGCTTTCACCATGGGTCCAATCGTACATTGGATAGATACACCAATCAGTTCCAGTTCTGTGATGAGATTTGAACATAATTCTATACATCAATGGATCTCTCATCAACATGTTTGGGTTTGCCATATCAATCTTTGCACGCAAAGTATGTTCTCCTTCTTTAAATTTTCCCGCTTTCATTCCTTGAAATAGTGTCAAGTTTTCTTCTACAGAACGATTTCTAAAAGGACTGTTTGTGCCTACTGAAGTTGGCGTCCCTTTTTGAGCCCGCATTTCTTCCGATGATTGAGAATCTACATAGGCTTTTCCGTCTTTGATCAATAAAATTGCCCAATCAAATAATTGTTTAAAATAATCTGAAGAATAACATTCATTTGCCCAAGAATACCCCAACCAAGAAATATCTTTCTTAATAGCATCTACAAATTCTTGCTCTTCCTTTGCTGGGTTTGTATCGTCAAAACGCAAGTTTACTGGCGCATTGTATTTCTGCCCCAAACCAAAACTTATTCCAATTGCTTTTGTGTGTCCAATATGCAAATAGCCATTTGGTTCTGGAGGAAAACGAAAACGCAAATTTTCTTTAGGCATTCCATTTTCTATATCTTCTTCTATAATTTGCTCTAAAAAATTGAGCGATTTTTTCTCTTCAGACATCATTTATACGAAAAAATTATACTACAAAATTACATAAAATACTTCATAGGACTGGAGTCTTTGTAACAAATTAATAAATGAAACATCTAATAAGTAAATACTATAAAATATGAGCAATCAAATTAGAAACTACACCTGCCCAAAATGTGAGAATACTAGCTGTAAAATTGGTGAATTAAGAGCAACTGGAGGGATTTTCTCAAAAATTTTTGATATCCAAAATCAGAAATATACAAGCGTAACTTGCCAAAGATGTACATTTACCGAATTTTACAAAACTAAAACAAGTGCAATTAGCAATATTTTTGACTTTTTTACTAATTAATTTTTGTTTTAGATAGAAAAGACCCTTGAACTGGTCTCAAAAAAGAAGAGTACTTTAATGACCAATTGGGTCATTTTAACGCGTTAAAGTTTTCTAAAAAGTGAGTTTAGTACCTATTTTTTGTCGTAATTTTGCTTTAGTATGAAAGATGAGACAAAAAAACCAGACTTGGTTGTTTTTAATGAAGAAACACAAAAATACGACGCTGCCTTAAAACCTTATGGAACTTCAGCAAGTTCTCCTGTAATAAAACCCACAAATACAGCAACTTGGACAGGTGATGGTGTAAGACGTGTAAATAAAATACTCAAAGGGAAATTTGATGAGGTCAAAAAAGAGTATGAATTGTTGATGGAGAAATTTCAATACAACGACATGCTTTACAATGCAAAATTTGGATTTGAGCCTATTATAGGTGAAACCTATCACTTATATAAAAATAAAAAAGAAGAATTATTTATATCCATCATTGAGCCTAGTCAATGGGACTTAGACTTTAAAGGCTCTTTTAGATTGAATTCCGATAAAATGTGGGAAAAAGTAGAGGTCGGTTCAAATCAAGAAGACTAAATGGGAATTATACAAGTAAATAATATACAACTTTACTCCTATCATGGTTGTTTAGAAGAAGAAGCAAAAATTGGAAGTGAGTATAGAGTTGATGTTGAAATTAAAGCTAATTTAAAAAAATCTGCCAAAACAGATGAGCTCTCCGATACGGTAGATTATGTTCATATAAATCAAATAGTAAAAGAGGAGATGGCCATACGCTCTAAATTATTAGAAGAAGTTGCACAACGTATTTTAAATCGTTTTTTTAAGGAACTAAAAATGATTAAAAAAGCAAAAGTAGCCGTGGCAAAAATAAACCCACCTATTGGTGGAAATGTTGAAGAAGTGGTCATTGTACTCACCAAAAAACTATAAAATCAAAAAAGACTTGTAATCCTTGTAAATTTGCGTAAATTTGCATTCCTTAAATTAGCATAAGGTGTCGTGGCCGAGTGGCTAGGCAGTGGTCTGCAACACCATCTACAGCGGTTCGAATCCGCTCGACACCTCAAAAAAAACCTTAATCTTTAGATTGAGGTTTTTTTAGTTTCTTCGAATTCTAATTAAGGCATTACGAATTCTCATTTTATAAAATTTACAATACTTAAATTATTATTTTTGAGTTGTCTTTATAAATGTTTCAACCATGAACACAAAAAAACTACTTACAGCCCTTGTTATTTTCTTACTGGTCTTTTCATGTAAAAAAGAAACCATAAAAACAGACAACATCTATAAGTTCAAAGAATATATTAGCTATACCACCTCAGGCATTATCTCTAAAACAGAAAAAATTAACGTAAACCTTGCAAAAGAAGTTGATGGCTGGGAAGCAAATCAAGAAATTTCTTCAGAAATTTTGTCGATAAAACCATTTGTTAGTGGTAAAATAAAAACAATAAATAAACACGCTTTTGTTTTTATTCCTGATGAAAATTTAGATGCTGATAAGGAATATACAGTAAGGGTAAAACTAGATGAAATCTATAAAAAAATTCCTCAAAAATTTGAAGATTACACATTTCAATTTAAAACGATTACTCCTAATTTTAATATTCAAACACATTCATTGCAATCGTATTCAAAAGAACATCAATATTTAGAGGGTCTTATAAAATCTGCGGATGTAATTTCTTTAGAAAATGCAAAAAAGCTACTAAAAGCCTCACAAAAAGGAACTCAAAGGAATATTGTTTGGAATGAATCTTTTGAAAATGGAAAAGTTTTTGAGTTTAAAATTGACAGTATTCTGCGTTTTGAAAATGATAGTCAATTAACAATACGTTGGAATGGTAAGCCCATAAAAGCTGATTCTAAAGGCGAAAATGAAATTTTAATTCCAGGGAAAAACAACTTTAAAGTTGTTGATGTAAAAGTGAATAATAGCAAGGAACAGTATATTTCTATCAACTTTTCTGATGCGCTTAAAAAACAACAAAATTTTGATGGCTTGGTCACTATTCAGCATGTAAAAAAACCTCGCTTTATTGTCAATGGGAATGAATTAAAAGTTTTTTCTGAAGATAATTTTCAAGGAAATATAAGGGTTTCCGTCTTTCAGGGAATTAAAAATTCTGATGATTATAAATTAAATAAATTTTTCAAGGAAACGATCACTTTCGACCAGAAAAAACCTCAAATTAGAGCACTTAGCAGCGGAACTATTTTTCCAAATTCAAAAAATTTAAAATTTAATTTTGAAGCTGTTAATGTTAAAGAAGTAACGGTTAGGATCATTAAAATTTATGAAGATAATGTGCTGCAATTTCTTCAAGAAAACAGCCTAAATAGCAACAATGAATATGCTATAAAAAGGGTTGGTCGAAGAGTTGCTAAAGAAACTATTACCTTAATTGATAGCAAAGAAAACAATACTCAAAAATGGAAAGCCTATAGTGTAGATATCTCTAAAATGATAGCAACTGAACCTGGAGCAATTTATAGAATTGAATTGAGTTTTAATAAAAATCAGACCTTTTATACTTGTTCTAAAAATATATTTTCGACGAATAATTCTGATGTACTAGAAGAAGAGTATGATTATTTAAGTGGCATTGAAGATATAGAAGAGAGAGAAGAATTGTATTGGGATAATCAGTTGTATCAATACAAAAATTACAGATATAATTGGCGAGAAAGAGAGAATCCTTGTCAAGATAGTTACTATAATAACAAAACGATTGCCCAAAATTTATTGGCTTCAAATCTTGCAATTATTGCCAAAAAAGGGGCTAAGAATGATTATTTCTTTGCAATTACTAATATTTTAGACACCCAACCATTAGCTGGAGCTACAATCCAATTATTCAATTTTCAGCAACAAAAAATTGTATCAACCAAAACAGATTCCAAAGGTTTTGCAAACATATTAACTCTAAAAAATGCTGCTTTTGCAATTGTTTCTAAAGGGAAAAATAAAGGGTATATAAAACTATTTGACGGAAACTCCTTGTCATTAAGTAAATTTGATGTTTCAGGAAGTAACACACAAAAAGGGCTAAAAGGTTATCTATATGGTGAACGAGGAGTTTGGAGGCCAGGAGATTCTATATACTTAACTTTTTTATTGAATGATGCTGATAATATTTTACCAAAAAATCATCCAATAAAATTAGAAGTTACAGATCCATCTGGAAAGTTAGTTTATAAAAAAGTAACATCAGAAAATCTAAATAATTTCTATACGTTTACAGTAACCACCTCACAAGAAGGAAAAACTGGAAATTATACTGCAAAGGTTTCAGTGGGTGGTGCAACGTTTTATAAAAACTTAAAAATAGAAACCGTAAAGCCAAATCGTTTAAAAATTAAGGTCGATTTTGATGATGAAATATTAAGTAGTAAAAAACCGATTAAAGGAATTTTAGATGTAAAATGGTTACATGGAACACCTGCAAAAAACTTAAAAGTAGAAGTTAAAGCTAAAGTTTTAAAATCAAATTATGGGTTTAAAAATTATAAAGAATATATTTTTTCAGACCCATCTAGAAAATTTTATTCTGAAGAAATGAATGTTTTTAAAGGAAATTTAGATGCAAATGGAGTTGCTAAAATCAACAGTAAATTTATAGTAGGTAAAAATGCCCCTGGAATGTTAACTGTTCAATTTTTGGTCAGAGCTTTTGAGAATGGTGGCGATTTTTCTATCGATGCGTTCTCTAAAAAATATGCACCTTTTAAATCTTTTGTAGGATTAAAATCACCTAAAGGGAATAAAAATGGTTCGTTTTTTACAGATGAAAATCAGAGGTTTTCAATTGCGACGGTAGATGAAAAAGGAGTTCCAGTGCAAAGAGATGAAATAGAAGTAGAAATCTATCAAATAAAATGGAGATGGTGGTGGAGTTCATCGGATGATAATTTATCAAGATATACCTCAAGTAAGTATCAAAATAAATACAAAACTTTTAAAATTAGCACAAATTCAAAAGGAAGAGGAAGTTTTAATTTGAATATTCCAGAAAGCGATAAAGGCAGGTTTTTAATAAGGGTTATTGATAAAAAAAGCGGACATGCAACAGGAAGAACAGCATATTTCTACAAAAACTGGTGGCAAAACTCTAGTTCTGTAGATAAAGAAGCGGCAAAAATGTTGGTGTTTTCAGCAGATAAAGAAAAATATACTGTTGGAGAAACTGCTAGAATTACTTTTCCTTCAGGAAGTAAAGGAAGGGCACTAATAAGCATAGAAAATGGGACAAGAATATTGGAAACCAGATGGGTAAATACTGAAAAGGAAACAACTTCTATAGAAATTCCGATTACCAAAAAGATGACACCAAATATTTTTGTAAATATATCCTTATTACAACCACATCAGGTTTCAGAAAACGATTTGCCAATTCGTTTGTATGGAGTTATTCCGGTATTGGTTGAAGACAAAACCACAAAATTAGAACCACAAATTTCTATGAAAGATGAGTTGCATCCAGAAAAAGAGTTTGTTGTAAACGTTTCAGAAAAAAACAACAAAGCGATGACCTATACTTTAGCACTTGTTGAAGAAGGGTTATTAGATTTAACGAGTTTTAAAACTCCAAATGCCCATACTACTTTTTATGCAAGAGAAGCATTGGGAATAAAAACTTGGGATATTTTTGATGATGTAATTGGCGCCTATTCAGGAAGTATAGATCAAGTTTTTGAAATTGGAGGTGATGGGAGTTTATCAAAAGGAAAAAATAGAAAAGCCAATAGATTTAAACCTGTTGTAAAATATGTAGGTCCGTTTTACTTAGGAAAAGGAAAAACAGCATCACATAAAATTAGCTTACCCAACTATATTGGTTCCGTGAGAACGATGGTTGTTGCAGGTAATGTTTTAACAGAAGCTTTTGGAAATACAGAAAAAACGGTAGCTGTTAAAAAACCATTAATGGTGTTGGCAACCTTACCAAGAAAATTATCACCAAATGAAAAAGTTACTTTGCCAGTCTCTGTTTTTGCGATGGATAAAAAAGTAAAAGATGTAAGGATTCAAGTAAAAACTTCAAATGGGATAGCTGTTATTGGTAGAAAAATACAAAACATCAATTTTGAAAAACCTGATGAAAAAATGGTGTATTTTGAATTGGATGTTTTAAAAGCAAACGGTATCAATACTATTGAAATTACTGCAACTGGAGGAGGAGAAAAATCTATCTTCAAAGTGGAGTTGGATGTTGTAAATCCAAATCCGATTACATCAAAAGTAATTGATAAAAACATCGAAGGAAAACAAACACAAACAATCAATTTTAAAACCTTTGGAGTAGAAGGTTCTAATACAGCCACTTTAGAGCTATTTACAATTCCTCCAATTAATTTTTCAGGAAGATTGGCATATTTAATTCAATACCCTCATGGATGTGTAGAGCAAACAACATCAAGTGTTTTTCCTCAATTGTTTTTAAATGATTTGTTTGATGTAACTTCAGAAAAAATGCGAGAAATTCAGAATAATATAGAAAAAGGAATTCAGCGTTTAGGGAATTTTCAGAAGGCAAATGGAGGGTTAAGTTATTGGATGGGAGAAAATTATATAAGTGATTGGGGAACAAGTTATGCAGGTCATTTTATGTTAGAAGCCGAGAAAAAAGGTTTTGTTTTGCCCTTAACTTTTAAGAGTAATTTTATAAGATATCAAAAAAAATCAGCAAGAAATTGGAGGCCAAATTATAATAGTTATACAACAGATTTAGCACAGGCTTATAGATTATATACATTGGCTTTGGCAGGAAGTCCAGATTTATCTGCGATGAACAGACTGCGAGAATTTAAGCAAATTTCTAATGAAGCTATGTGGCGTTTGGCTGCAACGTATGCTTTGGTAGGACAAAAAGAAGCTAGTTTGGAAATTATGGGAAAAGCAAACTTAAATTTCTCTGGCTATAATTATTACAACTATGGTTCTGTAACCAGAAACCGAGCAATGGCCTTAGAAACGATGTTGTTAGCCAATAATAAAGACGCAAAAAATATCGCAAAAAAGATTGCTAAAGAGTTGTCTAGTAATAAGTGGATGAGTACACAATCTACCGCATTTAGTTTATTGTCTATTGGTAAAATGGTGGTTAAAAACGGCGGTAAATCTATGAATATTACTTATTCAAAAGATGGAAAAACAGCAAAGATTGAAACATCAAGCTCTATGGTTCAAAGAACGTTGAAAGTAAAAAAAGGTGAGCATAAAATTACTTTTCAGAATAATGAGAATACTATGGTTTTTGCAAGAATTATAAATTCTGGGAAACTGCCATTGGGAAGAGAAATTTCAGAAAGTAGAGGTTTAAGTGTTGCTGTTTCTTATAGAGATTTGAAAGGAAATTCCATCAATATTAAAAACTTAAAACAAGGTCAAGATTTTGTGGCAAATATTACAGTGAGTAATCCTAAAAATGAGACTGTAAAAGACATTGCATTGACTCAAATTTTTCCTTCAGGTTGGGAAATTGTCAACACGCGTTTTACGGACTTTGGCTCATCGATAAAAAGTGAAGCACGGTATACAGATATTAGAGATGACAGAGTGAATTTCTATTTTGACTTAAATGAAGGAAGAAAGAAATCAGAAACAAAGACCTTTTCTGTTTTATTAAATGTAGCGTATTTAGGGAGGTATTTTTTACCCGGAGTTCAGGTGGAAGCCATGTATGATAATGACTATTTGGTAAGAACAAAAGGGAGTTGGATAAATATCACAAAGTAAAAAATGACTTTTGTAAACTATGTAAAACACCATCAAAAGAAAACAATATTTATTGTTGTTTTATTGATTTGCTATGCATTTTGTTTGCCAAAAAAATTATTTACAAAACCCACATCCACAGTAATTACAAGCACAAATAATGAATTATTAGGCGCATTGATTGCAGAAGATGGTCAATGGCGATTTCCTCATAATAATATTGTTTCAGAGAAATTTAAAACCTGTTTAATTCAGTTTGAAGATGAGTATTTTTACAAACATCCGGGGTTTAATCCCATATCAATTTTTAAAGCCTTCAAACAAAATTTACAAGCAGGAAGAGTTGTAAGGGGAGCAAGTACAATTACGCAACAAGTAATCAGATTATCCAGAGACAATAGATATAGAACTTATTTTGAAAAAGTAAAAGAATTGATTTTAGCAACACGTTTAGAATTAAAATTTTCTAAAGAAGCAATACTTGCATTTTGGAGTTCTAATGCACCTTTTGGTGGGAATATAGTTGGGTTAGATGCCGCTTCTTGGCGTTATTTTAACAGAAAACCCAATGATTTATCTTGGGCAGAATCTGCAACTTTAGCTGTTTTGCCAAATGCACCAAATTTAATTTATCCCGGAAAGAATCAACAAAAGTTATTGGCAAAAAGAAATCGATTATTAAAAAAATTACTTGTAAAAAAAGTAATTGATTCTTTAACGTATCAATTATCAATAGTAGAAGAATTGCCACAGAAAGCATATTCAATTCCGCAAATTACACCACATTTACTTCAAAAAATAAACAAGTATAAGAAAGGAGAATTTGTAAAAACTACGATAGATAGAAGCCTACAAAATCAAGCAAATGCCATTGTAAAAAATCATTATAATCAATTAAGTAAAAACGGAATTTATAATATTTCTGTGTTGGTTTTAGATGTAAAAACAAGACAAGTTTTAAGTTATGTTGGGAATTCACCAACAGACAAAAAACATCAAAAAGATGTGGATGTTATTGACAAGCCAAGAAGTACAGGAAGTGTTTTAAAACCATTCCTGTATGCAGCAATGTTAGATTCTGGAGAGTTGTTGCCTAATATGTTGGTTGCAGACGTTCCAACTAATTTTGGAAGTTATCAGCCAATAAATTTTAATAAAAAATATGCTGGAGCGATATCTGCAAAATTGGCATTATCAAAATCTTTAAATATACCAGCAGTAAGAATGTTGCAAGGCTTTGGTTTGGAGAAATTTTATGATTATTTACAAAAGTTGCAGTTAAAAGATGTTAAAAAAAATGCAAATCATTATGGCTTAACACTGGCTTTAGGTGGGGCAGAAAGCAACTTGTGGGACTTGTGCAAAAGCTATGCATCATTAGCATCAACTGTAAATCATTATTCCCAAAATTCAAGCAGATATTTTAAAAATGAGTTTTGTGAACCAACTTTTTATGCTGACGAAAAAATTGATTTTGGTGAAAAATCATCAGAAAAAATAATTTTTGATGCCGCTTCTATTTATCTAACTTTCGAAAGTTTAAAAAATGTAAATAGGCCAAATGCAGATCAAAATTGGGAGTTTTTTGATTCCTCAAAACAAATTGCTTGGAAAACAGGAACAAGCTATGGTTTTAGAGATGCTTGGGCAATTGGTACAACTAAAGATTTCGTAGTTGGCGTTTGGGTTGGCAACGCAGATGGAGAGGGAAGACCAGGTCTGGTTGGTGTGCAAACTGCTGCTCCAATTTTGTTTGATGTGTTTGACAAATTACCAAACTCAGAATGGTTTGAAAAACCTTTTGATGAAATGACAGAAATCAAAATTTGTAGCAAAAGTGGGTATAGATCAACAGATATTTGTGAAGAGGAAGAATTAGAATTTATTCAAAATGCAGGCTTAAAAACCGCTCCTTGTCCTTTTCATATTTTGGTAAATGTTGATGTTTCAGAAACATATCAAGTAAATACTTCTTGTGAGCAGTTAGAAAATATCAAACAGAAATCTTGGTTTCTGTTGCCACCATTAATGGAGTATTATTACAAGGATAAAAATCCGTTTTATAAATCATTACCAAAATTTAAAAAGGCTTGTTTAGGTGAAAGTAAAAACTCGATGAAGTTTATTTACCCAACAGAAAAAAGCACTATTTTTTTACCCAAAGATTTTGATGGGAAACAGAACGAACTCATTTTGAAAGTAGCACATTCAAACAAAGAAGCCATATTGTTTTGGTATGTAAATGAAACCTTTTTAGAAACAACAAAAGAAATACATCAATTAGCAATTAATTTGCAAATAGGAAGATCTAAAATATCTGTAACGGATAATTTTGGGAATGAAATTTATCAAGAAATAATTGTAAATGACTAATTGAGTTAAAAGTAGATTTGCAACCATTCATCGAAGAATAAGGTTGATTAAGCGAAAAAAGTAAAAATATTTAGAGTTTATATTTAGTTTTACAGTACAACACTAAATATTGTAAATTATGTTTTTACAAATCTTACCACCAGACAGCAATGTAGTTGCTCAATCTATTTCTAAAAACCACTTATTATTAGTTCTTTTAGGTCTTGCAATTGGTGTTTTTGTTGTATTAAAAATTGCAAAATATCTAAGTAAAATAGAATTTTCAAAAAACTCTGAAAACACAGCTTTTACTTCCTAAAAACTTCATCTCTTTTTTTATTTTATTTTTCGAGAAAATCTTTTAAGATTTATCAAGAAAAATATAGCCTAAATTCTGCATATTTGTATCTTCGTACGATTATTTAATGTTTTTTTAATTTAAAATAAATATATTATTCATTTATTTTTTAACAATGAGGATTTACCCAATAGAGACTGGAAATTTTAAACTAGACGGTGGTGCAATGTTTGGAGTTGTTCCCAAAACTATTTGGGAAAGAACAAATCCTGCCGATTCTAACAATCTAATTGAAATGAGTATGCGTTGTATGCTCATTGAGGATGGAGATCGTTTAATTTTAATAGACACAGGTTTAGGAGAAAAACAATCGGATAAATTCTTTGGCTACTATTATTTATTTGGAGATTTCACTTTAGAATCTTCTCTAGCAAAAATGGGTTTTCATAAAGATGAAATCACCGATGTTTTTTTAACTCACCTTCATTTTGATCATTGTGGTGGCGCAATAGAGTGGAACCACACAAAAACGGTACTACAACCTGTTTTTAAAAATGCAAAATTTTGGTCTAATAGAAGTCATTGGGAATGGGCAACAGAACCCAATCCAAGAGAAAGAGCATCTTTTTTAAAAGAAAACATTAGTCCAATAAAAGAAAGTGGCCAGTTAAATTTTATACAAAGAAATGCAAAAAACCAAATAGGTTTTGAGGTATTATTTATGGATGGTCATACAGAAAAACAGATGTTACCTAAAATAACATATCAAGGAAAAACGATTGTTTTTATGGCAGATTTATTGCCAACAGTTGGTCATATCCCTTTGCCTTATGTTATGGGGTATGACACAAGACCTTTACTAACGATCAAAGAAAAAGCATTATTTTTAAATGAAGCTGCAGAAAATGATTATTTCCTTTTTTTAGAACATGATCCTTACAATGAGATTTGTACAGTAAAGAAAACCGAAAAAGGAGTAAGATTAAAAGAAACACACAAATTTACAGATATATTCAATTAAAGAAACAGATTATGAGAGTACTAAAGTCAATATTTTTAACAGCAATAGGAGTTTTAATTTTTACAAGTTGTAAGTCTTCAATAACAACAATTCCTGTTCCTGCAGGGTCAGAAAATATAATTAATGTAACTGCAAAAAAAGGAAAATTAACTGAAGATGAAAACCAAAGATGGAGTCATGCAGATCTAGAAAAAGACTCGATTCCTGGAATGAGTATTGCAAAAGCATATGAATTTATAAAGGGTAAAAATGGCGTACAGGTAATTGTTGGTATTGCAGATTCTGGAGTAGATGTAGAGCACGAAGATTTAAAAGATGTTGCTTGGGTAAATCCTAAAGAAGTAGCCGGAAATAATAAAGATGATGATCGAAATGGATATATAGACGATATTCATGGTTGGAACTTTTTAGGAAGCAAAGATGGAAGTATTATAAATGCAGATCAACTAGAAATTACTAGAATTGTAAAAAAGGGAATGGATAAATTTGGTGATAAAAAAGCATCAGAAATTTCAGATTCAGACAAAATTGAATTTGAGCAATTTTTAAAAAACAAGAAAGAATTTTCAGTAGCAGCAGAAAAAAAAGCCAAAGAGAAAGAAAATTTAAAGAATACTCAAGAAAGATTAAATCAGATTTCTGCTAGTTTTGACGGAGTAAAAAAGTTTTTGGGAAAAGAGACATTTACTTTAAGTGATTTAAAACAAGTAAAACCAGCAGATCCAAAAACAGCAGCACAAATTGCTGATGTTTCTAACTTGTTAAGTAGAGGGATGACAGAAAAAGAGTTGACAAATTACAAGAAAAGACTTGGAGATTATTTAGAAGGAATAGAAAAAGGAAAACATTATGATTTAGACTTTAACGCTCGTCAATCTATGTCTGATGATTTATATGATATTAAGGATACAGATTACGGAAATAATAATGTAATTGGGTCCAAAGCATTAGAAAGTCATGGAACTCACGTTGCAGGAATTGTTGCAGCCTCCAGAGATAATAATAAAGGTGTTAACGGAGTTGCCAAAAATGTCAAAATTTTAACAGTAAGAGTTGTGCCAGATGGAGACGAACACGATAAAGACGTTGCTTTAGGAATAAGATATGCTGTAGACAATGGAGCAAAAGTAATTAATATGAGTTTTGGGAAAGGACATTCACCAAATGTAAAATGGGTTTTAGACGCAATTAAATATGCTGCAAAAAAAGACGTATTATTAGTTAATGCAGCAGGGAATGATGGTAAAAATATTGATGTTGAAAAGACATTTCCCAATGATGCTCCAGATTTAAAAAATGAAATTGCAGACAATGTATTAACTGTTGGAGCTATGAGTGTTAATTATAATGAAAATCTTCCAGCAAGCTTTTCTAATTACGGTAAAGTTAATGTAGATGTTTTTGCACCTGGTGTAGATATTTATGCAACTATGCCATCAGATAAATATGCTCCAAACAGTGGAACATCTATGGCTGCACCATCTGCTGCAGGAGTTGCAGCATTGGTTCGTTCGTATTACCCACAATTGTCTGCATCTCAAGTAAAACATATTTTAATGAATTCAGGAACTAAAATTAATTTTGAAGTTATCAAACCAGGTTCTGCCTCAAGAGATAATCCCAAAGGAGAAATGGTTTCTTTTTCAGATTTATCAGTTTCAGGAAGAATTGTAAATGCATATAGTGCATTAAAAATGGCAGATAGAATCGTTAACGGAAAATAATTAAATCAATATAATGATGAAAAAAATATTCTTTGCAGTAGTATCATCCTTAATGATAATTTCTTGTGCACAAACAAAAAACGCTACTTACAAAGTATCTAATAAATCCTCTGCAAATAATGGTTATTGGCAACAACATGTAGATTATACAATGGATATTGATATGAATGTTACTAATTATCAATATAAAGGAACACAGAAATTAGTTTATACAAATAATTCTCCAGATGAATTAAATAGAGTGTTTTATCATTTGTATTTTAATGCCTTTCAACCAGGTTCTCAAATGGATATTAGGTCTTTAAATATAAAAGATCCAAGTGCTAAAATTGGAGATAAAATTAGTAAGTTATTACCTTCTGAAATAGGATATATCAAAGTAAATTCACTCAAACAAAACGGAGAAGAAGTGTCTTTTAAAACTGTTGGGACTATTTTAGAAGTAACTTTAAATACATCAATAAAATCAGGAGAAAGTGTAACTTTTGACATGATTTTTGATGCGCAGGTACCTAATCAAATTCGTCGTTCTGGTAGAAATAGCAAAGAAGGTGTTGCTTTGTCTATGTCTCAATGGTACCCTAAAATGGCAGAGTATGATTTTCAAGGTTGGCATACTCCTCCTTATATAGCTCGAGAGTTTCATGGTGTTTGGGGAGATTTTGATGTAACCATTCATATAGATAAAAATTACACCATTGGGGGTTCAGGATATTTACAAAATCCGCAAGAAATTGGCCATGGCTATGAAGACAGTTCTAAGGCGATGAATATTCCTTCCGGTAATAAATTGTCATGGCATTTTAAGGCACCCAATGTTCACGATTTTATGTGGGGTGCAGATCCAGAATACATTCATGACGTTTTAAAAATGGACAATGGGATTGATTTACACTTCTTATACAAGAAAACATTAGAACCAATGTATCTAGAAAACTGGAAAAAACTTCAGCCAAAAACAGCAGAGTTAATGAATTATTTTTCTGAAAACATTGGTCAATATCCATACAAACAATATTCAGTTGTGCAAGGCGGAGATGGAGGGATGGAGTATGCAATGTCTACCTTAATAACAGGAAAACGAAAATTTGGAAGTTTATTTGGAGTTACCTCTCATGAAATGGCACATACATGGTTTCAGTTTTTATTAGCTTCTAATGAAAGTTTACACCCTTGGATGGATGAAGGTTTTACAAGTTATATTTCTAATAAGGCAAACTCAAAAATTTTACAAAAAGGAGATAAAAATCCAAATACAGGCCCATATAGAAGTTATAATTATATTGTAAAAAACAATCTGGAAGAACCACTTACAACACACGCTGATAGATATCATACAAATACCGCATATAGTATTGCCAGTTATGTTAAGGGGAGTATATTTTTATCTCAATTAGAATATATTATCGGCCCAGAAAATACTGCTAAAGGAATCAAAAAGTATTTTTCAGATTTCAGTTTCAAACATCCAACACCTAATGATATTCAAAGATCTATGGAAAAAGTTTCTGGGATTCATTTAGATTGGTATTTAAACGAATGGACACAAACACTTCATACAATAGATTATGGGATAAAATCTGTTGATGGGAAAACCATAACTTTAGAAAGAATTGGATTAATGCCAATGCCAATAGACCTTGATGTAACCTATACAGATGGGAGTAAAGAGAGTTTTAATATTCCCTTGAGAATAATGAGAGGTAATAAACCAACTTCTGCAACGATTATTGAAAGCTGGGGATGGGCAATGCCAACGTATTCTTTTAATGCAAGTAAAACTGTAAAATCTGTAGAAATTGATAAAAGTAAATTAATGGCAGATATCAATACTGAGAATAATGTTTTTGATGTAAAATAAGAACAATAGAAAAAAGATTATAAAGCGAAGTTTTCACTTCGCTTTTTTATTGAATCAATTCATCAATCTTATCATTAGGAATAAACCCTTGAAGAACTAAAAATATCCCACAAACTATCAAAATGATTCCCATAATTCTTTTAAATCGGTAAATTACAAGTGGCGTCATTTTAGCTTTTAATTGTTTTGCCAAAAAAATTTTCCCTAAATCGGTTACTATATATCCTAAAATAATGGTTGTAAAATACCAGAAAATTGCATTTTCATTCATTTTAAAAGTGGGACCAATAACTAAAACTGTACCTAACCAAAAAGCTAAAACACCAACATTTATAAAGTTTAAAAAATATCCCCTAAAAAAAAGTTTTACGTAGTTATTGTTTATAGGGACATCAACAATTTTAGATTTTTCTAGAGCTTCCTTTTTATTTTGTTTATCTAAATAAGTAATTAATCCGTAAACTATTAAAACCAAACCGCCTAAAAAAAATAATCTTGGATCATCTTTTATTTTTTCTAGCAAAGATCTACTCCCGTAATAGGCAATTAAAATAAAAGAAATATCACCTAAAATAACACCAAGATCAAAAGCAATGGCAGCTCTTGCACCTTTTAAAATACTGATTTGTATTAACATAAAAAAAATAGGGCCAATCATGAAAGCCATGAAAAAACCAATAAAAAAAGCATCTCTGAAATGATAAATATCCATACTATGCTAAAATACGGATTTTATACGTCATCAAAATCAATACTTATTTTTGAAGTTGTTGGATATGCTTGGCAAGTTAAAACAAAACCCTCTTCTATTTCGCTATCAGTTAAAATTGAGTTTTTAACCATTACTGCTTTTCCTTCGGTTACTTTACACAAGCAAGAACTACAAACTCCTCCTTGGCAAGAATAAGGAGCGTCTAAATTATTGCGCAAACAAGAAGCTAAAATGTCATCTCTTTGAGACATTTCAAAGGTTGTTTTTTCATCATCTAAAAGAACAGTAATTACTGTTTTGCCCTCTGCAACTTGATTTGCTTTTTCTTCATCTATTGAAGCAGTAAATAATTCAAAATGAATATTTTCTTTAGAAATATTGTTCTTTTGTAGTGTTTTAGAAACATCTTTAATCATTTCTTCTGGGCCACACAAAAAAGCAGCATCAAAGAAAGTTTCTTTATACATGTTTTTTACAAAATAATTTGTAACGCTTGAGTCAATTCTGCCACGTAACCCATTTTTTACATTTTCTCTGCTATAGATACAATGTAATTTAAATCGATCTGAATATGTTTCTGTTAAGTTCTTTAATGTTGTAAAGAACATTGTATCTGCAATCGATTTATTACCGTAAATCAATGTAAAGGTTGATGTGTTTTCAGCTTCTAAAACTGTTTTTACCATTGATAAAACTGGGGTAATTCCACTTCCAGCAGCAAAACCAATATAATTCTTATTTGAGGTTGGTTCTAGAACAAAATGCCCTTCAGGTTCGGAAATTTCTATAAGATCTTCCTTTTTTAATTCTGATGTTGCATAGGCAGAAAATATTCCGTTTTCTACAGCTTTAATGGCTACTTTTATTTCGTTACTTTTTGCTGAGGAACAAATGGAGTAAGCTCTTCTAATTTCTTCGCCTTTTATTTCTTTTTTTAGTGTAATGTATTGCCCAGCTTTAAAAGAAAAACGTTCTTTTAAATTTTGGGGGATATCAAATAAAACAGAAACCGCGTTAACGGTTTCTTGAACAACTTCCTTTATTTTTACTTTGTGAAATATAGCCATTACATCTATTTTACATCAAATTATTTTTAATTAAATATTCAGCAATTTGAACTGTATTTGTAGCTGCGCCCTTTCGCAAGTTATCAGAAACAATCCACAAATTTAATGAATTTTCTTGTGATGCGTCCCTTCTAATTCTGCCCACAAAAACCTCATCTTTATTGTGCGCATTTATTGGCATAGGATACATATTATTTGCTACATCATCTTCCACAATAATACCAGGGGTTTCGTTTAATAAATTACGAACATCAGAAACATCAAAATCATTTTCAAACTGAATATTAACAGCTTCAGAATGTCCTCCAGCAGTTGGAATTCTAACAGCAGTAGCAGTAACAGAAAAAGAATCATCTCTTAAGATTTTCTTTGATTCGTTCACTAATTTCATTTCTTCTTTTGTATATCCGTTTTCTAAAAAAACATCACAATGAGGTATTACGTTTCTTCCTATTTTATGTGGATATGCCATTTCGCCTTCAATACCAGCTTCTTCATTGTCTAATTGCTGAACTGCTTTTACACCAGTACCAGAAACAGATTGATAGGTAGAAATAACAATACGTTTCATTTTATATTTTAAATGCAAAGGAGACAATGCCATTACTAATTGGATGGTAGAGCAATTAGGATTTGAAATAATTTTATCATCCTTGGTTAGAACATCTCCATTAATTTCAGGGACTACCAATTTTTTTGTTAAATCCATCCTCCATGCAGAAGAATTATCAATAACTATTGTCCCAACTTCAGCAAATTTTGGGGCCCATTCTAAAGAGGTATCTCCTCCAGCAGAGAATAAAGCGATGTCTACCTTCATACCAACAGCTTCTTCTAAGGTAACAATGGTATATTCGTTTCCTTTGAAGGTTAATTTTTTTCCTGCAGATTTTACAGAAGCTACAGGAATTAATTCCGTTACAGGAAAATTACGTTCTGCTAATACTTTTAACATTACTGAACCAACCATGCCGGTTGCACCAACTACAGCTACTCTCATTACCTTTTTTAGTTTTTTAAATAAGATGCAAATATCCAAAAAAAAAGATTGAATATAAGTACACCAACTGTTATAAATGAATTAAAGTTTAAATATCTGCAAATAAAATCCTAATGTTTAAAAATAAACTAGTTGAAGTAATTATTATTATTATTTGTGATTAAAACATAATACTTTTCACAATACAGAGTTGCATTTATAACTTTTTTTAGTACCTAAATTGTATACACATTCAATTGTTTTTATTTTATAGTAACTGTGAAGCCATGTTTAATGATAATAAGCATTTCATAATTAATGGGTTTGGGGGGTGTTTTTTTTTAAAGATAGATTTTAAAATAGTATTTTTGCACTATTAAAAGAATAAAAATTAACTAAAAAGTATAGCATGCAACTGTACAACAAGTTAAGCGCAAAAGAGCGCGCTGCTTTAATAGATAAGGCGGGAAAAGACCGTTTAACAATTTCGTTTTATCAATACCATAAGATAGAAAATCCACAAATCTTTAGAGATAAATTATTTCTAGAATTAAACGCAATCGACGTTCTTGGAAGAATATACGTTTCTTACGAAGGAATAAATGCACAACTTTCTGTTCCTTCAGAAAACTTCTATGCTTTAAAAACTCAATTAGAAAATATAACTTTTTTAAAAGATGTCCGTCTAAATATAGCAATAGAACACTATAATAAATCGTTTTTAAAACTGAAAGTAAAAGTTAGAGACAAAATTGTTGCCGATGGTTTAAATGACAAAACCTTTGATGTAACCAACAAAGGAGTTCATCTAAATGCAAAAGAATTTAATGAAATGTTGGCAAATCCTAATACGGTTTGTGTAGATATGCGAAACCATTATGAAAGTGAAATTGGTTACTTTGATGGTGCCATAACTCCAGATGTAGATACGTTTAGAGACTCTCTAGATATTATTGAACAAGACTTAAAAGAGAACAAAGAGGATAAAAATTTATTAATGTATTGTACAGGTGGAATTCGTTGCGAAAAAGCTTCTGCTTATTACAAACACAAGGGTTTTAAAAATGTTTTTCAATTAGAGGGTGGTATTATAGAATACACACGCCAAGTAAAAGATGAAGGAATAGAAAATAAATTTATTGGAAAGAATTTTGTTTTTGATCATAGAAGAGCAGAAAAAATTACAGATGATATAGTATCTAATTGTCATCAATGTGGAAAATTATGCAACACACATACAAATTGTGCAAACGATGCCTGTCATTTGCTTTTTATTCAATGTGAAGAATGTTCCAAATCTATGGAGAACACTTGTTCTACAGCCTGTAAAGAGGTAATTCAATTACCTTTTAACGAACAAAAAGAATTAAGAAAAGGAAAAGCAAATAGTAATAAAATATTCAAAAAAGGGAGAAGTGAAGTCTTGAAGTTTAAAAAGTAGACTACTTTTTTTTCTGAAATGTCATTTTATTTTAGATAGAAAAATTTAACTTAAGTTCTACACAAATAAATATATTAAATCTTACCAGATAAAAGTTGTTTCTTAATAGGAAACTAAATAGAGATAATTAAAAGACATCAACATCAATTTAAACACATTTAAAAGGTTAGAAATAACCGAAAGACTTTAAAAGAAGCTTTTTTTGTAAAAAATTTAAGTTTCACCTTCCATTCAGATTCCGTATATTTACTGATTAATGAAGTAAAGACTGATATTTTGTATCAATCTGAAAATCAATTTATGAACAGAAAAGGATTTTAGAAAAAGTATTGTTTTTAGAAACAAAATGAACTAAAAATGAATTACGGACAACTAAAAACCAATAATAATATATACCTAGATGGCATGTGGAAGTTGTGGTACAACTAAAAATGGAGTACCAAAAGGTTGTAAAAGTAATGGGAATTGTGGTACAGGAGGAAGTTGTGGGAGCGGAAGTAAACTAGCAGTTTTTGATTGGCTTTCTAATATGAAATTACCAAACGGACAAGAAAGGTTCAATATTTTTGAAGTTCGTTTTAAAAACGGAAGAAAGCATTTTTATAAAAACACTAACAATTTACCCATAACTATGGGAGATATCGTAACAGTAGAAGGATCTCCAGGGCATGATGTTGGTACCGTTTCTTTGGCAGGAGAATTGGTAAAAGTGCAAATGAAAAAGCACAAAATTACAGAAGATCATGAAAATGTAAAGAAAATTTACAGAAAAGCAAGTCAAAGAGATATAGATATTTGGCAACAATCTAGAGCTAAAGAAGAAGAAACTCAACGCAAAGGAAGAGAAATTCTAGGACTTTTAGGCTTGCAAATGAAATTGTCTGATGTAGAATATCAAGGAGATGGGAACAAAGCAACATTCTATTACACTGCAGATTCTAGAGTTGATTTTAGACAGTTAATTAGAGATTTGGCAAGCGCATTTTCTATTCGTGTGGAGATGAAACAAGTTGGTGCAAGGCAAGAAGCAGCCAGACTTGGTGGAGTTGGTTCCTGTGGAAGAGAATTGTGTTGCTCTACTTGGTTAACCGATTTTAGAAAAGTAACAACCTCTGCTGCTCGCTACCAACAATTATCTTTAAATCCACTAAAACTTGCAGGGCAATGTGGCAAACTTAAATGTTGCTTAAACTTTGAATTAGATACCTATCTAGACGCTTTAAAGGAGTTTCCAAAGCAAGATTTAGTTTTAAAAACTGAAAAAGGGGAAGCTGTTTTTGTGAAAATGGATATTTTTAAAGAACATCTCTGGTACACCTACAAAGAAGAGCGCTTTAAATGGTTTCGATTAACATTAGAACAAATTCAAGAAATAATAGCTCTCAATAAAAATAACGAAAAATCTATTCCGTTAGAAGAATATGAAGCAGATTTAGAAATTGTTTCAAAAGCAGATTTTGAAGATTCGGTTGGACAAGATAGTTTGACTCGTTTTGATGTACCAAAAACTAGTAAACGTAGAAGAAATAACAGAAATAAGAATAGAAAAAAGAAAAAATCTGTTAGAGCAGACATAAATACACAAGACAAAAATACACAGAAACAGCAGGATAAGAATCAAAAACCGAAGAAAAGAAGAAATACAAACCCCAATAGGAATAAACCAATAGCTGATGCAAATCAGCAAAATAAACCAAGGAGAAATAATAGAAACAGTAAAAACAAAAATAAAAAAAATGGAGACGATAATAAGGAAAAATAATTTTTCAATTATTGTATTTTTATTTATTTTTCTAACCTCATGTGATTCAAATAGCATTTTTAATCAATACAAAACCATTGCAAATGCTTCTTGGGATGCAAATAAAAAAGTAGATTTTCAGTTTACTATTTATGATACTATTTCTAAAAGAAATTTATTTATTAATTTACGAAATAATAAAAATTACCAGTTCAGTAATTTATTCTTAATAACAGAATTAAATTTTCCGAATGGGACAAAAGTAATGGATACATTACAATACGAAATGACAAATGCTAAAGGGGAGTTTTTAGGGTCAGGTTTTTCAGATATCAAAGAAAATAAACTTTTTTATAAGGAATCTAAAGCTTTTCCTATCTCTGGAATCTATACTTTTAGTGTGTACCACGCCATGAGAAAAAATGGACAAGTTAACGGGATTCAACACTTAAAAGGAGTTACAGATCTTGGTTTTAGTATAGAAAAAACGAATTAAAATGAAAAAGACAGCGAATAAAATAGATTTTAAGATATATATAAAACGTTTTTGGATACTTATTATTGGTGGTTTTTCTCTGGTTCTATTATTATTTTTATACACTGCTTGGGATCCTTTTGGAGTATTGCCAACGTTTGAAGAATTAGAAAACCCAAAAACAAATTTAGCAACAGAGGTTATTTCTATTGATGGAAAAACAATTGGTAAATACGCCAAAGAAAATAGAACACCAATTCACTATAAAGAGTTACCTCAAAGTCTTGTAAATGCATTAGTTGCAACAGAAGATGAGCGTTTTTACGATCATTCGGGTATTGATTTTAGAGGTACAGCAAGGGCTGTTGTAAAACTTGGGGCAGATGGAGGAGCAAGTACAATTACACAGCAACTAGCCAAGAATTTATTTACAGGAAGGGCAGCAAGAAGCTTTATTCCAAGGGTTCTTCAAAAAGTAAAAGAATGGGTAGTTTCTGTAAAATTAGAACGGCAATATACAAAGCAAGAAATAATTGCCATGTATCTAAATACTCAAGGGTTTTTATACAACGCATCCGGAATTAGATCTGCAGCCAGAATTTATTTTGGGAAAGAGGCCAACGAGTTAGATATGCAAGAATCTGCAATTATTGTAGCAATGTTAAAAAATCCACGGCAGTATAATCCGCATAGAAAAATATCAAAAAATAAATCTTTATCGAGAAGAAATGTTGTTTTCTCTCAAATGGAAAAAAATGGATTTATTACGGAAAAAGAAAAAGACTCACTCCAAAAATTACCTTTAAAAATAAATTTCACACCAGAGAGTCATAATGATGGATATGCAACTTACTTTAGAGAATATTTAAGAGGATTCTTAAAGAAATGGGTGCGAGAAAATCCAAAACAAAATGGTGATATCTATGATATTCAGAGTGATGGGTTAAAAATTTTTGTAACCATAGATTCTCGAATGCAACAGTATGCAGAAGAATCAATAGAAGAACATTTAGCGAATCTACAGACCTATTTTAATAAAGAGCAAAAGAGAAATAGAACAGCACCTTTTTACGATTTGGACAAAGATCAGATAGCAATGATTTACACCAGAGCCAAAAAAAATTCTGAGCGATATAAAAGAATGCGAAAAGCAAAATATTCCTCAAAAGAAATAGATTCAGCTTTTAAAACAAAAACGAGTATGAGGGTTTTTTCATGGAAAGGAGAAATAGATACAATAATGTCTCCGAACGACTCTATTAAATATTATAAGTATTTTTTACGTTCTGGTCTGTTGTCTATAGAACCTCAAACGGGCCATATAAAAGCTTGGGTTGGAGGAATCAATCATAAATATTTTAAATACGATGCTGTAGAGCAACAAAAACGCCAAGTAGGTTCTACATTTAAACCATTTGTTTATGCAACCGCAATTAATCAATTAGGATTGTCTCCTTGTGAAGAATTTCCAAATATACCCTATACTATTCCCAAAGGGAAATATGGAATTCCAGAAGAATGGACTCCTAAAAACTCTACAGAAGAATACGGAGGGATGTTAGCTTTAAAAGATGGTTTAGCAAGTTCTGTAAACACAATATCTGCTCGGTTGATAGACATGGTTTCTCCAGAAAATGTAGTTCGCTTAGCAAAAGAGGCAGGAATAGAAAGTAAAATCCAAGCAAATCCATCTATAGCCCTAGGTGCAGTAGATTTATCACTACTAGAAATGGTAAGTGCTTATAGTACATTTGCGAATAAAGGATTACGTGTAAATCCGATGATGATTACAAGAATTGAAGACAAAAACGGAACAGTTTTGCAAGAGTTTACACCAAAAACAAAAGAAGTTATGAGCGAAGAGTCTGCCTACGTAGTGTTAGATTTATTAAAAGGTGTAACAATAGCTGGTTCTGGAGTTCGACTAAGGTTGCCTTGGAAAAAACCTGGATATGTAACTGGCCACCCATATGAATTTACAAACCCAATTGCAGGAAAAACAGGTACAACACAAAACCAATCTGATGGTTGGTTTATGGGGATTGTACCCAACTTAGTAACCGGTGTTTGGACTGGTGGTGAGGACAGATCAACTCATTTTGCAGGTATCGCAAAAGGGCAAGGAGCAACAATGTCTTTACCCTCTTGGGCTTTATTTATGCAAAAATGTTATGCAGATACATCATTAAATATTAGTCAAGAAGATTTCGAAAAACCAGAAGAATTGTCAATCAATATAAATTGTGATGAAAATTCAGACAAAGAAGATGGTGAAAAAGAAAAAATTCCTGAAGAAGATACAGACTTCTAATTTATTTGACTTTAGATAAGAAAAGTAAGAGATAAATTTATCTGTTTGAGTGAATATAATAGTAAGGATAACACTAACAATAAAAAAATGATTAATAAAAAAGTAAATAAAGTACAAGAAGCTTTACAAGGAGTTCAAAACGGAATGACTCTAATGCTTGGTGGATTTGGTTTATGTGGTATTCCAGAAAATGCAATTGCAGAACTAGTAAAATTAAATATTAGAGACCTTACGTGCATTTCTAATAACGCAGGAGTAGATGATTTTGGTTTGGGATTATTACTTGAAAATAAACAAATTAAAAAAATGATTTCTTCCTACGTAGGTGAAAATGATGAATTCGAACGTCAAATGTTGTCTGGCGAATTAGAAGTAGAGCTAACACCTCAAGGAACTTTGGCAGAAAAATGTAGAGCTGCACAAGCCGGTTTTCCAGCTTTTTATACACCAGCAGGCTATGGAACTGAAGTTGCAGAAGGAAAAGAAACTAGAGAATTTGATGGGAAAATGTATGTTTTGGAATCCGCTTATAAAGCCGATTTTGCTTTTGTGAAAGCATGGAAAGGAGATACTGCAGGGAATTTAATTTTTAAAGGAACTGCACGGAATTTTAACCCCAATATGTGTGGTGCAGCAACCATTACAGTTGCAGAGGTTGAGGAACTGGTTCCAGCAGGAACATTAGATCCAAATCAAATACATATTCCTGGAATTTTTGTACAAAGAATTTTTCAAGGAGATACATATGAAAAGAGAATTGAACAACGAACTGTAACACCAAAATTGTAAATAAAATGGCATTATCAAAGCAACAAATAGCACAGAGAATTGCAAAAGAATTACAAGACAAATGGTATGTAAATTTAGGGATAGGAATTCCTACTTTAGTTGCCAACTATATTCCTGAGGGAATTGAAGTTGAGTTTCAATCCGAGAACGGATTATTAGGGATGGGACCTTTTCCTTTTGAAGGAAGTGAGGATGCAGATTTAATTAACGCAGGAAAACAAACCGTTACGGTGCTTGATGGGGGATCCATTTTTGATTCTGCAACAAGTTTTTCTATGATTAGAGGGAAGCATGTTCAATTAACTGTTTTAGGGGCGATGGAAGTTGCTCAAAACGGTGATATTGCCAACTGGAAAATTCCAGGTAAAATGGTCAAAGGAATGGGTGGCGCAATGGATTTAGTTGCCTCTGCAGACAATATTATTGTAGCCATGATGCATACCAATAAACGGGGCGAATCTAAGATTTTAAAAAAATGTTCGTTGCCTTTAACCGGTGTTGGTTGTGTAACAAAAGTGGTAACTAATTTAGCAGTTTTAGAAGTTAAAAAAGGGGCATTTCACCTATTAGAAAGAGCACCTGGAGTGTCTATTGAAGAAATTAAAGCTGCAACGGAAGGAACTTTGGTTGTTAATGGAGAAATCCCAGAAATGAGTATTTAAAATGAAATATTTAGCAAAAAACTCTTTTTTAGTGATTTTTATTTTAGTCATCACAATAAATTTAATTTTAGACCTCTTTTTTGATATTGAAAATTCAATAATTAGAATTACAGTCGCATCTTTTATTTCGGTAATTCTATCTCCAAGAAAAAAGAAAATAAATACACAAACAGGAGAACGAACACAAATTACTTGGATATTTCTAAAGGAACCTATATTTCAAGATAAATGAAAATAATATCCTATAACGTTAACGGAATAAGAGCAGCAATAAAAAAAGGTTTTTTAGACTGGTTGCAGGCTGCAAATCCAGATATAATTTGTATTCAGGAAACAAAAGCACACAAAGAACAGTTAGATGTTACACAGTTTGAAAATGCGGGTTATCCATATCATTATTGGTTTTCTGCTCAGAAGAAAGGCTATTCATCAGTCGCAGTCTTTTGTAGAGAAAAACCAAATCACATAGAATATGGTACAGGTATTGAAACGATGGATTTTGAAGGAAGGAATCTTCGTGTAGATTTTGATAAGTTCTCTGTTATGAGTTTGTATCTTCCTTCTGGGACAAATACTGAACGATTGAATTTTAAATTTAATTATATGGATGAATTCCAACAATATATTGATTCATTAAAACAGGAAATTCCGAATTTGATTATCTGTGGCGATTTCAATATTTGTCATGAAGCTATTGATATTCACAATCCAAAAATGAAGGGAGTTTCTGGCTTTTTACCAGAAGAAAGAACTTGGATTGGGGAGTTTATACACAACGGATTTGTTGATAGTTTTCGTTTTTTGAACCCAGAAAAACAAGAGTATTCTTGGTGGAGTTACAGAGCAAATTCTAGAGCTAATAACAAAGGTTGGCGTTTAGATTATGCAATGGTTTCAACGCCACTTAAAGACAAAATTTCTAGAGCATATATTTTGCCAGAAGCAAAACATTCAGATCATTGCCCAATTGTTGTAGAATTGGATTTATAAAATCAAAAATGAGAACATTCCTATTCCTTTTATTTTTTACTTCAAGTTTTTTAGCACAAACATCTTTCGATTCTATACCGAAGAAAATAACAACTGCAGATTTATTTTCTGATTATGATATTGTTTTGATAGATAGTTTGTTAATGGATTCTAAATACAAGTCTCCATTATATGACACCTCAAAATATATTATACAAGACCTTGATAAAAAAGAGGTTTCAGGGGTAGCGATGTCTACTGAAATTTTAAAAGAAAGATTACAAAAAATTAATGCTAGAACGCCATTTCATATTGCCTATAATCCTTCTTTAGAAAAGGTCATTAAATCGTATTTAAAGTATCGTAAAAAATACTATCCAGCATTAATGGCAAAAGCAGCATATTATTTTCCAATGTTTGAAAAGCATTTAGACCAATATGATGTTCCTTTAGAAATGAAATATCTTGCTATTGTAGAATCTGCATTAGATCCCACCGCAAAATCTAGAGTGGGTGCAACTGGTTTGTGGCAATTTATGTATGCAACAGGGATTCAGTATAAATTAAAGGTAAGTTCTTATGTAGATGAACGTCAAGATCCAATAAAAGCAACCATTGCAGCCTGTAAATACTTATCTGATTTGTACACTATTTTTGGTGATTGGGATTTGGCTTTAGCAGCCTACAATTCTGGACCTGGAAATGTTTCTAAAGCTATAAAACGTTCTGGTGGATATAGAAATTATTGGAATATCCGTCCTTTTTTGCCTCGAGAAACTGCAGGGTACGTTCCTGCATTTTATGCAACGATGTATTTGTTTGAATATCAAAAAGAACATCAATTAGTTACTGAAGCACCACAAATTCGTCATTTTGAAACGGATACAATTCATGTAAAAAAAACAATTTCTTTTGACCAAGTTTCAGAAATCACAGGAATTAGTTCAGAGTTAATTCAATTATTAAACCCTTCCTATAAATTAGAAATTATTCCTTTTGTAGAAGGGAAAAATTACGCAATTAGATTGCCAAGAAAAAATACAATTGATTTTCTTGATAAAGAAAATGAAATTTATATGTTGGCAGAAGCAGATGCTTTAAAAAGAGAAAAACCTTTGCCTACATATTTCGAAATGGATAAACGAATCCGTTACAAAGTAAGAAAGGGAGATTTTTTAGGTAAGATTGCGAATAAATTTGGAGTTAGAGTTAGTGATATAAAAAGATGGAATAGACTTAAAAATAGTCGGTTAAAAATTGGTCAAAGATTAACTATTTATCCAAAGAAATTAAGAATTACGAAAGCTGAATTATTAAAAAAGAAGCCCAGTAAAAAAGTTTCAAAATCAACAAAAAAAGGGAGTTTCGAGGTGTATATAGTTCAAAAAGGAGACTCACTTTGGTCTATCTCTAGAAAATTTAAAAATGTTTCTACTGCTCAAATTAAAAAGTGGAACAATATTTGGAGTGTAAAAAGTCTTAAACTAGGAACTAAACTTAAAATATATAAAAGCTAATCTTATGAAAAAAATACTATATACCGTTTTAATGATACTATTAATTACCTCTTGTGTTGGTAATGATAAAGTTATTTTACAGACTGCCGTTGGTAAAATCAATAAGGTTATGGTGGTTACAAAAAGCAGTAATTGGTTAGGAAATATTGGTAAAGAGGTTAGAAATACTTTTGGTGAGTTAATTGTAGGCTTACCACAACCAGAGGCAAAAATGAGTGTTTCTCAAGTAGCACCAAATGGTTTTAGCAGTATGATGAAAGCGGGTAGAAATATTCTTATTTTAGAAGAATCAGACAAAGAAAATTTCTCTATAAAATTCAATGTGTATGCTCAACCTCAAACCATTATTTATATTTCTGCTAAAGATGAAAATGGATTAATTAAACAATTTAAAAAACACAAAACAACAATTTTAAACACATATAGGGAAGCGGATCTAAAATTAATTCAAAGCGTTTTTTATAAAGATAAATTAGATGATTCTAAATATAAGACACTTCAAAATTTAGGGATTTCATTAACTATTCATGATAAATTTAGAACGGTAGATGATACAGGAGACTTCTTATGGTTAAGACAACATTTAACAAGTGGAATTGCAAAAACAGGAAGTAATAATATTTTGGTTTATGCAATTCCTTTAAAAGAGGAATCTAAAGTTGCAGATAATATTGTACCAGTAAGAGACAGTATTGGTAAAAAATACATTCCTGGCTCTGATCCAGAAACAATGCACATGATTACGGAAGAAGCCTATACTCCTTTTACTTTTGATGCCGAAGTTGCGGGTAGAAAGGCTTATGAAACACGTGGGAAATGGGAAGTGAAAAACGATTTTATGGCGGGGCCATTTTTAAACTATACCATTTTTGATAAAAAGAATAATCGTTTGATTGTCTTTGAAGGATTTACTTACGCACCCTCTGTAAACAAACGCGAGTTTATTTTTGAACTTGAAGCGATTGCAAAATCTATGGTGATTAAATAGCGAATGTTATTTTAATAGGGTCTATATGGAAAGACAATTAAAAAATATAACCACGCTAAAAGCGTGGTTATGTATACTTAAAAGTTGATTTAATACCCAATTTTTTCTCTAACTCTTTGCAAAACTTCTTTCGCAACAACTTTTGCCTTTTGTGCTCCTATATGTAAGGCATCGTCAATTTCATTTTTATTTTCAATAAAATGCTGATAACGTTCTCTAATGAGTGCAAATTTATCAATAATTAATTCATAAAGAGCTTGTTTTGCGTGTCCATAACCATAATTTCCACCTTCATAATTGGCTCTCATTTGTTCAATTTCAGCATCAGAAGCTAATAATTTATAAAGTGCAAAAACGTTGTCGGTATCTGGGTTTTTCGGTTCCTCTAAACCTTTGCTATCAGTTTTTATAGACATTATCTGTTTGCGTAATTTTTTGTCAGTAAGAAAGATATTAATAACATTATTTCTAGACTTACTCATTTTTTTACCATCTGTACCAGGAACCAATTTTGTGTATTCTTGCACTTTTGCTACTGGTGGGACTAAAATATCTCCAACAATATTATTAAATCTGTTGGCCACATCACGTGTCATTTCTAAATGCTGTAATTGATCTTTTCCTACAGGTACAATTTCTGCATCATACAATAAAATATCCGCAGCCATTAACATTGGATATGAAAATAAACCAGAATTTATATCTGCTAATCTATCTGATTTATCCTTAAAACTATGCGCTAATGTTAGTCTTTGATATGGGAAAAAACAACTTAAATACCAAGCTAATTCGGTAACTTCTGGGACATTACTTTGCCTGTAAAAAACTGTTTTGCTAATGTCAAGTCCACAAGCTAACCAAGTGGCAGCTGTGCTGTATGTGTTTTCTCTTAACTGATTTCCATCTTTAATTTGCGTCAAAGAATGCATATCAGCAATAAATAAAAAAGCTTGGTTTTTAGGGCTATTTGCCATTTCTATTGCAGGCAAAATTGCACCCAATAAATTTCCTAAATGGGGTGTTCCTGTACTTTGTACTCCTGTTAAAATTCTAGACATTGGTTAATTTAATTAAAACAAATTATGGAGCAGTAGTTGAGTAGATCTTTGCTATCTTAAAAAACATTCTGCTATGGCAAAAATAAGGTTTTGTTTAAGAAAACCTATCAAACGAAAGAATATTACTACATTTGGGTTTTTATGAAATACATTAAAATTCCTTTTCTTTTAATTTGGCGAATTTGGTTTTATATCTTATTGATAACCACAATTATTTTAATGTCACCAAGTTTGTTAATTCTAACAATCAAAGAAGAATATTATCCCACAATGTGGAAATTGATTAGAATGTGGTCTAAAGTAATAATTTATGGGATGGGTTTTCGATTAAATGTTCAATTTAACGAAAAGATTCAGAACCATAAAAGTTATATGTTTTGTCCAAATCATGCCTCTTTAATGGATCCTTTTGTAATGATTCTTTTGAGTAAAAATCCAATAGTTTTTATAGGAAAAAAAGAGCTAATTAAAATCCCAATTTTTGGTTTCTTCTATAAAAAAGTAGTTATTTTAGTAGATAGAAGTGATCCTAAAAGTAGAAAAAGAGCTTATGAAATGGCAAAAAGAAGATTACAAAAAGGAATCAGTATGGCAATTTTCCCTGAAGGCTTAGTACCGGAAGAAAGTGTGATTTTAGCGCCATTTAAAAATGGAGCTTTTAGCTTAGCAATAGAATATGAAATGACAATTGTACCTCAAGTATATTTCGACTGTAAACGTCTTTTTTCATGGGATGTTTTAAAGGGAAGCCCTGGGGTCTTTAGAATTCGTCAACATAAATTTATAGAAACTAAAGGATTAAAACATACCGATATGGAAACTCTAAAACAGCAGACCTATAAAATAATCTATTCAGATTTGTTGAATGACGAAAAGTACATGAAAGATACTAACAAACTAAATAATGAGTGAGAATTTAAATCCCATTTATAGTGATAAAGAAGAAAGACTAAATGTATTAACACATGGTTTTGGACTTTTATTAAGCATCTTTGCTTTTCCATTTTTAATTTTAAAAGCATACCAGTTTAACGGATTTTGGAAACCTGTAAGTTTTATTATTTATGCTTTTAGCTTACTAATTCTGTATGCAGCATCAACTTTTTATCATGCTGCAAAAGACCCCAAAAAGAGGAGAAAGCTAAATATTTTAGATCACGCATCAATATATGTTTTAATTGCGGGTAGTTACACTCCTTTTTGTTTAGTTGCTTTAGATTCTAAATTAGGTTGGTATATGTTCCTTTTTGTTTGGCTTTTTGCTCTAATAGGAATTATTATAAAACTTTTTTTTACAGGAAAATTCGATAAATTATCCACGGCGATGTATTTATTAATGGGGTGGCAAGTAGTCTTTTTTATAAAACCGTTATTAAATAGTTTAAGTATTGAAGGATTACAATTGTTAATTGGTGGTGGTGTTTTTTATACGATTGGTGCAATTTTATATTCTATAAAAAAAGTGAAATACAATCATGCTATTTTTCATGTTTTCGTTTTATTGGGTAGTTTCAGTCATTTTTTGGGAATTTATTTTTTGTAAGAGCTATTTTTTTGTGTTTGCGAATAATTCAATAATTTTTTTAAAAATTTAAAAAAGTACTCTCTGAAGAGTAAAAAATTAATAATTATTAAAAAATTAACTAATAATTTGAATGTTATTTAAAAAATCTCTATTTTTGTGATACTTAATATTATTAACTAAGTTTAATTTGTTAGGTGTTATAAATCTTATATAGGGGGTAGATTTATTACATTTCCTCGGACTCTTGTTCGAGGTTTTTTATATCCAATTTTTAAATGGATGATTGCTTAGGTTAGAATTATAGTATTTAATTTTACCGGTAACTTCTTTGCCTAACCACTCTGGTTTTTCAAAACTTTCGTTTTCAGAATTCAGCTCAATTTCAGCAAGAATTAAACCCTTATTTTCCCCAAAAAACTCATCTATTTCAAAAGTATGATTTCCTTTTTTTATAAGATACCTTGTTTTTTCTATGATGATAGGTTCACAAAGTAAAAGTAATTCTTCAGCTTCTTTTATATTAATTTCTTTTTCCCACTCAAATCTTGTCGTTCCAGAAAGATTAGACTTTCCTTTAACAGTTATAAAAGCTAGCCTGTCAGAAACCCTAATTCTAACAATTCTATTTTTATTGGAATTTAAAAACCCTTGTTTTATGGTGTTTTTCTGATAACTCTCTTGTTTAAAATCATCATTTTTTACTAAAAATTTTCTTTCTATTTCTATGCTCATAAAATCAAAGTTTAATTTGTACTAATGTAAGTGTTTTAACGTTATTGTAAGAATAAATAAATATCTTTGAAGCAATAAAACTTTATAATGAAAAAGCGTTTTTTTTTAGCAATCATTTTTTTTTCTGCAATAAGTTTTTCTCAAACAGATTATAGTGATTCTTGGGAGGATTTCTACTCCTATAACAATGTTAAAGATTTTATAAAGGTAGAAAATGTAATTTATGCATTGGCAGATAATGCTGTTTTTACGTATAATGTTTCTACTGAAGAAATTAATAAATTATCCTCTGTACAAGGCTTGTCTGGAGAAACCACTACTGCAATTTATTATAGTAAATCTTTTAAAAGACTTGTTATTGGATATCAAAACGGACTTATTGAAGTTGTTGATGAAAACAACGAGATAACTATTTCTTCTGATATTGCTAACTTTAATCAATCTGGAGAAAAAAGTATCAATCATATTTCAGAGTTTGATACTAAATTATATTTATCAACTCCTTTTGGAATAGTTGTTTATGATATTGAAAAACTAGAATTTGGAGACACCTATTTTATAGGAAATAATTCAAGTGAGGTTAAAATTAATCAAACCGTTATTTTTAACAACCAAATATATGCAGCTACGGAGATAGGTGTTTTCAATGCAGATATTACTAACACATTATTAATAGATTTTAATAATTGGCAACAAAACTTTGCTGGAAGAACTTTCAAAGAAATAGCCGTCTTTGAAAATCAGTTAATTACTGTAGAAAACACACGTATTTTTAGCATTAATGGCTCTACTTTATTATTGATAAGAGATTTTGCTCAAAATGTGGTTTCTATAAAAGCCTCAAATTCTTATCTTGCAGTGGCTCTTAATACAAGTGCTTTAATTTTAGATAGCTCATTAAATCAAGTATTTCAATCACTAGCAAATTCCGAATTTGATTTCACTTTAAATAATGTGTTATTTGATGATACTTTCATTTTTCTGGCAACCAAAGAATTTGGTATCTTATCAACCAACCAAAATCTATCATTAACATTCTCAGAAATTCATCCAGAAGGGCCTCTGTCCAATACTGTTTTTTCTATTGCTGTAAAAGAAAATAATCTTTGGATCGTTTATGGCGGGTATGACGCTGCCTTTACACCTCTTCAGCAAAGAAAAGGATTTAGTCATTTTAATGGAGAAAATTGGATAAATACAAGGTTTGATCCCAGTTTTCCTGTGATTGACTTAAATTATATTTCCATAGATCCAATTCATGAAAATAAGGCATACATTAGTTCTTTTGGAGATACTGGAAGTATAAATTCTGTTTCAACAGGAGGAATGTTGGTTGTAGAAAATGATGAAATAAGCCAGTTTTACAACCATTTAAACAGTGGTTTAGAAGATCTAGAACCCAACTTACCGAACAGAGTTACTTTAAGAATTAGTGGTTCTACTTTTGATAACCAAGGAAATTTATGGATTGCAAATATCAGTAGAATTGATGAATTAAAAAGACTCTCACAAAATGGACAGTGGTCTAGTTTTAATTTAAGTTCATTAAAAACTATTCCAGATAAATTTGGTTTAAGTGAAATTGCTGTTGATAACAATAATAGTATTTGGATGGGAACAAGAAGAAACGGGATCTATGTTTTCAATGAAAATGGAAACAGAAAAAGAGCTTTATTGGCAACTCCAAATATTGGTAATTTACCAGATACAGATGTAAAAACAGTTGCAATTGATAAAAACAACCGAGTTTGGATGGGCACAAGATCTGGGATGGTTGTTTATAATAATGCATCTGGTGTTTTTGATGAAAATGTATTGAATGCAGAGCCAGTAATTATTCTAGACGATGGGATTCCTAAAAAGCTTTTAGGAGATCAAACGATCAATTCTATTGCAATAGACGGTGCAGAAAACAAATGGTTTGGCACAGATAATGGAGGTGCTTTGTATACAAACCCAAACGGACAAACCACTTTAGCTAATTTTAGCAATCAAAATTCCCCATTACCTTCCAATAGAATTTTAAAAATATCGGTAGATGAAAGCTCTGGGAAAGTTTTTTTTGCCACAGATAAAGGAATTGTTGCTTATAACAGTAGAGTTTCTCCTTTTGGAGATAGTCTAGGCGAAGTCTATGCATATCCCAATCCTGCTCTTAAAAATCACGAATTTATCACCATAGATGGAAGAAATGGAACTCATTTACCAAAAGGAACCAATGTGAAAATTTTAGATGTTGCGGGTAATTTAGTCTACGAAACAAATGTTATAGAAGGACAGGAGTTGCAAGGAGGTAAGGTGGTTTGGAATAAAACAAACTTGGCTGGGAATAAAGTTGCATCTGGCGTTTATATCGTTTTAATGTCTAATGATGATGCATCTGAGACTTCAGTAACTAAAATAGCAATTGTAAATTAATGGCTGTTATTTCTACAAAAGCAGTTGTTTTAAGTTCTCTTAAATATGGCGATTCTAGTTTAATTGTAAAATGTTATACTTATGAAGAAGGCATAAAGTCGTATTTAATTAGAGGAATTTTAAAACCAAAAAGAGGAGGGCTAAAAACAGCTTATTTTCAGCCACTTACGCAGTTAAAGGTGGTTGCAAATCATACTAATAAAGGCAATTTAAATTCTATAAAAGAAGTAAATATAACCTACCCTTACAAAACCATTCATACAAATATAGTTAAGCAAACTATAGTACTTTTTTTGTCTGAAATCTTATCCAATTGTATCCAAGAAGAAGAAGAAAATACCGCTTTGTTTATCTATTTGGAAACAGCATTAATTTGGTTGGATCTTCATGATAAAATTGCTAATTTTCATTTATTGTTTTTATTAAATTTAACTCGTTTTTTAGGATTTTATCCAGATATATCAGAAATTGATAAAAATGGATTTAGTTTGCTTGAAGGAAATTTTACAAACGCTATTTACCAAAAAAATGTTATTTCAAGAAATGATTTTTATCAGTTTAAAAAGCTTTTAGGCATAGATTTTGATGATATAGAGGGAGTCTTTTTTAACAAGCAAGAAAGACAGTCTCTTTTACAAATAATAATTCAATATTTTAAATTACATTTGGACGGTTTTAGAAACCCTAAATCGTTACAAATTTTAGAAGCAGTTTTTAATTGATGAGATCAATAGTTTTTACATTCGTTTTTTTTATAAATTTCGTTAGTGTTGGTCAAGAAGTAAAGATCCTTGACAAAGAAACAGGTAAAGTTGTTAAAAATGTAATTATTTTCAACACTTCAAAAACAATAAGTACAATTTCAAATTCATTTGGAATTGTGGACATTTCGTCATTTAAAGAAGATGAAATTATTTTTTTTTCTCATCTTTCATATGCAAATTTTAGCATTCAAAAATCAGTGCTTAAAAAACAAAAACTAATTGTCTATTTAGCGAAAGAATCAGAACAATTAGATGAAGTCATTTTATCGGTTTTTAAAAGTGATGAAAAATTAAAAAGAATTGCAGAGCAAATTGAAGTAGTTTCTTTAAAAGATATTCAAAAAATTTCACCACAAACTTCAGCTGATTTATTAGCGTCAATTCCAGGGATAAAAGTTCAGAAATCTCAATTAGGTGGAGGAAGCCCTGTCTTAAGAGGTATGGAATCCAATAGGGTTTTATTGGTGGTAGATGGTGTACGGATGAATAATGCAATCTACAGAAAAGGGCATCTACAAAATTCAATCACTATTGCTCCTAATTTATTAGAAAAAACGGAAGTCCTTTTTGGACCCTCTTCTGTTATTTATGGTTCAGATGCTTTGGGAGGTGTAATTCATTATTATACAAAAACACCAAAATTATCTGAAGAGAAGAGTATAAAAAACAGTTTTTTTTCAAGATATTCTTCTGTAAATCTAGAGGTAACAACCAATCTTTCTACCGAATTAAGTTTTGCTAATTGGGCCTCTTTTACAAGCATTTCTTTTAGCGATTTTGGAGATTTAGAAATCGGTAAAAACCGGTCTCATGGTTTTTCTGATTGGGGGAAAGTTTTTTATTATTCAGAAAATTTAAACGGAAACTATAACCAAAACCCTACTTTAAATTCTGACCCAAATACCCTAAGAAATTCAGGATACTCTCAAACAGATATTTTACAAAAATTCTTTATTCCTTTATCAAAAAATACAGATTTAAAGGTTAATTTACAATATTCTAAAACATCAGATATACCAAGGTTTGATCGTTTAACAGAACTAAACGATAATACTTTAAAGTTTGCAGAATGGTATTATGGCCCCCAAGAACGTTTTCTAATCTCATCTCAAGTTTTGATTCATCCAGATAAAAATTGGATAGAAAAAGGAGCTATTACTGCTGCTTATCAAAACATAAAAGAGAGTAGAATTCAAAGAAAATTTCAAAGTTTAGATAGGTCTTACAGAGAAGAATCAGTTGACGTTTTTAGTATTAATGGAGATTTTTCGGTTCCATTGACAGAAGACAATAGAAGAAAATTATCTTATGGATTTGAACTTACTTATAATGATGTAAACTCAAATTCCTTTGGTAAAACTTTAAATATTGTTGACAATAAAATTGATGGTTTTTCTGGAGATTTTAAAGTGCAATCTCGTTATCCAGATGGCGGTAGTAATTATACAAGTTCAGCTATTTATGTAGATTATAGGCAAGATATTAGTAGTAAATCTACGTTAAACTCTGGATTAAGATTTACAAATACGCTATTAAATGCCAAATGGATTGATGAAACTTTTATTGTTTTACCAGATGCCAACATAAGTGCAAACAATTCTGCGGTTACAGCAACAGTGGGATATGTTTTTAAACCGAATAAAAATTGGCAATTAAATAGTGTTTTATCATCAGGTTTCCGGTCGCCAAATATAGATGATGTTGGGCGTGTAAGAGAAAAAAATGGAAATGTTACTGTGCCAAATATATACGTAAAACCAGAGTTTGCTTACAATGCAGAAATAGGAATTCAGAAATATTTTAACAAGAAGAAGTTTAGAATTGGCTTTAGTACTTACTACACACTTTTAGATCATTATATCCAAAGAGATTTTGTTCTAGATGCGAATGGAAATAAAACACAAATTGAGTTTGATGGAGAGTTTGGGAATGCTGTTAGTAATCAAAACAAAGGAACTGCTTATATAACTGGATTTACTGCGAACTATTTAGGAAAAGTTTCTGAAAATTGGACAACTTCTGGTTTTATAACCTATACCAAAGGAAGAACATATGATACTAAAGAAGCAATGTCTTCTATACCCCCTTTGTTTGGTCAGTTCGAAATAAATTACAAGAATTATAAAATTGAATTAGGAGCCAATTTAAGATTCAACAGCAAAAAAGATATAGAAGATTATAATTTTACAGAAGGAATAGATAATGTGGAGGAAACACCAATTATAAACCCTACTGCAACGTCAGATATCGATAAGTATTTTGGATCTCCTAGTTGGTGTACCCTTGGTTTCAACGGCAAGTATATAGTAAACAATAATCTTTCTGTACAAGCAAGAATTTCCAACTTATTTGATGAACATTATAAAGAATTTGCATCCGGTATTTCTGCCCCTGGAAGAAATTTGTCTTTAAGTTTTATAGCAAATTTTTAAAGACTCTACTTAATTTTTCGATCCAAGAATAATTTTATAATTTAAAAAAAATCAATCAATATTAAATTCGTCTAAAATCCACCTTACATTCTATTTAGTAGTATCTATTTTGTAAAAAGTATTTGTTTTGTTTGATAATAATCCTTAATTACTTTTTTAGGATTTATTTTGAAGATTTAAATCAAATATTCAATGAAGCAAAGTAGATTAAGCATTAAACTTTTCTTACTTCCTTTTCCCTTCATCAGTAAAATTATCAGACAAGGCTTTTTCAGTTTTAATAATACAAACTAAAATAGAAAGTACCACAAGCACCATGGGTTGCCATGTTAATTCTTTAGAAGCGAAATTTGCCAAAAGCAAACCACCTAAAAAAGACAAACCGCTATACATTAAAAAACTTTTGTTAAAAATGCTGTTAGCAAAATTCCAAATTTGTTGGTTTTGTATAGATTTATGAGTTCTATAACCATAGATACTATTAATTTTTTTTGGTGGGAATTTCCAAAAAATAATACTCAATAAAAACAATAAGCCGTTTGTGGTTAAAACATATATAAATGGATTCATAATTTTTTTAAAATTTAGTTGTTGTTTTTAGGCCTCATCAATCCTTCTTGCGCGAAAGAAGCAATTAGTTTACCATCTCTTGTAAAAACATTTCCTTTTGCCAATCCTCTTGCTCCATAAACATTTGGAGATTCGGTAGAAAAAAGCATCCAATCATCAAAATCAAAATCTCTAAAAAACCACATAGAATGATCTAAACTTGCGGTTTGAGTATTGCTAAAATTGTATTCTTTTGCATTCGGATTAAAAGCGGCATTTAACACGTTATAATCTGAAATATAGATTAAAATTTGATGTTTCATGGACAAACTTATATCGCTTGCATTCCCTTTTAATTTGAACCAAATTTCTTCTTTTGCGGGTAAATTTTCTGGTTCTAAAGGATTTGGAATCTGAACAGGTTTAAATTCAATGGGTCTTTCAATACTTAAAAAATTTTTTAAAGATTTTGGTAAAAAATCTCCAAATTGATGTAACATATCATCCCAACTTAATAATTCTTCTGGTTGTTTTATGTGGGTATTTATTTCTTTTTGATGCTCAAAACCTTCCTCTTTTTTATGAAAAGAAGCTGCCAAAATAAAGATGGTTTTATCATCTTGAGTTGCCGTAACTCTTCTTGTAGAAAAACTACCACCATTTCTCATAGTGGCAACATTGTAGTGGATTGGTGTTGTTAAATTTCCAGCTTCTAAAAAATACGCGTGAAGAGAATTTACAAACCGATTTTTTGACACTGTTTTATAAGCAGCATTTAAAGCTTGTGCTAAAACTTGACCGCCAAAAACATTTGGGCTTCCAACAGTTACACTGTTTCCGCTAAAAGTGTTGTTTCCAATATCTTTTAATGATAAAAGTTCAATTAGTTCCTTGCTAGTTTTCATAATTATTATCTACTTTTTTGAATGGAAATTTTTGCTGAAAGGCTGTGGGTTGAATGCGTTGTAAAAATAGTTTTAATATTCTGTTTTTAATACTTTTTTTATGGCGAAGATACATCGATAAATCTTGTGGTTTTGCACCAACAGAACTTTTAATTTCACTTGCAGTTCTTCCAAAATTAATTATTTTTAATTTTTTAGCAATGGCAATTTCAATGTAATCATAGAGCATTCTTTGGTATATAGCATACTTTTTATTTCGCTTGTAATCTATGCCAACAAAATGAGCATCCAAAGAATTTTTATGAATAATACCTGACATAAAACCTACAATTTTTTCTCCTAACCAATAGGATTTTAAAATGAAGTTATCACCAAAATTTTCTTTAAAATCCTTGTAAGTATTTAAATTAATAATCCCCAAATTAAAATCTGCATTAGAAGCAACTTTTTTGTACAAAGAGGTCATTTTAGGCAATTGATTTGTGATGTTTTTGGTTGTAATTTCTTCAATTCTAATATCTACGCTTTGTTTAAAAGCTTTTCTGGCTTTTACTCTAAACTTGCTTTTCAATGATGCCAAATAATCATTAAAGTTTTTCCAATTATCATCAATTTGGAGCATCATATTTGGCTCTACAGAAAAAGGGTTGTATTTGAAATCTTTTAACTCATCGGTAATAAATAGTGATTCATTTGTAAAATCTTTTAGTAAAAAAGCATCTATTTTTAGTTTTCTATTAGCATCTGCAAAGTGAAGAATTGCTTCTGCTAATTCTTTTATTATAATTTTTTTATCTTGGTTCTCTTTAATAAATATTCCATGTTCTCCACTAAAAAAAGTATTACCAGAGATTAATAATTTTAAAGGTTTTATCTTTGGGAATAGGTGTAATTTTCTTCCAATATTTTTTATTTCCCTTATAATAAGTTCTAAATCATTTTTTATATCATCAATGTAAAAATCTACAATTTGAATAGAAGTAAAAGCAATTGGAAGATTGTTTTTATCAACTAAAGCAATATAAGAAAAAATAATTTTGGGGTGGTTTTTTTCTATTGATTTTAGGAAGTCAGGGTGAAAATAAATATTTTCAGAACACTGTAAATCATCCCATACTTTAACAGGAATTTGATCTATAGAAGAAAAAAAATGAGCGTTATTTGTGTTTGTACAAAAATTCAAATTAGTTCATTAATGGGTTTAACTTTCGATGCAATAGTATTTTTAAGTATCATTAAAAAGACCTGTTTTATTAAAAAAAATAGTATCAAAACTATTTTCACTTTAATGTTAAATAAAAAAAATAAATAATTTAGAATCTTTGTTAAATCTTAACTTTTTGTCAATCTTTAAACTATCAGTAACTCTATTTTTTGCAGAGAGTATTTTAGGTAACATACCATAAAGATCCGTAAAAAAATTGGTTTTTTGAAATATTATTTTTTAGGAAAACTTTAATAGTTGCACATGCAACCATTAAACTTATTCAATTACTTTTGCAAAATGCAAAGTGAGAAAAATAATATAGATTTTGATAAATCAATTGGTCCTTGGTTGGGTAAAACCATAAAAATAATTGATTATTTTTTGCTTGAATCTCTTAAGTCAGAGAATATAGACTTGACAAAAGAACAAATGATTGTTTTAAAAAAACTCCATGATGAAGATGGTCTAAATCAAAATGAACTTGCTTTTTTAACCTTAAGAAATAAATCTTCTCTAACAAGATTATTATCTAAAATGGAAAATAAAGACTATATATTAAGGAAAAAAAGTACAAAAGATAAACGAATAAACAATGTTTTTTTAACCCAGTTTGGTAGAGCTGTTTTTATTAAAACTAGACCTGTTACAGAGAGAATTATTGAGGTCATGGAAAAGGGTATTTCAGAAACTGAGAAACAGGTAATGATTAATATATTAAGAAAAATTCAATCGAATTTTAATTCTAAAATCGAAGTAATTTAAGAAGAAACATGAGAAATATAATATTAACAATTTTAGGTGTATTATTAGTAGCGGCATCATATTTTGGAGGAAAAGTTCTTCTTGACAAGAGGAATAAGCCCAAACCTCAACTTGGTAAAACAATAAAAACGGTATTCATTGAAGAGGTTAAAAATACAGAAGTCCCCATTATATTATCTGCAAATGGTAATTTGATAGCAAAAAATAAAATTGATCTTTTTTCAGAAGTTCAAGGAATTTTAAAACCTTCCAAAAAAGCCTTCAAAACTGGAACCAACTATTATAAAAACGAAATCTTATTAAGCATTAATAGTGACGAATTTTATGCTAGTTTACAGTCTCAAAAGAGTAATTTAAATAATTTAATTACAGCCATTTTACCGGATATGCGACTAGATTATCCTGAAGAGTTTACAAAGTGGGAAGACTACTTAAAGGGTTTTGAGATGAGTAAATCAACACCAAAACTTCCTAGGTTTTCTTCAGATAAAGAAAAGTATTTTATTTCTGGACGAGGAATTTTAACAGCTTATTATAATGTTAAAAATTTAGAAGCTCGTTTTGCAAAACATCAAATCAAAGCGCCTTTTTCTGGAATTTTAACAGAAACTTTGGTAAGTCCTGGGACATTGGTAAGAGTTGGACAAAAGTTGGGAGAATTTATAGATCCAAGCATTTATGAAATGGAAGTTTCTGTAAATTCAGAATTTGCAGATTTACTTAAAGTTGGTAATTCTGTAAGCCTTTCTAATTTAGATAAAACAAGGAACTATACAGGAAAAGTGGTTCGTATAAATGGTAAAGTGGATCAAGTTTCACAAACCATAAAAGCGTATATAGATGTTAGGCACAAAGACCTAAAAGAAGGAATGTTTTTAGAAGCAGGTTTGGTTGCGAAATCGGAGAAAGATGCAATTAAAATTTCAAGGAAATTATTAATAAATGAAAATGCAGTTTTTACGGTGAAAAATGATAGTGTTTTGAGTTTAGTTAATGTAAACCCTGTTTATTTTGGTGCGGAAACAGTTGTTATAAAAGGGTTAAAAAACAAGCAGAAAATTCTTACACAAATTTTACCTGGTGCATTTGACGGGATGATTGTAAAAATTAATAAAAAGAAGTAAGGTATGAGAAAAATCATTACTTATTTCATTAAATATCCTGTTGCCGTAAATGTAATGATCATTGCATTTATAATTTTTGGATGTATTGGTGCATTTAGCATGAAATCTTCCTTTTTCCCATTGGTAGATTCACAGTTAATAAGAATTAGCCTCGCATATCCTGGCGCTTCACCTGCAGAAATGGAAGAAGGGGTTGTCTTAAAAATAGAAGATAATTTAAAAGGGATTGTTGGTGTAGAAAGAGTAACGTCTGTTTCAAGAGAAAATTCTGCAAGTGTAAATGTAGAGGTAGAAAAAGGAAAGAATATAGATATTGTTCTTTCTGATGTGAAAAATGCAGTAGATAGAGTTCCGTCTTTTCCTTCCGGAATGGAACCGCCTGTAATTGCAAAGGTTGAAAGTATTAGGCCTACCATAAGTTTTACAATTAGTGGAGAAAATATTTCTTTAAAAGCATTAAAACAATACGCTAGAGATGTAGAAAACGATATTCGGGGAATTAATGGGATCTCTCAAGTAGAAATCTCTGGATATCCAGACGAAGAAATAGAAATTGCAATTCGTGAAAACGATTTAAGGGCATACAATTTATCTTTTACAGAAGTAGCAAATGCTGTTAGAAATTCTAACATACTAATTACTGGTGGAAATATAAAAACGAGTGATGAAGATTATCTAATTAGAGCTAGCAATCGTTCTTACTACGGAATTGAATTGCAAAATATAATAGTGAGAACTGAAGCAAATGGTACTATTATCCGCCTTAAAGACGTGGCAGAATTAAGAGATACCTGGTCTGAAAATCCTGATAGACTTTATTATAATGGCAATTTAGCAATTGATATAACTGTTAGCAACACCAATAATGAGGACTTAATTTCTTCTGCAGATAAAATAAAGGAATACATAGAAAAATATAATCAAAAACAGCAAAACGTTCAATTAAGTGTTACTCGCGATTTAAGTATAACATTAAATGATAGAACAACCCTTTTAGCTAAGAATGCAATTTCAGGAATCCTTTTAGTACTTTTTTTCTTAGCACTTTTCTTAAACTTAAGACTGGCTTTTTGGGTCGCTTTTGGATTGCCCATTTCTTTTTTGGGGATGTTTATTTTTGCTGCGCAGTTAGGGGTTACCATTAATGTTTTATCATTATTTGGGATGATTATTGTGATAGGTATTCTGGTGGATGATGGAATTGTAATTGGAGAAAATATTTATCATCATTATTACGATTTAGGCAAGTCAAAAATTAGAGCTGCCATAGACGGAACAATGGAAGTAATTCCACCAATAGTTTCAGCAATTTTAACAACCATAATTGCCTTTTCTACCTTCTTTTTTGTTGATGGTAGAATAGGAAGCTTCTTTGGTGAAGTTTCTACCATTGTAATATTAACTTTATCTATTTCTTTAATTGAAGCCTTAATAATTTTACCAGCACATATTGCACATTCTAGGGCATTAGATAGAAAAAGATTAGAAAATGGATTTGAGAAAAAAACAACTAAAATTGATGCTTTTTTCAAAAAAATAAACAAAGAGGCAGATTCGATATTAGGGAAGTTTAGAGACCATTATTATGTGCCATTTTTAAAATTTTCTCTAAATAACAAATTCTTTATTTTTTGTTTGTTTGTCGCAACACTTTCAATTAGTTTCTCTGCTCTGGGAGGAGGCATTATAAAAAGTTCTTTTTTCCCAAGAATTGCAAGCGATAGAGTACAAATTACTTTAAATATGCCACAAGGAACCAATGAAAAAATTACAGATTCTGTAATTTCTTTTATTGAAGAAAAAGTTTGGTTGGTAAATAAAGAATATACGGCAAAACAAACAGGCAATGAACAAGTTATACAAAATACTATAAAAAGAGTTGGCCCCGGAAGTGCAAACGCAACTTTAAGTGTAAATCTTTTACCTGGAGAAACACGAGATTTTTCTTCACCAGAAATAACCAACTCCATTCAGAAAGAAGTAGGAAAGATATATGGTATAGAGAGTTTAGTTTTTGGTTCTGGTGGTAATTTTGGAGGAAGTCCTGTAGCAGTTTCTTTGTTGGGGAACAATATTAAAGAACTAAAAGCTGTAAAAGCAGAACTAAAACAAGCATTAGAAAACAATTCGTTGCTTAAAGATGTAACAGATAATGATCCCGCAGGAATTAAAGAAGTTCGAATTAAATTAAAAGATAATGCGTATTTATTAGGATTGAATTTGCAATCAATAATGTCGCAAATACGTTTTGGATTTTTTGGTTTTCAGGCACAACGTTTTCAACGAGGACAGGACGAAATTAAAGTTTGGGTACGCTATGACAAAAAAGACAGATCTTCTATTAAAAATTTAGACGATATGCGTATTATAACTCCAACAGGAACTAGAATTCCTTTTTCTGAAATTGCAAATTATACGATTGAAAGAGGAGACATTTCTATCAATCATTTGGAAGGGAAAAGAGAAATTCAAATTACGGCAGATTTAAAAGATTTAAGTGCCAGTGAAACAGAAATTTTAGATAATATTAAAACGAATATTATGCCAGAAATTTTATCTAAATACCCAACGGTATCTCCTTTGTATGAAGGCCAAAATAGAGAAGCAAACAAAACAACAGACTCTCTAATGCTTGTTGGGCCAATTATATTACTGTTAATTTATATTGTGATCGCATTTACATTTCGTTCTTATAGTCAGCCTATTTTACTAATCGTTATGATACCTTTTAGTATGATTGGTGTAATTTGGGGGCATTATATACATAATTTTGCCCTTGGAATTTTATCCTTTCTTGGCATTATTGCTTTGGTAGGGATTATGGTAAATGATGGCTTGGTATTAATTGGAAAGTTTAATAGCTATTTAAAAGAAGGTATGAAATATGATGCAGCTTTAGTTAGAGCAGGTCGGTCTCGTTTTAGAGCTATTTTTTTAACCTCATTAACTACTATTGCTGGGTTAGCTCCTTTAATATTTGAGAAAAGTAGGCAAGCACAATTTTTAATTCCTATGGCAATATCTATTGCCTATGGAATTGCAATCGCAACAATTTTAACCCTCATAATGTTGCCACTTTTACTGTCCGTTTTTAATTGGATAAAAGTGAATATTAAATGGTTAAAAACTGGAGATAATATTACCAGAGAAGAAGTAGAAAGAGCTATTATTGAATCTAAATTTGATGAAGATGGAATTTAATAAAATCAGTATATTACCCCTCCTTTATTTTACTATATTACAAGGGTTTTCTCAAGAAATTCTTACAAAACAGCAAGCCTTAAAAATTACATTAGAACATAATTTCGGTATTAAAATTGCCAATAACAATATAGAAGTAGCTAAAAATAATTCTAGTATTTATAACAGTGGTTTTTTACCTACAGCTTCCATTTCCTCAGGGGCAAATTTTAGAAGCGATAATCAAACAATTAACCGTCAAGATGGAACCTCTGTAAGCATAGATAATGCCGAAACAAAATCATATAATGCCTCTGTAAATCTAAATTATATAATTTTTGACGGTTTGGGAAGGAAGTATAATTATCAGCAGTTAAAGGAAACCTATAATTTAACAGAATTACAAGCAAAACAAACAATAGAGAACACCTATTTACAATTGTTCACCACGTATTTTCAAATTGCTCGTTTATCACAAAATAAAGCAAATTTAAAAGAAGCTTTATCTATTTCTAAAGGAAGATTATTAAGAGCAAAATATCAATTTCAATATGGACAATCTACCAAATTAGAATTGTTAAATGCTGAGGTGGATGTTAATAATGATAGCATAACATTGATCAGTGCAAGGCAACAATTAAGCAATGCAAAACGAAGTTTAAACGTGATTTTGGGGGTAGAACAAAACGTGAATTATAACGTTGATACAGAAGTTTATTTTAATAAAATGATGAATTTAGAAGACTTGCTTCAAAAAACAATTGCGAACAATAGTACCTTAAAACAGAACGAAATAAACATTGCTATTAGTGAGTTTAATATCAAGATAAACAAATCAAATTACCTACCCTCTTTAGGTTTAAATACCGCATATGGATGGAATAAAAGTGAAAATCCAGCTACTTCTTTTTTAGCAGGTTCAACATCCAACGGTTTAAATGCAGGATTAAGTTTGTCTTGGAATATTTTTGATGGCGGTAGTACAAAAACAAGAGTTGCTAATTCTAAAATTGCCCTAGAAAATCAGCAAATCTTATTAGAGGAGCAAAAAGTAACCATTCAAAATACACTTAAAAATGCTTGGGGAGATTACCAAAATCAATTATTTATTTTAAAAGCCCAAGAAAAAAATGTTGTAACCAATCAAAATAATTTTGATAGAAGTACAGAACGTTATAAGTTAGGACAAATTACTTCCATAGAATTTAGACAAGCACAGATGAATTTAATTAATTCTAAAACAGCATTTAACAATGCTAAATTTGATGCAAAACTCATTGAATTACAGCTTTTACAATTAAGTGGAGATATTCTTAATGTGAGTTTTTAATATGGATTTATCATCAACAGCATGGAACAATAGATATTTAAACAATGATATTGGTTGGGATTTAGGTGAAATCTCTCCCCCTTTAAAAGCTTATTTTGATCAATTAAACAATAAAGAATTAAAAATATTACTTCCAGGAGGTGGAAATTCTTACGAAGCAGAATACCTTTTTAAAAATGGGTTTAAAAATGTTTTTGTAGTCGATTTGTCTAAAACGGCAATTGAAAATATAAAAAAAAGAGTCGTTAATTTTCCTGTTTCACAATTAATTCACGGTAATTTTTTTGATTTAAAAGAGAAGTTTGATTTAATTATTGAACAGACTTTTTTTTGTGCGATACACCCAAACTTAAGAGAGCAATATGCCATAAAAATGCATCAACTTATAAAACCAAAAGGAAGTTTGGTTGGTCTTCTGTTTAATGTGCCATTAAATACCGATAGACCTCCATTTGGAGGTAATAAAAAAGAATATGTAAATTATTTTAAAGCATACTTTGAAATAAAAAAAATGGAGCCCTGCTATAACTCTTATCATAACAGACAAGGAAGAGAATTATTTGTAAAAATGAGTCACAAATAAAATTAACTTATTGTTTTTATTTATTCTAAATAAAAATTTACCTTTGTAAAATAATTATTTAGGATGATTGTTTTTTACAAAAAAAAGATACCCACAATTCAATTATCACAAACAACTAACTGTGCTAAAGTTTGTGAATCTAATTGCATAAAACCAAAAAGCAGCTGTTGTAATAAATATAAAAAAAAGGGCATCAATTGTAAAAGATGCCCAAATATTGTATATCAAAAAGCGTCATAAGTTCTTTAAAAGAACCTTCAACTTGATTTAGCTCAGTATTTTATTTAAAAGCATTTAAACCAGTAATATCCAATCCAGTAATGAGTAGGTGAATATCGTGTGTTCCTTCATAAGTAACTACACTTTCTAAATTCATCATATGGCGCATAATGGAGTATTCGCCAGAAATTCCCATACCTCCTAACATTTGTCTAGAATCACGAGCAATTTTTAAAGCCATGTCTACATTATTACGTTTTGCCATAGAAATTTGAGCAGAAGTTGCTGTCCCGTTTTCACGCATAACGCCAAGTTTCCATGCTAGAAGTTGTGCTTTCGTTATTTCAGTAATCATTTCTGCTAATTTCTTTTGTTGAAGTTGAAATTGACCAATTGGTTTTTCAAATTGAATACGCTCTTTACTGTAGCGTAAAGCAGTATCGTAACAATCCATTGCTGCACCAATTGCACCCCAGGCAATACCAAAACGAGCAGAATCTAAGCATCCCAATGGTGCGCCTAAACCTGATTTATTTGGCAATAAATTTTCTTTAGGAACTTTTACATTATTAAAAATAAGTTCGCCAGTTGCGCTCGCACGAAGCGACCATTTATTATGAGTTTCTGGAGTAGAAAAACCTTCCATACCACGTTCTACAACCAAACCGTGAATACGACCCTCTTCACTTTTTGCCCAAACAACTGCAATATTACAAAAGGGAGAATTTGAAATCCACATTTTTGCACCATTTAAAAGATAATGGTCGCCCATATCTTTAAAGTTGGTTGTCATTCCACCAGGATTACTTCCATAATCTGGTTCTGTTAAACCAAAACTACCAATCCATTCTCCACTGGCTAGTTTGGGTAAATATTTCTGACGCTGTTCTTCATTTCCATATTTCCAGATAGGATACATTACCAAAGAAGATTGAACAGATGCCGTAGATCTAACTCCAGAATCTCCGCGTTCTATTTCTTGCATGATTAATCCGTATGAAATTTGATCTAATCCAGCACCGCCATATTCTTCTGGAATGTAAGGACCAAAAGCACCAATTTCTGCTAAACCAGAAATAATTTGTTTTGGGAACTCTGCTCTTTGCGCATAGTCTTCAATAATAGGAGAAACATCTCGTTTCACCCAATCTCTAGCTGCTTCTCTAACTAATTTGTGCTCTTCGGTTAATAAATCATCTACATTATAATAGTCAGGAGCTTGAAATAAATCTGGTTTCATATTGGTATATCTATTCTAATAAATTTAAACAAATTTATTAATTATTGTTTAATTTTCAACAAATAATGAATAATAAATTATACCCCAAAAATACATAACTTTTAAAGTTAACTAAAAGAAACCACTAAAAAGTTATCCTTTTCTATTAAGTTTGTAATAATGAAACACACTTTTGGAAAAGAGGAACGGTTAAAAAGTAAAAAAATAATTGAAAGGCTTTACAAATATGGAAACTCTGTAAAATCTTTTCCATTAAGAATGATGTATTTACAAACAGAACATACATCTAATTTCCCTGCACAAGTAGGGGTTTCTGTTCCTAAGAGAAATTTTAAAAATGCTGTAGATAGAAATCGAATTAAAAGATTAATGCGCGAAACATATCGTTTGCAAAAGCAATTGGTTTATAACAACATAGATAAACCCCATGTTCTTATGATTTCTTATCTTGGAAAAGAAGAATGGGACTATAAGGATTTGTTTCAGAAAATGGAGAAATTATTAACCTTGTTTATTAACGAAGTAAAGAATACAGATAATGAATAGATTTAATTTTAATAGAAAAACAATATTAGTTGTTTTGGGAGTAGTCCTTTTTTTATCATTTTCATTTCAATCTAAATTTTTTGAAGTTGCAAAACAGATAGAAATTTATAATACCTTGTTTAAGGAGTTAAATATGTATTATGTAGATGAAATAAATCCTGCAGAAATTACCACTAAAGCGATAAAAAACACCCTTAAAGACTTAGATCCATACACAACTTTCTTTAATGAACAAGATGTAGAAGATGCAAAAATAAGAAGAGAAGGTCAATATGGCGGAATTGGAGTTGCTGTCTATTATACGAAAAAAGGAATTCAAATTACTGAAGTTTACAAAGGCTATTCTGCCGATAAAGCTGCTTTAAAAGCAGGAGATATTATTGTTTCTGTAGATAATCAATCCTTAAAAAATATGCAGAGAGATCAGCTTTCTATGTTTTTAAAAGGAATTCCAAAAAGTGTTTTTTCTGTTGAAATTGAAAGACAAGGAATCATCATAAAAAAAGAATTAACTAGAGACAAAATTGTTATCAACCCTGTTCCGTTTTATGATATGATTGATGATGAAACAGGTTACCTTATTTTAACCCGTTTTAATAATAAGGCATCATCTGAAGTTAAAAAAGCATACAGATCTCTAAAGAAAAAGGGGATGAAAAAATTAATTTTCGACTTGCGATCAAATCCTGGGGGGTCTTTATTAGAATCTATAAATATTTCAAATTTCTTTTTGCCAAAAGGCAAAACAATTGTTTCTACAAAAGCAAAAGTTAACAAATGGAGCAATACTTATAAAGGCACAAATGAGCCTCTCGATTTAGAAATTCCAATTGTAGTTTTAATTAATGAAAGGTCTGCATCTGCGTCTGAAATTGTAAGCGGTTCATTGCAAGATTATGATAGAGCAGTAATTATGGGCAAGCGTTCTTTTGGGAAAGGCTTAGTTCAAAGATTTAGAAACCTAACCTATGGAACGCAATTAAAAGTAACTATTTCTAAATATTATACACCAAGTGGGCGTTGTATTCAAGAATTGGACTATGCAAATAGAAATAGAAACGGGGAAGTACCAAAATTCTCAGATAGCGGAATTAACGAGTTTAAAACTACCAACGGAAGATCTGTTTTTGATGGAGGTGGAGTCACACCAGATATAGAGATTAAAACATCAAAAAGAACAGAAGCAACAAAAAAATTAATGACTACCAGAGCAATTTTTAATTTTGTAACAGATTATTTTTATAAACACCCATCAATAAAAGACATTGAAAATTTTAAATTTAAAGCATCAGATTTTAAACAATTTACCAACTACCTAAAAAGAGATACAACTTTTAAAACAGCACAAGAAACGATTTTTAAAAAAGCATATCTGGTATCTAAAGAAAGTGAAATAGGAGATGAATATCAACAAATAAAAAGAAAGTTATTTAAAGAAAAAATTCAAGATATTTCTAAAAATAAAGACATGATAATATCAGTTATTGAGAACGAAATTTTAGAGCGTTATTACTATAAAGAGGGAGTTTATAGTAGTAATTTAAAAAAGGACATTGTAATTTCTGAAGCTGTTAAATTACTGAAAAACGAATCTAAATATAAAGAGATTCTATCAGGAAAATAAATGTGCTCAAATTAGTACCTTTACAGATTAAAATACCTAAATGTCAGAAACAAAAAATATAGAAAGAACAAGAGCCCAAGAATCTACAAATGCTATAGAGAGGTTATATATTTCTATGCGTCACTTATTTACTAGAGGTTTTTATAAACCAATGGGAGTATCTGGAGAAACCTTAAGAAAATCACTCTTATTATTACGTCCAGAAATTTATGGTTCTATTGCGGAAGAACGTATAGAATTAAACGGTTTGGTATATATTATAGAGAGGTTACCAGAAGGAATTGAAGAATGTCAGTTTATAAATTTAACCGCTGATGAAGGGTATCGAAAATCACATTTTAAGGCTATAATTCCACCAAAAAGAAGAAGAAACTGTTACAGAATAGACAAAGATCAAATGAATATTGAGATAACCAGAGGAAGATCTGAAATCTATGATATTCTTACTCATCTTACCTTTTTATTTATTGAATCTCATAAAATAAAAGATAAAGTTGTAATTAATGAAGGTAGAGATTCTATTAGAGAATGGAAAAATCTAGAAGATATTGTGTTGAATAACAAGAACATATCTCAAGAAGAAAAAGAAGTGATTTTTGTTCATTTAAGCAATATCCTAGGAAGAACTTTTCAAGAGGTTTCTTCTATATACAACACTTTTTCTACAGAAGAAAAACCGAATAGATTTTTTCATTTAATATATTGGTTGGGTCATTTAGCAATCAATGAAGTTCTTCATAGTAAGAAAAGAGTTGTTACATTTAGTTCAGTTTTAAACGAAGAAATTGGGCATCATATTTATGGAGAGATCTGGGCAAATAATATTAAGAAAACATTACAAGATAATGATTTGTTGGATAGACCCATTCATATTATTAGTGCAAATATGCACAGTGTTTTAAATTCTATTTATGCCCAAAATGCCTTGCCAAAAGAAGCAAAAAAGGCCAATAACTATGATTTATATGAATTATTAAGCTCTGACCAAAGCAAACCATTACAAACAGCTGTTAAAAATTATGCATCAGAAAACGGACTGATTTATATAAAAGACACCTCAGGAACCAATATTAATGTTCAAATCATAGATACTGATAAAATAAATGAGGCCAATCTTACGTTTAAAAAGAAAAATTCTGTGAATAAAAAGCCTGTGATTATTGTAATGGACTACGCTTTTGGAGAACAGGCCTATGAAACAATGGACGAATTGTTAAAACCATATAAAAAAGCTACAGAAATTATTCATTTAAATGTAGAATCGATTTCCATTATGGGAAAGGCCGGAATTTTAGAGGGAGCAAAAGGAGATATTATGATTCCATCTGCTCATATATTTGAGGGAACAGCAGATAATTACCCGTTTAAAAACGAACTTTCTAAAGAAGATTTGGAAGGTTTTGGTGTGCAATCTTTTGATGGAACCATGGTTTCTGTTTTAGGAACATCATTACAAAATAAAGATATTCTAAAGTTCTTTCACAACTCTACTTGGAATGTGATAGGCTTAGAAATGGAAGGGGCTCATTATCAAAAAGCAATTCAATCAGCCTCTAAAATTAGAGGAAATATTTCTGAGAACGTAAAAGTAAGATACGCCTATTATGCATCAGATAACCCTTTAGAAACTGGAGCAACATTAGCATCAGGAGGACTAGGAATGACAGGGGTAACCCCTACATACGCAATTACACAAAAAATATTAGAACAAATTTTTTAGCAGTGAAGAACTGTTTATATAATTAATCAAACTATGTCAACAAACCAAAACAAAAACGAGGAAGAGGTAGATTTAGGCTCCTTATTTGTTATTATTGGAAAAGGATTTTCTAATTTTTTCAATTTTATTGGAAATATTTTCAAAGGGATTTTTCATTTTATAATTACTATTTTATTTTTCTTTAAACAAAATGCTCTAAAAATTTTTATTGCCACCACAATTGGCTTTACAGTAGGGCTGTTTTTAGAGGTAAATAAACCGACTACTTATGGCTCAGAGTTAATAGTAGAACCCAACTTTAAAAGTGTTAGACAATTATATAACAACATTAATTACTACAATGATTTAGTAAAACAAAAAGATACTGTTGTTATTCAAAAGGTATTTAATTTTAGTAAGGAAAATGCGGCGTCTCTTAAAAAATTTACAATAGAGCCTATTAGATCAGAAAATGACATTATTGAAGCCTATGATGATTTAATTTTAGAGGTAGATACATTAACTATAAAAAGTTACGACTATCCAGAATTTAAAAAATCGTTTACGGACTATAATTATAAAATGCATAAAATATTTGTTATCTCAGAAAAGAATGATCTCTTTAAAGAGATTGGAGATGTTATTATTTCTTCAGTTACAGATAACAAATATTTTAGCAGATCTAAAGAATTACAAAATGAAGATTTGAATAGAACAGACTCTTTGTTTCGTCAAAATTTAACCCAAATAGATTCTTTAAGAAAAGTTTATATGCAGGTTATGATTGAAGAAGCTAAAAAAGAATCTAATGGAACCAGTATAGACTTAGGGGGTCAAAAAAGAACAACCAAAGAATTAGAATTGTTTGAGGTCAATAGGAAATTAAATTCTGACTTAAAGAAAATTGCCAAAGATAAATCTCAAAAATATGAAGTGATTAATGTAATCTCCAACTTTCATAGAGTAGGTCAAGAAATTAAGGGAGTAACTAAAAATTATGCATTTTTACTTGGTCTGTTAGGAGCCGGTTTTATGATTCTTTTTCTTCTCTTAGTGAAGCTTAATAAATTTCTAGAAAACTACAAAAAATAAAAATGCAAACAATACTTATAACAGGTGGTGCCGGTTTTATAGGAGCTAATTTTGTTTTTTATTTTTTAGAAAATAATAAAGAATATCATATTGTTAATCTAGATAAACTAACCTATGCAGGAGATATTTCTAATTTAAAAGCCCTAGAAAATCATTCTAGACATACATTTATACAAGGAGACATCTGTGATAGAGATCTTATAGACGCTTTATTTTATAAGTATAATTTTAAGGGAGTTATACATTTTGCAGCAGAATCTCATGTAGATAATTCAATCACAAACCCAGATACTTTTGTACAGACAAATATATTTGGGACTTTTAATTTATTGGATGCTGCTAAAAATTATTGGATGGAGGCTCCTCATAGATATAAAACCGCTTATAAAAACTGTAAATTTCACCATATTTCTACAGATGAGGTGTATGGTACTTTAGGTAAGACAGGCTTGTTTTCGGAAAACACACCCTATGCGCCTAATAGTCCTTATAGCGCATCAAAAGCATCATCAGATTTTATGGTAAGGAGTTATTTTCACACTTATGGGATGAATGTTGTTACCACCAATTGTTCTAACAATTACGGACCTAAACAACACGATGAAAAATTAATTCCAACCATTATTAGAAAAGCCATTGCGGCAGAAAAAATTCCAATTTATGGCGATGGACAAAACATAAGAGATTGGTTATATGTAACAGATCATTGTAGAGGAATTGAGCTGGTTTATAAGAACGGAAGAAGTGGAGACACCTATAATATTGGAGGAAATAACGAACGCAGTAACCTATACATTGCAAATGTTATTTGTGACATATTAGATGAAATTTCTCCAAAAGAAAAACAGTACAAAGAACAAATTTCCTTTGTAACCGATAGAGCTGGGCACGATTTCAGATATGCAATAGACGCATCAAAAATTGAAAATGAATTAGGATGGAAAGCGCGTGAAAACTTCGAATCTGGAATCAAAAAAACAGTACACTGGTACTTAGAAAAATATCAAAAATAAAAATTAGTACATGAAAGGAATTGTTTTAGCAGGAGGTTCAGGAACAAGATTACACCCACTTACATTATCTGTAAGCAAACAATTAATGCCTGTTTATGACAAACCAATGATTTATTATCCAATTTCTATTTTAATACTCTCAGGAATTCGAGAAATATTAATTATTTCCACTCCAGAAGATACTCCTTTATTTAAAAGATTATTAGGAGATGGTACAAAGTTTGGGTGTAGATTTGAATATGAAGTTCAAGAAAAACCAAATGGATTAGCAGAAGCGTTTATAATTGGAGAGCATTTTATTGGAAAGGATAGCGTAGCACTTATTCTGGGAGATAATATCTTTTATGGCTCTGGGTTACCAAAACTACTCAAAGAGAATACTACTCCAGAAGGAGGAATTGTGTATGCATATCATGTTACTGATCCAGAGCGCTATGGTGTGGTAGAGTTTGATGAAAATTTGAATGCGGTTTCTATTGAAGAAAAGCCAAAAAATCCAAAATCTAATTATGCTATTCCGGGGCTCTATTTTTATGATAATTCTGTAGTTCGTATTGCAAAAAATATACAACCAAGTAACAGAGGAGAGCTAGAAATAACCGATATAAATAAAACCTATTTAGACAATGGAAAACTAAGAGTTTCTATTTTAGATAGAGGAATAGCTTGGTTAGATACCGGTACTTTCGATTCTTTAATGCAAGCATCACAATTTGTTCAGGCAATAGAACAAAGACAAGGTTTAAAAATTGGTTCATTAGAAGAAGCCGCTTATAGAGCTGGTTTTATTTCAAAAAACCAGTTATATGATTTAGCAAAACCATTATTAAAAAGTGGTTATGGATATAATTTATTGGATATTAAATGAAAGTAATTAAAACAAATTTAAAAGATTGTTTTGTTATAGAGCCTATCATTTTTAATGATGGAAGAGGAAGTTTCTTTGAGTGTTTTAATCAAGAGGTATTTGAAGAAAAATCAGGGATTAGCGTAAATTTTGTGCAGGATAATCAATCTATTTCACAAAAAGGAGTTTTAAGAGGTTTACATTTGCAGAAAGGAGAATTTTCGCAAGCAAAATTAGTAAGAGTTATAAAAGGAAAAGTATTGGACGTAGTAGTTGATATGAGGAAAGAATCAAAAACGTTTGGAAAACATTTTACAACTGAATTATCTGGAGAAAATAACAAACAGTTATTTATTCCTAGAGGTTTTTTACATGGCTTTGCTGTTTTAGAAGAGGGTACTATTTTCGCATACAAATGCGATAATTACTATCATAAATCTTCAGAGGATGGAGTTGTATATGATGACCAGAATTTAGGTATTGATTGGAAGTTAAATAAAAATGAAATCATTTTATCTGAAAGAGACAGGAAATTAAAAACATTTAAAGAGTTTATTGGATGAGAAAAGTAGCTTTAATTACAGGAATTACAGGACAAGATGGAGCCTATTTATCTGAACTTCTTCTAAAAAAAGGATATGAAGTTCATGGTATAAAAAGAAGAGCCTCTAGTTTTAATACCCAAAGAATAGATCATTTATACCAAGATCCACATGTAGAAAAAAGAAATTTATTTTTGCATTATGGAGATATGACAGATACTTCTAATTTAATTAGAATTATCCAAGAAGTTCAACCAGATGAAATATACAACTTGGCGGCAATGAGTCATGTTCACGTTTCGTTTGAAACTCCTGAGTATACTGCCAATGTAGATGGCTTAGGAACTTTAAGGTTATTAGAAGCAATTAGAATTTTAAATTTAGAAAAAAAGACAAAAATTTATCAAGCTTCAACCTCAGAATTGTATGGAAAAGTTCAAGAAGTTCCACAAACAGAAAAAACACCCTTTTATCCAAGAAGCCCCTATGGTGTAGCAAAAATGTATGCCTATTGGATTACTGTTAATTACAGAGAAGCCTATAATTTATTTGCTTGTAATGGAATTTTATTCAATCATGAATCGCCAATAAGAGGAGAAACTTTCGTTACTAGAAAAATAACTAGAGCTGTTTCTAAAATTGCTTTAGGACTGCAAGAAAAATTTCATTTAGGAAACTTGGATGCAAAAAGAGATTGGGGGCATGCAAAGGACTATGTAAGAATGATGTGGATGATTTTACAAGCAGATCAAGCAGAAGACTGGGTCATAGCTACAGGAACCACAACCAAAGTAAGAGATTTTGTAAAACTGGCTTTTGCAGAAGTTGGAATTAGCATAGCGTTTAAAGGAGAAGGAATAGATGAAAAAGGATATATAAAATCTTGTTCAAATGCAGAATACAATCTAGAAATTGGCAAAGAAGTGGTTGCTATAGATCCACACTACTTTAGACCTACAGAAGTAGATTTGTTAGTTGGAGATGCCACCAAAGCAAAAGAAAAACTTGGCTGGGTTCCAGAATTTACTTTAGAAAATTTAGTAAAAGATATGATGTGGAATGATCTAAATTTAATGAAGAAAGAATTGTACCTTAAACAGGGAGGACATGATATCTTAAACAACTATGAATAAGAACGATAAAATATTTGTTGCGGGGCACAGAGGTTTGGTAGGGAGTGCCATTTTAAAAAACCTTGAGAGAAGAGGTTTTACAAATATTATTACCAGGAGACACAAAGAATTAGACTTAACAAGTCAGCAAGAAACAGCAGCTTTTTTTAGGGATGAAAAACCAGAGTATGTTTTTTTGGCAGCTGCCAAAGTTGGTGGGATTGTTGCCAATAATACCTACAGAGCAGATTTTTTGTATCATAATTTAATGATACAGAATAATGTAATACATCAAAGCTATGTGTCTGGAGTTAAAAAATTATTGTTTTTAGGAAGTACTTGTATTTATCCAAAAAATGCAGCACAGCCCATTAAAGAAGATTCATTATTAACAGACGTTTTAGAATATACCAATGAGCCGTATGCCATTGCAAAAATTGCAGGAATAAAATTATGTGAAAGTTATAATATTCAATACAAAACAAACTTTATTTCTGTAATGCCCACTAATTTGTATGGTCCAAATGATAATTTCGATTTTGAAAAATCGCATGTTTTACCGGCTTTAATAAGAAAGATATATTTGGCAAAACTACTTTCTGAAGATAAAAAAGAAGCAATTATAAAAGATTTAAAGGTAGCTGATTTTGCTGAAGCTAAAACTATTTTAACACAATATGGAATTACGGCTAAGGCAGTTGAAATCTGGGGTTCGGGGAAACCAAAACGCGAATTTTTATGGTCTGAAGACATGGCAGATGCTTGTGTACATATCATGCAAAATCTAGATTTTAAAGATGTAGTTTCTAATGAAAATGAGATTCGAAATACCCATATAAATATTGGTACTGGCAAGGACATTGCTATCAAAGACTTGGCAATTTTAATAAAAGATATTATTGGGTATAAAGGTGGTTTTCTTTTTAACACGGATCAACCAGATGGCACCATGCAAAAAGTCACCGACGTCTCTAAATTACATCGTTTGGGTTGGGAGCATACTATAGAGTTAGAACAAGGAATTAAATCTTTGTATGAGTGGTATTTATGTAAATAAACTAATTTTAAATGCTTTTTAACTCAATAGATTTTGCAATTTTTTTCCCTATTGTTTTTGTTTTATATTGGTTAGTTGCTAAAAACTTAACTTTAAGAAATGCTTTAATATTAGGCTCAAGCTATTTTTTTTATGGTTGGTGGGATGTGAAATTTTTATTGTTAATTATTTTAAGTTCTTTTGTAGACTTTATAGTAGGTAAATCAATAGGAAAACAAACTAACAGAAAGAAAAATCTATTATTCGCAAGCCTTTTTGTTAATTTGGGATTGCTATTTTATTTCAAGTACACCAACTTTCTTATACAAAGTTTTGTAGACTCTTTTACTTTTTTTGGAGGAAAGATAGAAGTGAGTACTTTAAATATTATTTTACCAGTAGGAATTAGTTTTTACACTTTTCAGACATTAAGTTATACGATTGATATTTATAGAAATAAATTAAAACCAACTAAAAATTGGTTGGCCTTTTTTTCATTTGTAGCATTTTTTCCACAGTTAGTTGCTGGGCCTATTGAGAGAGCTTCCCATTTATTGCCACAGTTTTACAAAACCTATAAATTTAATTACAATCAAGTAAAATCTGGACTATTACTAGTTGCTTTCGGGTTGTTTAAAAAAATGATAATTGCTGATAGAGCAGCAATTTTGGTAAATCAAGTTTATAACAATTCTACAGATTATAATGGTGTGGAAACTATTATTGCTACAATTTTATTTGCTTTTCAAATTTATTGCGATTTTTCTGGATATTCAGATATTGCAATAGGTATTTCAAGAACCCTAGGATTTGACTTAATGAAAAATTTTGATTCACCATATTTTTCAAAATCCATTACAGAATTTTGGAGACGTTGGCACATTTCACTTTCAACTTGGTTTAGAGATTATGTGTATATTCCCTTAGGTGGAAGTAAGAAAGGTAAAAATAGAACGTATGTAAATTTGTTCATTGTTTTTATTGTTAGTGGTTTATGGCATGGTGCAGCTATAACTTTTTTAATATGGGGCGTAATTCATGGTTTTATAATTGTTTTAGAAAAAGCAACTAAAAATCTGAGGGTAAATATTTACAGTAAATTAGGATTGATAAAAAACAGTATTTCTTACAAAATATTATTTTCATTAATAACTTTTACTATTGTCTCTTTTGCATGGATTTTTTTTAGAGCTAATAATTTTAAAGATGCAATGCATATTGTAAATGGTTTGTTTGAAAATAACTACATTATACTGTTTACCAGCAATTTGTATAAATTAGGGTTAATAAGAAGTGAGTTAATTATTCTTGCAATATCAATAATAAGTTTATTAATATTTGAAATTCTAAATAGAAGAAATAACATACAAGTTATTTTAAATAGACAGCCTATGTTTTTTAGATGGATTACATATTTATTAATTGTATTTGTTTTAATAATATTCGGTATTTATGGAGATAATGATACATCTCAATTTATTTATTTTCAATTTTAACTAGATAGTTATGATTAAATTTTATAAAAAAGTAATTATTTTTTTTGTACTGTTTTTTGTATTGTTAAAATGTTTAGATTCTTTGATTATCCATGATGAATTTTTACATGCAACCCTAAATCAACTAAAAGATAAAAAAGAAAAATTTGATTTTATTTATATGGGCAATTCCCTATCAAGAAGATCATACAATGTAAATTCTATAGATACAATTTTAAATACAAAAAGTATTAATATTGGTAGTGAAGCTCAACATTTTTTTATTACAAATGCTATCTTTAATGATTTTATAATTGATAAAAACCTTCATCCTGAAGAATTATTAATTGTGACTATTTCTCCTTGGCAATTTAAAAACTTAAAAGCTAAATGGTGGCAGTTTTTACAAATGGCTCCTTTAGACGAATTAAGGCATTCTTTTAAACTAACAAATAAGTTTTTTAGTATTAATGATTATCCAAAAGTATATAGTCGATTTATAAGGTTTCACAGTAATTTATCAAAAGAAATTATACAAACTGATACAAGAAGAAAACTTTTTGAAGCTAATAAGCCAAATGGTTTTTCATTAAGTATTGACGGAAATTTAACAAAAAAACAAAAATTAGATAGACAAAATTTAAAACAAGAATCTTTAAATTATACCAAAAGTGTTAAAAACTCTAAGGAAACAACACTTAATAAAGATGAAGAACAAAGCATTATAGATTTTATAAGTAAATGTAAAGAGCACAAGATTAAATTATTATTTATAACACCACCATCAATAAAAAATATTCACTATAAACATGAACATGGATTTTTTAAATACCTTGAAATTTTGTTTCAAAAATATGACACCAATTATATAGACCTAAATGGATATTTTAGTGAAATGAATTTAACTTTTGATGATTTCAGTGATTACTCTCATTTAAATAAAGAAGGAAATCAAAAAATCACTCCTTTTTTATTAAAACTTTTATTGAAAAAGAAACTGACTTCTATAAAGCCTAGGTTAAAAACGATTAAAAAATCAAATTTAAAAGAAAAACCTTCACCTATAATTTCAGATTATAAAACTTGGGGTAAAGTTAATTCTACTATCAAAAGTAGCATTTCAGATAATAATATACTCGTTATTTCTAGAACTTCAAAGTTAGAATCTTCATTTGTTTATACAAAAACCACATCCCTAAATGAAGTTAAGAATTATTCAATTAGTATTGATGTTAAAAAAGGAGATTTTGGAAACTTTTTTGGATTAAGAGTTCAAAGTAAATATCCTCAAAGAATGGATGTTGTGTTTGATTTAAATGAAGGAGAAACTGTTGGCTTAGAAAAAACAGGTGATTTCTATAAAGGAAACACAAAAGTGGTACCCTTAAAAGATGGTTGGTATAGATGTATTTTAAATTTAGAAATAAGAGCAAAAGAGTTTAAAATTATTATTGGCCCCACAATAAAAGAAAATAAGGTTACAAGTTGGGAGTCTAAAGTAAATAATAGAAACGATATTTATATTTTACCTTCTAGTTTTAAAATGAATGAGTTTTAAAAATAAAAATATGAAGATTGTAGCATTACTTCCAATGAAAGAAAACTCAGAAAGAGTTCCTAACAAAAACCTAAAGTTTTTAATGGGAAACCTTTATTTCGTATTATTTTAGAGACGTTATTTAAAATAAAAGTATAAAAAACAAGTTGTTGTTAATACTGATAGTGGTTTTTTATTTCCTAAATTACCCGCTTAAACAGCTTAGCTAATAGTAAATTAATGACATTAATGTTTATACATGAAATTAAAATATGAAAATATGAAAAAAAACCAACTTTCTATATTAATTATTTTAAAAATATTCTTAAAAACACCAATAGAAATTAATGTACAGTCTATAACTCCAATTACACCGTCAAAACTTTTGCGTTCCGATATCCCTTTTTCAACAAGATGGCATTGGTCAAATCATTTATTATATCCAAGAATAATTAATGGTCATATAATACCACCAAAAATAAATGATATTGAAGAAATAAACACAATAGCAAATAGTGTTCTTTGGACTTATAAAGTTGGAACAAATAGAATTGATTTATTAGAACCAGCTTCTAACACCTTATTTCCAGAATTCGCTTCACCCAAACTGATACAATATGCGGTACCTCTATATATTAATAAAAAAACTAATATTGATGATCCAATATTAGTTGATAAAATGGTGGCCAAAAATTTGTGTGGAGACTCATTAAGAAGTACTTGGGAAATAGAGCATGGTTGGCAAGTTTTTAGACCGGATTATAATTCTCCTGAATTTTTGACCTATCAAATAGATAATATAGAAAAATTAGTAGACGATAGTAACATTTCTTTTCATCAAGATAATGCAGGAGGAAATGAAACTTCTTTAGATTTTAGAGGATCTTTCAGCGAAGATTCTATAACAAAATTTAGGGATTGGCTTATGCAAAACCTTTTAAATATAGATATTCAGAGTCTAGGCATTGGCTCACTTAGTAATTTTAATTACAAAGACCATATTATACAAGTACAAGGTATAGGTACAACAGGAGTAACTGAAGAGCAGTGTAATTGTCTTTTTTCAGACCTCAAAGAATCTCCACTCGGAACTCCGGCGGAGCGACTGAAATATTACTTTAGAGACTTTCAAAAAGATGAAACAAAAAACTACTATAATTATTTACATACAGCAATAAATAATTATGTAGCTAGCAAAAACTTCGTTGGCATAATAAAAGGGACTTATTCTGCCAATAACCATGAGAGAAACAAATGGTTAGGTTCTCATTTTGATTTTTGGGTATCAGAATTATGTCCAAAAGACAATAATGAAAGTTTAATATATAACATTACTGAAATAGCAAGGTTCGGAAGATCAGCTTTTTACGAGACAAACTATAATATTGGAGATGTTGTAGATAGTATTACAGTTGCCAGAACTGAGGTAAATACAAATAAAAATAGTATTGCCTTGTCATATGCTTCTGGAATGACTATGATAGCACCATGGGATGTATATATTGACCCGTTTAATGGCCCACAACCTAGATTTTATGGTAAAGCAAGTGATTATGCAGATTTATTATCTTTTGTAAGAAACAATAAAAATCTATTTTATGCTACAAAAGAAAATTTAACATTACTTAGAAATAGTGCCCCAAAAAATATTCCAAAAGAATCTAAAATTAAAATAGGAGATAATATTTTTATTACAGACACTACTGCTACTGGTGTAGGAAATATTTTTTCACCTATTGTTACTAGAAAAGACATTACCATCAAAGATTTGGCAATTTTAATTAAAGATATTATAGGATATAAAGGAGGTTTTCTTTTTAATACGGATAAACCAGATAGCACCATGCGCAAAGTTACCGATGTCTCTAAATTACATCGTTTGGGTTGGGAGCATACTTTAGAGTTAGAACAAGGAGTTAAAATAATGTATGAGTGGTGTTTTAAGGAAGGGTACTCAAATTAAAATCAGCTAATATTTAATAGAAAAGAAAAATATATGAAATATATAAACTATGGTTGTGGACCTAGCGCCCCAAAAGAATGGACTAACTATGATGTTTCTCCAACTTTAAGAATACAAAAAACTCCTATTATAGGAACATTAATAAAATCTCATTTAAATATTAGGTTTCCAGAAAATGTTAAATATGGAAATATAATTAAAGGATTACCAGAAAAAGAAAACTCATGTAGTGGAGCATATTGTTCTCATACATTAGAACATTTAACTTATGTAGATTGTATCAAGGCTCTAAAAAACACATATAAAATACTAAAACCAGGGGGAGTTTTTAGATGTGTTTTGCCAGATTTAGAAGCATATACAAAACAATATATACTAGACTTAGAAAAAGGTAATGTAAATGCCAATTCTGAATTTATGAAAAAAAGCTATTTAGGACTTCAAAACAAACCTTTAGGATGGAAAGAAAAACTTTCTTTTAGTTTTGGTAATTCTAAACATTTATGGATGTGGGATCATCTGTCTTTAACAAATTTATTAAGAGAAGTTGGTTTTATAAAAATAAGAAATTGTAAATTTAATGATTCTGAAGATGATATGTTTAAGTTTGTGGAGGAAGAAAAGAGGTTTATAAATGCAGTTGCTATAGAAGCTATTAAATAAGTATTTTTAGAAACTATATATTTTTGACTTTAAGAATGATTTAAAATGTGGAAGGCACTAAGTAAAAATATACAACAAAAAAAGAGTTATGGAATTAATACAATTTGGTTGCTCTTAGACAAAGTTTTAAGTTTATCCACTGTTTTATTTATAACTATTTTACTACCCAAATATTTAGCTGTAGACGAATATGGATTGTTAAATTATGCGCTAAGTTTTGTTATGATTTTTGCAAGCTTTTGCAATTTAGGTCTCAATAATATTCTGTTTATGGATCTAGTTAATCGCACATTATTAAAAACCAAATTACTAAACTCTGCTTTTTTTTTAATTAGTATTAATTCTCTTTTAGTTTTTACCTTATGCTTAACAGTATCATACTTTAGCTCTAACAACCAAGAGACATTTTTGATAATTTTTATTATGTCTTTTCATTTGCTATTTACACCTTTTATTGTCTTTGAAGTTTTTTTTCAATCAAGATTAAAGTCAAAGTATATTGTTATTTCTAGAGTATTTTCTCAATTATTTTCTTTGGTTGCTCTTTCAGGATTTTTATATTTTGAAGCATCAATTATATATTTTGGATTTTACAAGTTGATTGAATTTTCAATTTTTGCAACACTAATTTTCATTTTTGCTAAAAAATTTATCAGTTTAGAACTGTTTAGATATACAAGAATATTAAATAAACATCTGATATCAAGAAGTTTACCAATTTTTTTACAAAGTATTATGGTTGTTATTATGCTTAAAATTGATCAAATTTTTGTAAAACATTATCTTGGCGAAACCGCAAATGGAATTTATGCATTAAGTATTAGGTTAAGTGAATTTTGGTATTTTGTACCAATGGCAATTGTAACTTCTCTTTTCCCAACAATTATTAAAATTAAGAATCAAAACGAGAGTGTATATAAAAAAAGAATTCTAATGCTCTATATATCAAATATTGCAATATCTTTTATTTTTATAGCTGCAGTATATTTTTTCATGCCAATTTTTATTAATTTTTATTTTGAAGAAAGCTTTCACCAATCTATAGAGACTTTGAGAATTTTAATTTTTGCAGGTTTTTTTGTATGCTTAGGCTTAGTTACTTCTCGTTGGTTACTTGTTGAATCTTGGCAACGTTATTTAGGTTTTGGAGCCTTTTTAGCAGCATTAACAAACATAGTTATTAATTTTATTGTAATTAAAGATTATGGGCTTTTAGGAGTCGCTTATTCTTCATTAATTTCTTATGCTTTGGGTTCTTTTTTCTTCCTTTTTTTATTTAAAAAAAGCCGTATTTTTTTTCTATCACTATTTAAATTAAAAAAGATATGAAGAAAAGATTGTTTTTTTTAGCAGTATTTATTTTAATTTATCCATTACTATTAATTAGTTTTCCAATACCATTAAAATTAATTATTCCTTTTGCAATTAATTTTCTGTTACTGTTTCTTATTACTCTTTTTTTTCTTTTAAATAATAAAAAATTTTCTCCAGGAATTGCAGCATATATTGTTTTTTGTTACCTATTCTTTAATGTTGCACCCATTATTCAGATATATGATGTTATTATAAATAACAAAACAACAATTGTAACTAGTTTTAAATATTCAGAATGGTTAATTATTAAAAGTAATATTCTAATCTTTATATTTCATTTAGTATTCTTTATATCACATGAAACTTTTTGTCGAATAAAAACAAAACAATATCAATTTAAATATATTAATCAGACACCTTTGTATTGTTTTATTTTCTTTTTTTTATCAATTTTAATTTTTTTCTTCACATATGATTTTGTGATTAGTAAAACTGTAGAAGCATCTCATGGGGCAGAGCTTAACTATTCAAAATTAGTGCTTCTTATAAATAGTAAATTTTTACTATTTATTCCTTTTTCAGCTTTAATTTTAGGGATAAATTATTTAAAGAAAAGAGCTTCAACAAAAACATTAAATTACTTTTTTGTGCTTGGTTTTGTATGCTTCTTTTTCTTAGTTCAACTAATTTTTAAAAATCCACTTAATGAACGAAGAAATGCAATAGGGGCAATGTATTTAACACTTCTATTTATAATTAAACCAAACTGGTTAAATAACAATTTGAAAATTATGATTATGTTATTTTTCATAATGATTATTATGTTCCCAGTTGTTCAAATTTTTACTCATATTAACCATCCTTTAGATGAAGTTTGGGCAAATCCAAATTTAATTTTAGATAATTTTAATTCCAAAAACTTTATTACCACTTTTAATACTTTAAATTATGATGCGTTTATAAATTTAACAACAACCATAGATTATGTTGATAAAAATGGCACAACATTAGGAATGCAATTATTAGGAACTTTGTTGTTTTTTGTGCCAAGAAGTTTTTGGCATTCTAAACCTTTAAGTACAGGAGAAAAAATGGCTGGATACCTTTCTGATGAATATGGTAATTGGTGGTTTACAAACCTATCTAACCCATTAGTTTCTGAAGGGTATATAAATTTTGGAATATTAGGGGTTATTTTATTTGCAATTGTTTTAGCTTTTGTCATTTCAAGGTTTGTTAGCTGGTTAAGTTGTGATGATCCACTTAGAAATGCTGTGGCTTTTTTCTTTTGTATGAATCTTATTTTTTTACTCAGAGGTTCTTTAATGAGTGGGTATGCATATTTTTTGGCTGCATTTCTTTCCATATACTTACTACCAAAATTTATTTTAAAATCTTTAAAAAATATGAGATAAAAATGAAGTTTGATATTAACAAGAATTTATTCCATAAGATTTTACCAACGTTACTTTATCTTAATGCGTGTATTATTTTAGTGCCAGATAGATTTAAGGGAATTCCCGTAATCTTGTTACTATTAAGTGTGTTTTTTTTACTACCCAAAAATAAAATAAAATCGTTTCCTATAAAAAAATTCTTAGTTTTATCAACTACTTTCTTTTTGCTTTTAATTAGTATTCTTTATACTCAAAATCTAGAATATGGATTAAAAAGGGTTGAAACACAATTGGCATTTATAGCTTACCCATTAATTTTTTCTTTACTTGTAGTTGGGAAATTTAATTTAGATGAAAAAATTCTGAATAAAATAAAGTTGTACTTTATATACTCAGTATTGTTCTTTTGTATAGCAAGTTTTGGCTATTATTTTTATATAACCCACTATGGTTTTATGGACATTATTAAGCATTATTCTTTCATGAATTTTAATGACCATGGTTATGCGATGTCCATTTATTATAGAATTCATCCAATATACTTGAGTTTAAACATAGGGTTAGCTTTACTAATGGTTACTCAATTATTTTTAAGGAAAAACAATAAACCTATTTATAATTGGCTATATTTTGCTATAATAATTTTCACTTTTTTTTTAATAATCTTACTTAAGAGAACTCCAATTTTGTCATTGTTGTTTTGTCTATGTATACTATTTATTAGTAACAAAATGACAAAATACAAAAAAAGAATTAGTATAATTTTATGCACCTTTTTTATTTCTGTTTTCATTTTTTTCATTTTTTATTCCAAAGATCAATTTTACAACCCAAACTCACCAGTGGGTATAAGAATTAATTTATTTGAATGCGCTGGGGATATTGCTTTTAAAAGCCCAATAATTGGATATGGAGTTGGAGATGTCCAAGATTTACTATTTGATTGTATAGGTGCTAAAAACACTACAATAAAAAAGAGTTATAATTCACATAATCAGTTTCTTAGTTACTTGTTAAGTGTTGGAATTGTTGGTTTGGTATTAATTTTATTATCCTATGCCATAATAATCCAAGAGTCATTTAAGAAACAAAATTATATGTTAATCATATTGGTTATATATTTCTTTATAAATATGATAACAGAAAATATATTAGAAAGAGAAGATGGTTTGTTACCATTTGTTTTTTTCTTAAATCTTTTATTTTTTTCTAAAAACCTTAAAACAAATGAATAAAAAGCACGCACTAATTCAAACTTGTGCTCCAGATTATAGACAAAATATTTTTAACTACTTGTTAGATAATATTGAGGGTTTTGAAATATATTCTGGAAATGAATATTATGTGCAAAGTGTAAAAGCTGCTAAAAATGATAGAATTTACTGGGTAGAGAACTATTTTTTTTTAAAAAGAAATATACTTTTTCAAAAGTTACCTTTCTTGAAAATTATTCAAAAGAAAACGGTTATCATAGAATTTAATCCCAGAAACATTTCGCTTTACTTAATTCTTTTTAGTAGAATTCTATTAAATAAAAAAACCTTTTTGTGGGGGCATGCCTGGGCTAGATCTGGTAGAAAATCAAAATCTGAGTTGTTGCGTTATGCATTGAAATTAATTTGTTCTGGGATAATTACTTATACAAAAAAAGAAGCCGCTGAAATACAACAACAATTGCCTAAGAAAAAAATATATACCGCAGCAAACGCTTTGTTTTTCTCAGAACAATTAAAGCCAACTCATATAAATTCTAACAAAATTGATAATTTCATTTATGTAGGTAGGTTGGTTGAAGAAAAAAAAATTATGCTATTAATAAAAGCCTTTCATTTAGCAATTCCAAATATCTCAGAAGAGACTCAATTATTAGTAATAGGAAATGGAGATGTGTTTAATTCTATTAAAAGGTATATTGATGAAAATAATGTTTTTAACCGTATTAAATTATTGGGACATATTAGTAACTTTGAAGATTTAAACCTTTATTATTCTAGATCAATAGCAAGTGTTTCTCCAGGTTATGTAGGTTTGTCAATAACACAAAGTTTAGGATTTGGTGTTCCAATGATTTTCTCTAAAAATGAGAATCATGCTCCAGAGATAGAAGCTGCAAAATCTGGATTTAATTCAATAGCTTTTCAAACCAATTCGGTAGAAGCACTTTCAAAAACAATACAAACTGTTTTAGAAAACAAAAATAGTTGGATCAATAAGAGAAAAGAGATATCTGAAGATTGTCGTAATAAATATTCCATAGAAAAAATGGCTGAACCATTTTTAGAGATTACTCATAATTTTGATGCATCATAATATAAATTAATCCATTTCTCTTTTATTACTTTCCAAGAATAATTTTTTTGAACAAAGAGGTGTAATCTCTTACCGTTGTCGTTTCTTTTTTGCTCACTCCAATTCCAAACATTTATAATTGTGTCTTTAAGCTCCTTAACATTAGGATTAATTAACCTACCTCCATTCAAATTCCAATCAGGAGACAAACCTGTATTATAGGTTGTTATTACTGGTGTGGCTTGTAAAGCTCCTTCTAAATTAACAATGCCAATGGCTTCAGAATTTGAAGGAGTTACTAAAGCAAAAGCATTTGCAATAATTTTATCTTTTTGGTTTCCTTTTACAAAGCCAATAAATTCAATATGAGACTTTAAATTAAACTGATTAATAAGTGATGTCAATTTTAAATAATATGCTTCACTAGGGCCATCTATAGAGCCAGCTATTTTTAATTTGACATTGGCTAATTTTGCTTGATATAATGCTTCTATTAATATATCTAATCCTTTCTGTGGAGCTAATCTCCCTATGAAAAGAAAATATTTTTCAGTTTCTTTAGTTTTTTCAATCTCTCTATTTTTCATAGAAATAGCATTTGGGATAGTTGTAAGTTGATTTTTTTTTAATTTAGGAAATAGTATTTGAATGTTTTTATTTTCAATTTGAGTAATTGTATGTATGATGGTAGCATTTTTAAAGAAAGTATTTAAAATTAATTTGGAGTAAATCCATTTTATTAGCATATTTTTTTTCATATGAAAAGGCTCAAGCATTCCATGAGCAGTTATAATATATGGCATTTTATTTTTTCTGGCATAATGAGCAGCTTTAAAATGAGGGTAAAGCCAAACACCATGTATGTGAATAATTGAATTTTTATTACAAATAGAATTTAATAAACTAGATAATTTACCATGGTAAGACCAAGCATTATTGGAATTGAACAATACAAAACTTTCCTCATCTTTTTCTTCTTTAGTAGATGTGAGGATAATATGCTTTATTTCATGAACATTGCTTATTAATCCTTTAACCGCTGTTCTTAATCCTCCAATGTTAAGGTCAAACCTTTCAACAACATGAATAATTTTCATTTAGAATCTTTTTTTAAGTACTTTTGCAAAGTACTAAAATTGCACTAATCAATTCTTACATTTTTATCTTTTATAAATATTAGCACTATTTTTTTGAGGTAAAATCTTTATTAAAATAAATGAAATATAATATTTTTTTAAAACGAATTTTTATAATTTTAAAAACAAAGTGGTTTTTTTCTTTGCTTAAGGGGAAAGTTTTATCATTTGCATCTTTTGAAATTCTAAATAATCTAAAAAAACAAAACCTCGAGATTAATACTATTGTTGATGTTGGAGCAAATAAAGGGCAGTTTCAAAAAGCAGCTAATTATTTATTCCCAGAGGCTATAATTCATTCATTTGAACCAATTCCAGAATTATTTAATCTTCTTCAAAGAAAAAAACATACTAAAAATAGTAATTATAATAAAGCTCTTGGTAATAAGATAGGAAAACTTGAGTTTAATCTAAACGAATACAACCATTCTAGTTCTTTTTTTGATATATCTAATGAAAACCAAAACTTCCCTTCATCAAAAACAAAAAAAATAGAGGTTCAAATTGATACGTTAGACAATGTTATACATGCACTTAAAATTAAGAGACCTAGTTTATTAAAATTAGATGTCCAAGGATATGAAATGGAGGTATTAAAAGGAGGAGTAGAAGCTCTAGGTTCTAGCATTGACTTTATTATTGTTGAGGCAAATTTTGAGAATCTTTATGAAGGTCAACCATCATTTACAGACTTAAACAGGTTCTTAAACAGCAATAATTTTGAACTAAAAACTTTATTAGATTTTAATATGGGAAATGAGAACTCTTATATAGAAGCAGATTATCTTTACATAAAGAAGAATAAAGTAAAATGATAAACCTCTAGTAATTGATAAGGAAAACTAATAAATAAAGCTAGAAATTTAAAATATTGTAGCTTACAAATAAATGAGTAATTTAAAAAAATCAATTACAATTATAGGGATTAATTATTATCCAGAAGACACCGCTATTGGTTTATATACCTCACAATTGGCCAACTATTTCAACGAAAATAATATCGAGGTCAATGTAATAACAGGTTTTCCTTACTATCCTGCTTGGAGGATACAAGAAGATTATACATCTAAAAACACTTTTCTTGTAGAAAATATAAATGGAATTTCCGTGTATAGATACAAACAATATGTTCCTAAAAAACCAACCTTTTTTAGCAGAATTTTACATTTATTAGATTTTTCTTTTGGAAGTTTTGTTAATATTTTAAAAATTAAAGAAACAGATGTTGTTCTCTGTGTTGTGCCTTTTATAGGTTCTGTCTTTTTAGGGAAAATCTTATCAAAAATAAAAAAAGCCAAACTTTGGATTCATATACAAGACTTTGAATTTGATGCGGTTTCAGATTCAAACTTAGTACAAAATAAAACGAATAAAAACGTAATTTTTAGAGGCTTATTCTGGATAGAAAAAAAGCTGTTAAAATCAGCCGATTTATTAAGTACTATAAGCTCTTCTATGATTTCCAAACTTCAGAAAAAAGTGAAGTCAGAAGAGAAATGTACAAGACTTCTTCCTAATTGGGCAGATTCTAATTTTATAAAACCTCAAGCTTATAAAACACATAAATATCTAGCATCATTAAAATTTAAAATTTTATATTCAGGAAATATAGGAGAAAAACAAGATTGGGAATTTTTTATAAAATTTGTAAAAGAACTAGAATCTATAGAAGATATAGAAATAATAGTTGTTGGCAACGGAAGTAAAAGGATTTGGTTAGAGGAAAAATTATTAGATTTAAACAACATATTTTTCTACAATCCAGTGAAGTATTCAGAGCTCTCAAATTTGTTATGTAGTGCAGATTTACATATACTATTTCAAAAAACAAACGTTATAGATACTGTAATGCCATCAAAAATTTTAGCCATGATGTCTAGTAAAAAACCTTCATTGATTACAGGAAATAAAAAGTCAGAAGTTTCTTCCATAATTCAGGAATCAAAAAGTGGAAAGTATTTTGAAACTAAAGATGTTAGTGAAGTTTTAGAATTTGTTCATCAATTAAAATCTGATTCATCTTTACAAGATGAATATGGTAATAATGCAAGAAAATTTGTTTCTGAAAAATTTTCCAAAACAAATATTTTAAACCAATTCATAGATACATTTAACAAGTTATTAGAATAGTGAAATTAAAAATCAAAAAATATTCACATTTAATTAGGCCATTAACAGTCTTAGTTGATTTAATTGTTATAAACATCATTGTATATTATTTTTCTGACAGACAATATTTAAATATTCAATTTATATCATATCTTACTTTTTTTTGGTTATTAATTTCTTATTATACAAGTTATTATAATGTTTTTAGATATACTCACGTTTTAAAATTAATAAGCTTAATTTTCTCCCAGTTTTTTGTTTTTTTATTAGCTTTCTTCGCATACTTTACTATTTTTGAGGAAGGTAAAGTAGTTAGCAGGCAGTCTAATATTGTCCTTTCATTAATAGTAATTCTTAGTTTTTGTAAGTTCTTTTTCTTTTTTCTTTTAAAAAATTACAGATTAAGCGGTAAAAATTATAGAAATGTAATAGTCTTTGGTGAAAGTAAATCCGCTCAAAATGTTGCAACATTATTCAATAAAAAACAAGATTTAGGATATAGGTTTCATGGTTTTTTTTCAGATAATAAAAGTACATCTAAAAAACATATAGGAACTATTGAAGATGGTTTATTTTATGCAAAAAAAGAAAGTATCGATGAAATTTATTGTGAAATTAATTCAGTTACAAGACTTCAACTAAAAGAAATTAGAAGTTTTTGCAACGAGAATAAGATAGAATTTAGTTTAATTCCAGAAAATAAAGCAATTTATAGTAAAGATTTTATTCTTGAACATTATGGAACACTTCCTATTTTAAAACCTAAAAAATTACCTTTTGAAAAAATAGAAACCCACATAATAAAGCGAGTTTTTGATGTGTTTTTTTCATTAATTGTCTGCTTGTTCATTCTGTCTTGGTTGCTACCAATCTTATGGATTGTTGTAAAAATAGATTCAAAAGGCAAGTTTTTCTTTAAGCAAAAAAGAGATGGTGCAAATGGGAAGCAGTTTTATTGCTATAAAATTAGATCTATGGAAGAAAATGATGTAGCCGATCAAATTTCTACGACTAAAAATGATGTTAGAATTACTTCTGTAGGAGTATTCTTAAGAAAAACTAGCTTGGATGAATTACCCCAGTTTTTCAATGTCTTAACTGGTGATATGAGTATTGTTGGCCCGAGGCCACACATAAATATTCAAACAGAAAAGTATTTAAAAGAAATTGATAATTATCTGTTGAGAAATTCTGTAAAACCAGGCATAACAGGATTAGCTCAAGTATCTGGCTATAGAGGTGAAGTAAAAAAGAAATCTGATATAGCAAATAGAGTACGTTTGGATATTTTTTATATAGAAAACTGTTCTTTCTTTTTAGATCTTAAAATCATTGGGCTAACAGTATTAAAGATGTTTAAAGGGCAAGAAAAAGCCTACTAATAAAATGAATGAAAAATTAGACATAACAGCTTCTATTGTTCTTTATAAAGAAGATATAGAAGAACTTGCTAAAACCATAGAATGCTTTTTAAATACACCATTAACAAAAAAATTGTTTTTAATTGATAACACAGAAAATAATGAGTTTGAAAAAATATTTCATCAAAAAGAAATTGAATATATTGGGATGTCTAAAAATATTGGCTTTGGTGCTGGCCATAATAGTATTTTAAACAAAATCAATAACCTTTCTAAATATCACTTGATATTAAACCCAGATGTTATTTTTAAGTCCTCTGTAATCCCTAATTTAATAGCCAAATTAGATAGACACCAGATCGTATCTATGATTGCTCCAAAGGTACTTTTCCCAGACGGGAATCATCAATATTCGTGTAGAAGATATCCATCTTTTTTAGAGCTGCCAGCAAGAAGGTTTTCATTTTTAATGCAAATTTTTAAATCTACTGTTTTTAAAGGACAATATAAAGATAAAAACCTTGAATCATCTTTTTTTGCAGAATATATTACAGGTTGTTTTCATTTATATAAAACCAAAGACTTTTTACAACTAAATGGTTTTGACGGTCGGTATTTTCTGTATATGGAAGATGTTGATATTTGTAAGAAAATTGATAAAATTGATAAACAGAAACTATATTACCCAAAAGAAGAAATTATACATGTATTAAAACAAGGATCCTCTAAGAGTATAAAATTATTTTTTATACACACATCCTCGGCAATTAAATATTTTTTAAAGTGGGGATTTTAATTTCTTCAACTATTTAAAATATATTTGCAAACAGAACAACACAACATCATAAAAAAATGAATATTCTTATTTTAGGTTCTGGAGGAAGAGAACATGCATTTGCTCTAAAACTCTCTGAAAGCAAAAAAATTAATCAACTTTTTGTAGCTCCAGGAAATGCTGGAACCCATAAAATTGCGATCAATATCAATATCAATCCAACAGATTTTATAGCAGTTAAAAAAACTGTTCTAGAAAATGATATTAAAATGGTGGTGGTTGGTCCAGAAGCACCTTTGGTAGAAGGTATTCATGATTTTTTTCTTGCAGATAATGAGTTAAAAAACACACCTGTAATTGGCCCCAAAAAAGATGGTGCTTTGTTAGAAGGGAGTAAAGATTTCTCGAAGCAATTCATGCAAAAACACGGAATTCCAACAGCCAGATATCAATCTTTTAGTAAAGAAACCTTAACAGAAGGTTTTGCCTTTTTAGAAACCTTAACACCACCTTATGTTCTTAAAGCAGATGGATTAGCAGCCGGTAAGGGGGTTTTGATTTTACATTCTTTAACGGAGGCAAAAACAGAGTTAGAAGAAATGGTTGCTAATAATAAATTTGGAGAAGCTTCATCTACAGTAGTGGTCGAAGAGTTTTTAAAAGGAATTGAATTGTCTGTTTTTGTGTTAACCGACGGGAAAAGCTATAAGATTTTACCGTCAGCTAAAGATTACAAAAGAATTGGAGAAGGCGATAAAGGTTTAAACACTGGCGGAATGGGAGCAATATCTCCAGTTCCATTTGCAGATGAATCATTTTTAAATAAAGTAGAAGAATTGGTTGTGAAACCAACAATTACTGGGTTGCAAAAAGACGGTATAGACTATCGAGGGTTTATTTTTATTGGATTAATGAACAACAACGGGATTCCTTCTGTGGTTGAGTATAATGTTAGAATGGGAGACCCAGAAACAGAAGTTGTTTTGCCAAGAATAGCATCAGATTTGTATGATTTATTTGAGGGTGTTGCCAATCAAAATTTACATGAAAAATCATTTTCTGTAACAGATAAAACCGCAACAACTGTGATGTTAGTTTCTGGAGGTTATCCAGAACAGTATGATAAAAATAAAGAAATCTTCGGTTCAGAAAATATAGAAAATTCTATTGTTTTTCATGCTGGCACAAAATTGGATAATGATAAAGTTATTACAAGTGGAGGACGCGTTATGGCAATCACATCCTTTGGGAATACCATTGAGGAAGCGCTAGAAAAAACCTATAACAGTATTGATAATATTTCTTTTGAGAAGATGAATTACAGAAAAGATATTGGTTTTGATTTAATATAAATGAAGAAAAAAATAATTGTTGCACCGCTAAATTGGGGTTTAGGTCATGCCTCTAGATGTGTGCCAATGATTCATTTACTAATTAAAAATAATTTTACCCCAATTCTTGCTTCAGACGGCAATGCGTTGGTTTTTTTAAGAAAAGAATTTCCTGCTTTAGAGTCCTTCACGCTTCCAAGTTACAACATTCACTATGGTAAAAACTTAAAAATAAGCTTGTTTTTTCAACTTCCAAAAATTTGGGTTGCTGTAAGGAAAGAACAAAAAGTAATTCAAAAGTTTATTGAAAAAAATAAAGACGTAGTGGGCATCATTTCTGATAATCGGTTTGGAGTTAGAAATAAAAATACCCCATCAGTTTATATAACACATCAACTTAATGTGCTGTCTGGAATTACAAGTTTTTTTACAAGTAAAATTCATCAAAATATCATAAGAAAGTTTGATGAATGTTGGATTCCCGATAATAATAAATCTGAATTTTCAGGAAAATTATCATCATCAAAATACAATTTTAATTCAAAATTTATAGGAGTTTTAAGTCGATTTAAAAAAGAAAGTATTCAAAAATCAATTGATGTTTTAATTCTTCTCTCCGGCCCAGAACCTAATAGAACTTTTCTAGAAAAAAAATTAAAGAAAGAGTTTTTGAATTCCGACAAAAAGATCGCTTTAGTTCAAGGAAAAGTAGAAAACCAGCAAAAAAAGTCGATGGATAAAAATATTATAGTATATAATTATTTACTTTCTAATGAGCTGCAACGACTACTCAATATGTCTAAAATTGTTGTCTGTAGAAGTGGATATTCATCCATTATGGATCTTGCAGTTTTAGAGAAAAAAGTGTTTTTTATTCCTACTAAAAATCAAACAGAACAGGAGTATTTAGCAACATATTTATCAGAAAAAAAGATTGTCCCATCTTGTGTTGAAGAAGATTTTACAATTGAAAAATTATCTATAATTGAAAATTATTCAGGATTAAAATCTGATGAAACTAAGTTAAATTCAGCACTATTTTGCCTTTTCGAGGGTGAAAGAAAATTCTGATCCTTCACCATAGATACTTTTTAGTAAAATGGTTTCGTTGTGAGCTTCTACAATGTGTTTTACAATAGACAGACCCAAACCGGACCCTCCTTGATCACGAGATCTACTTTGATCCACTCTGTAAAAACGTTCAAATAAGCGAGATAAATGTTCTTGTTTAATTCCTTCTCCATTATCGGAAACTTTTACAATAAATTTATTGCTGTTGTAAGATTCTACACCAATTATTGTTGTTCCGTTTGGTTTTCCATACTTGATAGAATTTACAATTAAATTGATAAGTACTTGTTCTATTTTTTCAATATCTCCTTTCGCAAAAACAGGGAATTCATATACCTTATCAAACTGTAAAGTAATGTTCTTTTTTTTTGCTTTCATTTCGAATAAATCCACAACATTTTGGATTAACTCAAGTATATTAAAGACTCTAATATTTATTTTTACCCCATCAGTTTCCAGTTTCGCAATCATATCTAAGTCTTTAATTACAGCAACTAGTCTTTCTACACCTTTGTTCGCCCTATCTAAATATTTTGTTCTAATTTCCTTATCGTTAACTGCGCCTTCAATTAAAGTTAAAAGATAGCCTTGAACAGTAAAAAGGGGAGTTTTTAATTCGTGGGCTACGTTTCCTAAAAAATCTCTTCTAAAGGAGTCTCTTTCTGTTAAATTTTTAATTTCTAGACGTTTTCCTTCAACAAAATCTTGAACACTCTTAGATAATGTTTCTATATCTGTTGTGACAGAATCTCTTTTTAGATCATCAACATCCAAGATAGAAATTTCTTCATAAATATTTTTCATTCTTCTATAAATAAAGTGCTCTGTTCGATATTGAATGATGAAAAAAGAAATAGCAAAAAAAATAATCCCAAAAAAAATTACAGTAATTATTTCGAAGGATTTAGAGAAGAAAAAGTAGCAAATTAAAGCTACTACAAGTGCAAGCAGTGATAAATATAATGATGATAAGAGTGCGTAAGAATAGGTTTTTTTAATTTTCACAGAGATAAAATTTAAGTATTTGTTTCTTCCAGAACAAACTTATAACCAACACCTTTAACCGTTTTAAAATGGTCATCGCCTATTTTTTCTCGTAATTTTCTAATATGAACATCTATAGTTCTACCACCTACAACAACTTCATTTCCCCATACAGTGTCTAAGATTACTTCTCTTTTAAAGACTTTACCAGGTTTGGAGGTCAATAAGGACAATAGTTCAAACTCTTTCCTTGGTAAGGTTATTTTTTTTTCAGATTTATAGACAACATATTGGTCTCTATCAATAATAATGTCTCCTATCTGCGAAGAAGTCTCTATTTCTTTTTCATTTTTTAATCTCCTCAATAAAGATTTTACTTTACTTATTAAAACTTTCGGCTTTACTGGTTTTGTAATATAATCATCAGCGCCTGCCTCAAAGCCTGCAACTTGAGAGTAATCTTCTCCTCTAGCTGTTAAAAATGCAATAATTACATTCTCTAAAGACTTTATTTTTCTAATTTTTTCACAGGCTTCAATACCATCCATTTCTGGCATCATTATATCTAATAAAATTAAATGGGGGATGTTGATTTTTGCAGATTTTAGAGCTTCTAAACCGTTGGATGCCTTAAAAATTTGATATCCTTCATTCTTTAAATTGTACCCAACAATTTCTAAAATATCTGGTTCATCATCTACCAATAAAATTTTAATATCACTCTTGTTCATTTTCTTACAGTATGAATTATTAACTTCAAAAATAGCGATTAATAAAGAATAAAAATAATTCCTTAACAATCATTTAATTTAGGTTGGTCTATTAATAACATTAAGCTAACCTAATGAATAGCAGGATGCATCTGTTTGTATTGATAATATGAAGGCTAAAGTTAAAAATAGTTAAAATGGTTAAAACATTCTTAAAAAAGTTTATATTAGTGCCTCAAATTTTTAAACAAACCCACATGAAAAAAAATTACTTCTTAACCTTATTCTTAACCCTATGTTTTAGTGTCCTTTCTTTTGGTCAGGTAATTATTACAGAATTAGCAGATCCCAATAATGATGCTGGGGCAAGATATGTTGAAATATATAATCTTGGTAATTCTTCGGTAGACCTAACAAACTGGTCTCTTAAGAGATACACCAATGCATCACCAAGTATTTCTACAAATGTTGTAGATTTAACTCCAATAGGGAGTTTGGCTTCTGGAGCATTTGCTATCATTGCTGCAAATGCCACAAATTTTCAAGCAGTTTATGGAATGGCAGCAGATATAAATGCTGGAACTGGCGGACCAGCAGATAGCAATGGAGACGATCAAATAGTGCTATTTGACGCATCTGATACTCTTGTAGATATTTTCGGAGTTCCTGGTGAAGATGGTACAGGTACTTGCCACGAATTTGAAGATGGAAGAGCCGAGAGAAAAGGTTCTGTATCAGCAGGAAATACTACATGGGCCGAATCAGAATGGAATGTATGGGCAGATAGTACGGTAAGTGGTTGTACTAGTCATACAAATTCTCCAAGAACGTCACCAACAGATTTTGACCCTAAAGCTTGGATTGGTACAGCAACAACACCAACTTTAACAATTAATTCACCATCAGCAGGGTCAATACCAAACACAACTTCAATCGATGTCTCAATTACAATTGCTAATTTTACGGTTTCTGGAGATAATGGATCTGGAGCAAGTGACGGAACAGGGGACGGATATATAAAATCTATATTTGAAACTCAAGGGGGAGCAACTGATACTACTAATTTTTTCTCATCGACTTTACCAGCTCTAACAGTAGCACCCGGAAATACATACACACTTACATTAGAACTTTTAGACAATGCAGGGGTTTCCCTTAATCCAGTTGTAAGTAAGTCTGTTACTTTTACTGTAGAGTACCCATGCGATTTAACTTTAGGAGACTCCACCACAACCTGTGATGCCATTACCAGTGGTTCAGACACTTTCTCTGGAACCATCGCTTTTACAGGAGGTAATACAGGAACAACATATACAATTACTGCCCCTGCTGGGGTTACAGTGGGTGGAGATAATCCAGATACTGTATCTTCTGGAACAATCACTTTTACAGGAATGACAGAAGGTACGGACGCTGAAATTAATTTTGTAGGTGGGGCAAATAGTTCTTGTGATATCACAAGAACTTTATTTAGTCCAATATGCAAACCTTTTCCAATTGTTGAAAATTTTGATTATACGGAAAATACAGACCTAATTGCAGCTGCAGACTGGTCTGATGCTTCAACAAGTTCAACACCAAACAATATTCAAGTTGTGACTGGAACAATTACAAATCCATATACATCTACCGAGTTTCCAGATCCATCAGGGAATATGGTTACTCTTTCAGGCGGAGGAAGCGATCCTTTTATTGCATTTAATGAATCCTCAGAAATCTTTACTTCATTTTTGTTTTCTGTAAACGACATGACTACTGTGACCAATTCCAACGGAGGATATTTTGTTGTTCTAGCTGAACCCTCAGGATCTTTTAGAGCAAGATTATGGTTAAAACCAAATGATACAGATGCTACGAAGTTTAATATAGGATTAAGTTCAGGTAGTAGTGCCAGTAATTATACCACAACATCCTACGCAGCGAGCGATCAAATTTTTGTAGTGATGTCATATAGCACAACTGATAATGAAATTAATTTATGGGTAAACCCAGCTGCTTCAACTTTTGAAGCAACTTCTGGTACGCCAGATATTACTATAGACGGAGCTACAGCGTCCGTTGGGAGATTTTTATTGAGACAGGATTCATCTAGTGAAACACCTTCTGTAAATTTTGATGAACTGAGAATAGGTTCAAATTGGGCAAGTGTTACTCCAAAAGGTGAAACTGCATCAGGTAATATTGTAACACCTCTTACTTCAGCAACATGGAGTGGTTTTATAAATACGTTTTCTATAGCTGATGGTTCTTATCAATTTGGGTTTAGCTACCCTGTAGATCAAATGAAGACCACCATCACATCCTCTTCAGTAACACTGCAGCCAAACTTTGCAATTTGGACAGCTGAAGCATCCAATGCAGCATGGTTTGACAACAGTTCAGGCTCACAAACTCCTGTGTTAAATATAGAAGGAAATTCTTTTGTAGAAAATAATGATTTAGCTGGAGAAGATTTAACATTCTCTGGGAATATTTCAGTAGATGATCTTGATGCAGCTTATACCGTATTAGCATTTATAAAAGCATTAGATCCAAACAATGGGTTTGCCACTGTGGTTAATAAAACATTTGAAATCAATGCTACAGGAGATTTTTCTATAGCTGCGACAGCCGCAGAATTAGCAACGGGCTATATCATCCAATATGGCTTTTCAGTAACAGGACCTCCTGCAGATCCAGCGAACGAATCTGCTCTTGGAAGTGTTGTAATTGGAGATCAGGCAACAGCATCCTTAAAACAAAACTCTATTGAAGGGTTTAATGCATATCCAAACCCAATAACCAACAAAAGATTTACAGTTTCTACTTCTAACAATGTTAAGAAATTTATTAAAATTTACAATATTTTAGGAAAACAAGTTTTTTCTGATTCTTTTACAGGAACCACAAAAAATATAGATATAGCTGCTATAGGAGCTGGAGTCTATATTTTAAAAGTAACTGAAGATGGTAAAACAGCAACTAAAAAATTAGTGATTAGATAACTGAATTATTTTTATTATACAGAACAAAAGCTTCGAAATTTTCGAAGCTTTTTGTATTTTAGTAAAAAATAAAGTTATGAACTTAAAAACCGACCTAAAAGAAATTCTTTTTTTAGACATAGAGACTGTTCCCGAATTTGAAAACTGGGAAAATGTTTCTAAAGAAACTCAAGAGTTATTTGGTAAAAAAACACAATATCAACGCAAAGAAGAATATCCTGCTGATGAATTCTATAGTCGTGCGGGAATTTGGGCAGAATTTGGTAAGATTATTTGTATTTCGGTGGGTTACTTTGTAGAAATGAAAAAGAAAAAACAATTAAGAATTACCTCTTTTTTTGGTGATGACGAGCATAAAGTTTTAAAGGATTTCAAAGAATTATTAGAGAAACATTTTAGTACTAAAAATAATATTTTATGCGCTCACAATGGAAAAGAATTCGATTTTCCTTTTCTTGCCAGAAGGATGATTATACATCAAATACAATTGCCTAAAAAGCTAAATTTATTTGGTAAAAAACCATGGGAAGTGCCTCACCTAGATACATTAGAATTATGGAAATTTGGAGATTATAAACATTATACATCTCTTAAATTATTAACATCAATTCTTGGAATTCCATCCCCTAAAGATGATATTGACGGGAGTCAAGTTGCCGATGTATATTATAAAGAAAAAAACATAGATCGAATTGTAAATTATTGTGAAAAAGATACTATTGCTGTTGCTCAGATTTTATTGCGATTTAACAACGAAAAACTTTTAACTGAAAAAGATATTGTTAGCGTTTAGTTATCAAGATTCTATTTTCATGGAAAGTTCTAACCAGCGTTCTTCTTTTTGTTCTAAAGAATCTATTGTTTGCTGTAACTCAATAGATTTTTCATTCACCTTTTCAGGTAAAATTTCATTATTAGTAAACTGATTTTCAATTAACTTCTTTCTATTGCTTAAATTTTCAATATCTTTTTCTAAAGCACCAAATTCACGTTTTTCATCATAATTCAAAACATTTTTTGATACTATTTTTTGCTTAATTACTTTAGGCTTATTTACTGTAGTTGTCTTTGGCAAAGAAGTGTCATAGGCTCTAAAGTCTGAATAGTTCCCGGGAAAATTTTCTACAACTCCTTCTCCCCTAAAAACAAAAAGAGCGTCGACAATTTTATCCATAAAATATCTATCATGAGAGACTACTAATAAATTTCCAGGATAATCTAGTAAGAAATTTTCTAAAACATTTAAGGTTACAACATCTAAATCGTTTGTAGGTTCATCAAGAATTAAAAAATTTGGATTCTGAATTAAAACAGCACATAAGTACAATCGTTTTTGTTCTCCTCCAGAGAGTTTTTCAACAAAATCATATTGTTTTTTTTTATCAAATAAGAAACGCTCTAAAAGTTGAGAGGCAGAAATTTTTCTACCTTTAGAAAGAGGTATAAACTCTCCAAACTCCTTAATAACTTCAATAACTTTTTGTTCTTTTTTAATCTCAATTCCAGCCTGCGTATAATACCCGTACTTAACAGTTTCTCCTAAAACAACTTTACCTCTATCTACTGGAGATTGTTCTGTGATAATATTTAAAAATGATGATTTCCCTGTTCCATTTTTACCAATAATTCCAACGCGTTCTCCGCGTTTAAAAACATAATCGAAACCATCTAAAATTTTCTTGTCACCAAAAGATTTATGTACTTTGTGAAGTTCCAGAATTTTACTTCCCAAACGTTCCATATTAATTTCTAATTGAACTTGATGATCTTTTCTACGCTGATGAGCTTTTTCTTTAATTTGATAAAAATCGTCAATTCTAGATTTTGACTTTGTAGTTCTGGCTTTGGGTTGCTTACGCATCCATTCTAATTCTTTTTTAAACAAACTCTTAGCTTTTCCTAAATTAGTCGCTTCAAGTGCTAAACGTTCTTCTTTGTTTTTTAGATAATAAGAATAATTTCCTTTGTATTTGTAGATTTTTCCCTCGTCTAATTCTAAAATTTCGTTGCAAACACGTTCTAAAAAATAACGGTCGTGTGTTACCATAAACAGTGTTATTTTTTCTTTTGCAAAGAAAGCTTCTAGCCATTCTATCATTTCTAAATCTAAATGATTTGTTGGTTCATCTAAAATTAATAAATCAGGTTTACTAATTAAAACAATTGCTAAAGAAAGTCTTTTTCTTTGTCCGCCTGATAAAATTGAAACTTTTAATGATAAATCATCAAGTTTTAATTTTGATAAAATTTGTTTGTATTGCGTTTCAAAATCCCATGCATTGTGTTGTTCCATTAACTCAAAAGCAACCTGATAAGCATCTACGTCATTTGGGTTTAATAAGGCTTTTTCATATTGATTAACAACAGATAAGATTTTATTTTCAGTAGAGAAAATAGTTTCTTCGATTGTTAAATCTGGATTTAATTCCATATTTTGAGCTAAATATGCAATATGAATTCCTTTTCTACGAACAACTTGTCCAGAATCTGAAGTATCTAATCCAGCAATAATATTTAAGATGGATGTTTTTCCACTTCCATTTTTTGCTACGAATGCAATCTTCTGATCTTTATTAATCCCAAAAGAAATGCCATCGAATAATACACGTTCTCCATAAGATTTAGATATGTTTTCTACTGAAAGGTAATTCACAAATAAAAACTTTAAGTGATGCAAAGAAACAAAAAACCCAAGCGTTAACTTAGGTTTTTGAGATTATTTAATTTAAAAAAGGGGTTTTTAGGGGTTTATAAATTATAATCTTTAGTGATTATGTAAAGGTAAATTAATATAGAGTGTCTGTCAATCCCTGAAAACAGTGAAATTTTTTGCTCACTGAAAACCGTTAGAGAAGTCACTGGAAACCGTTAGTGAAATATAAAAACCTCAAGCATAGCTTGAGGTTTTTTCAAAATTTATTAAGAGTTATCTTTCTAATAATTGATAAACTTATTGTTTAATAAACTTTTGAGTGAATGTTTCTTCTTCATCAGTAAGTTCAATTAAATAAATTCCTCTTTTCAAAGTATTAATGTTAATAGAATTATTTTTAATAGTTCCAGATGTAATTACCTGTCCTAGTAGATTTGTAATTCTATATGTAGATTTAATAGTTCCAAAATTTGGGTTGATATTTAAAATATTAACAGCAGGATTTGGGTACACCATTTCATCACCATTAAATGAATTACTACTTAAGGCAAAACTAGAGTTATTTGAAGATACCGCGTTTATAGAATTTGTAGCACCTCCATTACCAATAATACCTCTAATGGTAACTTGGTCTATATAAATATGGTCTGCATTTCCACTAGCATCATTTTGGAATCTAAATGCTGAATTTGAAGCAAAATTAACATCTGTACTGTTCAGAGTAACAGTTGCAGAATAAAAATTATTATTCTCAAAAGATGTTCCTCTTGCCCAAGTTCCAACAGTAGCCCATGATGAACCGTTGTAGAAACGTAGCCAGAAATCTTCATTGTTTTCCATTGAGTAAGAATAGAAATAGAACTCAACTTCAACAGAATCATAACTTGTTAAGTTAAATACAGGAGATGTCATTGAAGAAGCAACTCCAGAATTGTCTCTTATACGAATAGAACTATTTCCTTCATACGAACGTGACCCACTATATCTAAAACAATCAGATCCTCCGTCAGACCAACCATCCCATCCAGACTCAAAGAATCCCTGATGCAATATCGTTGTAGAACCTTGGGAGCCTCCAGAAGTAGTAAATGTTTCTGTGTTACTTGCAGCAGACACATTACCAGCAGCATCCTTTGCTCTAACAGTATATGAATAGGTTGTATTTGCAACCAAACCAGTAATATTTGCTCCTGTAGAGGTTACCGATCCTAAACTTGTACCACTGCTAAACACCTCATATTCTGTAACACCAACATTATCTGTTGAAGCAGACCAAGATAAAGAAGCTGTAGTTTCTGTTATTGCAAAAGCTGTTAAATTAGTTGGTGCTGTTGGTGCTTGAGTATCAACACCAACTTCAACATTTACGGTTCTAGATACCTCTGTTGCTGCGTTTCCAGCCGCATCACTTACATTATAGTTTAAGGTGTATGTTCCTGCCACAGCTGTATTTACGTTACCTGTAACCACTATGCTAGATGTTAAGTTCCCATCTACATTGTCAGAAGCAGTTGCTCCTGGATCAGAAAATGAATCACCCACTTCTAAATTTATTGTTGAACTTCCTAATAAAGTAATTACTGGCGCTGTTGTATCTGCAACACCTGCTGTAATATTTACTGTATAGTCTTCAGTTTCTCCATAATTATAGGTTCCACATGATGAAGGAATTGCATTATATTGCATCACAACACGCATTCTAGTTGTTCCTGTAACTGCTGATGTTGGTACCGTGAAAGAACCACTAACTGGGGTTGTTTGTGAGGCTGATTTTGTCCAAACTGTTTCTCCGCTATCTGCAAAATCTCCGTCTTTATTATAATCTATAAATACAGCATACCCTTCATTATAAAGAGTTCCTGTCCAAGTTGGAGTTATGGAAATTGTTGAAGAAGTTCCCTTCGTTAGATTTGTAGATAGAGAAGTATAATCTGCATAACCGCTAGAGGACGCTCCCGTTGTATTATTTATACTTCCTAAAGTTACATTACTTATATATTCATCTGCCACACTATTTCCACTAGAATCACAATAGTCTAATTGAACTTCTGTAGTTGTAAAACTTACAGTACTAGAATACGATGATGATGTATTATCTGGACATTTACTTCTTACCTGAACATCATAAGAAGTTTGAGGTGTTAATCCAGTTAAAGAAATTGATGTTCCTGAAACAGCTACAGTTGTCCAAGAAGAGGTTCCTGTTTGACGAGCTCTAAAATCGTAAGAAGTTCCAGCTACTGGATTCCAAGAAACTGTAGCTGTTGAAGATCCAAAACCATCAATAGTAAGTCCAGAAGGAGTTGTTGCGTCACAAACAACTGGAGTTCCAGTTAAACCTGTTACAATTAATGAATAATTTTGGCTTCCACCAACTAAAGAACCTTTGTTTGTTATTGTTATAGTATAAGTACCAGAGGCATTCTCTATATCAACTCTTTCGTAAGGGTCTAAATTATTATCTTGTTTAGCACTTGTTGTTGGTCCAGTTAACTTGTAAGGTAAATATGAAGTTCCTCCTTTTGTTACTCTAATATCTAAATCATTAACCAATACTGGAGTTGTTGAATTTACAGTTCCTGTATTTGCTGTTCCTGCTCTATCTGTCCAAGAAATAGAGGCTAATAGCGGGTTTATTCCATCAGAATCAACGTTAATAGTGTATGTTTGACCAGAAGTTAATGTCAATTCTTCTATTTTTGATTCATTCCCTTTATTTGTAATTGCTTCCGCAGCGGCTTTAGTGTTTAATAATCCCCATCCAAAGATCGCATCTGGCCCAGAAGCTCCAGCGTCATCAGCGGTATGTAATGCTAACCCTTTTAAGGTTGCAGCTTTCATGTATGAATTATTAAGATTGTTATGATGTTGTTGTAATAGTACTAAAGATCCCGTTACGTTTGGAGAAGCCATTGATGTTCCAGAAATTGAATTATATGCTGTATTGCTTGAATCATAAGTAGAATATACTGAAACTCCATTCCCGGCAATATCTGGCTTAATACGAAAATCATCTGTTGGACCTTCACTACTAAAACTAGCAATTGTAACACTTGTCAAATTTCCATTTGAATCAATATTTGCATCATTAGCGGCTGCCACAACTAAATTATTTTTTGATGTTGAATGTCCTGTTAATTTATCAAACCCATACCCTCCAGTTGGATTGTTATTTGCAGTATCATCTGATCCATCGTTACCCGCAGCTACCACCATTAAATAATTTGGAGCATTGAACATTAAGTTATCCCAGTCTCTAGAATCATCGATATAACCACCAAAGAAATATTGAGGTAGTTGCACCTGTCCAAATTGGTTTCTAGCAGCATACCCATAAGAGTGGTTAGAGATTAACATTCCGTTTGCAGCAGCTGAAGTTGCCTCTGCTAAATCACTGTTCCAGTCATACCCTATTGCCTTAGCTTGAGGTGCCATACCTTTAGCATTGGCCACAACTCCGGATGCTATAATTGTTCCTGTTACATGAGCAGCATGATAATTTAATGAGGCAGAATCTCCACTGGAAAATCTATTATTTCCACCAGCTCCGTCATATTCTTGATGGGAGGCTCTTGCAATTCCACCATCCCAAACATATGCGGTCATATTCTGTCCATCTAAATTCAACCCTAAAGAACCTCCAGAGTTTAAATGATCTACCCTTGTAGATTTTGCAGCTGCCACATTAAAGGTAGTATAATAAATGGGTTTATTATCTACAACTCTTTGTAGTTCAAGCGAACGGCCATCCTTAGTTGTAAATTTAATTTTCCAACCACGTTTTTGTGCAATTTGAATTGCTTTTTGTTTTTCTGAAGATTCTTTCTGTTTGAAAGTACTCTCCATAGAGGTAAGTTTCTCTTGATTGTACCTACCGTTGATTTCTTTTATTTCATCTTTCTTTTGCGCTTGCAGGTTAAAAGAGAAAACTAAAAAAAATCCCATGACAAGAAGTTTACTTAAATAACTTTTTTTCATTTTTTTGTTGATTTTAATTAATAATTATTTGAAATGATTGTGTCGTTTTTTGAGTAAAAGTCCAAACGACAGGACTTGTGCAAGGTTGTTAATATTTTCAAAATAATAGTTAAATTAGTTTATTTTATTGTTAAAAAATCATAATATTTTATGAAATACTCGGCAAACATAATAAATTATTAATAATCTCACAATCACGGAAAACCGTGAAATTTGCTTCACGGAAAACCGTGAGTCCTCTAACGGTTTTCAGTGAGGGAAATAAAAAAATAAAATAGATATATGTTTTTAAAACTAGATTCTAACTTTTTACATCTCTTAATTAATAGTATATTGCACCTTTATTATTGATAAAATAAAAACATGAAAATTATAGTACCAATGGCAGGCATTGGGTCTCGTTTAAGACCTCACACATTAACAATTCCTAAACCATTGACAGTGATAGCAGGAAAACCAATAGTACAACGTTTGGTTGAAGATATTACCTCTGTTGTAAATCAGAAAATAGAAGAAATAGCTTTTATAATTGGTCCATCATCTAAGGGTTTTCCAATAAATACATCAGATAAATTATTAGAAATAGCAAGAGAATTAGATGCTAAAGGCTCCGTTTATGTTCAAGAAGAAGCTTTAGGAACTGCACACGCCATATATTGTGCAAAAGAATCTTTAAGCGGTCCTTGTGTTGTTGCTTTTGCAGACACTTTATTCAAAGCAGACTTTACTTTAGATGCAAATGCAGATGGTGCAATTTGGGTAAAGAAAGTTGATGATCCAAGTGCGTTTGGAGTTGTAAAATTAAAAGATGGTTTTATTACAGATTTTGTAGAAAAACCAAAAGAATTTGTTTCTGATTTAGCAATTATTGGTATATATTATTTTAAAGATGGAGATAAAGTTAAAGATGAAATACAATATTTAATTGATCATAATTTAACAGAGAATGGTGAATATCAACTAACAAATGTTTTAGAGTCTTTGAAACAACAAGGGGCTAAATTTATTCCAGGAACTGTAGACGCTTGGATGGATTGTGGTAAAAAAGACCCTACCGTAGATACCAATACACAGGTTTTAGGCTTTGAACAAAAAGCAGGAAATAATTTAGTATCTAAAACTGTAGTTCTAGAAAATTCAGACATTATACAACCCTGTTTTATTGCAGAGAATGTTGTGTTAAAAAACACTAAAATTGGCCCTTACGTTTCTATTGGAGAAAATAGCATTGTAGAAAATTCTACAATCGTTAATTCTTTAATTCAATCTAATGTTATAATAAATAATGCTAACCTAGAAAATGCAATGATTGGAAACCATGTAAAATATAATGGAGAATATACTTCTGTAAGTATAGGTGATTATTCAGAGTTAACATAAATGATGTATAGAGAAAAGATGCAGAGATTAAAAAAACTAAGACAGTTTACTTCTTTTAAGTTGTTTCTTTTTTCTTTTTTTCTTTTTTCTTGGAATATTATTTCACAAGATAGCATTTCTTCTGATAGAGATTTAACTGAAGAAAAAGAATTAAAATTTCAACAGTTCTTTTTCAAAGCATTGTCAGAAAAATCTATTGGCAACAATCAAAAAGCAATAGAGAATTTAGAAAATTGTAACCAAATTTTATCAAACAACACCTCTGTTTTTTTTGAATTTTCAAAAAATTATTTAGCGCTTAATAATACTTTATTAGCGGAAGAATATATTAACAGAGCTTTACAAAAAGATAATGATAATATTTGGATGCTAAAGCATTTGGTAAAAGTTTTTGTAAAAGATGGAAGTTTTTCAAAGGCAATTAAGATTCAAGAAAAAGTTGCGGACATTAACCAAAATGAAAGACAGTATTTGGTTCGGTTATATTTTCTAAATAAAGAATATAAAGAAGCCATTTCTTTGATGAAAATTTTAGAAAATGAAAATGCATTACCTGTAAGGTTAAGAAGGCTAAAAAATAAAATTGAAAATCGTAAAATAGAAGCGATTAAAAATGAAGATTTAGATAATATTTCCTCTCTTGTTCATAGATTTGAAACAGATAAATCATACAAATTATTAGAGCAAATTCTTCAGAAGTATTATGAAAATCCTGAGGAGTTGCTAAAATATAGCAAAGAAGGAATAAAGCTTTTTCCTGCCCAGCCTTATGTGTATTTAATGAAAGGAAGAGCATTGATATATCTGAAAAAATATAAAAAAGCGTTAACAAGTTTACAAAATGGTATTGATTTTGTAATTGAAAATAAAATGGAAGCTGAATTTTATACAGAAATGGCAAATGCTTATAAAGGTTTAGGAAATTTAAAAGACGAAATAATATATAGACAAAAATCTAAAAGGCTAAAAGATTAAGAATGAAGTTTTTAAAATACTTGCTATTTTTTTCGATTGTATTAACTTCTTGTAAAACAAAAAAAGTTATGGTAAATTCAAACGTAATTGCTAAAGATATTTCAGCAAGAAAAGTAGCCAAGAAGCATATTGCTGCAAATTTTGATAAAAAAACCATTGATGCCAAGCTTAAAGTTAATTTTAACAACGGAATGACAAAACAAAGTTTGTCTGTAAGAATGAAAATAAAAAAAGATGAGGTTATTTGGTTAAGCGGATCAAAAATAATTAATGTTTTTAAAGCAGAAATTACTCCAACTTCTGTTCGTTATTATTCTTCTTTATTTAAAAATTATTTTGAAGGTGACTTCTCTATGATACATGAATTATTAGGTGTAGAAATTAATTACGAGCAACTCCAAAACCTTTTTCTTGGTCAGTCTTTACAAAATGTAAAAAAAGAAAAGCAAGATATAGAAATTGTGAATAATGCGTATGTTTTATCTCCAAAAGCACAAGCAGAATTATTTGATATTTTTTTCACAATAAACCCATCTCATTTTAAATTAGATAGGCAATCTATCATAAGCCCCTTAAAAGGGCAGCGATTAGATATCATATACCCTTCATATATTTTAGTTAATGATCAAGAATTCCCTTCAGAAATGATGATAAAAGCAAAACAAAAAAAAGCTTTTACTAATATCGATTTAACTTATAAATCGGTGGTTTTTGACACTGAGTTAACAATTCCTTTTTCTATTCCTAACGGATATAAACGTTTAAATTTTTAATGATAAAGACCAAGTTTTATAGTGTTTTTTTTACAGTTTTTCTGATAGCTTTCTCTAGTGTTTCTCAGACCAGAAAGCAGTTAGAAAAGCAACGCAAAACATTAAGATCTGAAATTGTTAAAGTAAATAGATTAATTTTTGATGTTAAAAAGCAGCAGAAAAATGCTCTAGAAGATTTAAAAGATATTAATAAAAAAATAGAGATACGATCTAAACTGATTCAAACGATTAATTTAGAAGCCAAAGTGTTATCCCAGGAAATTAAAGAGAGTCAGAAAATATTAGCTACTTTAAATAAAAATCTTACCGATTTAAAAGCAGATTATGCAGAGATGATTTTTAAATCATATAAAAGTAAATCACAACAAAGTAGAACCATGTTTTTATTGTCTTCACAAAATTTTTATCAAGCTTATAAACGGTTACAATACATGAAACAGTATACTTCCTTTAGAAAAAACCAAGGTGAAGAAATTATTGTTCAGACTAATTTAGTTAAAAAATTAACAGACTCTTTATTGTTTCAGAAACAAATAAAAGACACATTGATTCTCTCAGAAAATGAACAGAAAGATAAAGTTGAGGAAGATAAGAAAAATCAAGAAAAACTCATTACTACCATAAAAAAGAAAGAGGGAAAGTACAAGAGAGATTTAAAAAACAAAATCCAAAAGGAAAAGAAAATTGCTGCAAAAATAGATAAGATTATCAAAGCAGCTATTGCAAAAGCTAATAGAATTGAAAGAGCCAAATTTAAATCTAAAATAAAGCCTTCCTCTAAGAAAAATGAATTTATTTTAAGTCCAGAAGCAAAAGCTTTAGCAGCAAATTTTGAGCTTAATAAAGGAAAATTACCATGGCCAGTTAAAGAAAGTATAATTACAAGAAAGTTTGGTTTACAGAAACACCCAACTATTGGAGGTATAACTATAAACAGCACGGGTTTACATTTTACCACCAGTAAAGGAAGCTATGCAGAGTGTATTTTTAAGGGCAAAGTATTGGGAGTCCAGTTAACTTCTGAAGGGAGAAAAAATGTGTTGGTACAGCATGGAAATTATATTACAGCTTACAATAATTTAAAAAACTCTTTGGTAAAAATTGGAGATAAAGTAACAAATGGTCAAAAAATAGGACAGATTTTTACAGATAAAGTCTCAGGAAAAACCACTTTAATTTTTGTTCTTTTTAAAAACACAAAACGGTTAAATCCTTCTTCTTGGATTTTAAAAAGATAATTATTTTTGCATTACTTTTTTCATAATATTTTTCCTTGTCATAGCAGAAGTGGTAATTACTCCAGAAAATAAAGCAGCTGCAACCCCTGCCGTTACAACATCTTGACCCGTTAAAAAAAAGTTTTTTATTGGGGTTCTTGGTTGTAGAAACTTTTGTCTAAATCTTTTTGGAGAATGATCTAAACCATAAATTTCACCCTTAGTATAATTGATAAAATGTTTTGTAGTTAAGGGAGTAGATAATTCATAATGTTCAATTTTTCCTTTTGTTTGTGGTATGTGTTTGTATAAAACCTCTAACAATCGCTTCGCTATTTTTTCTTTCAATTCATTGTAATCTTCTCCACGTTTCATCCAAGGTGTCCCTTCCCATTTTTCAAAGCCTTCGTAAGGCAATAAAGTAATAATATCAATAGTACTTTTTCCAGGATATCTATTAGACCAATCTGGGTCTTTTGCAGAAGGAAAAGAAATATAAACCACAGGAAAATCTGAGTTTAAATCTTCTAAGTAATTATTAAAAGCAGTATCATGATCTATTGTATCAGGATAAATCCAGTAATTTGTTTTTGGAAGATGTAGTTCTTTTGGAGAACCTTTTAAACCAATATATAAACAAGCATGAGAAACGGATCTTTTAACTGTCTGTAATTGTTCTTTTAGATGGTGCTTTTCTGCAATTTTTGAAGGGAGTAATTTATTGTAGGTTGTCATAATTCCTGTACCAGAAATAATCTTTTTAGCTGAAAATACTTTACCATCTTTCATTTTTACACCAGTAGCTTTGTTATTTTTAATGATAATTTGATCTACTTCGGCACTTATTAAAATTGTTCCACCAGCATTTTCAATAACAGAATCAGTATGTTTTGCAATTTCGGAGGAACCACCAATAGGAAAACTTCCGCCAGTAAAATAATGTCTTGCAACTGCCGCATGCATTATAAAACTACTCCGTTTTGGAGGTAAACCATAATCGCCATATTGTCCAGAAAGAACTTTTATTAATTCTTCATTATTGGTGATTGATTTTAAAACTTCATAGGTTGTTTTGTCTGAAAATTTATAAAAAGGATTTCGCATTTTTCGACCAATCGTTTTACTTAAAATTGGTAACAATGCTTTATCCATATAAAATTTTTGACTCGTTTTTATTGCTTTAAAAACAGTTTCTACATAGATATCAATGGCTTTTTTTTCCGTAGGAAAATAACGTGTAATTTTATCTTTAAAATTTTGTACTCCTTTTATAAAATCATATTCTTTATTACCAACTATAATTTTATCATATACATCACCCATATCTGCCCAGGTAAGTTTGGAATTGGTAATATAATCGAATAGTTTTTTTATCACAGAATTTTCTTTTTGAACTTCACCTATGTAATGGATACCTACATCCCACTCAAAACCTTTCCGTTTAAAAACATGTGTAAATCCGCCAGCAACGTAATGACGTTCTAGCACTAATACTTTTTGACCTTCTTTTGCAAGAATGGCAGCAGAGGTAAGACTCCCCATTCCAGAGCCAATAATAATGCAATCGTAATTTTCTGCCAAAGTTGGATTTTTCTTGTAAGATTGTATCATAAAATAAAGGTGTAAAAATTGGAATTGCTAATATACAATCTATTTTTTATGAATAATTTAATTCAAATAATTCCATAGAGGGAAAGAATCAAAAATTTGAGATTTTGATTTTTACAAATTTTTTATTTGAATAAAGCTTTTATTTCAGTGGCTTTGGAGGGATCCATTTTTCCTGCCAAAATTAAACTCAGTTGTTTTCTTCTTAAAGCACTTTCAAATCGTTCTTTTTCTATAGCTGTTTCTGGAATTATTTGTGGAATCTCTACTGGTTTTCCAGTTTCATCAACAGCTACAAAAGTATAGATACCCTCGTTTACTTTTGTTCTTTGTCCAGATTGCCTGTCTTCAATCCAGACATCCACATAAATTTCCATGGAAGATCTAAATGCTCTAGAGACTTTAGCTTCTATGGTAACAACACTACCTACAGGTACGGTTTTATTAAATGCAACATGATTTACAGAGGCTGTAACTACAATTCTGGAAGAATGACGTCTTGCAGCAATACTACATGCCCTGTCCATTCTTGCTAATAACTCCCCACCAAAGAGATTGTCTAAATAGTTAGTATCTCCAGGTAAAACTAAATCTGTAAGTATAGTTAAAGACTGTTTGGGAGTTTTTGCTTCCATCTTATTTTATTTTGTACAAAGATACTAATCACTCGACTAAAAGTGAAGATAAAGTTTAGAAAGAAAAGGTAAAATTACTCTGCTTTTTTAATAAGTAACCAAGCTTCTTTTGAAATGGTATCTTGTATTTTGTAAAGAGTATTGGTTGCTTCATTTCTGTTTGTAAAGCTGCTAAAAGAAACTTGGGTTAATCCCCATTTATTTATGCCTATAATATTTGAATCAAACCCTTCTTTTCTTAACTGATTCATTTTCTTTTGAGCATTCTCTGGAAACTGAAAGGCGCCAGCAATAATATGATACGGTTTAGGTATCTCTTTTACAACATGTAAGTTTATTGTTGGTAAAGGATTAGAAATTACAAAAGTTGCAGATTGTATTTTTTGTTGGATTTCTTTTTGTTGGCTAGCAATAATTTCTTTTTGTGCATTTTCTTGATACCTATTATAACTAACATAGGATAATGTTAATAAAATAGCAGCAGTTGCAGCATATTTTATAAAGCTAGGAATTATTTTTTTCTCTTCTTGTTTTTCAGGGGTAATTAGTGGTTTTACTTGTTGTTTAAATCTACTAATTGCAGAATTTTCTGTACTGGAAAGCCCGAAAGATGCTGTTAGATAATTGATTTCAGTAGTTGGCTCAAAAATAATTGTTTTCTCTTTGTTTAAAGAGAAAACACCTATATTATTGAACGTTATAGATTTGGATTGGAGCTCATTTTTCCAATCGCTTACTGTTTTAGAAATTGCTATTGTAGCATTTTCAAAAGAAATTTTTTCTGATGATGCAATGTGGTTTGCTAACAAACCATCATTGTGTTTTAAATTATTATTAAACGAAATTTGTTTTGTTGGTGGATAAAATAAAGTCTTGGAGCTGTTAACTCTAGCACCAATTCTGTTGGTTATAAAACCTCCAAAATTAGGCACAATTACACAATCGTATCTGTATAATAATTCTTCTATGTAGTTGGTTAAAATCATCTTATCAAAGATAGAAATTTTGACTAGTAAATAAAAGAAAGCATATATAATTTATTAACAAATATTTTATATATTGGTAATCAAATTGTTGTGTTTTGAAAGAAGAGAAATTACTTGCTGTTTTAAGGCTGCAAAAGAGTAAAGCTATTGGTGATATTCTTGCAAAAAAACTTATTGTAAATGTAGGTGATGTAGAACAAGTCTTCAAAGAGAAGTCATCAATTTTAGAAAAAATAAATGGTATTGGAAGCCATGTTTTGAAGCACCTTTTTTCTCCAAAAAACATTCAACTTGCAGAAAAAGAATTAGTGTATATTCAAAAAAATAATATTGATTATTCTTATTTTTTAGAAGACAGTTATCCAAGGAATCTTCAGCATTGCATTGATTCGCCTATTATACTTTTTAAAGATGGAAATATTGATTTTTCTAATCGAAAAATTATTTCAATTGTTGGTACAAGAAACATTAGCTCTTACGGTAGAGATTTTTGCAATAAATTAGTTAATGAGTTGGCAGAATACAATCCAATAATCGTTAGTGGGTTTGCTTATGGAGTTGATATTTGTGCTCATAAAGCTGCTTTGAAAAATAAACTTCAAACCATTGCTGTTTTGGCACACGGCTTAGAACAAGTGTACCCTAAAGTACATAAAAAATACATTCACCAGCTCAATGAAAACGGAGGGTTTTTAACCGAATTTTGGCATGAAGAAACTCCATTGAGAGAAAATTTTTTAAAGAGAAATAGAATTGTTGCAGGTATTTCTACTGCAACAATTATAATAGAATCTGCAAAAAAAGGAGGGTCTTTGGTAACTGCTGATATTGCAAATTCATACAATAGAGATGTATTTGCGTTGTCAGGAAGAGCAACAGACTTATACAGTGTGGGGTGTAATAATTTAATTAAAAATAATAAGGCGCATTTGTTAAATTCGTCCTCAGATATTGTAAAAATGCTCAATTGGGACATTGAAAAAAAAGTAACAAAACCAATTCAGAAACAGTTGTTTGTAGCACTCAATGAAAACGAACAAAAAATATATAATTTATTACACAATAAAGGACAACAATTGCTAGATGTTATTTCTTTAGAATGTAATATCCCCATTTTTAGATTATCACCTATTTTATTACAAATGGAAATGAAAGGATTTTTAAAACCTTTGCCTGGAAAGTTGTATGAACTGATTTAAATATTCTTATTTTTACTCAAATCAATAGAAAAGATGAAGAAAGAAAAAAAGTTGATGTCTAAAAAAAAGCCAACATTTTCTGTAAATGGGAAGTTAGATGCGTATTTAAAAAAATATAATAGAAATATAAAAATATCTATTTTTTATGATGATTTATTACGTTTCCAAGGCTCTGTAAATGTTTTTGATAAGCATGACGAAGATACACTCTGGGTAAGAACATATTATTCTGAGTTTGATAGAATTGATATTGATAAAAGCTTAAAAAAAATATATACTTTATTACACTCAGATGGTAATGAAGACACCATACCTTTTTTAAATGTTGATGCAATTGATTATTGTACGTTTGGAAACTCAAAACCATTTCGTGTAAAAATTAGAAATATTTTAAATGACAATTACATTTATTTTTATGTAAAAAAGGCAGATGCTTCTCGTATTTATGGTTTGGAATTAGAACATATTTTGTCTCCACATACCATGAACTTTTTGGTTTATAAAAATACCTTAATAGAAGAACATATTGCAGGAATTCCAGGAGATGACTTTATCAAAGAATTTTTACCAAAATGTACAGAATCAGAAAAAGCGCAAATTGCAAAAGAGTTTGTAAAATTTAAAGAACGATGTTTAGTTCGTTTGCTTGGAGACATGCGTTCTTACAATTATGTAATTATTCCCACCCACGATTTTGACCAAATTATTTATAAAATTAGAGCCATAGATTTTGATCAACAATCTTTTGAAGGGAATTTAAAAGTCTATAACCTCCAGTTTTTAAAAGAGAATTTTAAAATGGTAGAAATGGTTGGTAAAAAATTACAGAATAGTTCCATAGAGCAATATAAAGTAGAAGAACGTTCTTTTATGGCCAAAAGAATAATTACTTCCCCTAAAAGAACTGCTCATTTAATAGAATGTATGAAAGCAGATACCATTTCTTTACCAGAAAATATTATTCTTTTAAAAAAGCATTTAATACAATATGCCGGAGATGTAAAGTTTAAAGAGTGTAGAAATATGGGAGAAATTTTAGAAACTATTCTCGATTTTGTAAAACGTAACTATTTAGATATTTCTAATAAAAAATTGTTTTAATATCCACAATTTTTTTAATTACTCAATAAATGTTACTGTCTAGCAAGCATTGTACTCTAATTTTTGGTTAGAAAATTTAGAAATTAATTTTAAATTATTGAGTTCTTACTATTTAAAGTTTTATAAACTAAATCCTAAGAAAGTGCCATAGTTAAAACTTTGTTGCAGCACTTTTTTTAATCTTCTATAATTTTCATTGGGGAGTAGATTTTTACTGCATTCTTTAAAACATCTTCTTTATTTAAAGTCATTTTTTTAAGTTTTTGATTTGTAAAATAATCCATTTGGGACGTAGCGTGTGTGTCTTTTTCATTAGCATTAGAGCCATAAGAGTTTATGGTTTCTATTTCTGTCCCGTTTTTACCAAAACGGACTAGTTCTATATAAGATTCACCGGCAAAAGCTTTGTAAGTCTTGTCTGTGTCTTTAACTTTTTTAGAATAAATTGCAGCTAAAACATCTGGCGCTCCTCCAATTGGCAAATTTATATTTCCTCGAGAATGTCTTTGTATTTCTCCTAATTCAACTTGTAGCGAACCAAAGTTTTGTAATAACTCCTCTTTGGCTTTTGTAATCCCGAAAACACAATCTTCAGTTGTAATAGAACCTCTTCTTATGGCTCGCCCATCTTCTTTTCTTTTTTCATTTAAATGCATCCAAGATAAAATATATAAAGCAGCTGTTTTGTTGTGTTTATCAGTCTTTCTATCCCAAGTATTTAAAAGAGAAATTGCATCAGAAATTTCTGGGAACTCTGTTGGATTTAAGCGCATCAATGTTTCTAAATTTAATGCGGTTCTAGTCATCATTTTCTTTGGATATTGATTGTCGTATTTTATGGTTTTAAAGTCAGTATAAGATATAGAATCATATTCTTTCATTAGTTCTAAAAAACGGTTGCTTCTGTTATTTTCCATCCCAGTAGTTTGAAACCCCATTTGTTTATTTAAGGGAGTTTCTTTAAAGTTTCCAATAGAATCTGTTGCAGAGAAAGGAGAATTATTGGTGTTGAAAACCCAGCCACTTTTCGGATTTAAAACTTGGGGTAAACTATCAAAAGGAATTAAATCTTGATTCCATAAAGTTTCAGATGTGTTCCCTGGCAATACTTTACTCCAGTTATATGTTGGATTTCTTTTTGGAAATCTTCCATTACTTAAATAATAAATATTATCCTCTTTATCTGCATATATAATATTTAATGATGCCAAACCTCTTATTTTGAGAGCTTCTTTAAACTCATTATAGTTTTTGGCTTTATTCATTTTATACCACTGTTCTGCCATTTTTATAGACTGACCAACAACAAATCTCCATGCAAAAATACCGTCATCTGTTTTAAAGGTTGGACCATATTTACTCTCATAAATAGTTTTTGAAATAGGAATTTTAATAGGTCCAGCAAGTTGTAACCAAGACCAATATTTTTTTTCTTTTAGTTGCAACCACTCATTATCAAACTTATAAAAATCTTTTTTTTCTGGATGAATTTCAAGTTGATAAACATCTGAAAAATCTCCATGATTTACAGTGTGAGCCCAACCCAAGTTTTTATTTGCTCCGTGAAAAATACAAATTCCGCCAGCAAATGTTCCCCCCAAAATATTTAATCCTTCTTCAGAGATTAAATGCGCTTCATACCAAGAATACCAACCTTCTAATGGTTGATGTGAGTTAATTGCTAAATACGTTTTACCATCTGTAGTTTTGTTTCTGGAAAAGGCAAAAGCATTTGATCCTTTTGGGGCATCACTTTTTAAGTCTTTAATAATTGTTCCCCCTAAAATCTTTTTTAAATCGTCTCCAGCATGAGAAACTTCTAGATTTCCTAATAAATAACCCGTAATTATATCCTGGCCAGTAAGCGGGAATAAATCATCTAGCAAAACTTTTTCTGGATGTAATTTTGCATATGTATTGACCCCGTTAACAAAACTTTCTAAATATTTTTTAAATTTTCCTGTTACCTCTTCATCATATCTTTTTTCGGCAATCTCTTTTAATCCCATAAATTTAATTCCGAAATCTGCAACCAATCCTTCTCTTCCTTTTATTTCACCCAACATTCCTTTACAAACGGCCATTAATTCTTGTAGTGTTACAAAATCGTCTTCACATTGCACCCATGCCAATCCATATGCAACTTCTATATCAGTTTTAGCCATTATGTGTGGAACTCCATAAGAGTCTCTAGCAATTTTTATGCTGGTTAATTCTTTTCCTTTGGGTTTGGAGGAGCAGCCAAAAATAAGTGACAAAAAAAATAAATATAAAAGTTTACGCATGGTTGGGATTTTACGTAAAAATAGAAAATATTATTTTTTACTTCTAATACTTTCTATAACAACCGTTAATAAAATTAGAGAACCCCCTAAAAATGTATTTATAGTAGGGATTTCAGTTAAGAAAAAGAACGCCAAAATAATTCCAAAAACAGGTTGTAAACTACTAATAATGGTTGTGGTAGTTGCAGAGAAAAACTTTAAAGAATGCAGCATTAAACTATGCCCAATTGCAGTGGTTAAAATTGCTAATAATAGTAAATATGGGAACTGACTTTCTAAACCAGATAGGTCCATAAAAAATAAAGTTGGCAATAACAGAATTGTAATGATTACAGTCTGATAAAACATTAACATGGTTCCGTTGTAATTGGCAACATGTTGTTTTAAAATTAAGATTCTTATTGCGTAACAGAGTGCAGAAAATACTCCAAAAAGAATTCCTTTTACTTGGTTGCTTTCTAGGCTAAGTTCAGGAACTAAAATATAAAGACCTAGAAGAACCATGAGTCCTAAAACAATATAAATTGGATTGAATTTTACGTTTAAAAAGAAAGGTTCTAGCAAAGCTGTAATTATTGGAAACGTATAAAGAGATAAAATACCTAACGCAACATTAGAGAGTTTTAAGGCATAAAAATAGGTAATCCAATGTGCAGCCATAAAAACACCGCTGATAAGAAAAGGAAAGTAATCTTTAGAAGATTTTATTTGTAAATCTATCTTTTTATATCTGCAAAAAACATACAAAAAAACCATTGCTAAACTAGCTCGAAACCAAATAATTACTTCCGTTGGCATTGCAATATATTTGCCTAAAACTCCAGAAGTGCTTATAAATAATGTAGCCAATAACAATCCAGAAAGATGTTTAACATGAGAATTTTTCATCATACTTTTTGTAAAATTGTTAATGCTGTTTTTATAGTATCAACTTTTATAAAAGTAATTAATAGTCGCAATCCATTTTTAGTATGCTTTTCTTTAATTACACAATTTCTAGAATTTTGCTGAACATATTTTAGGATATTAGAAAATGCTTCAGTTTGATAAAATTCACTTTGTTGATTTGATACAAAATATCCTATTATTCTTTTTTGCTTTAGAATAATTTTCTCTAAGCCTAGATCTTTTGCCAACCACTTTATTCTAAGAGAATCTAGTAAATCTTCTACTTGTGTTGGTAATTCTCCAAAACGGTCTATAATTTCCGTTTCAAAAACTTTTAATTCTTGTTCGGTTTTTAAGCTTCCTAATTTATTGTATAAACTCAACCTCTCTGTGATAGAGTTGATATAATCATCTGGGAATAAAAGTTCAAAATCAGTATCAATAGTAACCTCTTTTACAAACTTTTTTGGTTTAGAATTGTCTGGAGAATACAGTTCTTTAAATTCATTTTCTTTTAATTCATCAATAGCTTCTTGTAGTATTTTTTGGTAGGTATCAAAGCCAATATCATTGATAAAACCACTTTGTTCACCACCTAATAAATCTCCAGCTCCACGAATTTCCAAATCTTTCATGGCAATATTAATACCACTTCCCAGATCGGAAAATAAAACTAAAGCTTCTATACGTTTTCTAGCATCGGCTGTAATCATATGATAAGGAGGGGTTATAAAATAACAGAATGCTTTTTTGTTAGAACGACCAACTCTACCTCGCATTTGATGTAAATCTGAAAGGCCAAAATTGTTTGCATTATTAATAAAAATAGTATTTGCATTTGGAACATCTAAACCACTTTCAACAATTGTTGTTGCAACTAAAACATCAAACTCGTTATTCATAAAACCGAGCATTAATGCTTCAAGTTTTTTACCTTCCATTTGTCCGTGACCAATTCCTACTTTTGCAGAAGGAACCAATCTTTGAATTAGACCAGCAACTTCTTTTATATTTTCTATTCTGTTGTGAATAAAGAAAACTTGCCCTCCTCTTGAAATTTCATAAGAGATTGCATTTCTAATAATTTCCTCAGAAAAACGAATTACATTACTTTCTATTGGATGTCTGTTTGGTGGTGGTGTTTTTATTACAGATAGATCTCTTGCTGCCATTAAGCTGAACTGTAGTGTTCTAGGTATTGGTGTTGCAGTCAACGTTAGTGTGTCTACATTTTCTTTCAATGTTTTTAATTTGTCTTTCACAGCAACGCCAAATTTCTGCTCCTCATCAATTATTAATAAGCCTAAATCTTTAAATTGTATTCGTTGATTTGTTAATTGATGTGTTCCTATAATAATATCTAAAGAACCATCGTTAACACCATTTATAGCCTCTGTTTTTTGTTTTGCGGTTTTAAAACGGTTTAAATAATCAATGCTAACGGGAAAATCTTTCAAACGCTCTGTAAATGTTTTGTAATGTTGATAAGCCAAAATAGTTGTAGGAACTAAAATTGCCACTTGTTTCCCATTATCTACTGCTTTAAAAGCTGCTCTTAAAGCAACTTCTGTTTTTCCAAAACCAACATCGCCACAGACTAATCTATCCATGGGTTGCTCTTTTTCCATATCATTTTTTACATCTTGAGTGGCTGTAAATTGATCTGGAGTATCTTCATACATAAAGCTTCCTTCTAATTCATGCTGAATATGAGTGTCTGGACCAAAAGAAAACCCTTTTTGAAGTTTCCTTTTTGCATATAGTTGTATTAAATTAAATGCAATATGTTTAACTCGAGCTTTTGTTTTTTGCTTGATTTTTTTCCAAGCTCCTGAACCTAATTTGTAAATTTTTGGGACTTTGCCGTCTTTTCCATTGAATTTAGAAATCTTGTGAAGCGAATGAATACTTACATATAAAATATCTCTTTCCCCATAAACTAACTTGATGGCTTCTTGTTTTTTTCCTTGAACATCAATTTTTTGTAAACCGGCAAATTTTCCGATTCCGTGATCCATATGGGTAACATAATCTCCTTTTTCTAGTTTGTTTAGTTCTTGAAGTGTAATTGCTTGTTTTTTAGCATAGCCATTTTTTAAACGAAACTTATAATAACGCTCAAAAATTTGATGATCTGTATAACAAACTAATTTATTATCTAGATCTACAAAGCCTTGATAGAGTGGGAAAACTAAAGTTTCGTAGTGTACTTCATTTTCATGATCATCAAAAATATCATGAAATCGTTTTGCCTGCTGTTTGTTTGCGCAAAAAATATAATTGGTAAATTTTGCTTTATGATATTCTTCTAAATTATCAATTAGTAAATTGAATTGTTTATTAAATGAAGGTTGTGGAATTGTATTGAATTCAATTTGCAGAGTTTCTGATTTTTGACTTCCAAAACTTACCCAAGTAAATTCTTGTAATTGCTTTTTAATAGTCTGTCCATCACAAAACAGTTCTTTTGGTTTTGCGTGTTTTATTTCTTTGGATAAATCATTGAAGGCATGTTCTGATTTCTCAAAGAATTTATCAAGGTTTGCAACTAATATATCCGTATTTTTGGTAAAAATTACTGTTTTAGATGAAATGTATTTTAAGAAACTTTCTCTATTTTCTTGTAAGGTCTTATTCTCAATATTAGGCATTATTGAAATTTTCTTCAGCTTTTCTCTAGAGAGTTGTGACTCTACATCAAAAGAACGAATGCTGTCAATTTCATCACCAAAAAACTCTATTCTATAGGGTGTATCATAAGAAAAAGAAAATACATCAATAATTCCTCCTCGTACAGAGAAATCTCCTGGTTCTGTTACAAAATCAACTCGTTTGAATTTATATTCAAACAAAATTTCATTTACAAAATCGAGCGATAGACTCTCGCCGACACTAATTTTTAGTGTGTTTTTTTCTAGTTCTTTTTTAGTTACAACTTTTTCAAATAAAGCTGTAGAGTAGCTTACAATGACCGCTGGTTTTTTTCTAGAATTAATTCGATTTAAAACTTCTGAACGTAACAGCACATTCGCATTATCGGTCTCTTCAATTTGATAAGGTCTTCTGTAAGATCCAGGATAAAAAAGCACATTTTTATCACCTAAAAGATGTTCTAAATCATTTAAATAATAAGCTGCTTCTTCTTTATCGTTAAAGATTAAAAGATAAGGTTTGTTTGTTTTTTTAAAAGTTTCTGAGATGACAAAAGACAATGAAGACCCAGCCAAATTAGATATTTTAAAATGGTTTTTATCTTCTTTAATTTTTGCTGCTATCTGCAATACTCTTGCAGAATCTTGATATTTGTTTACAATGTTCTGGGTACTCAATTACACAATGATTTATTGCAAATATAGGGCTTTGAAGTATCTAGAGTTCGATTGTTTTTCTTATTTTTTCTTGAAAATATTTTTTTAGGGAAAGTATGGTTAAGAATTTATAATTTTTATAAATTTTTAGCGTTTTGTTATGGAAATGCGATTAAAGTGATGAATTTTAAAATAAGATTCTTACTTTCGCAAGATTATTTTTTATAGCATAATTATTAAACCTTATTATGAAAAAAATTTCTTTGTTTATTGTGGTTTTATTTTTATCACAGTCATTGTTGTCCCAAAATAATGAGAATAGATGGGTTTTTGGTGTAAGTTTAGCCTCTGCAAAATACACTCCAACACAAGCTAAAGTTGTAGGTGGAGAGTTTGTTTATCAGACACCAAGGTTTAACATTTCTAGATATATGTTTTCTAATATTACCTTTGATGCTGGTTTTTCAACAGCAATTGGAGACAATCAGAAATATACCACTTTTGATGGAATGATGCGTTATGATTTTGGAACTTCCAATAATAACGTTGTTCCTTACCTTTTAATTGGTGGTAGTTTTATAAATGCCAATGCCTTTACACCCACAGTTAATATGGGAGCAGGAAATACATTCTGGTTTTCACCAAAATATGGGTTGAATTTACAAGTTATGTATAAGTTTTCTCAAGATAAATTTGAAAGTCAAAAATCGCACCTTTTTACATCAGTCGGGTTGGTTTATAGCTTTGGGAATAGATCTTTATCGCCAAGAATTTGGAATCAGAATCACTAATTTATTAATAGGCTAGATAAAATGGTTTCCATTTTTTTTGCGTTATACAACCCACTTATTTGTAATTCAATTACAAATTTAGAGTTCAATACTGTAGTTGTAGGATAGCTAATTCTTTTTTTAATAGCTGCTAATTCATTTGCCAATTCATGAACACCTGTATTTGAACCTGTTGGTTTGTAAACAAAGGTTTTACCCAAAAAAGTAATCTCTTTTTTTTCTTCACCATTTAATGTTATGAAATAAAAATTGTCATTTAAAAGTTGAATTACTTTTTTATTTTTGAATGTAGTTTTTTTCATTCCATAACAAATTTTACACCAATCTGTATAGATAAAAACAACAATAGGTTTTGGTTTTTGTGGGTGTAGTTTGTCTACTTCAGAAAAAGTATACACTTTTAATTTTGTTTCTTCAGCTTGAGGGAGGGTTGCAAAACTTCCCAAAAAAAGAAAAAGAGTGAAGATTTTTTTTATCATATAAAATTTAAAAAACAGTGTAACGTAGTCCTAAAAACATTCTAATTCCCCGGTTTGATGCATATACATAACTTGGGTCAAAAGTAAGTGCGTTTGGATTGTTGGGTGTGGCAGTTGCTTGTCCGTTTGCGTCAAAAATTACTTCTTTGTCAAAAGGATCAAAAGAACGTGCTATACTATTGGAGGCAGGAGTAAAGTTTAATAGATTTTTTACGCCTCCGTAAATTTCAAAACTATTAGAGAATTTTTTAGTGAATTGAATATTTTGAATACTAAACCAAGGGGAGTCTGGTGCCCTTGGATCTGTATTACTTATTAAAGGCAAGCGCATTGGCCCGTATAGGTTTCCAGTATAATCTATAGAAAAACTACGATTAAACTTGTAGGAAATAGACCAAACTCCACTAAAACTTTCTGTTAATAATTGCCTTGTTCTTATGCCATTTTCAGTGATAGAAACATCCATTAAAGTTGCACCAAAATTCATTGATAAACCATTTGTAAAGGTCATGTCTGTATTTAAAGATAGCCCCTTTGAAACTGAGAAACCCTCTAAGTTTGCATATATAATTTTGTTAGTATCAGTTTCGTAGTCTGGTAAAATTCGATTGTTAAAATACGTGTAAAAAGCACTGACGTCTATGTTGATAAAAGCATTTTCTGTCGTTATTTTCTTCACATAATTAACGTTCGTATTCCATGAGGTTTCTGGTTCTAACTCTCCATCAAACTCCACTTCTCTTGCTCCAGTTAAAGCTGCATGATCTTCTGTAAAAACATTGGCAACTCTAAATCCGTTTCCAATACTAACCCTTACAATATTTGAGTTGTCTTTTGAGTTCCATTTGTAATTTAATCTTGGCGAAAAAATACTTCCATGGATACTATTATAATCCCATCTTGCTCCTAATAATAATTTATTTGTTTTATTTAAACTTATTTCATCTTGCACAAAAACTCCTGGTAAATGTGTTATAGAAGGCTTGTTTGTAACACCATCAACTTCAAAAGTGGCAAATGTATTATCATCATAAAATGTGTATCTATAGGCAACTCCTAACAATAGATCGTGTTTTTCTCTAATTTGTTTATTATATACAAATTGCCCAAAACCAATAAGCTGTTCTGCATCATACCCATCTGTTCCATAAAAAGAATCCTGATAATGGCCATTTGCACTAAATTGAAAATTGATGTTTTCTGAGGTTGGTAATTGATAGGTTCCAAAAGTTTCCCACCTGTTTGTATAAATACTTTCTCCGTATTTTATATCTGTTCCTCTGTATTTTTTTTCCCAATCCATCTCTCCTCCCCAACGATCTTCATATACATATCTACCAGCAATTGTAAATATTTTATTACTTGTTCTATCAATATTTATTTTATTGAAAAGAGAAATTCTGTTTTGAAGTGTTAAATCTGTAAAACCATCGTTATTGTTATCAATTCTATTTTGATAACTAAAATAATTAATACCCAAAAGCCCTTGTGCTTTTTCTGATAATTGGTAACGTAAACCAATATCTGTATTTATTTCTCCCCATGAATTTGATAAAACATCTGTTGATAATACTTGGGCATTTGTTGGTTTTTTAGTGATTATATTTATAATGCCCCCAACAGCTTCAGAGCCATATAAAGTAGATGCTGGTCCTTTTACAACTTCTACTCTTTCAATTAACGCTTGCGGGATTCCTGTTAAACCATAGACCGTTGAAAGCCCACTGACAATTGGCATTCCATCAATTAAAACAAAGGTATAAGGGCCTTCTAAACCATTAATATGAATGTCTCCCGTATTGCAAACATTACAATTTAATTGAGGCCTAACACCATTTACATTTTGTAACGATTCAAAAACCGAAGGTGTAGGGTTTTTCTTAAAAAAAAGTGTACTATAGACTTCAACAGGTACCGGGCTGTTAGATTTTGTAATGGGTTTTAATGTTCCAGAAATAACAATTTCATCTAGAGAATTGTTTTCGGCTAATTCAAAATTTCTAATTATATTTTTACTATTTGAAAACGTGATTTTTAGCTTTTTTGATGCAAAACCAATACTACTTACAACAATTGTATAGGTTCCATTGGGAATATTTTTAATTTGATAGAAGCCATCTTCATCACTTGAAGTTCCTAATTTTGTGTTTTTTAAATAAATATTTGCATATGACAAAACGTCTCCATTTGAAACAACTTTCCCAGAAAGGCTATTTGTTTGTGCATACGAAGAAAAAATTACCAAAGACACTATAATTTGAATATATATTCTCATAATAGATTTAAATTTTGGCAAATATAATTAAATTTTTAGACAAGACTAAAAATTATTATGTTATAAATCAAAATTTTGTATGTTTGCATTTTAAATTATTAGGATGTTTACACTTTCGGAAGAAAACTATATAAAAACAATTTATCATTTAGATGCTATTTCTGAAAAAGGAATTAGTACAAACTCAATTGCCAAAAGTTTGGAAACCAAAGCTTCTTCAGTTACAGATATGGTAAAAAAATTATCGGAGAAGAATGTAATTATTTATAAAAAATATCAAGGAGTTACCTTAACTAATTTTGGGAAAAAGACGGCTGCAAATATTGTTAGAAAACACAGGTTATGGGAGGTTTTTTTAGTAGAAAAATTAAACTTTTCTTGGGACGAGGTGCATGAGGTTGCAGAACAATTAGAGCATATAAAATCACCAAAATTAATTAATGAACTAGATGCTTTTTTAGGGTTTCCAAAACAAGATCCTCATGGTGATCCAATCCCAGATAAAAATGGAAACCTTCAAGTAATTGAAAAGAGTTTATTATCTACCTTAGAAAAAAATGAACTTGGTATTTGTGTTGGTGTAAATGATTCTTCATCAGAATTTTTACAGTTTTTAGACAAGCAAGGCATCGCCTTAGGTCAGCAAATAGAGGTTGTTGAAAAAGAACCTTTTGATGCTTCTTTAACGATAAGAATTCAGGGTAAGGAATTATCAATTTCGCACAAAATAGCTAATAATTTATACATTCAAAAATAATGAGTATACTCGATCAACTAGTTGTATTTGCAAAGGAAAACCCAATCTGGGCTGCATTTTACGCATCTCTTTTTACTTGGGGGCTAACAGCTTTGGGAGCTTCACTAGTTTTCTTTTTTAAAAAAATGAATCGTGCTGTCTTAGACGGTATGTTAGGTTTTACTGGCGGTGTCATGGTTGCTGCAAGTTTTTGGAGTTTACTGGCCCCTGCAATAGAAAATAGTCCTGGAGAAGGATTTATGAAAGTTTTTCCTGCTGCTATTGGTTTTGGCTTGGGAGCATTAGCCTTGTTTGGAATGGATAAGATTTTACCTCATTTACATATTAATTTTAAAGAGAGTGAAGCAGAGGGAGTAAAAACTGAATGGCATAAATCAACCTTACTAGTTTTGGCAATTACCTTGCATAATATTCCTGAGGGTTTAGCGGTTGGTGTCTTATTCGGGGCAGCTTCGACACTTGTTGGCGTTGAACAAACCGAAATGATAATCGCTGCAATATCGCTAGCAATTGGAATTGGGATTCAAAATTTTCCTGAAGGATTTGCTGTTGCAATGCCATTAAGAAGACAACGTGTAAGTAGATTAAAAAGCTTTTGGTACGGACAATTATCTGCTGTTGTAGAACCAATTGCAGCCGTTATAGGGGCTCTAGCAGTTTCATTTTTTACACCAATTTTACCCTATGCTTTGGCCTTTGCTGCTGGAGCAATGATTTTTGTAGTTATTGAAGAGGTAGTACCAGAAACACAAAGAGATAAATATACAGATATTGCTACGCTTGGTTTTATCGGTGGATTTATAGTAATGATGTCTTTAGATGTTGGTTTAGGTTAGAAGATCCTGTTTTAATATAAAAATTCTTATTCCTGCGAAAGCGGGAATCTTTTTTTAGTTAAATTGCTAGCAAAACTTTTAAGATCACTTTTTTGGCAAACGAATCAACTTTTCAGGTATATAATGCCTCAGCTGGAAGCGGTAAAACTTTTACGCTGGTAAAAGAATACTTGAAAGTGTTACTAAATTCAGAAGATATTTTTCGTTTTCAAAAAATACTAGCAATTACTTTCACCAATAAAGCTGCTGGTGAAATGAAAGAGCGTATTTTGGATAATTTACAAGCGTTTTCTGAAGGAAAAGAAAATGATTTGTTACAAGAAATTATAAATGAACTCTCAATTGATGCAGTCACTATTCAAGAGCGAAGTCAGAAAGTTGTAAGTGCGATTCTTCAAAATTACTCAGCATTTTCAGTCACTACTATCGATAGTTTTACGTATAAAATTATTAAAAGCTTTGCATATGATTTAGGATTATCACTTAATTTCGAGGTAGAAATGGATGCTGTTTCTTTGTTAAATGAAGCGGTAGATATTCTAATCTCTAAAATTGGAACCGATAAATATGTAACAAAATTATTGATTGATTTTTCTCTAGAGAAAGCAGATCAAGATACTTCTTGGGATATTTCCAGAGAACTCAATGAGTTTTCTAAAGTTCTTTTGAATGAAAATGATACCAAACACTTCAGAAAGATTTCAGAGATTAAATTAGAAGATTTCACAAATTTAAAAATTAAATTATCAAAACATCAGCAAGAAATTAAAAAGCAATTTATAGAAATTGGAGATAAAGGATTAGAAATTATAGAAATGGCGAAGCTAGAGCATAAAGATTTTTATCGCTCTATGTTACCAAATCATTTTTTTGCCTTGTCAAAGAATTCGGATAAAGCAAAGTTTTTTGAAGCCAGCAAGCTTCGAGAAAGGATTGAAGAAAATAATTTTTATGCCAAGTCAAAATCAAAAGAGATAAAAAATTTGATTGAACAAATATTGCCAGAATTATTGGCTTTATACATGCAGTCAGAACAGCTATATCAGCAATTTTTGATCAATAAATTGGCGCTTAAAAGCCTTATTCCTTTAGCTGTTTTAAATCATATTAATTTAGAGTTAGCCGAAATAAAAGAAGTAAATAATCTTCGATTAAATGCAGAATTTAATCAACTCATATCAGATACGATAAAAGACCAACCAGCTCCGTTTATTTATGAGCGAATTGGACACCGCTTTATGCATTATTTTATTGATGAAATGCAAGACACTTCTGAATTGCAATGGCAAAATTTAAGTCCTTTAATTGACAATGCCTTGGCGCAAGAAAACAGTAATTTATTGTTGGTTGGTGATGCAAAACAAGCTATTTATCGATGGCGTGGAGGAAAAGCAGCACAGTTTATAGATTTGGGCTCTGATACTAAAAATCCATTTCATATTCCGAAGCAAATAAAAACGTTGGGGATGAATTTTAGAAGTTACTCTGAAGTAATAAATTTTAACAACTCTTTTTTTCAACACTCTGCAAATTTTCTTCAAAACGAAACTTATAACCAGTTATTTATTGATGGGAATAAGCAATTAGAAAACATAAAAAAAGGCGGTTATGTATCGCTTTCATTTCTCGAAAAAGAGAAGGAAAATGAAGAGGAGATACTTAAATATCCAAAGAAAGTTTTAGACAAAATAAATCAATTACAACCAGACTTTTCACTAAATGAAATTTGTGTTTTAGTGCGTAAAAAGAAAGAAGGAATTGCGGTTGCAAATTATTTGTCTGAAAACGGAATTGACATCATTTCATCAGAAACGTTGTTATTACAAAAAAGTTCTAAAGTTGTTTTTATTGTAAATGTATTACAAATCATTCAACACCCCAATGATAAAGAAACTTTATTGGAAGTTTTATACTTTCTTCACAATCATTTAAAATTAAATATTGGTAAGCATTCTTTTATTTCTGAAATGATTCATCAATCAAATGAGGCTATTTTTGAATACTTAAAAAAGTTTCAAATTTCCTTTGATTTGTTAAACTTTTATCAAATACCATTTTATGAAAAAGTAGAAGAAATTATCCGAAGTTTTCAATTGATAAACTCATCTGATTCTTATGTGCAGTTTTTTTTAGATGTGGTTATAGAGCAACAAAGAAAAGGAACAAGTATTCAGGAATTTTTAGATTTTTGGGAAGAAAAGAAAACCAATTTAAGTATTGTTGCTCCAGAAATTGGAAATGCAGTTAAGGTTATGACCATTCATTCATCGAAAGGATTGGAATTTCCGGTGGTTATTTTTCCTTGTGATTTAGATATATATAGACAAATAAATCCTAAAGTATGGTTAAATCAATTGCCGAAAGGGTTTCACAATTTTAAAGAACTACTGGTCCCGTTTGGTAAAGACTTACAATATTTAAATCAGAGAGGTTTGGAGATTTATAAACAACAAAGAGAGGAATTAGAACTTGATAATTTTAATTTATTGTATGTTGCTTTAACCAGAGCTATAGAACAATTACATGTTATTACTGAACATAAAATTTCATCAAAAGGAGCTGAAAACACTAATTTTTATTCGGGAGTTTTTATCAACTATTTAAAAGATAAAAATCTTTGGAAGGATGAGCAATTAGACTATTCTTTTGGAGATTCAGCAAGAAAAAGTAAAAAACAAGAGGTTACATCTTCGACAGAAGTTCAACAAAAATTTATTTCTACACCTTGGCAAGCGCGTAATATTTACATGTTGGCAAGCGCATCAAAATTATGGGATACTAAACAAGGAAAAGCAATTGAGTTTGGAAATTTAATTCATGAAATGATGGCTAAAATTAATACCAAAAAAGAAGTTAAAAAAGTCGTTGATCAATATGTGCAAAATGGATTTATCAATATAGAAGAAGCCATTTTAATAGGAAAAAAAATCGATAAGATTGTGAATCATACAGCATTGCAAAAATATTTTTCAGAGCAAGCTATCGTTTACAATGAGAGGGAAATTATTGATATAGACAACCAAATAATGATTCCCGATAGATTGGTATTCAATCAAAAGAATGAAGTTACAATTATTGATTACAAAACAGGAAAGCAATCAAAAAAACACCACCAACAGTTATTGCGTTACGAGCGAGTTTTAAAATCTATGAATTTTAAAGTTGATAAAAAACTACTCATATATATTAACGAAGAAATTTTGGTTGAAGCATTATAAGAACTAACTTTGACCTTTTAATTATAGATGTCTGATTGAGTGCAGTCGAGACCTTTTTCATAAAACAAACAATTATGTACGGAAACATAAAAGAACACCTACAAAAAGAAATTCAGGATATTAAAGATGCTGGATTGTTCAAGTCGGAAAGAATTATTACCTCATCTCAAGATGCGGTAATAAAAATATCTACTGGAGAAGAAGTAATTAATTTTTGTGCAAACAATTATTTAGGATTATCAAACCATCCAGAAGTAATTCAAGCCGCCAAAGACACTCTAGACACCCATGGTTATGGAGTGTCATCCGTAAGGTTTATTTGTGGAACTCAGAATATTCATAAACAACTTGAAAGCAAGATCGCAGAATTCTACACCACAGAAGATACAATATTGTATGCCGCTGCATTTGATGCTAATGGGGGTGTTTTTGAACCATTACTTACTAAAGAAGATGCAATTATTTCTGATAGCTTAAATCACGCCTCTATTATAGATGGAGTGCGTCTATGTAAAGCAGCCCGATATCGCTATCATAATAACGATATGAACTCTTTGGAAGAACAATTAATAGAAGCTACTAAACAAAATCACCGTTTTAAAATTATTGTTACTGATGGGGTTTTCTCTATGGATGGAATTGTAGCCAAATTAGATGAAATTTGCGATTTAGCAGATAAATATGATGCATTAGTTATGGTTGATGAGTGCCATGCCACAGGTTTTATTGGTAAAACTGGTAGAGGAACTGTAGAGTTAAAGAATGTTATGGATCGTGTTGATATTGTAACAGGAACCTTAGGGAAGGCTTTAGGAGGAGCTATGGGGGGGTACACAACAGGGAAAAAAGAAATTATTGAAATATTACGTCAACGTTCACGTCCGTATTTATTTTCAAACTCTTTAGCTCCAGCAATTGTAGGAGCGTCCTTAAAAGTATTTGATTTAATTTCTAAGGATACATCACTTCGTGATAAGTTAGAATGGAATACAAATTACTTTAGAACAGAGATGGAAAATGTAGGTTTTGATTTGGTTGGCGCAGACGCGGCAATTGTTCCAGTAATGTTGTATGACGCTAAATTATCTCAAGTAATGGCAAACAAACTATTAGCAGAGGGTATTTATGTGATAGGTTTTTTCTTCCCAGTTGTACCTAAAGGGCAGTCTAGAATAAGGGTGCAGCTTTCAGCAGCGCACGAAAAAGAACATTTAGATAAGGCAATTAATGCATTTACAAGGGTGGGAAAAGAATTAGGTGTTATTTAGATAAACATAAAAAAACTTGCATTTTACATAAGTTTTTGTAGATTTGTTTTTGTAAATATGTTTTAACAACTTACATTTGCCTATAATAACGAACGATTAATTTAAAATTTAGATAATGAAACAATTCAAATTAGCTGTGATAGCTTTGTTTATGTTTGCTGGAATTAGCAGCGTAAACGCACAAGATGAAAACAATCCTTGGGTAGTAGGCTTTGGGGTTAACATTGTAGATTTTTATACTCCTGGTGCTAGCTTTGGAGATAATGCAAAAGATTTATTAGGAAATGGAGATTGGAACTTCTTACCTTCTATTTCTAGAATTTCTGCAGATAAATACCTCGATAAAGGATTTACTTTACAGTTAGCAGGTTCATTAAATAAAATAGATCATTTGATAACTGCTGGTGATTCTGATGACGTTTACTGGGCGATAGACGCAGTTGTAAAATATGACATGAATAATCTTTTTGGAGACACATCACAATGGTTTGATCCTTATGTTTACTTAGGAGGAGGTTATACATCTGTCGATGCTAATGGAGAAGGAATGTTAAATGTTGGTGTAGGTTTTAACACTTGGTTTAATGACAATTTAGGTTTAAATTTTCAAACAGGAACTAAAAAAGGTTTCTCAGACAATGTAAATACTCATTACCAAACATCTTTAGGTTTGGTTGTTAAATTTGGAGGAAAAGATACTGATGGAGATGGAGTTTTCGATAAAGAAGATGCGTGTCCTGAAGTTGCTGGTCTAGCAGAATTTAATGGTTGTCCAGATGCAGATGGAGATGGAATCAAAGATTCTGATGATGCCTGTCCTAATGTTGCTGGCCTAGCTGCAATGAATGGCTGTCCAGATGCAGACGGAGACGGTGTTGCCGATAAAGATGATATGTGTCCTAATGCTAAAGGAACTGAAGCAAATAAAGGTTGTCCAGATGCAGACGGAGATGGAGTATTAGACAAAGATGATAAATGTGCGAATGTAGCAGGTCCTGCTGCAAATGCAGGTTGTCCTTGGCCAGATACAGACGGAGATGGAGTATTAGATAAAGATGATAAGTGTATGAATGAGGCGGGTCCTGCATCTAACAATGGTTGTCCAGAAGTTATTGAACCATCTGCGGAGGATGCAATTAATTCAGCTGCCAAAACAATCTTATTCAACACAAATAAATATTCTTTTAAAGAAGGAGTAACTACTCAGTTGGACGGCATTGTTTCTATTATGAATAAATATCCAAATGCAAACTTTATAATCGAAGGTCATACGGATAGCACTGGAACTAAAGCGGTAAATAAAAGAGTTTCTGAAAAAAGAGCTATGGCTGTAAGAGATTACTTAGTTAAGCAAGGAGTTTCAAAAGACCGCCTAGAATATGCAGGATTCGGAGAATCATCTCCAGTTGCTGATAATAAGACTAGAGAAGGTAGAAGCCAAAATAGAAGAGTAGTTATCAAAGCTACTAACAAATAAAAAAGTATATCATTACTACAAACAAACCTCACCATTTTATGGTGAGGTTTTTTGCATATTTAATTTAAATTTAAAACCCAAAAAATCTTTTAATTTAAAGTAAATAAATTATCTTTGCAGCCTAAAATACAAAGTTGTCAAACTTTAAAAAGTTAATTAATTTAATTAGATAAAATAATGTCTACAACAATAGGAAAAGTATCACAAATTATTGGGCCAGTAATTGATGTTGAGTTCAATACAGAAAATTCTGATTTACCTAAAATTTATGACTCACTCGAAATTAAAAAAGAGGATGGTTCGTTACTAGTTTTAGAGGTTCAACAGCATATTGGAGAAGATACAGTTCGAACAATTTCAATGGATGCAACAGATGGTTTAAGTAGAGGAACGGATGTTGTTGCTACAGGAAACCCAATTCAGATGCCAATAGGAAATGACATTTATGGACGTTTGTTTAATGTAACTGGAGACGCTATTGATGGTCTTGGAGATTTACCAAAAGAAGGTAAAGATGGCTTGTCTATTCACAGAACAGCACCAAAATTTGAAGACTTATCAGTATCTACTGAAGTATTATTTACAGGTATTAAAGTAATTGATTTAATTGAACCTTATGCAAAGGGAGGTAAAATTGGTTTATTTGGTGGAGCAGGAGTAGGTAAAACAGTATTAATTCAGGAGTTAATTAATAATATTGCAAAAGGACATGGAGGTTTATCTGTCTTCGCAGGAGTTGGAGAAAGAACTCGTGAAGGAAATGATTTACTTCGTGAAATGTTAGAATCTGGAATTATAAAATATGGAGATGATTTTATGCACTCTATGGAAGAAGGTGGATGGGATTTGTCTAAAGTTGATAAAGCTGGAATGAGAGATTCCAAAGCGACTTTTGTATTTGGACAAATGAATGAACCCCCTGGAGCACGAGCTCGTGTTGCACTATCTGGATTAACAATTGCAGAGTATTTCCGTGATGGAGCAGGAGAATCACAAGGAAAAGATGTACTTTTCTTCGTTGATAATATTTTCCGTTTTACACAAGCCGGTTCTGAAGTATCTGCTCTATTAGGGCGTATGCCATCTGCAGTAGGTTATCAGCCAACTTTAGCAACAGAGATGGGGGCAATGCAAGAGCGTATTACATCAACTAAAAAAGGTTCTATTACTTCTGTACAAGCGGTATATGTACCTGCAGATGACTTGACGGATCCAGCACCAGCAACAACGTTTGCTCACTTGGATGCGACTACAGTTTTATCCCGTAAAATTGCAGAGTTAGGTATTTATCCTGCAGTAGATCCTTTAGATTCTACTTCAAGAATTTTATCTCCAGAGATTTTAGGTGATGAGCACTATAATACTGCAACAGCAGTAAAAGAATTATTACAACGTTACAAAGAATTACAAGATATTATTGCAATTTTAGGGATGGAAGAATTATCTGAGGAAGATAAATTAGTAGTTCATAGAGCAAGACGTGTACAGCGTTTCTTATCTCAACCATTTCACGTAGCCGAACAGTTTACAGGAATTCCTGGTGTTTTAGTTGATATTAAAGACACCATCAAAGGATTTAATATGATTATGAGTGGTGAGTTAGATAAATATCCTGAAGCTGCATTTAACTTGAGAGGATCTATTCAAGATGCAATTGATGCTGGAGAACAAATGTTAGCGGAAGCTTAAAAACTGATAAAATATGTTTTTAGAAATTGTAACACCAGAAGCTATCTTATTCTCTTCAGAAGTTGATTCTATAACAGTTCCAGGAATTAATGGTGAGTTTCAAATGCTAAATAATCACGCACCAGTAGTTTCTATTTTAAAAGGAGGAGATATTAAAATTCATGTTCATTTACAAGAACATTTAGAATTGGATGATTTAAGCGGTCATTTAGTTCCACATATAGATGATGATAAAGTTTTAACTTTAACAATTAATTCAGGAACACTTGAATTGAATGATAATAAGGCAATTATATTGGTAGATTAAACAGTTCAAATAAGAATAATAAAAAGCCCTGAATATATAATTATTCAGGGTTTTTTCTTTAGTTACCTGTTAGTTTTACATTATCTATCTGAAAAGTTGTGGTGATTCCTCCATTTTCATCCGAGCCTCTGTACTTAAAAGCAATATGTATTTTCCCAGAAAGGCAAGACATATTGATAGACCCAGAATTTACAAAATTTCCATATCCAGATGGAGGCCCTTCTGCTATAATAGCATCTAATCTTATCCAGGTTGCAGTAGAAATATCTCCAGTAAAGTCAGAAGAAACAAAAGTAGTTAAAGCTTTGCCATTATAAAAAGCTGAATTTGTATCAAAAGTTAATGCTTCATTTGTTGTTGTATCTAGATCAATTTCAGGAGATATTAGCCAAACCTCAAGTGGAGATTCTTCACTTCCATAAGCAGAAATCTCAAGATATCTATTGTTTCCATAGGCATTAGGAGAAAACAATGTAGCTCCTGAATTAACATTTGTATTTATCCAACCTGAAGCGGTAATATCATTAGTAGATATAATAGACTCAAAATTTTCATCCAATAAAATTGAAGTACCACCAGCTAATCCAGTACCGCAATCTAAAAAAGGAGGATCACATCTGTTGGCATTTATAAAAAGGATATCTGAGGGTTTATTAATAATAGTAACTAAAAATTCTGATCTAAAGTCTTTTGATAATACAGCTGTAAAAGTTCCTTCACCTCTTGGTAAAGTATTAGACTTAAAGCTAGCAAATGTACTCGTTTGTAATCTAATTGTTGCTTCTGTATCACACTCAAAAATACTTCTAAAACCGTCATATTCATCATAAAGCTCACCCGCAAAAGTTTTGGTAATATCCGATTTTGAGATTTGTGCAGAAGACAATTTAATAAAAGTATTGATATGTTTTCCTTTAATGTCTGCTAATTTAATATTTGTAGGGATAATTTCTTCAACGACAGCAGATCTAAAGATATGCTCTTTTATTGATGTAGACGGAATATCATCTAAAGTACCTGCATTTAAATATCCTAAAACATATTTCCCAGGAATTGTGTTTGTTGGGTCGATATCATCATTTGGATTTGAATTCCCATTATTACCACCATCATCATAGGCAACCGATAATCCGTCTAGTTTAATATATATTTTTCTACCCACATCAAAAGTCTCGCTTAAAGAGGTTTTATTTAAAATTATTTCAATACCAGCAGTTGGGTTTTCTAATTTATCTTGAACTATTAATTTTTTGTAAAAGTTACCTGTGGCATCACTAGAAATAACATATGCTTCTGCATAAGTTGGGTTGCTTAGATTTTCGTAAAAAGTATATACCAAGCTTCCACTTGAAATAAATTCTTGTTGTAAAGCGGATTTGATTGCTAAAATTGAGGAGTTAGGAGTAATATTAGGCTCTTCTATGGAAATGTCAGGTACAGAAAAATTATCATCTTGTACACAAGATGAAATTGTAAAGGCAATCATTAAAAATGATATAATGCCGTAAAATTTATTCTCTTTCATAATTAAATTTATTAATGAGTTTTTTAATTTTTAAAATCTATAATTCACATTTAGGAAGTATGTTGTTCCTCTACCAAACCAGTATTTGTTTCCAAATACAGGGGTTTCAAGATCTTTGTCTTGTTTGAGTTGTCTATAATTAGCATTTCTACCCTGCTCAAATCCACCTGATTTGTAGTAGGTATTAAAAATGTTTCCTATGCTTGCAAAGAGACTGATATATTGATCTCCAATTTTCCAGGACTTACCACCAATCATATTTACCACCATATAACTATCAAACTGCTCTTGTTGCAATAATTGTTTTGCAATTTCTGGGTCATAATCATTAAAAGGAATTTGGCTAATAATATTACCACTAACATCTCGTAAAATTTCGCTAGTAAAATTAGATGTTCTTACTAAAGGGGCAACATCTACATAAATATTATCGAAAAAATTTGCAGTTGCTCCAACAAACCAATAATCTGGATCTCTATATTCGAAACCAATTGAATACGCAGTTTGAGGGCCTGTTGCTAATTTGTAATTTTTAAGATTAGAAATATAATATCCAGATTGGCCATTTTTATCAAAAACACTTTCATTTTTTGTTTCTGAAGTAAGATATAAAGTTGGATTATTATCGTATGTATATTGTCCAAAGTTTCCAGCCGCTTTTAATTTTATAGTAGGTGTAACTTTTGCCTCTATACCAAATTCTGCCCCAAAATGTTTTTTATCAATTCCGGATAAAATTTCTTGAACAAATGCTGTATTATCCCCTCCAATACCATCCGCAAAGAAAAATGAAATTTCTGTTGCATCATGAATCTTTGTATAGTACCCCGTTAATTTTGCTTGTATGATTGGATTTCTAAAAATATAGCTAGCATCAGTAGACATTACTTTTTCACTTGTTAAGTTATCTACTGTATTATTATTTTCTCTTGAATTAGAAAAAGAGTTTCTCAAGTTGGGCGCTTTTGTTACGTATCCTAAATTGACATCAAATAAATGACGACCAGTTAGTTTATATGTTAAGCCTGCTTTTGCTTCGTAATTTGTGAAAGACAATTCTTCTGATTTTCCTAATGAACTGGTTGCAAAACCTCCGTTTTGAAATAAACCCTCTCTTTGATGAGAAGTTCTTGACATAGCAGCAGCTAAATAGAAGTCTATCTTGTTGTATTTAAATTGTCCTTGTGCAAAACCATCTATAACATTAGAAAATAGGTTAAAGTTGTATTTAAACTTATCTCCTTCTGTTACAATATTTAAGGGGGTTAATAAATTATTTTGTTTTTCATCAAAAGATGCTGCAAAAGAATCTACATCTAAATAACCAAGACCACCTAATAAATCTATTACCTCAGCAAAGTTTTTAGATTGCAACCTTGTGTATTGTATCCTCGCATTTAAAGTAATATTTTCTGAAAGATCTTTATTTAAAATGCTGTTGATACTAAATTGAGTGTCATCATTTCTGTCTTCGTATAAGACATAAGATGAATTTCCATCATTATTAAGATTCAGGTTTGCATTGTATAAGCTATTCCAATTTAATTGACCGTTTTTCAGAAATTCTTGTTGAATAGCATAAACATCAGAATAGCCTTGTTTTATGGCATAACTAGGTAATTTTTGATAATATGTAGGATCTGGGTTTGATGCACCTAAATTAACGATGAAAGGATTTCCAATTCCATCAACAACATTTCCATCAACTTTAGTCCCATTATGGTCTATTCTACTATTTCCTATTTTTCCAAATTGATAAGAAACATTGGTATTTATAGAAGTGGTTTCATCTAAATTCCAGTAATGGTTTAGCATTAAAATAGGTTCTGAAACCTCTCTTATGCGAGAATTTCTAATGTTTCCTGCTTGAGATCCCCAATAAGAATTATATTTAATTCCTTTTAAATCAAAAACTTCTTGTGTTTGAGGAGCAGATTTCCCCCTCCTATTAAATGCTGCTATAGAAGTAAAGTTTACACTATGTTTTTCATTAAATTTCTTTTCAAGAGAGAGAAAGAACGAATTTGCATTGTACATTGTGCCATCTGAAAAACCTTCATTTCCAGCTCTTCTACTTGCAGATATGGTATAAGCCCATCCATTTTTTGACATTCCAGAAGAATGAGAAAACATAAATCTATGTTCATAACTTCTGTTTGAAGATGCATAAGAAAAGCGAGTTCCTTGACCTTGTTCTGATGCTCTAACATGAATATTTGTTGATCCTAAAATTCCACCAAATGTATAAGAAGAAGGTGTGAAGCCTGCACTAAATTCTTGATTTCTTAAAACATCATTTAAACCTCCCCAATTACTCCATTGAGGCCTTCCACTATAAATCTTGTTCATTTCTATACCATTAATAAGTACTTTTCCGTTTTCAGAATCTAAACCTCTAATTCTAAAAAACGAAGAACTAAACTCAAAAGCAACAGTTCTCAAATAAATGTCTTTAGAGGATAGCAATAGACCAGAGATGTTATCTGCAGCACTTGTATCAGTATTTAATTCATCATCCGTAAGTGTAATTACGCTTAAATCTTGATCTTCAGTAATAGCTTTATATAATATGATGGTTCCTAAATTAATAGTTGTTCCATTTAATTCTATTGGAAAATTTTGAGTTTCGTATCCGCTTAATTTAATTTCTATAATATAATTTCCGTTTGCAATTTTTTGTAAAATAAAAACACCGTTTTCATCGGTTTTTACTTGAAATGAATTTTTGTTTTTCACTGAAACAGAAACTCCCTTCAGAGGCTTTTCAGAATTTCTTTCTATAACAACTCCTTTTATAATGTTCTGTGCAGTTATTCCAGTTATAGGAAATAGTAACATTAATATTAAGGGAACAGCAATTTTCATAAGATATTTTTTAAATCTTTACCAGAATATATATATAAAATTAATACTTTTTAGTGGATTGACTTGTTAAAAATAAAAGTATTAAATTCTTGAATTAAAAATTCTTTTATATGTTTGTATAAAATATAGATTCTATGAAAAAAAACATATCGATTCTACTGGTTCTTTTTGTAACTATTTTTTCAACTTTTTCTCAAACTAAGGGGAAAGAATATAATATTAGAACAATTGCCTTCTATAATCTAGAGAATTTATTTGACACCATAAATGACATTACAAAAAATGATGAAGCAAGCCCGATAATGAAACTTAAAGGGAATAAATCTAAAGTTTATTGGGATAAAATTGATAAATTAGGAAGTGTTATTGCTCAAATTGGAAAAGAAAAATCGAATACAAGCCCAGCAATTATAGGTGTTTCTGAGATAGAAAATTTAGCCGTTGTAGAAGATTTAGTAAAATCAAAACATTTAAATAAAAATGAGTACGGAATTATCCATTATGAATCTCCTGATAAGAGAGGAATTGATGTAGCATTATTATATCAAAAAAGATATTTTAAACCTATTTTTCATCAGTCATTTAATCCAAATATTTACAGAGACAACCTTAAAGTATATACAAGAGATCAATTGTTAGTTTCTGGCTATTTAGACGATGAATTAATCCATCTTATTGTTAATCATTGGCCTTCTAGACGTGGTGGAGAAGAAAAAAGTAGGTCTTCAAGAGAAAAAGCTGCATATCAAAACACTAAAATTATTGCTCAAATTAGAGAGCAAGATCCCAATGCGAAAATTCTTTCTTTGGGAGATTTTAATGACGATCCAATAAATAGTAGTTTTAAAAAAGTTTTAAAAACAAAAAGTAGGAAAAAAGATGTTCAGGAAGGAGATCTTTACAACCCCTACGAAGATCTTCATAGAAGAGGCTTTAATACTTTAGCTTACAGAGATAATCTAAATTTATTTGATCAAATAATAATTACTTCACCTTTGTTAGATAAAGGCGAAAAAGACTATTCCACATACAAAATGTACAAAGCAATGATTTTTAATAAACAGTTTTTAAATCATACAAAAGGGAAGTACAAAGGGTATCCTTTCAGAAGTTTTTCTAGGGGAAATTATACAGGAGGCTATTCAGACCATTATCCTGTATATATGTATTTAATCAAAGAGAAAAAATAGCAAGAACTATTTTTTTACTTTATATCTTTTAATAATAGCTGAATCGACTTATACCCATTCCATTCATTTTCATCCAAAGAATAGACCACATTAAAATGGTTTTGTGTGTTTTCCATTTTATCACCTAAATTGAAACCTATAGCATTATAAGTCTTTGTGTTGTTTCCCTGAAAAATATTCAATTTTAAATGTTTTTTATCAGCGCCAACTTGTTTTCTATAACCGTTGTCTCTAACACACAATGTTTTAAAAGTTGGCTTCATATTTTGTGGACCAAAAGGAGCCATTTGCTGAATAATTCTAAAAAGCTTAGGTGTAATTTGTGAAAGTTCAATTTCTGCATCTATAGAAATTTCAGGAGTTAAAAGGGCTTTATCTATTGTATTGGCAACTACTTCTTCAAACTTATTTTTGAAATTGGTATAATTTTCGGGGATTAATGTAAGTCCTGCAGCATATTTATGACCTCCAAATTGCTCTATAAACTCGCTGCATTTTTCTAAGGCGCTATAAACATCGAACCCTTTTACAGAGCGTGCTGAAGCAGCCAGTTTATCGCCACTTTTTGTAAATACCAAAGTAGGTCTATAAAATTTTTCTATCAATCTAGAAGCCACAATACCAATAACGCCTTTATGCCAATCTTTTTGAAAAACAACGGATGTAAAACGATTTTCTTCATGATTATCAATAATCTGAATTAAAGCTTCATGGGTAATTTTTTTATCCAATTCTTTTCTGTCTGTATTAAAAATTTCTATAGCAGCAGCAAATTTAATTGCCGAATCTAAATCCATTTCTGTTAACAGTTCCACGGCATAATTTCCGTGTTTTATTCTTCCAGCGGCGTTAATTCTTGGAGCAATTATAAATACAACATCATTAATTGTAAGTGTTGTTTTTTTAGTTTGATGAGTGATTGCTTTTATTCCGTTTCTAGGGTTTTGGTTGATGACTTGTAAACCAAAATAAACTAGAGTTCTGTTTTCTCCATCCATTGGTACAATATCAGCAGCAATTGCTGTGGCTACCAAATCTAAATACGGGATAAAATATTCTATATTTTGATTTCTTGAGACTCCCAAAGCTTGAATAAGCTTAAAACCAACGCCACAACCACATAATTCATCAAAAGGATAGTTACAGTCTTCTCTTTTTGGGTTTAAAATAGCGATTGCTTTTGGTATTTCCTTCCCAGGTTTGTGATGGTCACAAATAATAAAATCAATATTTTTTTCTGATGCATAGGCTACTTTTTCAATCGCTTTTATACCGCAATCTAAGGCTATAATTAATGAAAAATCATTGTCTTGTGCAAAATCAATTCCTTTGTAAGAAATACCATAACCCTCCGCATACCTATCTGGAATATAAGTAGCAATGTTTCTATAAATAGTTTTCAAATAAGAAGAAACCAAAGAAACGGCAGTAGTTCCGTCTACGTCATAATCGCCATAAACTAAAATATTTTCGTTGTTTACTATGGCGTTTTCAATTCTGGCCACTGCAAGTTCCATATCCTTCATTAAAAAGGGATTATGAATATCTTCTAAACTTGGTCGAAAATACTGTTTTGCTTTCTCAAAAGTTTCGATATTTCGTTGACATAAAAGTTGTGCAATGATAGGATCAACTTGAAGCTCTTTTGCTAAATTTTCTATTTTTTCTTTTTCTATTTTTGGCTTTAAAGTCCAACGCATAGCAATTTATTTATTAGTTATGATGCAAAAATATTTCTGTTTTTACCTCTGCAAACCGTCTAAACATTTCCATCACACCACAATATTTTGTTACAGATAAGTTTACAGCTTTTTGTATTTTTTCAGCGTGTAAATTATTTCCAGTAAAGTGATAATCAACGGTTACTTTATTGTAAAATTTTGGATGTTCGTTTGTTAATTCTGCGGTAATTTCAATTTTAAATTCTTCAGTTTCTGCACGCATTTTCTTTAACAAAGAGACAACGTCAAGTCCAGAACATCCTGCCAATGAAGATAGCATTAGTGCTTTTGGGCCAAAACCAAAAGTATTATTATTTTCTTTATCAGCGGCAGAAAACATTGTTAATTTGTTTCCGCTGGGATTGTTGGACTCAAACCGCTCTTTTTCTGTCCATATTGTTGTAACTGTATTTGTTGTCATAAATTGATTGATTTATTCTGGGTTATTCATAAATGATGTATTAAATTGTGCCTCTCACAAAAATAAGATATTTAATTATTAAAGATATACAATATGGCTCTAGTAACACCAGTATCAGCAGAACATGATTTAGAAACAAAAGAATTAGCAGAATTCTTTAATGAAACACTAGGTTTTTGTCCAAATTCAGTATTAACAATGCAGCGTAGGCCAGCAATTTCCAAAGCTTTTATAAACTTAAATAAAGCAGTTATGGCAAATGAAGGACGTGTAACATCTGCTTTAAAAAGAATGATTGCTTGGGTTTCTAGTAACGCCACAGGTTGCAGGTATTGTCAGGCACACGCAATTAGGGCTGCAGAACGTTATGGAGCAGAACAAGAACAATTAGAGAATATTTGGGAATACAAAACTCATGCTGCTTTTTCTGATGCTGAACGTGCAGCTTTGGATTTCTCTTTAGCAGCTTCTATGGTTCCTAACGCAGTGAATGCACAAACTAAAGAAGAATTATACAAATATTGGGATGAAGGGGAAATTGTAGAAATGTTAGGTGTAATTTCTTTATTTGGATATTTAAATAGATGGAACGATTCTATGGGAACAACTTTAGAAGAAGATGCTATAGAGAGTGGTAATCAGTTTTTAGGGAAACATGGTTTTGAAGTTGGAAAGCATCAATAAAAATTCTTATTTTTATTTAGGATAGTTAGCCTACTTTTTGATAAATTTTAAATAAACAATTATTTCTTTCCCTCCACCACCACAACAATCTCTCCTTTTGGGGGTTTATTTGTGAAATGCGATAATACTTCGGATGCTGTTCCTCTAATTGTTTCTTCAAACATTTTGGTAAGCTCTCTAGATACAGAAACCTTTCTGTCAGTTCCAAAATATTTCACAAAATGTCCTAAAGTTTTTATTAATTTGTGGGGAGATTCATAAAAAATCATGGTTCTTGTTTCTTCAGCTAGAAACAATAAACGCGTTTGTCGTCCTTTCTTTACAGGTAAAAAACCTTCAAAAACAAACTTTTCATTTGGCAAACCAGAATTTACCAAAGCAGGTACAAATGCCGTTGCGCCGGGCAAACAATCTACTTCAATATGATGTTCTATACAAGTTCTGCTAAGTAAAAAACCAGGGTCTGAAATGGCAGGTGTACCCGCATCAGAGATTAATGCGCAAGTTTCTCCATTTTGTATTCTTTGTACAATGCCCTTTACAGATGTATGTTCATTATGCATGTGATGGCTGTGCATTTGTGTAGAAATTTCATAATGTTTTAATAGTTTCCCACTGGTGCGTGTATCTTCTGCTAGAATAAAATCGACTTTTTTTAGAATTTTAACAGCTCTAAAAGTGATGTCTTCTAGATGACCAATTGGTGTTGGGACTAGATATAGTTTACTCATATATTAGATGGTTTCATAAGTTTGTACAGTAATATCTGTAATGATATCTCCTGTGTGTTTTGTACTTAAAGGCTCAAATAATAAAACAAGAACTTCCTCTTTTGCAATAGGTTTGTGTTCAATACCTTTTGATACAATGTAAAATTCACCTTCATTTAAAGTTACTGTTTTATCTCGCAACTCAATGTCTAAAGAGCCTTTTATCACCATAAAAAACTCATCTTCGTTCTCGTGTTTATGAAAAACGAACTCTCCTTTTAGTTTTGCTAATAATACTTGTTGCCCGTTTAATTCGCCTACTTTTTTGGGAGACCAATGCTCTGAGAATACCTTAAATTTTTCTTGAATATTAATTACATTCATAAAAACAAATTTACAAAGAATTAGACGGATTCTGCGTTACCGATTGCAGCAATTGTCTGAGCTCTTTTTTGTTTAAAAAAAGCGAGTGCGTAAAGCGGGGTATTTCTGTTTAGAAATGAACGTCCAAAAGAGTATAATGTAAACGAAAATGTTTAATTTTGCGGCTCATTAAAAGAAGAGAAATGTATAGAAGTCATTCTTGTGGTGAGTTAAACGCATCGCATATAAATACAGAAGTTACTCTAGCGGGTTGGGTTCAAAAATCGCGCGATAAAGGATTTATGATTTGGGTAGATTTACGTGATCGTTATGGAATTACTCAACTTATTTTTGACGAAGAACGTACTTCTAAAGATTTAATAGAGCAGGCAAAAACTTTAGGGCGAGAGTTTGTAATTCAGATAAAGGGTCTTGTAATAGAGCGTGAATCTAAGAATGATAAAATTTCTACAGGAGCAATTGAAGTTCTGGTTGATGAATTGATTATTTTAAATCAATCGGTTACACCACCGTTTACAATAGAAGATGAAACAGATGGTGGTGAAGATATTAGAATGAAGTATAGGTATCTAGATATTAGAAGAAATCCTGTAAAAGAGAGTTTAATTTTCCGTCATAAAGTTTCGATGGAAGTTAGAAAATACTTGTCCGATCAAGAATTTATAGAAGTTGAAACTCCTTATTTAATAAAATCTACTCCAGAAGGTGCAAGAGATTTTGTAGTGCCCTCGAGAATGAATGAAGGTCAGTTTTACGCATTACCACAATCGCCACAAACCTTTAAACAGTTATTGATGGTTGGCGGAATGGATAAATATTTTCAAATTGTAAAATGTTTTAGAGACGAAGATTTACGTGCAGACAGACAGCCAGAATTTACACAAATTGACTGTGAAATGGCATTTGTAGAACAAGAAGATATTTTAAATATTTTTGAAGGGCTGACACGTCATCTACTAAAGGAAGTGAATAATATTGAAGTGGATAAGTTTCCAAGAATGTTATATGATGATGCAATGCGTTTGTATGGAAATGACAAACCTGATATTCGTTTTGGGATGCAGTTTGGAGAGCTAAACGAAGTAACACAACATAAAAACTTCGGTGTTTTTAACTCTGCCGAGCTGGTTGTTGGTTTTGCCGTTCCCGGAGGAAATAAATATACCAGAAAAGAGATTGACAATATTATAAAATGGGTAAAAAGACCTCAAGTTGGTGCTTTGGGAATGATTTATTGTCGTGTAAACGAAGATGGGACATTTAAATCTTCTGTAGATAAATTTTATGATCAAGAAGATTTAGCAAAATGGGCAGAAAAAACAGGAGCAAAAACAGGAGATTTAATTTGTGTCTTATCGGGCGATAAAAATATTGTAAGAGCGCAATTGTCTGCGTTAAGAATGGAATTAGCAGAACGTTTAGGGTTGAGAGACCCAAAAGTATTTGCACCTCTTTGGGTGGTCGATTTTCCATTATTAGAGTTAGACGAAGAGACAGGGCATTATCATGCAATGCATCACCCTTTTACTTCTCCAAAACCTGGGCAAATGGAATTATTAGAAACAGATCCAGGAGCTGTAAAAGCAAATGCCTACGATTTGGTTTTAAACGGAAATGAAATTGGTGGAGGTTCTATTAGAATTCACGATAAGCAAATGCAAGCAACCATGCTAAAGCATTTAGGTTTTTCTGAGGAAGATGCAAAAGCACAATTCGGATTTTTAATGGATGCCTTTGAATACGGAGCGCCGCCTCATGGTGGTCTTGCTTTTGGTTTGGATAGATTGGTTGCTATTTTAGGGGGTCAAGAAACCATTCGAGATTTTATTGCATTTCCGAAAAATAATTCTGGCCGTGATGTTATGATTGACGCGCCCGCTTTTATAGATAACAACCAATTGAAAGAGTTAAGTCTTAAATTAAATATTCAAGAATAGATTTCTTTAAAAATTATAATTTAAAGACCTCACAGGAATCAAAAACCTGTGAGGTCTTTTTATGTAAGAATTTTTATTACTTTTAGATTATGAAAAGAGGAATCACATTTCTGTTACTTTTCAGCTCAATAGTCTCATTTTCTCAAACCATTACAGGTGATGAATTATTAGATAAAGCAATTAATTATCATGACCCAAATGGAAATTGGAAATCTTTTAGTGGAGAATTTTTTGTAAGCATGCAAAGTCCTAAAAAATCTAATAGAGAAAGTAGAATTAAAATTGATATCCCAAATCAATACTTTTCTTTAAAGGTTCTAAAAGATAAAGTGGTTACAGAATATATTGTAAATGAAAAAGAGTGTAGTGTTTCTATTAATGGGCATAAAACTCTCTCTAAAGAGTTGATAAAAAAATATAATCTAAACTGTGAACGTGCAAAAATGTATAAAAATTATTACACCTATTTGTATGGATTGCCAATGAAATTAAAAGACAAGGGAACAATTATTCATCAAAAAATAGCAAAGAAAATTTTTAAAGAAAAAGAGTATTTAGTATTGAAAGTAAACTATGAAAAACAAACTGGAGAAGATACTTGGTATTTTTATTTTAATCCAATAACTTATGCAATGGAAGTGTATCAGTTTTTTCATGACGAATCTAAAAATGATGGAGAATATGTATTGTTGACTGGAGAGGAAACTATTAAAAATATACAAATACCAAAAGTAAGAGTCTGGTATTATAATAAAGATAATGCTTATTTAGGAACAGATTTTTTATCCTCAAAAAAATAAATGCCAAAACAAAAGACCCTATTCAAAAAGATTTTAATTTGGAGATATAAACATATTTCCGAAAGAGAATTTATTTATATTTTAAGTGTTTTTGTTGGGTTTTTAGCAGGCATGGGTACTTTAATCTTAAAGAACTTAACATTCTTTTTCCAAGATATTTTAGAAGGGAAGTTTATTAGAGACTTTCATCACTCTCTATATTTTATTTTTCCAATTATCGGTCTATTTTTAGTTTACAGTACCAAAAAGTATCTTATAAAAAAAGAAATTGGTCACGGAATTTCTACAACATTACATGCTATTTCTAAACGAAATGGGATTATAGAAAAATATAAAATTTATGCATCTTTAATAACAGCACCAATCACTGTTGGTTTTGGAGGTTCAGTTGGTTTACAGGGTCCTGCAGTAAGTACAGGAGCTGCCTTAGGGTCTAGAGTTGCACAACTGTTTCATATGAATACAAAAACTAGAATGTTGTTGATTGGTTGTGCAACTGCTGGCGCAATGTCTTCTATGTTTAAAGCACCAGTTGCAGCAATAATTTTTGCAGTAGAAATTTTTAGTTTAGACCTGGCATTTGCAAGTTTGGTTCCATTATTATTAGCATCAGTTTCTGCAGTAATTACCTCTTATTTTTTTTTGGGAAAAGATGTCTTATTCGGATTTAAATTACAAGATTCTTTTGAAATTAATGATCTTTTATTTTATGTTCTTTTGGGAATAGGAACAGGAATTGCATCTGTTTATTTTTCTAAAATATATTTTCGAATAACTGTTTTTTTTGACCAATTTAACAATCCATTTAAAAAATTAATTTTTGGAGGAATTGCTATCGGGGTACTGTTGTATTTAATTCCGCCTTTATATGGTGAAGGCTATGGATTAATTAATAATTTATTAAACGGAGATGCAGTTGCAGCATTAGAAGACATTCCTTATAATATTGATTTCACAAATGTTTGGATGGTAATTTTATCACTTTTTTTAATAACGCTATTTAAAGCAATTGCAATGACCACAACTTTTGCAGCTGGAGGGGTAGGAGGAATTTTTATTCCAACTTTGGTAATGGGAAGCGCATTAGGAAATGTCTTTGCAAAAATTATTAACCAATTTGGATTTAATGTTTCTGAAACTAACTTTACTTTAATAGGGATGACAGGTTTGATGGCAGGAGTTTTACATGCACCTTTAACTGCAATTTTTTTAATTGCTGAAATTACAGGGGGTTATGAACTTTTTGTGCCTTTAATGTTGGTTGCAGCTATTAGTTTTGCATTTACAAAATATTTTATTTCCAATTCAATTTATACTTTAGAATTGGCAAAAAGGGGAGAATTAATAACACATAATAAAGATAAAAACGTGTTAATGATGATGCGAGTTGATACATTGATTGAAACCAATTTTAACGAAATTTATCTTAAAATGTCGTTTGGTGAGATGTTAAAAAAATCTGTTGCAAACTCAAAAAGAAATATTTTTCCCGTGCTGGATAAAGACAAAACTTTTTTAGGAATTGTTTTGTTGGATGATATTAGACCCATGATGTTCGATCAAACACAATATGAAACTACTTCAGTTATCGATTTTATGAAGGCTGCTCCAGAGATTATTTTTTATACAGATTCTGTTGAAATTGTAATGCGAAAGTTTAAAGAGAGCGGCGCTTGGAATTTACCTGTTGTAAATAATGGAACGTATATTGGTTTTATCTCCAAATCCAAATTATTAACTGCCTACAGAAATAAGTTGATTGAAGTAACAACTTAATATAAAATATATAATTATTGTTAAAAGAATGAATTTCTTAAGGTTAAAAAATAGATCTTTTGTAATTTTGTAATATGAAATTAGTTTTAAAAATAATGTTTATCGTATTTATACTATGGATGGCTTTAGGAATCTATTTAATAAATAACGAGCATGAAAAGGCACAAATAGTAATGGGATTAGGAGTGTTTTATTTTTCATTTTTATGCATGCCAATTTTTATTTATTACAGATATAAAGATGGTAAATACAAGAAATATATTTTAAACGATGAAAAGTTGATAAAAGCTTTTAATAAAAAAGATAAAAAGTAATTATCCTTTTTTCTTTAAAAAAGCATATACAGGAAAATGATCTGAAAAACCACCCTGATACCATTTTCCAATATAGGTTCTAAATGGAGATCCTTTTAATTTTCCTCTGTAAATTTTCAACCATTTTTTATTAAAAACTTCAGCATAATAAAAGTACCACTTCCCTTCTTTTTTTTCCAAAAAATTATTAGAAAATATAATTTGATCAAACAAATTCCATTTCCCGTTGTAAGTTAAAGTTCCTTTTTTTTCGCTATCTAATAGACTTTCCATAGGATTGTGAAAGTCTTTTGCAACCAAATATTCTTTTACACTTTTGCTTGTTGGGTCATCATTAAAATCACCCATAATAATTATTTTTGCATTCGCATTATGTTCTTTTATACGCTCAATAATATTTTTGGCAGTTTTTGCAGCTGTAATTCTTTTCTTTTCAGTTTTTAGAGTTCCTTCTCTTCTTGAAGACCAATGGTTTACTAGAATATAAACCAACTCCCCATGTAAATTTCCACTAACTTTAAGAATATCTCTAGTATAGTCTCTATCACCATTATCTCTTTTTAAAAAAACTGGATATGTTTCTGAAGCTACATATTCGAATACTTTTTTATTATAGAGAAGTGCCACATCAATTCCACGTTCATCAGGAGAATCATAATGAACAAATCCATATTGATGTTTTTTTAAATCTGATGTATTTACTAAATCCTTTACAGCTTTTGTATTTTCAACTTCTACCAGTCCTACTATAGCTGGTGGATATTTTGAACGATTCATACCCAATTTAGAAATTACAGTACCTAGTTTTTTGATTTTTGTCTTGTATCGTTTTAAGGTCCATTTCATTTTACCAAATGGGGTAAATGCATCGTCTTTGGTTTTATAGTCGTTAGAAGGGTGAAATAAATTTTCCACATTATAAAAAGCAATGGTTGTAATCTCCTCTTTTTTTTGAGGGAATAAAAATGAACTTAACATAGAAATTAGTTTGTGTAAATGTAATAAAAAGTTACCTTTTCATAGAGTTTTATTAACTTAAAGCTAACATGAATAAAAGTAAATTAAAATATTTTTGTACTGTAAATTTGAATAAAAATTAAATAGTTTAATTTTGAATTAATTAAATTAAAACCCAACTTAGTTTGGGTTTTTTGTATTCTTAGATTTAATAAAGAGAATTTCTAATAACTCTTGCTCAAAGCTTCAAGAGCCTTTAATTTTAATATAAAGATTAGTTGGTCTCAATACTATATCATTTCACATTAAATTAACTGAAGGGAAACATTTTTTTAATGTTTTTTTTTCTTCAAAAATAAATAGATATTCTAATTTTATAATGTTGTTATAATGATGTAATTATTATTAGAATCAATTTTTTTTCCCCTATTTATACCTCAACATATGTTGAGGTATTAATATTTATAGTGAAGAATAGTTTGTATTTTTGTAGCTTATGATAGATGCAAAAGTAGCCATTTCAGAAAAAGTTGTTTTAATAGGGATTATTACTCAACAACAAGACGAATCAAAATCTGAAGAATATTTAGATGAGTTAGAATTTTTAACCAGAACTGCAGGAGGCTTCCCCATACACCGTTTTGTACAAAAATTAGACAAACCAAATCCTAAGACATTTTTAGGAACTGGTAAGTTAGATGATGTGAGAGACTATATTAAATCTAATAGAATAGGGACTGCTATTTTTGATGATGAATTATCTCCTGCACAAATACGAAATATAGAGAAAATTTTAGATTGTAAGATTTTAGACAGAACCAATTTAATTCTAGACATTTTTGCTCAGAGAGCGCAAACTAGTTCTGCAAAAACGCAAGTAGAATTGGCGCAACTTCAATACTTATTACCAAGATTAACCAAACTTTGGACTCACCTTGACAAACAAAAAGGAGGAATTGGAATGCGTGGTCCTGGAGAGACAGAGATAGAAACTGATAGACGTATTATTCGTGATAAAATTACTGTTTTAAAAAAGAAATTAAAAACTATTGATAAGCAAATGGCTGTTCAGCGAAAAAATCGCGGGAAAATGGTAAGAGTTGCATTAGTTGGTTATACAAATGTTGGGAAATCTACATTAATGAATGTAATTAGTAAAAGCGATGTTTTTGCGGAAAATAAATTGTTTGCAACCCTAGATACAACTGTTAGAAAAGTGGTTATTAAAAATATTCCTTTTTTAATGACAGACACCGTTGGCTTTATTAGAAAATTACCAACTCAATTAGTAGAATCATTCAAATCTACCCTAGATGAGGTTCGAGAGGCAGATTTGTTATTACATGTTGTAGATGTTTCTCATTCAAATTTTGAAGATCACATAGCATCCGTGAATAGAATTTTAGACGAAATTAATTGTGCAGACAAACCTGTTTTAATGGTCTTTAACAAGATAGATGCGTATGTTCATGAAACGATTGATGAAGATGATTTGATTACTGAAAAATCTAAATCTCATTATACTTTAGAAGATTGGAAAAATACTTGGATAAACGATCTAGAGCAAGAATCGATTTTTATCTCTGCATTAAACAAAGATAATTTAGAAGCTTTTAAAGAAAAAGCTTATGAAGAAGTAAAAAAGATTCATATTCAACGTTTTCCCTATAATGATTTTTTGTATTATGAGTATAAAGAGGAGCAATAGAATTATTCTTGTTTATTGTCTTCAATAATTCCCATTTTTTTCGCTCGTTTTTCCCAAGATTTTCTGGCCTGTAACTGTAAGTCTGCAACGCTGTCACTTTCATCCATAATTTCTAAACCAAGTAAAGTTTCTATAACGTCTTCTTGAGAAACAATACCACTAACAGAACCATATTCATCAACAACCAATGCAATATGCTCTCTTTGTTCTATTAGTTTTTCAAATAAATTTGGAATGGATAATCCTCTTTTTGTTATTAAAATGGCTCTTTTAATTGTTTTTAATTCTTCTGCCCCATTTCCATCGATAATGGCTTTGTATAAATCGTCTTTTAAGAAATACCCAGTAATTTCATCACTTTTCCCAGAAAAGATAGGGATTCTAGAAAAGCGCAAAGTTTTATTTTCATCAAAAAAAGATTGAATGGTTTGACTCTCATCCGCAGTTTTTAAGACTGTTCTGGGTGTCATTATATCTTTTACTTTTACTTCTTTAAAGTTTAGCATATTTCTAATGACTTTGCTTTCCCCTTCTTGAAAAACCCCTTCTTCTTCAGCAATATCTGTCATAGCAGTAAAATCTTCTCTACTCAAAACACTTCCATGGGAGCTTTTACCTCCAATTAACTTTGTCGTTAATTGTAAAATCCATAAAACCCCTGTCCATTTTAGGGGGAATATCATAAATTTTAATGCTGAGGTTGTAAATGAAGAAAGTTGTTTCCAGTAGGTTGCTCCAATTGTTTTTGGAATTATTTCTGATGCGACTAAAATTAAAATTGTCATAGCAGCAGAGACTATAAAAACTCCATAACCATCATCATTAAAAATTTTTTTAGCTTCTGTTCCAACTAAAATTGCACCCACAGTATGTGCAAGGGTGTTTAATGTAAGAATAGCTATTAATGGTTTGTCTACATCCTTTTTTAATGCTTCAAGATCTGTTGCATATTTTTTGCCCTCACTTTTTTTTATATTTATAAACGTTGCTGTTACACTTAACAGAACTGCCTCTAAAATAGAACACAAAAACGAAAAGAAAATAGAAGCAGTAGCGTAAATTAATAATAAGGTCATCTATATGAAATTAGAGTACGAATGTAGTTAAAAAAGAAAACCCCAAGAATTTCTTTATGAGGTTTTGTACAATAGTTACTTTTTAGATAGAATAATTCAACCCAAATAAATAATAAGATTGTAATTTATTATTTGCGTTCGGTAAAAGCACGCCTTGCGAACTAGCAGCCTCTTGTTGATTCTTACGCAAACCTAATTCAAAACCAACACCAATTCCTTTCCATAGTGTATAACCTAATGAGTTTGTCCATGTCCAGTTAGATAAGTCTCCATCTTTATAACTTTGAAATATAGACAAGTTAGATTTTACACTTAATTTGTTATATTTTGCATTATAATCTGCAACAATTTTTGCCCCTGGAGAAGAACTATAAATATCACTACCTGAGCTAAAAACCAGATTGTAATTGGCAGGGTGCATTACAACTACTAAGTTGTTGATTGGTGTCCATGTAAAACCAATACCAATATCTAAAAAACCAGGATTATTAAAGTTGTCTATTAATGTCGTTCTGTATTCACCCAAAGCAGAAACAGCCCATTTTTCACTTAATTTTCTACCATAGAGAGAGCTAATTGTAAAAACATCTGTAGCTGTGTCAAACCCTTCATCACCAGAAACTCCTTTTTCATCCAACTTTACCCAACCTAGATTTATAGCTGCAGAATTTCTCCAGAAGAATTTTTCTTCAATTAAATTAGCAAAACCATTTACCGTAATACCAATACTACCAGCAGATGCGGTAGGAGCAGTTCTAGAATACCAGTTGCTGAATCCAGAAAGGCTACCACCAATTGTACCAAAAGCACCTTTTCTCCAGCCTGGGAGTGCATCAATTTTAGATTGTAAAGAGGTTGCTTCTTTATCTAATTTAGAAATTTCTGCTTTTTTAGAGCTCAATTCTTTTTTTAATTCATCTGCAGTTTGAGCGTTTACCGAGACTGCAACAAACATCGCTAAAAGTAAGAATGATAATTTTTTCATTGTTTTAATTTTAAGTTTTCTAGTGCAAAAATACCTATTTTTTATTACATAGAATTTTTCTAATACGTCACCTTTTCATGAAAACTATAACTCACACCCAATCCAAAAAGTTGTCTGAATTGAATTCTAGATGAAGCATTATCATCAAGAATTGTATGAAATGTCATTTGCATTTTAATATATTTATTCACTTTAAAACGAATATTTGTTTGGTAATCTATATCTATATTTCCAACATTAGCTAAATAATCTGAGTAGGCAGTAAGAATATTTTCCATTTCAATATTAGTCATTAAAGCAAATTTATAATATGCAGAAAGGTTAAATCCTAGGCCAAATGCGGTATTTCTTCCCTGCTCTACACCAAATTGTCCTGAAAAAAAATCGTTTACAAATGTATATCTAGCGGTAGCAGGGGCTATATTAAAGTTGAAGTCATCAGATTTTTTCCACAACATTCCTGGACCAAAAGTTAAATATGCAGGGGATAAGAAGTTTGATACCAAAACTTCAGGAGTTTTATTGTAATCGAAACCTTTGGTATATTGTGTTTTAAAATTTCCAATAAAAGACATGAACCAATATTTAGTTGCTTTTATTCCTAAAATGCTATTTAATTCAAAACGATCGTCTGTTTTTCTGTAGCCTTTTTCACTAATATGGCTTAAACCATAGCCTGTAATAATTCTACTATCCCAGTTTATTTTTTCTTTTTTGTAGTTAAAATCATAGTTGACATTTATATTTCCAGCAACTGTATTTTCTCCACCAGAAGACCAATTGGAAAAAGAAGACTGATTAAAGATAAAAGTAAATCTACCATGGATTTTCCACTTTTGTTTGGGTAAAGTATCTTTTTTCTTTTCTTGCCCAAAAGAAGTTAAAGACGAAAGCATTAAGAGAAGAATAAATACTTTTTTCATTTTAAATTTAAAAAGCAAACTTAAAAATATTTATAAATATTTAAAATTATTTTTTTGCCTTATAGAGAGGTACTGTAGAGCAAGCCTCACCAAACATGATAGATTTTACAATTGGCTGTAATTTTTCTATTAAGAGGGCAAAAGCAGATGCAGGAACGGGTTTATCTGCACACCCTTTTATAATTACATAACTATCTGTAAAGCTTTTAAGATCTAAAAAACTAATTAACTCTTGATAAATAACAGTTTCTAGTAATTCTAAATCTCCAATAACAACTTTATTTGCATAAGGAGTTATTTTTGATGCAATTAACATAGAAGCCCAAGAAGGAATAATTGCATCTGCAGAACATATAATAGCAACAAAAGATTTTTTGTATTGAGTCCAATCGTGGTTTTTAACGAATTCTCTAAAATCTTTTTCTTTTAGAATGATTTCTTCAAATAACCAATCTTTTATATCAAAAACAATTCTTTTTCCATCAGGATAAATTTCCTCAAGGTCAAAGGTTTTTAATTTACTATTTGCAACTCTATTTATAATTTCTTCTGCCATTTTTTAACTTTCAAACTTGTTTTTGATACAATTTTTAAAAAATAAGATCACTTGAACAGACAGTAAATATAAACTGCCAGGGAATTAATAATTATAACATTCCTAACTCTAATTTCGCTTCTTCACTCATCATTTCAGAGGTCCAAGTAGGATCGAATGTAATTTCTACTTCACAAGAAGTAATTTCTTTTAAAGATTTAACTTTTTCTTCAATATCTAGAGGTAAACTTTCTGCAACAGGGCAGTTAGGCGATGTTAAAGTCATTAATATTTTTGCGTTGTTTTCTTCAGATACAAAAACATCATAAATTAAGCCTAGCTCATAAATATCTACAGGTATTTCTGGGTCATAAATCGTTTTTAAAACTCGTACAATTTTATCTCCTATCTCCTCTAATTCGGTATCAGTCATTTCTGGTTTTTATTTTTATGCTTTTGCTTGTTGTGCAATTGCGTACATTTTTATTTGTTTTAACATTGAAATCAACCCATTTGCTCTTGTTGGACTAAGATGTTCTTTCAAGCCAATTTCATCAATAAATTTAGTATCTGCAGCTAGAATATCTTGTGGTTTCTGAAAAGAGTAAACGCGCAGTAGTAGTGCTACAATTCCTTTTGTTAAAATGGCATCACTATCAGCAGAAAACTTAATTTTTTCATTTTCAATTTCAGAATATAACCAAACTTTAGATTGGCAACCTTTAATTAAATTTTCATCCAATTTATTTTGCTCTTCTATAATTGGTAATGATTTACCAAGATCAATAATATATTCGTAGCGTTCCATCCAATCATCAAACATTGAAAACTCATCAATAATTTCTTCTTGTATTTCTTTGATAGTCATTTTTTAAACTTATTTTTGCACTTTGTGAATTAAACGTACAATTATCTTGCAAAATTACTGATAAAAATTAAGAAATGAGCAAATTATTAGCAGTAGGTACTGTGGCTTTCGATGCAATTGAAACACCTTTTGGAAAAACAGATAAAATTTTAGGAGGCTCTGGAACTTTTGTGGGTCTTGCAGCAAGTCAGTTTGGAGTAAAAACTGGAGTTGTTTCTGTGGTTGGTGGGGATTTTCCTCAATCCTATATAGAGATGATGAATTCTAAAGGGATAAATACTGACGGAATTGAAATTGATAAAAATGGGAAGACTTTTTTTTGGAGTGGGAAATATCATAATGATATGAACTCCAGAGATACCTTAATTACAGAATTAAATGTTTTAGAAACTTTTACACCCCATGTGCCAGAAAACTTTAAAGACGCAGGTATTGTAATGTTGGGCAATTTACATCCATTAACTCAAGCATCTGTTTTAGATCAAATGAGAAAAAGACCAAAATTAGTAGTTTTAGATACCATGAATTTTTGGATGGATATAGCTCTTAATGATTTACATACTGTTTTAAAAAGAGTGGATGTTGTTACAATTAATGATGAAGAAGCGCGCCAATTAAGCGGTGAATATTCCCTAGTAAATGCGGCAAAGAAGATTCACTCTATGGGTCCAAAATATGTAGTTATTAAAAAAGGGGAGCATGGTGCGTTATTATTTAATGAAGGGAAAATGTTTTATGCACCAGCATTGCCATTAGCAGAAGTATTTGATCCAACAGGAGCAGGAGATACTTTTGCAGGAGGGTTTTGTGGATATTTAGCAAAAACAGAAGATTTTTCTTTTGAAAATATGAAAAATGCAATTATATACGGTTCTAATTTAGCTTCTTTTTGTGTAGAGAAATTTGGAACTCAACGCATGCAAGAACTAACTGGAGATGAGGTTAAAGACCGCTTGCAAGCGTTTAGAGAATTAACACAATTTGATATAGAGCTCTCATAAATTATAATCCGCGTTTAACAATGCGGATTTTTTTATAGATAAAACAGAACAAAACAACCAATTAAATGAGTGACGCAATTAAACACGAATGCGGTATTGCATTAGTTCGATTAAAAAAACCTTTAGCATTTTACAAAAATAAATACGGTTCTGCTTTTTATGGAATTAACAAAATGTATTTGTTAATGGAAAAGCAGCATAATCGCGGTCAAGATGGCGCTGGTTTTGCCAGTGTAAAATTTAACGTAGAACCAGGAACTAGGTATATAAGTAGAGTTCGTTCTAATCAATCGCAGCCCATTCAAGATATTTTTGCAAAAATTAATGAACGTTTAAATGATGTTTTAGCAGAAAATCCAGACAAAAAAGATGACGTTGCTTGGCAAGAAGAAAATATGCCTTATGTAGGAAATTTATTTTTAGGTCATGTCCGTTACGGAACTTTTGGAAAAAATAGTATCGAAAGTGTTCATCCGTTTTTGCGTCAAAGTAATTGGAAACATCAAAATTTAATAGTTGCAGGTAATTTTAATATGACTAATTCTAAACACTTATTAGAAGAATTGGTTGAACTAGGACAGCACCCAAAAGAGTTTACAGATACGGTAACTGTTATGGAAAAAATAGGGCATTTTTTAGAAGAAGAAGTATCAATTTTATATCAACAAGCAAAAATAAAAGGGTTTAGCAAAAAAGACGCATCACCATTCATAGAAGAACATTTAGATTTACAAAACGTATTAAGAAGGTCTTCAAAAAACTGGGATGGAGGGTATGCTATGGCGGGGTTAGTTGGTCATGGAGATGCCTTTGTTTTGAGAGATCCAAACGGCATAAGGCCTACTTATTTTTTTGAAGATGATGAGCTTGTTGTTGTTGCTTCAGAAAGACCTGTAATACAAACTGTGTTTAATGTAAAGATTAATGAGGTTCAAGAATTAGAAAGAGGACATGCATTAATCATTAAAAAAAATGGAAAGACCTCTATTGAAAAAGTTCTGGAACCTAGAGAAAATAAAGCATGTTCTTTTGAGCGTATTTATTTTTCTAGAGGAAGTGATGCTTCTATATATGAAGAACGTAAAAATTTAGGGAAACTAGTATTTCCTCAGATTTTAAAATCTATAGATAGTGATATTTCAAATACAGTATTTTCTTATATTCCAAATACAGCTGAAACATCATTTTATGGGATGACAGAAGCTGCTGAAGATTTATTAAATCAGCAAAAAACAGCAAAAATTTTGGAGGGTGGAAAAAGCTTGTCTTCAGAAAAAGTAACAGAGATTTTATCTGAAAGACCACGCTTTGAAAAAATTGCTATTAAAGATGCAAAATTAAGAACTTTTATAGCAGATGATAGCAGCAGAGATGATTTAGTAGAACACGTTTATGATATTACTTATGGAGTTGTAAAACCATCAGATAATTTAGTAATTATTGATGATAGTATTGTACGTGGAACCACACTAAAAAAGAGTATAATAAAGATTTTGGATAGATTAAGACCAAAGAAAATTGTGGTTGTTTCTTCGGCTCCTCAAATTAGATATCCAGATTGTTATGGAATTGATATGGCAAGAATTGGCGATTTTATAGCTTTTAAAGCAGCCTTAGAGTTGCTAAAAGACACTAATCAATATCATATCTTAGATGAGGTTTATGAAAAAGCAATAGCGCAACGAACTAATGAAGATATAGATATTAAGAATTTTGTGAAAGAAATTTATAATCCTTTTACAAACGAGGAAGTCTCAAGTAAAATAGCGGAAATGCTTAAGACAAAAGATATAAATGCAGATGTTGAAGTAATTTATCAAACCGTAGATAATTTACATATTGCCTGTCCAGATAATTTAGGAGATTGGTACTTTACTGGAGATTATCCAACCTCAGGAGGTAATAGAGTTGTAAACGAGGCTTTTATTAACTTTTATGAAGGAAATGATAAAAGAGCTTATTAAGGAAAAGCTTGGTATTTAGTAAAATTAAATTGTATTGTAATAACAAAAGCATCCAATAATAATTAGGATGCTTTTTTTGTTATGTTTATAAAATAGAATATTTTAAAGGAAACTTAATTACTTTGCTTCTGCATACCTTCTCTCTACTTCGTTCCAGTTAATTACATTAAAAAATGCATTGATATAATCTGGTCTTCTGTTTTGGTAGTTTAAATAGTAAGCATGTTCCCAAACATCTAACCCTAAAATAGGTGTTCCACCACAAGTAACACCTGGCATTAAAGGATTGTCTTGGTTAGGTGTAGAACAAATTTCTACTTTTCCTCCTTTGTGCACACACAACCAAGCCCAACCAGAGCCAAATTGTGTTGCAGCAGCTTTTGAAAAAGCTTCAATAAAAGCATCTTTAGAACCAAAAGCAGTCTCAATAGCGTCTTTTAATTCCCCAGAAAGGTACCCTCTATCATTTGGATTCATCACAGACCAAAATAATGAGTGATTATAAAAACCACCTCCATTATTTCTTACACCTGCATTACTCATATCTAAATTATTAAGAATATCTTCAATTGATTTTCCTTCTAAATCTGTTCCTGCAACAGCTGCGTTTAACTTTGTAGTATAACCGTTGTGGTGTTTGCTATGGTGAATTTCCATAGTTTTTGCATCTATATTTGGTTCTAACGCGTCAAAAGCGTACCCTAATTCTGGTAATTGAAAAGCCATAATTTTATGTTTTTAATGATTAAAATAATTTTCTTATTTGCACAAATTTAACTATAATAATATAGTCCTACAAGAAGTTGTTGTTTTGATAATTTATAATGATATAGAGATGGTTTATTCTCCAAACTCACGCATAAATTTTTCAACTTTTTCTACCATGCTTTTGCTTCCACAAATAAATGGGACTCTTTGATGGAGTTCTGTGGGTTGTACATCCATGGTTCTTATGTATCCATCAGAAGATTTACCATTTGCCTGTTCAGCAATAAAAGCCATAGGATTACATTCATACAATAGGCGCAGTTTTCCATTCGGATTTCTGGAGCCTTTTGGATACATGTAAATTCCACCTTTAATCATATTTCTGTGAAAATCTGAAACTAAAGATCCAATATACCTACTAGTATAAGGTCTGTCTCCTTCTTCTTCCTGACAATACTTGATGTATTTTTTTATCCCTAATGGGAAATCCATATAATTACCTTCATTTACAGAGTAAATACTTCCACTATCAGGGAAAGTCATGTTTGGGTGAGATAAGTAAAATGTACCAATTGCAGGATTTAATGTAAATCCATTTACACCATCTCCAGTAGTATAAACGAGCATTGTGGAGGTACCATAAACCACATAACCAGCAGCTACTTGTTCACTTCCTTTTTGTAAAAAATCTTCTATTTTAACAGGAGTTCCTTCGGGAGTTACACGCCTAAATATAGAAAAAATGGTTCCAACTGAAACATTTACATCTATGTTAGAAGATCCATCTAACGGATCTATCAATACAACATATTTGTTTTGGTTATTCTCGTCTTGACTATTAATTGATATAAAACTGTCTTCTTCCTCACTCGCAATTCCACAAACAATATTTCTTTTTGTAAGTGTTTTAATAAATTTTTCATTGGCATACACATCTAATTTTTGCTGATTTTCACCTTGAATATTTGTATCGCCAGCAGCACCAGTAATATCTACTAAACCGGCTTTATTTACTTCATGATTTACAACTTTTGCAGCTAATCTTATAGAATTAATTAATCTAGAAAGTTCTCCTGAAGTATATTTAAATGAGTCTTGATTTCCAATAATAAACTCACCTAAAGTTTGATTTTTATTTGCCATTTTAAAGAATTGTTTAATGCTACAAAGATGCTATTTTTTTTTTACTAAAACGATTTCGAATTATAGGATTTTATATCTAAGAAGGCAAATACTTAAATTGTAAACTGTAAATATTAACAAATAAAAAATAAATGTTCAAAATCAGTCAATTATTTTAAGATGATTCTAAATAAACTATCTTTGAAAAAAATAATATAAATGAGTTTTATAGTAAGAGAAGGACAGAAAAAAGATGTGCAATCTGTTTTTGATTTAATAGTGGAGTTGGCCATTTTTGAAAAGGAACCAGAAGCTGTTGATATTACTGTAGATGATCTTTTAAGAGATGGTTTTTCCAAGAATCCAAAATTTAAATTCTTTGTAGCAGAAGAGCAAAATAAAATTATAGGACTTGCCTTGATTTACGAACGATATTCTACTTGGAAGGGAAGGACAATTCATTTAGAAGATTTAATTGTTACCCAAAATAAAAGAAAACAAGGGGTTGGGAAATTATTGTACAAAGCTTTTTTAGCATACGCTCATTCTTTAGGTGTAAAACGTGTTGGTTGGGAAGTGATAGATTGGAATACAAACGCAATAAATTTTTACAAAAGTACAGGGGCAACAATTATAGAAGATTGGTCTATTGTTCAAATGGATAGTGAAGGGTTAAAAAAATTTTTAGAGAATACTAAATGAAGATTTTTAAGTTCGGTGGAGCATCTGTAGAAAATGCCAGTAATATTAAAAATATTGCTAGTATTTTAAAAAATGAAGGAACACAAAACACACTCATAATTATCTCTGCATTGGGTAAGATGACAAATGCTTTTGAAGAGGTTGTAGATGCGTATTATCAAAAATTGGAAGGGCTACCCCAAAAACTAAATTTTATTGAAGAGTATCATAAAAATATTATGAACACACTTTTTGATAAAGAGGATGCTGTTTATAGCAAAGTTGATATTCTTTTTGATGAGTTAAACTGGTTCTTGACAAGAAATACCTCACAAAGGTATAATTATGTATATGATCAAATTATTTGTTTTGGAGAATTGTTATCTACCAAAATAATAAGTGCATATCTATCAAAAATTGGAATCAAAAATAATTGGTTTGATGTAAGAAATTACATAAAAACCGATAGTAATTACAGAGATGCAAAAGTAAATTGGGAATTAACAGAAACTATAATTACTAATAAAGTTGATAAAAAAAAATTAAATATTACTCAAGGTTTCATTGCTGCCAATGATACAGAAAACACAACTACTTTGGGTAGAGAAGGATCCGATTATACTGCAGGAATCTTTGCCTATTGTTTGGATGCAACAAGTGTAACTATATGGAAAGATGTAGCAGGTGTTTTGAATGCAGATCCCAGATTTTTTGAAGAGACTACATTGTTAGAGCAAATTTCATATGAAGAAACTATTGAAATGGCTTTTTATGGTGCATCTGTAATACATCCAAAAACCATACAACCTCTACAAAAAAAGGAGATTCCGCTTTTTGTACGTTCTTTTAAAAACCCAAAAGAAACTGGTACAAAAGTATCTAGAGGAACAACTTTAGACCCTTATATTCCTTGTTTTATTGTGAAAAAAAATCAGGTTTTAGTATCTATTTCTGCAAGCGATTTTTCTTTCATAGTAGAAAATAATATTAGCTATATATTCCAAAAATTACACGACTATAATTTAAAGGTAAACCTAATTCAGAACTCTGCAATTAGTTTTTCTATTTGTGTAGATAATAAATTTAATAATTTTGATACATTTTATAGCGAATTAAAAGATGAGTTTAAAATTGATTTCCAAAAAGAAGTAGACTTATATACAATTCGCCATTTTAATGATGAAACGCTAGCAGAAATTTCTAAAAAAGGCACATCACTATTAAGGCAAACCAACAAAGAAACCGTGCAGATTGTTTTAGAAAAAAATTATTAATCGGTTATTTGTTTTTTTAGTAAATTTGCGTTCGCGTCTAATTATAACTTATGGCATTAGTAACATCTAAAGAGATTGCGCAAGTAATTGGTTTAGAGAACTTTGGGTTTGCTGGAACTTTTATTGGCTGGTTGCTAATAAGAGTTTTGCGCATTTCTGCTATCAACAAAATTTATAATAAGAATAAAAATAAAACTGATTTAGATTTTTTAAATGGTGTTTTAAATGATTGTAATATTGAATTTAAAATTCCTGAAGAAGATTTAAAAAGAATTCCCAAAGAAGGACCCTTTATTACAGTTTCTAATCATCCACTTGGTGGAATAGATGGAGTACTCTTACTAAAACTCTTGATTGAAAAAAGAGCAGATTATAAAATAATTGCCAACTTTTTATTACATAGAATAGAACCTTTAAAACCTTTTGTAATGCCCGTAAATCCTTTTGAAAACAGAAAGGATGCAAAATCAAGTGTTTCAGGGATTAAGGCTGCTTTGAATCATTTGCAAGAAGGAAAACCTTTAGGAATTTTTCCTGCAGGTGAAGTTTCAACATATAAAGACGGAAAATTAAAAGTTGATAAACCTTGGGAAGAAGGCGCTGTTAGGTTAATAAAAAAAGCAAATGTTCCTATTATTCCTATTTATTTTCATGCAAAAAACAGTAGCCTTTTTTACTTTTTATCAAAAATATCTGACACCTTAAGAACGGCTAAATTACCATCAGAAGTTATTTCGAATAATGGAAGAGTCATAAAGGTGCGAATTGGGAAACCTATTTCTGTAAAAGACCAAGAAGTTTATAAGGATATTCCATCTTTCTATGAATTTTTGAGAAAGAAAACATACATGTTGGCAAATCCGTTTGATAAATCTCATAAATTATTGTCAACTCAAAATTTAATAATTCCTAAAAAGCCGGCTAAAAAAATTGTGACTCAAAGAAATATAGATTTATTTATTAAAGAAGTAAAACTATTAAGAGAAGCAGACGGTAGGTTGTTGGAAAGTAAAAATTACGAAGTCTTTTTTGCTAATGCTAAACAGATTCCTAATTTGTTACATGAAATTGGAAGATTGAGAGAAATAACTTTCAGAGATGTTGGAGAAGGAACAAACAGAGCGATAGATTTAGATAAGTACGATAAGTATTATTACCATATGTTTTTATGGGATCGAGAAGCAAATTGTTTGGTAGGGTCTTATAGAATGGGTCTTGGGAAAGAGATTTATAAAAAGTACGGTATCAATGGTTTTTACATCCAAACACTATTTAGAATTGAGCCAGAACTGCATCAAATGATGGAGAGCACCATAGAAATGGGAAGAGCATTTATCATTAAAGAATATCAGCAAAAACCAATGCCATTATTCTTGTTGTGGAAAGGTATTGTACATGTAACACTAAGATACCCAGAACACAAATATTTAATGGGCGGTGTAAGTATAAGTAACAAATTTTCAGAGTTTTCCAAATCGTTAATGATAGAGTTTATGAAATCTCATTATTACGATCCTTATGTAGCGCAGTACATTTCACCAAAAAAAGAATTTAAGGTAAAATTAAAAGATCGCGACAAAGATTTTGTTTTTGACGCTACAAAAGCAGATATGCAAAAGTTTGATAAACTTATTGATGAAATTGAGCCAGGAGTATTAAGAATTCCAGTTTTAATTAAGAAATATGTTAAGCAAAATGCACGTTTGGTGGCATTTAATGTGGATCCAAAATTTAATAATGCTGTAGACGGGTTAATGTATATTAAAGTTTCAGACATACCAGACAGCACAGTAAAGCCTGTAATGGAGGAATTTCAAGCAGAACTGGAAAGAAGAGCCACAGAGTTACAGAAAGAAGCATAAAATTTTCTTATTTGTCTTTCGCATATCATATCCATAGCAATAAAATTAATATTTTAGAAACTTGTTTGTAAAAGAAATATTTCTTTAAAAAGCAAGCTGTCAAAATAACAGATATTTCATTATGGTATACTTTTAGATGTATATATTTAAAAAAACAATACGATGAGTACACTTTTAAAAATCTTACTAACGGCTCTGGTAGTATTTGTTTTAGCTAATGTTTTACCAGGAGTAGAAGTCTCAGGTTATGTATCTGCAATTATTGTTGCCGTTATAATTTCCTTACTAAATATGATTGTGAGACCTTTATTAATATTTTTTACTTTACCAGCAACCCTTATCACTTTTGGTTTATTTATTTTTGTTATAAACGCAGTTATTATAATACTGGCAGATAAATTAATAGATGGCTTTGCTGTTTCAGGTTTCTTTGCGGCCTTATTTTTTAGCATTTTACTGTCTATTTTTAGGTCGGCCTTATTTTCTATGTTAAATACTGACAAGAATACAATGAATTATTAGTGAAGAATACTGAAATAGAACCATTTAAACATTTGTGCAATCAATTAAAATGATTAATTTTGCACTCGATTTTTTAAAGAAAAGAGAATAACAAATGAATATTACAAAAGAAAACGTAGACGCGTTAAACGCAGTTGTAAAAGTTGATATCGTTGCAGATGATTATCAGGCAAAAGTTTCAGAATTGCTATCAGATTACCGTAAAAAAGCAAACATCCCTGGTTTTAGAAAAGGGCACGTGCCAATGGGAATGATTAAAAAGCAGTATGGTAAATCTATAATGATAGATGAAGTTAACAAACTTTTACAAGCTTCTTTAAATAAATTCTTAACAGAAGAAAAATTAGACATTTTAGGAAATCCTTTACCAATAGTAAAAGAAAATTTTAATTGGGACGCAGAAACTTTTTCTTTTGAATTTGAATTAGGGCTTGCTCCAGAATTTGAGGTAAACTTAAAATCAAAAAAGAAAGTTAATCAATATAATATTGTTGCTACTGAAAAGTTAATTGATAAAGAAGTACAAAATATTCAAACTCGTTACGGAAAAATATCATCTTTAGCAGAAGTTACAGAACATTCTAATATAACAGGTACTTTTATTAATGAAGAGAAAGGGATTCATAAAAAGTCTACTTTTTTGGTTAATGATTTAAAGGGAAAGAGAAACGAAACCAAAGTTATTGGTGCTAAAGTTGGTGATGTTATTGAGTTAAAAACAAAAAAATTATTTGAAGATAATCATAAATTGCAGCATATTTTAGGAGTATCTAATGAAGAAATTAATGATTTAGACATTCAAGTTTCTCTTACTATAGAAGAAATTACCAAAACAGAACCTGCAGATTTAGACAAAGAATTATTCGATAAATTATTTCCTGACGGAAGCGTAAGTTCAGCAACAGAATTACGAGATAAAATTAAAGAAGATTCAGAAAAACAATTTCAACAACAAGCAGATCAACAATTATTAAATGCTGTAACAGAACATTTAGTAGAAACTACGAAGTTTGATTTACCAGCAGAATTTTTAAAGAAATGGTTAACAACTGCTGGTGAAAAAGAGTTAACTTCTGAGGAGGCTGCCAGTGAATATAAAAAATCTGAAAAAGGATTACGTTATCAATTAATTGAAGCAAAGATTATGAAAGATAACGACATTAAAGTAGAGTATACAGAATTGGTAGATTTTGCAAAAGGATTTATCCGTTCGCAAATGGCTCAATTTGGTAATATGAATCCAGAGGATAAAGAATTGGATGACATCGCCAGCAGAATATTACAAAATCAAGAAGAAGCTCAAAAATTACAATCTCAATTAATTAGTCAAAAACTACTGACTTTTTATAAAGGGCATATGAATTTTAAGACAAAAGAAGTTTCTTATGAAGACTTTATTAAAGAAGTATATAAATAAAATTCTAAGATTATTTTGTATATAAAACTACTGTTTTCAACAAATTAAAGAAACTATACAATCAAACAAAAAAAACCTGGGTTATTAGATTCAGGTTTTTTTACAAACAAACTGAAATAAAATAGTAAGAAATAGTTCTTATATTTACAGTTCAAATATTAAAAGAATAAAGAAATGGATTACGGAAAAGAGTTCGAAAAATACGCAACAAAACATCACGGAATAAATAGTACATATTTTGGTAAAATAACAAGTAGTCTAACACCATATATTATGGAAGAACGTCAGATGAATATTACGCAAATGGATGTTTTTTCTCGTTTAATGATGGATAGGATTATCTTTTTGGGAACCGGAATTAATGATCAAGTAGCAAATATTATTCAAGCTCAATTGTTGTTTTTAGAAAGTTTAGATGCCAATAAAGATATTTCTATTTACATTAATTCTCCAGGAGGGGGCGTGTATGCAGGTCTTGGGGTTTATGATACGATGCAGTTTATCAAACCAGATGTTGCAACAATTTGTACAGGAATGGCAGCTTCTATGGGAGCCGTTTTAATGTGTGCAGGTGCAAAAGGGAAACGTTCTGCACTTCCACATTCTAGGGTTATGATTCATCAACCATTAGGTGGCGCTCAAGGGCAAGCCTCAGACATAGAAATTACAACAAGAGAAATTTTAAAGTTAAAGGACGAACTATATACAATTATTGCAAATCATTCTGGTCAAACAAAAGAAAAGGTTCATAATGATTCTGATAGAGATTACTGGATGAAAGCTCAAGAAGCAAAAGACTATGGAATGGTTGATGAAATTTTAGCTAGAAAATAAAAAAACCTACAGCCTAAGTTTTGTATACTTTCATTTTTGAAATTATTATTACTGAAAGCTTAAAGTTAATAAAATGTCGAGAGAAGATAATTTAGAGTGTTCGTTCTGCGGACGTAAAAAAGCAGAAACAGACTTGCTAATTGCAGGTGTAGATGCACATATTTGTGATATCTGTATAGAACAAGCTCACGGAATTGTACAAGAAGAAGTTTCTGAGGCCAAATCTAACAGTTTATCTAAAGACCTAACATTAAAAAAACCCAAAGAAATTAAGGCTTTTTTAGATCAATATATCATTGGTCAGACAGAAACAAAAAGAGCAATGGCAGTTGCTGTTTATAATCACTATAAGCGATTATTACAGGTAAAAGATGATGAAAATGAAGTTGAAATTGAAAAAAGTAATATTGTTTTAGTAGGAGAGACTGGAACCGGTAAAACCCTAGTTGCTCGTACCATTGCAAAAATGTTAAATGTGCCATTTTCTATTGTAGATGCAACTGTATTAACACAAGCAGGTTATGTAGGGGAAGATGTAGAAAGTATTTTGAGTCGTCTTTTACAATCTGCAGATTATGATGTAGAAAAAGCACAAAGGGGCATTGTTTTTATAGATGAGATTGATAAAATTGCAAGAAAAGGCGATAATCCATCAATAACAAGAGACGTTTCTGGTGAAGGAGTTCAGCAAGCATTATTAAAGTTATTAGAAGGGGCTGTTGTAAATGTTGCGCCAAAAGGTGGAAGAAAACATCCAGAGCAAAAGTTTATAGAAGTAGATACCAAAGAAATTTTATTTATTGCTGGAGGAGCTTTTTCTGGAATTGATAGAATTATCAGCAAGCGTTTAAATATGCAAGCTGTTGGTTACAGCGCTTCAATTAGTGATGATAAGATTGATGAGGAAAACTTATTACAATATATTATTCCTTCAGATTTAAAAGCTTTTGGATTAATACCAGAAATTATTGGTCGTCTCCCCGTATTAAGTTACATGAATCCATTAGATGCAAAAACATTAAGAGCTATTCTTACAGAGCCTAAAAATTCTATTATCAAACAATATAAAAAGTTGTTTCTTATGGATGGTGTTGAATTCGTTATAGAGGAAGAGGCGCTAGATTATATCGTAGAAAAAGCAGTAGAATATAAGTTAGGTGCAAGAGGATTACGATCTTTATGTGAAGCTATTTTTACAGATGCAATGTTTGAATTACCAAGTTCTGATCAAAAAGAATTCAATGTAACAAAAGAATATGCAGAGTCAAAATTAACAAATACAACACTTAAAAAATTAAGAGCAGTTTCTTAATTTACAGTATAATTAATAATGTCCTCACAATTTATATTTGTGAGGATTTTTTATTTATAAGAAGTCTTACATCTAATTCTTATATTTGTTATCCTTTTTACCTTAATAGTATATGATTTCTAGAAGTACCATAGACCGAGTTTTTGAATCTGCAAGAGTAGAGGAGGTTATTGGTGAGTTTGTTCAGCTAAAAAAAGCAGGAAGTAATTTTAAAGGATTAAGCCCCTTTGTAGATGAAAAAACACCTTCTTTTATGGTGTCTCCTGTAAAACAAATCTGGAAAGATTTCTCTACAGGAAAAGGTGGAAATGCAATTTCTTTTTTAATGGAACACGAGCATTATTCATATCCTGAAGCCATAAAGTGGCTGGCAAAAAAGTACAATATTGAAATTGAAGAGACCGAGCAAACAGCAGAGCAAAAAGCTCAAATGAGTGAACGAGAAAGTATGTTTTTAGTCTCTCATTTTGCCAAAGATTATTTCCATGATGTAATGTTAAATACTAACAAAGGAAAAGCAATTGGGTTGTCTTACTTTAAAGAACGTGGATTTAAAAATGACATTATTGAAAAGTTTGATTTAGGATATTGTATTGATGAATGGGATCATTTTACAAAGGCTGCTATAGCAAAAGGATATGAATTAAAATACCTAGCTTCAACAGGATTAACAATTGTAAAGGAGAACAAAAAGTTTGACCGTTTTAAAGGGCGTGTTATGTTTCCAATACATTCTATGTCTGGAAGAATTTTAGGTTTTGGAGGACGAATTTTAACAGCAGATAAAAAAGCAGCAAAATATTTAAATTCACCAGAAAGTGATATTTATCATAAGAGTAAAGTTTTATATGGACTATTTCAAGCTAAAAAAGAAATTGCAAAACATGACAATTGTTTTTTAGTAGAAGGGTACACAGATGTTATTTCATTTCATCAATCTGGAGTAGAAAATGTAGTTGCCTCTTCAGGAACGGCACTCTCTTCAGATCAAATAAGATTAATTAATAGACTTACAAAAAACATTACTGTACTTTTTGATGGAGATGCAGCTGGGATTAGAGCTTCCATTCGTGGAATCGATCTTATCTTAGAACAAGGAATGAATGTAAGGGTTGTTCAGTTTCCAGATGGGGAGGATCCAGATAGTTTCGCAAAATCACATTCAGAAATTGAATTGAAAGAGTATTTAGAAGCCTCTGCACAAGATTTTATAAATTTTAAAGCATCACTTTTATTACAGGATTCTGAAAATGATCCTGTAAAAAAAGCAGGAGTGATTAGAGATATTGTAAGTAGTATTTCTAAAATTCCTGACGGGATTCAACGTGAAGTTTACGTGCAAGAATGTGCCAGAATTATGGATATTTCCGAACGTGTTTTGTTTAGTGAGTTAGCACAGTTGTTAAAAAAAGAATATAATAAACCCAAAAGGAATAAACAGCCTCAAGATCCAAATCAGCCACCATTAGAATATTATCAGGAACAAGAACAAGCCTCAATGGGGATTGTTAAGGGGGGATTCGTTTCAACAAAAAAAATAGACCAATTATCAATTTTAGAAAAAGAAATAATAAAAATTCTATTACTCTATGGAAATGAAGAAGTAGATTTTATTGAAGAAATAACAAACCTAGATGAAGATGGGAAGGAATTAATTTCATTTAGAAAATATCAAAATGTAGTTTCTTCAGAGATTTATTTACACCTACAAGATGATGAAATTGAGTTTTCAAATGAAATTTTTCAAGAAATTTATAATGAAATGATTCATCAATTAAATCAATCTCAAAAACTAGCTACAGACTCGTTTATAAATCATAAAAATTCAAATATTTCAAATACGGTAACCTCTATTTTAATGGACGAAGAAAAACATCTATTAAGCAATTGGGAAAGTAAAAATATAGAAGTTAAATCTGCTTTAGAGGTTTTAACAAAGTCTGTAAACGATGCTGTTTTTAATCTACGTAGAATATTAATTGGTAAAAAGATAGATGATTTAATAAAAGAATCTATATCTCAGAACACAAATACAGTAAATCTTGAGCTTATAAGAAGTTATACAGGGTTGAGGATGAAATTATTTGATAAACTAAATAGAGTAGTTTAAACTATTATACTAAAAAAAACGGTGATATCAGCTAATTTATTTTAAGTTCTCAGGGATTTTACAAATAGGTATTGGAACCATTTTATGTCGATTAATTCTATTTAATCTTGAGTAAATCTTAAAAACTTCTTTTTCTCTCTCATTAAAATCATTTTCCGTTTTAGCAGCATCTTGCATTTTCATAGCCCATTCTAATTCGTCATAAGAAGCACCTATCTGATCTTCATCTGTTCTACTGTCTCCAAATAAACCGTCTGTAGGTTGGGCTTTTTGAATTGATTCAGGGACATCTAAAAATTTGGAAAGCAGGTAAACTTCCGATTTCATTAAATCTGCAATAGGGCTTAAATCTACGCCACCATCACCATATTTGGTGTAAAATCCAACGCCAAAATCTTCAACTTTATTTCCGGTTCCTACTACCAATAAACCCTTTAAGCCAGCAAAATAGTACAGAGAGGTCATTCGTAATCTAGCCCTTGTGTTTGCTAAAGATACATTTACTTTAGATGATGGTTTTATACTTGGAACTACGTTTTTAAAACCTTCAAAAACAGAAGTTAAGTCCACTCTAATCTCAGAAATATTATTAAATCTTTTTTTAAGCTGTGCGATATGCTCTTCGGCTCTTGAAACCTGACTTTTAGCTTGGTGTATTGGCATTTCTACGCACAATGTTGGAAAACCAGTTTTTGCGCATAAAGTGGAGGTTACTGCAGAATCAATACCGCCAGAAACCCCTACAACAAAGCCATTAATTTTTGCATTCTCTGCATAGGATTTTAGCCAATTTACAATATGTTTTGACACTTTTTCTGCGTTCATACATAAACTATTTTAGTATTTTTGTAAATCCTTTATAACCAATTGCAATATACAAATTTTATGAGAGTATTTTTAACACTTATGATAGTTTTTACTATTTTTTTATCATGTAAAAATGAAGAGAATAAAACAATAGATGTTTCTAAAGTTAAGGTTAATTTTGACGTGCAGAGATTTGATGTTGATTTTTACAATGCTTCTAAAAAAACATTACCTAATATAAAAGAAAAATACCCGCTGTTATTTCCCAAACAATTTCCAGATAGTATTTGGATTGCAAAAATAAATAACAAAGATGAGCAAGAATTGTTCTCTGAAACACAGAAAATATATAAAGATTTTTCATTTGTTGAAAAAGAATTAAAATCACTTTTTAAAAATATAAAATATTATAATCCAAGGTTTAAATCACCAGATGTAATTACGATGCTTACAAATATAGATTATGATAATAGAATTACTTATGTAGATAGTTTGTTACTGATTTCTTTGGATGCTTACTTAGGTAAGAATCATGAGTTTTACGCAGATTATCCAAAGTATATTAAAGAAAATAATACAAAAAAACATATCATTGTGGATGTTGCAAATTCTATTATTAGCAAACAAGTAACCCAAACTATGGATAGAACTTTTCTTGCTAAAATGATACATGAGGGAAAGAAGTTATATCTTTTAGAGGTGTATTTACCAACAATGTCTGAGAAAGAAAAATTAGGTTATTCTGATGAAAAATTAAATTGGGCATTGAATAATGAAGAGAAGGTTTGGATGTATTTCATTGAAAATAAATTATTGTACAGTACAGATACTAGTTTAAATAAGCGATTTTTAGAGAATGCTCCATTTTCTAAATTTTATTTAGAACAAGACAACTTATCGCCAGGAAAAATAGGATCTTGGATTGGCTTGAAAATAGTTGCCTCTTATATGAAACATAATAATGTATCTTTGCAGCAATTAATAAGAATTGATGCTGAAAATCTATTAAATAAATCAAAATACAAACCTAAAAAATATGGCAATTAAACATATATCAGATATTAAATTTAAAGTTGGTTTAGATGATAATAAAGTTCCTGAAGAAATTTCATGGACTGCAAAAGATGGAGGAATCCATAATGAAGAGTCTAAAGCAATCATGATTTCTGTTTGGGATCATAAAAAGAAAGATACTTTACGAATGGATTTATGGACAAAAGAGATGCCAGTAGATGAAATGAAGCAATTTTTTCATCAAACATTAGTTTCTATGTCAGATACTTTTGAAAGAGCTACTGATGATGTTAAAATGAGTGCTACTATGAGGGATTTTTGTGAGTATTTTGCAGAAAAATTAGAGTTAAAAAAGTTATGATTTTATATAAAATCATAACTTTTTTTCTTCTAGTTTATAGAAATATATTGCTATTAGTCAAGAGAGCCAATTGGTTTAATTTCAACCCTTCTGTTTAATTGTCTTCCTCCTGGATTTTGATTAGAGAATTTAGGTCTGGTTTCTCCATAACCTTTAGATTTTAATCTTTCTGCACCAACCCCTTGTCTAATCATATACTTCCTAACAGAACTAGCTCTTCTTTGAGATAAATATAAGTTATATCTATCACTATTTCTATCATCTGTATGTCCTTCAATAATGAACTTAACATTAGGTACTTGCTTCATTAATGTTACAATTTTGTCTATTGTTGCAAAGGAAATACTCTTAATTCTATCACTATTTGTGTCAAAGTAAATATTAGCTGCAAGCAAACCAATTTGTTGGTTTATATTGCTTGGTTTTTCTTCTTCCGATTCAGGACAACCTCTATTTTCAGGGGTACCCGCTGTGTTAGGGCATAAGTCTTTACCGTCCATAATACCATCACCATCAGAATCAACATTTAAAGGGCATCCTTCGTTTGAAATTGGTCCATATTCTAGCGGACATTTATCTTTGTAGTCTGGTAAACCGTCTTTATCTGAATCTACAGCTTTACCATTTCCATAGACCATAACGCCAGCTGGTGTGTTAGGTTCAATATCTAGTTGATCCATAACACCATCCTTGTCAGTATCAACAATTTTAAATTCGTTGGCATTCGTATTTTGATCATTCCAAATGGAGAATATTTTTTTCTTTCCTAATTTTACTGCTATTCCCAAACTAGAAACAAAAAAAGTTTCCCAATCTTGTTTGTTAGAAATTGCGGCATCCAAATGATCTTCGTAATTAAAAAACATACCCGTTCTAAACTCTAAATCAACTCGTTTACTAATTCTTCTTTTTAATCCAAATTGGGCAGATAAAAAAATTGAACTGGCTTCATTTTTACTATTTCTTGCTGGGTTGTTACCAAAATCTGCACCTGGAATTGGTTCATTTACACCATCTATAAGTTCAAATAATGCAGAATTATATTGATGATATCCAACGCCAAAATAACCAGCAGCATGCCATTTGGACGCTTTTGTTTGGTATAAGTTTGTAAAACTAAAAATTAAATTTAATTCGGCTCCGTATGCCCTTCCTTTAAAGTTTAAGTTGTCCTGGTCTATAACATTATTTGCATACAAGACAAAGTAATTGGGAGTGTTAGAGAAGTATTGAGCTCCTCCAGAAATTTCATTATAAGCTAATTTTAATTCTAATCCTAGTAGAGGATTAAACATTTTATCTACATATACAAAACCACCAAAGTTTAAGTAGTTGGTGTCATCACCTGTTCCAATAGAACGTAAATCTCCATGCATTATGAAATTACTAAAACCGGCACCAACTGCCCAGCTATTGCTGTTTTCTAACTCTATATTATTTGCGTAAACAATTTCATCGGTCGTGAATTGGCCTGTTGCTTCAGTAACAATTAAGCAACTTAAAAAAATAAGTAAATAAATTCTCCTCATTTGATTTAAAATATAATCTGTATTAACATTTGGGGGGAATTATCTATATAATACAAAAGTATAAATTTTTTTTTTAAAAATTATGAATTTTGTCAAGAATGTATTTATAGTCTTTTTTGTTTTTTACAAAATCGATTTCAGAGACATCAATTATTATAGAATTTAAGCTCTGTTCTGTTTTTATAAAGTTAGAGTATCCATCTTGTATTTTTTGAAGATATTCTGGTTGAATATCTTGTTCATAGTCTCTTCCACGTTTTTTAATATTGTCTAATAGTCTTTTTTTATTTTGATACAAATACACATATAAATCTGGTTTTGTAATTTCTTTATACATTAAGTTAAACATTTTTCTATACAATACATACTCCTCTTTTTGGAGTGTTATTTTTGCAAAAATTAATGATTTAAACATATAGTAATCAGATACTATGAAGTTTTTGAACAGGTCAAATTGAGCTAAATCATCACTTAATTGTTGATATCGGTCAGCTAAAAAACTCATTTCTAAAGGGAAGGCATAACGTTCTTTATCTTCATAAAATTTAGGTAAAAATGGATTGTCTGCAAAGCGCTCAAAAACTTTTTTGGCATTAAAATCATCAGAAATCATCGTTGCTAAAGATGTTTTCCCAGCTCCAATATTTCCTTCAATAGCGATGTAGTTGTATTTCTCTGTAATAGGAATAGGTCTTTTAAGAGGGACTTCAATTAACTTAATTTCTGAACTATCTGAGCAGTTCTCTAAACATATATATAAATGCTTCTTTTCTATTGGGTGAATTGTATTTCTTGCGATTTCAACTAAGGGAACTAAAACGAATTTACGTTCTAACATTTGAGGATGCGGAACAATTAGGTTTTTCGAAAAAATTACTTCGTCATCAAATAATAAAATATCAAGATCAATAATTCTATCACTATAGGCATTTGTTACATTTCTAGCTCTACCTAATTCTTTTTCTATAGATAACAATTCTGTTATTAATATTTCAGGAGATAAAGGAGTAGAAATTTTAATACAGGTATTGTAAAAATCAGCACCATCAAAACCTAAAGAAGCAGTTTCATATACAGATGCGACCTTTTGTATGGTTCCAACTTTGTTTGCAATTAAATTTATTGCCTTTTGTAGGTTTTCAAATTTATTACCTTGATTAGTACCTAAAGATAAATATGCAGTGTATTGAGTTTTCATAAAGTATTACAAAGAAAATGAAAGCATTTATATAATTAGGTTTTAAAACAAAAAAAATCGCCAATTTATTTTGGCGATTTTTAAATAACAATTAAAAAAGGTGGTTCTTCTTCTTTTATTTATTCTCTAGGTTTTCTATCATCGCGTCTGTTGTCACGTCCACGGCTATCTCTACCTCTATTATCTCTAGTTTTGTTGTCACGTCCACGATTATTATCTCTTGGTGATCTTGCAACGTAACCTTCTGGTTTTGGTAAAATTGCTTTTCTAGAAACTTTTTCTTTACGAGTTCTTGGGTCTAGACCAAAGTATTTTACGTCTAAAACATCACCCATCTTTACTACATCAGAAACGTTGTCAGTACGTTCCCAAGCTAATTCACTAACGTGTAATAAAACTTCGTTTCCAGGAGCTTCAATATATTCTACTACAGCACCGAAATCTAACATTTTAATAACTTTTACTTTATAAACAGAACCAACTTCTGGTTTAAATAACATCGATTCAATTCTAGCAATTACTTGTTCAATTCCTTCAGGTTTTGTTCCTAAAATTTCAATGATACCTTCTTCTGTTGTAGGGTCTTCTGTGATTACAATAGTAGTTTCTGTCTCTTTTTGTAATTCTTGAATGTGTTTACCTCCAGGACCAATAAATCCACCTATCATATCATTAGGGATACGTCTAGTAACCATTTTTGGAGCGTGTGCTTTTACATCTTCATTTGGAGCTTTAATGGTCTCTGTTAATTTTCCTAAAATATGTAATCGTCCCTCTCTTGCTTGTTTTAATGCATTTACCAAAATTTCATAAGACAGTCCTTTTACTTTAATATCCATTTGACATGCAGTAATTCCTTCAGATGTACCTGTTACTTTAAAATCCATATCACCTAAGTGGTCTTCATCACCTAAAATATCAGATAAAACTGCATAACGATCTCCATCTGAGATTAATCCCATAGCAATACCAGAAACTGGTCTTGTCATTTGGACTCCTGCATCCATTAATGCCATGGTACCAGCACAAACTGTTGCCATAGAAGAAGAGCCATTAGATTCTAATACTTCAGATACAACACGAACTGTATAAGGACAATCATCTGGAATCATTCCTTTTAATCCACGTTGCGCTAAATTTCCGTGACCTACCTCTCTTCTAGAAGTTCCTCTTAATGGTCTTGCCTCTCCAGTACAAAAAGGTGGGAAGTTATAATGTAAATAGAAAGTTTCTTCACCCTCGTAAGATGGCATGTCTATTTTGTTTGCTTCTCTAGAAGTTCCTAGAGTTACAGTTGCTAACGCCTGTGTTTCTCCACGAGTAAAGATTGATGAACCATGAGTAGATGGTAAGTAATCTACTTCACACCAAATTGGTCTAATGTCTGTAGTTTTTCGTCCGTCTAAACGCAAACCTTCTGCTAAGGTTAATTCTCGAACTGCAAATTTTTGAGCTTTGTTAAAGTATTTATCAACTAAATCTCCATAATCCTCTATTTCTTCCTCAGAAAATGTAGCTTTTAATTCTTCTTTTACATCAGAAAATGCAGTTCCACGTTCAACTTTAGAAGTTCCTTTTTTAGCAATAGCATAACATTTGTCATAACAAAAGTCATGAATTCTTGCAGCTAATTCTTCATCTTCTCTTTCACCTTCATATTCTCTAGTTTCTTTTTTACCAAAAGCTTCAGCTAAACGAACTTGAGCATCACATTGTACTTTAATTGCTTCATGGGCAAATTTAATTGCGTCTGCCATTTCTTCTTCAGAAATTTCATCCATTTCACCTTCAACCATCATTACAGAATCCGCGGAAGCTCCAATCATCATATCGATATCAGATTCTTCTAATTGCGCTCTATTTGGGTTGATTATAAATTCTCCATTTACTCTTGCAACACGTGCTTCAGAGATTGGACATTCAAAAGGGAAATCTGATAATTGAATAGCTGCTGATGCTGCTAATCCTGCTAATGCATCAGGCATAACATCTTCATCATGAGACATTAGTTGAATCATTACCTGAACTTCTGAATGGTAATCTTTTGGAAATAATGGACGTAAAACACGGTCTACTAATCGCATTGTTAATACTTCACCATCACTTGGTCTTGCTTCTCTTTTAAAGAACCCTCCTGGGTATCTTCCAGCAGCAGCAAATTTTTCTCTGTAATCTACAGTTAATGGTAAAAAGTCTACAGTACCAGCTTTATAACTGGAAACAACTGTACATAATAACATTGCTTTACCCATTTGAACAACAACTGAACCGTGAGCTTGTTTTGCTAATTTACCGGTTTCTAATGAAATGGTTCTTCCATCTCCGAGGTCTATAACCTCTCTAAATACTTTTGGAATCATAAAATTTTAATTCTAAATTTTTAATTTGTTTGTTGTTGTGTTGTTGTTTGTGTCAATGGAAATACAAAAGGTTTGTTAGTTCTTTTGATTTTTTTATTAAGTTCTGGTTATTAATCAGAATAAATACTTGTTTAAAATAAAAAAGAGGCACGTTTAAAGAGCCTCTTTTTTGTAAGAATTATTTTCTAATTCCTAATTCTTTAATGATTGCACGATATCTTCCAATATCAGTTTTCTTTAGATAATCTAATAAACTTCTTCGCTTACCAACCATTCTTACTAATGAACGCTCTGTATTAAAATCTTTACGATTTCTTTTTAAGTGCTCTGTTAAATGGTTAATTCTGTGCGTAAATAACGCAATTTGACCTTCTGAATTACCAGTATCGTTTTTTCCTTTACCGTGTTTTTCGAAGATGGTTTCTTTTACTTTTTTAGTTAAGTACATGCCAATATTATTTAAATGATTTTTATGTATATCATTGATATATTTCAATGAAGCTGCAAATATAGTGTTATTTTTTTGAATTGAAACTTAATAAAATGTGTTCTTTAAATGAGTTTTAGAGTAAGCATAAAAAAGCGAGCAGGTTTTGATTTTTTGAGTTATGCTCTAATTGGTAAATTTTGTATTAAGTCTATGTACAAATTCACTTTATTTTTTAAGTTTTTTCTTTCATATATTGCATCTAAAAAACCATGTTCTAAAACAAATTCTGATCGTTGAAATCCTTTTGGTAATTCTTTTCCTGTAGTATCTTTTACAACTCTTGGTCCTGCAAAGGCAATTAATGCATTTGGTTCTGCAATATTAATATCTCCTAACATTGCATAAGAGGCTGTAGTACCTCCAGTTGTTGGATCTGTACATAAAGAAATATAAGGGATTTTAACTTCTGCTAATTGTGCTAATTTTGCAGATGTTTTTACTAATTGCATCAAAGAAAGTGATGCTTCCATCATTCTTGCTCCACCAGATTTTGAAATCATTAAAAAGGGAATCTTGTGTTCTATAGAATAATTAATAGCTCGAGTAATTTTTTCTCCCACTACAGACCCCATAGAACCACCAATAAAAGCAAAATCCATAGCGGCAATTACTAAATCTTTACCCAAAGATTTACCTACAGCAGTTCTTACAGCATCTTTTAATTTTGTTTTCTCTTTAGCAGCTTTTAATCTTTCTGGGTATTTTTTAGTATCTTCAAATTTTAAAGGGTCTTTAGACGTTAAAGTTTCATTTAACTCTTCAAATTTATTGTCATCAAAAAATAATTCAAAATATTCTTTACTACCAATTCTTACATGATATCCGTCTTCTGGACTAACATATAAGTTCTTTTTTAGTTCTTCTGTATCTATAACTTTTCCGCTAGGAGTTTTGTACCAAAGACCTTTTGGAGTATCTTTTTTATCTTCTGTTGCGGTCTGTATTCCTTTATCCTTTCTTTGAAACCATGCGCTCATAGTTATTTTGTTTTATTTATTGTTGTTTGTTTCTAATATTACAACTTAAAAGAGTAACATTACAAAGGTAAAAGTTTTTTGCAAACTACAATTTTTTCTTTTAGAATATCTGTGATAAGGGATAAAAGCTTTTTTTACAGTAATGGTCTGAAATATAACTTAAAGGAGCCGATAAATTTTACAATGTATTTACATTATTTAAATCTGAAAATGCTTGTTTTAATCTTGTTTTGAAAGTTTCTTCTCCTAAACGCAACCATTTTCTTGGGTCATAATGTTTTTTATTTGGTAAATCTTTTCCATTTGGATTGCCAATTTGAGTTGCTACGTAGGCTGCTTTTTCTTGCATATAATCTCTTATTCCTTCAGTGAAAGCAAATTGTAAATCAGTATCAATATTCATTTTAATAACTCCATAACCAATAGCCTCTCTAATTTCTTCTAGAGTTGAACCAGAACCCCCATGAAACACAAAATCGATATGATTTTTTTTAACACCAAATTTATTTGAAATAAATTCTTGAGAATTCTTTAGGATTTTTGGAGTTAATTTTACATTTCCTGGCTTATAAACTCCATGAACATTTCCAAAAGCAGCAGCAATAGTAAATTGAGGAGAAACCTTCATCAATTCTTCATATGCATAAGCTACCTCTTCTGGTTGTGTATATAATTTTGAAATATCAACATCAGAATTATCAACACCATCTTCCTCACCACCAGTAATTCCTAATTCGATTTCTAAAGTCATTCCCATTTTACTCATACGGGCTAAATAGCTTTTGCAAATTTCAATATTCTCTTCAATTGGCTCTTCAGATAAATCTATCATATGAGAGCTATACAGGGGTTTACCTGTTTGAGCGAAGTGTTTTTCTGATGCATCTAATAAACCATCAATCCATGGTAATAGTTTTTTTGCTGCATGGTCTGTATGTAAAATTACAGGAACACCATAAGCTATTGCTAATTCGTGAATATGTTTTGCACCAGCAATACCACCAGCTATTGCAGATTTTTGGTTTTCATTCGATAAACCTTTTCCTGCGTTAAATTGGGCGCCACCATTAGAAAACTGAATAATTACAGGGGCGTTTAATTCTTTTGCAGTTTCTAAAACTCCATTTATTGTGTTAGATCCTACCACGTTAACCGCTGGCAAAGCAAATCCTTTTTCTTTGGCAAGGTTAAAAATTTCTTGAACTTCTTTTCCTGTAGCAACCCCTGGTTTTATCATAATATATGTTTTTTTAATTTTAAAATAAATACAAAAACAAAATTACATATTTTTTGTTTTAAATAAATAATAAAGCAAAAAGTTTACTATTACGTTTTAGTAAATGCACATTAATTTAGAAGGGATAATTAATCCCTATATTATAAACAGCATTGGCAAAATTATAATTTTTAAACCATTTACTTCCATTTAAATAAGGTTCGTATGTTTTAAATCCAACATCGAAACGTAAGATTAAAAACCCAAAATCTACTCTCGCTCCAAAACCAGAACCAATAGCAATATCCTTTAAAGAATTAAGCCCTGTAAACTTTGCTTCAGAATCTACAAAAGATGAACCAGTAATGTCCCAAATATTTCCTGCATCTAGAAATAATGCTCCTTTTAGTTTGCTAAATACATCAAATCGATATTCTGCACTTGTTAAAAATTTAAAACTTCCAATGTTGTACTCAAGCCCTGTTTGTCTAATCCCAGGTCCTAATTCATAGGTTTGCCATGCCCTAATATCATTAGAGCCTCCAGCAAAATAGCTTTTAGTAAACGGAATATCAGAATTATCATAAGGGATAATTGCTCCTAAAAAAGTTCTAAAACCAAAAACTGAATTTGTGCCAATATTCCAAAATTTCTTGTACTCTATATCAGTTTTAAAATATTGTGCTAATGGAATATCAAAAAAAGTTTTTTTGTCATTAGAGTTTGTACTTTTTGATAATAATCCCATTATATTTCCTGAATTGGCAATTCTAATTTTTAAAAATGAAAAATTATTATCTTTAAAATCTGATTGATTATTATATGTAAAGGAATATGCTATGGTAGGAATTAAAAAATCTGAAGTTACAATATTATACCTGTTTAAAATATTAAGTGTTGTGCTATACTCCTCTGGATTTGAAGCTCTAAAACTTTCATCTACTGAAACTGTTTTCATAAATTTTACGGCCGCAAATGCTTGGGTCTCATCAGTTGGTAGAGAGCTGCCATCATATATTTGAGCAACGTCATTTAGATTATTGAATTCTGAACTATAAATTCCAAAATAATTATCAGTGTTTAAATTCTGAATATATTGCGTATTAAAAATTTCTAATTGGATTGTTTTTCTAGCATTGAATTTCCATTTATAGTCGGTTAGAATTGTAAACGTTTTTCTATCTAAACCTATATTTTTTTGGACACTAGATCCCAGAGAAAAATACGTTCTAGGAGACATTTCTTTTGGAACTAATTTACTGAAACCGAAAGGAGCTACAAATCTTGGTATTTCTAGAGAAGCATCTACACCAAACTCCCAACCTGGACCATTTCTTGAATTAAAATATGAACCTAAAAAAGAGAGCTTTAATAATTCTGCTCCTTTAAAAGTATTTCTATCAATGATAGAAAATTTTGCAGAGGTACCTATTTCTCTAATGTTAGAATGTGTTAACTCTGTTTCAAAACCTAAGGTGTATTTTTCTATTGGAGTTAAAAAAATATCCATTTTTAATTCATCATCAGAGCCGAGAATTTCAGAGAATTTTATACTTGTAGATTTAAAGTTTTTAAGAGATTTTAAATGATTTCTTGTTAAGTTTCTTAACGTATCTTTATATACAGAATTAAGTTTTAAAAATATTGATTGCGATAAATATTTAGGATTGTATTTTACTTTATTATGGGCAAAAAAGTTTATTCCTTCATAAGAAATAGAGTCTAAATACCTTTGTCCTTTCCTTGAAAATGAATAATCTGTTACAACATTTATCTCTTTTATTTTTTGAACTTTAAATGGCTTCTCAACATATCTAGCGTCCTTTTCTATTAGCCTATTTCCAGAGATTATAAAATCTACATTGGTTTTATAATCTGCTCTTGTAGAATCTACGTAAAATCCTAGTGCAGATTCTTTAAAGTGATAAATTCCATTGTTTTTAAATAGTTTGAGATTGTTTTTAGCTTCATTTCTAAAAGTTTTATCATTGTATTGGTCGCCTTTTTTTAATAGAGTTTTGAAGCCAGAAGCCTTATAAATTGAATCTAAAACTGGCGATTCTATTCTAATGTTTATGCTGTCTAACGTTGTTGGTTTTCCTTTGGTGATATGATACTCTACAGTTGCTTTTTTATCATCATATCTGTTAATAATTGTGTCTATGGTAGCCTTAAAGTATCCCTGTGTTTTGTAATAAGCCAATAAGTTCTCTGAAGTACTTTTTACTTTTAATTTATTTACTATTACTGGTGCATTAGATTTTAAAAACCAGTTATTTAAAGCGATAAAAGAATTTGCATACGCTATACTTTGTTTTTCAGAAAAAATATTTTTCACTAAATTATATGACCGAGGATTTTTTTTACCCCACTCGCTTGCTGTTTTTGGTTTATTATAATTTCCAATGTTATGAAAATATAATGCAAAAGGTATATTCAGAAACTTTGGGTTTGGTTTTTGTAAAATATATTTTTGTAAAGCGCTACTTTTATTTGGTACACTATCTATGAAAATATAATTCTGTGAAAGCAAATGCTCATTATCAGAAACATGTTTTGTAGAGTTACATGCAGTCAAGATTAAAATAAATAAAAAAAAGGAAGAAAGATTTTTCATTAAATTAGCATCGCTATCAATTTCAAAAATAGTATTTTTCGACGGTTTATTTCTATTTACAAACAATTAATGAATATATCAAAAAAACAATTAAAACTTATAACAAGTTTATCTCAAAAAAAGTATAGACAAAAGCATAAATTATTTATTGCTGAAGGTATTAAAGTTGTTCAAGAATTATTAGATTCTTCTTTTGAGATTGAAATCCTTTTTTGTGTTGATCATTTTTCTATGAATACCTCAATAGATAAGATTATTCGAATTTCTGAAGAAGACTTAAAGAAAATTAGCAATCTTAAAACACCCAATAAAGTATTAGGTGTTTTTAAAATTCCTGGTAAAATCCCTATCAAAAAAGACGGGTTAATTCTTGCCTTGGATGATGTAAAGGATCCAGGTAATTTAGGTACTATAATACGTTTATGTGATTGGTTTGGTATTACACAATTAATTTGCTCCTTAAAAACAGTCGATTGCTACAATGCTAAAGTTGTACAAGCAAGTATGGGGTCTATAACTAGAATTTCCATTCATTATCTTGAATTAGCTGCATATTTATTAGAAACTAAGTTGCCAACATTTATTGCAGATATGTATGGTGAAAATGTTTACAAAACCCAATTACCAAAAGAGGGAATTCTAATTATGGGGAATGAGGCCAATGGAATTTCTGACGATGTAAAAGCGTTAATTGAAAAAAAACTATCGATTCCTCGTTTTGGTGAAACTCAACAAACAGAGAGTTTAAATGTGGCAACTGCAACTGCAATATTACTGAGTGAGTTTAAACGAAATTAGTTTTCAGTTAATGTTGTAAAGCTTTTTTTGGACTTTAGAATTATTTTTATTGAAGTTATTCAAAAGCAAAATTCAAGAAAATACCTCGTGTACCCATAAAGTTTATAGGAGCTGTCCATTTACTATCGGTGTCTTCGTCATATTTAATTTCATTATTTATGGCAAATACTCCACGAATAGATGGTGAGAATTTAAAGAAGTATAAATAAATATCTACACCAATACCAACTTCATACATAAAGTTGTGCGTTTTCATTCTAAATTGCCCAGAAGAATTATCATCTTGATTCGCTTCATTGCTAGAAAAATTATAATCGTAAGAAACTCCTGCAAGTAAATACGGACGAATATTTTTGTATCTATCTGTGTTGAACTTAAAAACTAAAGGGAAATGTAAATATGTAGAACCAATATTTCTAATACTATCTTGAGGATTTGAGCTGCTTCTTAAGTGGTTAAATACAATGTTTTTAGAATTGCTTATTAAGCCAGGTTCTAACCGTAGACTCAGGTTTTTATGCAGGCGAAAGTCTGCAATCAAACCAACGTTAAAACCGAAAGTGGGTTCTACTGTAATATTGGCGTTTTGTATGGTGCTTTCTCTTAAGTTTAGTTTGAAGTCATTTTGATTCATTCCTAAATAAAAACCATAATGTAGTTTCTTTTTATCAAAACTTGGTAAATATTCTACACGTTCTCTTTGTGCAAAGAATGCTATAGAGGATATCAGAAAAAATCCGAGAAGCAGGGTTTGTTTATTCATCATTATTTACGAGCAGTATAAATTGTTGCAACTCCAAAAGTTACTGGTTTTGCTTTTGTATGTGTAAACCCATTTTTTTGTAAAATATTGTTGAATGCTTTTCCGAAAGGGAAAGAATTTGCAGATTTAGATAAATATGAATACGCAACTTTATCTTTAGAAAAAAGTTTTCCAACAATTGGTAAAAAAAAGTTTGTATACAATTTATAACCTTGTTTAAAAGGAAATTTTGTGGGGTTAGAAGTTTCCAAAATAACTAGAACACCAGTTGGTTTTAAAACCCTAAAAATTTCTCTAATTCCTTTCTCTAAATTTGCAAAATTACGAACGCCAAAAGACACTGTAATCGCATCAAAAGTATGGTCTTCAAATGGCATTTTTTCAGAATCTCCAACAATCATTTCTATTTTATTTGAAAGATTTGCTTTGGAAATTTTTTGTTTACCAACTTCCAACATTCCAGAAGAAATATCTAAACCTATAATTCTATCAGGATTTAATTTAGACATCATAATTGCTAAATCTCCTGTGCCAGTTGCAATGTCTAAAATTTGTTTTGGATTATTTTCTCCAACGATTTGCACAACTTGTTTACGCCATTTTATATCAATACCTAAGGAAATAACTCTATTTAATCCATCATAATTTTCAGAAATAGTATCGAACATTTGTGTAACTTGTTCTTTTTTTCCTAATTCTGAATCTTTATAAGGTTTTACTATTTCTGACATATTTTTTATCCGTTGATTGCTACTACTTCTTGAATTTGATTTGGTAACATTTCTTTTAACAAGTTTTCTATTCCATTTTTTAAAGTAGCCGTAGAAGAAGGGCAACCACTACATGCGCCTTGTAAAACTACACTCACTACTTTGTGCTCTTTGTCATAAGATCTAAAGGCAATATTTCCTCCATCTGAAGCAACAGCGGGTTTTATATATTCGTCCAAAATATCAACAATTTGTGCAGATATTCCCTCTAACTTCGCCGTTGGTAATTCAACTTCTTTATTAGAAATTTCTTTTTGTTTTGGTAATTTTTTTATAATCGTTTTTCCTTCAGCTAGGTATTCTCTTATAAAAGTTCTAACTTCTCCGAAAACTTCATTCCATGCTACCATATCGTATTTTGTGATAGAAATATAGTTGTCAGAAATAAATACTTCTTTTACAAAAGGAAAGTTGAAAACTGCTTGCGCTAATGGGGATGATTGGTTTGCCTCATCTATGTTTTTAAATTCAACATCTGTCTGTGTTAATACTTTATTGGTTCCAAACTTCATTACTGAAGGGTTGGGAGTTGCTTCTGCATATACCTCAATTGCTTCTTTTTTTATCAATGACGCTTCTTGGTTTATGACAGGGTTGCCATTATTTAAATAGCTTTCAATTTGTTCTGCAACTTCTTGCTGAACATCTTTCCATTCAACAATATTAAAACGTTGAATTGCTATAAAATTGGCTGTTATAAAAACTTTTTTAACAAAAGGCAAATAGAATAATTGCTGCGCTAACGGAGAGTCTTTTGATTCATCGATATTGTTAAATTCGTAGCTCCCACCATTTATTAAAATCTGATTGCTGACAAACTTTATAATATTTTTATTGGTAGTTTCTTGAATGGTGATTGTGTTGTTTTTCATAATAAAAAAAAATGAATTGCAAAATTACGGCAAAAAAGGGAAACGGAATTACTTTTGGAGCACAAAAAAGATCCTCACATTTATGAGAATCTTTTTTATATCTTTTTGGTTATCTATAAACTCAATGTAAGTGTAGCGGTTATTGTCTTATTATCTAATTTTAAATCGGCAGGATTCACATTGTTAAATTGTGGATAAAAATTATATGAACTTGTTCTGTTATTATTGCTATATGAAATATCAATTTTCATATTGCCAAAATTATAACCACCACCAAAAGAGTATCCCTCTAGATCGTCTGAACCTAGTGCATTTTTATATGGACTTTGTTCAAATCTATATCCTCCTCGTATACTCAATCTATCCACTCTCCATTCTGTTCCTAGATTAAAAGAATGTGTATTTCTTAAATTATTTTGAAAAAACTGATTTTCTTCAACAAAATAACCGTTAGATAATTTTATATTTCGATAATTTTTATTGGTATAGTCTAAACTAATTAGTCCTTTTTTACCAAAAATAAATGCAGCACTTGCTGTTAATTTACTAGGTGTTTTAAGTTTGTAGAATATTTCTCTAGTAGGAAAATATCCGCCAGCTGTATTATCATAAATTCTATTATCGTTGCTAACAATAATTTCTGTATCACCAAAATATCCATCGTTGTTGGTCTTGTTTGATATTTCTAAAACATCAGTAAACCATGAAGGTGTTTGGTAGGACAAACCTGCTCTAAAACTTGGGTGTAGTTTATAAATAAAACCTGCATTTAAAGAAAATCCTGTTCCAGTGGTTATATTTTCTTGATAAAAGTTAGCATCTAATTCGTTACCATTTCCATCGTTATTAAATTCTGTTAATGTAGACCTTTGGCTAAAATTTAAATCATATGCATTAAAACTTGCACCTATATATAATTTGTTGAGATGAACTGCAGAAAAAGCAATATTTAGTTCGCTAATTTCTCCGTTATAAATATTGTTAAAAATTTGTTCTTCTCCAATATTATAATTAATTGGGTTAGCACTATTGTCTAAAGGGAAGTTGGTAAACGTTGCAACACCACTATTTCCCTGTGAAATAAAACTATCGTTAAAATCTTTTGTAATTCTATAATTGAATCCTATCGCAAACTTGCTCCATTCAGAACTGTAAGTACTATCAAAAACTAAAACAGCTCCTGCATGAGAAATATTAAAAATCTGATCTTGGGTAGTTACAGGGTTCCCATAATATGTTGAAGTAATCTCGGTATTTCTAGAATTAAAAGTTCCTGAGAAAGCACTGTTTTTATAAACTGCTAGACCAGCAGGATTTATGTTTATACTAGAGATATCTCCACCAATTGCGCCAAAAGCTCCACTCATTGCTGTAAAACGTGCTGACCCATTTAAATCATCTTGAGAGAAGATTAATGCTAAATTTTTATATTCTAGTGTTTGAGAATAGGACGTAAAAGTTGCTGCAAACAAAGTTGCAATTATAAATAATCGTTTCATATTAATGGTTTAAATTTTAGGAAAAATCTAGCTTCTTTTTCTTGAAGAAGAACTTCTGTTTGAGGAACGACTTCTAGTAGATGAAGAACTTCGATTGCTTCTAGAATAATTTCGAGTACTACTTGTGCTTCTTCTGTTATTATTGCTACTAGTCCAACTAGATCTGTTTCTTGAAGAAGAATTATTGCTTATTTTTGCACTTGGTGAATTGCTCCTTCTCGAACTAGTAGAACTTCTTCTTGTTGTTGAAGTTCTTGTTCTAGAATTTTGTCTAGGAGTAGAATTTGTGCTTCTTCTAATTCTAGTATTTGATCTGTTTGGGGAAGTTCTTGTACTTCTTCTTACATTGGTACTATTTCTTCTTGTTGTAGTATTTGAAGAACGTCTTGTTGATGTTGTACTTCTTCTATTGGTTACTGTTCTTCTAGAATTTACAGAATTATTTCTTCTATAGCTATTACTGTAGGCTGTTCTTCTTCCATTTCTATATCTGTAATTTCTGTAATTGTAGTATCCTCTATACGGATTGTTTCTATAATAAGGAATATTATATCCATAATATGGAGCCCAATAAGGTCTGTTATATCCATAATAATAAGGAGCCCAATACGGATTGTATCCCCAAAACCAATTGTTAAATCCTCCTCTAAATCCCCAATTATTAAATCCCCAAGGATTGTAAAAGTTTCCAAAGTAAAAGTCGTTCCAGTAAGGAGAAGTATTAAGGTTTATTTGAACTACAACATCATTTTCTTCTCCATAACCCCATGGTTCATTATTAAATTTATCATCATATAATTCTTCATCAAGGTCTAAGCTATCGGTAGATCTATAATCGTTAACGTCAGTAAAAATGTCAGCATTATCAATGCTTTCAAGACGGTTTAGTTCTTGTGTAAAATAATTGTCATTATATTGTCTGTATTCTTTGTCTTGAACAACAATTACTTTTTTCTTTTCTATTGGTGCTCTTTCATCGTCATAAATTCCATCATCATTATAAACGCTTTGATACGTTCCGCATGAAACAAATAAAAAGCTAAAAATAAATAATAGTAAAAGTTGATTGGCTTCTGAGGTAATATAGTTTAGCTTCATAATAATGTATATTTAGGCGAATATTTGTTTTATTGATAATTGCTCAACAAAAGTTGTAAACTTTACTTGGTAACTAACCTTTTTGTATTAGTTTTGTACCGATTTGTTAAAAAATATTTTCTTAATACAACTTTCAATTTATTATTTAACAATATTTGTGCCAAACTTTTAATTATGAGCAAGAAGTTAACAAAACGAACAGAAGATTATTCCAAGTGGTATAACGAATTAGTTGTAAAAGCTGACCTTGCAGAGAATTCTGCAGTAAGAGGCTCTATGGTTATAAAGCCATATGGATATGCAATTTGGGAAAAAATGCAAGCCGAATTAGATAGAATGTTTAAAGAAACAGGACATCAAAATGCGTATTTTCCACTTTTTGTTCCCAAAAGTTTATTTGAGGCCGAAGAAAAAAATGCTGAAGGTTTTGCAAAAGAATGCGCAGTCGTTACGCATTATAGACTTCAGAATGATCCTGATAAACCAGGTAAATTAAGGGTAGATCCTAAAGCAAAACTAGAAGAGGAATTGGTTGTTAGGCCAACATCTGAAGCTATTATTTGGAATACTTATAAAGGTTGGATTCAATCGCACAGAGATTTACCGTTATTAATAAATCAATGGGCAAATGTGGTTCGTTGGGAAATGCGCACACGTTTATTTCTTCGTACTGCAGAGTTTTTATGGCAAGAAGGTCATACAGCTCATGCAACAAAAAGGGAAGCGGTGTTAGAGGCAAAACAAATGCAAGAAATATATGCAACTTTTGCAGAGAACTATATGGCTATGCCAGTTATAAAAGGGGTTAAATCTGATAGTGAGCGTTTTGCTGGCGCAGAAGATACCTTCACAATTGAAGCTTTGATGCAAGATGGTAAAGCTTTGCAAGCAGGAACATCTCACTTTTTAGGGCAGAATTTTGCAAAAGCTTTTGATGTAAAATATACTTCTAAAGAGGGGAAACAAGAATATGTATGGGCAACTTCTTGGGGGGTTTCTACACGTTTAATAGGTGGATTAGTCATGACACATTCTGATGATTTTGGTTTAGTTCTTCCTCCAAAATTAGCCCCAATTCAAGTTGTAATTGTTCCTATATATAAAAGTCAGGATCAATTAGAGGCTATTTCAGAAAAAGTAGTTGTTCTTATAAAAGAATTACGTATAAGAGGAATTTCTGTAAAGTTTGATGATAGAGATACATACAGACCTGGAGCAAAATTTGCAGAATATGAGTTAAAAGGAGTTCCTGTTAGAATTGCTATTGGAAATAGAGATATAGAGAATAATACAGTTGAGCTTGCAAGGAGAGATACTCTAGAAAAACAAACTGTTTCTCAAGACGGTATTGTTAATATTATTGCTAAATTGTTAGAAGAAATTCAAGAAAATTTATACAACAAAGCAATCAAATATAGGAATGAACATACAACAGAGGTAACAACTTTTGACGAGTTCAAAGATGTCATAGAAAACAAAGGAGGTTTTGTTTCTGCCCATTGGGATGGGACAGAAGATACAGAAAGCAAGATAAAGGAGCTTACAAAAGCAACAATTAGATGTATTCCTGTTGATGATAATGGGGAGGTTGGAACTTGTGTTTTTTCAGGAAAACCATCGTCTAGAAAAGTGCTTTTTGCGAAGGCGTATTAAGTTTTTTAAAATTTTTTAAAAAATTATTGCAGAATTTTAAAAACGTTGTATATTTGCATCCGCAATTAGATACTTAATTGTTATGGTCCGTTCGTCTAGGGGTTAGGACGCATGGTTTTCATCCATGTAACACGGGTTCGATTCCCGTACGGACTACAAGTTTTAATAAAGAAACGAATAAATTAAGAATTATGGCAAATCATAAGTCGGCATTAAAAAGAATTAGAAGTAACGATGCCAAAAGGCTGCGTAACAAGTATCAGCATAAAACAACACGTAATGCTGTTAGAGATTTACGTGCTACTGAAGACAAAAAGGAAGCAGAAGGATTGTTGGGGAAAGTTATTTCTATGCTTGATAAATTAGCAAAAAATAATGTTATTCACAAGAATAAAGCTGCGAACTTGAAATCTAAATTAACAAAGCAAGTAGCTGCTTTATAGGATTTTATTAAACGGTATAAGAAAAGCGCTCTGATTTATTCAGAGCGCTTTTTTTTACGTTTAAATTTATAAATCATAAGTTTTGTGAGCATCTAGCCTTATAAAAATAAAGAGTAAGATTGTAAAGCCCCAAAGAGAGGAGCCTCCATAACTAAAAAAAGGTAGTGGGATTCCAACAGTTGGCAATAAGCCAATGACCATTCCTATATTTATAATTACATGAAAAAATAGGATAGAGGCCAAACAATAGCCATAAATTCTTCCAAACTTATTGGTGTGTGTTTCTGATAGATAGAGTATTCTAAATAGTAATAGCATAAATAAAATTATTACTAAACTACTTCCTAGAAACCCCCATTCTTCACCTACGGTGCTAAAAATATAATCTGTATGTTGTTCTGGTACAAATTTACCTTGAGTAATATCTCCTTGTAAGAAACCTTTACCAGTAAAACCTCCAGAACTAATAGTTAATTCGGATTGATGAGAATTATAGCCAATATTTTTAGTGTCAATTTTTAATCCCAATAAAACTTCAAAACGATCTCTGTGGTGTTGTTTAAAAATGTTATTGTAGGTATAACTAGCACCCAAAATAAATACCCCAAGAATAGCATAAATACCAATTATCTTAAACCAATTAAAACGTAGAAAATGTTTCCCTCCCTTGTAAAAGGCGTAAAAAATAAAAATAGAAGTTATTAGGTAAGTGCTGGTAATTATCCAATTTTGTCCAAATAAAATAATTAAAATAAAAAGTAAAATAAATCCAGCTCCTAATAAAATATAGTTTAATGTTAAGCCTTCTCTATTTAATGCAAAGAAAAACGATAGATATATTAAAACAGATCCCATATCTGGTTGCAATGCGATTAATCCAGCAGGTGTAAATATGATGATAAAAGCTTTAATTTGATTTTTTATCAAACTTAAATTGTATTGCCTGTCACTCAGTAACTTGGCAACCGCTAGAGCAGTAAATGCTTTTGCAAATTCTGAAGGCTGCAAACCTATTCCTCCAAAATTGAACCAAGATTTTGCGCCGTTTATTTCTTTTCCGAAGGGAAATACTAGAATTAATAACACTAAAGAAATGATATAAAAAATTACAGCAAAGCGTTCATAGAATTTGGAGTTAAAAAATAAAACACCTATGATCAAAGGAATACTTAAAATAATAAAAATTAGTTGTTTACCATATTTTGTATCAAAACTCAATAAAGCAGTATCTTCTTCTTTAAATGAGGCAGCATAAATGTTTATCCAACCAAAACAGATTAACACAAAGAAAAGGACTACTAAAATCCAATCAATTCCATAAAAAATATTATTTTTTTCCTGTCGCAATATGTATTGATTTTGGTATTTGTTTATCATAAATATGTTGCAGATTTTTAGCAAGCATATTTTGTTCGATCCAAGTTCTTTCTACTTTTCCTTTTAAATACTTCTCAATAAGTAAGCTAGTTATTGGTGCGGCAATTGAAGATCCGTACCCTCCATTTTCAACAAAAACAGCAAGTGCTATTTTTGGATTTTCTTTTGGTGCAAATGCCACTAAAATAGAGTGATCTGGAAGTTGTTCTTTCTTCCCGTCAACTCTAATAAAATTTTCTGCAGTTCCAGTTTTTCCGCAAATTTCAATCCCTTTTATTTGACTGTATTGTCCTGTTCCCCCTTTTTTAAATACTCTGTGCATAGCATCAATAATGGGGAAAAAATGTTCTTTGTCTATTGTTGTTTTTTTTGCAATTGTAAATTTGGGGTTGTCAATCGGTTTTTTGCCAATGTTTTTAACTATATGTGGCGTAAAGAAAAATCCTTTATTGGCTATAGCTGCTGTAAAATTTGCAAGTTGAATAGGAGTTGTTTCTATATCACCTTGGCCAATTGCATTTGAAATAATTGAAGAACCATTCCAGCGATAATTAATTCGATCATCATAAAATTTTCCTGTTGGAATTCTACCTTTTGCACCTTCTGGTAAATCGTATCCTAGATAATTTCCTAAACCAAAACTTTTTGCGTGATTACTCCATCTGTCTAATGCTTTAGAAGGATTTTTGTCTTTTTCTATCGTTTTTTTAAATGTATTTGAAAAATAACTGTTACAAGATTTAGAAATAGCAGTTTCTAGACGTATTTGTCTGTTATAAATTCCACAATGACACCCCATAAATTCATTTTTTCTTTTCCCGTATCTAAAGCCGTTATAACACTTAAATGAAGTTTTTGTTGTAATCACTTTTTCTTGTAAACCAATTAAGGCATTCATCATTTTAAAAGGAGAACCTGGAGCATATTGTGCTTTTAAAGCCCTATCGAATGTAGGTTTAGAAATTTTATCTCCCATTAGTAATGTAGAGTTTTTAGATCTTTTTCTACCCACCATCATATTCGGGTCATAAGAAGGTGCGGTAACCAAAGCAAGTATTTCTCCTGAAGAAGGCTCTATGGCAACAATTCCACCACGTTTTCCTTGCATTAATTTTTCTGCGTATTGCTGTAAGATAATATCTATTGTTAATGTTAAGTCTTTTCCGTTTTCTGGGAGTGTATCATATTCTCCGTTTTTATATGGCCCAGTGACTTTATTAAGGTTATTTCTCTGTAAATATTTTTTCCCTTTGATACCTCTTAAAATTTTTTCATATTCTTTTTCTACTCCAAGCCAACCAATTAATTCTCCTTGCTGATAATAGTCTTTTTTCTTTGCAGTGGCTTCATTTACTTCACTGAGATAGCCAACAACATTTGCTGCTGATTTATAGGGGTAATTTCTAATAATTCTTTTCTGAATAAAGAACCCTTTGTATTTGTGAAGTTTTTCTTGAAGGAAAGCAAAATCTTCTTTAGCTAGTTGTTTTAGGAAAACCGAGGGAAGATATGTTGCATATTTTTCAGCTTTTTCAAATCGCTTTAAGAAACTTTTTTTATCAATCTTTAGAAGTGAACAAAACTCCAATGTGTCTAGATTTTTAACTTGATTTGGTTGAATCATTATATCGTAAGAAAGCTGATTGGCTACTAATAACTTTCCATTTCTATCATAAATATATCCACGTTCAGGATAATCAAAAATAGTCTTTACAGATGCATTTAATATTGGATTACTTTTACCTCCTTTAATTATTTGTAACTGGAATAACCTTCCAATAAATAATAGGCTAATAAAAAAAATTAAAAAATATAGTAAATAACTTCTTTGCATTATTGTTCTATGGTAAAAATATATGATCCTATGAAAAATAATATAAGTGTAAAAATACTTGAAAATAGAGTATTTAGTAAGATAGCTGAAATATTCTCAAAACTAAAATTAGTAAAAGAAAACAAAATAAGATGATGAATTATTGTTAAAGTTACAACATAGTTAAAAACTTTACCAAAAGGTTCTGCTTGTAATTTAAATAAAAGAAAGTCGATTTTTGTTTTTTTGAAGAATAATCGCATAAAAAACAACCTAATGTAACCAATAAATAAAATTGAAAAGGCATGAATTCCGCCAGAATCTAGAAAGAAATCTACACATAAACCCATAAAAAAAGTGGCTATTAAGAAAGGGAATCTATTTTCTTTTAAAGGGAAAAAGAAAACAAAAGAAATATATAAATACGGATTTACATAGCCTAAAAAATTAATATTACTCAATACCAAAACTTGAAGAAGTAAAAGAAATATAAATAAGAAAACTAAATAAACGGTTTTATTCATTTGAGTTATTTTCAAGAGATAGTATTTCTTCTTTGTGTAAGTTTTTAATAACATAAACAAAACCAAGATTACTCATGTCATTAAATAATTTTATGTGAATTTTTTTTTCAGCTGTATTTCCTCTGGTAATTTCAGAAATTGATCCTATTGGAATTCCTCCTGGGAAAATTGTAGATCTCCCACCCGTCTCAATAGTATCCCCAATTTTTACCACAGCTTGTCTAGGGATATCTATTAATTGAACAATATTATAATCTTTTCCATCCCATTCTAAAGAACCAAAATGATAACTGTTTTTTAAACGTGCATTAATCTTACTGTTCTTATTTAAAATTGATTGAACTCTGGCGTAATTATTTTTAACATTATCAGTAATTCCAACAATACCTCTGCTGGTAATAACAGCCATTTCTGAAGAAATATGGTCTTTTTTCCCTCTATTAATTGTTAAATAATTAAATGGATTAGAATAGTCATTCTTTTCAATTCTAGCATTTATATAGGTGTATTTTTGATGGTATAAAATGCTATCAGTTACTTCAACTTCTAGGACGGAATCTGAGGTAAAATAGTATTTTTGAAGTTGATTTTTTAATGTTGTATTTTCTTCAAGAAGTTCCTTATTTCTATCTTTTAAGTGAAGGTATTCAGAAATATCTTTAGTCTTAGAGTAAATACCACCCGTTATGTAATTTGCAGAGTTTACAAATTTACTTTTATGGAAATTTAAATTATTAAACGTTAAAGCAATTGCAATACATTCTAAAAATAAAAAAAATAAAAAATATTTATATTTATTGAGGAAAAAGATAATTTGTTGCATTTTTAGAAATCATTTAATGTTATTTCATTAAAACGCTTTTGTATTTATCAAGTTCTTTTAAGGCAATTCCAGTACCACGAACTACTGCACGTAAAGGGTCTTCAGCAACATAAACAGGTAAATCTGTTTTTCTAGATAAACGTTTGTCTAAACCACGCAGCATAGAGCCGCCACCTGCTAAATAAATTCCAGTATTATAGATATCTGCAGCTAATTCTGGAGGAGTTTTAGAGAGAGTTTCCATAACAGCATCTTCAATTCTTAAGATAGATTTGTCTAATGCTTTTGCAATTTCTCTAAAGGAAACCTGAACCTGTTTTGGTTTTCCACTCAATAAGTCTCTACCTTGAACTAACATATCTTCTGGTGGAGTATTTAAATCTTCAGTTGCTGCACCAATATTAATTTTAATATTTTCTGCAGTAGTTTCACCAACATGTAAATTGTGTTGTGTACGCATATAATACATAATGTCATTGGTAAATAAATCTCCAGCAACTTTTACAGATTGGTCACAAACAATCCCAGCCAGAGCAATTACAGCAATTTCGGTTGTACCGCCACCTATGTCAATAATCATATTTCCCTTAGGTTCCATAATGTCGATTCCAACCCCAATAGCAGCTGCCATTGGTTCATAAATTAGATAGATTTCTTTGGCATTCATATGACGTGCAGAATCTTGTACAGCACGTTTTTCTACTTCAGTGATTCCAGAGGGGATACAAATAACCATTCTTAAAGCTGGAGGGAATAATTTCTTTTTAATAGAAGGAATTTGTTTCACAAATTCTTTTATCATTTCCTCAGAGGCTTGAAAGTCTGCAATTACACCATCTTTAAGAGGTCTAATAGTTTTTATGTTTTCATGGGTTTTTCCCTGCATTAAATTGGCTTCTTTACCAATGGCAATAATTTTTCCTGTTATTCTATCTCTAGCAACAATAGAAGGGCTATCAATAACCACTTTACCGTTGTGGATTATTAATGTATTTGCGGTTCCTAAATCAATCGCAATATCCTCCGTCATAAAATCGAAAAATCCCATAAATTTTTTTACTTAAAGTATTCTTACAAATCTACTAAATTTCTATCTTTAAATTACACTTAATTAGTTAATGTTTAAAGTGCCTTGTTCCTGTTAAAACCATAGAGATATTGTGTTTATTACAAAAATCAATACTTAACTGATCTTTGATCGAGCCTCCTGGTTGGATTACACTTTTAATTCCTGCCTTTTCTGCAATTTCTACGCAATCTGGAAATGGGAAAAAAGCATCACTTGCCATGACTGCTCCGTTTAAATCGAAACCAAAATTGGTTGCTTTTTCAATAGCTTGTCTTAGAGCGTCAACTCTACTCGTTTGTCCAGTTCCGCTTGCTAATAATTGATTGTCTTTTGTAAAAACAATAGTATTAGATTTTGTGTGTTTACAAATTTTAGAAGCAAACAATAGGTCTTTTAGCTCTTTATCTGAGGGTTGAGTATTGGTAGCATATGTTAAATCTTCTAAAGCATCTGTAATAGAATCTCTTTCTTGAACCAATGAACCATTTAAACATGTTCTAACAGTCATTGAAGGCAATTCAATATTTTTCTGAACAAGTAAAACACGATTCTTTTTTCCTTTTAAAATCTCAAGAGCTTCTTTGCTAAATGAAGGAGCAATTACAACTTCACAAAATAATTTATGAATCTCAACAGCTGTTAATTTGTCTATCTCAGTGTTGGAAATTAAAATTCCACCAAAAGCAGAAACAGGATCACCAGCTAAAGCATCAATATATGCTTGGTGTACGTTTTTTCTTTGTGCAAAACCACATGTATTATTGTGTTTTAAAATTGCAAAAGTTGGGTCTTCTCCTGAAAACTCATTCATTAAATTTACAGCAGCATCAACATCTAAAAGATTATTGTAGCTTAGTTCTTTTCCATGAAGTTTATCAAAAATAGCCTCTAAATCTCCAAAGAAAAAACCTTTTTGGTGAGGGTTTTCTCCATATCGAAGTACTTTTCCGTTAGTCTCACTAATCTTTAATACAGGTTCTTTGTGGTCCGAATTGAAATAATTGAAGATCGCAGTATCATAATGTGAAGAGATATTAAATGCTTTTCCAGCTAGTTTTTTTCTATCTGATAATGTTGTTACTCCGTTGTTTTCTGTTATCAAATTTAAAAACTCATCATATTGCTCCATTGAAGATATCGTTACGGTGTCTTTGAAGTTTTTTGCAGCAGCTCTTATTAATGAGATTCCGCCAATATCAATTTTTTCAACAATATCTTGTTCTGAGGCTCCAGAAGCCACCGTTTTTTCAAAAGGATATAAATCTACAATTACTAAATCTATTTGCGGAATTTTGTATTCTGCTAATTCAGCAATGTCTTTTTGGTTGTCTTGCCTATTTAAAATTCCTCCAAAAACTTTTGGATGTAGCGTTTTAACTCTTCCACCCAAAATAGAAGGATATGAAGTAATTTCATCTACTGGAACTACATCTATACCTAATTCTTTAATGAATTTCTCTGTTCCTCCAGTAGAATATATTGTTACGTTTAAGTCTTTTAGTTTTTGTACAATTGGTGCTAAACCATCTTTGTGAAATACTGAAATTAATGCGGATTTAATTGTTTTTAAAGTGCTCATTTAGTGTTGTATTGTTAAGCTCACAAATTTAGTGAAACCACAACGGCATAACAATAAAAGATAGTAACAAAAACTAGAAGTAATTAACAACTAATCTGTTTGAATTCTAGATTTAAAATTTTTCACAAGAGTATTGTAATTTCTGGTGTGTTTTTGTTGTTGATTCTTTCTTAAAAACGGAAACGCTTTAAAAATTAGTGTTTGGGTTTGTTTTTTCATTTTAGGGGGAATTTAGATTTATTCTGCACTTTCTAGAAAATTTCTAAACCAAGTAATAAATTTATTTACTAGAGGTTCTTTTTTTACAGAGTAACTGGAATTGGTATTGCTAGAAGCAATGGATGAAGTGTATTCTTCTTCTCTCATTATTATAGGGATTTAATGATTATAGAAAATTAAAAATTATTTATATGAAACAAACATAAAAAAAAATAATTAGAAAATCAATTCTTATGATAAAATGCTTGCAACTTTTTTACAAACGTATTCTAAAAGAAGCTCATCTTTTTTAGAAAAAACATTTGCAACATGAGAGTCAATATCAATTTGACCAATGTTCTCATTATTTACAAAAATGGGAATTACTATTTCTGATTTAACCCTCCAACCACAAGAAATATAATTGTCTTGTTCAGAAACATCTTGAACAACAAAATTTTCATTGCTTATTGCTACTTGTCCACAAATTCCTTTTCCAAAAGGAATAATAGTATGTTCGGTTTCTTCACCAGTATATTGTGCAAGTTTTAGTTCGTTTTTATTTCCGTTTTTAAAATAAAAACCAACCCAATCGTAATATGAAATTTTACTTTCTAAATAATCGCAAATGGTCTGTAGCTTATCTTCTTTGGAATTGTTTGAAATAATTATTGTATCAATTTCTTGTTGTAATACCTCTATATTCATTTTCGTATATTCGTCATGTAAATTAGATACAAAAATAATTAAAATTTATTGTGAAAAAACATAAAAATATTGTCGTTTTTCTAGTGAAATTTTTTGCAACTTATTTTGTATTGTTCTCAATTTATTCTTTCTATTTACAAAACTCACAACAAAAAAAAGGTGCTTTTGAAACTGCTTCTGTAACCACAAAGGTGGCAAAACAAACTACTGGGCTTCTAAGATTTTTTGGGTATGATGCAGACTATATGCAACATCAGGAAGAACTTTCTGTAAAGTTGTTAATTCAAGGAAATTATACAGTAAGAGTAATAGAGGGGTGCAATTCTGTAAGCTTAATTATTTTATTTATTTCGTTTATAGTTGCTTTTTCAGGTTCTTTAAAAGCTACAATACTATTCTCTTTCCTTGGGAGTATTTTTATTTTTGGTATCAATATTTTACGGATAGCTTTTTTAACAGTGATGATTTACAAATATCCAAAGCATCAAGAGTTTTTACACACGCTCGTGTTTCCTGCAATTATTTACGGAACCGTATTTTTACTTTGGGTACTTTGGGTGCATAAATTTTCAAAGTATAAAAAATGAGTAAACCAATAAAAATTTTGATAATATGTTTGCTGTTTTTATTACTTTTCTTAGTAAGAGCTTTTGCTACAGAATTATTTTATGATCCCTTGATTGAATATTTTCAGAACGATTACTTGTATACTACAATGCCTAATGTGAAGATTTGGAAATTGGTAGTTGATATGTTTTTTAGATATACCTTAAACTCCCTAATTTCTTTAGGGATTATCTGGTTAATTTTTCAAAGAAAAGAGTATTTGAAATTTTCAGTTTTTTTTCTAATAATAGCCTTTATAATCCTTATTATAATCTTTGTGTTTTTGATAAGAGGATCTCTAGAATCTGGATATTTATTGCCTTTTTATATCAGAAGATTTATTATTCATCCGTTATTTTTATTGTTGTTATTGCCTGCTTTTTATTATCAACAATTAAGTGAAAAATAATTTAACAAGTTTTTAAAATTAGTTATTGTATTTTTGCATTGTAAATGAGACGGATTTTAATTAAAATAGCAGCTTCTTTAATGGCACTTTTAGTGCTATTTTCTACGTTTTCATTTACTGTAGAAAAGCATTATTGTAAAGGTTTTTTAGTTGATGTTTCTTATATTGGTAAAGCTGGGGGTTGTTGTATAAAAACAGATACAGCAATAGTTTACAAAAAGAAGAATTGTTGTAAAAGTGAAGTACAGCAAATCGAGGGTCAAGAAGCATTACATCAAAACCCAGACTTAAAAGTCGATGTTAAAAAGCAACAATTTTTAACAGCTTTTTTTACTTCTTATAAAAATTTGCTCATAGACAAAAAATCTGAAGGAACAAATTATAAATATAGTTCTCCACCAGATAATCTCTTAGACTACCAGGTTTTATACCAAGTTTTTTTAATTTAATTTTTTAACACTTTATAATCATCTTTTATAGATGAATTTTAGTCTTGTTATTAAATGAAAATTTAAAAAACTTAAAATGAAAAAAAATATTATAAATAGTATTTTGCTATTTATTCCACTCATAATTTTTTCTCAAACAAATTTAAAGGGAATTATTATGGATGGAAACAATCCAAAGAATAATTTGGGAGTCTCCAATGTAAATGTACATTGGTTAGGAACTAATATTGGCACAGTTACCAATTCAAAAGGTCGGTTTACAATTCCATTTAAATCAACCTATAACAGACTAATTGTAAGTTATATTGGTTACAAAACAGACACACTCCATATTAAAGATTTAAAACCAATTCATCATTTTTTAACTGAAAAATCTACATTGGAAGAGGTTGTTATTACAAGTAAAAAGAAAGCGACACAAAAATCTTTTTTCTCAACAGCAAATGTTTTTAAGGTAAATTCTGATGAATTACTAAAAGCTGCTTGTTGTAATTTGGCAGAAAGTTTTGAAACAAACCCCTCAATAGATATTAGTTTTTCTGATGCTTTAACAGGGACAAAACAAATACAAATGTTAGGCTTAACAAGTCCGTATTTATTAATTACTCAAGAAAATATCCCTTCGGTAAGAGGGGCTTCTCAGGTATTTGGTTTAACATTTACACCAGGAACGTGGATAGAAAGTATTCAGATTACAAAAGGAGCAGGAAGTGTTGTAAACGGATATGAAAGTATTTCTGGGCAAATAAATGCAGAATTAGTAAAACCTTTTTCAGACAATACATTCTTTTTAAATACTTACGGTTCTTTAAATGGGAGGTTAGAATTAAACACACATTTTAATAAAAAAGTTTCCGATAAATGGCAAATGGGTTTGTATTTACACGGAGATTATAGAGGTGAAAAATTTGACAATAACAAAGATAATTTCTTAGATGCTCCATTGGCAAATCAGATAAACTTAATGAATCGTTGGCAATATACCAACGCCGAAAAAGGGTGGGTTAGTTTTATAAATGTTCGTTTTTTAAATGATGAAAAACAAACTGGTCAGATTAATTTTAATCCAGCTATTGACAAAGGAACAATGAATGCTTGGGGAAGCGAAATAGATACAAAACGTTTTGAAACTTCTACAAAATTGGGGTATGTTTTCCCAGAATTACCCTATCAAAGCATTGGGTTTCAAGCTGCATATAGCAATCATCAGCAAGATTCGTATTTTGGATTAAATATTTACAACATAAAGCATGAGAGTGTATATTCGAATTTAATTTTCAATTCAATTATAGGAGATACAAGAAACACCTTTAAAACAGGAATTAGTTATACGTATGATAAATATAACGAGTTTTTAAGTACAACTAATTTTAGTAGAAAGGAAGATTCTTTTGGTGTTTTTTTTGAATATGCGTTCGACAATTTAGACAGCTTTAGTTTTACAGCAGGTTTAAGGCTAGACTCACATAATTTATTAGGAACTTTTATAACCCCTCGGGTGCATTTAAGATATACTCCTTGGGAGAAAGGGGTTTTCAAAGCTTCTGTAGGAAGAGGGAAAAGAAGTGCAAATATTTTTGCTGAAAATCAGCAATTATTTGCGAGTTCTAGACAAATTAATATTCATGATTCTGGAGGAAATATATATGGATTAAACCCCGAGATTGCGTGGAATTATGGAGTCTCGTATTTACAAAAATTCAATTTATTTGATACAAAAGGAGATATTACATTCGATTATTATACAACAGATTTTAGGAATCAAGTAGTAGTAGATTGGGAAAATCCACAAGAAGTTTCTTTTTACGATTTAGAGGGAAAAAGTATTGCAAATAGTTTTCAAGTAGAAGTAAATTATGAACCTTTTGAAGGTCTAAACTTGAGAGCCGCGTATAAGTATTTTGATGTTTCTACAGATTATAAAAGTGGTAATTTACAAAAACCCATTCAGGCAAAAGATCGTTTTTTTACAAACCTTTCTTATGAAACCAAGATTACAGAGAAAGATTCACAATGGAAATTTGATGTAACGTTAAATACCATTGGAAAACAGCGTTTACCCAATACAATAAGCAATCCTATTCAATATCAATTACCAAAATATTCAAATGCATACAGCGTACTAAATTCTCAAATAACAAGAGTGTTTTCTAATAGATTTGAGATGTATGCAGGAGTAGAAAACTTGACAAATGTTCAACAAAAGAATCCTGTCTTAGCAAGTGATGACCCTTTTGGTTTAAACTTTGATACAACAATAGTATATGCACCAATTTTTGGACGTACTATTTACGCCGGATTACGATTTAAAATTAAATAATAACTTAAAATAATACATCAATGAAAAAATATATATTCATTTTCGGTATCCTTTTATTTGGATTTTATTCACATGCACAATCCAAACAGGGAAAAAAGAATAAAAACGCTAAAATTACTATAGAGGTAGATGGTATTTGCGGTATGTGTAAAAAACGTATTGAAACTGCTGCTTTAAAAACTAAAGGTGTAAAGTATGCACTTTGGAATGTGAAAACACATCAATTAAATTTAATTATTAATGAACATAAAACAACCTTGAGTACAGTGCAAAAAAATATTGCTGCAGTTGGGCATGATTCTGAAGGATATATTGCATCAGAGGAAGCTTATAATTCTGTGCATCCATGTTGTAAATATAGAGATGAAGAAATTATTTTAGATCACAAAGGAGGTTTAAAAAAACAAAAAAAGAACCGCAAAAACCATGAAAAGAAAGAGGTAGTAGTTGCCAAGTATCAATGTCCAATGAAGTGTGAGAAAGAAAAAGTATATGATAAAGAAGGGAGGTGCTCTGTTTGTGAGATGAAGCTAAAAGAGATAAAAGTCAAGAAAAAATAAGGGTGAAATGGTTTAAAATAGTAACTTTCAGAATTATGTTATTTTTAAAATAGCGATTACAAAAAATCCGCTAGAATTTCTAGCGGATTTTATTAAAGTTTATTTTACTGTAAAGTAAAATAAACTATTTGAAAGGATTCGCTTCTACATCATTCCTGGCATTCCACCACCCATTGGCGGCATTCCGCCTGCAGCAGGAGCATCTTCTTTAATATCTACTAAAGCACATTCAGTGGTTAGAATCATTCCAGCAACAGAAGCTGCGTTTTCTAAGGCAACTCTTGTAACTTTTTTAGGATCTATAATTCCAGCTTTTAGCATGTTTACATACTGGTCTGATTTGGCATCATAACCAAAGTCTTTTTTACCTTCTAAAACTTTATTTAACACTACGGAACCTTCACCACCAGCGTTTTCTACAATAATCCTTAATGGAGCTTCAATAGCTTTGTTAATGATTTGTACACCTGTGGTTTCATCTAAATTTTCTGTGGTAATTTTTTCTAATACTTTTTTTGCACTTACTAAAGCAACACCACCACCAGCAACAATTCCTTCTTCAACGGCAGCTCTAGTTGCATGTAAAGCATCATCAACTCTATCTTTTTTCTCCTTCATTTCTACCTCAGAAGCAGCACCAACATATAAAACTGCAACACCACCTGCTAACTTTGCAAGGCGTTCTTGTAATTTTTCTTTGTCATAGTCTGAAGTTGTTGTTTCTATTTGTGCTTTAATCTGATTAACCCTTGATTTAATAGCTTCTGCATCTCCAGCACCATTTACTATTGTAGTGTTGTCTTTATCAACAGTGATCGTTTCTGCAGTTCCTAACAAGTCTAAAGTTGCATTTTCTAATGAAAATCCTCTCTCTTCAGAAATTACAGTTCCGCCTGTTAAAATAGCGATGTCTTCTAGCATTGCTTTTCTTCTGTCTCCAAAACCTGGTGCTTTTACAGCGGCAATCTTTAAGCCACCACGTAATTTATTTACTACTAAAGTAGCCAATGCTTGGCCGTCTACATCTTCAGCAATAATTATTAACGGTCTTCCAGATTGAGAAACGGGTTCTAATATTGGGAGAATTTCTTGTAAGTTAGAAATCTTTTTATCGAATAATAAAATATATGGATTTTCTAAATCTGCAATCATTTTATCTGCATCAGTTACAAAATAAGGAGATAGATAACCTCTGTCAAATTGCATCCCTTCAACAACATCTACATATGTTTCCATACCTTTTGCTTCTTCAACAGTAATTACGCCTTCCTTACCAACTTTGGTAAAAGCTTTTGCAATTAATTCTCCTATAGTATTATCGTTGTTTGCAGAAATTGCAGCTACTTGATTTATTTTTTCTGAGGAATTCCCTACTTTTTGAGCTTGTCTTTCTAGCTCAACAACAATTGCTTTAACAGCTTTATCAATTCCGCGTTTTAAATCCATAGGATTTGCACCAGCAGCAACATTTTTTAATCCTTCTTTTACAATTGCTTGTGCAAGAATGGTTGCAGTTGTTGTTCCATCACCTGCTAGATCGTTGGTTTTAGAGGCAACTTCCTTTACCATTTGAGCTCCCATATTCTCAAGCTCATTTTCTAATTCTACCTCTTTTGCGACAGAAACACCATCTTTTGTTACCGTTGGTGCTCCAAAAGATTTAGAAATAATTACATTTCTTCCTTTAGGACCTAAGGTTACTTTTACTGCGTTTGCTAATGCATCAACTCCACGTTTTAATCCGTCACGAGCTTCAATATCAAATTGTATATCTTTTGCCATTTTTATTGTGATTTACGCTCTAAGCTTTGAACAATATTTTTAAGCTGAGAGCAATTGGTTTCATTTTTTTTGTTTTTGTAAATAAATATTTCTCTTAATTGAACTGATTTCTTATTTTAAATTTATGTGTAAAATTTTATCAAAACAATTTAAAACTTTTGATACAGGAATTAAGTGTGTAAATTCTGATACAAAGTTTGGAGAAAACTATATAATTGCTAAAATATCGCTTTCACGCATCATTAAATAATCTTTTCCTTCTAGTTTTAAATCAGTTCCTCCGTATTTACCATATAAAACAGTATCTCCAACTTTTACGGTTAAAGGTTCATCGATTTTACCATTTCCAATAGCTACAATAATTCCTTTTTGAGGTTTTTCTTTTGCATTGTCTGGTATAATTAATCCAGAAGCTGTTTTTGTTTCTGCTGGAGCAGGTTCTACAAGAACTCTGTCTGATAAAGGTTTAATATTTAATCCCATTTTTATAGATTTTTGATTAATTAAATTTTTATACGTTGAAATTGTCAGTAATTATGCCATTATTATAATAACTGACAATTTTTCTTTTGATAAATTTTGTTCCTAAAATTCACATATAAAAAAATGCCAAGGTGTCATTTCCATTGGCAATTTAATTTTTTTTAAGCAAAATATTATTTAATGCTATCGTTATTTGAAGGTGTTGTATCTACTGGAGTTGTAGTTTGAATCCCTTCCAAGGTGTTGTCCAATTTAAAGTTGTTATCAGTAGCTCTTGGAATTGCGAAATTTGCAAGTAAAATTAAGGCAAACATTGCTATTGCTAAGGTCCAAGTTGTTCTGTCTAAAAAATTATTGGTGTTTTGTACACCTCCTAAAGATTGTGCTCCACCACCACCAAAAGATGAAGACAGGCCACCGCCTTTTGGATTTTGTACCATAACAATTAAGATTAAAGCAACGGCAATAATTAAGATTAAAATTAAAAATGCAGTGTAACTCATGATTTATTTTTTTGTAAAATTTGTATTCTTTTTATTCGGTCTGCAAAGAAACCACTTTTTTCTGGATATTTCAAACTTAAAATTTTATAAGCTTGTATTGCGTTTTCGTATTTTTTTTGTTCTAAATAAACTCTAGCTAATGTTTCTGTCATTAGAGAAGTGTCTTCCTTGTTTTGAGCAATAGGTGAAACAATGGTTACATCTTTTGCTAAAGGTTTAATTTTTGGATTATTTTGAATGAATTGGTCAATTAAATTTTCTTTCCTAACTGATGTATCAACTTGTTTTACAACATTTCTAACGATTGATTTTTTTACTGATAATTGCAGCCATTGGTTAAAAGAATGATTTTCTTTTGATGAAAATGATATAGGTTTTCCTATTTCTAATTTTTGTTCAATAGAAGTGATTTTTTTTGGAGAATTTATAATTTCAGAGTTGTTTTCTTCAGTTATCTTTTGTGAAATTTGCTGATGAATATTCTCTTTATGAGTATCAAATCCTGCTGCTGTTATGAAATTAAATAAAACGGTTCTATCTTTTGTGTGAGCTGCTGTTAATTTTAACTCATTGTTATACTTAAAACTATCTTGTTCTTTTAGCGCTTTTAAATAGAGTGCTCTTGCAGATTGAAAATATGGAAACCTTTCTAATACGTCTTTTAATTCCCTAGTCTCTTGTTGCTTAATTTGATGAGAATTTTCTAAAATTGATATGTAGTTTGATTTTTTCAATAGATTACCAGTTTCCAAGAGCAGCGTTAAAAATATCTTGTATTATACGTTCTAAAATTTCATCTAAAGCACTTTCTAAAATACCACCAGACAGTTGTGAACTAGCGTCAAAATCAGAATAGAAAGAAAATTGTTTTTCAAAATCATCTTTTTCATTTAGCTTATTATAAAAACGAACATTTACAGTTACGGTAAGTCTATTTTGTGCTGCGGTTTGTTGCGCTGTTGCACTCATTGGATTTACTCTGTAACCTGTAATTTCTCCTTCTAATCTCAGGTCTGCATTTGCATTGTTAACAGCAGTTAAGTTTGTTTGACGCAAAAATAATTCTTGTAATTCATTCGTAAAACGTTGTGATAAAATAGGCTCTACTAAAGAAGCTTGGTTTGGGAAGAAAAGTACTTGAATAGTTTTTGCATCTGTTGTTCCTGTGGTGAATTTATATGCTCCACAACTGGCTAATATGAGAACAATAAGGGTTAAAATGCTGATTTTTTTTATACTCATACTAGTATGTATTTGGTTTTTTCATAGTAATAAATGCATAAAAATAACCCCCTTCTACTGTGAATGAAGCAGAAACTAATCTGTAGCCTTTATAATGTTTTTCGTTAATTAATTCTTCTGCTTCCAGTCTAATTTTATCAGAACTATTTGGTGCAAATGATCTTCTAATTCTAAATATTTCTACTGCTTTCATCAAAAAGATATTATAAATCGTACTGCTTAATTTTTCTGTATAGAGTTCTTTCAGAAATTCCGAGTTCTTTTGCAGCTAATTTACGTTTATTATTATTTTTTTCTAACGATTTTTTAATCATTTCTATTTCTTTATCTTGTAAAGATAAACTTTCATCTTCTTCTATTGTCTCAATAAAATCATAATTATTTTGAGAACTATTCTTTGGAATTTGTACAACTTCTACAGAGGTATTTTGCTGATGTTGTTCTTGATAAATTTTTTCTATTAGCTGATGGTTTTCTTCTTGTACTTTATCAATACTTCCACTTTGCATTAAATCAATGGTTAATTTTTTTAAATCGTTAATGTCTCCTCTCATATCAAATAGAATTTTGTACATAATATCCCGTTCTGTTGCAAAATCATTATTCGATTTTCCACCAATTACAGCTGGGAGGTTTCCACTATAATTAGGTAAATATTGCTGCATATTTTCTCCAGTAATCATTCTATTTTCTTCTACTACAGAAATTTGCTCGGCAATGTTTCTTAATTGACGAATATTTCCTGGAAAATGATAATTCAATAACATTTTGGTTGCTATTTCATCTAAGCGAATTGTAGGCATTCTATATTTTTGAGCAAAGTCTGAAGCGAATTTTCTAAACAATAAATGAATATCTCCATTACGTTCTCTTAAAGCGGGTAGATTAATTTCTATGGTACTTAACCTGTAAAATAAGTCTTCTCTAAATTTTTCTTTTGCAATGGCATCTTGCATATGAATATTTGTGGCAGCAACTATTCTAACATTGGTTTTTTGTACTTCAGAAGAACCTACTTTTATAAATTCTCCATTCTCTAAAACACGCAATAAACGTACTTGGGTTGTTAATGGTAATTCACCAACCTCATCTAAAAAAATAGTGCCTCCATCTGCTACTTCAAAATACCCTTTTCTAGAGGTAGATGCTCCTGTAAAAGAGCCTTTTTCGTGTCCAAAAAGCTCACTATCAATAGTTCCTTCTGGAATTGCACCACAGTTTACAGCAATGTATTTAGCATGTTTTCTATGTGATAAGGAATGTATTATTCTTGGAATATTCTCTTTACCAACACCACTCTCACCAGTTACTAAAACAGAAATATCTGTAGGTGCAACTCGAACAGCTTTTTCTAGAGCACGATTTAAGTGAATATCGTTGCCGATGATTCCAAAACGTTGTTTTAATGCTTGTAAGTTTTCCATAATTACTCTCAGTTTCAAAGTAAAAAATTAAAGCGATTGTTAAAGGTTGCTTTATAATTTTTAAACTTTGGTGCTATACTTTTTAATTGTTATCAGAATACCCAACAACAGTTCCTTTTAAAGTTGCTGATGTACAGTCTTCTATTTTTACCATTACAAAATCACCTAGCTTATAGTTTTCTTTTGCAAAAACAGCTACTGTATTTTGTGTATTTCTTCCTTTCCATTCATTAGGATTTTTTTTAGAAGTACCTTCAATTAAAAACTCTTCTATTTTTCCTAAATGTTGTTGCGTTCTATATAAAGAATGCTTTTGTTGTAAATCTATAACTTCTTGTAATCTGCGTTTTTTGGTTGCAAAAGGCACATCATCTTCCATTTTATTTCCAGCTAAAGTTCCCGGTCTTTCAGAATATGAAAACATAAATCCAAAATCGTATTTTACATATTTCATCAAATCTAGAGTATCTTTATGATCTTGTTCTGTTTCTCCACAGAAACCAACAATCATGTCCTGAGACAAAGACATCTCTGGAACAATTTTAAAGATATTATCCACTAGATCTATGTATTCTTCTCTGGTATGTTGTCTGTTCATTGCCTTTAGCATATTGTTACTCCCACTCTGAACAGGTAAATGTATATATTTACAAATATTTTTATGTTTAGCCATAATATGAATTACGTCTAGACTCATATCTTGTGGATTAGAGGTTGAAAAACGGAAACGTGTTTTTGGAAACTTTGTAGCACACATGTCCAATAATTCTGCAAAACCAACAGCAGTTGCTTTTGCTATTTCAGAAGCTTTTTTGAAATCTTTTTTTAAACCGCCACCATACCAAAGAAAGCTATCTACATTTTGACCTAACAAGGTAATTTCTTTGAAATTTTTATCAACCATAGATTGGATTTCTTCTAAAATACTTTTTGGATCCCTACTTCTTTCTCTTCCGCGAGTAAAAGGAACTACACAAAACGTACACATATTATCACAACCTCTTGTAATAGAAACAAATGCAGTAACACCATTAGAATTTAAACGAACAGGAGATACATCTCCATAGGTTTCATCTTTAGATAAAATAACATTCACAGCATCTCTGCCTTCGTTAACCTCATCTAATAAATTTGGTAAATCTCTATAGGCATCGGGACCAACCACTAAATCAACAATTTTTTCTTGCTCTAAAAATTTTTCTTTTAGACGCTCTGCCATACAACCAAGAACTCCAACTTTCATAGTAGGGTTTTTCTTTTTTACAGCATTATATTTTTGTAGGCGTTTTCGTACAGTAGTTTCTGCTTTTTCTCTTATAGAACAAGTATTTACAAGAACCAAATCTGCTTCTTCTAGAATTTGAGTAGTATTATAACCTTCTTTGTCTAAAATTGAAGCAACAATTTCACTGTCGTTCATATTCATTTGACAGCCATAGCTCTCTATAAATAGTTTCTTTGTGTTTTCCGCTTTAATTTTAGTTACAAGTGCTTTGCCTTGTATTCTTTCGTCTATAATTTTTTCTACTTGATCCATAAATAAATTTAAACTTAAATGGTAAGCAAAGATACAACCAATTTTCAATTTTTATGACAAATTGACAGTAGAAAAATCATCAATTTCTTGTTAAATATCAACTAAAATTGCTCTAAAAAAAAATTAATAAAAAAAAACAACATATTTTTGCAGTCCAAATCTCGCAGATTCGTTTGCGATAATTACGAAAAAAGAGAGAAAAATGGCAAATAATTTAGTAATTGTAGAGTCGCCAGCAAAGGCAAAAACTATTGAAAAGTTTCTTGGAAAAGATTTTCAAGTTGAATCTAGCTATGGTCATATTGCAGATTTACCCTCCAAAGAATTAGGGATTGATGTAGATGGAGATTTTAGTCCTAAATATATAGTTTCAGAAGATAAAAAGCCAGTGGTTAAAAAGTTAAAAGCTCTAGCTAAAAAAGCAGATATAGTATGGCTAGCGAGTGATGAGGATAGAGAAGGTGAAGCAATTGCATGGCATTTAAAGGAACAATTAGGATTAAAAGAAGAGAAAACAAAACGTATAGTTTTTCATGAAATTACCAAAAACTCCATTCTAAAAGCTGTTGAAAATCCAAGGGATATAGATTATAATATGGTAAATGCACAGCAAGCTAGGAGGGTTTTAGATAGACTTGTAGGGTATGAACTATCTCCGGTTTTATGGCGAAAAGTAAAAGGAGGTTTGTCTGCAGGTAGAGTGCAATCTGTGGCTGTTCGTTTAATTGTAGAAAGAGAGCGTAGCATTATCGAGTTTAAATCGGTAACACATTATAAGGTAGTTGCTCAGTTCTCTAATAATCAAGGTAAGACCTTTAAAGCAACTATTCCTAAGAATTTCGATTCTAAAAAAGCAGCAGAAGATTTCTTAGTATCTTGTGGGAAAGCAGATTTTTCAATTGCTGATCTAACAAAAAAACCTGCAAAAAAATCTCCAGCTGCACCTTTTACAACCTCAACATTACAACAAGAGGCATCACGTAAACTAGGGTATCCTGTTAGTAAAACCATGCAAGTTGCACAACGTTTGTATGAGGCAGGTTTAATAACCTACATGAGAACAGATAGCGTTAATTTATCTGTGGATGCCAGAAATGCAGCAGAGGAAGAAATTAGCAATTATTATGGTAAAGAATATAGTAAGCAGCGTATTTTTAAATCGAAAGCAAAAGGAGCTCAAGAAGCTCATGAAGCTATTAGGCCTACAAATATGAAAATGCATTCTATAGACACAGAATATGACCAAACTAGATTGTATGATTTAATTTGGAAAAGGACTTTGGCTTCTCAAATGAGTGATGCTCAGTTAGAACGTACAAACATAAAAATTAAAAACTCTCAAAACGATAAAATTTTCACGGCAAATGGAGAAATGATTAAATTTGATGGTTTCTTAAAGGTCTATTTAGAAGGAACTGATAATGAAGATGAAGAGCAAGCAAGTATGTTACCTAATTTAAGAATTAATGAAAATTTAGAGTACAATTTTATCAATGCAACGCAAAGATTTACAAGTCCACCTTATCGATTTACTGAAGCATCTTTGGTAAAGCAATTAGAGGAATTAGGAATTGGAAGACCTTCTACCTATGCCCCAACTATTTCTACCGTTCAGAGAAGAGGTTATGTAGAAAAAGGACAAAATGAAGGTGTGGAAAGAGACTATCAACAATTAATTTTGTCTAATGGCAATATTAAGAGTCTATTATTATCAGAAAAAACAGGGTCTGATAAAAATAAATTAGTACCAACAGATATTGGAAACATTGTAAATGATTTTTTGGTTGCAAATTTTTCAAATATTTTAGATTTTAATTTTACAGCAAAAGTAGAATCTTCTTTTGATGATATTTCTGAAGGTGATGAAAACTGGATAGAAATGATTAAAGGTTTCTATGCAAAATTTCACAATAATGTTGAAGATGTTAAAGAAAATGCAGAAAGAGAAAGTGGAGAACGTATTTTAGGAAAGCACCCAGTATCTGGAAAAACTGTTCTGGTGCGCTTAGGTAAGTTTGGGCCTATTGCCCAAATTGGAGCTCCAGATGATGAAGAAAAACAGTTTGCAAGTTTAAATAAAGACCAAAATCTAGGTTCAATTACCATGGAAGAAGCATTAGAATTGTTTTTGCTTCCAAAAAATTTAGGTAGGTATGAAGGTGAGGAAGTAATTGTATCTAACGGTCGTTTTGGACCATATATCCGTTTTGGAACTATGTTTGTCTCTTTGGATAAAGGAGAAAACCCTATGGAAGTAGATTTGGCTAGAGCACAAGAATTAATCCTTGCAAAGCAAAAAGCAGATGCGCCAATTTATTATTATGAAGACCTGCCTGTTCAAAAAGGTGTTGGACGTTTTGGCCCCTTCTTGAAATGGAATTCTATTTTTATCAACGTAAGTAAAAAATACGATTTTGAAAACCTTAGCGAAGATGAAATTATTGAGTTAATCGAAATTAAAAAGCAGAAAGAAATAGATAAGGTTATTCATAATTGGGAAGATGTTGGCATTCGTGTAGAGAAAGCACGTTGGGGGCGTTTTAATGTTTTAAAAGGTAAAGTAAAAATAGAATTACCCAAAACAACAGCAATAGAAAAACTTTCTAAAGCAGAGGCTGTTAAGATGATTGAAGCTAAAACACCAAAGAAAAAATCAGTAAAAAAGAAAACCACAGCTAAAAAAACTGCAAAAAAGAAATAATAAACCTCTACCTTTAGCGTAAGAAAAAAAATATGAATTTCGACTTTTTAACCCCCATCAAAGAATCGGTTTTAGCCCATTTGGTCCTCCAATCTTCAGAGAGTTTAGGGAGTCAAATTAGAATTCATACTCAGCAAGATGACTCTCCTGATTTAGAGGGTATTCAGCTAGCAATTTTTGGAGTTCAAGAAGATAGAAATTCTCAAGATAATTTTGGTTGTGGAGAAAATCTTGATAGTATTAGAAGAAAATTATATAGTTTATTTCCCGGAAAATGGCATACAAATATTGCAGATTTAGGGGATGTTCAAAAAGGAAATACTGTTGAAGACACCTATTTTGCGGTTTCAGAAATATTGAAATCACTTTTAAAAGAGAACATTATTCCTATAATAATTGGTGGAGGTCAAGACATTACCTATGTAAATTATAGGGTCTATGATACTTTAGAACAGACAGTTAATATTGCTGCGGTAGACAGTCGTTTTGATCTAGGGAATCTGGAAGATGATTTAAATTCACAATCTTATTTGAGTAAAATTATAATGCAAAAACCTAATAATCTATTCAATTACAGCAATATTGGGTATCAAACGTATTTTAATTCACAAGAAGAAATTAATCTTTTAGAAAGTTTATATTTTGATACTTATAGATTGGGTGATGCTAAGAATTTAGAAATTGTAGAACCTGTTTTTAGAGATGCAGATATTGTTAGTATAGATATTGGTGCCGTAAGACAAAGTGAAGCTCCTGGAAACAATAATGCTTCTCCAAATGGGTTTTATGGAGATGAAATATGTGGAATTTCTAGATACGCAGGAATTAGTGATAAAGTTACTTCTTTTGGAATTTATGAATACAATTCTAAACATGATACTAACAACCAAACGGCACATTTAATTGCACAAATGATTTGGTATTTTATTGAAGGTGTTAATCATAGAGCAAAAGATTATCCATTTTGTACGAAGGAAAACTACCAGAAGTTTACAGTTTTATTGGAAGATGATGATCCAATTAACTTTTACAAAAGCAATAAAACAGGGAGATGGTGGATGGAGATAAATATTATATCAGATAATAAATACAAAAGACATGCGTTAATACCATGTACATATCAAGATTACACAGATGCAACAGAGCAAATTATTCCAGAAAAATGGTTCAAAGCAATGAGAAAGCTAGTGTAGCAAACAAATGTTAAAAAAACACGTTAAATTACAGTTTTCGATTGTTTTTTAGTGAAAAAAATAATAGGTTTACGGACTTTTTAGTAAAGATACTTTATGAATATGAAGAAAGCAGCAATATTTGCACTTTTAATAACAGTTTTTTACAGCTGTGGCTCTAATGATAGAGGAGAATTAGTCGGAGTAAAAGTTAAGAAAAAATGGTTTTCAGAAAAGCCATTTGGAATGTCTTTAATTCCTGGAGGCTCTTTTACAATGGGGAAGCAAGACCAAGATGTTATTGGGACCATGAATTCTCCAACAAAAACAGTTACGGTAAGACCTTATTATATGGATGAAACCGAAATTACCAACAATGAATATAAAGAATTTGTATTTTGGGTTAGAGATTCTGTGGTAAGAACAAGATTAGGGTATCAACAAGAATTTGTAGCAATGGGAGCAACTCCAGATCCAACTGGAGCTGCATTATCTGGTGGTATAAACGATTACGCTTTTAAAGATACAGTGACTACAACGAATGCATATCAAAAATACATGTATGAGAATTACTACAGTTTAGGGATAGGTATGGACTCTATCAAACCTTTAAATTGGGAGACTGATATTATATGGAAAAAAGAAGAATATCCAGATGTAGATTATGTAGAAGTAATGGACTCACTGTATATTAGTAGAGATGAAGCTGTAGATGGGATAAGAACTTTTAATCCAAAATTTTTAAATTATAGATATTCTTGGTTTGATGCAGACGGAGCCGCAAGAAAAGGAGGAAACAGAAAAGATTTCTTAATAAATGAAACATTAAATGTGTATCCAGATACTACAGTATGGGTAAAAGATTTTAACTATTCTTATAACGACCCAATGCATCAAGATTATTTTTATCATCAGTCTTACGGAGATTACCCCGTGGTTGGTGTTACTTGGGGGCAAGCAAATGCCTTTTGTAACTGGAGAACAAAAAAGAAAAATGATTATTTAAGAGGCAAGAAAAATGCAACCTCAGTACCCAGTTTTAGATTGCCCACAGAAGCAGAATGGGAATACGCTGCACGTGGGGGCTTGGAATTTGCAACATATCCATGGGGAACAGGAAGTACAACAAGTGATCGAGGCTGTTTTTTAGCAAACTTTAAGCCTGTTAGAGGTAATTATGCAGTAGATGGAGCTTTGTACACAATGGAAGCTAAATCTTTTAATGCAAATGATTACGGACTATACAACATGGCTGGGAACGTTTCTGAATGGACGAATACAGCTTACAACCTATCATCTTACTATATGGCTTCTACAATGAATCCAAATGTAGAAGACAGAAAAAACAAAAGAAAAATTATCCGTGGAGGTTCATGGAAAGATGTAGCTTACTTTTTAGAAGTAAGTTCTAGAGACTATGAATATGCAGATACAGCAAGAAGTTATATTGGCTTTAGAACTGTACAAAACTACATTGGTACAACAAACAAATAATTAATTCAAACCACAAAAAAATTAAAGAAAATTATTAAAATTATGGCACAATCAAGAGCATATAAAAAGAGAATGAATTTCGCATACGGAATAGGGGCAGCAATTGTAATTATTGGAGCATTATTTAAAATCCAACATTTTTCTATTGGACCCATAACAGGGGGGATAATGTTATCAATTGGTTTAATTGCCGAGGCAATAGTCTTTGCTATTTCTGCTTTTGATACACCAGAAGATGAATTAGATTGGTCTAAAGTATATCCAGAATTAGGAGAAGACGGAATTGAATCTGAAGGGACACAGGGGTTATTATCTCAAAAGCTAGATACTTTATTACAAGAAGCAAACATAGATGCTGGTTTAATGTCAAATTTAGGGGAAAGTATGAAAAATTTTCAAGGAGCAGCAGAAGGATTAACCGCAGCATCCGAATCTATTTCTTCCACCAATAGATATAACGAGCAAATGTCTATGGCTGCTGTACAAATGGAATCTCTTAATGGATTATATAAAGTGCAATTAGAAAATGCAAGTCAACAATCTGAATTAAACACCGCAGTTGTGGAAAATACAGAAAGACTTAAAGAACAAATGGAATCTTTAGCAAGCAACTTATCTTCATTAAATGGAGTTTATGGTGGAATGCTTTCTGCAATGACAAATAAATAATTAGGTCATTATCTATAACTTAAAAAACTAATTTAGACTATGGCGTCAGGAAAAATGTCTGCTAGGCAGAAAATGATAAATCTTATGTACCTTGTGTTTATTGCTATGTTGGCAATGAATATGAGTAAAGAAGTACTCTCTGCATTTGGATTTATGAACGAGAAGTTAACAGAGAATAATGCTTCTACAACAATCAAGAATAATGAAGCGTATGCCAATTTAGCAACGAAAGCTTCAGAACAAAAAGCAAAATTTGGTCCCTTAAAAATACAAGCTGATAAGATTAAAAACCTTTCTGCTAACTTCTATGCATTCTTAGAAGATTTGAAAGCTAAAATGACTGCTGATGTGGAAGATAAAAAAGACTATGAAACGATGGATAAAACCGCCTTTTTAGATGATTATTTTTTTAAGGGTGATAAATTTACTTCTGAAGGACAAGATTTTTTAGGAAAAATTAATGGATATAGAAATGATGTTACTACTGCCTTAGGTACAAATAATAAGTTCGATGAAGCTTTAAAGGCAAGATTTAGTACAGAAGATGTTATCAATAGAGATGGTAAAAAGATTAGATGGTTAGAGTACCGATATAAAGGATTTCCTTTAATTGCTTCCTTAACTAATTTAACTCAAATGCAAGCTGATATTAAAAATACAGAAGCAGATATTGTAAGCTCTTTGTTGGGGGGTAAATTAGAAGAGGCTTTGTCTTTAGATAATTACCAAGGTATTGTAAGACTTGATAAGACGGCTTATTTTTCTGGAGAAAAAGTTAAAGGACAAGTTGTTTTAGGTAGATACGATGCAACATTAGTTCCGAACAAAGTGACTCTAAATGGAAAAGACGCAACTAACAATGTAAAAGACGGACAAGTTATTATTGATATGCCTGCAGGTAATGTTGGTGAGAAAACTATTAAAGGAACTATTTTCTTTACAGAAGAAGGAGAAGAAGTTCCAGTAAATTTTGAAAGTAAATATTCCGTTATTCCTGAGCCAAGCAGTGCTGTAGTTTCTGCAGATAAAATGAATGTTGTTTATAGAGGTTTAGATAATCCTATTTCAGTTTCATTACCAGGTGTTTCAGACAATAATTTAAAAGTTTCTGCTGTTGGAGGGAATCTTTCTGGTAAAGGGAGTAAATATAGCTTAAGACCTGGTGCTGCTAAAGAAATAAAAATTAATGTAAGTGCAAAATTAAGTAGTGGTAAAACAGTTAATTCTGAAAAGAAATTTAGAGTTAAAGATATCCCCGCTGCTATGGCAAGTGCTCGTGGACAATACGGTACCGTAAGAATGCCAAAAAATGCAATTGCAAGAACTCCTATAGGAGCAGGATTACCAGATTTTGTTTTCGATTTAAAATTAAAAGTAAACAGCTTCAAAGTAAAAGTTCCTGGGCAAGTAACCGTAATTGTAAAAGGGACAACGTTTAACGCACAAGCTAAGAAAGCTTTGTCCAAAGCTAGAAGAGGAGATATTGTTCATATTTTTGCTGTTAAGGCATCAATAATTGGCAATTCCTCTTACGTATTGAAACAGGTATTGCCTGTTGCGATAGAGTTAACAAATTAGAATTAAAATATAGAATATGTTTAGAAATTGTTTAATAGTATTCTTTGCTATGGCAACTACTGGTTTTATAAATGCGCAAGCAAATTTATTAAATGCAAAAAAGGTAGAGCAAATAGGAAAGAAAAGCGAGCAGCAAATTGCTTCAGATAATGACGGCCCACTTCCTTATGGCTATGTAGACGATAGAGATGTTTTATGGTCTAAAGTAGTTTGGGAATTTATCGATTTAAACCAGAAAATTAATTTGCCCTATTATTTTCCTATTGATACAGCAAATATATCCTCAGATAGAAGATCTTTATTTGACACTTTGATGAAAGGAATTAAACAAGGAAAAATAAAAGAGGCGTATTCAGATTCATTTTTTACCTCTAAAATTACTCAAAATGAGATTGAAACTAGATTGGTAAATATCCGTGATGAAAACGGATATAAAGATACTTTTAGAATTCAAACACAAGATGTGGAAGGGTATATGATTAAAGGAATGTGGTATTTTGATAAACGTCAAGGGGAATTAAAATACAGACTACTGGCCTTAGCGCCAATGGGCAAAGATGTGCAAACTTTGGGTGTAGAAAATATAGAAGATGAAAACTTATATGAATTATTCTGGGTGTTTTTTCCATCTGCAAGAGAAGTTTTACATGATGCAAAAATATTCAATCCCAAAAATGCATCACATCCAATTTCATTTGATCATTTGTTAAATGCCAGAAGATTTAGTGCAGTAATTGTTAGAGAAGAAAATATTTATGGCAACAGAGCCATTGAAGATTATGTTCGTGGAAATTCCTTATTTCAATTATTAGAAGCGGATAAGATTAAAGAGGATATTAGAAATAGAGAAATGGATATGTGGAACTATTAAGATCTACAAAACATACATATATATAAAAGCGTTTGCGAAAGCAAACGCTTTTCTGTTGAAAAAAAGTATTTTTGCCAAGTGAAAGTAGATTATATAATTGTTGGTTTAGGCTTAGCGGGTTTAGCATTTGTAGAAAATTTAATAGAAAACAATAAAAGCTTTATTGTGTTTGAAGACGCTTCTCAAACTTCGTCATTAGTTGCTGGTGGAGTTTATAATCCTGTCATTTTAAAACGGTACACGCCAGTTTGGAATGCCAAAGAGCAGTTGGCAATTGCAATGCTTTTTTATCAAAGATTAGAAAAGAAATTCAACACAAAGTTCGATCAGAAGTTCACAACAAAGAAAGTATTTAAATCGATAGAAGATCAAAATAATTGGTTTGCTGCTCTAGATAAACCAAAATTAATAGCCTATTTAGAGGCGAAGTTAGATTCCAATAATTACAAGGGAGTTATTGCTGACTTCAGTTTTGGAAATGTGAGAGAAACAGGAAGAATTGATACAAAGAAATTAGTAGAAACTTATCGTAGTTTTTTAGAAGATGAGCAAAAAATTCTGCTAGAAGAATTTGAGCATTCTCAAATAGAATTCAAAGGCAATAGAATTCAGTATAAAGAAATAGAAGCAAATAGAATTGTTTTTTGTGAAGGTTTTGGTATCACACAAAATCCATATTTTAATTATCTACCATTAAACGAAGCAAAAGGAGAACTAATTACTATTTACGCTCCGGAACTAGAAATTGACTTTTTATTAAAATCTACCTTATTTGTATTGCCACTTGGAAACCATTTGTATAAAGTTGGTGCTACCTTTAATTGGACAGATAAGACATCAAACCCATCTGAAAAAGGGAGAATTGAATTGGTAAATAAGTTAAAAAAAGTAATTAATGTACCTTATAAAATAATTAACCAAACAGCTGGAATACGACCTACCGTTGCAGGAAGGAGGCCATTAGTAGGCAAGCATCCAAAACATCATCATTTAGCTGTTTTAAATGGTTTGGGAACGCGTGGAGTTATGATTGCTCCAACAGTTGCTAAAGCGCTTTATAATCACCTAGAAAAGCAAGAAAAATTAAACAATGAAATAGATATAAAGCGTTTTAGTTAATTTTTTTTGAGATATTTCTTATCAAATGGGACAAACATATGTATCCAAAGAGTTCGAGACAATCTTAAGTTTACAGGAGCTAAAGCTATTAAAGCAATAAAAATTGTGGCAAAAGATTCTAGTAAACTTCTATTAAAGACAAGTTTTGCTACTAAAAAAGTACTGATAGAAATTGCGACCGTAATACCGTAATTCACATACATAGCACCATAAAAAAATGAAGGTTCTATCATGTATTTTAAATTACATTTAGAACAAGTATCATGCAGTTTCGTAATTTTAGAAGGATTAAAAGTAAGTTTGTATTTAAAGAATTCACCTTCCTGACATCTGGGGCATTTTCCACCTAAAATACTGTATAATTTTGTTCCTTTATTAAACATCATAACTCTAATTTTTTAAGTAGCTTTGTGCCGAACAAATTTACAGAAATTTCATGTTAAACGTACATAATTTAACGGTTTCCTTTATGGGGTCTGATTTGTTTTCAGGAATTACTTTCAAGCTAAATAAAGGAGATAGAATTGGGCTGATTGGAAAGAATGGAGCAGGTAAATCTACTCTTTTAAAAGTACTCTCTAAAGACATAGAAAGTAGTGCAGGGACTATGGCTTTTGACAAGGATGTAGAAATAGGGTTCTTACGTCAAGATATCGATTTTGTGGAAGGAAGAACTATTTTAGAAGAGGCATATCAGGCCTTTGAAGAAATTAAAGAGATTGAGTTAACCTTAGATAAAATTAACAATCAGCTGGCTACAAGAACTGATTATGAAAGCGAAGCTTACAGTCAGTTAATTATAGATTTAACAGATTTAACAGAAAGATATGAGCTTCTTGGAGGGTATAATTATCAAGGAGATACAGAGAAGATTTTACAAGGTTTAGGATTCCAAAGAGAGGATTTTGATAAGCTTACAGACACTTTTTCAGGTGGATGGAGAATGCGAATAGAATTGGCAAAATTACTTTTACAGAATAATGATATTTTATTATTAGATGAGCCCACAAACCATTTAGATATAGAATCTATTATCTGGCTAGAAAACTTTTTAAAATCTTATGCAGGTGCAATTGTCTTGGTTTCTCATGATAAAATGTTTTTAGATAATGTAACCAATAGAACGATTGAAATTTCTTTAGGTCAGATTTACGATTACAAAAAGCCATATTCTCAATTTTTGGTCTTAAGAAAAGAAATAAAAGAAAAGCAATTACAGGCGCAAAAAAACCAAGAGAAAGAAATAAAACAAAAACAGCATTTAATCAATAAATTTAAAGCAAAAGCAAGCAAGGCATCTATGGCTCAATCTCTAATGAAACAACTTGATAAAGTTGAATTGATTGAAGTAGACCAAGATGATAACCAAGCCATGAATGTGCGTTTTGCAATTTCTAAAGAACCAGGAAAAATTATTGTTGAAGCAGAAAACTTAAGCAAAAGTTATGGTGACAAGCGTGTTTTAGAAAATATAAATTTATTAATTGAAAGAAATAGTAAAATTGCTTTTGTAGGTCAAAACGGACAAGGAAAATCTACTTTGGCGAAAATGATGGTTGGAGAAATTCCTTTTGGAGGACATTTAAAACTGGGTCATAATGTAGAAGTTGGTTATTTTGCTCAAAATCAGTCAGAACATTTACCACCAGAAAAAACCGTTTTAGAAATAATGGAAGACGCTGCAAATGATGGAAACAGAATGCGTGTTAGAGATATGTTAGGATCTTTCTTATTTGGTGGAGATACAGTAGATAAAAAAGCTAAAGTACTTTCTGGAGGTGAGAGAAACAGATTAGCTTTGTGTAAATTGTTGTTAAGTCCTTTTAATGTGTTAATAATGGACGAGCCCACAAACCATTTAGATATTGCTTCAAAAAATGTTTTAAAAGAAGCTTTAAATAATTTTAATGGAACTTTAATTGTAGTTTCTCATGATAGAGATTTTTTACAGGGATTAACAACTACTGTTTATGGTTTTAAAGATAAAGTAATTAAAGAATATTTAGGGGATATCGATTACTTTTTAGAACAACATAAAATAGAAAATCTTCGAGAAGCAGAAAAAAGAACGGTTGTAAAAGTGGATGCAGCTCCCGATAAAAAAGAAGCTCGAAGGCTATCTAGAGATCAAGAAAAGCAGCTTAAAAAATTACAAAACAAGCTTTCTAATATAGAAGCAGAAATATCAGATTTAGAAGCAGAAATTGCAAAAACAGAGGTTGAGTTAGCAAATAACTATGAAGAAGTTTCTACAAGAACTAACTTTTTTGAAACATACAAAGCAAAAAAAGCAAAAGTAGATACTTTAATGGCAGATTGGGAAAAAATTGAAGAACAAGTTTCTAGTTTTTAAATAGTTTGTTAAAGTTTTTAATCTTAGACACTCAAAGAAGTGTATTACAAGTTGAAGAGTTGTAGTTTAAAAGTTTGGTTTAGTTAGCTATCCCATTCATATCGATTACTTTTGTAATTATAATTTTTTTTAATTGATTAGCTCTAATAATTCTTTTTTTAACGAAGTTTTTATCACTAAAAACCAACAAATTCATCTTCCAATTTTAGAGGAAAATAAAATTGATCTTTTTATTAAAAGAGAAGATTTAATTCATCCTTTTGTTTCTGGTAATAAGTTCAGAAAATTAAAGTACAATTTAAAAGAAGCCCAAAAATTTAAAAAGAAATCATTACTTACTTTTGGTGGCGCATTTTCTAATCATATTGTTGCCACTGCAATTGCTGGTAAATTAATGGGTTTTAGAACTTTTGGAATTATTAGAGGGCAAGAATTAGGTACAAACCTTACCAAAACCCTAAAGGAAAATGCCACTCTAAGAGAAGCACATGCAAACGGAATGACTTTCCAATTTATTTCTAGAGAAGTATACAGACAAAAATCTTCATCTGATTTTATTGAAGCAATGAAAAGGAAATGGGGAAATTTTTATTTAATCCCAGAGGGCGGAACAAACTCTCTAGCGATTAGTGGGTGTGAAGAAATTTTAACAAAGGAAGATAGCAAATTCGATTATATTTGTTCTTCTGTAGGAACTGGTGGTACAATTTCTGGTTTAATCAATTCGGCAAAGAAACATCAAAAAACTATTGGTTTTAGTGCTTTAAAAGGGAGTTTCTTAAAAAATGAAATTAATCAGTTTGTAAAAACTAATAAGAACTGGAGTTTGCAAAATGAATATCATTTTGGAGGCTATGCAAAATATAATGAAGCGTTAATTCGTTTTATAAACACATTTAAAAAAGAAACAACAGTTCAACTAGATCCAATTTATACAGGAAAAATGATGTTTGGTATTTTTGATTTACTAAAAAAAGATAAGTTTAAAAAGGGCTGTAAAATTTTAGCAATTCATACAGGGGGAATACAAGGAATTGAAGGTTTCAATCAAAAATTGATAAGTAAAAATAAACCGATAATAGAACTCTAATGAAGTTAAAAATAGTAATAATTTGCTTTGCTACGCTCTTTTTATCTAGCTGTGGATCTAGCAAAAAAACTACCAAAAGGAAAAAAAATTCTGGTGTTGTTCTTTTAGAGCAAGTTCCCCAAAAATTACCCTCCGTAAAACAGATTCAGCATATTAAAAAGTTAGAAAGAAAAAATAGTAAATTAAATAAATATACTTTAAAATACATTAGAAAATATGCTCCAATTGCTGTGAATGAAATGCATTTATCAAAAATTCCTGCAAGTATAACTTTAGCTCAAGGAGTGTTAGAATCTGCAAGTGGAAGAAGTGAGTTAGCCTCTAAATCTAACAATCATTTCGGAATTAAATGTCATACAAAATGGAAAGGACAGCGTGTGTATCATGATGATGATGAACGTGGAGAGTGCTTTAGAAAATACACCTATGTAGAAACTTCTTACAAAGATCATTCTGCATTTTTAACAAAAAGAAAACGGTATGCATTTCTGTTTAATTACAACAGAAAGGATTATAAAAAATGGGCAAGAGGTTTAAAAAAAGCTGGGTATGCAACGGATAAAAATTACCCTAAAAAATTGATTAAAATTATTGAAACTTATAAATTATATGAATTTGATAAAGTAAAAAAGAAAGATTTTAAAGTACATAGGAAAAACACAAAACAGCCAAAGATTGAGAAACCAAAATACTCAATTGGAAACTATTATGAAGTAAAAAAGGGAGATACTTTATATTCTTTATCCAGAAAATTTAACACAACCGTTGCCAAATTAAAAGAGATAAACGGTTTAAAAAATAATAATTTAAGTGTAGGACAACATTTACTCATAAAATAAAAAAAATAACGCTTATCAATGTCAATAATTAAAAGTGTAAATGGAAAACACCCGCAGATACCAGAAGACTGTTTTATAGCAGAGAACGCAACGATTGTTGGTGAAGTTTCACTCGGTAACGAATGCTCAATTTGGTTTAATGCTGTAATCCGTGGTGATGTTCATTACATAAAAATTGGAAATAAGGTTAATATTCAAGATGGTGCAGTAATTCATGCAACGTATCAAAAATCGCCTACCACAATTGGTAATAATGTTTCTATTGGACATAATGCAATTGTACATGGATGTACCATCCATGACAATGTTTTAATTGGGATGGGAAGTATTATTATGGATGATTGTATTGTAGAATCGAATTCAATTATTGCTGCTGGTGCTGTTGTTACTAAAAATACTAGAGTAGCAAGTGGAAGTATTTATGCAGGAGTACCTGCCAAAAAAGTAAAAGACATTTCGCAAGAATTAATTTCTGGGGAAATTAATAGAATTGCTAATAATTATTTGGAATATTCAAGTTGGTTTAAAGAATAAAAAATCTCCATATAATGTATATGGAGATTAAATATTTGGGGATATTAGACGCTATTTTAAAACGAAATTAATCCAAATTAGTTATTATTTTTCTTTTTTAAATTCTTTTTTCATCTTCATCATTTTTTTTGTCTTATTTATTTTTTCAAACTTCTCATATTGCTCTTTGTTTAAAATGTTTTTCATTTTATTTTTCATTTCAATTTGCATATCTAGACGCTCATTAGCTTTTGCATAACGTTCATCCGCAGACATTTCCTTTCTATCTTTTTTAGAAGCTTTCATTTTTTCATAATGTGCTTTTCTAGTAGCAATTTTTTTTGCAATTAAAGGTTTTATTTGATTTTGCTGAGAAACTGTTAAATCTAAATCTAGTGTCATTTTTTTAACTGCTAATATTGTTTGTTGTTCTGTAGAAAGTTTTTCACCTCTCATTTTCTTTTTTCCTTCTTGTGCTTCTGCTGTTAAAGTAAAAGCGAATACTAAAAGGATAATGCTTGCTAATTTTTTCATTTTTAAGTTATTTTATGTTTTTTATTAATACTTCTTTGACAGCATAAGTTTGAAAAGGTTTAAATTTGTATTCTTATTTAACAATGGTTTAACAATATACAGCATATGAGAAAGTTTATTTGGTTAGCATTCTTTATTTCATTTTTTGCAAATGCTCAACAGAATGTAGAAGTAGATTTAAGCAATCCCTATTCAACAATTTATACTCATTTATATTTTCTACAAGACGATTCTTACCAACCTAAAAAAGCTGCCGCAACAATTTTAGGTTTAGAAGAAGCAGTAGCCATAGAAAAAGCCATAAAAATAAAAAAAGTATTAGATGGTAAAGGTTTATTTGTAGATGTAAATAGAGTTCCAAAAAATTCAAATTACAAAGATACTATAGGCTATTCTTCTTATTCTAGATATGTGTTGTTTCCACAAAGAATGCCACAGATTTATGTAGAAAAAATTGAAGGTAAGTGGTACTATTCCTCAGAAACTGTCGCTAAAATAGAGGCTTTATATAAAGAAGTTTTTCCCTGGTATATAGATAAGTTACAAAAAATAATTCCTATTTCTGGTCATATGAAAATAGTACACATAGAATTATGGCAATGTATAGGCTTATTTTTAATGTTATTGCTGAGTTTTATTATTTTCTTGGTCACTAAAAAAATTGTTTTTTTTGTACTGCGAAAGATTCAGCATAAAATTAGTCCCCATACAAATTTAGAAGTTAATAAAGTACTTAAAAAGCTAGCACATCCAATAAGTTTGTTGGTAACTGTTGCTTTTATTGATACTATTTTCCCTTCATTACAGTTTGGTTTAACCATCAATACTTGGGTGTTTTTAGCATTAAATATTGCTAAAACTATTTTTTGGATTTACGTTTTCTTTAAACTTGTTCAGGTTGTAATGAGTATTTATTCAGAATTTACAGAAAGAACTCACAGTAGGTTAGATGACCAATTAGTACCCATTTTACACAATTTTTTAAACGGTGTGGTTATTATAGGAGGTACTTTTAGACTTCTAACTTTATTTGGTATTGATACAACAACCCTTATTGCTGGAGCAACAATTGGGGGTTTAGCTTTTGCACTAGCATCTCAAGATACCGTAAAAAACTTGATAGGAACTATCATGATTTTTATAGATAAACCTTTTCATATAGATGATTGGATTGAAGCTGGCGAGGTTGTGGGAACTGTAGAACAAGTTGGATTTAGATCTACAAGAGTGCGTGCTGCGGATACTTCTGTCTATCAAATTCCGAATAGTAAATTGGCAGAAATAGTTATTAATAATAAAGGGTTACGGTTATACAGAAGATATAATACAAAGCTAGGTTTACGCTATGATACACCTCCTGAATTGATTGAAGCTTTTGTAAAAGGAGTTAGAAAAATTATCATAGCGCATCCAGAAACAAGATCTGAATCTTATAATGTAGAATTTACGGGTTTTGGAGATTCTGCTCTTTTAATTATGGTAAATGTGTATTTTAAATCTTTAGAATGGGGAGTAGAACAATCTTCCAAGCACCGATTTCATATTGCGATTTTAAAATTAGCAAAAGAATTAGGTGTAGATTTTGCATTTCCATCTACAACGGTAACTATTGAGCAATTTCCAGAAAAAAAATCAGTAGATTTAGGCTATAATATTAATGAAGAAAAAACAACTACTTCTATAGAAAAAGTGGTGTCTGAATTTTCTAAAAATAATCCTTAAGAAATAGAATGAAACGATTTTTAAAGTATTTTTTACGTATTTTTTTATTGTTTATAATTGCCTTTACAATTTTCTTTTTTTGGGCATCATCTCCAAATTTAGATAAAAAAGAGTATTCTAAGTTGATGATACATCAATTTGAAAATACCACTGATACAGATTCTATTTTTAGCATTGTAACCTATAATATTGGATATTTAAGCGGAATGACAAATAACCTTGCAATTGCCAAACCAAAGGAATTATTTGATAAAAATTTACAAAATGTAATAGATAAAATCAACACTCTACATCCAGATATTATCGCGTTTCAAGAAATAGACTATGAGGCTTCACGTAGCTACAACATAAATCAACAAAACGAAATTGCAAAACTAGGGTACAACTTTGTTGTGGAAGCAGTGAATTGGGATGAAACCTATGTTCCTTTTCCATATTGGCCACCATCAATGCATTTTGGAAAAGTAATTTCTGGACAATCCATTCTTAGTAAATATCCCTTAACAGATCATAAGAGAATTGTTTTAGAACGTGTTTCTGATGCTCCTTTTTATAGAGATGCTTTGTATTTAGAGCGATTAGCACAACTTACAAAAGTTGAATTAAATGATCAGGAAGTTATGCTAATAAATGTGCATTTAGAGGCATTTGATAAACAAACAAGAGTAAGACAATTTGATGAAGTTTTACGTATTTTTAATACATATAAAGAAAAATATCCAACAATTTTATTGGGAGATTTTAATTCTAGAGCAAGAGACGATGAAGCGATTATTCAAAAAATGTTTGCAATGGAACAGGTTGGAAATGCTGCGTTCAAAAAAGAAAACCCAACAAATACTTTTGATACCAAAAATACTTTTGAACGCATTGATTATATTTTTTACACAACAAACTCAATAGAATATATAGATGGTAAGGTATGCATCGAATTTGGACAAGCTTCCGATCATTTCCCAGTTGAAATGCGTTTTAAGTTAAAGTAATTTAGTTTTCCTGTTTTCTATCTTTAAAGTTTTTAAAAAAACACCAAGTAAACAAATCCAAATAAAATGATACTATTTTTTTGATTTCCTAGGGTTTAACTATAGTAAAATTAATATTTTCTTACCCTTTAGTGTATGGTAATTAGATTTGTATATAGGAATATAGATGATAGTTTCTACTAAGTAAAATCATCAAGCTTTTATTGTTTATAATTGAAAAAGAACTTTATCCTTATCTCAGACCATTAATGTCATATTGAGATACAAAATTCCATATTAACTCAGAGGTATTCTGACCCTGATATGGATAAGGGAACCAAACATGGTCTCCTCCTATATATTTGTAATGTTCTACAGAAACATTATTGTTTCCTTGATCATAGCGGTAATGTTCAATTGTTATACCCCCATTTGAGTCAGAATTTACTATTGGATTTGTGATAGTATTATTGAAATTAATCCAATAGTCTAACGCAGTTTGAGCTGAATTATAATCGGTATTACCGTTATATGGAATTACACCATCTGAAGTGCCGTGAAGGTGAATTACAGGCATAGGATGACTTGTGGTTCCATTAAGATCTATGATTGTTCCAGATACCGAGCCAACGGCAGAGATTAAATCACTTTTATAATTTGCAAGACCGTATGCCATCATACCTCCATTAGAATATCCAGCGGCATATATTCTTTCCGTATCAAGATTATACTGAGAAGAAATTTCGTTAATAATGGCTTCGACAAAACCAAAATCATCTGCTTCACTTTTATTATCTCCCCCAGGAAGACTAGGATTCCAGTGTGATACTCCGTCCAAACAACTACCTTGTGGATAGACTAATATAAAAGTGTGAGATTCTGCTAATGATCGCATGTCAGCGTAGTCTATAAATTCACTTGCACTCCCTCCATAGCCATGAAAGTTTAAAAAAAGAGGAACCGCAGTTGTTCCATTATAGGAGTTGGGTATATACAACACATATTCTCTATTTTCTTCATTATGTAGTATAGTTTGAACGTTTTGATTTGAATAGCAAGAGCTATTAATGTCTTTGTTATCATCTTTTTTACAGCCTAATAAAACAGAAGATGAGATCACTAAAAAGTATAAAATTTTTTTCATTGTTATCATTATAAGCTTATTTCTAGCAGATGCTTTGTATTTATATTGTCCTTAATTTTATTGATAGTGAGTACTTTAAATGTAAATACCTCCACAAAACGAAATTAATATTTTAAAAATTTAGAAACAAATTAAATTTGCATACCAAAAACTTCTTGCTTCTTTCTCAACTCTTTTGTTCTCTTTAGTTTTTGAGCTCATGTATGAGTTTTTCAACTTCTTTACTTTTGTATGCATTTTTATCTTCTTTTTGTAAATCCAATAAGTAGGAGATGGCAATTTCTTTATCATTTTGTTTGATAGCTATTAAGGCTAAATACCATTTGCTTTCTCTATACCACGACTTTTGATTTTTTGTTATGATTTCAAGAAATAGTTCTTTTGCCTTTTTATAATTGCCAAGATATAGATGGCTGTTGGCTTTGTAAAAAGAAATAGTTAGAGAACTTAAAGAATCTTTAGTAGTCAATTGGTTCAATCCTAAAAGTGCGTTTTTATAGTTTCCTTGTTCATAATTGGCAAATACTTTTGCCTTTTTAGAGGTTTTTATCTCATTTCGTACAATTGGAACAACCACATTTTCATAAGCAGCATAATACCTCTTGTATATCTGGTCTGTTGATGGTGATTGATTGAATAAAAACAAAGAAATACTCAAGCCAATAATTAGTACGATAGAGGCTGCAATTTTCCAATAGAATTTGCCTGAGGTTTTTTCAGATTCAGACAAGGAAAGCTCCAAAGAGCGTAAATAGTTTTTCTGAACTATTCGCTCTTCATTAGTGATTGCCTTTTTTAGATACTTATCAAACTCTTTATCTTCCATTAGTCCTTTTTAATTTTTTCTTTTAATTGTTTAATACATCTTGATTTTTGACTTTTAACTACATTTTTATCTTTGTAATTTAGTTTTTCAGAAATTTCATCAATGGTAAAACCTCTGTAATAAAATAGACGTAAAACTTCTTTACACTTTTTTCCGAGAGAAGCAAATCCCTTTTGTAATAATAGTTCAAATTTATTAGGTTCCTCATCAAAAAAATTAGAGGTAATTTCTTGAAAATTATAAGCTTCTTTTTCTCTGGGAAAATCGACAATTCTTTTTTTATTTTTTCTAGCTTTCTCAAATAGCATGTATTTACCAATACCAAATAAATACGTTTTAACAGAGCATTTTAAATTGTCTATTTCTCCACGATGAGCTTTTTCAGTTAAGGCAATGATTGCATCTTGATAAGCATCAAGAATATCATTTTCAGAAACATTAAATTTTCTTGCAAAACCAATAAAAGAGTTTCTGTTTTCTAAATACAAATTTTTAAGCGCTTCTTTATCTGAATTTTTTAAAAGTAAGATAAGTTGCTGTTCGTTCATTTAGTATTTTTAAAAGAAAAAGGTTAACAGAATATAAAGATAAAAAAAAATGTTAACCTTTTGGTTTTACAATCATTAATGAAAAAATCTCAAAATGATTCAAAAAACCAACTCTAAGACTCTTGTTATATTCTTTGTACTATCAATATATTTTATCAATACCTCAAATGCCCAATTTTGGAAAAAGATAAAAAATAAAGTCACAGAAAAACTTAATACAGCAGAAGATAAAGTTATCAATAAGCTAGACACTAAAACAGATAAAATAATAGATAGTACGTTAAGTGGGAAAAAAGCTAAAAAACAGAAAAACATAAGTCTAAAAGGGAAAGTTGACAAGCGATTAAAGAGTTATGGAGTCGCTTCCATTAATCACTCCACCTTATATGGAACCTTTAGTGTAAATGATTTAAACAAAACAAAAATACGGAAGGAAGGTAATAAAATTTCAATTTATGGGTCTTGGAGAACTTTTGAAGCAGATGTTTTTGACGGCTATGAACTTCGCATTAAAAACCTAGAAGATATAAATACTTTAAAAGGTATAACCTTTAAGATACCAGAAGAAGCTAGTTTAAAACTATCTTATAATGCACTCGTTCAAGGAGAGTATGTTTATGAAAGAGGCGTAATCAGAGCTCCTCAAACTTTAGATGTAACGGCTGGTTCTGCTACTGTTACTTTTAATAAAGATCAAGATATTTCTATTATGTTTTCTGCGAACGTCAAATTAAGAGACCATAAGATAGAAAAAGAAATGGATCATAATACAGATGCATCTATCAATGGTTCTATCAAAACAGTAGAGCCAGAGTATAGTATTATAAAAACAAATGGAATCGATAACGGCAACAATTCTAATTCTTCTTATGAAAATTTAGATGCTGCTACAAAAAAAAGAAATCCTACTGTAAATATTCCTGAATCATTTTCATTCAATAAAAAATTAGATGTAGAGGTAATTGATGATAGAGGAGACTCTTATCCGATAGGTATTTTATTGGGGAATTACCCAGACATCTATGGGATGCAAATAGCAATGAAAGAAATGCAAGGTCAAGGGAATGTAACGATTGTGAATACACCAAAAAATGCCACAACATTTATAAGCTTTTCAGGAATGAAGATGAAAAAGAAAACCAAGTTAGATGAAATAGGAGATCAATACAATGCGAGTGATCAATTACCAGACGGTGCAGATTTCACTTATAAAAAGACAGGAAAAATTAAAATGATTGCAGGATATTCTTGTGAAGAATACAAGGTAGATTATAGTTATGTGAATAATAAAGGTTCTTCTAGTCTTTGGATTTCAAATGATTTTCCTATTCAAAATATGCAATTGCCCGTGTTAGGAATGACATTGAACAACCCCTATTATTCTGGATTTGTAATGGAACTAAATATATTGAATAATGGAAAGAAAAGTGCTATTCGTGTAACGAATGTATCAAATACTTCGGTAAATATTAATGCAAATGAATTTAAGCAGATGGGGTTTTAAGTGGATAACAAAATGAAGATTTTTTTATTCAAATTAATGAAGCAATTTGTCACTTTTGGCTTTAATAATAATTAAAAAATTGTTCTAATCAACCCAAATTATGTTCTTGTTTTTAACAAGAACAGTGTCATTAAAATTACAACTACTTTAAAATATAAATACAATGAAAATAAAATTATTATTATTTAGTTTTTTTGCTTTTTTTGGAAATTTAAAAGCTCAAGACTTTACTAAAAATGGAATAAATTATTCCGTTATTGATCAAGCTAATTTATTTGTTAAAGTTTCAGCAAACTCATGCTTTAATGGGGTTTTAAATTTAGCAGGTACTGTTGAAAATGATGGAACAGTATATACCGTTAAAAGAATTGGGGATGAGGCTTTTAGAGGATGTACAACTTTAACAGGAATTAATTTGCCTAGTGGTATAGAAGCAATTTCTGATTGGGCTTTTGCTGGTACTGGTATTATTGAAATATCAATACCAAATCTTATAGGGAAAATTAGGGATGATGTTTTTAATGGTTGCGTTGATTTAGAAACGATTTATCTTCCTAATACAATTACTTCTATTGGAGAATCTGCTTTTTTGGGATGCAGTAAATTAACTTCTATAACTTTACCTGAAAACTTAGTCACAATTGGTGAAGGAGCCTTTGAGCAATCTGGGTTGGTAAGTATTGATCTACCAGATTCAGTTACAGAAATAAAATATTATGCATTTCGAGATTGTTTTAGCTTAACAACAGCAAACATGGGAAGTGGGGTAACTACAATTGGAACTGGAGTTTTTCAAAGATGTAATAATTTAATAAATGTTACATTATCTGAGAGTTTAACGTCTATTTTTTATAGTGCATTTAGGCAATGTTATAAATTAGAGAGTATTGTAATTCCAAATTCCGTAACAACAATAGAAGATTATGCATTTTATGAATGTTATAAACTTAACAGTATAAACTTACCCAGTGGGATTACCAAAATTGGACAATATGCTTTTGATAGTTGTAATGTATTGGAAGAAATTAATATTCCAGAATCTGTCTCAGAAATAAATGACTTTGCACTATCTAATAACGGATTAAAAAAGGTAACAGTAAATTGGCAAACACCTTTAGGCATAAATTCTGATGTTTTTAGTGGTAATGATTTATCAATTTCAGAATTATTTGTGCCAGTATCAAAAGAATCAGTTTATATGAATACTGATGTTTGGAAAAATTTTGGAACAATTAATGGTAACTCAACTGGTGGTTCTGATTATACCTTAATTCCTGATACTAATTTTGAGCAATCGTTAATTAATCAAAACATAGATACAGAAGGAACATTAGATGGTCAAATATTAACATCAGATATTTCTGGGTTAACCTACTTAAATGTATCTGATCAAAATATTTCTGATTTATCTGGCATTCAAGATTTTGTCTCGCTAACAGAACTAGATCTTAACAACAACCTTATCAGTTCACTGGATGTATCGGGGAATTCTAATTTGGTATCTATAAGAGCGAGAAATAATAGTCTTAACAGTTTAATGGTAACAGGGTTAACAGCTTTAGAAATTTTAAGATGTAGTTCAAATCAACTAACTAGCTTAAATATTACTGATAATATTAACTTGACTGAATTGGATTTTACCTCAAATTTGATTTCCAATATAGACGTATCTCAAAATATAAATCTAGAGCAATTTTATGCAGAATCTAATCAACTAGAAAATTTAGATCTTTCACAAAATACGTTCTTGCATACAGTTGCCTGTTATGACAATTCTTTAATAGAATTTAATATTAAAAATGGAAATAACTCAGCCATAAATGGCACTAGTTTTTCAGCAAGTCAAAATCCAAATTTAACTTGTATTGAGGTAGATGATGCAACTTACAGTACTACTAATTGGACTTTAATTGATACTCAAACTACGTTTTCAGAAGATTGTAATTACTCTTCTTATACATATATTCCAGATACAAACTTTGAGCAATATTTAATAGATTTTGGAATAGATAGCCAAGGGACTTTAGATGGCAAAATATTAACCGTAGACATTCAAAATATTACAAGTCTAGATGTTAGTCAGAGAAATATAGCCGATTTAACAGGGATTCATGGTTTTGCTAATTTAGAAACCTTATCAGTGTATAATAATTCTTTAACATTACTCAATGTTTCTCAAAACGATCAACTAAAAAACTTAAGTTGTTACAACAATCAGTTAACAGAATTAGACCTTTCAAATAATACAATTTTAGAAACTTTAGAAGCTTATGGAAACGATATAGAATCATTAGATCTATCAAACAATACCTTATTAGAAGTTATAATAGTGAACAATAACAATCTTGATTCTTTTAATATTAAAAATGGTACTAACACAATTATAACATCATTTAATGCAACAGGGAATTCGAACCTAACTTGTATTGATGTGGATGATATAGAATACTCTAACAACAACTGGACTGATATAGATTCACAAACTATATTTAGTTTAGACTGCGCTTATTTAAATGAAACTGTTATCATTCCAGATATTTATTTTGAAGAATATTTAGAATCTATTGGAGCAGGGAATGGAATTGAATATGATGGTTTCGCAAATCTTGCCGCAGTTCGTGCATTAACATCAGTAGATTTAAACAGTATTGGTACCGTAGAAGATTTAACAGGAATTGAAGAGTTTAATTCTCTAATATTTTTAAATGTAAGCGGAAATTCAATTGAAAATATAGATCTATCATTTAACACCGAACTTACAAGCTTAAATATCTCAAATAATATGCTTAATAGCATAGATGTTTCCAATAACATCAAATTAACTTCTTTAGTTCTAGACAACAATAATTTATCAAATCTAGATGTTGCTCCTTTGCTAAACTTAGAGATTTTAAGATGCGCTTCAAATCAAATTTCTGAATTAAATGTGAGCCAAAATAGCGAATTAACAGTGTTAAATTGTGGTTATAATTCTTTATCAACCATCAATTTAACGTCAAATAATAATTTAGAGGAAATTACAGTAGAGTCAAATACAATTCAATATTTAGACCTCTCTCAAAATCCTTCCTTAACCTATGTAAATTGTATTCTGAATTCATTAGCTGGATTAAATATTAAAAATGGGAATAATACAGCAATCTCGAATTCGAACTTTGCTGCATTCGATAATCCAAGTCTAACCTGTATTCTTGTTGATGATAAAAATTATGCCGATGCAAACTGGACACAAATTGACATGCAAACAGAATTTAATACAAGCTGTCCCGAATTAGTGGCAATTCCAGATGTTAATTTCGAAGCATATTTAGAGTCAATAAATCTAGGTAATGGAACTGCAGGAGACGGATTTGTATTGAAAGCGTTGGTGGAAGAAATTACAGCATTAAATATTTCAAATTTAAGTATTTCAACTATAGAAGGGATTCAATATTTTAGAGATATAGAAATATTAGATTTTAAAAATAACAATATAAGTTCTGTAGATTTGAGTACTAATTTAAAATTGGAAGAACTATTTGCGTCAAACAATTCATTATCCAATATAGATCTATCAAACAATATAGATTTAAAAACTATAGATATTGGAGAAAATAGCATTTCCAATATAGATGTTTTTATGCTCCCAAAATTAGAGAGCCTCTCTTGTTATAAAAATCAAATTAGTATAATAAATTTACTGTCTAATAAAGATCTATTAGCTTTTATAGCAAATGAAAATGAGTTAAAAACAGTTGATATTAGAGAGAACACTAATTTAATTTGGATCGATGTTGACGATAATAATTTAGAGAGTTTAACCTTAAAGAACGGGAATAACACAAAAATTACAACCTTTAGTGCAACAGGAAACCCAAACCTATCTTGTATTGAAGTGGATGATGTAAGTTTTAGTGAAACAAATTGGACAAATAAAGATGCCAACTCCAGCTTTTCTGGAGATTGCGCTCCAGCAAATGACGACTGCTCTTATGCAATACCTTTAGTTTTTGATCAACAAACCTCTGGAGATATTAACAGTGGGACTTTTACAAATGCTACAGATTGTGTAGCGGGTTCAATTATTGCAGATGTTTGGTTCTCAATAACAGTTCCTGATACAGGTGAATTTAGCATAGAAGGTTCTGGCTTTGGAGGTCTCCTAAAATTTGCTGTTTATGAATCTTGCTCAAGCACATCTTCAATAAGTTGTGGTGTAAATATATCTTTAACGAATGTATCTCCCGGAGATGTTTATTATTTGAAAGTTTGGATGGAAGCCAGTTCTAATGATTCAGCAAAAAACTCAGATGATGGCACATTTACCCTTATAGCAAATGAAAGTAGTGTGTTGTCTACAAACTCATATAGCCTTAATTCAAATCCTTTAACTTTATTTCCAAATCCAGCCAGAGGAAATGTAACAATTCAGCTGTTAAATGATTCTTCGATCAATTCATTTCAAATTTTTAATCTCTTGGGAGAGGAAGTTTTTAAGGATACTAATAAAAACGAGAGTTACAATTTGAATATCAGTAATCTATCTGATGGAATTTTTATGATAAAAGTTAAAACAAAACAAGGGGTGTTTTTTAAAAAACTGATTGTTAAAAATTAAACGTTGATGGTTCGTATGTATAGTATTTTTAAAAACTTCGGAATAATTTATGGAGATATAGTACATTCATATAAACTCTAAATTATTGTGTTGGTTTTTAACATCAAAGGCCAAATCAATTTTTTACATAAAAAAACCTCATCAATTAAGATGAGGTTTTTAATATTTAGTTTTGTTGTAATCCTTAAAATTGTTCTCTTCCAGAAAAATGAAAGTTTCCTTCAATGGTTGCATTTTCATCAGAATCAGAACCATGTACAGCATTTTCTCCCATAGAAGTTGCGTATAATTTTCTGATGGTTCCTTCTGCAGCATTTGCAGGATTTGTAGCACCAATTAAAGATCTAAAATCTTCCACAGCATTGTCTTTTTCTAATATTGCAGCTATAATAGGTCCTCGAGTCATAAATTCTACTAATTCTCCAAAAAACGGACGCTCATTATGCACAGCATAAAAAGTTTCAGCGTCAGCTTTTGTCATTTGTGTTTTTTTTAAGGCTACAATTCTAAATCCAGCAGCGTTAATTTTTTCTAAAATAGCACCAGTGTGTCCATTTTCTACACCATCTGGTTTAATCATTGTAAATGTTCTATTTGTTGCCATATTTCTTGACTTTAAATTATACTTTTAAGTCGAATTACTTAGCAATTTTTAATTGTTAAGTATTCTACAAAATCGGCGCGAAATTACATAAATTTTTTAATTAAATTGTATATTCGCCATGTATGATTTTAAAAGGGATTGAAGATTTAAAAACATTTCTTAAAAAACCAAGAAATATTGTAGTAATTGGTCATAGAAATCCAGATGGAGATGCTATGGGGTCTACATTAGCATTGTCTAAATATTTTCAAAAAAAAGGGCATACTGCAACCGTTGTTGTGCCCAATGAATATCCAGAATTTTTACACTGGTTACCAGGGTCAAATGCTACATATCGATTTGATTGGCAAAATTCTCAATCACAAAGAGCTATTCATAATTCTGATATTATATTTCTCTTAGATTTTAATGCTTTACATAGAGTTGGTTCTGATATGCAAAATACCTTGGAAAAATATCCAAACGATTTTGCCATGATAGATCATCATCAACAACCAGATGATGTAACCTATATGTATTCCGATACAGAAATAAGTTCTACCTGTCAAATGGTATATCAATTTATTGAAATGATGAATGATGAAGCTTTGATTGATTCTGACATAGCTACTTGTTTGTATACAGGAATTATGACCGATACAGGATCTTTCCGCTTTAGATCTACTACCAGTAAAACTCATAGAATCATTGCAAACTTAATTGATAAAGGAGCACAAAACGATAGGATACACCATAATGTATATGATGCAAATTCTTACGGAAGATTATTATTACTAGGAAAAGCATTAAGTAACTTACAAATTTTACCAGAATATAAGACCGCTTTTATTACTTTAACCGATAAAGAAAAGAAACAATTCGATTTCCAGAAAGGAGATACTGAAGGTGTTGTAAATTATGCACTTTCTCTAAAAGGAATTATTTTTGCTGCAATTTTTATTGAAGATAAAGAACAAAATATTATAAAAATATCTTTGCGCTCAAAAGGTAAATTTTCTGTAAACCAATTTGCTAGAAATCATTTTGGAGGTGGAGGTCATGACAATGCTGCTGGTGGGAAATCCCTACTTTCTATGGATGCAACTGTTACTAAATTTAAGAACTTAGTGGCAACATATAAAAATGAATTAGACACATCTTATGAGAATTAATATATTTCTACTTCTTGTATTGGCATGTTTTAGCTGTAGCAAAGTTCAGCCTAGAAAACCTATAGACCCAAAACCTTCAACAACCATATTGAGAGCAACCGCAGAGCAAACAAAAGCTATAAACTCTATTGAAGATAAAAAAATTGAGCAACTAATTTTTAATGATTCTTTAGCTGAATATTATGTTTCTAAAAACGGATTTTGGTACACCTACATTCACAAAAAAGAAGGAAATTTACCATTTCCAAAATTAGGAAACCAAGTGAGTTTTGAATATGAAATAACAGATTTATACGATTCAATTATTTATAGTAAAAAAGAATTAGGTGTAAAAAATTATAGCATAGATAAAGAAGATTTTATTTCTGCAATTCAAAAAGGAATAAAGTTGATGAAAGTTGGAGAAACCATTACATTTGTAATTCCTTCTTATAATGCTTTCGGAATCACTGGAGACGGAAATAAGATAGGAATCAATCAATCCATAAAAAGTACAGTAACATTATTAAATATTAAATAAAAACCAAAATGAAAATTATTAAAAGTATAGTAGCAATAGTAGTTGTAGGATCCATATTATCTTGCGCAAATCAAAAAACGGAGGTTAAATCTTTAGAAACAGAACTCGATTCTGCAAGCTATGCTTTGGGAATGGATATGGCTTTAAAAATTAAAGCGAATTTTGACCAAGCAAAAACAGACTTATTTCTTCAAGGGTATAGAAATGGTATAGACTCTACAAATCTATTAATTCAACAGAAAGATTTGAGTGTTTTTTTAAGAACCTATTTTCAAAAACAACAAGCCAAAAGAAGATTAGAAATGCAAGCAAAAGCTGCTGAAGAGGCAGAAGCTAAATTTGGAGATGTTAAGAAAGCAGGAATTGAATTTTTAGAAGCTAATAAAACAAAACCAGGAGTTAAAACTACTGAAAGTGGTTTGCAATACTTGGTTTTAAAAGAAGGAAAAGGAGACTATGTTAAACCAACAGATAATGTTAAAATCCACTATCATGGAACCACTATAGATGGTAAAGTTTTTGATAGCACTGTTGATAGAAATAAACCATCTGAGTCTAGGGCAAATGTCTTTATTAAAGGATTTAATGAAGGATTAACATTGCTAAAAAAAGGATCTAAATATAGATTTTTTATTCCACAAGATTTAGCCTACGGTGTTCAACAAAGAGGTCAGTTAATCAAACCTTTTTCTGCATTAATTTTTGATGTAGAAATATTAGAAATTAAATAACAGACAATGAAGTTTTCTAAATACATACTTATAGTTATCGTTGTTTTTTCTAGCTGTAAAGCTGCCAAGTATAAAGATTTAAAAGACGGTCTTTACGCAGATATACAAACCAATAGAGGAGATATCTTACTCAAGTTACATGCCAAAGAAGTACCAATGACGGTTGCTAGTTTTGTCTCTTTATCAGAAGGCACAAGTAATAAAGTAACAGATTCTTTAAAGGGGAAAAAATATTTTGATGGGATAAAATTTCATAGGGTAATACCAAATTTTATGATTCAAGGTGGAGATCCAACGGGAACAGGAAGAGGCAACGCAGGATATAGATTTGCAGATGAGTTTCCTAGTGATTCTATTGGGAATTTAATCTATAAACATGATAGTAAAGGCGTTTTGTCAATGGCCAATTCTGGGCCAAAAACAAATTCAAGTCAGTTTTTTATCACTCATAAAGCAACCCCTTGGTTGGATAGAAAGCATTCTGTTTTTGGTAAAGTTGAAATAGGGTTGGGTGTTGTAGACAGCATCCAACAAAATGATATTATAAACACAATAGAAATTATTAGAGTAGGTAAATTTGCCAAAAATTTTAATGCTCCTAAAGTTTTTGAAACCGAATTAGCGAATGTAGCTTCAAAAGAAAAAGAATATCTTGAGAGATTAGAAAAACTTAAAGCTGCTTACCTAAAGGAGAAAGGTATTGATAAAGCAATTGAAACTGCATCTGGGTTAAAGGTTTTAGAATTAAAAAAAGGAACAGGAAAGAAATTTAATAGAGCGATCCCTGCTTCCATGATTTATAATGTTTCTCTAGCTAGCGGAAAACTGATTCAATCTACAGAAGGGAAAAAACCTTATGTTTTTACCTTAGATAAACAACCTATGATTGCAGGTGTTACAGAAGCTCTTTTAGAAATGAGAGAAGGTGATCGGAAAAGACTTTTTATCCCTTATTATTTAGGGTATGGAGAAGAAACATATGGCCCCTTCCCACAAAAATCTGATATTGTTTTTGAATTGGAATTAATAAAAGTAGGTAAGTAATTTGTTAGAATCTATACTACAGAAAGACAGGCAACTACTTATTTATCTAAATAATTTAGGAAGTGAACAATGGGATCCTATTTGGTTGGCAATTACCAATCAATTTTACTGGACTCCATTGTTTATTTTTATTTTTTATTTAGTCATAAAATCTTTTGGTTGGAAACAGGGAGGTTTTATGATTTTTTCTTTGATTCTGCTGGTTGCTTTTTCTGATCAATTTACAAATTTAATAAAAGCTACAGTTGCAAGATTAAGACCCAATAATGATCCAGAAATTAAACATTTATTGAGGCTTTTTATAAACCCACAAAGTCATAGTTTTATCTCTGGTCATGCAACAACATCAACATTTTTCTCTGTTTTTACAATCCTTCTATTAAGAAAGAAATATAAAAGAATTTATTTAATTTTATTTTTCCCTCTAGTATTCTCCTATAGTAGATTGTATTTGGGAGTTCACTTTCCTGTAGATATTTTTGTAGGAATTCTTACAGGAATTGTTTTTGGTAATCTATATTTCTTCATATTTAAAAAAGCAGATAAAAAATTATTTAGCTAACTTTTTATTGTTGAAGTATAGGTATTTTGTAGCATGATAAAAAGCAGACAACAAACTATCCATTCTTTTCGCTGTTGATGGATATTCTTCTTTAATATCAATTAATTTTGTGTCGTTTAGATTGTATAAACTTGTATAGTTAGATAAATTTGTTTTAGAATAATAGAGGCTATCTTGTATTAATCCTATGGCTGGTTCTCCTTTGATTTTTAAGTATACAAAAGAGACGTTATTTGTATTTGTTGAATCTAATAAATTATTTCCTAAGGTATAATTTGTATGATCAATTTTTGCTAAATTCATTAAAGTTGGAAAAAGATCTATCAGTTTCCCATTTTTAGAAATTACTTTTGGTTGTATATATTTTGGGGCGTGAATAAAAAACGGAACATGTTGTAGTAGAATGTTCAAATCATGCTCTGTGGTATAATTGTCTGTTCTTTCCATTGAAGTATTATGATCTCCAAAAAAAGCAAAAATAGTATTGTCATAATAACCAGATTCTTTTGATCTCTCCAGAAAGCGACTCACATTAAAATCTAAATATCTTAAAGCATTTAATTGAGCAATAGATTTAAAACCAGAGGCTTTTAATTCACTTTTTGAAACCTCATTTTCTTCTAAAGGTTTGTAGCTTTCTTTATGATTAGGAACCGTAAATGGAATATGATTTGTTGCTGTTTGTATAAAAGCTATAAAAGGTTGTTCTTGTTCATGTAATTTTGCAAACTCTTTATCAGATTGTTTAAAAAGCTCGTAATCATCAATCCCCCAAACATCTGCTCTTTTTTCAGATTCATAGCTTCCTTCTTCAAAAATTTGTAAACCTTTAATATTTGCCTGAAATATTCCTCTAATATTTGCCCAATTGGCGCTTCCTCCCAGTAAGTATAGTTTTTCATAACCATTAAATTGATCAAATAATATTCTTTGATCAATAATCATAGGGTTTCTGGAGGCTGTTTTTACATCTTCTATATCTGGTAGGCCTGTAATACTTGCAAAAACACTGGCAGCTGTTCCAGATTTATGAACATAAAAATTAGAGAAACTAAGACTATTATGAATTATAGAATCTAGTTTTGGTGTACTTTTTAAGGAGTTACCGTAAAGACTCATTGGAGCTACCCCAACAGATTCTAACATGACAATAACAATGTTTGGTTTTTTAGTAAAAGTACTGTCAAACTCTATTTTCCTTTCAAAGGAAATGTTGTCTTTAGCTAAGTTTAAATGATTTGCAATTACGGGGTAATAGCTCTTAAATTTTTCCATATCAACACCTTCACTTCTAAAAGCAAAACTGTCAAAAAAATACAAAACAGGGTTCAATGCAAACTGATTTATCGTATTATTTTTAGAGAAAAAGGCTTCACTCCACCTTAAAGGATAGTGAGTAATACTATTGTAAATTCCAAAGGACAGAAATAACAAGGTCAACACAAAATACACTGCCTTTACTTTTTTGGACAGTATTTCTGATGGGTTTTTAAACTTGTTGTAAAGAAATTTTGAAAATTTATAGATGATAAATCCTAAAATAATTAGCCCTAAAAGACCTTTATAAACAGGGTAACTTTCAAACAAGACCTGTGTAGAAATTCTGAAATTGCTTAAAAAGCGCAATGAGGTTGCATCTAATCTTGTAGATAAATAATCATAATATCCAAAATCTGTAAGATAAAATAATGTTAGTATAGCATAGGTAAGAACGATATAAGTATTGGCAATTTTTTTATAAATAGGTTGTTTAAAAAAGCGCTGATTTACAATAAGGACTAAAAGTGATAAAGGGAAAAAAGCGATGACAGCTAATTTTATATCAAAACGAACACCAAGCCAAAAAGCTTTTTGTATCTCTGTAGATGAGAGGTTCTCTAATTGGATGGAAAAATTATAAAAAATAATTCTAAATACAAACACAAATACAAATAAGAAAAATACATTTATGAAGATATATTTTATATAATAAGGGATTCTTTTTAGCATTATTAAATTTTAGTCATGACAAAGATATTTAATTAAATATAAGTTTATAAAAATAAAATATACCAATATAAAAAAACCTCATCAATTCAGATGAGGTTTTCGGTACTTATAAAAATATAATATTATTATTTAGGATCTAAAATTGTATCAATTCTATCTACAACATCCTGTAAGTGATATCGAGTAATGGTATTCCCTTTATAGGAGGCTGCTTTAGCATCTCTTTTAAGGCGTTTTAATTCTCCTCTCGCAACAGATTTTACATCAGATTGATTGATGTTAATTCCACTTTGTTTAAAGTATCCAAAATTTGCACCTCTTTGATTTTTAGCCTTATTTAATAAAAAGTCCAATTGATCTAAATGCGCTCTTTGTAAGTTCCTTCTATAAGTGTCAATAGAACGACCATTATACAATTCAGACCAAATACCTCTTCGCAAATCACTCATCATACTAATTAGAGAATATGCATTAGTTCCATTTATAGTCTCGTTTTCGATCATTCTAGCCATTCTTCCGGGATTCAAAATATTGTTAATACTTCTAGCTTGTAAACCACGAACTCTTTCTACAGACCCAGAAAATTCTGTTTTACTAAAAATATTTTTATCTAACATCCATTTTGGGGTCTTAAATAATTCATCAATAACAAATTTTAAAGCTTCTTTTTGAATTGCTTTGTCAACATGAGTATATACTGCACCGTCTTGATCTGTTGTTTTATACTCCTCATATACACCTCCTATATTGGCAGTTACATGTCCCATGTATCTGTTAAACTGACTTAAGACTTGCCCATACATTGTAGATAAATTATCGTAATTTTCTCCCTTTTCTGAAGTCCATTCCTCTAATCTTGGTAAAATTATTTTTAGATTTTTAATTCCGTACTTAGAAGCTTTCATTGCATTATCTCCTAGATCTTCTGTCTGAGAACTTGGATCTACTACACCACCAGCTTGTTGGTGTCCAAAACGATACATTGGGTCTCCAGCATGAGCAGTAATCCATGAATCTAAAATTTCTTTTTCACCTTCAGCATCTTTATCTAAAATAGGTCTATAACCCCAAGAAATAGCAAATTTATCATATACACCAATATTTGGCATTAAAGCCACTCCTTTATCTCCTGGTTGTGCTACATAGTTAAAACGAGCATAATCCATAATGGAAGGAGCAGTTCCATATTTTTTAGTAAAGCTTGCAGAACGTAAGGAATCTACAGGATATGCAGAAGAACTTCCCATATTGTGAGGCAAACCAAGTGTATGTCCTAACTCGTGAGAAGAAACAAATTTAATCAACTCGCCCATAGTTTCTGTTTTAAATTTATTCCCTCTAGCTGCTGGATTTATGGCTGCTGTTTGAATAAAATACCAATTATGTAATAAAGACATTACATTGTGATACCAGTTAATGTCAGATTCTAAAATCTCACCAGAACGGGGGTCACTTACATGAGGTCCATTTGCATTTGGTATTGGTGAAGCTAAATATCTAATTACTGAATACCGAATATCCTCTGGACTATATTCTGGATCTTCTTCTTTTGTAGGTGCCATTTTACAAATAATCGCATTCTTAAAACCTGCAGCCTCAAAAGCTACCTGCCAATCATTAACTCCTTGAATAATATAAGGAACCCATTCTTTTGGAGTTGCTCTATCAACATAATAGACAATTTGTTTTTTTGGTTCTACTAATTCACCTCTTTTAAATTTTTCAATATCTTCATCTTTTACCTCCAAACGATAGCGATCAAGATAGGTTACGGTTTTGCTTTTTTGTGCATCTAAACCATAATCAATTTGTCCTCGGGCAAACCACCCAACACGTTCGTCAAAATATCGACGCTTCATAGGTACTTTTGGTAATAAAACAAGTGAGTTACTCATTTCTAATGTAATAGAGCCTAGAGCGCTATTAGAAGGTGCTTTATTTGCAAAATATGTTTTTATATGGCGGATTTCAATATTCTGCGGGTAACTAGTAATTCTATCTATATAAGAACGGGTCTTATCCATTCTAGTTACTTGGTATCTTCTCCTATTTCTACTTGGAAAGCCGAGAGGTTTTACATCTGTGGAAAATAGAGTGGTTGCATCAATTACAGTTGCAGTAGAGTCTTTATTAAACGCTTTTATTGGAAACGAAAATAAAATGGGTTCCAAATTGGAGTTTACAACAGCCTCATGTACTGGTAGAATTGTATCTGCAACAACATCATAAGAAACAACTCTTAGAAGAATTTGCTTATTTTTTTTCTCCCAACGTAAAACTTGAGTGTTTGTTTTTCCACCACCAAAACCAATCCCACTAGCAGTTTTTGCAATTCTTGTAACCATTAACATTTCTTTATTTAAAAGAGAATCTGGGATTTCAAATAAATAAGAATCGTCTTTTTTATGAACTTTAAAAAGACCTTCGTCGGTTTTATGTTCTTTAGTAACAACCTTATTGTAGGACTTAATGGCTCCTTTTTTAGGCTTTGGTTTGGGTTTTGGAGCTACTGTTTTTTTAGCTTTCTTTTTGCTTTTTATTTTACGTCTTTGCGCCTCAGCATCTAGAGAAAAACAAAAAACAAAAGCAACTAGTAAGAGTGGTGAGAGTATTTTTTTTGTCATTGTAAATTGTTTAAATTTAATAGATTGCAAGTTAGGAAAACTGAATTTTATGAATTCATAAATAAATGTTAAAGCAAAGTGGAATTAAATGTTTAACCAGTAGGTCAATTTTAGATTTAGTGATCTAAACCTTGGTCCAAAATTTTCTGTAAAATAGTTGTCATTATACACAATAAATAAATCTGATAAAGGAGCAAAACGCCACTGTAAACGGGTGTTTATACTAAAGTTTTCTAATTGACTACTGTATTGTAAAAAGGTTGACCAAAATAAATTCTTATTAAAAGTAAAATCTAATTTTGGGCCAATGAGCCAAATGGAGGCATCTGGATAAGGATTTGGAAGGTTTATTTGGTCATAATTAAGCTGAAGTGATCCAGTGAAATAAGGTTGAATACGTAAATTTAAGTTTGTTTGTAAAGAGTATTTTTCACCATTAAAAAATTGACCGAAAGAAGGGTTTATACTATAAGATATTTTTTTTCTTTGGTCTGATTTATAGTTGCCTTTAAATGAAGTGTAAGTATAGCCATTATTTCCTGGTAAAGCAGTAGCTCCATCTTTGCCTGTTGGATCAAAATCATTATACAAATAAATAAATCTATTGTTCATCTCTAGAGAGAATTCTGAGTTGTTTTTTAAATTTGCCTGCCATCTACTAATTACAACATAATCTGAGTTTTGAAAATTTAATTTAGGTCTCCAAATAAAAATAGGGATTAAAGAAAAACTATGTTGTTGAATTTTACTTTCTTTTGGCCAAAAAGTTCTTTCAAATTTTGGTGTTATTTTTAAAATATCTGTTCTTCTGATAAACCCCAAATCAGATCTAAAATTATCTCCAACATAGACTCCGCTTAGTCTAAAGTTTAATTTTCTGCTAAAATATTCTGTTGAAAACCCAGCAGAATAATCTTTGTCATTTAGGTTTGGTGAAAATGATTTATGCACAAAATATTTACCAACCCAAGCATTATCTTTAGATGCTAAACGATAGTCTAAACCAATAACTCTATTATACCTATTGTCATTGGTTGAAAAATTATAGTCTTTTGTTTCTTGTCTATTGATAAACATAAAACTTAAATTAGATCTGCTGAATAATTTGTGCTGTAAAGTAATAACAGAATTGTTGACAGTGGGTATCTCATTGGCAATATCTTCCGCAGTTTGCATGGATAATAACCCTATTCTTAAATCGGTATTTACTTTTCCGCTCAAGCGGACCCCAGCTATAATATCATTTTGTATACTGTTACCATTTATATCCTCTGCAATACCTATTCTTCTAGAAAAGAAAGGATTTGCATCTCTATTGTTTCCGAAATCAGCAAAAAGATCACTATTTTCAATAAAAAACTGTCTTCTTTCTGGTAAGGAAATTTCGAAGCGAGTAAGGTTTGTAACTTGTTGATCTACTTCTGTTTGAGAGAAATCTGGATTGACTGTTACATCCAGATTTAAGCTATTTCCAATGGTAAATTTAGCATCTCCGCCAAATTTTATATCGCTAATAGAGTTATTAGTTTCATAATCTTTGGAGGTTATTGCATTTACATAAGGGATGATAGATATTGGTGATTTTGATTCTCCTAAAGGTTTTTCAAAAAACATATCACCCATATAGGCCAAGTTAAAGATAAACTGATTTTGAGGAATATTTATCCATGTATTTCTTTCGTTGTCTTGTGTGTCAAAATGATAACTATTGAAACGCCATTTTGTTTCCCCTTTTCTATATTTAAAAGCAGATAAAGGGATTATCATTTCTACAATATAATGGTTTTCTTTAATGGCTGTTTTGCATTGCCATTTTGTGTCCCAAGCTCCGTTAAAACCTCTTAACTCAGAGCCTCCTCCAGAAAGTAATATCTCTCTTTGAACACCATAAGGGTTTGTGCCAAAAACAAATGCATTTGTACCATCATTAAAAGTATCAAAAAGTAAGGTAATATTATCATTACCACCAGCTCTAAAATCTCTCCTTAAAGAAGGTGTAATAAATTTTTTCCCTGAGGCATTTACTCTAATACCTACATATAAATTATCATCATCAAATAAAAATTTAATATGGGTTTGTTGCTTGGATTGAATAGTGTCTGTAGGAAAATACTGCCAAAAATCTTTAGCTCCCTTTACGTTTTTCCATTGGGCTTCATCTAAATTTGCATCTAATATTATGGGGTTATTAGTATATGGAACAAAAATAGATTTATTATTGGTTTGAGAAAAACCATCTACAATTAAAAAGATGTAAAAAAGAATACCGATTTTTTTCAATAATGATAAATTTTATTTTCAAAAGTAACAAAATAGATAAAAAGGATTTTTTCCATTAAAGGAAAACAACAATAAAAAACCGCATCAAATTTTGATACGGCTTTTTAATAATTTTGATATTATCCTAAAAAAGGATATTTGTAATCTGTTGGTGTTACAAATGTTTCTTTAATTAATCTTACAGAAGTCCAGCGTAATAGATTTTGTGCAGAACCAGCTTTGTCATTTGTTCCAGAAGCTCTTGCTCCACCAAATGGTTGCTGACCTACAACTGCTCCTGTTGGCTTGTCATTAATATAAAAGTTTCCAGCTGCATTTTCTAATGCTTTAGATGCCTTTTCAACAATATATCTATCCGTAGAAAAAATGGCACCCGTTAATGCATATTCTGTAGATTCATCAACTAATTGCAATGTAGCTTCCCATTCTGTATCTTCATATACGTATATTGTCATCACTGGGCCAAATAATTCTGTACACATTGTTTTATACATCGGGTTTTTTGTGACAATAACTGTTGGTTCAATAAAGTATCCAACAGATTTATTGTGTCCGCCACCAATAATTATTTCTACGTCATCATCATTTTTTGCAGCGTCTAAAAAGCTTGCAATTTTATCGAAAGAACCTTCGTGAATTACAGCATTTACATAATTAGATGGATCTTCAGTAGAACCCATTTTAATCTCACTTGCTTGTGCAATTAAATGACTTTTAACAGCTGCCCATATTGAAGCTGGTATATAGGCTCTTGAAGCTGCAGAACATTTTTGTCCTTGATATTCAAAAGAGCCGCGAGTAATTGCAGTTGCAACTTGCAAAGGATTTGATGAGTTGTGTGCCCAGATAAAATCTTTGCCACCAGTTTCTCCAACAATTCTTGGGTATGTTTTATAAGTATGGATGTTATTTCCAATTTGTTTCCATAAGTTTTTGAATACATATGTTGAACCTGTAAAATGCAACCCAGAAAAATCAGGAGAAGCTAAAACAGTATCAGTAATCATTACAGGATCTCCATAAACTACATTAATAACCCCATCTGGTAAGCCAGCTTCTTTAAATAAATCTACAATTACTTGTGCAGAATAAGCTTGATGATCTGATGGTTTCCAAACTACAACATTTCCCATTAATGCAGGTGCAGCTACTAAATTAGCTGCGATAGAAGTGAAATTAAAAGGGGTAATTGCATATACAAACCCCTCTAAAGGTCTGTATTCAACCCTATTCCAAATCCCCGGAGCAGATGCTGGCTGATCTTTAAAAATGTCTGTCATATATTGTACATTAAAACGGAAGAAATCTATCATTTCACAAGCTGCATCTATTTCTGCTTGATGTACATTTTTAGACTGTGCAATCATGGTAGCAGCATTCATTTTTGCTCTGTAGGGCCCTGCCAATAATTCAGCAGCTTTTAAGAAAATAGAAGCTCTTTCCATCCAACTTAGGTTAGACCAATCTTCTTTAGCAGCTAATGCCGAAGAGATTGCAGCTTCTACATGAAGTTTCTCTGCTGTATGATATTGTCCAACTACGTGTTTGTGATCGTGAGGAGGTCTAATGTCATTGGTGTTTCCTGTTCTAACTTCTTCACCATTAATATGCATGGGCACATCGGTGTTACTGTTAAACATTTCTTTATAAGTAGCTAACAATTCTTCCCTTTCTGGAGAACCTGGAGCGTACCCTTTTACGGGTTCATTTACTGCTTCTGGTACTTTAAAAAATCCTCTTGTCATATTCTATTTTGTTTGTTAATTAAAATTAAAATTGAGATACAAAGTTACAATTTATTTGTCATTTTTTTTGTTGATTTTTAGACTGGTATAATAGTTGAATATCCAATTTTTTAAATGAAAATGAAAGCTGTTAACACTTGGAATTACCTCTATTTTGAAATAGAATGATAAAAAGTACTATATTAATAAAAAGCAAAAGAAATTAAACCCACCAATACAATCCCGATACTTCCTAGAAGCAGATAAACTGTATTTATCATTAAAAACTTTACAAAGGTTTTGAAATATCCCTGTTCATAGAATTTTTTCATTGCTATAATGAGGTAAATTAAAAAGAGAAGTAGAAAAATCCAAGCACTTTCTAATGCCACACTTGAAAAAAATGAAATAAAATACAGAATGATAAGCAGCATAAAAAAGACTGTTTGTGTGTGAAAAACAAAAATCAAATGATCTACATATGTGAAATTTTTTCTGATATAGAATAACTTTAAAAATAAGGTGAAAATTGGCAAGAATATAAATAAAGATATAGAGCCATAGGATAATAAATCGGTAAGATAATTTTCTCTATTATCTTTCTTTACAAGAGAACTTGCTGCTTTTGCTCTTGTAAACAGAAATCTATTGGTAAAATTTTTATCATACCCTAGAGTGTCTAGGGCATCATCAATTCTTGAATCGGGATATTTTTTTTGATAAGCTATAAATTTATCTAATTGGGAATTTCCACCAAAAGAAATTTTGTTCCCATCCCCAATTTTAATTGCAGTTGTATCTTTTATTCCTTTTTCAATTTCTTTTAAAACTTGTTTTTTTGTTGCTTCAGGAATTGGAATAAAGGAAGCGTTCATCTTATTTAAAGCCTCTCTTTTTTTGTATTCAATATCATTTTTATACAAGGAGTCTATTTGAGCTTTAGGGTCATTTTTTTTGAGTTCCTTGGTGTCTGCGTTATTCTCTATTATAAGTTTTTCGAATTTATTTTTACTGATAGACAACCCAACAATTAAAAAAAATAAAATAGAAACCGTTAAATAAAAACGAAACGGATTCGAATATCGATTTCTTTTTCCTGCTACATAGTTCTTACTTACTTTTCCTGGGCTTGTTAAAAGAGGAATTATTGTTCGCCAGAATTTTGCATCAAAAGATAAAAATCCATTAAAAACTTCATACACAAAATTTTTAAAGGTTATATCATTTCCTTTATTTGCCTGCCCACATTCTGGACAGAATTTTTCATGCCCAGAAAACGGATATCCACAATTAAGACATTCTGGGTCTTTTGGTTTTGTGACCTTCTTTTTTTTAAATTTTATTAGTTTGATAATAAGTGATTTGTAAGTTGAAAGGTTGGTACAATTACTTTAAATTGTTCGAAGGTATCTAGATTTATCATTGTATAAAAACCTTTCATAGCTCCTATATTTGATTTTAATAGACAACCAGAACTATAACTGTAATTATCATTTGGTTTTAACTCAGGGGTTTGTCCTACAACACCTTCACCAGTAACAATTTCTGTAATGTTTAGTGAATCGAAGATTTTCCAAAACCTGTCTGTAAGTTTAACAGTTTTAGAAGATTTATTCTCTATGGTAATAAAATATTGAAACACATAATACTGGGTGTTGTTTCTGTAATTTGTACCCTTGTACCTTGTTTTTACAGAGATTTTTATGCCTTTTGTAATTTGTTCAACCATTACGTAAATATAACAGTTTTGTTTCAAACAGCAAGGGTTTAAAGATTTATCGGTTTTGATTGAAGAAACCTGTTCCTACACCAATTACTCTCTCGAAAAAATCGCCAATACGTTTGTAGTAAACAATTACAGTATACTCATTTTCTGTTTGATAAAAAGTACCATTTAATTCTGATAAATCCAATGTTCCATCAATATCTACCGTTGCAAATGTATAATTGTAAAAACCTTGTTTTAATAAAAAGTTAACTTTATACATATTGTCTTTTTCATCGAAAATCATTTGATTCTCTGGCAGTAATTTAAAGTCATTAAATGCTCCATAAACATAAACTTCTTTCTCTTTTAATGGTGTATCTACCCATAAAGAAAAATGCATCATTGCATAATCTGCCTCAGTATTAGCATCATCTCCTTCAAGAGTTCTAATTACAAATTGTCCATTAATATCTGGATTGTAACTGTATTCTCTGGATGTATTTACCTCAAAAGGGTATAAATAATGATGGTACACCTCTTTCTTTTCAACCCGATTTATCTGTAAGCTTTTATTTCTAATTATTTTATTGTCGAAATTTAAATATTCATTTCCTCCCCAAAAATTAGTTTTGTTGGTGTACCGATATAAAAGTTGATTTTGTTTGTAGAATTGAGGTTGTAAACCTGTAATTTTTTCATTCCAATTATTATTTTTAAGAACCACTACTTTTATTTCTTGATTCGGATTGTTTATTTGTAAGGTTGGGTGATTTACTGAAAACTGAACTGTCTGTTGCTCATTTATAGTTTTGGTATTTCTACTTCTAATGACAGAGACTCCAATAGTTGTTGTTCTTTCATACAAAACAAAACGTCTTGTAAAAACTACTTCGTCATAATCATCTAGAACCGATAATAGATAATTTCCACTTTTGGTAATTACAGTATTTATATTCGGAATTCTTACAGAATAATGTGTATAATTTTGAAGCGTATTAAAAGAATTGCTAACATTAATTATTGTATTTTGATCAAAACCATCTATGTATTGGCTAGACAGTAATCTGCTAGATTCCCAGTCACTTGTCATGTGTTCTATTTTGTATTGATAGTCTTTACTATCTGCCTCTAAATCATCAAAAGACAATTCTAAAACACTTCCCAGAGGAACAATGGCAGCGTAGTTGTTTTCTTGTAAAGGTCTTAATTGAATTGATTTTATATTCTGAGCATTTGTAGAAGTTAAAAAAAACAATAAAATCCAGATTATTTTTTGTGGCATCTTTTTATATAAATTCCTTATCAAAAATAGTAAATTCTTAGAACTATAAAGATGACTTTTAAGAATGTATTTTTTAATGGAGGAGTAGTTATAGGAAACACTGTATAAGTTGGTATTGTCATTTCGAAATAAGAGAAGCTTGAACGATTGATAAATCCTATCAATTTTAGTTTGCATTATGAGATTTCTCCTTACGTGGAAATAACATTTCATATGGTGTTTTGTCTAGTAAGGATTTAGACAAAATAACTATTGCATTGTTGTTTCGCAATACCCTATTCAAGATATTTTTACAATGTCATCTCTGCTCTAGATAAAGCAATGACTGGCTATTTTTTATAAAGTTGCTGGTTGTAGTTATTTACTGAAATCTTATTAGTTTTTTGATGCAAGTTTATTTGTTATGTTTTTATTTTGCAGCATTAGAGGAGGTATAATTTTCTAGGACGAATACTGCCTAAAAAACAAAAAAACCTTTTGAAGGCTTATATATTTTTTTAGAGTCTTGTGGAGCAGATAAGATTACTGTAGCTGTTTTTTATTTTTCTGTTCCTCTTTTTTTATTGTGAAAAAGAAAGTTGAACCAATATTTTCCTTGCTTTCGAGCCATATTTCACCATGAAACCAATTTACTTGTTTTTTTACTATAGAAAGCCCAATCCCAAAAGAGTTTTTAGTTGTTTCTAAAGATTGAAAAATCTCAAATATCTTATTATGGTATTTTTCGTTAATACCTATGCCATTGTCTTTAACAGAGAATTGATAATGCGAATTCGTTTCAATAAAAGTGATAACAATTTCTCCTTTTTCTTTATCATTATACTTAACGGCATTGCTAATAAGGTTTTGAAAAATTTGAAATATTTTTGTTTTCTCAGAATATAAAATGGGTAATTTATTAGGTATTTTTAAGCTAATATTTTGGGGTATATAAACAACTTTTTTAATGTCATGAATTAGTAAGTTTAGATCTACATCAACTTTTTTAGATTTTTCATAATCTATTTTGGTGTAATTTAAAATAGAGGCAATTAAATTTTCCATTTGAAGAAGTATATCATCTATGAGATTAATGTTAGTTAGCGTAGTTTCATTAAAATTATCTTGATTATCTTCCTTAATCCATGAAATTAAAGCATTTATTGATCTTAACGGAGATTTAAGGTCATGAGACACAACATGTACATAATCTTCTAATTGTTTCTGATATTTTTTAATTTTTTCAACATCTTTAGTTTGAATAATTTTTGCTGCAATCAAAGAAGCTATCGTACTTAGAGTATCTAGATGATTTTTTTTAAAATAGTTTTTTTCAGGGTGTTTAAAATCAAAAACACCTACAACTTCGTTTACCTTATTTAACATTGGTATTACAATTTGAGAATTGTAGTTGTTGGTCTTGTTGTGCGAACCAATATCCTTGGTTAAGTCTCCAATAATTTTATGTTTTCCAGTATTGGCAACAATAGCCAATAAATTATTTTGTTGAGTGATACTTATTGATTTTTTATTTTTAACAAAAAAAGGAGGCTCTTCTAGTATCAGATTGTTTTTTGAATCATCTAATAAGTAAATTGAACAATACTTATAACTATTATGAAACTCAAATTTCTTTAAAATAGTATTAAGAATATCTTGAATAGTATTGCTCTCCAGAATATCTTTAGCAAAAGAATTAATTAATTTCAACTCGCTATTTGACAGGGTTAATTCTTCAATCAGCTTATTTTGAATTTCGATATTTAAATTTTCATTTCCATACATTTTTTAAGAAACCTCATTAAGTAATTCTGTAGACAGTAAATTTTCTGCATATAAAGGATAAATTTTCTCACAAAAAAAATCTTTTTCAAAAACTGTTCGTCCGGAAATACAATCAGTTAGCATGGTAACCTTAAATCCCCTTTCTACTGCCGATCTTCCAGTAGAATCTATACAAACTGAAGCAACAGTGCCTGCAATATAAATATGGTTAATATTATGTTCTAGTAATGTTTTTTCTAAATCTGTGTTGATAAAAGAATTTAAACCTTGTTTACCTGGTATTTCTGTAATTTTATCACCAAAAGCTTTTAGCTCGTCAATAGTTTCAGACCCTCTATTACCTTTTTTAAAAGCCTCAACATCTTTAATAGTTTTTAATATTCCAACGGGATCAGATAATTCAGAATAGTTTTCCGTAAATATAATTGGGGTTGCTATAAGTAAAATATCCTTACAGTTTTTGATAAGATTTACGGTGTTTTCAATAATATTTGTAACTCTTGAAGATTCTTCAACAACGCTTCTTAAAATTCCATCTTCAGCGAAATAATCGTTTTGGTAACCAATTAATATAATTGCCTTTTTCATTTTGTTTATTGTTTTGTCTATTAAATACTAATTTGTAAAACAAAAATAACTTTCATTTATATTTGATTTTATAAATTAATGTCTTATAAACTATTTACTGTCGATGAACAGTCTTTAAGTGTAGATAAATGGTTTTTAGATTATTGAAAATTTTAAGATCAAGATGATTGATTTTTACCGAATTTATTTAAATAATTTTAATATCGGTCAATGGTTGGTTAAGTGAAACAAGACAGAATTACTTTTTGCAACTCTATTCCGCTTCATAGAAAATCTCAAACCTCTTCAATCAATGGTCATATTCAAAATCTTTTTCAACCCATACTGCTAAAAATCCTTTCTTTTCATGAATTTATGGGTTTTTTAATAAGCATTATCATTGTTTTTTCTCTTTTTGTTTGTTTGTGTCAAATTAATCTTTAGATTTGTTGTTCATAACGATGATAGTTACCATGTTACATAAAATTTGGACTCTTTTTTACTTTTACTTTTACTTTTTTAATAAAGAGAGAGGCTTTGTATCATGTTGTTAAGAAACATTTAAAATATATAAAGTCTCGAGTTTATTTCGAGACTTTTTTTTTGATAAAAAATGAAGAATAAAATTATTGCCATACAGGGAGCAGAAGGCTCAAATCATCATAAAGTTGCACGCGACTTTTACGGAACTTCCATAAAACTAAAAGAATGTATGTCTTTTGATATGTTGGTGGCTAGTTTATTAGACAAATCTTCAACCTTTGGTGTTATGGCTTTAGAGAACACTATTGCAGGTTCTATTATTCCTAACTATGCTTTAATTGATGATAATAATTTACATATTATAGGCGAAGAATATTTGAGTATTCATCATCACTTAATGGCTCTAAAAGGGCAGCAAATAGAAGACATTAAGGAAGTTTGGTCGCATCCAATGGCCTTGTTACAATGTAAAGAGTTTTTTAAAAAATATCCCCAAATTAAGTTGGTAGATGATATAGATACTGCAGAAGTTGCTAAAAGAATAGCAAAAGAAAATTTAAGAGGAATTGCAGCAATTGCTCCAAAAATTGCAGCAGAAATTTTTGGATTAAATATCATTGAAGATGAGATCCAAACAATGAAAGATAATTGTACAAGATTTGTAATTGTGCAAACAGAAGTTCCAAATAATGGGATAGATCAAATTAACAAAGCGTCTTTAAAATTTCAGTTGCATCATAAAAGAGGAAGTTTATCCGCTATTTTAAATGTTTTGAGTGATTGTAAAATTAATTTAACCAAAATTCAATCGTTGCCAGTGATAAAAACTCCATGGAAATATTCATTTTTTGTAGATATTACATTCGAAGCCTATGAAGATTATAAAAAAGCAATAACAATTGTAGAAATAATGGCTGAAGAATTTAAGATTTTAGGAACTTATAAAAACGGTAGGCTATAAATATTTTAAACTCTATTTAGACTCTCAATTACAATAATTATGATAGAACCCGCTAAAAGATTAGAGACCGTTCAAGAATACTATTTCTCTAAAAAATTAAGAGAAGTAAGAGGATTATTTGCAGAAGGGAAACCGATAATTAATCTGGGAATTGGCTCTCCAGACTTAGATCCACCAACCGAAGTAATTGAAGCAATTCAAAATAGTTTGGGAGATGCTTCTGCACATACATATCAATCTTATCAAGGCTTACCAGAATTAAGAACCGAAATTTCTAATTTTTATAGAAGAAAGTTTTTTGTTGATACAAATCCACAAAACGAAGTGTTGCCTTTAATGGGTAGTAAAGAAGGAATTATGCACATTTCAATGGCTTTTTTAAATAAGGGTGATAAAGTTTTAATTCCCAATCCAGGTTACCCAACCTATACATCAGTCACCAAGTTAGTTGGCGCAATACCACTTTTCTATAATTTAAATGACGCATCTAATTGGCACCCCAATTTTTCTGCATTAGAAGCACAAGATTTAAGTGATGTAAAAATTATGTGGGTAAATTATCCCCATATGCCAACAGGAACCAACGCTAGTTTGGAAATGTTTAAAAAGTTGATTGCATTTGGGAAAAAGCATCAAATATTAATTATAAATGACAATCCGTATAGTTTCATTTTAAACGATACACCGATTAGTATTTTGCAAGTTGATGGCGCAAAAGACATCGCTTTAGAACTAAATTCACTAAGTAAGACTTTTAATATGGCGGGTTGGCGAGTTGGTATGGTTTTAGGAAGCTCAAGGTATATCAATGAGATTTTAAAAGTTAAAAGTAATATGGATTCTGGAATGTTTTACGGAATTCAAAAAGGAGCCATAGCAGCTTTACAATTACCAGATTCTTGGTTTTTGGAGCAAAATAAAATATACAAAGAACGCAGAAGTTTAGTTAGGGAATTGGCAGAAAAGCTAAACGCTTCATATAACGAATATTCAACAGGATTGTTTGTTTGGGCAAAAATTTCTGATGGGAAAAAGGCCGAGGAAATTACAGATTCAGTTTTGTACGATAAACATATTTTTATCACACCAGGTTCAATTTTTGGTTCTCAAGGAGAAGGATATATTCGTTTTTCACTCTGTGTACCTTCAGAGATCATTAAAGAAGCCATAGTAAGAATGTAGCGTATGAAAAATATATTTATAATTGGTGTTGGTTTAATTGGTGGGAGTTTTGCTATTGATATTAAAAAGAACAATCCAGAAGTTGTAATTTATGGAATAGATAAAAACAAAAATCATTTAAATCAGGCGCAAGCACTAGGAATCATAGATGAAAAAGCAACACTAGACAACTTAGAATATGCAGATTTGGTAATTGTTTCCATTCCTGTAGACGCAACTGTGAAATTATTACCTATTATTTTAGATAATATTTCTGAAAAAAGTTTAGTTGTGGATGTTGGCTCAACAAAAGAAGCAATTTGTAAAGTAGTGGAACATCATCCAAAAAGAAGAAATTTTTTAGCATGTCATCCAATAGCTGGAACAGAAAAATCAGGACCTGAAGCCGCAATTTCTTTTTTGTATCATGGAAAAACTAATATTATTTGTGAAGTTGAAAAGACAACTTTTAAACTTCAAGAAAAAGGGTTGAAGTTATTTTTAGAACTTGGGATGCGTATTCGATATATGGACCCTATTTCTCATGACAAGCACATTGCCTATGTTTCACACTTATCTCATATTAGTTCTTTTATGTTGGGTAAAACGGTTATAAACAAAGAAAAAAACGAACGTGATATTTTTGATATGGCAGGTTCTGGTTTTGAATCTACAGTTCGTTTGGCAAAAAGTTCACCAGCAATGTGGACACCAATTTTGAAACAAAATAAAGAAAACGTTATTGAAATATTAGAAGAATACATTCATAACTTACAACATTTTAAAGAATTGATGGAAAAAGATAATTTCTCTGAAATTTTTAACGAAATGGAGAATACAAATTATATAAAACAAATTTTAAACGGTATAAATTAAAAGTTAAAATAGCAAGAAAGATGGAGAATTCAAAAGAATTGAGAACTTGGTTAGAGGATATGAAGTTAGATCATCCACTAGTAATAGCAGGCCCTTGTAGTGCAGAAACAGAAGAACAAGTTTTAAGAATTGCACATGAACTAAAAGATTCTGACGTAAATTATTTTCGAGCTGGAATATGGAAACCAAGAACAAGACCAGGCATGTTTGAAGGTGTTGGAGAAATTGGTTTAAGATGGTTAAAGAAAGTAAAAGAAGAAACAGGCATGAAAACCTGTACAGAAGTTGCCAATGCAACTCATGTAAAGTTGGCTATAGAAAATAATATTGATTTATTGTGGATTGGTGCACGTTCTACTGTTTCACCATTTATTATGCAAGAACTTGCAGATGCGCTGAAAGGAACCGATAAAATTGTGTTGGTTAAAAATCCTGTAAATCCAGATTTAGCACTATGGTTGGGTGGAATTGAAAGATTATACAAAGCAGGAATAAAGAATTTAGGAGGAATTCACAGAGGATTTTCTAGCTATGATACAACTAAATATAGAAATATTCCAGAATGGCAAATTGCTGTTGAGTTTCAAAATAAATTTCCAGATTTACCTTTAATTAATGATCCCTCACATATTACAGGGAACAGAGAAATGATTTTTGATGTTTCTCAAACGGCCTTAGATTTAAATTTTGACGGCTTAATGATCGAAACACATATTGATCCAGAAAATGCTTGGAGTGATGCTGCGCAGCAAGTTACACCCCAAAAATTAAAGCAAATTATGTCAGATTTAAAAATTAGAAAAGAGACCAATACAGAAGAAGAATACCAAAGATCTTTAGACAATTTGAGAGCTCAAATTAATGTAGCAGATAATCAATTGGTAGAATTATTAGGAAAAAGAATGAAAGTTTCTGACCAAATTGGGGCTCTAAAAAAGAAAAAAAATGTTGCTGTTTTACAATCCAAACGTTGGAATGAGATTCTTGGAAACATGATTCTAGAAGGGGAGGCTAATGGCTTGAGTGAGGAGTTTATTTTAAGAATGTTTAAGGCAATTCATCAAGAATCTATTAATCATCAAGAAAAAGTAATTAACGGATAATATTTTTTTATAATTATTAACGCCACAAATTTGAAGGTTTATTTCTTGAATTTGTGGCTTTTTATTTGCAAATCGTTTTTTATTCTCATCTTTGTATTAATGACAGGAATTGTATACAAATCTACAGGAAGTTGGTATCATGTAAAATCTGATAGCGGAGAATTTTACAAATGTAGAATCAAAGGTAAATTCAGAATTAAAGGTATTAAAAGTACCAATCCAATTGCCGTTGGAGACAAGGTTGTATTTGATTTAGAGAAAAAAAACGATAAAGAAACTGGGGTCATAAAAACCATTTTAGACAGACACAATTTTATTGTAAGAAAATCTGTAAACCTATCTAAACAAACACATATTATAGCTTCAAATGTAGATCAGGTTTTTTTACTGATTACAATTAATAATCCGCCAACATTTACCACTTTTATAGATCGCTTTTTAGTTTCTACAAGAGCGTATAGGATTGATACTATTTTGATTTTTAACAAAATTGATTCTTATGAAATTGATGAAAAAGCAACGGTTTTATATCTAAAAGATATTTATGAAGCCATTGGTTACAGATGTGTAGAAGTTTCGTCAACTAAAAACAAAAATGTAGATAAGATTAAGGAAATGATGCTGGGTAAAACTTCCATGTTTGTTGGTCATTCAGGAGTTGGTAAAACAACTTTGGTAAATGCAATTGAGCCCTCTTTAGATTTAAAAACGAAAGAAATTTCAGATCAGCATCATCAAGGAAAACATACCACTACATTTGCAGAAATGTTCGACTTAAGTTTTAATGCAAGAATTATAGATACGCCAGGAATTAAAGGTTTTGGAGTGGTAGATATAGATAAATTTGAATTGGGAGATTATTTTCCAGAGTTTTTTGCTTTAAAAAAAGATTGCAAATTTAACAATTGCATTCATACAAAAGAACCGCATTGCGCAGTAAAAAAAGCTCTAGAAGAAGAAAGGGTTTCTTGGTCTCGTTACAAAAGTTATCTTCAAATTTTAAGTGGAGATGAAGAAAAAGAACACTTTAGAACAGATATTTGGAATGAGGAAAATAAAGAGTAGGTTATGAAAATTGTTCTCCAAAGGGTATCCAAAGCAAGTGTTACAGTAAACAAAAAGAACGTTGCTGCCATAAAAAACGGACTATTAATTTTACTTGGAATTATTGATAAAGATTCTCAAGAAGATATCAATTTCTTGGTAAGGAAAATTGTAAATCTCCGTATTTTTAATGATGAAAATGGAGTGATGAACAATTCACTTTTAGATGTAAATGGAGAAGTAATTATTGTAAGTCAATTTACATTACAAGCTTCCACCAAAAAAGGGAACAGACCCAGTTATATAAAAGCTGCAAAACCAGAAATTGCAATTCCTTTGTATGAAAATTTTGTAAAAACCTTAGAAATAAATCTTGGAAAACAAGTTCAAACGGGCCAATTTGGAACTGATATGAAGGTAGAAATCTTAAATGATGGGCCAGTTACAATTATTATAGATTCTAAAAATAAAGAATAAATCTAAAAATACTCTCCATGGAAAGTATTTAATGTATATTTGTTTCATAATTATAAAACATTAATCAAAATCAATTAAAAAATGAAAAAAATAATTTTATCATTAGTGCTTTTTGCATCGGTTTTAACAGCCTGTAAAGGAGAGAAAAAAGAAAAAGTTGAAGTAAAAGAAGCAATTAAAGTTGAACAAACTTCTGTATTACTTAACAATGTAGATATTGCTTCCTCAGTGCTATATTGGAAAGGGGCTAAGCCTACAGGAACTCATGATGGGACGGTCGCTCTAAAATCAGGATCTTTAATGGTTAAAAATGGAGCTTTAGAAGCTGGAGAATTTGTAATTGATATGAATACAATTACCAATGTAGACATGAAAGGAAGTGATGGGGCTGCGAATATTGAAGGGCATTTAAAATCGGCAGACTTTTTTGACGTAGCTGAATATCCAATGTCTAAATTTGTAATTACTAAAGTGGAGGAAGTTGAGGGTAAATTATCTGTAACGGGTAATTTGAATGTAAAAGACATCACAAAAAGCATCACTATACCAGCAACACTTACTGAAGTTGATGGAGTTTCAGTTTTTAAAAGTGAGACTTTTAACATTAACAGAGCAGACTTTAACATTAAATACAAGTCTAAAACATTCTTTAAAGATCTAAAAGATAAATTTGTAGATGATTTAATAGAAATGTCTTTCACAGTCAATACAAAAAAATAAGTCATAGCTACTTCTTAACCTCCCCAAAAAAAACCATGACATTGTCATGGTTTTTTTTTATATATTGCAATGCAAAAAAAATGCAATATGAAAAAGTTTATAAATCTCCTAGGCCTTTTTTTCTTTTTATTTACGGTTAGTGTTTTCAGTCAAAAGTCAGAGTATTCCTCTTTTCTAATTCCCAGTGGATTAAAAGAAGATGCAAATGCTGTAATTAGGAGTCATTCAACAGAAATCACTATTAATGCAGTGGATAAAATGACTGTTTATCAAAAGAAAGTGGTAACAGTCTTAAATAAACTTGGGAATGTAGATGCTAAAATTATTAAAGGTTATGACAATGATATTAAAATAACAAAACTATCGGCACGTATTTATGACGCCTTGGGGAACGAAATTAAAAAGTATTCTAAAAGGAAGTTTTTAGATGTAAGTGCTGTAGCGGGTGGTACATTGTATTCAGATTCTAGAGTTAAATATATTGATTATACTCCAGTTTCATATCCATATACTTTAGTTTTTGAGTCTGAATATAACACATCATCTACAGGTTTTATTCCAATATGGTTCCCCACAAATGGATACTATGTAGGTATCGAAAAAAGTGAATATAAATTAAATAATCCATTAAATTTAGGAGTAAGAACAAAAAAAGATAGCTTTACAAACTATCCTATTAAAGAATTGTCTTCAGGCAATAACTTACATTTTAAACTAGAAAACATGGAAGCTATTAAACCAGAAGCCTCTTCTATTTCTTCAATAGAATTTATGCCTTATTTAAAAGTTGCGACTAATAATTTTTCTTTAAAGGGCATAAAAGGAAGTGCTTCTAATTGGAAAGAATTTGGAAAATGGGAAAATGATTATTTAATCTCTGGAAGAGATATTTTAGATGTAACAACCAAATCAAAAATTAAAAAACTAGTAGAAGGTATAGAGGATCCCATAGAAAGAGCAAAAATTGTATATGAATTTATGCAGAATAAAACGCGTTATATAAGTGTACAAGTAGGTATTGGAGGTTGGGAACCCATAGCGGCAAATCAGGTGGATAAATTAGGATATGGAGATTGTAAAGGATTGACAAATTACACAAAAGCGTTGTTAGATGTTGTAAATGTTCCATCATATTATACATTAGTTTATGCCAAGGAAAAAAGAGATATTGATAAAGATTTTGCAACTTTTGAAGGTAATCATGCAATTTTAAATATCCCAAATAACGGAGAAGATGTATGGTTAGAATGTACAAGTCAAACTATTCCATTCGGATTTTTAGGTGATTTTACAGATGATAGAAATGTATTAGTAGTTACTCCAAATGGTGGAATTATCAAAAGAACACCAGCGTATCTCAATGAAACAAATCTTCAAATTACTTCTGGAGCAGTTCAATTAGACGACAAAGGGAATGTAAAAGCTACTCTAAAAAGGATTTCTAAAGGAATCCAGTATGATGATAAATATGGCTATGAAACCCTCTCTAAAGAAGATTTAATAAAACATTACAAATCTAACGATTGGAGCTATAACAACAATTTAGAAATTAATTCAGTTAGCCTAAATAACGATAAAGAACATGTTGTTTTTACTGAAGATTTAGAGATGTCTATAAAAAATTATGCCGCTGTTAATCAAGGAGAATATTTATTTCGAGTAAATGTTTTTAACAGAATGAGTTATGTTCCTAAAAGATATAGAACAAGAAAATTACCACTCAAAATTTCAAGAGGATATAAAGATGTAGATGAGTTAACAATTAAAATTCCAGAAGGATATGCTCTGGAGATGTTGCCAGAAACCAAAGAACTTTCTACAAAATTTGGAAACTATAAAATTACTTTTGAAAAACCAGATGATACAACTCTAAAATATACCAAAGAGCTTTTAATAAAAGCTGGAACTTACACCAAAGAAGACTATAAAACCTATAGAAGCTTTAGAAGAAGTATTGCTAGATACGAGAATACAAGAATTGCATTGATAAAAAAATAAATTACCAAATGAAAGATGTTTTTAAAATAGTATTGTTTTTAATAGGGTGCAATACATTTTGCCAAAGCGGATTAGAACTTCCTGATATGGGAAGAACCTCCATGGATGAAATGAAAATGACCCAATATGACAAAGATTCCACTGCAAGTGCAGTGGTTCTTTTTGAAAAAGGGATAACCTATCACGATAAAAATAGAGACTTTTATCTAACGACAGAATATTATTACAGAATAAAAATTTTTAATAAAAAGGGGTTTAATAAAGCAACCTTTAAAATTCCTTTTTATAATAAAGGAGAAGTATTTGATATACAAGGTATTACTTATAATTTAAATGAACAAGGAGCCATTAAAAAAACATCATTAAATAGCAATAAAGATGTTTTTACCAAAGCAACTAGTAAGGACTGGTCTGAGGTTTCTTTTACCTTACCAAACGTTCAAGAAGGCTCTGTTCTAGAATGTAAAATTTCTTTAAACACACCAACTTATCGATATTTAAGTGATTGGGAATTTCAATCAGATATTCCCAAAATAGTGAGCAAGTATGATTCTTCAGTTTTATTGAACTGGAAGTTTAATATTAGGTTAAATGGCTATTTAGAGCTAAATAAAGACAATCCAACAGTTAAAAAGAATTGCGTATTTTTCCCCAATTTAGGAAGTGGTTCTTGTATGAGCCTGTCTTATGAAATGAATGACATTCCTGCGTTTAAAGAAGAAGATTTTATGACTAGCAGTGAGAACTATATTTCTAAATTAGTTTTCGATTTAGTTTCTTATACTGAATATGAAAAAGTAAAAAGTTACGCTGGCACTTCAGATGAGGTGAGAGAAAAAGTAACAAACTATATAAAAACATGGGAAGATGCGGATAAAACAATAAGAGATGATTTTTTAGATAATCAAACCTCCATGAAAAGATACTTTAAAAGTGTTTTGCCAGATCATTTATTAGAAATTGAAAATAATCTTGAAAAAGGAAATAAAATATATAAATATCTTCAAAGTCATTTTAACTGGAACAATCAATATTGGAAATTTGAAAAAATAAAACTAAAAAAAGATTTTGAAAGCAAAGTTGGGAGTGTAGATATTATCAATCTCTCTCTTTATAATAGTTTACAGGCTGCTAATATAGAAAGTTATGTTGCTATTTTATCAACTAGAAAAAATGGTTTTCCATCAAAACTAACCCCAGTAACTAAAGATTTTGATTACATTATTGTGAAAGCAGTAATAGATGGAAATATTTATTTTTTAGATGCAACAGATAGATACTTGTCTTTTGGGGAATTGCCTTTACGATGCTTAAACGGCGATGCAAGAATTTTAGACTTTAAAAAGGGGAGTTATTGGGAAAAAATTAAAACAAGTAAAAATTCTTCAATAACAACTAGAGTTAAGTTAGTTTTAGATAGCGATAATAACTTTAAAGGCACGATTTCTAAATTTAAAAAAGGCTATGCGGCAAGCAAACAAAGAGAGCTAATTAAAAATAAAAGCAAAGAACAATATCTAGAAGATATAGAATCTGAAAACGTATATTTAGAAATAGAAAACAATGAAATTATAGACTTAGATGAAAATAATAAGCCATTAAAAGAAAAATTTGATGTTACTTTTTTAAGCGAAGTAGATAATTTTAATACCTTAAGAATCAATCCTTTCTTTGATCAAAGAATAGCTGAGAATCCCTTTAAACTTAAAGAAAGAAATTATCCTGTAGATTTTGGGTACTCAAGAAAGTATACCTATTTATTAAATTTACAAATACCAAAAGAATTTAGAGTTAAGAAATTGCCTTTAGAAAAAGGATTTTCTCTCCCAAATAATGGAGGTTCTTTTCTGTTTAAGGTTGTAGAAAAGAACAATACGATCAATATATTTTATAAATATCAAATTAACAGAAAGTTATATTCTGTTGAAGAATATAATTATTTAAAGAGTTTTTTTAATGAAATTATAAACTCTCAAAAAACATTTATTGAAATTGAAAAAATAAGCTAAAATGAAAAAGATCATACCTATTTTAACATTAGTAATAACTGTCTCTAATTTTGCACAAGACTATAAGTTTGGGAAAGTATCTAAAGAAGAAGTGCAAGAAAAGTTTTATCCTCTAGATTCAACTGCAGATGCTGCTTATTTGTATAGATATAGAAAAACTTATTTTGATTATTCTGGCTCGGATGGTTTTGTTTTAGTTACTGAGTATAAACAAAGGGTTAAAGTTTATACTAGAGAGGGATTTAATATGGCTACTAAAGAAATCTTTTTTTTTAAGCCTGATAAAGGAGTATCAGATAAAATTAAATCAATAAAAGCATATATTTTTAATCTCGATAAAGGTAAATTAACTAAGAAACGTCTATCAAAAAAAGATATTTTTGAAGAGAAAAAGTCTAAATATTACAGTGTAAAAAAAATTACAATGCCAGATGTTAAAAAGGGCTCTGTAATAGATTTATCATACATAATAACATCATCATATCCGTCTTCAATAAAAGATATTGAATTTCAATTTGAAATCCCTGTGAAGGATTTGAGTATAATTGTTGAGATACCTGAGTTTTTTAAATTTAATAAATTAAATAAAGGATATTATTCAATTTCTCCACAAGTGAAAACTCAAAAGAAAACCATTAATTATAGAGTTGATGCTAAAATAACTGCCGGACTTACTGGAACAAGAACTAGCGGAAGTAATAATACTTTTGAATTTAATGCAGAGACTTCTAAATTTATCGCAAAAAATATTCCTGCTCTCAAAGATAATGAACCATACATCACAAATATTAATAATTATAGAGGTGGTTTAAAGTATGAATTGACTTCTATTCAATTTCCAAACTCTTCACCTAAATTCTATGCAACTTCTTGGGATAAAGTTAGTAAGCAAATCTATAAATCTTCCAGTTTTGGTGGAGAAATAGATAAATCTGGTTATTATAAAAATGATTTAGAAGCAATTTTAGCAACCTCAAAAACTACTTCAGATAAAATTGTTGCTATTTTTCAATTTGTAAAATCTAAAGTAAAATGGAATGGTTTTTATAGTATATACGCAGAAAAAGGAGTTAGAAAAGCGTATAAAGAAAATTCAGGAAACGTTGCCGATATAAATTTAATGTTAACCTCAATGTTAAGAAGCGCAGGCTTAAATGCAGCTCCAGTTTTAGTAAGTACTAGAGGGAATGGAGTTCCCTTATTTCCTACTTTAGACGGGTTTGATTATGTGATTTCTATGGTTAAATTTCCAAACAATTCATATGTTTTGCTAGATGCAACAGAACCCTATAGTTTGCCAAATATTTTACCAACAAGAGTTTTAAACTGGAACGGAAGGGTTGTAAATAAAAATGGTTCTTCTTCTTGGGTAAAATTAACACCTTCCAAACCAGCTATTGAAGAAAATTTGTTAATGGTAAAAATAACAGATGATTTAATTATAGAAGGTTTAGCCAGAACTAAATATGACAATTTAAATGCCTTAAATTTTCGAAAGAACTATAATCATTTAAAGGAGGAGGTACTAATTACAAAGTTTGAAGAAAATAATAACGTAGAAATAGAGAATTTTAAAATTTTAAATAAAATTAAGATAGGAAAACCTATTAGTAGAAATGTAAAATTTCTTAGCGAAGATTTAATTGAAGAAATAAATGGGAAACTTTACATAGAACCGTTATTATTTTTAGCCCAACACACAAATCCTTTTAAGTTAGAAGAGCGGAAATTTCCAGTAGATTTTGCAACTCCATGGAAAGATACTAACACTGTTTCAATTCAAATTCCAGAGGGCTATACGGTAGCTTCCTTACCAGAAACCCTAGCAATAGGGCTGCCAGAAAATCTTGGTGTCTTTAAATATCAAGTAACCCAAGCTGGTGGCAAAATTAAAACAAGGTCTATTTTGCAATTTAATCAAGCAATTATTACACCTCAATATTATGCTGCCTTAAAAGATTTTTATGGTCAATTGGTTAAAAAACAATCAGAAAAAATTGTTTTGGTAAAAGAATAATGAGGGGGATTATACTTAGTATTTTTTGTTTTGGTTCTTTTTTGGTTTATGGGCAAAAAGAAAAAACGACTCCTATGGGGGAGACTACTCTAGAAGAACTACAAATGCAAGTGTATGAAAAAGATTCAACAGCAAATGCACTAGTATTATTTGAACATGGAAATCTTTATGTAAATCCTGAACGGAAATTTAATTTTACAACTGATTATTATTATAGAATAAAGATATTAAAAAAAGAAGGTTTTAAACGAGCTACTATTAAAATCCCTTTTTATGGAAAGGAAAAAGTACATGATATTAAAGCAGTTACGTATAATTTGTCTGAAATTGGAGAAATTCAAAGAAACCATTTACTAGAGAGTAAAATTTATACAAAACAAATAAATGAAAAATGGCAAGAAATTTCATTTACGCTTTCAAATGTTAAGATAGGCAGTGTAATAGAATATAAGTATTCAGTTACTTCACCCTATTCTGGGATAGATGATTGGTATTTTCAATCAGATATTCCCAAAGTTAAAAGTAATTTTAACGCAGCAATTTTAGGAAATTGGAATTATAACGCTAGAATTATTGGGTTTTTAAAATTAGATAGAGATAATCCTTCAATAAAAAAAGGTTGTGTGTATATTCCTGCTATAGGAAGCGGAACTTGTCTTTTATTGGATTATGGGATGGATGATATCCCAGTATTTAAAGAAGAGGAATATATGTTAAGTAAAAAGAATTTTATTTCTAGAATTTCTTTTGATCTAAAATCGTATACAAACGTTAAAGGAGAAGTAACTAATTACACTAAAACCTGGAAGGTAGCAGACAAGAAACTTAGAGTAGATTTTTTGGATAACCAGAACTCTAAGAAAAGTTTTTTCAAGAAAAAAGTTCTGCATGATTCTATTCTTTCAAATCCAAATAAGTTTTTAAAAGCAAATCAAATTTTTAATTTCATAAAAAATCATTTTACATGGAATGGAGATTACTGGCCCACCAAAAAAGTTTCAGTAAAAAAAGCGTTTGAAACAAAGAAAGGGAATATTTTTGATATTAACTTGTCTTTATTTAATGCACTCCAAGCAGCAGAAATTCAAAGTAAATTAGTTTTGTTAGCAACTAGGTCTAGAGGATTGCCTACAAAACTGTATCCTGTTTATGATGATTTTAATTATTTAATAATTAAAGTTGTTTTAAATGGTAAAATATACTTTTTAGATGCAGCTAATAAAAATCTTCCTTTTGGGTTAATACAATTTGAAGCCTTAAATGGCCAAGGAAGAGTAATGGATTTTAAGAATGGAAGTTTTTGGGAAGATATCAATCAGGCCAAGTTAACTTTTAAAACGACTAGGTTGTTTTTAGAATTTCAGGAAGAAAAACTAACAGGTACTCTAAGAGTAAACAGCGATGGGTACATCGCATTAAAAAAAAGAGAGCAATTAGTAGGGGTTAATGATGACGATATTTTAAATGATTTTGAGACGACATACCCAGACATAGAAGTTGATGAATTTAAAATTGATAATGTATCTGAACCCAATAAAAAACTTACTGAAACATATAAAATAAATATAGAAAATGAGGCAACTGGAAGTAAGAAGATATTAATCAATCCCTTTTTTATTGATAAGCTTACTGATAATCCCTTTAAAATGGATAAAAGACAGTATCCGGTAGATTTCGGTTTTAAGAGTAAGAATACATATTTTTTAACATTAAAGATTCCAAAAGAATATATCATTAAAAAGTTACCAAAAAACAAGTCATTGTCACTGCCAAATAAAGGAGGAAAATTTATTTTTAAAGTTACTCAAAAAGAAAATAGTGTTTCGTTATACTTAAGATGTATATTTAGTAAAAAAGCCTATGCAAGTGATGCGTATTTTTATCTAAAAGAATTCTACAATCAATTAATAAAAACGCAAGACAGCTTTATAGAGTTAGAAAAAATATAAAAAGGCAACTAAAATTAAGGGAATAAGCCCTTATAATTTTATTGCAGAAGTATTTTTTACTTCCTCAATTGCAAAAGTACTATGTGTACTGCCAATATATTTTATTGCAGTTAATTTTGTCACCATAAAATCTCGGTAAGCATCCATATCTTTTACGTAAATTTTTAAAATATAATCGTAATCTCCACTTACGTGGAAACATTCAGAAACCTCCTCTAGTTTTAATACTTCGCTCTCAAAAGTAGCTACATACTCTTTGGAGTGTTGAATTAATTTAATATGACAAAAAACCAAAAAAGATTTTTCTATCTTATTCTTATTAATGATGGCAACATACTTTTGAATTACCTTTTGATTCTCTAACTTTTTAATTCGTTCATAAACTGCAGTTACAGATAAATTTAATTGTAAAGATAATTTTTTTGTTGTTTGCTTACTATCTTGTTGTATGATATTGATGAGTTTTTTATCTATGGAATCTAACATAAGAATTGTCTAAAAAAGGAATTTAAATTATATATATTGGTTTTTAAAACTATAAATTTAATCAAATATAGATAAATAAACTATATTTAAATTTTTATATTGATTTTTTATCTAATATATTGTTATTTTGTGTAATAAACAGCTAGCGTCATGAAATTCAATCCTGCAGACAACATTCAAGATTTACAATATTTTGGTGAATTTGGTGGTGTAAATCCATCAATTTCAGATTCTTCAACCTATACCTTTATTTCCGCAAAATCGATGTTTGATACTTTTGAAGGAAATGCAGATGGATGTTATTTGTATTCACGTCATTCAACACCAAGTAATTTATATTTAGGGGAAGCTCTAGCGGCAATGGAAGGAACAGAGACCGCAAATGTTGCAGCATCAGGAATGGGGGCAATCACCCCTGTTTTATTTCAATTATGTGGCGCAGGAGATCATATGGTTTCTAGCAGAACAATTTATGGTGGGACCTATGCTTTCCTAAAAAACTTCACTCCAAAATTAGGTATCAAAACTACATTTGTAGACATTACGAAGCTAGAAGTTGTGGAAGCTGCAATTACAGAAAATACAAAAGTATTGTATTGCGAATCTGTAAGTAATCCACTTTTAGAAGTTGCAGATATAAAGGGTTTATCTGTATTAGCAAAAAAATACAATTTAAAATTAGTGGTTGATAATACCTTTTCTCCATTATCCATTTCACCAGCAAAATTCGGAGCAGATGTTGTATGCCATAGTTTAACAAAATTCATAAATGGCTCTTCAGATACGGTAGGTGGTGTTGTTTGCGGAACTCAGGAATTTATCAATGATTTGCGAAATGTAAACGATGGTGCAAGCATGTTACTGGGTGCTACCATGGATAGTTTACGTGCTGCATCCATTCTTAAAAACATGAGAACTTTACATATTAGAATGAAACAGCATAGTAGCAATGCTGCTTTTCTAGCGGATAAGTTTGAAGCCGATGGATTAAAAACGGTATATCCAGGTTTGGCTTCTCATCCTTCACATTCACTTTTTAAATCCACGATGAATGAAGAATACGGTTTTGGAGGAATGTTAACAATTGATGTAGGTTCTTTAGAAAAAGCAAACACCTTAATGGAGTTAATGCAGCAGAAAAATATTGGTTATTTAGCAGTGAGCTTAGGTTTTTACAAAACATTATTTTCTGCTCCTGGAAGTTCTACATCATCAGAAATACCAGAGGAAGAGCAAAAAGAAATGGGATTATCAGATGGGCTAATTCGTTTTTCTATTGGTTTAGATAATGATATTTCGAGAACCTATCAAATGATAAAAACCTGTATGCTTGAAGTAGGGGTTTTATAGGGAATCATTCACAGGAAATAGTTGGGTATTTCGATTTAAGATATACCTTTTAATTGCTCCGTAGAGATTTTAAAATAATACAAAGGGTGGCTTAAAAAGCGACCCTTTTCAATTTGCATACTATTCTGTAAAATCGTAACATTACAAACAAATAATTTAACAATGAAAGACGAAAAAAAATCATCAGAAATAAAAATTGAAGATCAAAAAATAATTGACAATAAGGAATTGAATTTTTGGGAAGCAATGATTCCTGTTGTAATTTTAATGGGATTATTGGCTTATAATATTTTTTATGCAGACGGCGCTTGGTTTGGAGAGTATTCGAATCAATATATTTTATTATTAGGAGGCTTAATGGCAGTGTTTGTTGGTCTTTTAAATAAAGTTTCTGTGGTTAGAATGATGGCAGAAGTTTGGGAAAATTGGAAAAGTGTTTTTGTTCCCATTATGATTTTATTATTAGTAGGAGCATTGGCAGGTACCTGGTTGGTTAGTGGTATTATACCAGCAATGGTATATTACGGTTTGCAGGTACTAAGTCCAGAAATATTTTTACCAGCTTCTGTTATAATTGCAGCAATAATCTCTATTGCTACAGGGAGTTCTTGGACAACTTCTGCAACAGTTGGTATCGCTCTAGTAGGTATTGGAAGTGCCTTAGGAATTCCCTCTGGAATGATTGCTGGTGCCGTAATTTCTGGAGCCTATTTTGGAGATAAAATGTCTCCACTTTCAGATACTACAAATTTGGCACCTGCAATGGCGGGTACAGATTTATTTACTCACATAAAATATATGGCATTTACAACGGTGCCAACCATTATAGTGACATTAATTGTTTTTACAATTTTAAGTGGAACAATAGAAACCACTGGAAGCGCAGATATAACTAGTTTATTGGCATCAATAAAAAATACATTTCATATTTCTCCTTGGCTATTTTTGGTTCCAGGAGCCGTAATTGCAATGATATTAATGAAAACAAAACCCTTAATTGCTTTAGGAATAGGAGTAATTTTAGCAGCAGTTTTTGCCTTTATTTTTCAATCTGATGTTTTAAGTATTTTATCAGATTCTAAAGGTAAATCTCTAATGACTTCAATTTGGTCAGACATTCAAGTTACAACAGATAATGATAAATTAACGGAGCTATTTTCTTCTGGCGGAATAATGGGAATGCTTTGGACCATCTTATTAATTGTTTGTGCAATGGTTTTTGGCGGCGTTATGGACGCTATTGGAGCATTAGCAAAAATTACAAAAGCATTATTGTCTATAGCGACTTCAGTTTTTGGCTTATTTGCAAGTACTGTGGTGAGTTGTTTAGGTTTAAATGTAATTGCATCAGACCAATATTTAGCATTGGTAATTCCTGGTAAAATGTTTAAACAGGCATATGAAGATAAAGGTTTAGCACCAGAAAATTTAAGTAGAACCCTAGAGGATTCTGGTACTGTAACTTCAGTTTTAATTCCTTGGAATACCTGTGGTGCATATCAATCTGGAGTTTTAGGGGTTGGTGTTGGTGAGTATTTTGCATATGCCATCTTTAATTGGTTATCACCATTTACTACCCTGTTATTCGCCGCTTTTAGAATTAAAATTAGACAATTGGTAACGAAATAATTCGCGATACAAAATTCTTTAAAAAAGAATTTTACTTGAATAGACAACTTTAAAATATGATTGTTAGAGCAACTATTTCTGATGTAAAAAGACTTACAGCATTGGCAATAGAGTCAAAATCTTATTGGGGGTATTCTAATGATGTATTAGAAAGTTGGACAGATGCATTAACCGTCTCTGAAGAAATGATTTCTAAGTGCCAAATTTTTAAATTTCTTGTAAACCATACAGCGGTTGGGTTTTATGTTTTAAATCCGCCTGAAAAAAGATCTATTGAATTAGAAATGTTATTTGTGATTCCAAGTTTTATTGGAAAAGGAATTGGAAAACAATTAATACAACATTCATTTGAAATAGCATTTGAATTGAAAGCCACATCAATAACCTTAGTAGCAGACCCCAATGCTTTTTCTTTTTATGCATCCAAAGGGTTTTATGAAATTGACAGAAAAGAAAGTGCTATTCCTGGTCGGCTATTGCCTGTGATGCAAAAAGATTTAATATAATAGAAATCATTAAAAGAAACCAAGGAGTTCCATGGAGTAAAAGATCAAACCAATCTTGAGCCTGCATCGAGTGTTTACCAGAAAATGCATTTCCTCCCAAAATCCATTGCAGTTTTCCTAAAATATGCGGTGGATTAAAAGGAGCCAAACCTAGGGTTAAACTTCCAATTAAAAAGAGTTTCCAGTGCTGTTTAAGTGTTTTTTTCAACGCATGTAAATTTTTTATTTATGTGACATTTAGGTTATATAAACCAATTCCAAACCAAGCCAAATCTTACTGTAAAATCTCTGTATGGATAATTGGGGGCAGAGAAATAATTCTTTTCTGTAAAATCAGAGGTAACATTATCAACCTTTAGATACAAGCGGGTCCTTCTTACTTGTGCATTAAAAAAAATATCAAAGGTTGGAAACCCTATTTCATCTGTATTTTGCAGGGTAAATTCTGCCAATAACGGATTATACGCATTGGCTTTATATTTGCTGAAATATTTAAAAGTGATACCAATATTTACTAGCATTGGTTTTCCTTTAAACCAATAGTCTGTATAATAAAAAGTATTTCTTGTAACAAATTCGGGGACCCTAAAAACAGAACTTCCACTACTTACATTTTGAAACATAAACGTATTGTCTAATGCAAATTTCCCATATTTAAATTCACGATTTCCTTTCACTTTTAAATACGTTATTTGATTGGTAAATTGTTGTGGCTTGTTGTTTTCGTCAAAATACGTGTAGTTATCAATATTCGTAAAATTTAATGAAGCATTTATCCATTTAGAGTTAATTTCAAAGCCCAAATCTCTTGTATTTATATTGCTAAAATCATTTTGCCAATTGTAATCATCATATTTACTTTGGTGTAAAAGAGTATTGAAATTAGCAGATTTAGAACCAATTAATAAACTTCCTTTCAAAACAAAAAGACTATCTTTATTAAAAATGGCTTCTCCTTTTAAAAAGTTACCAGATAATCTGCCAGATCCAGGAGTTAAATTTCCTGTGGCATTGAGTTTAAAATTCTTAATTTTTGCATTCCAATCTGCTCCAACAGAAATAGCATTTCCTTTTAGTTTTGTTTTGTTAACAGTGCTTGCTGTATTTAAAATTGTATCATAACCATAAGAGTAATTTGTAAAATTAACTTTGGCTTTAAATTGACCAAGAACATATTTAGAGTTAAATTCTAGATTCAACTCGTTATTGGTAATTTGCTGTTCTACGTCAGAATTTTTTGCCTCAGAGGAATTGAGTTCTCCAAAAATTGATGTTGTGGAAGTTGTTTGATTGAACGTATAAATTTTGTTTTCATCTGTAAGAATATGACCAATTTTCAAGTTACTAAAATCTTTTTTATTCACTGTATCTTTGCTGGACAATAGTTTATAGCTATGTTCCAAATAAAGCCTGTTTCCATCAAATTGATTTTCAGCATCTACTAAATTAACATCCAATCTAGCTCTATTGTCAAAATTAGGGTCTTCAGTAATAAAACTATTTAAAGCATTGGTTGTGAGCCCACCACTTTCCTGATTAAATAAATCTTGTCTAGCAATATGGCCTTTAATCTCGTACTGATTTTCTTTGGTTCTGTATTGAAATGTTGCTCTAAAATTACCATGACTTGCCAAAGATCTTCTGTATGCTCCTAAAGAACGAATTCCTTTGTAAGACAGAGAGAAATTTAGCCTTTTAGAGAAGTTTAGTGTAAACAAAGCATCTAATACTTGACCTTGTTGAAGGCCTGTTCTATATAATATTTCTGAAGTTGGTGTAGGAACTTCGTAATACTGTATTTCATCAATATCATAATAATTAAATTGTTTTGCAGTAAAACCGATATCTGGAAGTTGTTTTAAATTATCAAAACGATATGCTAAATTATTAAAAGTTTGCCCCTGATTATGAAAGCCTAACAATTCAAAATTATCCTTTCTTAAAAAATTAAACTTATATTCCTTTTGAATGGTTAATGTAGTATCTATATAGGTGGTATCTCTTTTGTGAGAAAAAATTTTATAGTCTGTATATTTTGTTTTTCCAGAGAGTTTTACTTTAATTTCTTTTGTATTTCTGAGGGTGTCATTAGTAATTCTATTATTTATTTTTAGACCACTATCTCTCTTTTTTATATTCTGAGAAAAAAGGGTGTTAGAAAATAATAAAAGACAAATTATAAGGAGAAATATTTTTTTTATCATACTAAATATTCACTAAGGCAAATGTAAAATAATAAAACGATAATTTATGTGAATAATTTCAATAGAAACTGTTAATTTGTAAAATGCTTACATTCAATTATAGTGGTTTTTCTTTAGAAGCAGGAACAGATGAAGCAGGAAGAGGCTGTTTGTCTGGACCCGTTGTAGCTGCTGCGGTGGTTTTACCAAAAGATTTCTCACACCCTTTTTTAAATGATTCTAAAAAGGTGTCTGAAACAAAGAGAGAAGTGTTAAAACCATTTATAGAGAAAAATGCATTGGCTTTTGGGGTATCTTTTACTTGGCAAGATGAAATTGATAAAATTAATATTTTACAAGCATCCATTACAGCAATGCACCGATCAATTGATCAGTTAAAAATTACACCAGAATTTATTATTGTTGATGGGAATACCTTTAGAAACTATAAAGAAATTCCTCACAAAACAATCATAAAAGGAGATGCAAAGTATGTGAGTATTGCGGCGGCTTCCGTTTTAGCAAAAACGTACAGAGATGAATATATGAAAAAAATTCATCAAGAATTTCCCATGTATAATTGGTTAAAAAACAAAGGCTATCCAACCAAAGAACACAGAACTGCAATTCGTAAATTTGGAGCAACAAAGTATCATAGAAAAACATTTAAATTGTTACCAGAGCAATTAAAGTTAAAACTGTAAATTTTTTTTGAAGCTATTTCCTGCTTTCACTTCTCGCTGTTTCGTTCCTCGACGAGCTCAAACAGACCGTTCAATCAGGGCTAAACTCACTTGCAAATCAATATAATTTTTCATGAAATAATCTCATCCAATTATTCTATAATTATTTAAAAACTTCAACTATTTTTACATTCCAAATTTTACAAGATGATTAAAAAAACACGTGCAGAAATTACCAAATGTATACTTCATAAAGTTGCTAATAAATTTAACAGCGGTCATAATGTTTTTTCACAAGATTTAATTCGTTTTGATCAAGAAGGCTATGACTTAATGAAGAATTTTCTGTTAAAACCATTTGGAAGTTTAACACAAAGTTATCGGTTTTCTCATCATGCAGATGTTCGATTAAATGAGTTGAATAATTATGCATCAGAAGTTTTTAAAAAAGAAGATAGTTTTATAGAATATTCTAAAAACATTGTAACTCATTTATACGAACAATCTAATTCTGCTCAAATAAAAACTGGAGATGTAATTGTGGTATTTATTGAAGGAATTGAATATAAAGATGTTCTTACAGAAGCAATTGGTGTTTTTAAAATTGAGAATAAAGTCGATTTTTTTCAAACTTATTTAGATGATAATGAGAGTTTTGATGTTGTTGTTCAGAAAGGAATTTCAACAAAGAAAATAGATAAAGGTTGCTTAATTTTAAATACTTCAGATACCGAAGGAACTATTGTTTTATCTGTAGATAATAATAATTATGACGCTCAATATTGGATTAAGAATTTTTTAAGCATACAATTAGCAGACGATTATAATTCGCACACGCAGAGTTATTTAGAAATGTGTAAAGAATTTTCTGAAGAAGTCATTAAGCCTGAATTGGGCATGCAAGAGCAAGGTTCTTTTTTAGCAAATACAGTAGATTATTTTAAAGAAAACGAATCTATAGATTACGCCACTTTTAAAGATAAGGTCTTTGAAGAAGAAAAGCACAAAGAATTATTTGATGATTATAAAAAACATTTTGAAACTTTGAATGATGTATTGATTAGAAATAATTTTGATGTTTCTGGAGTTGTTCTTAAAAAAGAAAAAAGCAAATTAAAGACCGAAATAAAACTAGATACAAATATCAATATAAGGTTAGATGTAGATGCGCCAGAAGCAGCATCTGAATATATAGAAAGAGGATATGATGAGGAGAAAAAAATGAACTATTATAAAGTGTTTTTTAATCAAGAAACGTAATATTATCTTCTCTGTGACTCCTGTTATGTTAGTGTCTAATTTTATGAAACTATAAACTCATCAACTTCAAAAAGGACTTTAAAATGCTTTAAAATCTTTTGTTTTATTTCTTCTAAATCTATTTTTTTTCCTAATTCAGATTCTAATGAGGTAACTGCTTTTTCACGAATACCACAGGGAATAATATGGTCAAAATACCCCAAATTTGTATTTACATTCAAAGCAAAACCATGCATGGTTACCCAACGCGATGAACGAATCCCCATAGCACAAATTTTACGAGCAAAAGGAGTTCCAACATCGAGCCAAACACCTGTTTCGCCTTCACTTCTCTCTCCTTTTAAACCATATTCAGCAATAGTTAAAATGATAGTTTCCTCCAAGAGTCGAAGATATTTATGAATGTCCGTAAAAAAATTTTCTAAGTCTAAAATAGGATACCCAACAATTTGTCCTGGTCCATGATACGTAATATCTCCACCTCTATTTATTTTATAAAAAGTAGCACCTTTTTCTTTTAACTGATTTTCATTTAACAACAGATTACTCAAATCTCCACTTTTCCCTAAAGTGAAAACGTGAGGATGCTCCACAAATAAAAAATGATTTTTTGTTATATTTTTATTGTTATTCCTGCGATTATCAATCTTTACCTCAATAATTTCTTGTAGCAACTCTGATTGAAAGTCCCAAGTTTCCTTGAAATCCCTAAGTGATAACTCTTTTAGTAGTACGTTTCTATTCATAAATATTTTTACAAAGATAATTATTTGTTTATATTTGATAAGTTAATTTATCTAATGTAAATATTTAAACCGCTTGTTATGAAAATAAAATTACAAAACTATTTAACTTTTTTAGCTCTTTTATTTTTTGTTGGAGTAAACTCTCAAATAAAAATATGGAAAACAAGCAATGCAATTGGAGAATTTCAAGGGCATTCAGTAGAAAAACTTGATAAAGATAATTCTATAGTAGTAGCATTAGATTTCAATGCGTTTAAAAAGCAATTACTAAACACACCTTCAAGAGGTGTCAGTAGTAAAGTTTCAGATGTAATAATTAACCTTCCAGATGATAAAGGTAAATTACAATCATTTAGAATTTTAGAAGCATCAGTTTTTTCACCAACTTTATCTGCAAAATTTCCTAATATAAAATCGTATGTTGGTTTTAGTACAGATAATTCTGGGGCAGTAGTTCGAATGAGTGTTTCTCCTAGAGGAGTTCAAACAATGATTTCTTACAAAAGTAAACCAACAGTTTTTATGCAGCCATTAAAAGATGATATTAAAAACTACATAGTGTATAATAAACTTTCTAAAAGTAATTTACCAAAAGAAGAATTTATTTGTTCAACAGCAAACGAATTAGTTAAAGATTCTGGAGAAGATAAAAATAATATTACACAAAGAGATGCTGATGATCAGGTGTTACGTATATTTCGTTTGGCAATCTCTGTTAATGGAGAATATACAAGTTATCATGGTGGTACAGTTGAGGGAGCTTTAGCAGCAATTAATGCAACAATGGCAAGAGTTAATGCAGTATTTGAAACCGATATGGCTATTACTTTTGAAGTTCAAGACTTTCCAGAACTAATTTTCACAGATCCTAATACAGATCCTTACTCTACGATGGGTAACTGGAATCTAGAACTACAAAATACATTAACTAATACTATTGGTAATGAAGCATATGACATAGGGCACATGTTTGGTGCATCGGGTGGTGGTGGAAATGCTGGTTGTATAGGATGTGTCTGTGTTGATGACACTCCTTCGCCAAATGATAGAAACAAAGGAGCCGGAATAACTTCTCCAGCAGATGGCATTCCAGAAAGCGATACTTTTGATATAGATTATGTAGCACATGAAATAGGCCACCAAATGGGGGCTAATCATACTTTTTCCCACCAAACAGAAGGATCAGGGGTAAATGCAGAGCCAGGTTCTGGTTCAACAATTATGGGATATGCAGGAATAACAAGTAGTAATGTTCAACAAAATAGTGATGGTTATTTTCATTATTATAGTATCAAACAAATTACAGACAACGTTACCAATAATAGATTTTGTTGGCAAGACAATTCTCCAGTTAATTTAACTAATAATCCACCTAATGCTAATGCAGGTAATGATGTTACAATACCACAAGGTACAGCATACGTTTTAAGAGGATCTGCTACAGATGAAGATTCTGAAGATAACCTCATGTACTCATGGGAACAAACCGATAATGGACAAGTAACAAGATCCCAATTTGGACCTACAAGAACCATAGGGGCACAAGTAAGGTCTCTTCCTCCCTCAAACTCTGCCGATAGATATGTTCCAAAGCTTAGTAGGGTTGTTTTAGATCAGTTAACAGAAACCAACCCAAATTCTGGTGACGATTGGGAGACTGTATCCACAGTGGGAAGGGATTTGAACTTTGCGTTAACTGTTCGAGACAGAGAACCTACAAATACAGGTCTTTATGGTCAAAGTAGTTTTGATTTAATGAAGGTAACTGTAGATCCATCATCAGGTCCTTTTGTAGTAACTTCTCAAACTACAAATGAAACATGGGATGCAGGCTCTACAGAAACCGTTACTTGGGATGTTGCCGGAACAAATACTGGAAACGTAAATGCACCAAAAGTAAATATCTTGTTATCTATAGACGGAGGAGCTACTTTTCCGTATACTTTAGCATCCGATATAGATAATGATGGAAGCCACAGTTTTACAGTGCCAGTAACAGGAGGTGGAGATACCACAGAGGCAAGAATTATTGTAGAAGGAAAAGATCATATTTTCTTTGCTATGAACTCTTCTAATTTTTCAATTCAAGAGTCAGAATTTGCTTTGGCTGTAACAAGCCCAGAAGTTAGTGTATGCTCACCCAATGATGCTGTTTATAATATTACTTATAATACCTTTTTAGGGTTTACAGGTACTTCCACTTTTTCAACAAGTGGATTACCCACGGGTGCAACAGCTACATTTAATCCTACAACAGCCACGGCAGACGGAACAGCGGTAACTCTTTCAATCTCAGGCATTGCTGGAGTTGCACAAGGTTTGTATGATTTTAAAATCATTGCTACATCCGGAGCAATTAGTAAAGACGCAGATGTTAATCTAAGCGTTTTTAACGGTTTACCAGGAAACATAATACTAACAGCGCCAACTGATGGAAGCACAGATGAATCTATAACACCCACTTTAACATGGGATGCTGATGCCAATGCAGCATCTTACGATATAGAAGTAGCTACAGATGCTAGTTTTAATTCTATTGTTGCTAGCGGAAATGCTTCTTCTAACTCTTATGCTCCCTCAGGGTTAAATCAAACTACAACCTATTATTGGCGTGTAAAAGGGAAGAATACTTGTGGTGATGGAGCTTTTTCTTCAGTGTTTAGTTTTACAACATTAAGTTGTACAACGTGTACATCTGTTGCCGATATTGAATACGATACGAGTACAACCTTGGTTAAATTCAACACAATAGAGAATGCAACTACAAAAAGAGATGCATCCGGTTTTAGACAAGGGTATTTTGATTATACATCTATTTCTACTACGGTAAAAAGAGATGAATCTCACGACATAACGATACATGTTAATACTGATGGCAATTACACTGTTCACTCTTTTGTTTGGGTAGATTGGAATCAAGATTGCGATTTTGATGATGCAAATGAAACCTATGATTTAGGACAAGTTACAGGAACTGATGATGGGCCAACAGATTTAAGCCCTCTATCTATAACCATCCCTAATGGAGCATCTCTGGGAAGTACAGTAATGAGGGTTACAACCAAATACAGTACAGATCCAAGTTCTTGTACAACCTCAACTTTTGATGGAGAGGTTGAAGACTATACCGTTATTGTAGAAGACGCAGTAGCATCGATAAAAGATGTTACGTTTTCTGGATTTAATCTGTATCCAAATCCATCAAAAGGAATTTTTAATTTGAGTTTTGATGTGTTTAGTACAGAAAAAGTTTCTGTCCAATTATTTGATGTTAGAGGCAGATTAATCCATCAAAAGAATTTCTTTGATACGGGTGCTGTTTTTTCTGAACAAATTAATTTTGATAAAGCAAGCGCAGGGTTGTATTTAGTAAAAATTACAAATGGTAATAAACAGACAACAAGAAAGTTAATTATAGAATAATAAATATTTTACGATTTTTTAGAACCGGTTGTAGCAATACAATCGGTTTTTTTATGAACTAAAGTTTGTAGAATTTTGGTATCAATATAAATCAAACTACTTTTGTAAAATGTCAATAAAAGTAACTTCTGTTTCTAAAATTTATAAAATTCAAAAAGCGTTGAATGGAGTTTCATTTTCTGCTGATATAGGTCAAATAATTGGTTTTTTAGGGCCTAATGGAGCTGGAAAATCAACGATGATGAAAATCTTAACTGGTTTTATAAAACCAAATTCTGGTGAGGTTTTTGTAAATGAAATTGATGTATTGAAAAATCCGTTAAAAGCCCAAAAAAATATTGGATATTTACCAGAGCATAATCCTTTGTATGCAGAGATGTATGTTCGTGAATATTTAGAATTTCAAGCATCTATTTTTAAGGTAGATAAGCGTGAAATAGAAATTTGCATAGAAAAAGTAGGATTAGCATCAGAAGCGCATAAGAAAATAGATCAATTATCTAAAGGCTATCAACAAAGAGTAGGTTTAGCAGCAGCTATTTTACACAATCCAAAAGTATTGATTTTAGATGAGCCAACAACCGGTTTGGACCCAAATCAATTGATAGAAATTAGAGCATTGATAAGAGAATTAGGCACAGAAAGAACGGTATTATTTTCTACGCATATTATGCAAGAAGTAGAAGCAGTTTGTAATCGAGTAATTATTATTAAAAAAGGTGTAATTATAATGGATAAAAAGTTATCTGAACTTCAAGAGAATAATCAACAAATAATAGAAGTTACTTTTAATATTTCTGTTGATAAAAATGGATTCAGTAAATTGCCTAGCCTAATTTTTTCAAAAAAAATAGTAGAAAATACTTGGGAATTAACCTTTAATTCAGAGGAAGATATGCGCGCTAAAATTTTCGATTTTGCAAAAGAAAATAATCTAAAAATTATTGGACTAACTGCAAAAAATAAAAACTTAGAAACGCTGTTTAGGGAAGTGACTTCTTAATTCAACTTGTATTGAATCTGCTGACTATCTAAAGTTGCTAATAGTTCATTAGAAATATGGACTTTAGTGTTTCTACTAGGTAAGCTTACTTCTAATTTCTCTTTTTCATCCCAAATGGTAAATTTTAAAGATTGTTTGCCCGGTTTATTCTTTAAAATAGTTTCTAAATTCAAAATAGTATCTTCCTTAATTTCTGCTAAAGGAAGTTGAATGGTTACTTTTTTACAGAGTTCGTCCATAATATCATGTAGTAATTTCATTTCTGTAAATTTTAATCTTGGTTCTCCTGTAATACCTTCTTTATTAGTCCATCCAGGTTGAATTGTAGACCGAATAAACAGGAAAGAATTTGGAACTAAAAAGTGTTTCATTTTTAAGTAATCTTCGCCAAAAATCCTAAATTCATTACTGTCTGCATAATCTTCAATTGTAAACATAGCCCACCCTTTTCCAGTTTTAGAAACTCTGTGTTGCACATCAGAGATGATTCCAGCAAAGGCTAAATTCATTCCGACATATTTTGCGATATCTCCCTTAAAATGTTTTAATGAAGCGTTGCAAAATTTCAATTCATTTTTAAAATCATCTAAAGGATGTGCAGAAATATAAATTCCAATTACTTCTTTTTCTTGAGACAAAAGTTCCATAGTTCCCCAAGTTTCACATTCAGGAATATCTGGTTCTGGAAATTGCACCGTAGAGGTTTCTCCAAACATTGAGACTTGAGAAGAATTTTCGTTTTCTTGATATTTACTTCCAAACTTCATGGCACGCTCTAAAAAAGTCAACCCTTTTTCATCAATAGAAAAATATTGTGCTCTGTGTGTATCTGAAAAAGAATCGAAAGCGCCTGCTTTTACCAAACTGTCAAAAGATTTTTTATTGGCAGCACGCAGGTCTACCCGTTTTGCTAAATCGAAAATAGAAGTATAATTTCCATTTTCTTTTCGCTCTTTAATAATTGCCCTTACTGCGGAAGCTCCAACTCCTTTAACGGCAGCCATTCCAAATCTTACAGCCCCTTCTTTATTTACCGAAAACTTTAGATAAGATTCATTTAGATCTGGACCTAAAACCTTTAATCCCATTCGTCTGCATTCTTCCATAAAGAATGAAACTGATTTGATATCATTCATATTATTGGAAAGTACAGAGGCCATATACTCTGCAGGATAATGTGCTTTTAAATAGGCAGTTTGATAAGCAATCCAGGCATAACAAGTAGAATGCGATTTGTTAAAGGCATAACTTGCAAAAGCTTCCCAATCTTTCCATATTTTTTCTAATTTATCTGAATCATGTCCATTTGCTGCAGCTTGCTCTATAAACTTTGGCTTCATTTTATCTAGCACTGCAATTTGTTTTTTCCCCATCGCTTTTCGCAAAACGTCTGCTTCACCTTTGGTAAAATTTGCCAACTTTTGAGACAGTAACATTACTTGCTCTTGATAGACTGTTATTCCGTAGGTTTCTGCCAAATATTCTTCCATGGCAGGTAAATCATATTCAATATCTTCTGTACCATGTTTTCTATTGATAAAACTTGGAATGTATTCCATCGGTCCAGGTCGATAAAGGGCATTCATTGCAATTAAATCTGCAAAAACAGTTGGTTTTAAAGAACGCATATGTTTCTGCATTCCTGGAGACTCATATTGGAAAATACCAACGGTTTCTCCTTTCTGGAAAAGTTCATACGTTTTTTCATCATCTAAAGGAAAATTTTCTGGATCTAAATCTACATTGTATTTTGCCTTCACAATTTTAACGGTATCTTTAATTAAGGTCAGGGTTTTTAATCCTAAGAAATCCATTTTTAACAAACCAGCAGCCTCTACTACAGAATTGTCAAATTGAGTTACATACATGTCAGAATCTTTTGCTAAGGCAACAGGTACATAATTGGTTATATCACTTGGAGTGATAATTACGCCACAAGCATGGATCCCTGTATTTCTTACTGAACCCTCTAAAATAGTAGCTTTATTAATGGTTTCTGAGGTTAAATCAGTACCTGTTGCCATAGTTTGCAACTCTTCTATCATCACTTTTTCTTCAGCTCTAAGCCCTGCAATTTTTCCTTTACTTTTGGGATCATCGCCAAAAATATTTTTCAGTTTCACACCAGGAATTAATTTCGCAATTCTATCAGCTTCAAAAAGAGGTAAATCTAGAACTCTGGCAGTATCTCTAATTGAAGATTTGGCTGCCATTGTACCATAGGTAATAATTTGTGCTACTTGATTTGCGCCATATTTATTTATTACATATTCCATTACACGTCCGCGCCCTTCGTCATCAAAATCAATATCAATATCGGGCATTGAAACCCTCTCCGGATTTAAGAAACGCTCAAAAAGCAAATCGTATTTAATAGGGTCTATATTGGTAATCCAAAGACAATAAGCAACTACAGAACCAGCTGCAGAGCCACGCCCTGGGCCAACAGCAACGTTCATATTTCTCGCTTCTCTGATAAAATCTTCTACAATTAAAAAATAACCGGGATATCCCGTTTTTTCAATAACAGATAGTTCAAAATCTAAACGTTCTTTAATAGATTCTGTAAGTTCTCCATAGCGTTTTTTAGCCCCTACAAAAGTTAGGTGTCTTAAGAAATTATTTTCTCCACGTTTTCCACCATCTATTTTATCTTCCTCGGATATAAATTCATCAGGAATGTCAAAAGCAGGTAATAAAACATCTCTTGCAAGAGAAAATATTTCAACTTTATCTACGATTTCTTGAATATTGATAATTGCTTCAGGCAAATCTGCAAAAAGCATTTTCATTTCATCAGAAGACTTAAAATAATACTCTTGGTTGGGTAAGCCATATCTATAACCACGGCCTTTTCCTACTGGTGTTGCTTGTTTTTCTCCATCTTTAACACAGAGTAAAATGTCATGTGCATTTGCGTCCTTTTTCTCTAAATAAAAGGTGTTATTTGTTGCAATAATTTTAATATCATGCTTTTTAGAGAACTTCAATAACGTTTCATTTACAATGTTTTCATCTTCTTGATTATGTCGCATCACCTCAATATAAAGATCGTCTTTAAATTGTTCTTTCCACCAAATTAGAGCATCTTCTGCTTGTCTTTCTCCAAGATTTAGAATTTTACTTGGGACTTCACCATATAAACTCCCTGTTAAAACAATAATATCTTCTTTGTGTTTTTTAATAATTTCTTTGTCAATTCTTGGGACATAATAAAAACCATCCACAAAAGCTATTGAAGACATTTTTGCCAAATTATGATATCCTTTTTTATTTTTCGCCAATAAAATAATTTGATATCCATTGTCTTTTTGTGATTTGTTTTTATGATCTTCACAAACATTAAACTCGCAACCAATAATCGGTTTTATAGGGTCTTTTGCAGTTTTATTATGATTTAAAATGGTACTTACAAAGTGAAAGGAAGCCATCATATTTGCAGAGTCTGTCATGGCAACTGCAGGCATATTGTCTTTTGCAGCAGCTTTTATGATATTACCAATTTGCATGGTAGATTGCAAAACAGAAAATTGTGTATGATTGTGTAAATGTGAAAATTGAATATGTTCTAACTCAGCCAAACCTTCTGAAGTAGATTTTTTAGTTTCTTTAGTTTTTAATTGATAAAGGCGCTGACGAATTTTCTCACTTTCTTTTTTAAGATTGATATGTTTTAAACCAATAACTTGAATTGGTTTAGGGTTTGTTTCCGAGAAATTATCGAAATAATTCGCATCTACATCTAATTCTTCCTTGGTAAATTCTCTAATACGAATTAGTTCTAAAAAACAACGTGATGTTGCTTCAACATCTGCCGTTGCATTATGAGCATCTCCAAATCCAATACCAAATAAATGCTTATGTAATTCTGTTAGTGTTGGCAATTTAAACTTCCCACCCCGCCCTCCAGGAATCTTACATAGAAAAGCCGTTTTTTCCGTACAAGTATCTAAAATTGGTAAGGAAGCCATTTTGTTTTCGAAACCTAATCTATGGAATTCACAGCCCATAATATTTAAATCGAAATTAACATTTTGACCAATAATAAATTTTGTTTTACTTAAAACTTCATTAAATAAAACTAAACATTTTTCTAATGAGACACCTTGCTCTTCTGCTAATTCAGTAGAAATTCCGTGAATTCTTTCTGCATCAAAAGGAATGTTAAAATTATCTGGCTTTATGAGAAAATCTTGGTGCTCTAGAATAGTTCCCATTTCATCATGAAGCTGCCATGCAATTTGAACACACCTTGGCCAGTTGTTTGTATCTGTAATTGGGGCATTCCAACTTTTGGGCAAACCTGTAGTTTCGGTATCAAAAATTAAGTACATAAAGGACCTTTTTGTTAATGGCTTTGGGAAGTTAAAAGTACAAAAACATGAAAGATCTTGGCCTGATAATTTATGCTGACTTATCAACAAAAAGGAAATAAATTAACTGCTTGATAATTAGTGAATTTTAAATTGACAGAATTAAATTAATTTGTATATTTGCGCCCACTTACCACGAGATGGTAAGAGTATTAATAATCGAGGTCGAGAACCTTAAAAAATTAACAAATTATGTCTGTAAAGATTAGACTACAAAGACACGGTAAAAAAGGGAAACCATTCTATTGGATAGTTGCCGCTGATGCTCGTGCAAAAAGAGATGGTAAATACTTAGAGAAAATAGGTACTTACAATCCTAATGTGAACCCTGCAGTGATTGATTTAAACGTTGACAAAGCTGTAGAATGGTTACAAAAAGGTGCACAACCAACGGATACTGCAAAAAACATTTTATCTTACAAAGGTGCTATGTTAAAGAACCACTTAGCAGGTGGGGTAAGAAAGGGTGCGTTAACTGAAGAGCAAGCAGAAGCTAAATTTACAGCTTGGTTAGAAGAGAAAGTAGCCAAAGTATCTAACAAAGAAGCTGGATTATCTAAAGCACAATCTGAAGCTAAAGCGAAGGCGTTAGCAGCAGAAAAATTAGTTAATGAAGCAAGAATTGAAGCTGCAAAACCAGTTGTAGAAGAAGTTGCTGAAGTTGAAGAAGCCGTTGAAGAAGCTCCTGAAACAATTGATGAAGCACAAGAAAAAGCAGCAGAGTAAATTATAAATTTATACGATAATGCGTAAAGAAGATTGTTTTTATTTAGGCAAAATCGTAACAAAATATAGTTTCAAAGGTGAAGTTGTTATCAAATTAGATACAGACGAACCAGAGTTGTATAAAGAAATGGAATCAGTTTATGTCGAGTTTGACGCAAATTTGGTTCCATTTTTTATTGAAAAAAGTTCACTTCACAAAGGAAATCAATTACGTGTTCAGTTTGAAGATGTATATTCCGAAGAAGAAGCGAATGCTATTTTAAAATGTGGTGTTTATTTACCCTCTACCATGTTGCCAAAATTATCTGGTGATAAATTTTATTTCCATGAAGTAATTGGTTTCAAAGTTGTGGATTTGAATTTTGGAGAAGTTGGACAGATTGTTCATATCAATGACAAAGCTGCGCAACCACTTTTTGAAATTGATAGAGAAGGAAAAGAAATTTTTATTCCGATGGTAGATGATTTTATTAAAAAAGTAGACAGAGAGAATAATACGATACAAGTAGAAACTCCTCAGGGTTTGATAGATTTATATTTATAGTCAAAAGAGATTGCCAAATTACTAAAAACATGTTTGGTTGGTAGTTGCAAAAAGAGACTAAATTTAGTTTAGTATAATATAGAAAGGTGGCCGAGTGGTCGAAGGCGCTACCCTGGAAAGGTAGTGTACCGGTAACGGTACCGAGGGTTCGAATCCCTTCCTTTCTGCAAGAAATTAAGTAAAAAATTCAAAAGTTCTATGTTTTTGACATGGAACTTTTTTATGTTAAAAATGAATATTATTTTGAATACTCCATTCAAATTTAAAGAATTTACTATTCATCAAGATAAAACGGCAATGAAAGTTGGTACAGATGGCGTTTTACTGGGTTCTTGGTGCTCTATAGATAACCATCCAGGTGCTATTTTAGATATTGGTGCTGGAACTGGAGTTGTTTCATTAATGCTGGCACAACGATCGGATGCAATGACAATTGATGCTGTTGAGCTTGTAGAAAATGCCTACGAACAAACTGTAGGCAATTTTGAAAAATCAGATTGGGGAGATCGCTTGTATTGCTACAATGCTACTTTTCAGGAATTTGCAAATGAACTCGCTGAGGAAGAGGAAACCTATGACTTAATCGTTTCAAATCCGCCATTTTATACCGATGGATTTAAAACAAAGGATATGGAAAGAAATAAAGCTCGTTTCACGTCTTCTCTTTCTTTTGAAGAATTGTTAAAAGGAGTTTCTAGGATAGTATCAGAAAATGGAATTTTCTCTGTGATTATTCCTTTTAAAGAAGAGAATAATTTTATCGATTTAGCAAAGCAAAACAGGTTGTTCTTAAATAGAGTCTGTAGAGTTCAAGGAAATAAAACATCAGAAATAAAAAGAAGCTTGATGGAGTTTTCTTTTAATCAAACAGCAATTAAAGAAGAAAGTTTAATAATAGAAACTGAGCGTCACAAATACACAGAAGATTATATTAACTTGACCAAGGATTTTTATTTAAAAATGTAACTTTTCTTTTTGTTATTCTTCTCCGTAATAAGGTAATTTTATCCAATAACATTATTAGGGTTATAACCTAAATATGGAACCTCTTTTTCTTTAAATAGTATTCCATAGTTTTCTAATTCCTTTAAAATAGGTTCGTAAATCTCTTTTGTTATGGGTAACTGTACTCCAGGAGTAGTAATCTCGCCTTTCAAAATTTTTAAAGCTGCTATTCCAACAGGTAACCCTACTGTTTTTGCCATAGCCGTATAGGTTTGATTTTCTCCTAAAACAATTAAACTACTTTCAATTTGATGCTTTTTCCCATTAATTTCGTAGCCAAAGAGGTGCTGCATCACAATCATATCCTTGTCGTTTTCTTTCAGTGTCCAAGAATCTTCTAATATTTTTTGAAGCATTTGAGCTGGAGTGGCATTTTTTAATCTAATTTTTTTCTTTGAATTAAAAAGATCTAGCTCTAATAATTTTTCCCACATTACATCATCTTGATCTATTTTTAAATATGAACGTAGTTTTAATTCTGCAGAATCTGAAGGGGAATATGCTAAAAATAAATTCACAAAATCTCTGTAACTCATGTTTTCAGAGTTTTCTATTGTGTATGAATCATCCGTCATTCCTAATTGAACAAAAATATTCCAAGCTCTGGAGAAACCTACTCTTCTTATGGTTCCTCTATACATTGTTGGGATATCATCCAAACCATAAACGCTTCTATATTTTAAAGAATCTCTATTTGCATATGCTTCAAATTTTGAGTTGTTAATTTCTAAAAATTCTGTTCTTCTAAATAATTTATGATATGGAATATATTTATAAGTGCCTTCTTGAATAAACATTGCAGCTCCACCTTGGCCTGCTAAAACAACATTTCTTGGATTCCAAGTAAATTTATAATTCCATAAATTAGTATCACTTTCTGGAGCAACTATTCCTCCACAAAACGACTCAAACAACAGCATTTTTCCGCCTTCATTTTTAATCCTATCAATGATTTGCATAGCGCTCATATGATCGATTCCTGGATCTAACCCTATTTCATTCATAAAAATCAAACCTTTCTTTTTTGCTTCAGCATCTAACTCTTTCATCTCATCAGAAATATAAGAGGCAGTTACCATATGTTTTTCAAATGAAATACAATCCTTAGCTACTTGCAAATGCAATCTTGCAGGCAACATAGAAACAACAAGATCTGCTTTTTTTATTTGACTTTCTCGTTGGTTTTTATCAAAAACATCTAAAATAATGGCTGTTGCATTTTTATGATTATAGATTAGTTTCTTAGCATTTGCTGTAGAGATATCTGCTATTGTAAGCTTTAAATTTTCACTTTCAGACTTGTCTAAAAGATATTTTATTAAAGCTGAACTCGATTTTCCTGCGCCAATAATCAATATGTTTTTCATAAAGAAATAATGTATTTTTGTGTGTACACGAAGATACATTATTTGTTTAAAATTTAACAAAAACTATAAAAAATGTTTAAAAATTTAGTAATTACTTGTTTTTTAGGTATGATGGCTATTATTTTAGGTGCTTTTGGTGCACATGCCTTGAAAGAAAGTTTAACATCAGAAGCATTATCGAGTTTTGAAACGGCTGTTCGTTATCAAATGTATCATGTTATTGTGCTGTTGTTTGTTAATATATATGAAGGGTTTACACCCAAACAAAAAAACAATATTAGTACTATTTTCTTTGTAGGAATCTTTTTGTTTTCGGGTTCAATATATGTTATACAATTAACTTCAATTACTGCAAAAAGTATTTGGTTTGTAACACCTTTAGGAGGTGTTTTTCTTATACTTGGTTGGATTTTAATGATTATCATATTCAAAAAAAAATATTGTAAACAATAAAAAGTTAATAATTTTTATTTTAAAATAAGCCTGTTATAAAATATTGTTTAATTTTGTTGCATATCTAAAAAACCCAAAAATTATTGATATGGTAGATACAAATACGAAATCGATTTCGTTAAATAGTCTAGGAATCAAGAATAGCACAATTCGTTATCAGTTAACTTCTAGTGAGTTACACGAAGAAACAATTGAAAAAGAACAAGGAAAACAATCTTCTATAGGTGCAATTGCTGTTAATACAGGAGAGTTTACAGGACGATCTCCTTTGGATCGTTTTATTGTAAAAGATGATGTTACAAAAGATGAAATTTGGTGGAGTGACATCAATTTACCTTTCGATTCTGATAATTTTGATAAACTATATGATAAGGTTGCAAATTACTTGTCTAATAAAGAGGTTTTTGTGAGAGATAGTTATGCTTGTGCAGACGAAAATTATAAACTAAATATTAGAGTTGTAAATGAATATCCTTGGAGCAATATGTTTGCTTATAATATGTTTTTAAGACCTACAAAAGAAGAATTAAAAGATTTTTCTCCAGAATGGACAGTTATCAATGCTCCAGGTTTTATGGCAAATCCAGAAATAGATGGAACACGTCAACACAACTTTGCAATTTTGAATTTTGAAAAGAAAATAGCTTTAATTGGCGGAACTGGTTATACAGGAGAAATTAAAAAAGGAATTTTTTCTGCACTTAATTTTATATTACCAGTATTCAAAAACACCTTACCAATGCACTGTTCTGCAAATATAGGTAAAGATGGAGATACTGCCATCTTTTTTGGTTTATCTGGAACCGGAAAAACAACATTATCTACAGATCCCAATAGAAGTCTAATTGGTGATGATGAACATGGTTGGACAGCAGAAAATACTGTTTTTAATTTTGAAGGGGGATGTTATGCAAAAGTGATTAATTTATCAGAAGAACAAGAACCAGAGATTTATGCTGCAATAAAAAAAGGAGCAATTTTAGAAAATGTAGTAATGGATGATAAAGGAGTTGTCGATTTTGAAGACACTTCAATCACCCAAAACACAAGAGTTAGTTACCCTATTTATCATATAGATAATATTCAAGAGCCATCAATTGGTAAAAACCCAAAGAATATATTTTTCTTAACAGCTGATGCTTTTGGAGTTTTACCTCCTATTTCTAAATTAACTCCAGGTCAAGCTGCATATCATTTTATATCTGGTTATACGGCAAAAGTTGCAGGAACAGAAGCAGGAGTTACAGAACCAGTACCAAGTTTTTCAGCTTGTTTTGGTGCACCATTTATGCCATTACATCCAACACGCTATGCAGAAATGTTAAGTAAAAAAATGAAAGAAGCAGGTGTAAATGTTTGGTTGGTAAATACAGGTTGGACTGGCGGTCCTTATGGAATTGGAAGTAGAATGAAATTAAAATATACAAGAGCCATGATTGCTGCCGCTATAGATGGAAGTTTAGAGGCTGCCAACAAAAATAATTATCATATACATTCTATGTTTGGTTTAAAACAACCAAGAACATGTCCTAATGTACCCACTGAAGTTTTAAGTCCTAGGAAATCTTGGAATAATGATAAAGGATATTATGAAACCGCACAAAAATTAACAACTTCGTTTAAAGAAAACTTTAAAAAGTTTGAAGAGTATGCGAATGAAGAAATTATGGCTGGCGGGCCTTTAGTTTAAAGAGTTTTAATTATATAAAAAAAGCATCTCCTAGGAGATGCTTTTTTTGTAGAATAATTTTATTAGTTTTAAATATTCTAACATCTAGGTATTATGATTAAAAATATATTCAAAAGTATTGGTCCAGGTACTCTAGTAGCTGCTGCTTTTATTGGTCCAGGGACTGTAACTCTGTGTACACTTGCTGGAGTAAATTTTGGTTTCAATTTATTGTGGGCAATGTTACTTTCTATAATAGCCACCATTGTTTTACAAGAAATGGCAGCCAGGTTAGGGATCATCTCTCAAAAAGGTATCTCTGAAGTACTGAGAGAAGAAATAAAAATTCCATTTTTCAGATATTTTATGACCTTTTTAATTTTATCGGCAATTGTTGTTGGAAATGCCTCTTATGAAGCAGGAAATATCAGTGGCGGTATTTTAGGTTTAGAAACAATTTTCGGGGAATTAATTTTAATTTTTGGGAACGTCTCTATAAATTTAATGAGTTTGTTTATAGGTGCTATTGCATTTGTATTACTCTACATTGGGAATTATAAATTTTTAGAAAGGGCTTTGATTGCGCTGGTTTTAGTGATGAGTATTTCATTTCTAATAACAGCAGTTGTAACTAAACCAAATATTTTAGAAATTTTGAAAGGCATGTTTATTCCAAAATTTCCAGATAAAAGTTTGTTAACCATCATTGGCTTAATAGGAACAACTGTTGTTCCCTATAATTTGTTTTTACATGCTTCTCTAGTAAAAGAGCGCTGGAAAAAGAAAGAAGACTTAAAATTAGCTAAAAAAGATACAATTGCTTCTATTGTTCTAGGTGGGATAGTTTCTATGGCAATTATAATTTCTGCTGCCGCAACTCCATTTGGAGATATTTCTAATGCGGCAGATTTAGCAAAAGGATTAGCACCATTATATGGCGAGTTTGCCAAGTATTTTCTAGCTTTAGGCTTATTTGCTGCTGGAATAACATCCGCAATTACAGCACCCTTAGCAGCTGCCTATGTAGCAAAAGGTTGTTTAGGATGGAAAGGAGGATTGAAATCCAAATCGTTTAGATTTGTATGGGCTTTTATTTTATTTTTAGGTGTTTTGTTTTCCTCAATAGGAATAAAACCTATTGAAATTATAAAATTTGCCCAAGTAGCAAATGGAATATTGTTGCCAGTAATTGCTGGAATATTATTATGGATTATGAATAAAAAATCAGTTTTAGGAAGTTTTATAAACACTAGAGTTCAAAATATTTTAGGATTTATAATTTTAGCAATTACCATCTTTTTAGGATTAAAAGGAATTTTGAAAGTATTTAATTTATTCTAAAATGACTATAGATATTAATTGTGATGTTGGTGAAGGAGTGGCAAACGAATATTTATTAATGCCCTTTATTTCTTCCTGTAATATTGCTTGTGGTGGACATTTTGGAGATGTAGAGACCATCGATACAACTATTCAGCGGGCTATAAAAAACAATGTTTTAATGGGCGCACATCCATCGTTTCCAGACAAAGAGAATTTTGGACGAAAAGTCATGGATATTTCCCATCGTGAACTTCAAAAAAGCTTAGAGAATCAGTTAGATGAATTTGTTGAAAGGCTTTCTTTTTTCAATCAAAAACTTCATCATATAAAACCCCACGGTGCTTTATATAATTTAATAGCAGTAGATAAAAAGTATGCGAAAATATTTGTAGATGTAATGCATAAATATTTAAAAGATGTTTTTTTATATGTTCCCTATCATTCTGTTATTGAAAAAGTTGCTCTAGAAAATAATATTAAAATTAAATATGAAGCCTTTTGCGATCGGAATTATAATATTGATTTAACTCTTGTTTCTAGAACTCAAAAAAATGCACTAATTACAAATGCAGATGAAGTTTTTAAACACCTCTTGTTAATGATAAGGAAAGAGAAAGTAAAAACAGTTTCTGGTATAGATAAAACGATAAAAGCAGATACTTTTTGCGTACATGGAGATACTATAAATTCATTAGAGATTTTAAAAACAATATCAAAAAATTTAAAGAAAGAAGGAATCCAAGTTGGAATTTAAACACACATATAAACCTTTTGGAAAGCAAGCTATTTTAATAGAATGGAGTGCAGTTATTAATGAGGACATCTTGAAAGATATCCTTTTATTTAAAGAAAAACTCATACAAACAAGAAAGGATAATTTTACAGATGTAATTGTTGGTTATAATTCTTTAACCCTACTACTAAAGAAGGAATTTGTTCATTTTTATAAGGAAGTAGAAGAATTAAAATTAATTTATACCTCAAAATTTATGAATCTTAAACAAGAAAACTTTGTTTGGGAAATTCCTGTTTGTTATGACCAAAGATTTGGGATTGATTTGGAAGAAATATCCAACAAATCTAAGCTAACAGTTCAAGAAATAATACAGCTCCATTCAGAAAAGACCTACAGAGTTTTTTTTATCGGTTTTTTACCTGGCTTTTTGTATTTAGGTGGATTGGATTCTAAATTGCATTTTGACAGAAAACCAAATCCAAGATTAAAGGTTGCAAAAGGTTCTGTTGCTATTGGTGGTGGCCAAACAGGGGTTTATCCATTAGATTCTCCAGGGGGTTGGAATATTATTGGAAAAACTCCAATTCATTTTTTTGATGCTAAAAGTCAGAAACCTTGCTATGTAAAAGCTGGAGATAAAATAAAATTTACCTCAATCTCTTTTGAAGAATTTTATCAATTGGAAAAAGAAGTTTTAAAAAATAAGTTTACAATCTTTAAAACTCTATTGAATGATTAAAGTTTTAAAGCCTGGGTTTTATACCTCAATTCAAGATAGAGGTCGAATTGGTTATGCTTCTATGGGAGTTCCTGTTTCAGGTGTTATGGATTCTTATTCAGCAGATTTAGCCAATAGTGTTTTAAACAATTCTTTTGAGGATGCTGTTATAGAAATTACCTTTGGTGGATGTATATTAAAATTTTTAACGGATACTTTTATTAGTATTTCTGGTGGTGATTTTTCAGCAAAAATAAATAACAAACCCGTGTTGTTAAATTCAAGAATTAAAATTTATAAAAATGATGAGTTGCTTTTTGGAACTATTAACTTTGGAACGAGATGCTATTTAGCTGTTAAAGACGGTTTTTTAACTGAAAAAGTTTTAAAGAGTAGGAGTTTTTATAATGGCATAACTAGTAACTTTTTAATTAAAAAAAATGACCTATTACCCATATCAACTCATTATATCGATTTAAATCTATCAAATACCGCTATTAAAATTTTAAAATCTCATTTTAAATCTCAAGAAATGAAATGTTTTGAAGGGCCAGAATTTGATTTGTTAGATGAAGTTCAAAAGGAACAAATTAAAAAACAGGTTTTTACAATTTCTAATTCGAATAATAGAATGGGCTATCAATTAAATGAAACTATAGAGAATAGACTACCTCAGATATTAACTTCTGCAGTTTTACCAGGAACCGTTCAATTAACTCCTTCAGGGAAATTAATTGTCTTAATGAGAGATTGTCAAGTTACAGGCGGCTACCCTAGAATCCTACAAATATGTGAAGAAAGTATAAATAGACTAGCACAAAAATCTACAGGAGATAAACTACAGTTTAAATTTAACTAAAAAAACACCTCATTTAAGGTGTTTTTTTAGTGGTAGAATTATTATTGATCTTTATTTGTTTTGGGAGTTTTAGGCGAGGAAGGTGTTGGAGGTGTTGGTTGTTCATTCTTCAATTTTATTTGAATATCTCCAGTATATCCATCCAACTCTTTCATTGCTTTTTTCACTTCTTCTAAAGTACCTGAAATAACAATTTTTTCAGTAACTGTTTTTACATTTTCATTTTTATTAGTAATAGTAGTAGCTAAAGTAGCTTTATTTGAAGTTTGATCAACATCAATACTAACTTCTTTTTTGATTTCATTGGTACTGTGAGCCTCTTCAGAAGAATGTCCTCCTAAAATAGGCGCAATGACCAATCCTATTAAGCAAGTAAGTTTAATTAAAATATTCATTGACGGTCCAGAGGTGTCTTTAAAAGGATCACCAACAGTATCTCCCGTTACAGATGCTTTATGGGCTTCAGAACCTTTATAAGTCATTTCTCCATTAATTTCTACACCTGCTTCAAAAGATTTTTTTGCGTTGTCCCAGGCACCCCCGGCATTGTTTTGAAAGATTGCCCAAAGTACACCTGAAACAGTAACACCAGCCATATAACCACCCAACATTTCGGCAATTGCTAAATTATCCATTCCAAAAATCATTGGAACAAAAGCGATTATTAACGGGAAACCAATGGTTAATAAACCTGGTAACATCATTTCTTTTAAAGATGCTTGCGTGGATATTTCTACACATTTATCATATTCAGGCTTCCCTGTTCCTTCCATTATTCCTGGAATGGCTTTAAACTGTCTTCTAACTTCTTGTACCATTTCCATAGCAGCTTTACCTACGGCATTCATAGCCAAAGCAGAAAATACAACTGGTACCATACCACCTACAAACAACATTGCTAAAACGGGTGCTTTAAAAATATTAATTCCATCGATTCCTGTAAAGGTTACATAAGCTGCAAAAAGTGCTAATGAGGTTAGTGCAGCAGAAGCAATTGCAAAACCTTTACCAGTTGCTGCAGTTGTATTACCCACAGCATCTAAAATGTCTGTTCGTTCTCTTACGATTGGTTCTTGTTCACTCATTTCAGCAATTCCACCTGCGTTATCTGCAATAGGTCCAAAGGCGTCTATTGCTAATTGCATCGCTGTAGTTGCCATCATTGCAGAAGCTGCCAAAGCAACTCCGTAAAAACCAGCAAAAGCATAGGAAGCCCAAATAGCTCCAGCAAACAAGATTACTGATGGGAATGTAGAGATCATACCTGTTGCTAAACCAGCAATAATATTTGTTCCAGCTCCCGTTGAAGATTGTTGTACTATTTTTAAAGTTGGAGATTTCCCTAGTCCTGTATAATACTCAGTTACTGCAGAAATTACAGCACCAACCAATAGACCCACCAAAGTTGCATAAAAAACTCTCATTGAAGAAATTTCTTGTAATCCTTCACCAAAGAACTCCATTTGCATAGTTTCAGGTAGCATCCAAGTTACCAATCCAAAACAAGAAACAGCTACTAAAAGTATAGAAGTAATATTTCCTTTATTTAAGGCTCCCATTACTTGAGTTTCTTTTGCGTCATTGCTCTTTATTTTTACCAACATGGTTCCAATAATAGAGATAATAATTCCTGCACCGGCAATTGCCATTGGTAATAAAATAGGACCAATTCCTCCAAAATTATCGGTAATATTTCCACCCATATCTTTAATGATGTAGTTTCCTAAAACCATTGCAGCTAAAACCGTAGCTACATAAGACCCAAACAAATCGGCTCCCATACCCGCAACATCTCCCACGTTGTCTCCTACATTATCTGCAATTGTTGCAGGGTTTCTTGGATCGTCTTCTGGAATACCCGCTTCAACTTTCCCTACTAAATCTGCACCAACGTCTGCTGCTTTTGTGTAGATTCCTCCACCAACTCTTGCAAATAAAGCTATAGATTCAGCACCTAAAGAAAATCCAGCTAATGTTTCAAGAACAATTGTCATATCCATAGTGCTAGTCCATTCACTTCCCATAAAGTACCAGAAGAAAAAGATAAAAAATGAGGTTAAGCCTAAAACGGCTAAGCCAGCTACACCAAGTCCCATAACTGTTCCACCTCCAAAAGATACTTTTAACGCATTAGGTAAACTTGTTTTTGCAGCTTGGGTTGTTCTCACGTTTGTTTTGGTTGCTATTTTCATTCCTATATTTCCTGCGAAAGCAGAAAAAACTGCTCCAAAAATAAAAGCTACAACTATTAAAATATGAGTAGTGGGCACTACAAAAGAAACAGCAGCTAAAGCAGCACTTACTATCAATACAAAAATAGCTAGTAACTTATATTCTGCATTTAAAAATGCCAATGCTCCTTCATAAATGTAATCTGAAATTTCTTTCATTTTACCATCTCCTGCATCTTGTTTCATTACCCAAGATTGTTTAATCCACATATAGATTAAACCAAAAATTGCCAATGCAATTGGCATCCAAATCATCATTGATTCCATATATTGTTTTTATTTGATTATTTTAAAATGGTGGTAAATATAGCAAAATCAATGAGAAAGAAAAAGCCTTTTAGAATTAACTAAAAGGCTTGTTGCATTTACAAGAAATTTTTACAAATTATATGGTAAAATTTCCTTTTGTTTTATGCTCACTATTGTTGTAGCGTTCAATACATTTATCTAAAATTTCATAGGCTTCATTTGCGTTTCCCCAATTACCAATATCAACTTTTTTCTTTTCTAAATCTTTATATACTTGAAAGAAGTGAGTAATTTCTTTTAAACGATGTGGGTTTATATCTTTAATATCATTATGATTATTCCATAGAGGGTCTGAGACAGGGACACATAAAATTTTCTCATCTGGTCCTTTTTCATCTGCCATATGAAAAACACCAATGGGTTTTACTTCCATTACACACATCGGGAAAGTGGGTTCTGCTCCTAAAACTAATACGTCTAATGGATCTCCATCTAAAGCTAAAGTTTCTGGAATAAAGCCATAATCTCCGGGGTACATCATTGATGAAAATAGCATTCTATCAAAACGGATTTTCTTTAATTTAAAATCGTATTCGTATTTATTTCTACTTCCTTTAGGAATCTCTATCAAACAATCTACACTTATTCTCTGTTTAGCACTCATAATTTCTGTTTTTCTTCTTTGAAAAATTGGATTGCAAAAGTAAGCAATATTTGTGTTTTTAAAAGGGTTAAATATACTTTAATCTAAAGAATTCCTCGAAAGTATGTCTTGGTGAACCATTATGTCAGTGATCTTTTTATTTTAAGGGCTAGCTTCCTATAAGTCTGCTCTTATACCAATTCTAACTGCAAATTTGGGAGAAGGTAATCCATTGACGCTTTTGTGATCTCCTCTCCAAATAAAATCTACCCTTAGAGGACGAATATTTCCGTAACCTATATTTTCTATTCCAAAACCATATTCGTGATACATTTTATTGGATGGAGCAGCATAGTTTATGTTGGATTTATTAATTGCAATATTTGCATCAGAGATGGTACCATAAACAGTTTTGAAAGTAATTAAACTTCGTAAGTTTAATTTTTTAATTAATGGAAGTTTGTTAAATATAAGCCCATTGAAATGTTGCTCGAAATGACCAGAAATATAGGTGTCTGTTACAAAGTCATAATAATTCATTAAAGAAAAAGTGCTTTTTGTAATCCAAAAAGTTTGGTTAGCAGGAACAGGACTCAACAATGATAATGGTACTGTTCCAAATATTTTTCCACCATCTAAAGTCGTAATTAATATACCTAGTTTTCCTAATAAAATTGGATGATTATAATTAAATTGAATTTTATCATAATTGTGGGTTCCTCCAAAAAGACCTTTATAACCTTTTCTATAGTTTACGATTAACGCAGGATATAAATTCTTACCCATTCTTTGTTCTACTCCAAATCCGTATTCGAATCTTCTTGGTGTGTAGGTAAAATATAAATCTGTGCTTACGTTAGTCAATTGGGATTGAGTAGCTCCATTTTGGTCTAAATAATCTATTCTAAAATTTTCTGGCGAAGCAGATTTAATATTATTATGGGCAAAAGAAAAACCAATATGAAAGTTCTTTTTTACTTCCCAATCAATTTGTAAAATTTTTCTATCTACAGAGGATATAAAGAAATTATCTCCTCTAGAGAATAGTGCATTTGGATCAAAAACATTTGCGTTTAAGCCATTTGTATTCAATAGTTTTGCACCTAATTGTTCAGCATCTTTTAAGTAGGCAATTCCAAAAGCAATTCTTGGCTTATAAGAGAGCAAGTATTTTGCTTCTAGACTGTATTTGAATTTTTCATCTTTAATACCATACCCAAGAAAACCATTTATTCTAAAGCGATCATCGATAGTTGTAAAGGTTCTAAAACCTAATTTTATTTTTACACCTTCTACACTATTTTTAACAATGGTGTTCCAATATTGGCCTAATTGGAAATTTGGGGCAATGTTAAAGTAACCCGTAGAAAGTGAGGTTATTGTACCAGAAATTTTCTTTATTTGTTTTTTGTTTTTTATACTTTCTATTAAACCATAGGTCTCATTGATTTCTTCATTGTTCACTCTTTTTTTCCAATAAGAACTATCTTTTGAATATTGGTCTGGTCTAATTTTAATTATTTTTTTCGAATAAAATTTATCCTCTAGTGGTTTTTCAAATTGATAATTAGAATAAGAAGTTATTTTTTTTATTGATAAGCCTTTATTTTCTTCATCTTTATCTGTAAGGGTAAAATCACCACTATAACTATTAATTTTTGGAAGAAAAATACTATCGTTTTTAATGAAATATTCTTTTTCGAAGGAAAGTTTTCTAACAAAGTTTAGATTTATATCATCTCTAATCTTCATCTTAATTTTTGTAATGGCAAAGTCTTTATCTCTAACCCAAAGGAACCCTTCAAAGGCTAAATCTCCATTTCTTCTTGGAAAAAAGTAAATGCGATAGGATTTTTTATTGTTAACAACTGCGCTGTCATGGAGAACATAATCATAAGTTTCAAAACCATAGGTAGAAATTGGACTTACAAATGATTTTCTTAAAACTGGAATATTATTTTTGTAGATGTCAATATTATTAAAAGTATTAGAGACTCTCTCAAAAATAAAACCATTTCTTTGCACTCCATCTGTTTTTTCTGCCTCCACATCTTCTCTTTCTTTATTGATAGCATTATTGCCATAAATATTTTTTACTATTTCATTAAGATACAGCGGTATATAAAAATTAACACCAGTTTCGTTGTAGGGCAATTGAGATAAAATATCTTTATAGTCTTTCTTAAAAATATCTTTTAAGAATATTGAATCTATGTTGTTCAAACCAATCTCTGTGGTTTTATGCTTTTTAAATTGATAATATTTTACCTTTTTAAGACCGTTAGTTTTTTTTCGCTTCCAAATTTCTTTTAAAATTTTATAGGCTGGATTTTCTTTTTTCTTTAACCTCTTTTTGGGTCTGGAAATAATTAGTATTTCATCTAATTGATCAGCTTCTTCCCTTAAAATAATTCTTAAAAAGGGTGTTTTTTTTGATACTTTTTTTATGACAGTTTCATAACCTAAGAAAGTAATTTCTATTCTACCCCTATTTTTTTTTAAAGTAATCGTAAAATTACCATCATCATCGGTAGTTGTACCTATAGTAGTGTTTTTTACAATGACATTAACATACGGAATAGGTTCATTGCTTTCGTCTAAAACAACCCCCTTTATTGTAATTTGTGCGTTGGTAGCAATGCTGAATAGTAGGAAGAATAGGGTTAATTTAGATTTCATAGTCCAAGTTTAAATCCTTTTTTTTGGTACTTTTGAAAATAGGATTTAAATATTTTTTTTAAAAATTCTTGTTTTAAATATATAAGACTTCCTTTACAGCTTTTATAACATTATTAGAATTTGGTAGCCATTTTTCTAATAATACTGGTGAATAAGGAGCAGGAGTATCGGCAGTTGTAATTCTTTTTATAGGGGCATCTAAATAATCAAAAGCTTCGTCCTGAATTCTGTAGGTGATTTCTGAAGAAACGCTTCCAAATGGCCAAGCTTCTTCTAGGATAACTAATCTATTTGTTTTCTTTACAGATTTTATAATTGCATCGTGATCCATTGGGCGAACAGTTCGTAAGTCAATAATTTCAACAGAAATATTTTCTTTGGCCAATTCATCAGCAGCTTTGTAGGCTTCTTTTATTATTTTACCAAAAGAAACAATAGTTACGTCTGTACCTTCTCTCTTAATATCTGCAATTCCAATAGGAATAATGTACTCTCCTTCAGGAACTTCCATTTTATCACCATACATTTGTTCAGACTCCATAAAAATAACCGGATCGTCATCTCTTATAGCAGCTTTTAAAAGACCTTTTGCATCATATGGGTTCGATGGTACAATTACTTTCAAACCTGGTGTATTTGCAAACCAGTTTTCGAAAGCTTGAGAGTGTGTTGCTCCTAATTGCCCCGCAGAACCGGTTGGTCCGCGAAAAACAATAGGACAATTAAACTGACCGCCAGACATTTGTCTAATTTTTGCAGCGTTGTTTATAATTTGATCAATACCAACCAAAGAGAAGTTAAACGTCATGTATTCAACAATGGGTCTGTTACCATTCATAGCAGAACCTACAGCAATACCTCCAAAACCTAACTCAGCAATGGGTGTATCTATAACACGTTTATCTCCAAATTCTTCTAACATTCCTTTAGAGGCTTTATAAGCACCGTTGTATTCTGCTACTTCCTCACCCATTAAATAAATACTTTCGTCTCTGCGCATTTCCTCGCTCATCGCCTCACATATAGCTTCTCTGAATTGAATTGTTTTCATTGACTTTTTTGTAGTTGTTTATTTTGATTCGCAAAAGTAAGAAAATTAAAATCATTTTTTCTTTTTGGAAACTTAAAAAGAAATTAAATCTCTTATTAAAGTTTCAATTCACCGATGCTTGCTTCAAAATCAAAAAGGACAATGGAAACAATTCTATTTGACTTGAGTTAAGTGTTTTAGTCTAAAATGATTCATTAATATTAAATTTTTTAAGATTAATTTTTTCAAAAAAAAAATACTATGCGTGCATAGTATTTTTTGAAAAAAAGGCGTAACTTCGTTGCTTAAAAATTAAATAATAGAATTTATGAAAATATTGGTATGTATTAGTCATGTGCCTGATACCACTTCAAAAATTAATTTTACCGCAAATGATACAAAGTTTGACACAAATGGAGTTCAGTTTGTCATCAATCCTTATGATGAGTTTAGCTTAACTAGAGCTATGTGGTTTAAAGAAAAGCAGGGAGCAACAGTAACTGTTGTAAATGTTGGAAATGCAACTACAGAGCCTACTTTGCGAAAGGCTTTGGCTATTGGAGCAGACAATGCTATTCGGGTGAATACGGAAGCAGTAGATGGTTTGTCAGTAGCAAAACAATTAGCAGAAGTTGTAAAAAATGGTGCTTATGATTTAGTTCTTGCAGGTAAAGAATCTGCAGATTATAACGGGCAAATGGTTCCAGGCATGTTAGCGTCTTTAGTAGATTTTAATTTTGTAAACGCTTGTGTTAATATTGAAATAGAAGGAACAAATGTTTCTGCAACTAGAGAAATTGATGGAGGAAATGAAGTTTTAAGTTCTTCTTTACCTATAGTAGTTGCTGGACAAAAAGGGATTGTGGAAGAGAAAGATTTACGCATACCCAACATGAGAGGAATTATGATGGCACGTAAAAAACCTTTAAATGTTATTGAACCAGTTGGAGTTGAAAGCGCAACGATAATTGAATCATTTGAAAAACCAGCACCAAAAGGTGCCGTAAAATTAGTAGATGCAGATAATGTAGATGAGCTAATTAGTTTATTACATAATGAAGCCAAAGTAATTTAATCTTAAATGGAATCTTTAAGGTTTAAAAAAATAATAATATTCTGAAAAAGTTCAGGATAAAAAAATAAAAAGATATGTCAGTTTTAGTTTTTGCCGATTCATCGGAAGGAAAATTTAAAAAATCTGCTTTTGAAGTAGTTTCTTATGGTAGTAAAGTTGCCGAACTCATGAGTAGCAACGTTATAGCTATAACAATAAATGCAAATAATACTGAAGAGTTATATGCATATGGTGCAGAAAAAGTAATTTCTGTATCAAATGATTCTTTGTCAACATTCAATGCAAAGGTATATTCATCAGTAATTAAACAAGTTGCTGATGCTCAAAATGCATCAGTAGTAATTTTTGATTCTAGTATCAATGGATTGCATATTGCTCCCATGGTTGCAGTTGCTTTAGAAGCTGGGTATGCATCCAATGTTGTTGCATTGCCAAGTTCAACAAGTCCGTTTTCAGTAAAAAGACAAGCTTTTTCTAATAAAGCCTTTAGCAATACAGTAATTTCTACTGATAAAAAAGTAGTTGGAGTTGCTAAAAATTCTTTCGGAATTCATGAAAATGTAGTTTCTGGTTCAACAGAAAGTTTTGAAGCAAAAATTGCAGAATCTGGAGTAAAATCTGAAAGTTTAGAAAGAGTTACAGGTAAAGTAACTATTGCAGATGCAGATATTGTTGTTTCAGCTGGTAGAGGTTTAAAAGGTCCAGAAAATTGGGGTATGGTTGAAGAATTAGCAGGTGTTTTAGGAGCAGCAACAGCTTGTTCTAAGCCAGTTTCAGATTTAGGTTGGAGGCCTCATGCCGAACATGTTGGTCAAACAGGAAAGCCTGTAGCTTCAAACTTATATATTGCAATTGGAATTTCTGGAGCAATTCAGCATTTAGCCGGGATTAATGCTTCAAAAGTAAAAGTTGTAATAAACTCAGACCCAGAAGCTCCTTTCTTTAAAGCAGCAGATTATGGTATTGTTGGTGATGCTTTTGAAGTAGTTCCAAAACTAATTGAGAAATTAAAAACGTTTAAAGCTTCATAAGAACTTAAGGTTTTCTAAATTGTTAAAAAAAACAATAATTATGTAATCCTATCAAGATCTATGCTTGATAGGATTTTTTGTGAGTAAATAGAAAATCAATTTTAACATTTATAAGCACACTTTTCATATTTTACTGTATAATTTTTTAAATAAAATTTTAAGAGTACAACAAAAGCTATTGTTCTCATTACAAAAAGAAAGTAATTTTTTATGAAATAAAATTTTTGCACTATTTATTTTTATTAAATTGTGCCCACCAAAAAGGTAACTATTTTAAAAATTAGAATATTTATTTTACATTGTAAAAGATATATGAGTTTAATAAAACTAACTATTAAAGGAATTTCTTACAGTCAAACTCAAAGTGGTGCCTACGCTTTAGTTTTGAGTGAAATGGAGGGTACAAGAACGCTACCAATTATTATTGGTGCTTTTGAGGCTCAATCCATAGCAATAGCTTTAGAGAAGGAAATAAGACCACCAAGACCACTAACACATGATTTGTTTAAAACCTTTTCAGACCGTTTTTTTATTACTGTAAAAGAGGTAATTATTCATAAATTGGTAGATGGGGTTTTCTTTTCCAGTTTAGTTTGTGAAAGAGATGGGGTTGAAGAGGTTATAGACACAAGAACTTCTGATGCTATAGCAATAGCTGTCCGTTTTTTAGCTCCCATTTATACTTATGAAAACATTCTAGACAAAGCAGGTATTTATTTAAAAGTAGAAGAAGAGTTTCCATCAAAAGAAGAATTAGCAGCAGAAGAAATTCAGGTAGAGGTAGTAAAAAATTCACCCAAACAAAAAAGTAGTTTTTCTGGTTTATCACTTAAAGAATTAAATGATCAGCTTAATGAAGCAGTAGCAAATGAAAACTACGAGCTAGCAGCAAAAATTAGAGACGAAATAAGCAAACGTTCTTAATTACAACATTATTAATTATGAGAAGTATATTAGTTTTTGTTTTTTGTGTAATATCCTTTGTTGGGTTTTCACAAGATATAGAACAGCAGTGGAATTTTTTATCGGCAGAAAGAACTGATGGAGCATCTATTTTAGAAATTGATACGACTGATGTTTTTACACTTTTAGATGGGAAATTTAATTATTCTATAGCAGGAAAAGATAATTTAAAAGCATCTGGGAATTACATCCGTCAGAATAACTTATTGATTTTCAATTTTAAAGAACCCAAAGATACAGTTAGATATTTTAATATTACAACTTCTAATACTGTAAATTTAGTATTAACAGAAAATGATATTACCTATACTTTTTTGTCTCAAGAATCCGAAAAAAATGATCTTTTAAAAGAAGAAAAAAGCACTTTGGTAAATCAAACTTCTAGTGAGATTATACCTAGTCACGGTTTTTCTAAAAGTTCCTTTTGGCGAGGAGTTATTGGAATGTTCTCATTAATTTTAATTGCATTTTTATTTAGTGCAAATAGAAAAGCAATTAATTGGAAGAGAGTTGCTATTGGTTTATCGCTCCAATTAATAATTGCTATTGGTGTTTTAAAAATATCTTTCATTCAAAAAGGATTTGAACTAGTAGGGAAACTATTTATTCAAATTTTAGAATATACAAAAGCGGGTAGTCAATTTTTATTCGCTGGGTTAATTTCAGATATGGATTCTTTTGGTTATATTTTTGCTTTTCAAGTATTGCCAACTATTATTTTCTTTTCAGCTTTAACATCATTATTATTTTATTTAGGGATTATTCAATGGATAGTTAAAATGTTGGCAATAGGGTTGTCTAAATTTTTGGGGATTTCTGGTATGGAAAGTTTATCGGTTGCAGGAAATGTTTTTTTAGGACAAACAGAAGCTCCTTTGCTAATAAAAGCATATTTGGAAAAGATGAACAAATCCGAAATGCTTTTGGTTATGATTGGTGGAATGGCTACTGTTGCAGGAGCAGTTTTGGCAGCCTACATTGGTTTTTTAGGAGGTGGAGACAAAGAATTAGAATTGGTTTTTGCAAAACACTTATTAGCAGCTTCTGTAATGGCAGCTCCTGGTGCAATTGTAATTTCTAAAATTTTATATCCACAGACAGAAGATGTAAATACAGATGTAACAGTTTCTCAAGAAAAAATTGGGTCTAATATTTTAGATGCTATTGCAAATGGTACAACAGAAGGCTTACGATTGGCAGTTAATGTGGGTGCTATGTTGTTAGTTTTTGTAGCAGTAATTGCAATGCTAAACGGTGGTCTAGAGTTAATAGGAAGCCTCACTTCTTTAAATGATATTATTGCAACAAATACCGCTTATGATAAACTCTCTATTGAGTTTCTTTTGGGATATGCTTTTGCGCCACTAATGTGGTTAATAGGGGTGCCAACAGCAGATATGACTTTAATGGGACAACTACTAGGTATTAAATTAGCCGCCAGTGAATTTGTGGGTTACATTCAACTAGCAGAATTAAAAAATGTAGCCAATGCAACACATTTAACTTATAATAAATCAATTATCATGGCAACCTATATGTTGTGTGGCTTTGCAAATTTTGCATCTATTGGTATTCAAATAGGAGGAATAGGATCTCTAGCTCCAGGGCAACGTAGAGTTTTGTCTGAATTTGGAATAAAAGCTTTAATAGGGGGTACAATTGCATCATTAGTGTCTGCTACAATTGCTGGAATGATAATTGGTTAACCTATTTTTACTTGAGATAATTTTATAAAAATGGTATTTTCAAATCGTTAATAACTTTAAAATATTATTTGAAAAGCTTCACTAAAAAATAGTGTAGCTTTTTTATTTTTACATTGATTTCTTCTGAAGGTTAAACAGATAAATAATTAGATATCAAAATGAAGCAATATTTAGATTTAGTACAACACGTTTTAGAGAATGGAAACGAAAAAGGAGATAGAACAGGAACCGGAACAAAGAGTGTTTTTGGTCATCAAATGCGATTTGATTTAAGCAAAGGTTTTCCGATGCTAACCACTAAAAAACTGCACTTAAAATCTATTATTTATGAATTATTATGGTTTATAAAAGGAGATACTAACATCAATTACTTAAAAGATAATGGTGTTAAAATTTGGAATGCTTGGGCAGATGAAAATGGAGATTTAGGACCTGTGTATGGGCATCAATGGCGAAATTGGAATAGTGATGAGGTAGATCAATTAAAAGAAGTAATAGAAACGTTAAAGAAAAACCCCAACTCTAGAAGAATGATGGTTTCTGCATGGAATCCTTCTGTGTTGCCAGATACATCAGTTTCATTTTCAGAAAATGTAGCAAACGGAAAAGCAGCTTTACCACCTTGTCATGCGTTTTTTCAATTTTATGTTGCCGATGGTAAACTGTCCTGTCAATTATACCAACGTAGTGCAGATATTTTTTTAGGTGTTCCTTTTAATATTGCAAGTTATGCACTATTTACTATGATGATAGCTCAGGTTTGTGGTTACGCAGCAGGTGAGTTTATTCACACTTTTGGAGATGCTCACATATACAGTAATCATTTAGAACAACTAGAGCTTCAATTGTCAAGAGATCTTAGGGAGCTCCCACAAATAAAAATTAATCCGAATGTAAAAAATATAGAAGATTTTATGTTTGAAGATTTTGAATTGATAAATTATAACCCACATCCACATATCAAAGGAGCAGTTGCTGTATAATTTAACGTTATTTTAAATATTTTTTAGACTTCTGATGATTAAATTAGCAAAATAAATTACCAATTATGATAACTACCACAGAAATTGATGTTTTAAAGGAAAATATTTACGAAATAGTAGCAGATATTAAAGACGAAAAAGTATTAATAGCCATTAAAACAATTATAGATAATTTAGAGACAAACACCCTTTATAAAGATACAATTAAAAGAGATCTTGGCGGTTATATTAAAGAGTGGGCAAAAAGTATTTAAAAGTCTCCTATCATAGAATTTATGATATCAATTATAGCAGCAATTGCAAAAAATAACGCTTTAGGAAAAGACAATGATTTAATTTGGCATTTACCCGCCGATTTAAAACGATTCAAAAAAATAACCTCAGGACACCATATTTTAATGGGTAGAAATACTTTTGAATCTATAGGAAAACCATTACCAAACAGAACTTCTGTAGTTATTACCCGAAATGATAACTATTTTAAAGCGGGTTGTTTAATTGCAAATTCTATTGAAGAGGCTATAGAGATAACAGCTAAAGAAAATGCTTTTATAATTGGTGGAGCCCAAATTTATAAGGAAGCTTTGGAAAAAAAATTAGTTGATACATTAGATATTACAATTGTGCATCATGAATTCGAAGCAGACGTTTTTTTTCCAGAAATAGATGAAACTGTTTGGCAGGAAGTCTCTAGACAAGATTTTAAAGCTGATGAAAAAAATAAATATGACTATAGTTTTGTAACCTATCAAAAGAAAACTACCTAATTCTACCCGGAAATCCAGCCCCTAAAGACATTTTATATTTTTGTTGAGCAAACAAAAAATAATTGAATAACTTATAGTTTACATCATAACCATAATCTATATTAGGTTGATAATCTATGATGTTTTGATAGATATTTGAGTTAAACTGTAATGGACTATTTACTCTAATATTCCAATTTGTGACAAATATTCTATTTCTACTTTCTAAATAACTTTGAGAATAATAATTTTCTGGTTGTGCAATCGTATTTAAAAACGTATTAAAACCAATATCAATAATTATTATTTCATACTCTAAACTATCATTTGCAATTACAACAGGTTCTTCTTTTTCTGAACTTTTATTTTTTATTGTTGAAGAACTACAAGCTCCTATAAAGAGTCCAACAGAGAAAAGGATTAAAATTTGGTTTAAAAATTTCATAATCAAACGATTTAATACTAGTAAAAATGCAAAAATTATTCCAAAATAGCTTGATTTTTAATTCTTTTAACATTAATTTTATTACATAAAGCGTTATTCCAATGAAATATAAAATATTACTAGTTTTAATTTTGTGTCTTTTTTTTTCTTGTGAAAAAAAAGAACTTAAAAAAAAATTTCCTTTAATTCTTAATGAAAAGCAAAGAAGTCTTCTTAAAGATGAAATTTTAGAAGACCGATTTACCAATTTGCTCCCTAGATTAATGGATGATTCAGAAATTGATATGTGGCTATTAATTTCAAGAGAATATAATGAAGATCCAGTTTTAAAAACCATGTTACCAGCAACATGGTTAAATGCAAGAAGAAGAACTATGATTGTTTTTTATAGAAATAAAGAAAAAAATAGTTTAGAACGATTAGCAGTTGCAAGATATGATATAGGTAAAAGTATTATATCTGCATGGGATAAAGAAAAAGAACCTAATCAATGGAAAGCTCTAGTTGATCTCATAAAAACAAAAAAACCAAAGAAAATTGGAATTAATTTTTCAAAACATTTTCCATTAGCTGATGGTTTGGTAAAAACGGACTTCGAGGAGTTGAAAGAAAATTTACCTGAAGATATACAAGGGAAATTAGTTTCTGCAGAAAAATTAGCAATTGCTTGGATAGAAACAAGAACAAAAAAGGAAATGGTTTTGTTTAAAAAATTAGTGAAAATTACCCATGCTATTATAGATGAAACATTTTCTGAAAAAGAAATTATACCAGGAAAAACCTCTACAGAGGACCTTGTTTGGTTTATGCGTCAGAAAGTAACCGACTTAGGTTTGGACACTTGGTTTCATCCAACCATAGACATTCAAAGAAGTAACGAAGCGTTAAAATCTCATATTGAATCTTTCTCAAAAGGGGAAAAAGAAAAAATAATTCAAAAAGGAGATATATTACATTGCGATTTTGGTATTACCTATATAGGATTAAATACAGACTGTCAGCGGCACGCATATGTTTTAAAAGAGGGAGAAAATGATGTGCCAGACTTTTTAAAACTAGCATTTAAAAAAGGAAATAGAGTGCAAGATATTTTAACAAATAATATGAAAGTTGGTGTAACCGGTAATGAAGTATTAGCGGCATCATTATTAGACGCGAAAAAAGAAGGACTAAGACCTTCAATTTACACGCATCCTTTAGGGAAATATGGACATAGCGCCGGAACCACAATTGGCATGTGGGATGCTCAAGGTGGAGTTCCTTTTAAAGGCGATTATCCCCTGCATAAAAATACCGCCTATGCAATTGAACTAAATACAACCGTTACCATTAAGGAATGGAAAAAAGACATACGAATTATGTTAGAGGAGGCAGGTTTTTTGGGAGATGATACTTTCGAATATGTAAACAAAAGACAAACTCAAATTAAACCCATAAAAATTTATTAAGTGCAGAATAGATGTTTTTGGGTAACAAACCATCCTCTTTACATAGAATATCATGATAAAGAATGGGGTGTTCCAGTTTATGATGACGAAACGTTATTTGAATTTCTAATTTTAGAAACCTTTCAAGCAGGTTTAAGTTGGATAACCATTCTAAAGAAAAGAGAAAATTTTAGAAAGGCATTTGATAATTTCAATTATAAAAAAATTGCTAACTACTCAGAAAAAAAATTTGAATCCCTGTTAAAAGATGAGGGGATTATTAGGCATAAATTAAAAATTAGAAGTGCTATTACCAACGCACAATTATTTATGAAAATTCAAAAAGAGTATGGTTCTTTCTCTACATTTATATGGAATTATGTAGCGGGTAAACCAATTGTGAATCAATTCCATAAAAAAGAGGATGTTCCTGCAACTACACCTCTGTCAGATAAAATTTCTAAAGATTTAAAAAAACTCGGATTTAAATTTGTTGGTTCAACTATTGTGTATGCTTTTATGCAAGCAGTTGGCTTGGTAAATGACCATACAACAGATTGTTTTAAATATAGTAATTGATGAAAATTTTAAAAATTCCAAAAAACGAATTAAAGAAAATTATAACAGTTTTTAAAAGAGAAGTTGGGCTTTTTGTTGTTTTCGTATTTATTCTTTTTTTTGATGGAACGTACTTTGCCAAGAATATATTAAACTTACAAATTGCATTTAATATATTGATGTTAATTGCTTTTTTAATAATGTTCTCAAGAGCCGCACCAAGAATTAAAGAATTAATGATTTATGCTGTAATTATTGGTTTTGTAGGAGAACACTTTTTTTCTAGAGTTTTACATATGTACACCTATAGATTAGAAAACGTGCCAATATATGTGCCTTTAGGACATGCAGTTTTATATGCTAGAATTTTAAGATTTAGCAAAGCATCAATAGTGAAAAAAAACCATAAAGCAATAGAACAATTATTTCAAATTGCAATAGCGTTATTTGGAACTTTATATTTAATTTTCTTTAAAGATATTTTTGGTTTTATAATGACAATATGTGTGTTTTTACTACTATGGAAAAGACCCAAAGATAGATTGTTCTTCTACTCTATGTATATTCTGGTTGCCATTTTAGAAATAGGAGGCACCGCTTTTGGTGTTTGGAAATGGCCAGAGATTGCTTTTGGGGTTTTTGAGTATTTACCGAGTAATAACCCTCCAAGTGGAATTAGTTTATTTTACTTTTTGTTAGATATTGGATGCTTCTTTATCTACATAAAAAAGCATAACAAAGCTTGGTTTCGACTAAAAAATAGTCGAAAAATTAAAAGATAAAATTTGTACATTTAACAACGAAATAAATAATTATAAAATGAAAATAAAAAAGATTATTTGCGCAACAGTACTTGTTGGGATATTCAGTTCTTGTGCTGTTGATAAAAAAGAAAACGATGCCTCTACAAAAAACGGAGTATTTAATTATGTTGTAGAACAATTTGCTGATATTAGAGTGATGCGTTATCAGATTCCTGGATTTGATGAGTTAACATTAAAAGAAAAGAAGTTAGTCTATTATCTTACACAAGCAGGCTTAGCGGGTAGAGATATTATGTGGGATCAAAACTATCGCTACAATTTAAAGATAAGAAAAGCATTAGAAAGAATTAATAATCGTTTTCGTGGAGATAGAAAAACGGAAGAATTTAAAGCCTTTAAAACCTATTTAAAAAGAGTTTGGTTTTCTAATGGAATACATCATCATTATTCAAATGATAAAATAAAACCAGGTTTTACAAGAGCATATTTTGAAGATGTTTTATTAAAAAAAACATCTAGAGTAGATTTGCCTAGAGAAGTAATAGAAGTAATTTTTAATGAGGCTGATAATAAAAAGGTAAATAAAAAAGCAGCTATTGATAATATTTTGGCGTCAGCAATTAATTTTTATGCACCCGATATTACAGATAAAGAAGTTGCAGAATTTTATAAAACAGCGTACAAAGGACCAAAAGATAGGCCAATTGAAGCGGGTTTAAACTCCAAGTTAGTGAGAGAAGATGGCAAGCTTGTAGAAAAAGTATGGAAATCTGGTGGAATGTATGGCGAGGCAATCGATCAAATTATTGGGTGGCTAGAAAAAGCAAAAGAAGTAGCAGAAAACGAAAAGCAAGCTGCAGCCTTAGGCTTATTAATCCAATATTATGAAACAGGAAATTTAGATATTTGGGATCAATATTGTATTGCTTGGGTAACATCTACTGAAGGAAATATAGATTGGATTAATGGTTTTATAGAAGTCTATAACGATCCAAAAGGATATAGAGGTTCGTATGAAACTATTGTTGAAATTAAAGATTTTGATATGTCTCGAAAAATGGCAGTACTATCTAAAAACGCTCAATGGTTTGAAGACAATGCACCATTAGACCCCACACATAAAAAAGACAATGTTGTTGGGGTTTCTTATAAAACAGTGAATGTTGCAGGAGAAGCTGGTGATGCCTCTCCAAGCACACCAATTGGAGTAAACTTACCAAACAATAATTGGATTCGTCAAGAACATGGATCTAAATCTGTTTCTTTAGGAAATATTACAAATGCAGATAATAATGCTGGCGGAACTGGACGTTTAAAAGAGTTTGCTAATGATCAAGAAGAAATAGAATTGGAGATTCAATACGGGCAATTAGCAGATAAATTACACACTGCTTTGCATGAGGTTGTTGGGCATGCATCTGGTAAAATAAACGACGGAATTGGCCAGCCCAAAGAAACACTTCAAAATTATGCCTCTACTATGGAAGAAGGAAGAGCAGATTTAGTAGCTTTATATTACTTAATGGATCCAAAATTACAAGCATTAGGCTTGGTAGAGGATTGGCAAAAAGTTGGCAAAGCAGCCTATGACGGTTATATTAGAAATGGATTAATAACACAATTAGTTCGTCTTAAATTGGGTGATGATGTTGAGGAGGATCATATGGTAAATCGTCAGTGGGTTTCTGCTTGGTCTTTTGAACAGGGGGAAAAAGAAAATGTCATAGAAAAAATTACTAGAGAAGGGAAAACGTATTACAATATTAATGATTATGAAAAATTAAGAGAAATTTTTGGACGTTTACTAAAAGAAACACAACGTATTAAATCTGAAGGAGATTTTGATGCTGCAAAAGCATTGGTAGAAGGTTATGGCGTTAAAGTGGATCAAGATATACATCAAGAAGTAATTGCTAGAAATAAACAATTTACAGCGGCTCCCTATCGGGGATTTGTTAATCCAGTATTAGAGCCTTTAATGGATTCTGAAGGGAATATTTTAAAAATAAAGGTAAAGCAACCAAAAGATTTCGAAGAACAAATGTTGTTTTATTCGAAACATTATAATTTTCTGGGTACAGAAAATTAAAATTGATAACTGAGAAACATTATAATTTTCTGGGTACAGAAAATTAAAATTGATAACTGAGAGACATTATAATTTTCTGGGTACAGAAAATTAAAATTGATAACTGAGAGACATTATAATTTTCTGGGTACAGAAAATTAAAATTGATAACTGAGGGAGATAATATTTTTCTAGGTGCAGAAATCTAAATGATTTTTTAAAACCGATTCATCAAGGAGTCGGTTTTTTTAATTTCCAAAAATAAAACGAATTGCAATAAAGACGGCTATTGTTAAACTTCCGTAAATCAATACTTTCTTACCGGCATTTTTATAATATCGCTCGTGATTTTTAATATCCTTTCTATAGCTCCATACCATTAAAGCAATAAAAGCAGTGATAAAAAAAATCATAAAAATAATTCTACCTGTTGTAAAATACGCACCTAAAAACATTTTTTTTATTCTTTATAAGTTATGAATTAATCTTAATTGTATCTACTTTATTTTTCATAAAGTTTATATATATTGCTATCAGAATCAATCTGAAATTTTATTTTACAAAATTACAAATTAAATGAAGAATGCCATCGTTTTTGGTGCAACATCTGGAATAGGGAAATCATTAACCGAGCTTTTAGTAAAAGACGATTATAAAGTTGCAATCACAGGGAGAAGAATAGAAAAGCTAGAAGAATTTAAAAATAAATTTCCTGATCAAATTATTAGTAAACAAAACGACATTCAAAATGTTGATGATGTTGAGAAAATATTTAACGAAATTATTAATGAGATGGGGGTTATAGATATTGTAATACAATCTTCCGGAGTAGGTTTTATCAATCCAAAATTACATTGGGATAAAGAAGAACAAACCATAAACACTAATGTTTTAGGCGTAACAAAACTGTACACACTTTCTTATGCACTTTTTAGGGAGCAACAATTGGGGCACTTAGTTGGTATTTCCTCAATTGCATCTTTGCGTGGAAATAGAGCCTCCCCGGTTTATTTTGCCTCAAAAGCATTCCAAAAATCATATTTAGAAAGTTTGTATCTGAAGACTAAAACCATACAATCAAAGAAAGTTTTTATAACCGATATTCGCCCTGGATTTGTAGATACACCAATGGCTTTAGGTGAAAAACTTTTTTGGATGGTTCCTCTGGAAAAAGCAACGAAACAAATTTATACCGCAATTAAAAAGAAAAAAAGAGTTGCCTATATTTCTAAACGTTGGCAATTAATTGCTTGGGTTTTAAAAATAATTCCTGCTTGGGTTTTGAAGAAAGCTACATAGATGAAAAAAGAAAATTTAATTATTTTTGATATTGATGATACACTAACAAAAAGTGAAAATCAGCATCAAACCGCTTATGTAAAAACAATGATTGATTTTGGAATTTTAGAAATCAATCAAGATTGGAAAAGTTATCAAAACCTAACAGACAGTTATATTCTCAAGCAAAATTACGAAGCTAATTTTAACAAAGAATTTAATTGCAATCTTATTACCCCTTTTGAAGAGAGAATGACCGAATGGATATTAAAATTACCTAAAACTCAAGAGATAAATGGAGCAAGGACTGTTGTAAATTTTTTTATGAATGAAACAGATTATGCAATTTGTTTTGCAACAGGCTCTTTATTTAAGCCAGCACTTATTAAATTAGAACAAGCAAATATTAATTTTGTAACCGATTTGGTTGAAGCTTCAAACAGCCTATACACAAGAGAAGAGATTGTAAAATCTGCAATAGAAAAAGCAAAAAAATATTTTAAGAAATCTGATTTTAAAAATATTATTTCTGTGGGAGATGGAATTTGGGATTTAAAAACAGCTAGAAATTTAGGAGTTCATTTCCTTGGAATTAGAAATAAGAATTTAGCTGATTTTCAAAAAGAAAATATTAGAAGTCATATTACAGATTGGTCAAAATTCAATTTCAATAAAATAAAACTACAACTAGGAATTAAATAATAGAAAAAATGAAAAATAAAATAGCTGCAGTACATTCATTTCACAAAGCTTTTAAAATAAATACTCAAGATACACCAACAGTAACTATTTCTGATGAGAGGAAAAATTTGCGTTTTGAGTTGATGAAAGAGGAGAACGAAGAGTATTTAGAAGCTGCCAAAAATAATGATTTGGTTGAGGTTGCAGATGCATTGGGAGATATGTTATACATTTTATGTGGAACTATTATTGAACATGGAATGCAAGACAAAATTGAAGATGTATTTAATGAAATACAAAGAAGTAATATGAGTAAATTAGGAGAAGATGGAAAACCAATTTACAGAGAGGATGGCAAAGTTTTAAAAGGACCAAACTACTTTAAACCCAATATTAAAGAGCTCTTTAAATAATTGATGTTGCGATTTTACTACCAGAAGCAGTTGTTATAAAAGACTCTTAAAAAAGATATATCAATTTTTTTAAGAGTCCATTTCTTAATTTTTCTATGAGGGGTTTAAAGTTGTGACGTTTGTTTACAAATTTATCAAACCCATTTGCATTATTTTTCAGCATCTATAATTTTCAATATACCCTCTTTTTATGATAGAAACGAAAAGCAAAATCATCATTCCTTAAATTAGAATGTTTTAAAGGTAATTTTTTAATTACTTAAACACAATTTGATTTTTTTTGTTTTTAAAACTCATATTGAGTGAGGTTTTTGTTCAGGTTAGAGAAATTCTCAATTCAAAGATTAACCCATAATAATTAATAAGTTTTTTAATGCTTATTCTTTTGTAAATTGAAACAGCGCCAAAATTCTCTGACGCTGTTTCCACAATTAAAAAATATTAACCCCTAAAATTAAATCAATTGTGTTTATCTTCCTTTTCTTAATTTATTTAGTCTAGTATTACTGCCAAACTTAGTTTTAATTTTGTTTTTCAGTTTCGGATATTTTCGAAAATAAGTTCGAATCTATCTGGATGTTTTACAGTTGTTAAAGTTTTTTGTTTATAAAACTGTCTGTAAATAATTGTATTCAAAGCTAAGCACTATTTGGGTATGTGTCAATAAGCAATATGCTTATTTTTTAAAAAAGTTTAGGTTGTGTAAAAAGTATGTTTAAGTCATACGAATAAAGGGATAGCATTGATTTTATGTTAAGTTTTAAAAAATTGCCTATTCTACTTTAGAACTCTAATTACGCCTAAAAGATGTTTTAAACTGTTTCCAATTAGAAAATATAGAGATTTTTAATTTCATAAAAATTTAAGTTCTGGATCGCATTTAATCCAAATAACTACCAAATATTAAATTAATATAAATAGGACAAATTTTAAAGGATATTTAGTGACCTATTTTTTTAGAACCTCCCAGTTAAAAATTGGAGCTTTTATTTTTTAATATGATGAACCTCTTTTTTTAAGAATAAAATCTATTTAGAATTATTATAAATAAGATTTTAAAGTGAATATAAAATTAAAAGCATGTCAAAAATAATGTCTAAAAACATTAAATTTGCATGATTTTTTTAGATAACTAAATTTCAAATTGACCATGTCAAAAGATATTCGTATCAAAAAAGGCTTAGATATTAAGCTGGTTGGCGAAGCAGATCAAACCACTTCAAACATTTCTTTAAGTAGTTTATATGCTATTAAGCCAGAAGATTTTCACGGAATTATTCCCAAATTAATTGCCAAAAAAGGCACAGAGGTAAAGGCAGGTGAAGCACTTTTTCATTCAAAAACTGATGAGCGTATTTTATTTCCAAGTCCAGTAAGTGGCTCGGTTACAGAAATTACTAGAGGGGCAAGAAGAAAAGTTTTAGCAATGAAAATTGCTGCAGATAAAACACAAGAGTACAAAGATTTTGGAATACCAAATGTAGATGAAATGTCTGCTGAAGAGGTTAAAAGTCATTTATTTACTTCGGGGTGCTGGCCGTTTATAAAACAACGCCCTTATGACGTTGTTGCAAATCCAAATCAAGCACCAAAGTCAATTTTTGTTTCGGGTTATGCAAGCGCACCATTAGCCGCAGATTTAGATTATACCTTGAATGGAAAAGAAGCAGAGTTGCAAGCTGCACTTTTTGCAATTGGAAAATTAACAGAAGGTAAAGTACATGTTTCAGTTTTAAACAAAGCGGTTTCTCCATTTGCAAATTTAAAAGGAATAGAAGTTCACGTTGTTTCTGGACCTCACCCTGTTGGAAACGTTGGTACTCAAATTTCGCTATTAGATCCTATCAACAAGGGTGAAGTTGTTTGGGTCATAGCACCTCAAGATCTCTTAGTAATTGGAGAATTATTGTTAACAGGAAAATTTAATGCAACAAGAACAGTGGCTTTAACAGGTTCAAAATTTAATAAACCTCAGTATGTTACTGCAATTGCAGGAGCAACTATTTCAGATCTTGTTAAAGATAATTTAAAAGCTGATAATGAACGAATTATTAGTGGAAATGTTTTGTCGGGAAAACATGTTAATAAAGACGGATTTTTAGGTTATTATGATAACCAAATAACAGCAATTCCAGAAGGAAATGATTATGAGTTTTTTGGATGGAATAAACCAATCTTTAATAAAATTTCTACGTCTAGAGCACTCACATTCTCTTGGCTAAATCCAAACAAAAAATACGACCTAAATACAAATACAAATGGAGAGCACAGAGCTTTTGTAGTTACAGGGTCTTATGAAAAAGTTTTTCCTCTGGATCTTTATCCAATGCAATTATTAAAAGCTTGTATGTATAAAGATTTAGACGAAATGGAAGCTTTAGGTGCTTATGAAGTGGCGCCGGAAGACTTTGCATTAACAGAATTTATTTGTGTTTCTAAACAACCTCATCAGAAAATAATTAGAGAGGGTTTAGATTTAATGAGAGAAGAATTAGGATAAGATTATGGGCTTAAAACAAAATTTACATAACTTAAAAGAGAAATATAAAGGAAAAAAAATGGCGCCTGCGTTTAACGCAATCCATACCTTTTTGTATCTACCAAATGAAGTTACTCATGGAGGAACTCACATTAAGGTAGCAGATGATTTAAAACGAACCATGAATATTGTTATCATGTCGTTAATTCCATGTTTGTTATTTGGAATGTTTAACGCAGGATACCAACATTACGCAGCAATAGATGCGGCAAAGGGAATTACATCAGAATTTTCTGTATTTGGAAGTTTTTTAACTTGGGATAACCTTTGGATTGGTATTATAAAAGTATTACCATTAGTAATTGTTTCTTATGGAGTGGGTCTTTTAGTTGAATTTATTTTCGCAGTAATAAAGGGGCACGAAGTAGAAGAAGGCTACTTAGTAACAGGAATGTTAGTTCCGTTAATTGTTCCTGTCGATACTCCATTATGGATGTTGGCAGTAGCCGTTGTTTTTGGAGTTGTAATTGGTAAAGAGGTTTTTGGAGGAACAGGAATGAATATTTTAAATCCTGCTTTAACCATAAGAGCTTTCTTATTCTTTGCCTATCCAACTTGGATGTCAGGAGATAAAGTTTGGGTATATGATGCTGTTAATAGAGTTGGAACTTCGGATGCAATTTCCGGTGAAACTATTTTAGGAAGTTATGCACAAAACTTAACTCCTAAATACGATATGTGGGATATGTTTTTTGGTTTCATTCCCGGTTCTATTGGAGAAACTTCAACGTTTTTAATCCTTTTAGGAGCCGCTTTCTTGATCTTAACAAAGATTGGAAGTTGGAGAATTATTGTTTCAACATTTATTGGAGCTGCAGTAATGGGACTCATTTTTAACCTAATTACGGATACTGGAATTATTACAGATTCTAGTAAATTTTTCGGATTAATGAGCACAGAATGGTATCAACATTTAATGATTGGCGGTTTGGCTTTTGGTGCTGTTTATATGGCAACAGATCCCGTAACAGCCTCACAAACAAATAAAGGAAAATGGATTTATGGTTTCCTGATAGGTTTTATATCAATTATGATTCGCGTGTTCAATCCAGCATACCCTGAAGGTGTATTTTTAGCAATTTTATTAATGAATGTATTTGCTCCAACAATAGACCATTATGTGGTTCAAGGAAATGTGAAGAAAAGATTAAATCGTACTAAAGTTAAAACTGCCTAATTATGAGTAAGAAAACAGATGGTAATGGATATACAATGATTTTTGCCATTATTATGGTATTGGTTGTAGGTTCTATGTTGGCATTTTTTGCCTCTTCTTTAAAGCCCACAATTGATGAGAACAAACGCATAGAGAAACAACAGAATATTTTATATGCAATGGGCGTAAATGAAAATGATGAAAGCAATGCGATATTTATTTCTGGAGATAAAGTAGGTGCTGAGTTTTCTAAATATATCAAAAAGCAGATTGTTATTCAGGGAAATAAAACCACAGAAAATGACAAGGCTTATTTGATAGATGTTAAAAAACAACAAACCCTTGCAAAAGAAGGTTTAGAAAGAGAATTTCCTCTATTTATAGGAGAAAAAGATAACCAAACTTTTTATGTGGCACCCATAAGAGGAAAAGGGCTTTGGGATGCTATTTGGGCCTATGTAGCTATGGATGAAAATATGGTAATACAAGGTGCTTATTTCGATCATAAAGGAGAAACAGCAGGTTTAGGAGCTAATATTAAGTTGCGGTTCTTTATGGACGATTTTAAAGGGGAACATTTATTAAAAGAAGGAGTATTCAAAGGAATTGATGTTTCTAAATCTAATAACGATCCTAAAAATGAAGATAAAATGGACAATCAAGTAGATGCAATTGCAGGGGCAACGATAACTGGTGATGGTGTGTCTGCTATGATTAAATCTGAGTTGAGAAATTATGTACCTTATTTTAAAAATTTAAAAACAAATTAATTATATGGGACTTTTATCAAAAAAAGACACAAAATTAATTACAGATCCATTAGCCGATAACAATCCTATAACAATCCAGGTATTAGGAATATGTTCTGCATTGGCAATTACGGCAGAATTAGAAGCCTCAATTGTAATGTCTATTTCTGTACTATTTGTATTAGGATTAGGAAATGTTGTAATCTCTCTGATGAGAAATATTATTCCATCAAAAATTAGAATTATTGTTCAGTTAATTGTAGTAGCTACATTGGTAATTATTGTTGATTTGGTTTTGAAGGCTTTCGCCTACGAATTGAGTAAAACATTAGGAGCATTTATTGGATTAATTATAACGAACTGTATCATTATGGGGAGATTTGAGGCCTTTGCTTTAGGAAATGGACCATGGAAATCTTTCTTAGACGGCATTGGAAACTCTATTGGTTATGGTGTTATCTTAATTATCGTTGGATTCTTCAGAGAATTGTTAGGATCTGGCACATTATTAGGAATTAAAGTTTTAGGAGACCCAATAGAAAAATCTGGACTGTATTCTATAGGATACGAAAATAACGGGTTTATGTTGCTAGCGCCCATGGCACTTATTGTCGTTGGAATTATTATCTGGATTCAACGTTTTAGGAATAATGCATTAATAGAAGAAAATTAAACGCATTGCGTTTAAAAAAAACATAGAATATGGAACATATAGAGTTATTTTTCAAATCGATATTTATAGATAATATGGTTTTTGCCACATTTTTAGGGATGTGTTCTTACCTTGCTGTATCCAAAAAAGTAGCAACAGCAGTTGGTTTAGGAGCTGCAGTAATTTTTGTATTAGCTGTCACAGTGCCATTAAATTGGTTATTAGATCAATATATTTTAAAAGAAGGAGCATTGGTTTGGTTAGGAGCTGAATATGCAGAATATGACTTAAGTTTTCTATCATTTATCATGTTTATAGCTACAATAGCAACCATGGTTCAGCTGGTAGAAATTATTGTTGAAAAATTTTCTCCATCCTTATACAACTCTCTAGGTATTTTCTTACCTTTAATAGCTGTAAACTGTGCCATTTTAGGAGGTAGTTTATTCATGCAATCTCGTGAAATTCCAACTTTAGGCTTGTCTATAACCTATGGTATTGGCTCGGGTATTGGTTGGTTTCTTGCAATCTTGGCCATTGCAGCCATACGAGAAAAAATTCGCTATTCTAGTGTTCCACCTGCATTAAGAGGGTTAGGAATTACTTTTATTATTACAGGCTTAATGGCAATTGGGTTTATGAGTTTTGGGGGAATGCTTACAGGAGGAGATGAAGAAAAGAAAGAAGTACCAAAGGTAGAAGCTACCATAGAAATTAAAGAAGAAAAAAAACAAGAGGCTAAAGAAGTTATAGCCGATAATACAAACAAGCAGTAATATGATATTAGCAGCAGGTACTACAGGAACTATTCTAGCAACAGTAGCAGCTTTTTTAGCTATTGTGTTGTTACTAGTGACCTTATTATTATTTGTAAAACAAAAATTATCTCCCTCGGGTCCAGTAACCATTACAATTAATGGTGAGAAGAAATTAGAAGTAGCCTCTGGAAGTACTCTTCTAACAACCCTAGGGAACGAAAAAATATTCTTGCCTTCAGCTTGTGGAGGAGGAGGATCTTGTGTACAATGTGAATGCCATGTAAACGCTGGTGGAGGAGAAGCTTTACCAACAGAAACACCCCATTTTACTCGTAAAGAATTACAACACGGTATTCGATTGGCATGTCAAGTAAAAGTAAAACAAGACATGGATATTTCCATTCCCGAAGAAATTTTTGGGATTAAAAAATGGGATGCAACCGTTGTAAGGAATTACAATGTAGCCTCTTTCATTAAGGAGTTTGTTGTAGAAATACCAGAAGATATGGGATACAAAGCGGGTGGTTATATTCAAATTGAAATTCCTCCATGTGAAGTAAAGTTTGCCGATATGGATATTACAGCACATCCAGAAGAACATGATACACCAGATAAATTTGAAGCTGAATGGGACAAGTTTAAATTGAGACCCTTAGTGATGAAAAACAATGAAGTTGTTGAAAGAGCATATTCTATGGCTTCTTACCCAGCAGAAGGAAGAGAAATAATGTTAAACGTTCGTATAGCAACTCCGCCATTTGATAGAGCAAAAGGGGGGTGGATGGATGTAAATCCGGGCGTGGCATCATCTTATATTTTCAACTTGAAAAAAGGAGATAAATGTGTTATTTCTGGTCCTTACGGAGAGTTCTTTATCAATGAATCTGAATCAGAAATGTTATATGTTGGTGGTGGAGCAGGTATGGCGCCAATGCGTTCTCACTTATATCACTTATTCAGAACCTTAAAAACCGGTAGAAAAGTAACCTATTGGTACGGAGGAAGATCGAAAGCAGAATTATTTTATATAGAGCACTTTAGAGCTTTAGAAAAAGATTTTCCAAATTTTAAATTCTATATAGCTTTATCAGACCCTTTAGAAGCTGATAACTGGAAGGTAAAAGAAAATATTGATGACGAAGTTGGAGATGGTTTTGTAGGATTTATCCACAATTGTGTAATTGAAAATTACCTCAATCACCATGAATCGCCAGAAGATTTAGAATTGTATTTCTGTGGTCCACCTTTAATGAATAAAGCTGTCCAAAAAATGGGTGAAGATTTTGGGATTGCAGATGAAAATATTCGTTTTGATGATTTTGGAGGATAACCCTTGTGTGGTCTTATAACCATATAAATTTCAAATTATAAATTTAAGACCGATACAGTACTGTATCGGTTTTTTTATGAAGGGCTGCTCTTTTAAATAATGTTTTGGAAAACGTACCTTTGCATAAAATATTGAAGGAATGATTACTTTTAACAATTTAGATTTATCCAATCAACTCCGATATGCAATTGACGATTTAGGTTTCGAAAACCCTACGCCAATTCAGCAAGAATCATTTTCTGTTGTAAGATCAGGTAAAGATATTGTTGGAATAGCTCAAACAGGTACTGGTAAAACGTATGCCTATATGATGCCAATTCTTCGAGATTTAAAATTTTTAAAGACACAGCATCCAAGAGTTTTGATTTTAGTACCAACAAGAGAATTGGTTTTGCAAGTTGTGGATGAAATTGAAAAGCTAACAAAATATATTAATGTTCGTATTTTAGGGGTTTATGGAGGTGCAAACATTAATACTCAAAAGCAAGCCATTGCTCAGGGAACAGACATTATAGTGGCAACTCCTGGAAGATTATATGACTTGGCCTTGAGTAATGTTTTAAAATTGAAAACCATTCAAAAACTGGTAATTGATGAAGTAGATGTAATGCTAGATTTGGGATTCCGATTTCAACTTATGAATCTCTTCGATTTATTACCTAAACGAAGACAAAATATAATGTTTTCTGCGACAATGACAATGCATGTAGAGGCTTTGATTAATGATTTCTTTAAAAACCCGACAAAAGTTTCTATTGCTGTTAGTGGAACTCCTTTAGATAATATAGAACAAATTTCTTATAATGTCCCTAATTTTTTCACCAAAGTAAATTTACTTAATCACTTACTTTTCGATAAACAACTTTATCATAAAGTATTAATTTTTGTTGCATACAAGAGAACCGCTGATTTACTCTTTTCACAATTAGAAGAAGTATTTGGTAGTGAAACTTGCGTTATTCATTCTAATAAAACCCAGAATTATAGAATTCGTTCTATTAGACAATTTGATGAAGGAAACAATAGAATTTTAGTGGCTACAGATGTCATGGCAAGAGGTTTGGATTTTGATAATGTTTCTCATGTTATCAATTTTGATACCCCAGATTTTCCAGAGAATTATATGCATAGAATAGGTAGAACTGGTAGAGCGGAAAAATTGGGAAAGACAATTCTTTTTTCAACAGAAAAAGAACAACAATCTAAAGCTGATTTAGAGAAATTAATGGACTATAAAATTCCAGTTTTAGATCTTCCAGAGGAAATAGAAATTTCCGAACAACTCACAGAAGAAGAGCGTCCAAATGAGGATAAAGATCAATCTAAAAATAGAACTCGCTTAGTTCATATCCCTGGTGATGCTTTTCATGAAAAGAGTCCAAAAAACAGTAAAATAAATCTAGGAGGTTCTTACAGAAGGGAAATTGCTAAGAAGTATAAGAAGCCAAAAACACGAGGAGATAAAAACTACAATAAGCGAAATAAGAAAAAATAATGCAAGTATTAACACAACAAGAACTTCACAATCTTGCTATGAATATAATAGGGAAGAAGTTAGAGAAAATGGGATTCGAGTTTCAAGCAATAAACAGTCAGTTAAAAAGGCACCCACAGTTTGTGCTATTTAAAAAAGGAACGCCTACTATTTTTGTTTTGGTAAAAGCATCTAATAATATTCAAAATCCAGAAGAGTATGATGTTTTATGGATGGAAACATTTAAAGAACATGCTAAAAAACAAAATGCAAAAGTTTGGTTTGCTGGTGTTGGTATTGCCAATGCAGAAAGTACAGAAAACCCTGTTTTTAAAGACCAACCCTATTATGTTGCTTTTGATGATTTTATTAAAATTTTGTAATACATTTCAATAAACCAAATCTCAACGTGATTTGATTCAATGTTTATAAAGTGAAGGCACATAAAGTATTCTGCAAAAAAAAAGACCCTCTATTTGGAAAGTCTTTTTTTTTTTTTTAAAAAGGATATCTTAAATTACTAGTCAGCTTTTTGCTCTAATAAATCAAAGAATTGGTTTAATCTTGGGAGAAGAACAATTCTTGTTCTTCTATTTTTTGCCATATTCTCTGGAGTATCATTTGGAGCTACAGGAGTGTAGCTACTCTTACCAGCTGCAGTTAATCTATTTGGTTTTACACCATATTTATATTGTAATATACGAGTAATGGAAGTTGCTCGTTTTGCAGATAAATCCCAGTTATCCTGTAAAAATTCTGTCTTGATAGATTTAGAGTCTGTATGGCCTTCAACCATTACATCCATTTGTGGTTGGTCGTTAATAACTTTAGCAACCTTTTCTAAAACAGTGTATGCTTTATCGGTTACGTTATAGCTTGCACTTTTAAATAGCATCTTGTCAGAAATAGAAATGAACACAACTGTTTTTTCAACATTTACTTCAATATCTTTATCCTGTATTCCGTCTGCTAAGTTTTTAGTTAGATGGTATTTAATGGCTAAATTTAATGAGTCTTTTTGAGTCATTGCATCTCTAATTCCATTAATATATTTATCTTTTTCACTTAATTGAGAAATAACAGTTTTAATATTATCGGAAGAAGATTGGGTTAAAACAGTTAAGTTTTCAACTTGCTTTAAAGCATTTTTTTTATCTTCTTTTAAATATTTTACTTGCTCAGTTAAAGCAAAAGCTTTGGTGTCTTGTTTTTCTTTTTCAACCAAACATTTTTGTAAATTAGCTTTTACATTAACTAATTCGGTTTCTTTTTGATTGTATTTTTCTTGAAGTGCGGTTAATTCTTTCTTAGACGCACAAGAGCTTACTATAAATACCAATAAAACTAGGCTTGTTATTTTTTTCATCACGGATCTATTAAATGTAGATTACAAATTTAACAAAATGATGCTAGAAATAATCCGATTAACAATTTTTTGTGAAAATTTTATGCACTATTTTTGTTAACAAAGGTACTGAGATGATAAAAGTAAAACATATACTGATTTTTATGGCATTTGTAGCTGTTTTAACAACTTGTAAAAAGGAAGAAAAAACTCAACCTATAATTTTAAAAGGTCTTGTTTTTGGAACTAGTTATAAGATTGTATACTCAGGCTCAGTTAAAAATCATCAAAAATCTATCGATAGTCTGTTTTTTCTGATCAATAAATCCTTATCTACTTATATACCTACTTCAGATATTTCTAAAATTAATAATGGAGATACTGCAATTGTAGTAGATCATTATTTTCAAGAGGTATTTCAAAAATCAAAAAAAATATTTAAAGAAACGGATGGATTTTTTGATCCCACTGTTGGGAATTTAGTAAATTCTTGGGGTTTTGGTCCTAAAGATCAAATAATGAATTTAACCGAAGATGAGGTTAAAAGCCAAATGCAATTTGTTGGTTTCGATAAAGTAACAATTTCTGATAGAAAGGTTATCAAAGAAAATTCTAAAATTTATCTAGATTTTAATGCTATTGCCAAAGGTTTTGGAATTGATGTTGTTGGACGATTTTTAGAATCTAAAAAAATTGTAAATTACTTAGTTGAAATTGGCGGAGAAATAAGGACCAGAGGAAAAAATACAAAAGGAAAACTTTGGCGAGTTGGATTTGAAAATCCAAATATAGATGGATCTAGAAGTATTTCAAAACGAATCAACTTATCAGATAAGTCTATGGCAACATCTGGTAATTATAGAAAGTTTCGAATTACAGAAGAAGGCAAAAAATATGTCCACACAGTGAATCCTAAAACAGGTTTTGCTCTAGAGAGTAATTTATTAAGCGCTTCAGTAATTGCAAAAAAAGATTGTGCAGATGTAGATGCCTATGCCACAGCTTTTATGGCTATGGGATTAGAGAAAACTAAAGAATTTTTAGATTCTCATAAAGAATTGGAAGTCATATTGCTTTTCACAAATAAAAAAGGAGAGATTGAAGAATTTACAACATTTACAGATAAATAGTTGTGTAAGGTATACCTTTTGATTGTTTTTTGTTGATCTGCATCATAAAACAGTAGAAATCATTTTAATTATGAAGAATATATTAATAATCTTTTTGTGTTTTTTTTCTTTTTGTGCTTTAAATGCTCAATCTAACAAAGAAATTGCGAATGTTTATTTAAAAAGAGCTCAAGAAAGTTTAGATAATTTAGAAACGGAGAAATCGTTATATCATTTTGAAAAAGCCATGAGATATACGGACTCCATTAGCTCTCCGGATACTGCAAAATTAGGCACCTATATTTACTATAATCTTAGAAATTATAAAGAGGCCAAAGTTTTTGTAAAACAATATTTTCTGTTAATAAAAAACAAAAAGACAGATGAGTATCTAGAACTTATAGAAATTTCTGTTAATATCAATGATGAACTTGAAGCAGAGCTACTAGCACAAAAAAAGATGGAAGCTGAGCGTTTGAGAAAAGAAAAAGAATTAAAAAGAATTGATTCTTTAAAAGTTGTATGGAAGGCTAGATCAGAATCTCTTTCTTTAAAAATAGATAGTATTTATAGTTTTGACAAAAATAATTTAGCAGTTTTTAAAGATGATGGAATCTATGGAATTATAAACGATAAAGGAGAAATCATTTTAAAGTCAGATGATTATAAAGAAGTTTTAAGTTTTGATGGCTATGTGCTGTTTATGAATAAACCTAAAAAACCAACGAAAATTTATTGTTTCAATAGAAACACCAAAGAAGTTTTTCTACTCCCTCTTGTTTCTGAATTTAACCCACTTTCTTCGCATTATGGAAAAGTTATGTTGCCAAGGGGAAATGGGGAGTTAGTTACATATCCAGACAATTCTTATGAGCCAATGGTGTACAATTTAAATTTAAAAAAATTCATAAGAGTTACCAAAAAGAAGGAGCTTTTTAAAACCTTAAAAAATAGTGACGTTATAGACAAGTTCAATAAAAATAATGAGGTTAAAATTAACAAAATTTGGTATTCTTTTGGCGGTCATATCGGTGGTGGGATTTATCCTTTATATCTAGAGAGTAATTTTAACGTACATTCTTTTCTATGCTCTTCAGATGGTAATATCATAAATTCGGCTTTAGATTATCAGTACCTTGGCGCTTTCCATAATAATAAACTTCAAGCAATCGGTGGAGAAAAAATAGTATGGATCAACCAAAATGGAACTAAAGTTAGTGATGCTATGGATGAAACTGGTGACTACTCAGGAACTTCTACTTTAATTAGGTTAAAAAGTGGCGCTTATCAAATTATGCAAGACGGGGTTATAATTTTAGGCAAAGAAAGGTTAGAAAAAATGTCTATTTTTTTGAGGAATAACAGCAAATAATTATTTCGTCATTTCGAAACTAACTTTGGTATTGTCATGAATTAAATATTCTATTCCTTTTCAGCCATTTTCTTAACGTAATCTGTTATAATTACTATTTGAGTTGAACCAACTTTTCCTTCTATATATTTTTCATTTTCATGATCTAGAGAAATTCTACGAACCGCTGTTCCTTGTTTAGCAACCAAACTAGACCCTTTTACTTTCAGGTCTTTTATCAAAACTACAGAATCTCCAGTCTGTAAAATTGTACCATTTGCATCTCTATGAATTATTTTTTCACTTTCATCCAAATGATCTCCAGATTCTTTTGCAAAACGCAAATCCTCTTCCTCTAAATACATCATTTCTAGCAAGTCTTTTGGCCACCCCTCATTTCTTAAACGAGATAACATTCTCCAAGCAACTACTTTTACAGCTCTATATTCACTCCACATAGAGTCATTTAAACAACGCCAATGATTTACTTCTGTTTCTTCCGGACTATCAATTTGAGTTGTACACGTTTTACAAGCTAATAAACTCCCATCAACACCACCTGTTGAAGTTGGTCTTACTTCGTAAATTGATAATTGGTTTGTAGCGCTACATAATTCACATTGTTTACTACTTCTAATTTCTAAATCTTGTAATAAGCCCATTTTTGTTTGTTAGTTGATGGGGGTAAAAATACATTTTAAAATTAATTTTTAGCATACAGATCAGCGCTATCTAAAGAATAGCTAGGATACCAAGTCAAATTTTTAGTATTTTTAATTTTATGTTAATGGTCCTATTTTACTTCAAGCGAAGTAAATTTAAATTTAGTTCCATCAAACAAACCTTTGTCAGATAATTTTAAAGAAGGAATTACCAACAAAGCCATAAAAGACAAACTCATATAAGGTGCTCGTAACGTACTTCCCATTTGTTTTGCCATTTTATCCAATGCCGCATAAGATTTTCCGATTTCTTCAGCAGACAAATCAGACATAATCCCTGCTACAGGTAATGAAACTATTTTTTCTTGCTCTGAATTTAGTGCACAAATACCCCCTCTATTTTCGATGATTAAATTGACAGCTTTACAGAGGTCTTCATCTGAGACACCAACAGCAATAATATTGTGTGAATCATGACCAACAGAACTTGCAATTGCTCCTTGTTTAAGCCCGAAATTCTTAATAAATGCAATGGATGGTTTTTCATTCTTATAACGATTAACAACCGTCATTTTTAACACATCAGTTTCAGAATTTGACACTAAATTTCCGTCAATAATTAAAGAGTCGGCTTCAATTTGATTCGTCACTAATTCGCCGTCTAAGGCTTCTATTACTCTAATTTTTTTTGCTGATGATGCAATCCTAAAGTCTGACACCTTCTTTTTATCGGTAGTAAAGTTATTCAACACCTCAAAAGCTATATTTTTTATAAAAGTTTGTCCTTTTTCTGCAACCAATTCTCCATTGATATAGGTTTGTAAAACATTAAATTTTTTTAAATCCTCTACCACTATAAAATCTGCAAAATCTCCTTTTTTTAGCTTACCAACCTCTAAATTATAATGATCTATAGGATTTATACAGGCAGCTTGTAAGACTTTAAAAACATCAATTCCCTTTGAAACAGCCCTTTCACATAATTGATTGATATGGCCTAACAATAAATCATCTGGATGCTTATCATCCGAACAAAACATCATATTTTTAAAGTGTTTTGGCAATAAATCTATCAAAGCTTCAAAGTTTTTTGCAGCACTTCCTTCACGTATAATTACCTTCATTCCTTTCTGTAACTTCTCTAAAGCTTCATTATAGGTAAAACACTCATGATCTGTAGAAATTCCTGCAGAAATATATTTGGTAACATCGTCTCCTCTTACACCTGGTGCATGACCATCTATAGGCTTATTATTGTTTTTTGCATGTTTTATTTTCGCTAAAACTTCGGCATCATCAAATAAAACTCCTGGATAATTCATCATTTCTGCAAGGTACTTAATATCAGGATTTTGCATCATTAACTTAATGTCCTCAGAATCTATAACGGCTCCAGCGCTTTCAAACGAAGTTGCAGGCACACAACTTGGAGCACCAAAATTAAATTTTAATGGCACTTTCTTTCCGTTTTCAATCATAAACTCAACCCCCTTTACTCCTAAAACATTGGCAATCTCATGAGGGTCAGAAACGGTTGCAACAGTGCCATGTTTTAAAGCAATTTTTGCAAATTCTGATGGCACCAACATCGAACTTTCTATATGAATATGTGCATCTATAAAACCCGGTAAAATATAATTTTCTTGATGGTGGTTTGCTTCCCGTATTTCTAAAATCTTTTCCTTTTCTACCTCAACTTCTCCTTTATAAATTCGCCTGTTTGGAATATCAACAATATTTCCTCTTATAATCATATTCATTCTAATATTTATATCAAATTTACAAAGAATAAAAATGACTTTTCATTTAGGTTTTAGTATTTTTATTTTATGAAATATAACCAGCAAAAAATTAAGTTAGCAGAAGCAGAGAAAATTCTTCTTAAACAATACAACATCATAGGATCTGCCTCTTATTTACCTGGTTATGTAGATTTTAATTTTAGAATTAAAGATAACAATACGCATGGCTATATTCTTAAAATATCACGCCCTGGAGAAAATAAAAAGTACCTCGAATACCAACAAGAATTATTACAAACTCTAGAAATTAGTAGTGAAAGGCTTGTGGCTCCAAAAGTAATTTTAGATAAAAATGGTTCTTCTATTTCCGAAATTACGGATAAAAGTGGAGCTTTACGGTATGTAAGACTGCTAACTTGGATCTCAGGTAGAGTTTGGAATGCCATAAACCCACAATTAGAAGATTTTAGATTTAGTTTAGGGAAACAATGTGGTTTACTAACTAAAGTACTTCAAAGTTTTGATCACCCAGAAGCACATTATGAGTTTGAGTGGGATGTTGCAAAATCTCTTTGGACTAAAGCTCATCTCCACTTGTTTTCAGATCAAGAAAAAGGAATTATTTCTCATTTTCAATCAAAATTTGAATCGTCCTATACATCTTATTCAGCTCTTCGAAAAAGTGTAGTTCACAATGACCCTAATAATCATAATATTATTGTTTCCTCTAGCTTAATTCATCCAGTGGCTATTGCGGCTATTGATTATGGTGACGCTATTTATACTCAAACAATTAATGATTTAGCCATCTTGTGTGCTTATGGTGTGATGGAACATAATGATCCTTTAGAGGCTTCACTTTCTTTAGTAAAAGGATATCATTCAACTTTTTCATTAAAACAAGAAGAATTAGAGCATCTATACAATGCCATTGCTATGAGATTGGTAATTATTGTTACTAGAGCTGCCATGAGTAAAATGGAAGAACCAGATAACGAATATTTATGGATTAGCGAAAAACCTGCCTGGGAAGTTCTAAAAAAATGGCATCAAGTTGCTCCAGATTTTGCACACTATAGTTTTAGAAATGCTTGTGGTTTTTCTGCACATCCCAATCAATTAATTTTTGAAAATTGGACAAAAAAGACTCCGTATTCTATTTCAGAATTATTTCCAACCATCAATAAAAATGAAATTTATGATCTAGATTTAAGTGTATCTAGCAGGTTTACTGGACATCAAAAAGAATTTAATGATTTAGAGATATTTCAATTTAAAATAGAACAATTACAAAAGGAAAACCCTACTAAAATTTTAGCTGGCGGCTATTTAGAACCACGTTGTTTATATACCTCTACAGAATATGATAAAATTGGTAATTTTGGAATTGAAAGTAGAACCATTCATTTAGGAATTGATTTCTGGTTGCCAGATAATACTCCTGTTCATGCTCTTTTTGACGGTGAAGTTATAATTGCTACAAATGATATTGGCGATAAAGAATATGGGGGTTTAATTATTTTAAAACACCAACAAAAAGAGTTCTGTTTTTATACCTTATATGGTCATAACACCCTTGCCAGTGTTTTACAACATAAAGTAGGAGACATCATAAAAAAAGGGGAGCAAGTGGCAATCATAGCAAATTATCCCGAAAATGGGAATTGGGCGCCACACTTGCATTTCCAACTGATGCTTTCAGTATTAGATTATACTAATGATTTTCCAGGGGTTGCCTATTTTAATCAAATTGATGTCTGGAAAAGTATTTGTCCCAATCCTAATTTATTATTTAAAGTTGAGAACTTTAAAGAGAATTTAATAGACACTTCTGATGAAATTATTTTCCAAAGAAAAAAGAATCTAGGGAAAGGAATGAGTTTGCACTACAAAAGCCCCATACATATTGTTCGTGGTTCTGGACAGTATTTAATTAATAATTTTGGACGTACATATTTAGATACTGTCAACAATGTTGCTCATGTAGGTCATGAAAATTTTAATGTGGTCAAAGCGGGTCAACAACAAATGGCGGTTTTAAATACAAATACGCGGTATCTTAATAAACATATCAATATCCTTAGCTCAGAAATTCTAAATACTTTGCCAAAAGAATTATCAGTTTTGCATTTTGTAAACTCTGGAAGCGAAGCCAATGAGTTGGCAATTAGAATGGTGAAAACCATCACCAATTCAGAAGAAATTATTGCAAGCGAATTTGGTTATCACGGAAATACCAATGCTTGTATAGCCATATCATCTTATAAATTTGATGGGAAAGGAGGAAAAGGAGCTCCCAAAAATACTCATATTTTTCCTATTCCGAATTCGTTTAGAGGGAAATACACCGGAGAAACTACAGCCAATGATTATGCAAATGAAGTTCAAAATTTAATAGATAATATTCATCAGCAAAATAAAAAAGTTGGTGGATTTATTATAGAACCTATTATTTCTTGCGGCGGACAAGTAGAACTACCAAAAGGCTTTTTGCAACAAGTGTACAAAAAAGTTAAAAAAGCCGGAGGTCTTTGTATTTCTGATGAAATTCAAACGGGTTGCGGTAGAATGGGAACAACTTTTTGGGGTTTTCAATTGCACAATGTACTACCAGATATTGTAACCATTGGTAAACCTTTAGGCAACGGGCATCCTGTGGCTGCGGTAGCTTGTACAAAAGAAGTTGCAGAGAAATTTGCAAACGGTATGGAATTTTTTAATACGTTTGGAGGAAATCCTGTTTCTTGTGCTATTGCTACTGAAGTTCTACAAGAAGTAAAGAGAGAAAAGTTACAAGAAAATGCCTTAAAAGTGGGAGTGTTTTTAAAAACAGAATTACAAAAATTAGCAAAAGAATTTCCAATTATTGGCGATGTTCGAGGGCAAGGATTGTTTTTAGGGTTTGAATTGGTTGATTTCAAAATGAATCCGCTTCCAAAAAAAACAGCGTATTTAATTGAAAGAATGAAATATTTTGGAATTTTAATGAGTTCTGATGGACCAGATTGTAATGTTATTAAAATAAAACCACCCATGGTTTTTTCTAAAGAAAATGCAAAACAGGTTATTTTTTATTTACAAAAAACGTTAGATGAGGATTTTATGAAATACTAAAACTTTCTATCAGGATGAAAAGGAGCTAGATCTAAAGAGGTTTTTTTGTCAGAAATAATTTCTGAAACTAATTTTCCAGTTGCTGGTCCAAGGCTCCAACCCATCATGGCATGCCCCGTGGCAATCGTTAAATTAGTACAATGAATCGATTTCCCTATATAAGGCAACCCATCTGGAGAACAAGGTCGTAAACCACACTGTGCATTCTGTTTGGCAGAGTCTGATATTTTTAAATCTTTATAGTACAACGCTCCAGCTTTTGCAATCGCATTTACCCTTTTGGGGTTAATGGTATGATTGATCCCTCCAATTTCCATAGTTCCTGCAAAACGAGTAAAGCCCTCCATGGGCGTCACCGCTACTTTAGCTTCCATTAAAATTGCTGGAATAGAAATATTGGTTTGTTCCTTTACATTAATGCTATATCCTTTTCCTGCTTGAATAGGAATATTTAAATTTAATTTCCTCGCAAATTCTTGAGACCATGAGCCTGTAGCCATAACAAATTCATCTGCAGTAATGTTTCGTGTTTTTGTTTTAATCCCCTTTATTTTACCAATTGAAATATCTACATCAAGAACTTCTTCATTGGCTAAAATTTCAACTCCATATTGCTCTAGATAACATTTTAACTGTTGCATAAAGTTATTTGGGGTCATGTGGGCATCAGAATGATAATAGATAGCTCCTCTTATATTTAATTCTACATCAGGTTCTATTTTTTGTACCTCAGATCTTGTTAAATTTTCAACTTTTAAACCCAATTCAATTCCTTTTTTTCCGATGTTCCATTCTTCTTCACCTGTTTTTTCATTTTGATAATACATTAATAATCCCTTGCGATCATAAGCAAAATTGAATTTTTTAGAGTTTTTTATATCTTCATATAATGCTCTACTCAATATATTAATGTCTTTAATTAGCGGAATCGCTTTTGCTACTTTGGTTTTCGTTGCAGACTTTTTAAAAGCCCAAGTCCATTTTAAAAAATTTTTATCTAACCTTGGTTTTATATAAAAAGGACTTTCAGAATTGAACATCCATTTAATCCCTTTATTAATCATTCCAGGAGCAGATAAAGGGATGATATGACTTGGAGTGATATACCCCGCATTGACATAAGATGCTCCTGTTGTAAAATTTGACTTATCTACAACCGTTACTTTATGCCCTTCTCTATGCAAATAATAGGCAGTACAAAGACCAATAATACCGCCACCAATAATTACTGTTTTTTTTGCCATTTAGTCATGCTACTAGTTTATCAACAGTTATAATTCTATAAGTGTTGGAATTTACAGTTATTCTTATACCCTGTTTTTCATTAGAAATGTAAAAATTCTTTCCGATTTGTACAAACTTGCTGCTATCAGTCTCTTGAATTATTTTTTTGATGAATGTTTCAGTCTCTTGTTTTTTCATATTTACAGTCAACTTTTTATTGATTCTCTCATAAACAAGGGCTGTGTAACAAAGGTTCTCTAAAATGTTGTTTTTTACTTCTTGCATTTTTTTAAATTACACTAAATCCATAGGCATAAGGATCATCTTCTGTATCAATAGTTATTGTATTTTGTCCGTATATTTTTGCCCACCCTTTAACACTGGGAACTATTGCTTCTTTATTTCCAATATATGTGCTCTTTTCTATGGTGCCTATAAATGTGCTTCCTATAAAACTTTCATGAATAAATTCTTCACCAACTTTTAATTTTCCTTTGGCGTACAATTGTGCTAACCTTGCAGAGGTTCCTGTACCACAGGGGCTTCTGTCTATGGCTTTATCACCGTAAAAAACTGCATTTCGTCCATTAGAATTTGAATGAATGGTTTCTCCAGTCCATAACAAATGAGTAACATCTCTTATGGATTCATTATCTGGATGCACAAATTGATTGGGATATTTTTTATTAATATATTTTCTAACAACTTGCGAATATTGAATAATTTTTGCGGCTGTAAAATCTTGAATTCCGTTAAAGTTTTTTTGAGGATCTATAATTGCATAATAATTGCCTCCATAAGCTACATCAAAAGTAAGTTCTCCTAATTCTGGGCAATTTATTATTAAGTTTTCTGCAGCCAAATAACTTTTTACATTGGTAAGTTTTACCCAATCTACTTTGTTATTTGTTTGTTTATATTCTATTTCTACCAAACCTGCGGGAGCTTCCATTTTAATTTTTCCTGGCACTTTGGGTTGTACCAAACCTTCTTCAATAGCAATCGTAATGGTACCAATTGTTCCGTGACCACACATCGGCAAACAACCGGAAGTTTCTAAAAACAAAATAGCAAAATCGTTTTCTGGGTTGTGAGCAGGATAGAGTATAGCGCCACTCATCATATCATGCCCTCTAGGTTCAAACATTAAGCCTTTTCTTATCCAGTCGTACTCTTTTAAAAAGTGTAAACGCTTCTCATTCATAGTATTACCAATCAGTTCTGGGCCGCCACTTTTTATTACTCTTACTGGATTTCCACAAGTATGGGCATCAATACAAACAAATGTACTTTTACTCATTTAAAGTAGTATTTATATAGTTATGAATTCTTTTCTCAAGTATTGCCAATGTAACTGTTCCTTGCTCTAAAATAATTTCATGAAAATCTCTAATATCAAATTTGTCTTTTAATTCAGATTCTGCTTTTTTTCGCAATTCTCTAATTTTTAATTCACCAATTTTATAAGAGATTGCTTGGCCAGGCCAAGAAATATACCTGTCTGTTTCTGTGTTGATTTCATGCAAAGACAAAGCTGTATTTTTTGACATATAATTTACAACTTGTTCTCTAGACCAGCCTTTCGCATGAATTCCTGTATCAACAACTAATCTGCATGCTCGCCACATTTCGTATGTGAATTTTCCAAATTGTTCATAAGGTGTGGTATACATATTCATCTCATCAGCTAGAAATTCTGAGTATAATCCCCAACCTTCTCCATAAGCAGATAAATACAAATTTTTACGAAATTGTGGGATTGAATCTCCTAATTCGTTGTTTAAACTTCCTTGTAAATGATGGCCAGGTACTGCTTCATGAACGGTTAATGAAGGTAAAGTATATAAAGTTCTACTTGGTAAATCGTATGTATTTACCCAATAATAACCAGGGTTTGTACTGTTTTTGGATGTTCCTATATAACGTCCTCCAGTATATTTTGGCGCAATCGCATCGGGTACAGGAGCAACTCCATATGGTTTTCTGGGTAGGGTTTTAAAGAATTTTGGTAATTGTGCATCTGCTCTTTTTGCCATATCTCTTGCAATCATTAATAATTCTTTTGGTGTTTTTGCATAGAACTGTGGGGCTGTTCTTAAGAATTTTAAAAAGTCGGCAAAAGAACCTTTAAATTTTAATTCATCAATGATTTTTTGCATTTCTGCTTTAATCCTAGCCACTTCTTTCAATCCTATTTGATGAATATTATCTGCAGTGTATTGAGTACTTGTTGTATAAAAATTGATTCTATTTTGATAATAGACGGCTCCATTTGGTATTTTTGAAACCCCTATTGTTGTTCTTGTTTTTGGGATATATTCTGTTTCAAAAAAAGTTTTAATTCTTTTAAATTCTGGAATTACTTTTTGTTCAATCACATTTTTTGCAGCAGTTAAAACTGAATCTTTTTGAGCTTTATTTATGCCTAATGGTAAATTTTTAAAAGGCTTATAAAAAGGACTCTTTTTAAAATTGTTTACAATGTGTTTATCATACGTCGACTCATATCCCTTAAAGATAATTTTGGGTTGCGAAACGCCTTTCTCTAGGCCTTCTCTTAAGTTTTTAAAATGCTGTTTTACAAATTCTGGTAAACTATTTAACTTTTTCAAATACTCTTTTACTTCCCAATAATTATTGAGAGGTTTTATTTGATAATTTAGACTGCTATGAAAACCAGCATCAGATAAAAGAGGATTTAAAAAACGCTCAAATTTGTAATAATCAATTTTATCTTGTAGGACGAATTTTAACAATTGAGCAGATATTTGTTCTGTTTCAGAGAGGTCATCCATTACTATACATTTAAAATATTCCATTTCTTGTTCTGCATAGTCAGCTTCGGATTTGTAATATTCTCTTGTATATAATCCTAATGGATATTTATCTTTATCATAAGATTCTCTCTCTTGGTAAGATTTGATCATTATTTCTAATCCATTGCGAGAACTATTACAAACCTCATTTGAATTATTGCACGAAGACACTATTGCAACCATTACCAAAAGAAGAACTCTAACTACTTTCATAAACTATATTTTATCTTTGGTTCTTAGGCCATCTATATTTCTAAAAATTTCTAATGGGTTTTCATTTTGCAAGGCTGCTGGTAATAAATGATTTGGCCAATCTTGATAGCTAAAAGGTCTTACCCAGCGTTGTATTGAAGTAATTCCTACAGCAGAAAAACGACTGTCTGTGGAAGCAGGATAAGGTCCTCCATGAACCATAGATTCACACACCTCAACCCCTGTTGGAACTCCGTTAAAAATAACTCTACCAACTCTATTTTGTAGGGCAGAAATTACGTTTGAGTAATTAGCAATTTCATTATTATCAGAAAGTACGGTTCCCGTTAATTGTCCTTCTAAATTCAAAATTACTGCTTCTAATTCACTTTCATCTTTACATTGAACAACCATAGAGAAAGGACCAAAAACCTCTATATGTAATGTAGGATTTTCTAAAAATGATTTTCCTTCTACAGTAACAATTGCAGGAGCGGCATAATTGTTTTTTATTTTTGATGAATAGTTGGCTGTTACAGAGACATGCTCTTGAGAAACTACTTTTTCTTTATTATTCATGTATCCTTTTTTGATGTTGGGGTGCAACATACAAGAAGGATTTATGTTAACAATCTCTTTTGATAAAGAGCTTATAAAATTTGAAAAATTCGCACTCTTAATCCCTACTAACAAACCAGGATTTGTACAAAACTGACCCGTACCTAAGGTAATAGAACCTGCATACGTTTTTGCAATTTCTTGCATTCTATTCTCTAATGCTTTTGGTAAAATAACAACAGGGTTGATACTTCCCATTTCTGCAAAAACAGGAATTGGTTCCTCTCTTTTTGCAGCTAAATCTAATAGGGCTCTTCCTCCTTTTATACTTCCCGTAAATCCAACGGCTTTCACTTTTGGATGTGCAACCAACTGTTGCCCAACTTCAATTCCTTTTGAATTTAGATGGGAAAAAACACCATTTGGCATCCCTGTTTTTTGAGCTGCTTTTATAATTGCAGAAGCCACTAATTCTCCTGTTCCGGCATGCATTGGATGTGATTTTACAAGTACCGGACACCCTGATGCCAATGCTGCTGCTGTGTCTCCACCAGCAGTAGAATATGCCAAAGGGAAATTACTTGCTCCAAAAACGACAACGGGACCTAAGGGAATTAACATTTTTCGGATATCCGATTTTGGCATTGGTTCTCTGTGGGGTTGGGCAGAATCTATGGTTGCTTCTACCCAAGAACCTTCTGTAATTAGGTTTGCAAAACTTCTTAATTGACCAATTGTTCTTCCTCTTTCTCCTTTTGCTCTTCCTTCTGGCAAGCCTGTTTCTGAGCAATAGGTTTTGATTAATAAATTGTCTAGAGCCAAAATTTCATCGGCAATAGTATTTAGAAATGCGGCTTTTTTTACTCCAGAAATCGTTCTAAATTCTTTAAAAGATTGAGAGGCTAAATGAACTGCTTCATCAATTTCTTGAAAGGTTGCTTCTGTAAAAACGGTATTATTTTCCTGATTTAATTCTGGATTGAATGTTTTATACGTTTTGGTTCCTTTTGCCGATTGTTGATTTCCTATGTAATTTTTTCCTGTCATAATTGTTATTTACTAGCGTTGGTCTGTGTTAAGGATTGAAGCGGTATCCTTTTGTTTTTTTCAAACAAAAGATTTAGCTGAAAGCCTGACCGCTTTTTGGAGCGGTAACACCCAAATTATTTTATAAATTTTTATAGGCTGGTAACCTTGGTCTTGTTTTTAAACTATTTTCTATAATATCGATGACCTGTTTTCTTTCCTCACCAAACAGTGGCAAACGAGGTTCGCGAACATGTTCTGTTCCGATGTTCGTATACTTTTCTGCTAACTTAATATTTTGCACTAATTTAGGGTTTATATCTAACTCTAACAAGGGCAAAAACCAGCGGTAAATTTCAATGGCTTCTTTAATTCTACCCACCTTTTGCAACTCATAAATGGCCACCGTCTCTCTTGGAAATGCACATACCAAACCAGCAATCCAACCCTCTGCGCCCATTAATAAACTTTCTAATGCAAGGGTGTCTACGCCTGTCATAATTTTTAATCTGTCTCCAAAACGATTTTTAATTCTTGTGATATTAGAGATGTCTCTAGTAGATTCTTTAACGGCTTCTATATTGTTACATTTTAGCAATTCTTCGAACATGTCTAGGGTAACTTCTATTTTATAATCTACTGGATTGTTGTAGACCATAATGGGCAATGCAGTGTTATTTGCAACGGCTTTAAAATATGCAACCGTTTCCCTGTCTCCTGCGTTGTAGCGCATTGGTGGTAGCATCATTATACCACTTGCTCCATCTTCTTCTGCTTTCTGTGCTGCTAAAATGGCAGCTCTAGTAGATTGTTCTGCAATGTTTATAAGTACCGGAACTTTTTTATTTACAAATGCTACGGTTGTTTTGGTTAAGATTCTTTTTTCGGCATCCGATAATGTACTTGCTTCTCCTAAAGTTCCGCCTAACACAATTCCGTGAACACCAGCCTCTAGTTGGGCTTTGATATTCACTTTAAACATGTCTAAGTCTAAAGTATCTTCGTTTGTAAATTTTGTGGTGACTGCAGGCATAACGCCTTTCCATTTTATACTCATTTTATATTATTTTTTTAACAAAATTAGCTTGAATATTTTATTTTTATATTCTGATAATTATCACTTACTAATACTATTTTACCCTAATTTTAATATTAAGTATTTAAATTGAATATTATTTGCATATTTTTGATTGAAAATTCATGCCAAAACAATCAGAACACACGTGAAAGTTTTTCCTTTTAACATACCAAAACCTCAAAATATTGGATTAATTTACCAAGAAGATAAAGCCTTGTATTTTTATGATAAATTACATCAACATGAAGAAATTCAATTGTGTACCATTATAAAAGGCAGTGGTACTTTAATTATTGGAGATGCCATTAGCGATTACAAAGCTGGTGATGTTTTAGTGATTGGGAGTAATTTACCTCATGTTTTTAAAAGCAATGCTTCTACAAATGAAACCTCTTTTATGATTTCTTTATTTTTTACTGAAGGGTCTTTTGGTCACGATTTTTTTAATTTAGATGATTTTAAAGAATTGAAATCTTTTTTTAAAAAATCGTTGTTTGGATGTAAACTTTTATCCAATCAACAAAAAATACAGCAGCATTTTTTAGCCTTACAACAGGCTTCAAATTTGAAACGTTTTATTGGTTTTTTTGAAATTTTGAAGCAGATAAATTCCTCTAAAACCATACCCTTGGCAGATTTTTTGTCCCCAAAAAAATATACAGATAATCAGGGGAAACGCATGCGTAATATAATGGATTATACCATTCATAATTTTAATACAAACATAGATTTACAAAAGATTTCTAGCAAAGCAAATATGACCCCTAATGCTTTTTGTAGGTATTTTAAACAACGTACAAACAAAACCTATTTTTCTTTTTTGAATGAATTGCGGGTGGATAATGCTTGTAAATTATTAGTTGGGAACAAGGATCTATCAATCAGTGAAATTGCGTACGAAAGTGGATTTCAAAATCTATCTAATTTTAATAGGAAGTTTAAAGAAGTTAAAAAAATGACTCCTTCTGCCTATAGAAAAACTTAAAGATTGTTTAATGCTTCTTTTCTTTTTTTGTTGAAGCCTTTTACAACACTATCATAAGAGTGATTAATGAGTTCTTTAAGTAATTCATCTGAAACATCACTTTTATTAACGGTAACGGTATTCCAATGTTTTTTATTCATGTGAAAACCTGGTTGTATTCCATCATATTCAGCTCTTAATAGGGATGCTTTTTCGGGATCACATTTTAAATTAATGCTTTCTTCTCCTCTTTCCCATTTATCTAAACCCGTTAAAGCAAACATTTTATTCATTACTTTGAAAACCAACGTTACCTCATCAAAAGGAAAATGTTCTGTGACTCCTTTTTTTGTAATGCAAAAATCTCGAAGTTGTTCTATGTGCATCTTAGCTAGTGAATTAAAAATTCTTTTAAAATTTTCAAACTCTCTTCAGGATTTTCTTCCATAGGCACATGCCCCGAATTTTCTAAAACAACTAATTTTGAGAGTTGCATGATACTGTCCATTCGTTTTCCATTGTCTAATGGAATCCAATTGTCATTGGCGCCCCAAAGTAATAATGTTGGAGTTTTTATACTTTTTAACTTGTCATAATTTGCTTTTGCTCCAAGCTTAAAATCTGTTTTAGCTCTATCTATAAAGGCTTGTCTATTCCCAACTCTTAAGGCCATTTTATGATAACGTGTTACCAATGCATCTGTAATTTTAGTTTCATCTGCATATACTTCTCTCATATTTTTTTTAATAAAAAACTTTGGTGTAACATACAAAAAAAGTGAATTCAAAACAGGCGTTTTGGCCATTTTAAAAATAGCAGGTTGTGGTTTATTTGTTGGCAATCCGCTTGCATCTACCAAAATGAGTTTCTCTATCTTTTCTGGATGTTCAGCGGCATAATTCCAGGCAATGTTTCCTCCCAAAGAATTTCCTGCTAAGTGAAATTTATCAACGTGTAATTCAGTCAATAATTTTTGCAAAAAATTGGTATAACTTCTAATGGAATAATCTGCATTTCTATTGGGTCCAGTAATACCAAAAGCTGGCAAATCCATTCTAATAACTCTGTTGGTTTTTGTGAGTTCTTTTGTCCAATCATTCCAGGTATGTAGTGAAGAGGCTGTTCCATGAACTAAAACGATGGGGAAACCCTTTCCTTCATCTCTGTAATGAACTTGCATTCCATTAATTTCTATAAATTTAGAATGTTCGTTTGCATAGTCCTTTTTTAAATCATCAACAGAGATATCAGAATATACAACAGCTTGTATTAATAGAATTAATAGTATTAAAACGGAATAGAGTATATATTTTTTTGTTTGTTTTTTTTGCATTAATTATTTGATAATTTTATATAATATAGGTTTACTAGGGCTAGCGTCATTTTCAAAAGGAGCAATCATTAAATTTAATAAATATTCACCATCTTCAACCTCATTGGGCACGTAAATGAACTCAGTAATTGTGGCATCCATTCTTAATGTACCTCCAGTATTCCAAAAAGCATTATGAGATAGAAGTTTACCATCATCTTTTTCTTTGTCTACAGAAGGCAAATCAATGAGCAAGTGTTTGATTCCTTTTTCTCTTAAATAGATGGCTGCTTTTTCAGATAAATAGGTTGGATTTGTATTTGAATATTTCATACTTTTTTTTTCCTCTAAATTGGGTAAAGTACGAATTACAATAGCATCACGTTTCTTATTTCTTAGAGCGCTTCTCAATTGTTTTACTCCAATGATAAAATCTCCATGATGAAACAGAGGAGCAATGGTAACAACTTCTGCTAAAAAAATAAAATATTTTAAATTTTTATTTACTGAATGTACTTCTTTTGTGATATGGCCTACGCATTCTGTGTGGGTGATATGAGAATGAGGGTTAAATTTAATACTGTTAAAATTAACAACTGCACCTTTTGCAACACTTACTTCGCAATCATCAATAAGCTCAGGTTTAATTTCAGGATCATCGATATACCATGCGTTTACATGTTCTTTAGAAGCATCAATAGGAATTGAAATATCTATGGGATTAGAGATGTTTACCTCGATGGTTCTTGAATTGTATTCAATCGTTACTTTCATAAAATAATTAGTTAAGACAAATTCAACATAAATAAATCAGACGCCAAACCATCCGATAAAAATTTACCTTTTTTTGTTGTTTTTAAAATATTGTTTTCAATATACAATAATTCTTGTGTTACAAATTTTTTGGATTGCATTTGCAAATACTTTACATAATTTTCTCCAAAATCTTTATTTATTTTTTCTAAAGAAACCCCCCAAACTGTTCGCAAACCTGTCATTACATATTCATTATATCTATCTGTAACAGACAGCGTCTCTCTTTGAATAGGCAATTTATTTTGATGAATTTTTTTTATATAAATAGTATTATTCTGAACATTCCAGCTACGTTGTTTTCCATTAAAAGAGTGTGCTGATGGACCAATACCTAAATACGGTTTGCCCAACCAATACGAAGAATTATTTTTACTAAAAAAACCTTTTTTCCCAAAATTAGAAAGTTCGTAATGTATAAAACCAGCTTTGTTTAATTCTTCTGTAAGAATTACAAATTGTTCTTCTGCTTTGTCATCATCTACATTTTTAATCACCCCTTTTTTAATAAAACCCTCTAAAGCAGTTTCTGGTTCTACAGTTAAAGCATAACTAGAAATATGAGGAATTCCAAAACTTAAGGCTGTATGAATATTATCTAGCCATTGTTGGTTAGAGCAATCTGGAATACCGTAAATTAAATCTAGAGAAATATTATCAAAATACTTCGTTGCAATTTCCAAACATTTTTTGGCTTCGTGCAAATTATGAGCACGATTCATTAATTTTAAATCGTGTTCAAAAAAAGATTGAATACCAATACTTAATCGATTAATTGGAGATTGAGAAAGTTCAATAATTTTTTCTTCTGATAAATCATCTGGATTGGCCTCTAAGGTAATTTCAGGCTTTTCCACCACCTTAAAATTATTGTAAACTGCATGAATTAAAACCTGTATTTCTTTTGTTGATAATAGAGAGGGTGTTCCTCCTCCAAAATAAATTGTTTCAATAGTGTCTCCATTGATTTCTTCTTTCCGTAAACTTATTTCTTTCACTAAACACTCTAATAAGTCATCTTTCTTTTTTAGAGATGTAGAAAAGTAAAAATTACAATAGTAACAAGCTTGCTTGCAAAATGGGATATGTAAATAAATTCCTGCCACTATTTCTTAACACGTTTTTCATTCTGTTTTACAAAGCTTGCCCAGCCTGTATAATTTTTTCCTCCAACGGCTTTACCTGAATTATAAAAATGACAAACTGCAGCGGCTAAACCATCTGTTGCATCTAAATTTTTAGGTAAGGTTTTTAACTGTAATAAGGATTTTAACATCAAAGCAACTTGTTCTTTACTAGCATTCCCATTGCCTGTTATTGCCATTTTAATTTTTTTTGGTAAGTATTCTGTAATTGGAATTTCTCTTGATAATCCTGCAGCCATTGCAACTCCTTGAGCTCTCCCTAACTTCAACATCGATTGTACATTTTTACCAAAAAAAGGAGCTTCAATAGCAATTTCATCAGGTTTGTAAGTGTCAATTAACTCAATTGTACGCTCAAAAATGAGTTTTAGTTTGAGATAATGATCATCATATTTTTTAAGCATCAATTCATTCAACTGAATAAACTCCATCTTTTTACCAATTACTTTTATCAAACCAAAACCCATAATGGTAGTTCCTGGGTCAATTCCTAGTATAATTTTTTCTATTGCCACTCTTACAGTTTGTTTTTGCCATTATCATCAAACATACTGATGATTATTTATTACTTTGCAAAGCATGTATTATTCGTTTCCATACAAAACTAAACAATTCTTTTGGTTAGCAATCAAATTAGCAATTGTTATTGGTTGTGGGTATTTAATTTATAGCAAACTTCTGGAAAATGACCAACTGCAATTTTCTGTTTTTTATGAAAATTTGATATTTTATGATGTTTTTCAAATAAAAAACATCTTACTTCTATTGATTTTTACATTTTTTAATTACTTTTTTGAAATTTTGAAATGGGAATCGCTAGCTTCGTCTTACACTAAAATTACTAGAAAGGCTGCTGCTATTCAAAGTTTAGCCGCTTTAACAGCCTCTTTAATTACCCCTAATAGGATCGGTGAATATGGAGCAAAAGCAATGTATTTTAAACAGTCTTTAAGAACACAAATTGTTGGTCTTAACGTGGTTGGTAATGTTTATCAAATGGGTATGACCATTATTTTTGGAGTACTTGGTTTTGGGTATTTTATGTATCAACATATCCTTTCTATTGATTTTTACAAAGTTTTTAAATTTCTACTTTTTGGATTATTTGTAGTTTTTGCATTGTTTTTATGTACCAAATATTTTAAATGTATTGGTAATTCATCGAATAAAGTGAAGACGTTTATAAAAAAAATTCCCTTTAGATTACATCTTAAAATTGCTTTGTTCTCATTTTTGAGATTTGTAGTTTTCTCTCATCAATTTTATTTTTTAATAGGTGTTTTCAAAGTTGATATTTCTTATTTAAATGCAATTTCAGCAATTACATCAATGTATCTTATTGCTTCCATTTTTCCAATGCTATCTTTGCTTGATGTTGTTTTAAAGGGAACTGTTGCTATTTGGATCTTTTATTTTTACGGAGTTGAACCTGTTACTATTTTATCCATAACAACCCTAATGTGGATTGCAAATTTTGTATTTCCTGCCATTATTGGAAGTTATTTTGTATTAACTTTTAAACCCAATTTAGTAAAATGATTTGGTTCCTTATTTTTTTGTTTGCCGCTTATGCAATGCTCATAATTTCTTTGGCTTTCGGATTTACAAAAGTTGATGAATACAAGGGAAAAGACAAAAAAGATGAAACTACTTTTTCTGTGATCATTCCTTTTAGAAATGAAGCCACAAACCTGCCTAATTTGTTAAAATCTATCTCAGAATTAAACTATTCAAAAGATTTGGTAGAGTTTATTTTTGTTGATGATGCTTCCTCAGATACTTCTTTTACTATTATTCAAAGTTTTCTTCCCAACCTTAATATGGAAGTTCAGGTTATTAAAAATGAAAGAACCTCAAATTCACCCAAAAAAGATGCAATTTCTACAGCAATTTTAATTGCCAAACATAATTGGATTATTACCACCGATGCAGATTGTATTTTACCACAAAGCTGGTTGAAAAAAATAAATAGCTTTATTCATGAAAAGACTCCAAAAATGGTGGTTGCTCCAGTAAATTATAATGCAAAAAATAATCTTTTAGCCCAATTTCAACTGCTTGATTTTATGAGTATGCAAGGGACAACTATTGGTGGCTTTGGCATTAATTTTCCTTTTTTATGCAATGGTGCAAATTTAGCATACAAGAAAGATGACTTTGTTAAACTAAATGGTTTTGAGGGAAATAATAGTATGGCAAGTGGTGATGATATTTTTTTGTTTGAAAAATTTTTAGAGTATGATAAAAAATCAGTTGTAGTTTTAAAATCTAAGGAGGCTGTTGTAACTACTTTTCCACAAGAAACTTGGAAGGATTTAATCAATCAAAGAACAAGATGGGCTGCAAAAACGAGTCAGTTAAAATCTATAAGGGTACAACTAATTGGATTGCTTGTTATGCTGTTGAATCTATTCATAATATTGAGTTTTATGAGTGTTGCTTTTCAATGGGATTCATATCCAATTCTCTTTCTTATATTGGGTTTAAAACTAATTATTGATTTGGGTTTATTTATTCCTACAATTTGGTTTTTTAACAACGAACGTACTTTTTTTAAATGGTATATAATTAGTGGTGTACTTTATCCTTTTTTTAGCGTTTTTATTATTTTTAACGCTCTTTTTTTTAAATATACATGGAAAGGGAGGAAGTTTAAAAAATAGCTTAGTTAAAAGTTAGCAAACAAGCATAATACTAAATATTAGAATTTTTGAAATGCTTTTTGAGGATTGAAAAAAGGAGTGTCTTTTTAAAAAATCAAATATTTTAAATTAATTTTATACAAACAACAAACAATGTTAAGATAGTTGCAAAGAGATTATTTTGCGTTATATTTATAAAAATTTTAAACCCATGAAAAAATTACTTAAAAGAGCTGTTATCGTTCTATTTTTAATCTGCGCTGGATATTTTGCTTTTATTTATTACGTATCCTACAGTCAGGGAGTGAGAGCTGGAGAGTTGATAAAAATTAGCCGAAAAGGGGTTGTTAGTAAAACTTGGGAGGGGGAAATAAGCCAAGGTATTTCGGGAGCACAAATCTTTCAGTTTTCTGTAGAAGATAACCAAAAAGAGGTGATTAAAGATCTACAGAACTATCAAGGGAAGTATATAAAAGTGTATTATAAAGAGCGATATAGAACCTTCTTTTGGTTAGGAGATACAAAATATTTTATTTACAAAGTAGAACGAGAAGAGTCTCCTCACTTCAGAAAGTAGAACTATAATCATTCATATATTCAGGAAATTTTTAAGAATTCTATTTCGTACAAAGTTTTCTGATTATGTTATAAAGTATTTCGTTGGCTTTAAAAAGAACTATTTAGATTGTTAGAAAAAAAGTTCCATAATTGCATCTGCCTTAAGCCAAAGTATCAAAGCAATCACTAAAAGAACAACTAAAAAGAGCCCTTTTAGGGGTTTAGATTCTTTTTTTCTTCCAAATTTTCTTTTGAATTTCATATTGTATCAAATTTTTAGGTATTGGCTGTTCGTTTTATTGCCCGTAGCATTTCTCTTTTACCTGGAGGCCCAGGCAAACGCTCTACTATAAAACCAACTGCTTGCATTGCTCTTCTTACGCTTCCTTTTGCAGAATAGGTTACTAGAATACCGTTTTCTTTAAGTGCGTTAAACATTTTAAGGAAGATTTCTTCTGTCCATAATTGGGGTTGTACCCGAGCTCCAAAAGCATCAAAATAGATTAGGTTAAACGCCTCTTTATCTTCAATATCTTCAAAAAATTGTTTTCTTTTTTCTAAGGAAAATGAATCTGAAATTTGATGTTTAGCATTCCAAGAAACCTTGTGAATTTTATTAAAAATAGCACTATCCTTCGCTGCATCTAGAACAGTTATAAAATTCATTTTATCAACTTCCTCAGGAGTAACAGGATATGCCTCTACACCAACATAATGAATCTCTTTTGTACTCTCTAAAAAGGTAATAAAGCAATTTAGACCAGTACCAAAACCAATCTCTAGTATTGAAACTTTATCGGATTCAACTAATTTTAATCCCTTATTAATAAAAACATGATATGTTTCATTAATAGAACCATTTTTTGAGTGATATTGCTCATTCCAATCTGGTAAATGAATGGTAGAAGAACCATCAGAGGTAATTAATATTTCTCTTTTCATAATTACAGATTGTTTTGGTATTTAGAATTCTATACCTTAAAAAATTATTCGAAATAACAGTTTCCTGAATTATTTTACACTCAATAAAACGCCATTTGCTTCAAATGCAAACTCTTTTTTAGGTGCTGTTATTTTTGCAATATCTTCTTTAGATTTACCTGCGTCTTCTGCATAGTGCTGTAATTCTTTTACAGAGGTTTCTTTTACAAATGCCTTTCCTTCTACAATTACTTCTTTTCCTTTAGAATCTAGCGGCATAAAGAATCCGTAATCTTTAAAACGTACCATTGTTTCTGTTTCAGAATTTAAAGGAAGTTTCATCCAACATCCTTTTTTAGAACACAATTCTTTAATACTAGAGGTAAATTTCACATTAACTGTATCTCCAACTTTCATTGTATTGAACTTGGCTAACATTTCTTCTGATGTTATTGCTTGTTCTGAAGAAATTGAATCTCCAAAAGAGTTAAAAGCAAGTGTTTGTTTTTTAATTTCAACTGCTTTCTTTTCTGTTTTGTTGTTGTTGCAAGAAACAAAAACCAACCATATAAGTACACAAAATTTTAATGCTAATTTCATAATTTAATTTTTAACTTCGTTACAGCAAAAGTAATAATTTATTCAAGAAAATCAATATTTACTGAAGGAAACAGAGAAATAAATTATGTACCTTTACAACCCATTAAAAAGACTAAATAATAAATTTAGAAATGAAGATAGAACTTATAGAAAATTCTAAAATTGCTAGTGTCGATTTTAACAATTTACCTTTTGGTAGTGTGTACTCAGATCATATGTTTGAATGCGATTTTAAAGATGGAGCATGGCAAACCCCAGCAATAAAGCCTTATTCACCTATTGTTTTAGACCCCTCTGCAAAGATTTTTCATTACGGGCAATCTATTTTTGAAGGAATGAAGGCTTACAAAGATTCTGATAACAATGTAATGTTGTTTAGACCTTTAGATAACTGTAGGCGTCTAAATAAATCTGCAGAGAGGTTGGTGATTCCACAAATTCCTGAGGAAATTTTTATGGACGGGTTAAAAAAATTATTAGAGATAGACAGTGGTTGGATTCCTACAAACGATGGAAGTTCTTTATACATAAGACCTTTTATGTTTGCTTCTGGTAATGGTTTCCATGCTTCGCCAGCGGATGCTTATAAATTGGTTATTTGTACAGCTCCTTCTGGGGCTTATTTTGCTGGGAAAATAAAGGTTTTAATTGAAGAAAAATATGCGCGTGCCGCAAATGGAGGTGTTGGTTTTGCTAAAGCCGGTGGTAATTATGCGGCACAGTTTTATCCAACACAATTGGCTATAGAAAGGGGGTATAACCAAGTTATTTGGACAGATGATAACACACATGAATATATTGAAGAAGCTGGTGCAATGAATATATTTATCAGAATAGATGACACTTTAATTACAAGTCCAACAAGCGATAGAATTTTAGACGGAATTACACGTAAAAGTATCATTCAAATTGCTAGAGATACTGGCATTGATGTTGAAGTAAGAAAAATTAGTGTTTCTGAAGTTATTGCTGCTGCACAAAGCGGAAGTTTAAAAGAAATGTTTGGAGCGGGAACTGCTGCAGTGATTTCTCCAATTGCTGGTTTTGGTTATAAAAATACAGAGTACGATTTACCAGCATTAGAAAACCCTTTTGCAAGTTCATTAAAAAAACAAATTACAGACATTCAAACAAATAAAGTTGAAGATCCCTATGGATGGAGAGTAATGCTCTAAGTTTTGAAGGTATATTTTAAAACCTCAACAAAGTTGAGGTTTTTTCTTTTTTAGTTTGTTAGTTCTCCACAAATTAATTCATGGCTAAATATCAAAATTCAAATCCTTTAAAGCTATGGTTTACCATAAACTTAGTTCATAAATATCCTGGTATTTAATCTATATAGGGGCTTGGAATTCTGTTCAAAAAATAAATTTATACAATAAATAACCTCTCTCCGAGAGTAAGAAGTTTATTTCCAAAAAATACCCTCAGATTTTCGGAGAATTCACAGACAATTATACCCTTAATGAGTTCTTAAATCTAGATAAAAGATCTTTAAGTTCTATAATAATTAAAACCTTTCAATTTAGATTCAAAAGGTAAAATAAAAAAAGTACTTTTGATGATAAGTTATCATTTTTTATATTACAAAATATAGCTATCTACATGCAACATCTATGAAATTTAAAAAGCTCCTTTAATTAGGAAGGTTTTTTAATTTTAATAATTATATTTATTGAAAATATAATCATCACTTTATGAAAGCTGTTGTCTGTAAAAAATTTGGAAATCCTAATACTTTAGAGTTTAAAGAAATAGCAAATCCAACACCTAAAGAGGGTGAGGTTTTGATCTCAGTAAAAGCCTGTAGTGTGAATTTTCCAGATACTCTAATTATTCAAGGAAAGTATCAATTTAGACCCGAGTTTCCTTTTTCTCCAGGGAGTGATGTTGCGGGCGTGATAGAAAAAGTAGGAAAGAGTGTTTCACATTTAAAAGTAGGAGATGAGGTCGTTGGTTTTATTCCTTTTGGTGGTTTTGCAGAAAAAGCCCTTGTAAAGGCAAAAGATTGTTTTCCAAAACCAATGGGGATGTCTATGGTAAATGCAGCTGCTTTTTTATTGGCTTATGGAACCTCATATCATGCGTTAAAAGACAGAGCGAATTTAAAAGAGGGTGAAACTATTTTAATTTTAGGTGCTTCTGGTGGAGTAGGCTTAACTGCTTTAGAGTTAGCAAAACTAAAAGGCGCCAAAGTAATTGCAGCCGCATCTTCAAAAGAAAAATTAGAACTATGCAAGCAATTTGGTGCCGATGAAGTGATTAACTATACCACTGAAAGTTTAAAAGACAGGCTAAAGGAATTGACCAAAGGGAAAGGAGTAGATGTTATTTATGATCCAGTTGGTGGACATTTTTCTGAATTAGCTTTGAGAGCCATTGCTTGGAAAGGAAGGCATCTGGTCATTGGATTTGCAAATGGTGAAATTCCAAAAATCCCAATCAATTTAGCCTTGTTAAAAGGGGCAAGTATTGTGGGTGTTTTTTGGGGTGCTTTTGCACAAAAGGAACCCAAAAAGAGTTTAGAAAATATCAAAGAATTGTTAACCTGGTTTGCCAAAGGTGATGTAAAACCTCATATCGATGCTACCTATTCTTTAGAAAATGCACCAAAGGCATTGGAGGATATGATGCAAAGAAAAGTAAAAGGTAAAATAGTCATTGATATGAATTTATAATTAATAAAGATTTTTAATTTTTATTAAGTTGGACTTGTGTTTTTTTAAAAAAAGCAGCCAATTTGTAAAAATTATTTCCGTTCAAATAGATTGATTGTAGGCAAAATTTATAAAGTTCGTTGCTTTATTTTTCGTTTTCACTTTTATCTCGAATTTCTGTTGGTAAAATACCAAAATGATCCTTAAAGCATTTTGTAAAATATGAGGGTGAGGAAAATCCAACTTTGTAACAGGTTTCACTTATTGTAAATGCTGTACTTTCAATAATTTGTTTGGCTTTTTCCAAACGAATTTTTCTAATAAATTCATTTGCTGTATTTCCTGTTAAAGCTTTAATTTTTCTATACAACTTGCTTCTACTTAAAAATAATTCTCCAGCAAGATGTTCTACATTTAATTTTTCATCATTTATATTATCATTTATATAGGTTAAAACGCTGTTCATAAATTCTTTGTCCAGTGAGGTTGTATTGTAGGAATCTACTGAGGTGCTAACAGTGTTAAAATATTTATCAAATAATATTTGTCGACTTGTAATGAGTTGTTTTAAATGAGATTTTAAGACTTTCATATTAAAAGGTTTATTCAAATAGACATCTGCACCAGAGTCTATCCCTTTTACCTTGTCTATTTGCATCCCTTTTGCAGTAATCATAAGAATAGGAATGTGACTTGTTTTTAGCTCACTCTTTATTCGTTCACTCAATTCAAAACCATCCATTATTGGCATCATTACATCAGTAATAATAAGATCTGGGATATATTTAGTTGCTTTTTCTAAACCATCTAAACCGTTTTCTGCTTCCTTAATATGGTATTCGCTTTTTAATTCATTTTTTATGTAAGTTCTTAATTCAGCGTTGTCTTCAATAATTAATACCATTTTTTTATTCATTAGGTCTTTTTCAGACGAGAGGTCTTCTTTTATAGAATTAATGTTTTTAGATTCTGAATATTGATTGATTGCTTTTTTATTTGTTTTATTAATTGCATCCTCTTTTAAATGAGAATATCCAAAAGGGAAATATATTTTAAACTCCGTTCCAACGTTTTCTTTACTTTTTAAGATAATTTTACCTTTGTGAAGATCTATGAAATTTTTTACAAGCTCCAAGCCTATACCAGTTCCTCCATAGTATTGTTCACTTTTTTCGTTTGCTTGGTAAAATCGATTAAAAACCTTATGTAAATTTTCTTTTTTTATACCAAGACCTGTATCTTTAATGATAATTTCTAAAGCCTCAACTGGAGATGATTTATCTACCAATGGGAGTAAAATTAAATCTGTAGGTTTATTTATTTGCACTGTTATTAATCCTCCATTAGGTGTCGCTTTAAAAGCATTGGATAATAAATTGAAAATAATTTTTTCTAACATCGATGGATCCGACCATATGATAAAATTTTTCTGATCATATTCTACAGATAGGATCATATTTTTTAATGAAGCCTCCTCTTCAAAATGACTTACAACTTCTTCAACAAATGGGACAATATTAATTTGTGATGCATTAATTGTCATTTTATTAAATTGAAGTTTTCTAAAATCCATCAACTCGTTAATAAGTCTAGAAAGGCGTTTTGCATTTTTATAAATGGTATTGTGTTTTTCTTTTACTTTTTCAGAAAATTGGGACTCATTATTGTCAATAAGGTCCTCTAAAGGGGTTAATATAAGTGTTAAAGGAGTTCTAAACTCGTGTGAAATATTTGTAAAAAATTGAATTTTTTTTGCATTTAATGCTTCAAATTGCTTGTATTCTTGTCTTTCTAAAGTCAAGTCTCTTTTTTCTTTTACTCTGGTGATAATATATTTATATAGCAAGTAGCATAATAAAATTAGTGAGAGTACGTAGCTTAAAATAGCTTTTTTAGTCACCCACCAAGTAGGTAATATTTTAATATTTAAAGTTGTCGGTTCTTCATTCCATATGCCATCATTATTCGAAGCCTTTACCATAAATACATACTCGCCAGGGGGAACATTTTTGTAATTTACAGATCTTAGGTTGCCAGCATAATTCCAATCTGTATCAAATCCTTTTAAATAATGGGAGTATTGATTGTTTTCACTGTGTGTATAATTTATTCCAAAATAATCAACTGTAAACGCTCTATGTTGGTGATTTAAAATTAATTCTTTAGTTTTTGAAATCACTTTTTTTAAGGGACCCTTTTCCTTGTTTGGAAGAATCAACTGGTCTGCTATTTTAAAGCTGGATAAATAAACAACCGGTTTTTCTTTATTATAGAGTATTTTCTTAGGATTGAAATAATTAATACCCTTAGAATTTCCGAAAAATAAAACATTATCTTCATCCTTAAATACTGCATTATAATTAAAAGAATTGGATAAGATACCATCTTTTTTATTAAAGTTTGTAAACGAATTATCTTTAATATTTAGCTTGGAAAGACCCTTGTTCCCTCCAATCCACAGGGAACCTGACGCTGATTGAGTAATTGAAAAAACGGTTTCATGGATAAGCCCATTAGTTTGGTTAAATTGCTCAAAAGAGCCCTCTTTAGAATTATATTTAGCAAGCCCATTGCCTAGGCTACCTAGCCAAAGATTATAATCTTTGTCTTCAAATAAGCTAACCACGATACTGGGAGACAGAGCAATATTATCAGTGTTTAAATTAGTATTTATTTTTTGTTGAAAAGAGGTTATTTTAAAAGGGGCATTCTGTCTTTTTTCTACTTTGAAAAGCCCAGCTCTTGTGCCAAGCCATATCGCATCATTGTGATCTACCAATACTTTTCTTATATTACTTGTATTGATGTTGTGCTTTGTAAACTCTGCTGAATTGTGATGCGTAAAGACTTCCTTAGATGGGCTGTAAGAATACAATCCACTTAAAAACGTACCAATCCAAATAGTGCCATTTGAGTCTTCTGAAAAGCTCATTATTCGATTCGATTTAAAAACACTATTTAGAGATGTTGAACTAAAATTGATAAACTTTTTGCTGTTATTTTTTAGAAAAAATAAACCAGAGTTCCAGGTTCCAACCCAAATATTATTCTCACTATCAATAAAAGTTGTTAGAACATCAAGACGATTCAGTCCTCTGGCAATATCATTATTCTGATCAAATAAATTAGTAAATGTTTGTTTTTCTTTATCGTAAACATCTATGCCTCCATCAAACATACTAATCCATAATCGGTTTTGTTTGTCTTTCGAGATCCCTGTTACAGAGCTGGAGTTTAGTGAGTTGGATATGTGAGGTAAACTTTTAAAAGAATTAAATTTAATATAATTATCATCATGAACATCGATACCATTATTGTAATACCCTAACCAAATTCTGTCTTTGTTATCTGTATATACAACCCAAATGGAGTTTGTTTTTATTCCGTTCTGATTTAATTTATTTCTACGATAGTTTTTTATTTTTTTAGTCTTGTAATTTATTTCGAAAAGTCCATCATTTTCTGTACCACATAAAACATTATAGTTAGACTTTTCAGATAAAGACATAATTCTTTTCTTTGAAATTCTAATATTCTCTATCTCATAGATATCCTCATTGATGGAGTGTAATTTAATCAGTCCGGAGGAAAAAGTTCCTAGCCAGATTGACTTGTCTTTAGCAAGCAGCATAGATTCTATAGAATTGTTTACAGAATCAAATCCGTTTTTTGTGCTAAATTTTGCTAACTGAAGGATTTCATTATAGGGATCAAATGTCATTAATCCTTGATTTGTTCCAATCAGAAAACGTCCATTAGGAGATTTTATAATTGCATTTATTTGAAGGTTAATTGTAGATTGATTTTCCTTGTATTTAATTATTTTAAACTGATGCGTTTTTTTATCTAGTTTATACAAACCTTTTTGATGAGTTCCAATTAGTAAGGTATTGTTGTCGTATTCAGTAATTGCATGAACGGCATATTTTATTTTTTCTTCATTTTTGGTTAGGCTTATGCTCTGGAAACGATCAAAATCTTTGTTGTAAAGATTAAGACCTGCTTCTGTACCAACCCATATATTATTTTCAGAATCTTGATATGTAGTATGAACAATAGAGCTATTTAAAGAGTTTTTTTTAGGATCAAGGTTATGTTTAAAACTTTTGAAATCGATGCTATTGTATTTAAACAATCCATCACCATAAGTGCTGATCCAAGTAAACCCATCTTTATCTTTTAAAATAGATGTAATAGCGCTTTGTGTAAAGTCGTCACTGATAGGAACAAAATTATATGTAGTAGAGCTTTCTTGAGCAATCAAAGATTGAAAGATGAAAAAGAAAAAAATAGTATGACTTAGTTTCTTGAAAATCATATTTTATAATTAATTATAAATATAATAGTTTAACTTTAAAAGGTACTCTTAAATTACATATTTGCTTCAAATATGATATTCATTTACTCAAATATTATAAATATCAAATTACTTATAACTCTATATTTGTGTAACTAAGCTAATGTTATTTTAATTTTAGTATGGCATTTAAAAATTATATGAGAATCTGTTTTTAAATGATAAATTTTAACAAGAATTAAATAAAACACCATGAAAAACCTATTTTTTTTATTCATTTTACTTCCTGTGATGGTTTTTTCACAATCAAAAATAGTAACTGGAACCATAAAGGATGCTAGTGGATTAGAATTGCCTGGAGTAACTATACAAATTAAAAATTTAAAAAAAATGGGAGCTGTAACCAACTTTGATGGTAATTTTAGTATAAAAATTCCTGAAGACAGTTCACAAATATTAGTTTTTTCATATCTAGGATATACTACAGTTGAGATTGATGTTTCAGAAAAAAAAGTTGTTAATTTAACAATGACAGTAGACACTACTCAACTAGATGAAGTTGTTGTTGTTGGGTATGGAACTGTTCTTAAAAAAGATATTACGGGTGCCGTAACTTCGGTTAAAGTCAAGGAGAATGTAGCAAATCAATCAAACTCTGTCGATCAATTATTACAAGGAAGAGCTGCGGGGGTTCAAGTGATTCAAAATGGGGCTGCTGTTGGTTCAGGAATAAGTGTAAGAATAAGAGGAACAAACAGCTTACGCGGAAACAATGAACCTTTATATGTAATTGATGGAGTTATTGTTTCCTCTGCAGGAGAAGATGTTCAACCAGCAGGAGGCGTAGGAAATTCTGGTCAGGAAACTCAAAATGGATTGAATGGAATTAATCCAAGAGATATAGAAAGTATTGAAGTTTTAAAAGATGCATCGGCGACCGCTATCTATGGCTCAAGAGGTGCAAATGGAGTTATCTTAATAACGACAAAAAAAGGACAAAAAGGAAAAATAAGCATCCGTACTTTTGTAAATACATCCATAAGGGAAATGGATGCGCAATATAAGGTTCTTGATGGTATTGGATATGCTAATTATGTTAATGATGCCAGAGCTACTCTTGGAACTATAGGGGAAGAAGATTCTCTGCCAAGATATCAAATTGATGGCTCTAATATTTATGGTATAACATATGATGCCAATTTAAATCCAATAATTTCAGAGACTCCTTCTCAAACCTATTTTTGGCAAGATGAATTGTTTAATATTGGATATAGCACAAAATTTGGAGCATCTGCTTCAGGAGGAACAGATCAAGGAAATTATTATATTTCATTGGGTTTTGATGATCAAGAAGGAATTGTAGAAAACTCAAGCTTTAAAAGTAGTGATATCAGAATTAATTTAACGCAAAATTTAAATGATAATCTTAAGTTAGATGCTAGAGTAAGTGCCTTTTTTAGTGATTCTAATTTTGCCGAAGGAGGAGATTTAATAGGGAGTTCTAATCAGAGTTTTATTAGAAATGCCATTGCTTTTAGACCTGTAATTAGCCCTGAAGTAGAGGATATTGATCAGGATTTAGAAACTTCCAACCCTTATTCATGGATCAATGATTTTGCAGACGTTTCCAATGAAAATAGATATTTTGGGTCAATAAGTTTAAACTACAAACTTCCTGTTAAAGGCTTGTCTTATCAGGTAAGATTTGGAGGTAATATAAGAACTAAAGATAGAAGACGTTTTTACGGTTTAACAACCTTTCAAGGGAGGAATGCAAATGGGGCACTTCAAATATCTACATTAAACTCAACCTCCTATCAAATCAATAATATGTTGCGATTTAATAGAACCTTTCATAAAAAACATAGAATTAATGCCGTAGTAGGAACAACCTATGATATTAGAAATATTCAAAATAGTATTTATGCTGTAGAAGATTTTCCAACTACTCAATTAACAACTCTTCAGCCTTCTTTTGCAGCAGTTATTACTCAGCCCTTGACTTACCTAAAAAATGAACAGAAAATATTTTCTTTACTGGGAAGGTTAAACTATACTTATAATAATAAATATGTAATAACTGCCTCTGTAAGAAGAGATGGTGTTTCTAAGTTTTTTGAAAACAATCAATATGGAATCTTTCCATCTTTTGCTTTTGCATGGAGAGCAAATAATGAGAAATTTATCAAAGATTTAAATTTTTTCGAAGAATTAAAATTTAGAGTAGGTTGGGGTCAAATTGGGAATCATGGGATTAATGCATACGGTACCATTTCAAATTATGGCAATACAGGTCTTTATGGTAATCCATCAGGAACAACAAATGTTCCCATATCTCTGTTAAATATTGCAAATCCAGATTTAACTTGGGAAACGACTGAGCAAATGAATTTTGGAATAGATTTTACAACCAAAAATAATTTTATCTCAGGAACAATCGATTTATACAAAAAAACAACAAAAGATTTGCTTATCAACTTACCCATATCGGCATCCTCAGGTTTTAGCACCTTACCAATTAATGAAGGTAATATATCAAACAAAGGACTTGAGATTGGACTCAATATAAATGCTATTAAATCTGATAATTTTGAATTAAGTTTAAGCGGAAATATCGCCTTTAATAGAACAAAAATTGAATCTTTGGGAATCCCATTAAGTGATTTTTATGTGAACGGAAATGCTAATCAACGATCATTTTATTTTGGAAGAGCTATCAGTAGAGGTAATATTTTTAAATCACCGGCAAATGTTTTTGTAGAGGGTGAAGAAATAGGCTTATTTTATGGATATGAGACTGATGGAATCTATCAGTCTGGAGATACCGATTTAGTTGCTGGTGCAGTGCCTGGTGATGTTCGTATTGTAGATCAAAATGGTGATGGGGTCATTGATTTGTTTGATAGGACATTTATTGGAAATCCCAATCCAGATTTTGTATATGGATTCAATCTTAATGCTTCCTATAAGAATGTAAACCTAAACATTTTATTTAATGGTGTTCAAGGGAATGAAATAGCCAACGGAAACTTATTACAGTTAGACAATGCAGAAGGGGTCTTTAATAGCGTGTTAACAAGAGCTTATGAAAATGCATGGACTCCTACAAACCCATCAAATACCCATCCAAGAATTGGGTATACAACCAATGGAAGAGCTGCTATTTCAGATAGAATTATTGAAGATGGGAGTTATTTAAGAATTGGTAATATTACTCTTGGTTACGATATTTCATTGGAAAAGAGTAAAACATTTGACAAATTAAACATATATATATCTGGTCAAAATTTAGTGACTTGGACAAATTACTCTGGCTTTAATCCTGAAGTTACTAGTTTTATGTATACTGGATTAATACAAGGTGTTGATTGGAATGGACCACCAAATGCAAAAACGTTCCTACTGGGATTAAATATCGATTTTTAAGCTCTCCAATTAAATTTTTGAAAAATTGTCATAATTAAAACAATACTAAAATTATAAACTTTTTACTCATGAAAAATTTTAAAATCACTTTTTTAATAATGGTTCTTTTTCTTGTATATTCATGTGATTTAAAAGAGGAACCTTTATTTCTTCAGGAATACCCAAATACTTCTCTGAGTGTAAACGCTGCTGTAGATGGTATATATGAATCTTTAACAGCATACGGGGCAAAAGAACAACGTTATTTTGTTGTAAATGGATATTCTGGCTTGTTCACAACAGGTAAACAAGGAAATAGATTGAATAATATAAATAACCAAAATTTATTTTCACTAAAACCTAATTATGATGCCGATTCTGAGCAAATGTGGATTGCACTTTACAGAACTATAATGAGATGTAATGACGCCATTAAAAATATCCCTACTGTAGAAAATCCAGACTCATCTGAAGAGTTAAACTTTAATGATGCTGTTGGTCATGCTTATTTTGTTAGAGCCTGGTCTTATTTTTCTCTTGTAAGGCTTTTTGGTGATTTACCTCTATGGTTATCAGTTCCAACCAATAAAGATTTAAACAGAGAGAAGTCTTTAGCCAAAGAAGTTTATTCCCAAATTATTAGTGATGCTAATACAGCCGCTACTTTATTAAATGGATATAGAGAGGTGGGTTATCCAAAGCAATATGCTGCAAATATGTTGTTGGCAAAAGTATATATGGTATTAGCTACAAATTCATCCCTTAGCGATGTGTCAATATCCGAGATGGAGTATTGGCAACTTGCATATGAGGAGAGTTTTAAAGTGTATGGAAGTTATACCTTACATCAAGATTATGCTGAGTTATTTACTTTAGATGGAGAAAATAGTTCAGAATCAATTTTTGAATTACAAATCAGTCAAGTAGCATCAAACTCTCAAATGGGTAGAAATTTTACACCATTTAAATATAAAGCCGGTCAGCATTTTGGTTGGTTAAGAGTAAGTGCAGACGTTTATGATGAGCATGCTTCCACGTACCCAAATGACCCAAGGATTGACGCAACCTTTTTAAGTCAATATTCATATGTAAGAGATAATGGTACCACAGCAAATGTTAGAATGTATCCCACAAATCCAAACAGGCCTAGGTTTGCAAATGCTCATCCATACCTGTTTAAACTTACTGAAAAAGATAAAACACATAGCAATCAATACGATAACAGAAATATTATTGTATATCGGTATGCAGACCTGTTATTAATGCTAGCAGAAATATCAAATGAACTTGGTAATGGGCAACAATTAGGCTATATAACAGAAGTTTTAAACCGTGTGGGGATGTCTCCTCATATGGGGTATTTAGGGTCTCAAGAAGATTTTAGATTGGCTATAATGAATGAATATAGGTTTGAATTATTAGGTGAAGGTGAAGACTCACACAACAACAGAAGAAGAGGTTACAATTATTTTTTAAACAATACTATTTTAAAGCATAATAATAATCCAAATTTTAAAGCCTCTGTAGATATAAACCTAAGTACAGATCCTACCCAAGTAATGCTATTGCCAATTCCACTTATCGAGTTGAATACCAATGATTTAATAGATTAGTGTTTTGTAGTTTAAATTTTTATAATCACGTGAATAAAAGCTGGATTTTTATATTATTTTGCTTGTTACTTATTTCTCAATTGAGAAGTCAGAATCAATTACCTATTATCAATGGTGAGTTAGAAACCATTGAAGATGGTTTCTTTACTCAATGGGAAACTCAGGCAAATAATGGGGGGAATGCTAATTTTTCCGTTACAACCGCCAACCTTATTCCGGGAAGTACCAAAGCATTAAAAAGTGAAATTATTTCTTTAGGAGCAAATAACTACGACATCAGTGCTGCAAGTCAATATGATTTTGAAGTCATTGCTGGTCAGCAATATACAGTTTCATTTTATGCAAAAATAGAAGGAGCTTCCTCTAGACAACTAAAAATTATCTTTAGATCTGAAAGTGATGATAGTTTTCAAGGACAAAATATTTGGATAACAGACAGTTGGCAACGTCATGTGCATACATTTACTGTTCCTGTTTCAGGAAATAAAAACGTCTTAAAATTTTGGTTTTTGCATGCAGGGGTTACCTATTTCTTGGATGAAATATCTGTAATTCCTGGTAATTATATAAGCATAACTCCCATCAATACTCATCAAACTATAGATGGTTTTGGAGCAGGAATCAAAAGAAGAACAGAAAATTTGTATGCCTTGGATACCAATTTAAGAAATCAAATAGAAGCCTATTGCTTCCAAGATTTGGAGGTGAATATGATACGTTTTTTTGTGTATCATGACCTAGAACCTTCAAATGATAACAACGATCCCTATTCGTTGGATGAATCTCAATTAGACTGGACCCGCTACGATAGTGATTCCAATCAGCCAAGAACCCGTTATGTAGCTGAAGCTTTACAAAATGCTTTCAGTTTGAGTCATAATGGATTTGATCATATAATAGGCAATTGTAATTCTGCTCCTGGTTGGTTAAAAACAAACGGACAGCACAACAATGGAGGAACATTAATATCTGGTGGTGAATCCGAGTTCAGTGAGTTTTTAATTGCTTTTCTTAAAGGGATGAAATCAAGATATGGTATAAACGTAACTGCTATTTCTCCAACTAATGAACCAGATTATGAGGTTAGCTATGAATCAATGAATACGCCACCATCTCAATTATCATCTATCATCCTAAATTTAAATGCAAGACTGATAAGTGAAGATTTGGATCATATTAGTATTATCTCTCCTGAATGTTTTAGAGTTGAAAGCACAAATAATAATACCTCCACAACCAATTATATTAATAATATGTTTAGCAGCTCAGCAGTTAAATCAGCGGTAGATATTGTGGCTACTCATACCTACGCAGATTCCAATCATAATGCAAATTGGAATTCTCTTAAAACAGCTTCCTCCAATAAACCTGTATGGGTTACAGAGTCAGCAAATCTTAAAAGCACAGACCAGTCAATGTCTGATGCTGCTAATTATATTAAATGGATGCTAAGAGGTTTTAATGAAGGAGGTATGACAGCTTATATGATGCATTTATTTTACGAAGAAACGGATGAAAACGGATATTCTAGTCTGGTCGCTTGGGATGCAGATGGAACGATTGTTTTACCAAAACGCTATCATACTTTTAAACACTTTGCAAATTTAATTAAAACCGGATATCAATTGATTGAAAGCAACGTTGTTAATGGAAATGTTATGGTTGCTGCTTTCAAATCTCCAGATGAAACAAAAATTATTTTACAAGTTTTTAATGAAAGTAATCATCAAGATTTCTCAATAGACGTTCCCATTGGAGCAATAAATGTAACTCATTATGCAACCTCAAATACAGCGAATGAAAACTTTCGTATTCTGAATGATATTTCATTTGACTTAGGAGCAAGATATACAAATGTTATTATACCTCCTATGTCATTGCACAGCTTGGTTTATTCTCTAGATTCCTCGCTCCTTTCTAATATTGAACCTGAAAATATTTCTCAATTAGAAAATCAAGTGGTAGCCTATCCCAATCCCACATCAAAAAATATAAGACTCAGATTTCAAGAAGCAGACCATTATTTAATAACCCTTTTTAATGCCAATGGAAGTAAAATAGCAGACGAAATATATACGAATAAAAAAACACATGATGTAAAAACATCAGCCCTTTCAGAAGGAGTTTACTTTATAAAAATACAGTCAAAAACAACATCTGTAAATACGGTAGTTAAGTTTATTAAAAGATACTATAAATGAGGAAAATATTTATATATGGAAGTGTAATAGCATTCTTTTTTATTTCCTTTTCTAGGAAGAATACTAAACATGTTACTTCTTTAAAAGAATCTCAACTGGAAGTTTCTAGAGAAAAACCTAACTTTATTTTTTATCTCGCAGATGATCAAGATCAGTTAGATTATGGTTGTTATGGGAATCCAAAAGTGAATACCTCTTATGTAGATCAACTTGCCAAAGAGGGGATGCGATTTACTAATTTTTATACCGCACAAGCAATTTGTGCTCCTAGTCGTTCACAAATTTTCACAGGAATGTACCCTGTTAAAAATGGATGTATGGCAAATCATATTGCTGTAAAACCAAAATTAAAAAGTGTAACAACTCAATTAGAAAAAGCAGGTTATGAGGTTGTTTTGGCAGGAAAAAGCCATGTGAAGCCAAATTCAGTTTTTAATTGGACCCAATATTTTAGTTCCATTGATCATCGATACCTGCCTTTAGAAAAAATTGAAGAGTATTTGAAAAACACAAAAACCCCTTTTTGTTTATTTATCACCTCAGATTTCCCACATGGTCCTTATCCTAAAAACACAAAATACTCTAAAAAAGATATTTATAAGCTTCCGTATCACAAAGGCAATGTTAAAAATCATATGCCAGGATATTATAAAAATATAGAAGATGACAATATTCAATTGGGAAAGATTTTAAAAATGATTGATACCCTTGGATTTCGACAAAACTCCATGTTTATTTATGCTTCAGACCACGGTATTTCTGGTAAATGGGGGCTCAAAGAACAAGGGCTTAAAGTTCCCTTTATCGTCAGATGGCCTGGTAAGATAGCACCCAATTCAACCTCTAATACATTACTAACATTTGTAGATGTTTTACCAACTTTTTTGGAAGCTTCTGGAGCCTCAATTCCTAAAAATTTAGATGGTAAGAGCTTTTATAAGACACTAATGGGAGCTAAAGAGAATGTCCACGATTTTATCTATGGAGTGGCAACCAAGCAAAATATTCGTGCATGTACTGTTTTTCCATCAAGAATGGTTAGAGGAAAGAGGTTTAAACTGATAAAAAACTACAATGCACTAGAAGTTATGGAATCTAATTTTGGTGAAAATGAAATTGTAAATCAATTTATTAAAATAGGGGCTCACTCTTTTCCAAACGTACCTTATGAAGAATTATACGATTTAAAAAATGATCCTTACCAATTCAATAATCTTGCTAGTGATAAGAAATACCAAAAAAAGAAGGAAGAATTATCAAGTGAGTTAAAAAAATGGATGGTATCACAAAATGATTTTTTAATTACAGATAAAATGCCATTGATAAAGCCAACCCTTCATCCACTTGACAGAAAATCAAAATGGAATAATGTTCGTTCTGAATTGGTAGGTAAACTAACCAAAAAGGATTATAAACCTATTCATTATTAAACCTTTTAGAATGAAAATTTTACACTGTTTTTTGGCGTTGCTTTGCTTCCTTTTTATTCAGGCTCAAGAAGAACTGAAAAAACCACTAAATATTATCTGGATTAGCTGTGAAGATATAGGTCCTGTTCTAAGCGCCTATGGAAATTCAGTGATTAGAACTCCAAACATAGATCGTATTGCCTCTGAAGGTGTAAAATATACCAATGCATATGCTACAGTTGGTGTGTGTGCTCCAAGCAGGTTTTCAATTATTACAGGAATGTATCCGGCTCGGTTAGGTGCTCATAATATGCGTACTGGAGATCACAATAATTTTAAATCTCCAGAGGATGTTTTTCATAAAGTGAACACTGGAATCATTGATAAATCTGGGAAGAATGTTCCAGAATACGAGGTAGTAACTCCCAGCTATGTAAAACCTTTTACAGAATATTTAAGAGCAGAGAGTTATTACTGTGTGAATGATAATAAATGTGATTATCAATTTAATGTGCCTTTCACAGCTTGGGATGATGTTTCAGGAGGAGCAACTTATAAAAATGCTCCGAAAGGAACCCCTTTTTTTTATGTTAAAAATTATTATACCACTCATGAATCAAGAATTTGGATGCGAAAAGATATGCCTCTTACGGTTCATCCAGATAAAGTACCTGTACCAGAATATTACCCTGATATCCCCGTAGTTAGAAATAATATTGCCCGTAAATATTCAAATATTGAGGCCTTAGACAAAGAAGTTGGGCAATTATTACAACAGCTAGAAGCAGATGGTGTTTTAGATAATTCAATTATTTTTTTCTGGAGCGATCACGGAGGAAATCTCTTAAGACAAAAAAGAGCTGTTGGTAATAGTGGACTTCATGTGCCTCTTTTAGTTCGGTATCCAGATGGATATCGAGCTGGAGAAACTGACAGTCGGTTGATTTCTCTAATGGATTTAGGACCTACTGTACTGTCTCTTTTAGAAATTAAACCATCAAAACACCTAGATGGTAGGGCTTTTGCAGGAAAATACGAGCAGACACCTAGAGAGTATATTTTTGGATCTGCAGATCGATTTGACGAAGCTACAGATATGCAACGATCTGTTTTGGATGGACGCTATGTCTATATCAAAAACTTCATGCCAGAGATGCCTTTAATTTATCGAAATACCTACAGGGAACAAATTCCAATGAATGCAAAACTGATTGCATTAAATCAAGAGAATAAATTAAGAGGGAATGCCTCCTATATTTTTATGAAAACAAAGCCAGTAGAAGAATTTTACGACTTGAAAAATGATCCTTTTGAAATACATAATCTTGCTAAAGATCCAAAATATTCAGTAAAAATTAAAGAATATAGAAAGGCATTAAAAGACTGGCAATTAGAAATTGGAGATAAAGGTTTTATTCCAGAACACGATTTGATAGAAATATTTTGGCCAGAAATGAGACAACCAATAACAGAGAAGGTGTCATTTGAAACTCTTGATAGAGAAATGGTTGCATTAAAATGTGCAACTCAGGGCGCATCAATAGGATATCAAATTGGAGATGAGATAGGTACAGCATCATGGAATTTATACCATACTCCAATACAAGTCGAGAAAAATCAAAAAATTTATGCAAGAGCAATTAGAATAGGGTTTAAAGCATCAAAAATAACATCAAACTAATACATGAAAAATGAATTTAAAATATATATCAAAACAGGGGGTATTTTTATTTTTAGTGTCTATTTGTTTTATAAATTGTAAAACAAACAAACAGGATATTGTATCTAAAAACAAAGCGCAAAAACAAAACATTCTTTTCATTTCTATCGATGATTTTAGACCAAAAATTAGTTCCTATGGGGAGTCTAATATGATTACTCCCAACATAGATAAGTTGGCCTCTGAAGGTATTCAATTCAATAATGCATTTACCAATATTGCTGTTTGTGGCGCAAGTAGAGCAAGTGTAATGACAGGGATAAGGCCCAGTCAGCAAAGGTTTAATGACTTTTCTACTAGAGCATCTGATGATACACCTCAAGCCATTCCTCTAAACCAAATTTTTAAGGAACATGGTTATGAAACTATTTCCTACGGAAAAATATATCATCATTCCGATGACTTTCAAGAACATTGGTCTGAAAAAGATAAAGGACAAATACAATCTGATTTTCAAGACCCTAAATCTATTGCAAGAATAAATGATGCAACTTATGGTGAGTACGGTAAAAAGCAACCAGCATTTGAATACCCAGAGGTAGATGACTACGCATATAATGACGGTAAGATTACTAGAAATGCCATTAATAAAATGAAGGTATTGAAAGATAAAAATAAACCTTTCTTTATTGCTGTTGGATATGTCTCGCCGCATTTACCATTCATACAACCAAAAAAATATTGGGACATGTACGATCATGATTCAATTCAATTAGCAGATAATAGCTATCAGCCATTAAACTCTCCAGATATCGCGATAGAGGCACAACACAACTCCGCTGAAATGAGAAAAAATTATTTAGACATTCCTGCATTTGGAAATTTGGATACCGAATTAGCACGGAATCTCATTCATGGTTATTATGCTAGTGTAAGTTATATGGATGTCCTTATTGGTAAACTTATAAAAGGTTTAGATGATTTAGGCTTGCGAGATAATACCACAATTGTACTCTGGAGTGATCATGGTTATTTTTTAGGAGAGCATGGTTTTTGGACCAAACATAGTACTTTCCAAGAGGCAGTGAAAATCCCATTAATTATTTCATCACCAAATTTTGAAAAAAATAAAACAACACAATCCTTTACAGAATTGGTAGATATTTATCCCACACTATGTGAAATTGCTCAAATAGAGGCTCCAAAATATCTTCACGGTAAAAGTGTTGTTTCTGTGTTAAAAGATCCCAATACTATTTTAAAAAAGGAAATATATACAAGATATAAACAAGGAGAAGCTGTTATAGACAAAGACTTTTCATATACAGAGTTTTATGAGGGTGAAACATATTTAGGAAACATGCTATATGATAATAATAAAGATGTTAAGCAAAATATAGATGTATCAAACATCACAAAAAATAAGTCCTTGGTTTCAAAATATAAAGAAAAGTTGAAATTGATGCGAGAAAAAGTGAATAAAGATCCTTTTTATACCCCGAAATAGTTCAAAAGCATCAAGTATAATTCATATTAGTTCTGATATAAATTGTACCCAAAAGTGATATGCTTTGCTTCAAATTTAGTATGCAACACCCTACTTTGTTAAGTAAATTTGAGGTTCAATATTTATTACAATGTTGTGCAGCATTTAGGCGTCATCTGTTTTAAAATGAATTTTGTTCTCTACATACTAAGCTAGTTTTACTTTAAGCCTTATAAAAATAAAGTTATTTTAAATAAAAAACATCTAATAAGAAATGAAAATATCAAGTTTTTTTATGCTATTTAAATTGAAAACTTTCATTTTTCTAGTGTTTTTTTCATCGGTACTATTTTCTCAAAATTATTATGTTTCCTCTGTTATTGGCGCTGATACCAATGATGGATTGTCAGAGTCAACACCTTTTCAAACGATAAATAAAGGAATTTCAATGGTAAATGAAGGAGGAACCGTCTTTGTGATGAATGGAATATACCAAAATACAGGCTATGGTACAGTTGATGTTTCAACAAAAACAAATATGAACAACCCACATGTTGCTACAATAAATAAATCTGGTTCTGAAGGAGCTTATATTACTCTAAAAAATTACCCTGGGCATTCTCCTAAAATACAATTTGATGGAAGAGGAGGGATTATTATTTCAAATGAAATGAACTATATCATTATTGAGGGGTTTGAAGTTGAAGGCCCCGCTGCATCCATAACCTATAACCAAGCTATTGCTGATCGAGAATACAAAGTTTTAGTGGCAGAGGATGAAGATGATTCAACAAGTTATAATCATACATATTTTTCAGGAAAAGGGATTTGGGGAGGATATGGTGCTCATCATCATATAATTATTAGAAACAATATGGTTCACGATACCTGCGGCTCTGGCATACGATTTAACGATTCAGATCATATAACAATTGAATATAATCAAGTTTATAATACCACTTGGTGGACTTCCTCTGCATCAAGTGCTGTGGTGTATGCAGAAACCATCGCAGCATCAGAAGAGGATAATAATACAGATATAAAAATGATTATGCGTGGCAATATTGTTTATAATAACTGGAATCGAATTCCTTTTTATGTTACCCAACTTCCTGATAACTCTGGTAGTACAAATCCAAATTATGGAACAGCAAATTATAATAATATATTAGACGGTCAAGGATTGTATGTCACTAGAAGTGATGATAATTACAAAGGGACTTTTTTGTTTGAAAATAATGTATGTGTTAATAATGGTAAAAACGGAATTAATTTCGATAATTCACTTGGAGCTTCCGCAATTTTTCAAAATAACACTTTGTATTACAATGGGGTACATGAAATTATTCAAGACATATCGGTTGCCAATGGAAATCCAGGGCATAGAGGTCAGAAAGTTGGAGGAATCAAAGCAAATAAAGTTGTAAACGCAACCGTGGTTAATAATATTGTTGTTACTAGAGACGATTTATTTTCTGCAATAGAGCTTCCAAATATCAGTGGTTCAAAAACTGTAAGTAATAATATTTTTTTAAATGGAAAACTTCCTTCAGACGATACTGGTGCTGTATATAATTATATTGCTTGTTGTAATCTAATTGGTGTAGATCCATTGTTTACATCTGCTCCTACTGATGTTTATGGAGCCATAGATATTAATCAGACAAATTTTGTACTTCTTGAAAATTCACCAGCTATAGATGCTGGAAACCCAAATTACTCACCCGATACAGATATTGATGGAAACCCAAGACCTGTAAATATTACAGACGCTATTTCATATAGTAGTTTTGAGAATTCTACAGATGCTTGGACTCAATTCGGAAATGCTACACTAACAATTTCTCCAGATGAATCATTGACAGGAAATAATAGTCTCTCCATTGCTAATAGAACCCTAAACTACTCTAGTCCTAGACTTTTTCTTGATGGATTATTGACCGTTGGAGAAACTTATACATTTTATGTAAATGTAAAATTAGCTCAAAATGTTTTTGGAACCTCAGATATTACAATAAAGAGTACATTAAATGGAGATGTAGTCTATACAAATTTATTAGAGACACCCTTAAATGTTTCAAATTCAGAATGGACATTGCTTAGCGGTGATTATACTTATACCGGTTCAGATCAAATTTTTGTTTATATAAAAGGACCAACCATGGCCTCTGGAGGAGGTGATTTTTTTATAGATGATTTTTCACTTGTACCTCAAGGTTCAGAGCCTGTAAATTTTACAAATATTACAGACATAGTGGATATTGGCGCTTATGAATTTAACGGTTCATTGTCCTTAACCAAAAATAATACTGAAAATTCTCATACAATTAATCTATTTCCCAATCCATCAAAATCCAAAATTACAGTTTCTGGAATTGGCAATGATAGTGAAATTCTAATCTTTGATTTATTGGGTAAACACTACAACATAAGACCACATTCAGAAATTAAATTATCCAAAATTTCGCTGGACATTAACAATCTCAAAGCAGGGATGTATATTTTAAGGATTGTAAATAAGAATAATATTCAATCTATAAAGTTTGTCAAAGAGTAAGAATTTTAAAAAATAAGATATAAATCACTAATACATAGTTTTTAAAATGATAAAAATATTAAAAAAATCAATACTACTATTTCTTGTAATTGAAAGTTTTTTCAGTTGTGGTAATCCTGCCTATACTCAAAAAAATAATCAAGTTACATCCCTTTCATTGAGTCAAAAATTTAAAAAACATTTTTTTGTAGGAGCGGCTATTAACGAAGATCAAATACTTCAAAAAGATCTGCAATCTATTTCAATTATAAAAAAAAACTTTAACACATTATCTCCAGAAAATGTCATGAAGTGGATGTTTGTTCAACCAACCCCTAATAATTTTTATTTTGAGCATACAGATAAATACGTACAATTTGGATTGGATTATAATATGCACATCGTAGGGCACGCACTAATTTGGCATGCTCAAATTGCAGATTTTATGAATTCAATAAAAGATAGTACCGTAATGAAAAAGCATATTGAGAACCATATACGAACTCTTGTAAGTAGATATAAAGGTAAAATTGATACATGGGACGTGGTTAATGAGGCCTTAAATGAAGATGGTTCTTTAAGAAAATCTATTTTTTTAGATGTTTTAGGAGATACCTATTTAGAATATGTGTTTAAGTTGACTGAAAAGTATGACCCTGATGTTGATTTGGCTTACAACGATTATAACTTATGCGAGCCCAAAAAAAGAGAAGGAGCAATTAAATTAATAAAATCATTACAAAAAAGTGGGGCTAAAGTTAATAGTGTTGGTATTCAGGCACATTGGCAATTGACAACTCCTACTATTCAAGAAATAGAAACTAGCATTCTTGCTTTTTCTAAATTGGGGCTCAAGGTAATGTTCACAGAGCTAGATATTTCTGTCCTTCCAAGCCCCTGGGAGTTAAGCGGTGCTGAGGTAAATCAAAACTTTCAAAAATTTGAGGGGGATAAAAAAATGAATCCTTTTCCTAAAAATTTGCCAGACTCCGTAAAAGAAAAATTAGCAGAACGCTATGAAAACATTTTTAAATTATTTATAAAACACAAAGAAAAAATAAGTAGAGTAACCTTTTGGGGAGTAACAGATAAGTTCTCTTGGTTAAATGATTGGCCTATTAAAGGGCGAACAAATTATCCATTGCTATTTGATAGAAATTATAAAGAGAAAAAAGCATATCAACGGATTATGAATTTAAATACATCCGTTAATTAACACAACAATACAGGCATTTATGAATTCAAATTCACAAAAATTATCTATCAGAGAGAAAGTAGGCTATAGCCTTGGAGATCTTGCCGCAAATCTAGTATTTCAGACTTTAATCACCTATCTAGCTTATTTCTACACAGATATTTATGGGTTAGAAGCCAATGATGCTACTGCCATAATGTTTATTGTCGGAACTATTGCAGCATTTGGATTTAATCCCATAGTTGGAGCAATTGCAGATAGAACCAACTCAAAATGGGGAAAGTTTAGACCTTGGATTCTTTGGACAGCAATTCCTCTGGGAGTTATTTCTGTATTGGCATTTAGTACTCCAGACTTTAATTACAAAGGCAAAGTGATTTATGCAATAATTACTTATACCTTACTGTTGCTATTATATGCTGGTAGTAATTTGCCGTATTCTGCTTTAAGTGGTGTGATTACTGGAGACATGAAAGAGCGAAACAGCATTTCATCGTATCGTTTTGTTGCAGTGATGTTTGCTCAATTTTTTGTCCAAGTATTTATGCTTCCAATTATAATTTCTGCAGGAGATGGAGACAAAGCGATTGGTATTGAAATAGTAATGACTTGGCTGGCCATTATTGGAACGGTAATGTTGTTAATTACTTTTTTTACCACCAAGGAACGAATTGTTCCAAAGCCAGAACAAAAGTCTAGTATAAAGGAAGATATTTCGGACTTAATCAAAAACAAGCCATGGTTAATTATGCTCGTTTTAACAACTTTAACCTTTATAACTCTGGCAATGAAAGGAGGTTCCTATGTCTATTATTTTGAGAACTTTATAGACAAAAAGACACTCACAGATTGTATCAACCCTCTAGTGAATTTGTTATCAAATATGGGGATCAATTTTTTTGGAGGTGATCCAATTTCAGCTGGTTTTGGATTGTTTAATGCAGGGGGAATTATCTTTATGATTCTAGGAATTGGTGTATCAAAAAGACTCGCAGATGCATATGGGAAAAGAAATGTATTTGGAATCTTTTTATTTGTTTCTACCCTTTTTATAATATCCTTTTACTTCTTTTCTTCCCACTCAATAACCCTTATCTTTTTAGCACAAATCCTTCATGGGTTTTTCTATGGGATAACCATACCACTTTTATGGGCAATGATTGCAGATGTAGCAGATTATTCAGAATGGAAAACAAAAAGACGTGCCACTGCTATTATCTTTTCTGCAATGATGGTCGGATTAAAATTAGGACTCACAATAGGAAGCTCTCTTGTTACCAAAATTTTAGGATCTTATGGTTACCAACCCAATAGTGTCGGTCTTCAATCTGAAATAGCTATTGAAGGAACAAAACTACTAGTAAGCATCTATCCATCCATTCCTTTTTTAATTGGTTGTGGACTTTTATTTCTATATGAAATAAATAAGCAAATGGAATTACAAATAGAATCAGACCTAAAAGCGAGAAGAATTTAATCAAAATCATTAAGATGCCCGAAGATAATATAGAACACATAAATTTTGATGAATTAAATAAAAAAGCTATTTCTAAGCCGTTAATTAATCACATATATACAGCAGATCCTTCAGCACATTTCTTTGATGACAAAATATACATCTACCCATCTCATGATATAGATGCCGGAGAGGCATTTGATGATCTAGGAAGTCATTTTGCGATGGAGGATTATCATGTCATTTCTATGGAAACCATTAATGATGAAGCTATAGACCATGGGGTTGCCTTGCATGTAAATGATGTGCCATGGGCACAGCAACAAATGTGGGCTCCAGATGCCAATGAAAAAAATGGGACTTATTATTTATTTTTTCCAGCAAAAGATTACTCAGGAGTCTTTAAAATTGGTGTGGCAACAAGCAAATCACCAACAGGTCCTTTTAAAGCAAACCCTCAACCGATTAAAGCAAGTTTCTCAATAGACCCCGCTGTTTTTAAAGATGATGACGGGGCATATTATATGTATTTTGGTGGACTATGGGGAGGCCAGTTACAACGATGGAGGGAAGGGGTTTTTAACAATAATAATCCCGAAAGTCCAACAGCACATCTTCCAAATAATAATGAACCTGCATTGCTACCCTATGTTGCTAAAATGACAGATGATTTATTCGAATTTGCCGAGCAACCAAAAAAGGTTGAAATACTAGATAAAGAAGGAAATTTATTGCTGTCAGGAGATAATGAACGTCGTTTTTTTGAGGCTGGATGGTTACATAAACATCTCGGAAAATATTATTTTTCTTACTCTACAGGAGATACCCATTTAATCTGTTATGCTATTGGAAACAATCCTTATGGTCCTTTTACTTATCAAGGTGTAATTTTAACTCCTGTAGTGGGTTGGACCACGCACCATTCTATATGTAATATCAAAGGAAAAGACTATTTATTTTATCACGACTCATCTTTGTCTAAAGGAGTTACTCACTTGAGATCTATTAAAGTGACAGAAATTCACTACCGAGAAGATGGTACTATAATTACTATCCATCCATATGGGTAGTTAAAAATTGATGTTCCTGTCTTTTATAAGCAATAGGTGGAGGTATATTTTTTGGTTTATAAAACTATATAACGAAGAGACTGATTTTTATTTAAATATACCAAATCTTAGAATAATGCAATAAATAACATTCAAAAGTAAATTACAAGAAGTTCACCCCTCAAGAATCACTTTTTTTGAGTGTCATACAGTGCTTTCAAAAATGCATAATAAGCACCTTTTTTAGAATAATCTTTATTTAAAAGCCATGCTTTCTGATCTTTTCTCCAATTTCCATAAGGGATATCATCTCTAAACCCCCAATCGCTAATTAGTGAAACCCCAGCTTGTCTCGATGTTTTTATAAGATTGTAATATATTTCATTTTGTTTTTTAAAAAATAAATTCCAGTCCTCGGGTGTTTTCATCACATCACTAACTTTTTTATTCTTTCCTTTTTTACTCCATAGATTCATACCAACATCTAATTCAGTGATATAGACTTCTACACCAAGATGGATAAAACGTTTTATATTTTTATATAATTTGGTGTAATCATAGTTCATATTTACGTTTAAATGGCACTGAAATCCAACAGCGTCAATTTGCACTCCAGAGTTTTTTAAGTGTTTAATTAGTTGATATAAACCGTCTGCTTTTTTTCCACCAAAAGCCACATTAAAATCTCGTATTTCTAATTTTGCATCCGTTAATTTTGCGGCTGTTTCAAAAACTTTTCTCACAAAAATAGGATGTGAATCGTTTACTTTAGCAATTCCTTTCAAACCCGATTTATCTTTTTCAAAACCCATTTCCATCCATTTGCAATCCTCTTTATGGATGCCATTCTCACGATATTTACCAGATTTATCCATTGCAAATATTTCATTGATAAGATTAAATGCGTTAATTTTATATCTATTGTCATTAGATTTTAAAACAGTACTAATAAAATCTACCAGAAGTGTCTCTAATTCTATTTTAGAATAATTGCTGTGCCAAAACCATTTTGGATAATATTTGTTAGGAAAAAAAAGACAATGATGAAGAATATGATACTTATTCTCTATTCCCCAATTTACTAATTCATCCAATTGCGAGGTCGAAAAATTGATATCTTTTATGTTTATTGGTTTTTTTTGTGGCCAAAATCCTCCATTCCATGCAGGATAAACTGATGGCTGAATTCCAGTGTAATTCTTTAGAATGAACTCTTTATTTTTTTTAGCTTCTGTCCCTCGAAGTAGGGCTTTATTTCTTTCAGCTCTTACTTGTGAAGATATAATGGTAGTTCCAGCATAGTCTTTGAAATTTTTTTGGGTAACTTTTTGAGAATATGAGAACAATGCAATATAAAAAAGTGAAATGAGCGGGATGAATTTTTTCATAAAAATTATGCTACTGAAAATTTATAAGATGTTTTTGTTACATAGGTTTCTCCTGATTTTAATATAACAGAGGGGAATTTATGTCGATTTGGTGTGTCTGGATAATGCTGTGTCTCAAGACAAAAACCAGTTCTAGATTGATAATGACCATTCAAATGATTTCCTGTATATAACTGGACTCCTGGTTGATCAGAAAAAACTTCCAGCGTTCTTCCACTTTTTTTATGATAGGCCTTAGCAATACACCTTACTCCGCTGTTTTGATTTTCTAATACCCAACAATGGTCATAACCCAAAGCAAATTCTAATTGTTGGTTGTTGGTATTAATATCATTACCAATTGTTTTGAAAATTCTAAAATCAAAAGGAGTATTTTCTACCTCTACTATTTCCCCATTTGGGATTAAAAATTTATTTATGGGCAACATTCTTCTGGCAAAAATCTGCATTTCGTGATCTAAAATAGATTTATTAAAAGTACCAGATAAATTAAAATAAGTATGATTTGTTAAGTTAACAATAGTAGTTTTATCTGTAGTTGCTCTATATCTAATATCCAAACTGTTTGCTGAAGTTAAGGTATAGCTTACATTAGTATTTAGATTCCCCGGAAAACCTTCCTCCATATCTTTACTCAGATAACTTAGTTCTAAAGAAATCCTACCTTCATTGGTTTTGATGGAGGCATCCCATAAAACCTTATCAAAACCTACATTTCCACCATGTAAATGATTCGGTGGATTATTTTTTGCCAAAGTATACATGGTATTGTTTAGAGTAAATTGTCCGTTTGCAATTCGATTGCTATAACGACCAATGATAGCTCCAAGGTAGTGCTTGTCTTCAATGTATTTTTGTAATGAATCATATCCCAATACAATATTTTTTAGTTGTCCTTTTCTATCTGGAGTTTTTATAGAACTAACAATACCCCCATAATTCAAGATTTTCACTTCAATACCGTACTCATTTTTTAGCGTAAAGCAGTAGACATTTTTGCCTCCGTCTATCTGTCCGTATTTCTCTTTTTGAATAGTCATTTTGTTTTTTTAATAAAGACCTTGTAGGTATAAAAATAAATCTATTTAAATATAATTAGAGCATTAAAACCTTTGAAAAAATATCCAAATATCATTTATCATTGAAGAATTTAGGAGTCCATGACCGCCATTTTCAACACGAAGATATCGTATTTCTTTATTGGCATTACATTCGAGATAAATATAAAGTGTATCATCTCCTATATTCACTATTTCTGGGTTTTGATTACAATTAAAATGGGTTGCCCATAAACGAGCACTCTCTGCCGCATCTAAAAATACATGTCCAAATTTAGGACCTCCATTAATTGGAATTACCGAATCTGCTGCACCATTAATTTGAAAGACAGAAATAGGTTGAGTCTCTGAGTGTAAAACACTACTTTCCATTAGTTGGGAAACAATTGGAGCAATTGCTTTAAAATGGCTTGTTTCAATACCCAATTTGTTCACCATCCCAGAACCATTTGAAGTGCCAATTGCATACATTTTATCAAAATTTAGATTCGTGTAATTTTGTAATTCTTCTACAATTAAGTTTATAAAATCTACATCGTCTGCTTTAGAGGGTTCTTGTCCTAAATTCCACGATTCCAAGAACCCTTGAGGATAAACACCAATAAACTCTCCATTATTTGTATAACTGCTTAATGTATTTATCCAACTTGTATTTGTACCACCTCTTCCGTGAAAAGCAAATACGACAGGGTATTTTTTCGTGGGCTCTATTATATTTGGTGCTTGAATAATAACAGGTCTCATTACAAGATCTCCCTCAATAACTTGAGGAATGGTGATGTTTTTAGTTTCTATCAAAGGAGAACTGTCAACAATATCAGGTGTGCTTGTTTTTTTTTCACACGCACAAATAAATACTATTAAGAACTGTATTGTTAATTGAAAAATAATTCTTGATTTCATAATTGTTTAATTTTCAATAAAAGTAATCTAATAAGTCGAGACTTATTTAACTAAAATAAGCTAAAACTCCAATAACAAGAATAACAAGAACTAAAGACAATACAAGATCTATTGTATCATAACTATTCTTATGTTCTATTTTTTGATCCTTTGTCAATGTCCCAAAAGACAAGCCAATAATTTGTTTATAATCTGGTGGGCTAGTGGCTAAACTAACTGATATACAGATTATCACAGAAAAGATAAACATATAAATTGCCATGTGAGCAAAGTTTATAGTTGCAAAAGTATACATAAGCCCATTGATATTTTTTGCAGATAAGATTTCTGGTTGATAATAAATTTCAGCACTTAATCTCATTATTAGAAGAGCTAGTCCAAAAAGTAAAGTTGTAATGGATGCTTTTGCATTTACTCTTTTCCACAATATACCTAAAAGAAATACTGCTGTTACTGGTGGGGCAATATATGATTGTACATTTTGAAGGTATTGATACATAACACCCCCTCCAATTTTCTCCATGATAGGAATCCAAATAATACCAAGAATTACAATAAATCCGGTTGCTGTTTTACCAATACTTAGCAATGATTTCTCAGAGGTATATGGTTTTAATTTTTTATAAATATCAATGGTAAAAATGGTTGAACATGAATTAAAAACCGAAGCAAGTGAGCTCATTAAAGCAGCCATAAGTCCGCCAGCAACCAACCCTTTTAAACCAACTGGTAATAATGTCTTGACCAACATTGGAAATGCCCTATCTGCTTTTTCAATTGCAAATATAGCTGGGTTTTGTATGGACAAAGCAAAGGCTATTATACCTGGTATTAAAAAAATTAAAATAGGTAGTAGTTTCAAATAAGCACCAAAAATAGCACCTCTTCGTCCTATTTTAATATTGTTTGCGGCCAAAGTTCTTTGAACAATGTATTGATCCGTACACCAATACCAAATACCAACAATGGTTCCTCCAATTAACAGTCCCGTCCATGGAAATTTTGGATCATTCATAGGTCGCCACATATTAAAATGATCTGGACTAACAGCAGTAACCGTTTCTCTTAATTGTGACCAACCGCCAACTTCTTGCAGTCCCAAATAGGTAATAATAGCAGAGCCTAGAATTAGAATTATAGTTTGAAGAGTTTCTGTGTAAATTACAGCTTTCATTCCTCCAATAACGGTATATATTCCAGTAAATATTACAATACCTATTGCTCCATACCAAAAAGGAATTCCTATTAACTCAGAGACTACAATACCTCCGGCATAAATTGTTACCGAAACTTTAGTTAATACATATGCCACTAAAGAAAATAAAGACAAGAACCATCTTGATCGATCATCAAATCTTTTTTCTAAAAACTCTGGCATTGTAAATGCACCACTTCTTATATAAAAGGGTAAAAATAACCATCCTAAAAGTAAAACAATCCAAGCATGTAGCTCATAGTGAGCCATTGGGGTTCCAGATTCAAAACCAGTACCAGCCAAACCTACAACATGTTCAGAGCCAATATTTGATGCAAAAATTGAAGCACCAATTACAAACCAACCAACATTTCTCCCTGCAAGAAAATAATCTTCAGTATTTTTATTTTTTCTCAAAAAAACCCATAAAGCAACCCCGATAAGCGCTAAAAAGTAAATGCTTAGCACTAACCAATCTAAGCCTTCAAGTACACTTTTTGTTGCTAATAATTTTTGATACATTTTATGTTTAAACCTTGTATTTTAAATATATTGATTAATAATATTTTCAAAGAGTTCCTGTTTACCGCTTTGTAATTTTAATGCTCCATTTTCTTTTGCAATTTTATAAAGATCTGATAACTCTAATTTGCCAGATTCGAAGTCTTTTCCTTTTCCACTGTCAAAGGAACTATATCTTTTTTGTCTCAGAGAATTATAGGGCGAGGAGCTTAAAATTTTATCAGCCGTAATTAATGCTCTCGCAAAAGTGTCTGCACCTCCAATATGTGCATGAAAAACATCTTCCATATCTGTTGAATTTCTTCTAATTTTTGCATCAAAATTAACACCACCTCCTTGCAATCCTCCTGATTTTAAAAAGACCAACATGGCTTCTGTGGTTTCTTGAATGTTATTTGGAAACTGATCTGTATCCCATCCATTTTGATAATCACCCCTATTGGCATCGATGCTTCCTAGCATTTCAGCTTTTGCAGCCACTGCAAGTTCATGTTGCATGGTGTGCTGCGCTAATGTAGCATGGTTTACCTCTATATTCAATTTAAAATCTTTATCCAAACCATATGCTCTCAAAAATCCAATGGCTGTTGCAGCATCAAAATCATATTGGTGTTTCATCGGTTCCATTGGTTTTGGTTCGATGAAAAAAGTTCCTTTAAAACCTTGAGCTCTTGCATAATCTCTGGCCATTGTTAAAAACTGTGCCATATGATCTAATTCACGACCCATATCGGTGTTTAATAAAGACATGTATCCTTCTCTCCCTCCCCAAAACACGTAGTTTTCTCCATTTAATTTCATAGTAGCATCTAGAGCTAATTTTACTTGAGCTCCAGCCCTAGCCACAATTTTAAAATCTGGGTTTGTAGATGCACCATTCATATATCTAGGATTTGAAAAACAGTTGGCTGTTCCCCACAGTAATTTTATACCACTCTCATCTTGCTTATTTTGAATATAGTCCGTAATTATTTCTAATCTTTTTTCAGATTCGTTTAAAGAGCCTCCTTCTTGAATCAAATCAAAATCATGAAAACAGAAATATTCAAAACCCATTTTTTCAATAAATTCAAAAGCAGCATCTGCCTTATCTTTTGCCGCTGTAATTGGGTCAGAAGATTGATCCCAGATAAAGTTTTGTGTTCCAGGCCCAAAAGGATCAGATCCCTGCCCACAGAAAGTATGCCAGTAGGCAACAGAGAATTTAAACCATTCTTTCATTTTTTTTCCTGCCACCAGTTGATTGGGGTTATAGTATTTAAATGACAGCGGGTTGTCTGATTCTTTGCCTTCAAATTTTATCTTATTAATTCCTTTAAAAAACTCTTTAGTGGCCATAATATTTTCTTTAAAATTCTTTATTTAGTATTAGTTGTAGCTCTTTTTTCCAGTTGTTATAGGCAGAAACATAGGCTTGCCTGTCTTTGAAAGGCATAAATGTCATTACGTGATCATTGTCCATAATTACTTTTCCAAAAGACTTAAAATCTCCTTTGTGTAATTTGGCAGCTCTGGCAGCTCCAATGGCACCCGTTGTATTGTATATTTCAATTTCTTGTTGTATCAATGTAGCTACTGTATTGGCAAAAATTTCAGAACGAAATAAATTGTCATTTCCTGCTCTAATCACATTAGAATTGATTCCATCTGATGTTAAAATTTCCATTCCATACACAAAAGAAAATGCAATTCCTTCTAATGCAGCCCTGCATATATGTCCCTTGTGATGATTGTTTAGATTCATATTTACAATTCGTGTTCCAATATCTTTGTTATTTAGTATTCTTTCTGCTCCATTTCCAAAAGGAATTAAACAAACACCATCTGACCCAACAGGAACCTCTGAGGCTAAATTATTCATTTCCTCATAGGAATTAACATCCAAATTATTGAGCAACCAACGGTACTGTATTCCTGCACCATTGATGTTTAATAACTTTCCAATTACTTGTTTTGATGGGGTATAAGTTACATGTGCAAAATTATTTACTCGCATACTTTCTTTAACAGAAAGAGAATCCGTAACTGCGAACACAACACCAGAAGTACCTCCAGTTGCCGCAACCTCACCAACATTAAATACATTAAGGGACAACGCATTATTGGGTTGATCTCCAGCTCTGTAGTAAATGGGGGTGCCTGCTGCAATGCTACTTTCTGACTCTCCTTTTTCATCTACCGTAGATTGAAGACTAAAAGTATTTACAATATCAGGAATTAATGATTTATGGATGTTGTAATATTCTAACAAAAAATCTGCAATGGAATTATTTTTAAAGTCCCAAAAAATTCCTTCTGATAACCCAGAAATTGTTGTGTTTATTTTATTGGAAAATCTGAAAGCGATATAATCTCCTGGTAGCATAAACTTATAAATCTGATCATAAATTTGAGGCTCATTTTCTTGAACCCATTTTAATTTTGAAGCTGTAAAGTTTGCAGGAGAGTTTAATAATTGCGAAACACATTTTTCATTTCCAAGCTCGTGAAAAGCATTGTTTCCAATTTTAACAGCTCTACTATCACACCAAATAATACTCTTTCTAAGGGGCTCTCCTTTTTTATCAACCAATACCAATCCATGCATTTGATAGGAGATTCCAATTCCTTTAATTTGAGTTCTACTGATATTGTATTTTTTCTTTAAGTTTTTTATCGCATCACAAGCATATAGCCACCAATCTTGAGGTTTTTGTTCTGCCCAGCCATTTTTATGAGCCAATATTGTCATTTCTTCTTTTGGCTGTTGCTCTACTCCAAGGCTTTTGCCTGAATTTATTTCTACTAGTGCAGCTTTAATTGAAGAACTACCAATGTCTAATCCTAGATAATACATTTAATTTGAAAGGCTATTTTAATATACATTCAAATGTATTTTAAATTCAAAAAGGACAGTATTAAAAATAGGTCAAATACTAATAAACTTGAAGCAAATTATTTTAAATAAAATCCAACTGATTAAAAGATCCATTTAGAATTTCTGAATCATTTGCTTGTAGCCATTTACTTAAGATTGTGGCATAGATATCCCTAAAATCTATGGTGTAAATTAAATCACCATTTTTATCAAGTCTTAAAAGGTTTGGACCTTTGTTGTAAAATCCTTTCTTTTTTAGATTCTCACCAATCAAAAAGACATTATTTGCGGCACCGTGGTCAGTACCTCCAGCGGCATTTTGTTGAACACGCCTTCCAAATTCTGAAAAAGTAAGAATTAAAGTGTCTTTAAAAGTATTATTCTGTTTGAGATCAAGAACAAAGGTTTCTATAGATTTACTAAAAGTACTCAACAACCTTTTTTGCCTATTTATTTGATTTGCATGGGTATCAAAGCCCCCCATAGAAATATAATACACCTTGCTGTCTAGGTTTGAATTTATAAATTCTGAAGTAGTTTTTAGTTGTTTTCCAAATGCGTTATTGGGATATTCCAAATTGCTTTTATACGTTTTTGAAGTTTGATAAATATACTTTGCAGAAGATCTTGCTTCTATCATTGTCTTGTATAAATATCCTAAATTATGTTCACTAAGATGCGCATCACTTTGATGTTTTAAAACTTTCTTAAAATACGGTGTTTGTGTATTTGCATATAAAATTCTTGGGTTACTTGTTGCAATTCCGTTTATATTTTGCCCTTTCATGATCAAAGACAAACTATCATTTAATTCAATTCCTGAATGGGGTATTTTACCATATTTTTCTATGTATCTGCCCAACCATCCTGTGTCTAAAAACTCACTTGATTTACTAGCAGTATGCCAAATGTCTGAAGATCTAAAATGAGATCTGTTTGGATTTGGGTATCCTACATTATTAATAATAGATACATAACCTTGGTCATATAAGTTCTTTAAGGGAGCTAGATTTTTATGAAAACCAAGCTCATCGGTTGCTCTTATGAGTTCATTTTTTTTAATAGAAATCTTGGGTCTATTTTTATAATAGATATCATTTGTAAAAGGAATAATACTATTTAATCCGTCGTTACCACCCGATAATTGAATAATAACTAGTTTTTTATACCCTATTGAACTATTAGAAATATTTTCAAACGCTTTGACAAAGCTAGGGACAAAAAATAAACTACTCGCTAATGAACTATTTTTTATAAAATCGCGTCTTTTCATTGTCTTGTTTTAACATAGTTGGTATTCTGGAATCGACATTAATTGTATGCAAAAATTCTTATTAGACTTTACTTCTAATGCATTTAAAAATTTTTCAGTGTCTGTATCAATTGGAGAAATTAGCAATAATTTTTTGAGTGCATCTGGACTTAAATCACCATAAAACTTATTAAAAATGGTCCAATTTTTTGAAGTTACAATGTATGTATTTCTTTTTTTTGTGTTCTTATAATATTGGTTGAATGAATCCTCAAAAGCTCCTTTTTCTTCTAGATTTATCACTGCATTATTTAAAATTAAAGAAGCTAATTTCATTCTAAACATTAGAGTATTTGAATCAATCCAGTTTTTATTGCCTTTCCATCCTGATACATTTTCAGGGTATAGTAATACTTGACCCATCATTTTTTGCAAATAATTGAGTTGTTTTTTCTTGATAAAAGTAACGGGAACAACTTTTCGAATACCAACCAATAATTCTATGGGAGACTTTATTTTAACACCAATATTTTCTTCATTATAAAACCATTTTGAATTAAAAATATAAGTCATTAATTCTTTGATATCATAATTCTTATAAAAGATATTTGTAATCTCTTCAAGGTTTTTTTCATTAATAATAGGGTTTACAAAGTATTTATAAATTTTAGTACAAATAAATTTTGCACACTGTCTTTGTTCTAATATTATATCTATAATATCGTCTCCGTTAAAATTGCCTTTTTTGCCAAAAAAAGTTTTTACCCCATAATCATGTTGTTTCTTTCTTAAGAAAAAAGCCCCATCATTTTTAAAACCCCATCCTGTAAAAGCTCTCCCAGACTCTTTAATATCTTGTTCTGTATAATTTCCAATTCCCAGAGTAAAAAGCTCCATTAATTCTCTTGCAAAATTTTCGTTGGGGCTCTTTTTTCTATTCTGATTATTATTTAAATATTTACTCATAGAAGCTTCTCTTGCAATTTCTTTGACAAAAGTTCTAAAATTACCTAGAGCATTTTTTCGTAAGGTATTATTGAATTGCTGAATATGAAAAATTTGAGTGTCTCTACACACAAAAATATTTGCCCAAAATAAAGTCATTTTTTCTCTAATCAATTCTTTAGAGTCGGTCAATTTGTTAATCCAAGCATAATTTAAGTCTCTAACTTTTTTTTGACTTTTTTGTCTTAATTTTTGAAAATTAGCTTCGCCCATTTCTTTTTTTAAGATTTTAGGGCTTTTATTTTTTAGAGACACAAACTCTGAAAGATCTAATGCTAAGGGAGTAATTTTTTTAGAATTTGTAAATAAGTTGGAAACAATCTTAGAGTTAGATTGATTTCTAATAGAATTAAATTCACTAATGCCAATACCAAAACCTGCTCTCCAATATAAATGCTTGATATGTTGTTCTGTCATTAGAATAAGTTTTATTTTTTAGACTTGGTAGTGTCTAAAAGGTTTAATTTACTCAATCATTTCTGGGCTAGCCACAGTTCTAAAACCTGAATGATCTGAGCCAGAGTCTAGAGCAACCCCCATTCTTGCCGAAATTCTGAAACTAGCACAATATGAGTCGTGACATAAAAAAGACCCTCCTTTGATTACGTGTTCTATTTGGTAAGGGTTGCTTGGATTATACGCTTTGTTAGAACCTTTTGGGTTTAAAATTGTTTTTGAAGGGTCTAACTCATTGTAGTAATTTACATTGAATAAATCACTTGTTATTTCCCAAACATTGCCTAACATATCGAAAACACCAACGCTATTTGGAGGATAAGATTTTACAGGAGCAATCAGTTCAAAACCATCTTCACTTTTATTTTCTATTGGAAAAATACCCTGCCAAGTATTTGCGCTTTGCTTTAAAATTTCTGAGTTATTACCCCAAGTATAAATAGCGTTCTCATTGGTTCCTTGTGCTGCAGATTCCCATTCTGCCTCTGTAGGCAACCTCCTATTTGCCCATTTACAATAGGCTATGGCATCCTCATAAGCAATGTGAACAACAGGGTAATCATCCTTTCCATCAATTGAAGATTCTGGACCTGCTGGGTGTCTCCAATTTGCACCTACCTTCCAGGTCCACCATTGTTGATAATTATTCATATTTACAATAGCTTTTACATTTTTATTGAATAGTAAGCTGCCAGGTTGTAAAATAGAATCATGGGGTTTTTGAACTCCTTTTGGCATTTGTTTTTTTAAATCTTCCCAATCTATGGTTCTTTCAGCAATGGTTTTGTAATTGGTTGCATTGACGAAGGCTTTGTATTGTTTGTTTGTAACCTCTGTAATATCTATAAAAAATCCATCAACGGTAACTTTATGAGCAGGTTTTTCTCTTGGCATGGCATAAGCATCTGAAGTTTTAGCGCCTTGTATAAATGTTTTTCCCTCAATCCAAACCATTCCTTTTGGAGGGGTCTTTTGATGGCTATTAGGGGTTTTTAGCTCTTTTTTACAACCTACTGTAAACAGCATAATAAATAAGATGAATTGAAGAGGTTTAGACATGTAATTTGAGAATAAAATTGTTAAAGACAAAGATAGCTTTTTTTATAAGTAAGGATATTGTATCCTCAAAATTTATATATTTTTCTTCAAAAATAACAGCGTGGAAGCCCTTCTAAACATAACTTTGTTACAGATCAAATTGGCTTTATTTATATCTATATTTTTTATTAAAAAAATACAAACTCTATATCTCAAAGGATTAAATTAAATAACACTCAACAAGAGAATGAAAAAATTAATATACTTATCGTTTTTAATTTTTACGCAAATAGCTGCACAAGTAAGCCAGAGGCCAAATATTTTATTTATTGCAGTAGATGATTTAAAACCAACACTGGGTGTATATGGAGACAATTTTGCAAAAACTCCAAACATTGATGCGATTGCTAAAAGCGGAACAACATTTTTAAACAATCATGTGCAACAAGCTATTTGTGGTCCCTCTAGAGCAAGTATTTTAACAGGTAAAAGACCTGATTACACCAAGGTTTGGGATTTGAAAACAAAGATGAGAGATATGAATCCAACGATATTAACCATTCCTGAACATTTTAAAAACAAAGGATATACAACAATTGGATTGGGTAAAATTTTTGACCCCAGATGTGTAGATAAAGATAAAGATGAACCCTCTTGGAGCGTTCCTTTTATAAAAGAAAGTAGTTTTTCATATCCAAAAGGCTATACACAACCGGCTCTAGGGTTTTATCAAAGCAAAGAAATTACAAATAAAGTTTATGCTTTAAGAAATGAAGCCAAAATGAAAGGTGTTAAAAACTTAAACAAATATGTTAGAGAACGTTACAAACCTCCTTATGAAAATATAGACGTGCCAGACGGTGCTTATGTTGATGGAGCCATTGCAAATAAAAGTTTGCAGATAATAGAGAGTCTTGATACGTCAAAACCCTTTTTCTTAGCAGTTGGTTTTAAACGACCTCATTTGCCATTTGTAGCTCCAAAAAAATATTGGGATATGTATGATGCGACCAAAATTAAACTAGCCTCTTACCAAAAAAAAACTAAAGATGCTGTGGACATAGCTTACCATAAATCTGGTGAGATGCAAAGCTATAAAACTCCAGAAATAAATTATAAACTTAATAAAGAAGGCTTGCTTGAACTGGACAAAAACTTACAAATAAAATTAGTGCATGGCTATTATGCAGCGACCAGTTATATTGATGCTCAAGTAGGAAAAATCATCAAAAAATTAAAAGAAAAGGGCTTAGATAAAAACACCATTATTGTATTGTGGGGAGATCATGGCTGGCATTTGGGAGATCACAGCTTATGGAACAAGCACTCAAATTTTGAACAAGCTACTCGATCTCCATTAATTATTTCAGACCCTAGGATATCTAAAGAGTATAAAATTAATTCTCCTACAGAATTTTTAGATGTATTTCCAACATTATGTGATTTATCTGGAATTAGTGTTCCAGAAAATTTAGATGGAATTAGCTTAACCTCATTTTTAAATGGAGAAAGCAATACCTCAAAAGTATTTGCAGTAAGCCAATATCCTAGAGGGAATAAAATGGGATATAGTTTTAGAACTCATGATTATAGATATACGGTTTGGATTAACAATAAAAAGAGTACAGATCAAATCTTTAAAGAGGATATTTTCGCAGAAGAATTATATGATTACAAGATAGATATTAATGAAACAGAAAATAAAATTTATAAGAAGGACTATCAAAAAATTAAACTCACTTTTCAAACACTTGCTGCCCGTTTTTTTAATGCTCAACTAAAAAATAAAAGAATTCTCAAAAAACAAAATCTTCAAAAAAACACATATGCCAAAAACAGAGCTGATATTATTTCGAATTTTATTGGAACAGAAATGAATCTACCGAAACCCAAAGTAAATTTTCTTCAAAATACTCTTTACAAGAAGTATGAAACCAATGCGAATAAAACTAGGGGTAAAAATTTAACTCAAGAACAGAAACAAGACGTTTACAGGACAACCTACTCTAAGACAAGAAAAATTCTCCTGGAAACCTTTACCAATAAAGAAGTTCAAGATATTAGTAAACTAGAACGTGTCAAGCAAAAAGAATTAAATAACAAAAGATAAAGTTTTATAAGATGAAATTAGCTCTAAGAAATAATTTAGTATTACCAACGATAGTGTTTTTTTTTATTGGTCAAACGTTTTTAAGTTCTCAAGAGTCAAAAGAAGTACTAAATGACTCAAAATTATTGATTGGTGCTACCTTAAATCATCATGAATTAAATACCATAAAAGAAAAATTATATTTAAAAGATTTTAAATACTTAACTCCCGCCAATGCCGCCAAACAAAATAGAATACATCCAAAACCTAATGTTTGGCGTTGGAAACAAATAAATGATTTTATTGATTTATCAAAAAAACACAATTTGCAAGTTCGATTGCATGGCCCCGTAAGTCCGCAAGCCTCCTGGTGGGCAAAAGAAGATCATAGAACAGCCAAAGAACTTCACAAAAATATGGTTGAATTTACCACGGCATTTGCCAAAAGATTTAACAATGAAAAAACCGTAAAATGGATGGATGTTGTGAACGAGACTATTTTACCCAACGGGAAGTGGTTTGGACCCAAACCGGGGACAGATAAATGGGAAAACCCTTGGTTAAAAATTGGTTTGGATGAAAACGGATATCCTAAATATATTTTAAAAGCCTTTGAAATTGCCCATAAAAATGCACCCAATTTAAAATTTGTTTACAACCAAAATGGAGGGATGCAAGATGCGATGTGGGATAAAGTTAAACAAACAATTACATACATTAGATCAAAAGGTCTTCGTGTTGATGCTATTGGATGGCAAGCCCACATTTTACTTGGACAAACAACAGCAGCTTTTGTTACAGACACAGACGCAGAAATTAAAAAGCTATCTAATTTAATTGATTGGGCACACAAAAATGATCTAGAATTTCATATAACAGAGTTAGATTATTTTATCGCAGACGAGAGTAAATTAAAGCAAGCTTACAAAAAACAAGCAGAAGTATATCAAAAGATAATTAATGTATTGAAAGAAAAAACAAAATCAGGAGTGGTAACCTTGAACTTGTGGGATTTATCCATAAGAACTAAAAAAGGAAAAGTAGGGGCATTCCATTCTATTTATGATTCTAATTTTAAACCAAATCCTGCCTATAATGTTATCCATAATGCCTTAAAAAACGAATAAAAAAGATGATAAAAATAAGAACAAGATTTACAGTTTTGGTTTTTTACTTGCTAGTATTTTTTTCTTGTAATGAAACAAAAAATAAAGCCTCATTGGTATATTTAGACCCAACTGAATCTTTAGAAAACAGAATTAACGATTTAATGGACAGAATGTCTTTAGAGGACAAGGTATCTCAAATGAATCAGTTTGTTGGATTAAATCATATGCGTTCTGGGAATCCAAATGATGACAAAGCCAATAATGATGCACAAGGATTTTATAAAAATCTATCTATCAATGACGTTACAAAATTAACTATTGAAGGAAAAATTGGCTCTTTTTTACATGTTTTAACAGCTAAAGAAACAAATTATTTACAAGAACTTGCTATGCAATCCCCCTTAAAAATTCCTGTTTTAATAGGGATTGATGCAATACATGGAAATGCGTTAGTATCTGGTACTACAGTATATCCCTCTCCAATAGCGTTGGCATCCACTTGGCAGGATAGTTTTTTATATGATATTGGGCAGCAAACAGCAAAAGAAATGCGGGCTACGGGAAGTCATTGGACATTTACTCCTAATATTGATATTCTAAGAGATCCTAGGTGGGGTAGGGTTGGTGAAACTTTTGGCGAAGACCCTCTATTGGTTGGTAATTTAGGAAAAGCCATGATTGAGGGCTTTCAACAAAAAGATTTTACTGGAACAGAAAAGGTAATTGCTTGTGCTAAACATATCATAGCTGGAGGAGAATCTATAAATGGTTTAAATGCGGCACCTGCAGATATTTCTCGAAGAACACTTAGAGAAATTCATTTACCCCCTTACAAGAAAGCTATTGAGGCGGGAGTTTTTTCAATGATGGCAGCTCATAATGAATTGAACGGGATTCCATGTCATATGAATAAATGGCTACTGAACGATGTACTAAGAAACCAAATGGGTTTTGATGGTTTTTTTGTAAGTGATTGGTTAGATATAGAACGCCTAGAAACATTACACCATGTTGCCAAAGACATGAATGAAGCTTCATACTTAGCTGTTGATGCAGGAATTGACATGCACATGCACGGACCAAAATTTGTAGAGGCAATAATGGATGCCGTTCAAAAAGGTACAATATCAGAACAGCGCATTGACCAATCATGTAGAAAAATTCTAACAGCCAAATTTAAATTAGGCTTGTTTGAGAACAGGTTTGTAGATTTAGAAAAAATACACACAAAAATCAATACCAAAGAACATCAACAAACAGCCCTAGAAACCGCTCAAAAAGGAATTGTTTTATTAAAAAATAATGGACTGTTACCACTCAAAAAAAGCAGAACAGCCAAAACAATTTTTATAACAGGTCCCAATGCAAATAACCAAAGTATTTTGGGAGATTGGCATGCAAAGCAACCTGAAGAAAATGTAATTACAATTTTCGAAGGAATTAGAGATTTGGCAGAAACTAAAGGGTATGCAGTAGATTTTTTTGATTCTGGAGAAAGCATAAAAAATATTGAAGATTCAAAAATTAAACAAGCTGCACAAAAAGCAAGTACTGCAGATTATGCTATAGTAGTTGTTGGAGATAACTCAATGCGATACTTATGGAAAGACAAAACAGCAGGGGAAAACAAGGGACGCGCTACACTTAATCTGGCGGGAAAGCAATTAGAATTGGTTCAAGAAATTCACAAAACAGGGACACCTATAATTATTGTATTGGTCAATGGAAAACCAATTTCAGAGCCTTGGTTACAAAAAAATACCTCGGCCATTATAGAAACTTGGGAACCCGGAAACCAGGGGGGTAAAGCTTTGGCTCAAATTTTATTTGGGGATGTAAATCCAAGCGGAAAATTACCCTTAACTGTGGCAAGAAGTGTGGGGCAGTTAAGAATGGTATACAACCATAAACCCTCTATTAATTTTCATAAATACTTAGATGAAAAAAACACCCCTTTATATCCATTTGGATTTGGTTTAAGTTATACGAAATACAGATATGGAGCACCCATATTATCAAAAAATACAATTTCTAATAGTGAACCGATAAAGGTTTCTTTGCTTGTAAGTAATGTAGGAGAAAAAGACGGTGAAGAAATTGTACAGCTTTATATTCGAGATAACCAAAGTAGTGCCACAAGGCCTGTAAAAGAATTAAAAGGCTATCAAAGAGTTGCACTAAAAGCAGGAGAAACAAAAAAAGTAGTATTTACCATTCATGCAGCGCATTTAGCTTTTTATGATCGTACCATGAATTATTGTGTAGAACCTGGCGAGTTTTCTATTATGACAGGAAGTTCTTCTGTAAATAAAGATTTAAAAACAACCACTTTAACTGTAATGAACCGAATTGAATTATAAATGAAATTGACCCACAAAATAGGATTTATTTGCTTTTTAATTTTAGTTTGTTGTAGATCAGCAAAAGAAAATAGTGCATCAAAATTATCTCAACACAAAAATATATTATTTATTATGGTCGATGATTTAAGGCCTCAACTTAATAGTTATGGATACCAAAAAATTATCAGTCCCAATATTGATAGGCTTGTAAGTTCTGGAGTTACTTTTAACAAAGCCTATTGTAATGTTCCTGTTTGTGGGGCATCCAGAGCAAGTTTATTAACAGGGCTTAGACCCACAAAAAATAGGTTTTTACGTTACAATTCAAGTATAAAAAAAGAAGTTCCAGCAACATTAACATTGGTGGAGCATTTAAAAAATAATGGATATACAACTATTAGTAACAATAAAATTACACATTTAAAATATGATATAGAGCAATGGGACGAAGAGTGGTATCCTTATAAGAAAGGATGGCGTAATTACTTATCAGAGGATAATTTGCTGTTAGAAAAAAATGGAGAACATGCCTATCCTTATGAACATATTGAGGTAAGTGACAACGCTTACAATGATGGTAAAACTGCAAACAAATCCATAGAAGATCTAAAAAAATTAAAAAATACTGGGAAGCCTTTTTTTCTCGCTGTAGGATTTGTGAAGCCTCATTTACCCTTTAATGCGCCAAAAAAATATTGGGATTTATACAACAGAAACGATATTAAACTTCCTAAAAACAACGAATTTCCAAAAGATGCTCCTCTTAGGGCAAAACACAATTGGGGCGAATTACGGTATTATAAAGACATCCCACAAAAAGGGCAAGTTTCAGAACAAGTTGCAAAAAAATTAATTCATGGTTATTATGCATCTGTAAGTTATGTAGATGCTCAAATTGGTAAATTATTAAAAGCTTTAAACGATCAAAATTTAAGAGAAAATACCAGCGTTATTTTAGTAGGTGATCATGGTTGGAGTTTAATGGAACATGGTCTGTGGGTTAAACACAGTAATTTTAATGTAGCGCTTCAAGTATCCCTTATTATTAGTGATTCTGATCTAAAAAAAAACCAACGAACCAACTCAATTGCAGAATTGGTAGATCTATATCCTACCATTTGTGATCTGGTATATCTCCCTAAACCAAAACATTTAGAAGGAAACTCATTAATAGCTGCACTAAAGAATCCTTTAAAAATATATAAGGACAAAGCCTTTGCTCGTTATCAAAAAGGCGAAACATTAATTACAGATAAATATGCATATACAGAATGGCAAAATAAGAGCAAAATTCTTGCAAGAATGTTGTACAAGCATACTACAGACCCTAACGAAAATAGAAATTTAGCAGAAGTACCATTATACAAAAAAATAGTAGACAGTTTAAGCATACTTTTAAATCAAAAAATCAATAAATAACAGGTGTTATGAATTCATTAATAAAACTTATATCTAAAATTATCCTTTGTAGTATTTGTTTATCATCATGTAAAAAAGACAATATAAAAGAAACAAGTTCCACCAATCAAACCCCAGAAAAGCCTAATATTATTTATATTATGGCAGATGACTTAACTACACAAGCAATCAGTGCTTATGGCGGAATTTATAAAGACATTGCACCAACACCCAATATTGATAGAGTAGCAAAAGAAGGGATGTTGTTTCAAGATGTACTGGTTACCAATTCAATTTGTGGTCCTAGTAGAGCCGCTATTTTAACAGGAAATTATAGTCATATAAACGGGTATTATAAAAATGAAAGCGGAGGTAAGTTTGATGCATCGCAATGGACATTTCCACAAGAATTTCAAAAAAACGGTTACAAAACAGGCTTGTTTGGTAAATGGCATTTAGGCACAGAACCTGTGGGCTTCGATAGTTTTAAATATCACAATTCTTCTGGGCAACAAGGACATTATTGGAATCCTTTATACAACGATAATGGTAAAAATGTGAAAGAAAATGGCTATGCCACTACCTTAAGTACCAACTTTGCGATGTCTTGGTTAGACACTGTAAAATTAGCAAAAGACCCTTTTTTGCTTGTACTACAATACAAAGCACCTCACAGACCTTGGCAGCCAGATACAAAGTATAAGACCCTTTGGGACGACATAGAAATGCCATATCCTCCAACTTTTAATGATACCTACAAGGGCAGAGAAAAAACAGCTGGAGATACAGAAATGACCATGGAGTATTTTAGCAGAAGAGATATGAAGCTAGAAAGACCAAAAGGTTTAGAGAGAAAAGAACGAATTAAGTGGGATTTCTATGGAGCTAGAAAAGGAGAAATTGTTCAACCTAAAAAAATGACCAATCAAGAGGGAAGAAAGTGGCGGTATCAAAACTATATAAAAGATTATTTGGCATGTGTAAAATCTGTAGATGACAATATTGGAAGAGTTTTAACATACTTAAAAGAAAACAACTTGGAAGACAACACCATCATTATTATCACTTCAGATCAAGGATTTTACCTTGGCGATCATGGTTTTTTTGACAAACGTTTTATATACGAAGAATCTTTGCGAATGCCTTTTGTAGTAAAATATCCTAGAAAGATACAAGCGGGAAGTATTAATGAAGACATCATTACCAATATAGATTTTGCACCTACATTGTTAGAGCTAGCGGGCATTTTAAATGACCAAAAAATGCAAGGAAGAAGTTTTGCTTCTATTCTAAAGGGAGAAACCCCAAAAGATTGGCAAGAAGCGATGTACTATCATTATTACGAATTTCCTTTTTGGCATCATGTACAACCTCATTATGGTATAAGAACAAAAAAATACACCCTTGCTCACTTTTATTACAATATAGATGTTTGGGAGTTGTATGATTTAGAGAAAGACCCAAATCAAATGAATAATATAATTAACAAGGCTTCTTATAAACCCGTAATTAAAGAACTAAAGTCTAAATTAAAAAATTTGATGCTTAGCTATGAAAACGATAAAAGTTTGGCAGATTTTAGGAAAATCACAGATACCGACTTTGGTAGAATTGTAGACAATATCAAAGACGAAGAATCTGTGCAACATATTTTAACCAGAAAACAGAAATAATGACAATTCAATCTTTTAAAAAGATCTTTGTAATAATAGCTCTATTTTTAATATTTAGCATTCAGATTGTTTTTAGTCAGAATAAAAGAGTACTCATTGTTCCAGATAAGATAGTTTATAAAAAAATTGATACCACAGAATTACAATTATTCCTCTACAAGCCATTAAATTTTACCAAAAATAAAACCTACAACGCTATTGTTTTTTTTCATGGTGGTGGATGGAACAAAGGAAATCCAAACATGTTTAAACGCCAGGCCATGTATTTTGCTTCTCGGGGTATGATTGCTATTTCTGTAGAATATAGAATTAAAAGTAAGCACAATACCAGCCCATTTGATGCGGTAGAAGACGCAAAATCTGCCATGCGATTTGTAAGAAAAAATGCTAAAAAAATGAATATCAACCCTAATAGAATTGCAGCTGGAGGCGGATCTGCAGGTGGGCATTTAGCAGCTGCTTGTGGCAATATAGAAGGCTTAGACAACCCCGAAGAAAATTTAGCAATTAGTGCTGTGCCAAATGCTTTGGTATTGCTAAACCCAGTTATAGATAATGGACCGGGTTCTTTTGGATACAGAAGATTTAAAGAACGATATCTAGAAATATCTCCCATACACAATATCTCAAACGGGGCACCGCCAACTATTATTTTAATAGGTACCAAAGACCGATTAATACCAGTAAGCACGGTAGAAGAATACCAATCCAAAATGCAGGCTATTGGCAGCAGGTGTGATTTAAAATTATACAAAGATGTTGGGCATGCATTCTTTGCAAAGCCTCCCCAAATATATTTTATAGAAACCACACACGAAATCGATTTGTTTTTAAAATCTTTGGGGTATTTAACAGGGGCAGCTACCATAAAAAAACAATATAATTAAGAGAATTCGCTCAGATAAAGGCTAGTAAATAAATAAGGAAATTATATCCATTTGTAAAATATGATATCCATTTAAAAACAACAGTTTTATTATAAATAATTGCATTTTATCGTTTAATTATTACCATTTGACTAATTTTTTATAGGTTTTTGTCGATATTTTATATTCAAGAGAAAATTTGAATTGTAAATTTGAATCTAATGTTTCAGTTTTATCCTGAATTTACCCTAATTATTCATTTTAAATTCTTAGAATTATGAAAAAAATATACTTATTTATAATGTGCTTAACCCTATTCGCTCATTCTGCTTTATCTCAAGATGTGAATTACACTTTTGATAGTGATTCTGAAAGTTGGGAAAAAATACCAGGAGGTGCAACATTTTCGGCTGCAGGTGGTTTTATGAGTTTAACAAATATCAATAATTATGGGGGGTTTAGGTCTCCTACAGGTCTTGACAAAGATTATTCTGAATATAAATACGTTGCAATTAAAGTTCAAAATACTACTACGCATACTGCTTTTCAATTGATGAATTATGATGATACTGCCCTCGAAAATCAAGGAGCCTCCGAAAAAACTAACATAACAATACCTGCAAATTCTGCATCTACAACTTATATTTTTCCAATACCTGAAAACACAGACAATACAAATAGTAAAATACAAAGAATTGGTTTTAGAGCAAATGGTGATCCAACGGAAGGTTCTGGTTTTGGACTTATTGTTGATTCAATAACATTGATATCCATTACCTCAGGGACTACATTAACTTTTGAAGGTGTTGCCATAAATCCTAATTTTGAAAATGCTAATGGTACAATAACTCCATGGGCTTTAAATTCTACCGCATATGCAGATAGTTCAATTTCAAGTGATGCAAGTAATGGTTCCAATTCTGCATTAATTTCATTTACAGGAACTCCTCCTAGCTTAGGGAACTCACCTACGTTATGGTCAAATTTCAACTTCAGCCTAAACCCAGCGATACCTGCTAATGTTACAGTAAATGTAAGTTGGGATATGAAATCAAGTGCTGGTTCTAATATTAAAATAGGTCCTAGATGGAGAATGACTTCCAGTGGCGGATCCCTTAATGATAAGACAACTTACAACACTCCTATAACTGCTTCGGATTCGTATACTTCAAATTCAATTTCGAAATCATTATCAGATATTTCTGCAGCCACATACACTACCATAGATTTAGGTTTTGTACTTCAAGAGGGTGATTCTGGAGAAACAGCACATTTGGATAACATAAAAATACAGCTTTTTATAACTTGGGATGGCAGCAATGGTTCAGATTGGAATACGACTGATAATTGGAATACAAATACTGTTCCAACATCAGCGATTGATATTGAAATTCCCTCAGGTTTAACAAATTATCCTACAGCAAGTTCGGCAGTTTCTGTAAATTCTGTTACGATGTCTTCTGGGGCAAGCTTCATAGCACAAGATAATTTCACTGGTAATATAACCTACAACAGAAAT